>JAEAME010000006.1_pt1 | contig 518224 bp, 433 predicted proteins | sample 8958731 | NCBI WGS metagenome assembly JAEAME01 (sample SAMN16933194, study PRJNA681113) | bioreactor sludge metagenome | isolation source: anerobic bioreactor sludge (Control) | place: India:Bengaluru | collected 2018-10-24
CGAGCCCACCAGGCAGACGAGGCGCCGGCCGCGGGTCAGCGCGGTATACAGCAGGGGTCCATCGCCGGGACGGTCCTTGGCGTGGCCGTGTCGTACTACCTTCAGGCGAGGGGCTTCCACCTCGGGACGATGATGCGCAACGCCTCGATGGTGGTGACCGATGTCCTTCGAGCCAGGGTGACGCCCGTGAGCTTCGTGATCGGGTTTGTGCCGGGCCTGGCCGCGACCTTCCTCGGCAAGGTCGTCTCGGGAATCGGGATCTACAAGCGGCAGACGTCTCAGTTGGCGAAGGAGTTCGAGGCATGAGACACGGCAGCGTGGGTTGCCTTCTGATGGGGGCCGCGCTCGGGTTCGGTGTGGCCATGCCGGTCGACATCGTCGCTCAAGTCCCCGACGGCGACGCCATCCTCCGCCGTGTTGACGAGAACATGGGCTCCGACAACAAGATGATGACGAGCGAGATGGTGATCCACGGCCGGCGCGGCTCGCGGTCGATCAAGTCGAAGTCCTGGATTCAGGGCCGGAACAAGTCCTTTACCGAGTACCTCGACCCGCCGCGCGAGAAGGGCACGAAGATGCTCAAGCTCGAGGGGCAGCTGTGGACCTATACGCCGGCCTCGGATCGGACCATCCTCATCTCCGGGCACATGCTCCGGCAGTCGGTGATGGGCTCGGATCTGTCCTACGAGGACGTGATGGAGGACCAGCGACTGATCGCGCTCTACCGCGCCGTCGTCGCGGGCGAGGAGACCTTGAGCGGCCGGCCCTGCTGGGTGCTCGAGCTCACCTCGCGCGGCGAGGAGATCGCCTACCACAAGCGGAAGATCTGGGTGGACAAGGCGCGCGACGTGGTCCTGCGCGAGGAGCGGTATGCGAAAAGCGGCACGCTGCTCAAGACGACCGAGGTGCTGAGCGTCGAGCGCGTGAAGGGGCGCTGGGTCGGGACGCGGGTGGTCTTCAAGGACGCGCTCAAAGAAGGGAAGGGGACCGAATTCCGTCTCGAGTCAATCGAGTTCGATGCTGTGATCCCCGATCACCTCTTCACGAAGGCCTCATTGCGCTGAACGCTTAAGACCCGACGAACACGCGCGCGTTCCGGAAGACACGCATCCAGGGGCTGTCCTCGCCCCACCCGCGCGGGTGCCAGGAGAGCTGTACGGTCCGGAACACCCGCTCGGGGTGCGGCATGATGGCGGTAAACCGGCCGTCAGCGGTCGTCACGGCGGTGAGCCCCCCTGCCGATCCGTTGGGGTTGAGCGGGTAGACTTCGGTCGGCTCGCCGCGGTTATCGACCCACCGTGCCGCGACGATGACCTGGCGGCGGTCGGCCTCGTTGTCGAACACCGCGCGCCCCTCGCCGTGGGCCGTGACGACCGGCAGGCGGCTGCCCGCCATCCCCGCGAAGAACAGCGACGGGCTCGGCAGGATCTCCACGGTGACAAGGCGCGCCTCGAACTGCTCGGAGGCGTTCTTCACGAAGTGCGGCCACGCCTCCGCGCCGGGGATCAGCTCCTTGAGGGCCGCCATCATCTGGCAGCCGTTGCAGACGCCGAGGGCGAAGGTGTCTGGGCGGCTGAAGAACGCCTCGAACTCCGCGCGCGCGCGGGGGTTGTAGAGGATGGCCTTCGCCCAACCCTCGCCGCCGCCCAGCACGTCCCCGTACGAGAACCCGCCGCACGCCGCGAAGCCGCGGACATCCCGGAGCGAGACGCGCCCCTCGACGATGTCGCTCATGTGGACGTCGTCGGCCTCGAAGCCGGCGCGATCGAACGCCGCGGCCATCTCGACCTCGCCGTTGACCCCCTGCTCGCGCAGGATGGCGACGCGCGGGCGCGCGCCGCGCGCCACAGACGGGGCTGCCACGTCTGCTGAGGCGTCGAACGTCACGACCGGCGTGAGGCCTGGGTCGTCGCGGTCCAGGATCCGGTCGTACTCCTGCCGGGCGGACTCGGGGTTGTCGCGCAGCGACTGGATGAGCCAGGTCGTCTCGCTCCAGGCGCGCTCGAGCGCGACGCGCGTCTCGCTGAAGAGCACCTCACCGTTCCGGACGATGCTCACGTGGTCGTCCGCCGTCGGATGCCCGATGACCCGCGCGTCGAGGCCGTGGCCGCCGAGTCTCTCCAGGACGCGTGGCACCTCCGACGTCCTGACCTGCAGCACGGCGCCGAGCTCCTCAGCGAACAGCCCGGCGATGAGCTCGCCGTCGTTCGCGCTCGTCGCGCCGGCGTCGAGCGTCACCCCCACACGGCCTGCGAAGGCCATCTCGAGGACCGTCACCAGCACGCCGCCGTCCGATCGGTCGTGATAGGCGAGGGCCAGACCGGCTTCACGCAGCTCGGCCAGCGCTGCGTAGAGGCCGCGAATCGCGGCCGGGTCGTCGACATCCGGCGTCTCTCCGCCCGGGCAGCCGAACACCTGCGCGAGCGTTGAGCCGCCCAGCCGCACGCGGCCGCGGGCCAGGTCGATGAGGATCAGGGCCGTCGGCCCCGCGTCGCGGCACAGCTCCGGCGTCAGCGTTCCCCTGACGTCGTCGCACGGCGCGAATGCCGACACGATCAAGGACACCGGGCTGACTACGGCACGCGTCCCGTGCGCGTCGCGCCACGTGGTGCGCATCGACATCGAGTCTTTGCCGACGGGGATGCTGATGCCGAGCGCCGGGCACAGCTCGCGCGCCACCGCGCGCACCGTGTCGTACAGCGCGGCATCGTCGCCCGGCTGGCCGGCCGCAGCCATCCAGTTGGCCGACACCTTCACCAGCGAGAGCGCGCGGACCGGGGCCGCCGCGAGGTTCGTGAGGGCCTCGCCGACCGCCAGCCGGCCTGAGGCAGGCGCGTTGAGGGCGGCGACGGGCGTGCGCTCGCCGACGGCGAACGCCTCGCCGGCGTACCCCTCGAAGGCGAGCAGTGTCGTGGCGCAGTCGGCCACCGGCACCTGCCAGGGCCCGACGCACTGGTCGCGCGCGCACAAGCCGCCGACGGTGCGGTCCCCGATCGAGATGAGGAACGTCTTGTCGGCGACGGCCGGCGCCCGCAGCACACGGTCGAGCGCCTCGGCAATGGTGATGCCGGAGGCGTCGAACGGGCGGAGGGCGGGCGCCGAGCGCGCGACCGCGCGCGTCATGCGGGGCGGCTCGCCCAGCAGCGCCGGCAGGTCCATGTCCACCGGGGTGTTGCCGAACACGGGATCGAACACGACGAGCCGCTGATCCTCGGTCGCGCGACCGACGACGGCGAACGGGCAGCGCTCGCGATCGCACAGCGCGCGGAAGCGCTCGAGGTCCGCCGGGGCGACGGCGAGCACGTACCGCTCCTGCGCCTCGTTCGACCAGACCTCGCGCGGCGTCATGCCCGGCTCTTCGTTCGGCGCCGCGCGAAGGTCGATCCGCGCGCCGCGGCCGGCGCCGTGAACGATCTCGGGCAGGGCGTTGGAGAGGCCGCCGGCGCCGCAGTCATGGATCGACAGGATCGGGTTGGCGTCCCCCAGGGCCCAGCACCGGTCGATCACCTCCTGCGCGCGCCGCTGAATCTCCGCGTTCCCGCGCTGCACCGAGTCGAAATCGAGATCGGCGGTGTTCGCCCCGGTGGCCATCGACGACGCCGAGCCGCCGCCGAGGCCGATGAGCATGCCCGGCCCGCCGATCTGGATGAGCAGGGCGCCCGGCGGGACGTCCGCCTTGCGGGCGTGGCCGGCGCGGATGTTCCCGATGCCGCCCGCCAGCATGATCGGCTTGTGGTACCCGCGCACGACGCCGGCCACCTCCTGCTCGTAGGCGCGGAAGTAGCCGGCCAGGTTCGGCCGCCCGAACTCGTTGTTGAAGGCGGCGGCGCCGATCGGCCCCTCAATCATGATGGCCAGCGGCGACGCGATCCGATCCGGCTTCGACTCCGGCCCTTCCCACGGCCGCTCGAACCCGGGAATCCGCAGGTTCGACACGGTGAAACCGCACAGGCCCGCCTTCGGCTTCGCGCCGCGGCCGGTCGCGCCCTCATCCCGGATCTCGCCGCCGGCGCCGGTCGCGGCGCCGGGAAACGGCGAGATGGCCGTCGGGTGATTGTGCGTTTCGACCTTCATCAGCGTGTGCGTCAGGTCCTCGTCGTAGCCGTAGCGGCCTGTCACCGGATCGGCAAAGAAGCGACGCACGCGGCGGCCCTCAACGACGGCGGCGTTGTCGGCGTAGGCCACGACGGTGCCCTGGGGGTTCAGCTCGTCGGTCGAGCGGATCATCGCGAAGAGCGAGGCGCCCTGCGGCTCGCCGTCGATCGTCCACGACGCGTTGAAGATCTTGTGGCGGCAGTGCTCGGAGTTCGCCTGCGCGAACATCGTCAGCTCGACATCGGTAGGATTCCGGCGGCGGCCCGCGAAGTACGCGACGAGGTAGTCGATCTCGTCGGGCGCGAGCGCCAGGCCGAAGGCGGCGTTGGCCTCCTCGATAGCCGCGCGGCCCCGCGTGAGCACGTCCACCGCGATGAGCGGCCTCGGCGTGTAGTGACGGAACAGCTCGTCGGCCGCCTCGAGGGAGGGCAGCACCGCCTCGGTCATCCGGTCGTGCAGCAGCGGCGTGACCGCGCCGATGTCGCCGTCGCCGCGGACGTCGAAGGCCGTGCCGCGCTCGATGCGGCGGACCGATGCGAGGCCGCAGTGCCGCGCGATGTCGGTCGCCTTGGACGACCAGGGCGATATGGTGCCGAGCCGCGGCGTCACGAGCACCATCCGGCCCACCTGCGCAGGCGCCGCCGCGCCGTAGGTCAGCAGGCGTGTGAGGATGTCGCGCTCGCGGTTCGTCAGTTCGCTCGTGACCTCGACAAAATGCCAGAACCGTGCGGACGACACGGACTGTTCCGGCTGCGCCGCCCGCAGACGGGCGTTCAGCTTGTCGAGGCGAAACGGGGACAACGCCCGGCCGCCGCTGATGCGAAGCACGCTCATGAGCCACCAATTCTACCTGTTCCGGTGCCGGGAGGCGCCGTTCTCCCCAGGAGCGCCGTTCGTGAGGGTGCGGATGAGGACTGTCCGGTAGGCTCCCGCCGCCGGCTGTGGTAAAGTGCAACCTTTTCTCGCAGTCGTCTCCCACGCGAGCGACGGGCGATTTTGCGCGCCTCGAGGAGAGTATGCCAGCCCCCAGAGCGGCCTGTATTGTGATGTGCCTGTCTGCAGCCGTGTGGCTCGCGCCCGCGTTTGCCGGCGCCGGCGAGCCAGTGAAGACCGCGCAGCCGGCGTCTGCCGCGCCAGCCGAGGCGGGCCGCGTGCTGCCGCTGCTGCAAGACAGGATTCCCGAAGCTTACCGCACGCACGTGCCGCTGCCTTTCGGCGTGTCGTTCACCTACTTCCGGCTGAGCGAGCGGCTCGCGTTCGACGATCCCGCGCTCGTCATCAATGGGCAGTCCATTCCCAGCCAACTCCTGCAGGCGGAGTCCGCCGCAACGCTGACCGACTCGTACTCGGCGCGATTCGACGCGTGGCTGCTGCCGTTTTTGAACGTCTACGGGACGGCCACCCGTTTCAGCGGCGAGGTCACCGACATTCAGGCGCAGATCGTCGGGCTTCCGCCTCTGATCCCCGAGCGCGTCGGCTACTCGGGCAACGGGTACGGCGTCGGCTTCACGCTGGCGTTCGGGTACCGCGCGCTCTTCGCGTCCTACGACGCCAACTGGACCTGGCAGAAGGCCGGCGTCCTCTCGAAGCGGACGGTCGCGAGCACACAGGGACCTCGCGTGGGCGTCCAGCTCTCGCCGTGGGGACGCCAGGGGAATGTCTACGTGGGCGCCATGCGGGAGGCGCTGCGAGGCCGGCAGTCCGGGTCGATCGAGCTGGCGGGCGCCGGCAGCCTGACCTTCGACCTCGTGGCGCAGCCGGCACACTCGTGGAACCCCACGGTCGGCATGGAGCTCGGCCTCAGCCGCCACATCCGCGCGCACGTCGAGGGCGGCTTCGGCGGCCGGAAGTCCGTCATGATCGGGGCCGGCTATCGATTCTGATCGGCCCGGCGCTGCGCGATCTGCCGGTTGACGACACGGCCCAGGCGCGCGATGCCTTCCTCGATCATCGCCTCGGTGCCGTAGCTGAAATTCAGGCGCATCGTGTTGTGCCCGCCGCCGATCGGGTAGAAGGGAACGCCCGGTACGAAGGCGACCTTCTCCTTGACGGCCTCCTTGAGCAGTTCCGCCGAGTCCATCCAGTCGGGCAGCTCGAGCCACAGGAAGAGGCCGCCTTGCGGGCGCGTCCACCGGACGCCTGCCGACGGATCCGGGAACGCCTTGGCCAGCGCGCCGAGCATCACCCGACGGCGTTGGCCGTACACCTCGCGGATCCGCAGGACGTGCCGGTCGAGAAAGCCGCCTCGCCCCACCTCGTACGCCACCATCTGGTCGAACGAGCTCGTGTGCAGGTCCGTGCCCTGCTTGGCCTGAACCAGCCGATGGATGACCTCCTTGGGCGCCACGATCCAGCCGAGGCGCAGCCCGGGCGCCAGCGTCTTGCTGAACGTGCTCATGTAGATGACGTTCCCGCTGTCCTTCCCGCTGTGCTGGCACTCCAGGCTCTCGGCGTCGATGACGACAAGCGGTGTGAGGTGATCGCCTTCGTAGCGGAGCTGGCCGTACGGGTCATCCTCGATGATCGGGATCCCGTACCGCTCGGCCAGCAGCACCAGCTCGCGCCGGCGCGACGCCGAGATCGTCACGCCGGTCGGGTTCTGGAAGTTCGGCAGCAGGTACATAAACTTCGGCCCGGCGCGCAGCCCGGCCTCCAGCCGCTCCGGGATCACGCCGTCATCGTCAATCGGGACGGTGACGAAGTCGGCGCCGTAGATCGTGAAGGCCTGGATGGCGCCCAGATAGGTCGGGTGCTCGGTGAGGATCTTGTCGCCGGGATTGATCAGGATCTTCCCGATCAGATCGAGCGCCTGCTGCGACCCGCTCGTGATGAGGACGTTGTCGATGTCCACGACGATGCCGTAGCGCTGCATGTGCCGCACCAGCATGTCGCGCAGCGGCGGATAACCCTCCGTGATGCTGTACTGGAGCGCCTGCGGCCCTTTGCCGGTCAGGACCGTCTCGACCGCCTCCTTGATCTCTTCGACCGGGAACAGCTCGGGCGCCGGCAGGCCGCCGGCAAACGAGATGATGTCGGGCTGCGCAATCAGCTTGAGCAGCTCGCGAATCGCGGAGCTGGTCATCCGCTGGGTCCGCTGGGCGTAGCGCTGAATCCAAGGCGTGCTCATGGTTCGACTCCTTGTCGCGACAACCGCAAGGGACCGCGCCAGCCGGGGGCGGGCCACGCACTTCGTCGGACGTACTCTAATCCAGGCGCCGGCAGAGTGTATCATCGCGGGGAACGGGCGGCCTCGTCAGTCGACGGTCGACAGTCGGGCAGTCGGCAGTCAGTCGACAGGCAGCGGTCGACACTCAGTCGCCGGTCGTCGGTCCGCGGGCAACCCGGGCGGCGGGCGGCGGCGAAGGCGAGGGAGATGACCAGGTCACGCGTGGTCGCTGATGGTTCGTCCGGCTGGGACGACTATGCGCCCTTCTACGACTGGGAGAACGCGCAGACCATCGGCAGGGCCGACGTCTCGTTCTGGAAGCGGTTGGCCCAGCGCTCCGGCGGGCCGGTGCTGGAACTGGGGTGCGGGACCGGGCGGGTCCTGGCGCCGGTCTCGGCCACCGGCGTCCGGCTCGTGGGCGTGGACCGGTCGGCGCCGATGCTCACCCGGGCGCGACGGCGGCTGCGCCGATCGAAGTACGGCGCAGGCGTCTCGCTGGTCCGCGGCGACATCCGCTCGCTGCCGTTTCTTGCCGCGAACCCCTTCGCGCTCGTGATGGCGCCCTACGGAATCCTGCAGTCCCTGACACGGGAGTCGGACCTGACCGCGACGCTGCGGTCCGTCGCACGCGTCACCAGACCAGGGGGCACGTTCGCTGCCGACCTGGTCCCGGACCTGCCGGCCTGGCAGCAGTACGTGAGACGCCTGCGCCTGAGGGGGCCGCGGTCACCGAGCCGGACCGCGCGGTCGATGCTGACGCTCATCGAGTCGGTCCGCCAGGATCGGCGCCGGGCGCTGACGATCTTCGACCAGGAGTACATCGAGCGTCGTCGAGGCACCGAGCGGCGGCGGACCTTCACCCTGACGTTCCGTTCGCTCTCGGTGCCGCAGATGGTCCGCCGCATCGAGAAGGCCGGCTTTCGCGTGGACGCCGTGCTCGGCGACTACGACGGGCGCTCGTGGGATGCCCGCGCGCAGGTGTGGCTGGTGGTCGCGACGCGTATCCCCTAACTTGTTGTGCCAGAAGCCCGTATGGTAAAATCCGTCGCTCCGATAACCTTGCCTTTTCCTGGAGTGCACGCATGTCCGGCCATTCCAAGTGGCATTCAATAAAGCACATGAAGGGCGCGGCGCACGCCACGCGGGGGCGCGTCTCCACCCGGACACTCAAGGAGAGCGCCTTCGCCGCCCGGGCGGGCGGCGGCGACCCCGACGCGAACCCGCGCCTACGCACGATTGTCGCGGAGGCGAAGGCGGCCAACATGCCCGCCGAGAACATCAAGCGGGCCATCCGTCGCGGCACGGGCGAAGAGCCGGGCGTGAGCTACGAAGAGGTCATCTACGAGGCGTACGGCCCGGGCGGCACCGCGATCATTCTCGAGGCGCTCACCGACAACAAGAACCGGACCGTCGGCGAGGTCCGGCACATTCTCGACAAACACTCGGGCAAGCTGGGGGAGCGCAACAGCGTTGCGCGGCTCTTCCACAAGCGGGGCCAGATCATCATCGAGAAGACGCAGGCCGACGAAGACACGCTGATGGCGGCCGCGTTGGACGCCGGCGCCGACGACATGATGGACGACGGCGACAGCTGGGACATCGCGACGCGGCCGGAGCAGTTCGAGGCCGTGCGCGAGGCGATCCGGACGCTCAAGATCGAGCCGGTCACCGCGGCCATCGCGATGGTGCCCGACACCTACGTCAAGCTGGCCGGCCGCGAGGCCCAGTCGATGATCAAGCTGATGGATGCCCTCGAGGACCACGACGACATCCAGCACGTCTGGGCCAACTTCGACATCGAGGAACAGGACATCGAGGCCTCGCTGGCGTGAAGGTGTTTGGCATCGACCCCGGCTCCGAGCGGACCGGCTACGGGTGCGTGGAGACCGACGGCAGCCGTCACCGTCTCGTCTCCTGCGGCGCGATTGCCACCGCCCCGCGCGCCGCGTTTCCCGACAAGCTCCTGGCGATTCACACGCGGCTGTCGGCTCTGCTGGCCGAGTGCCGGCCGGACACGGTCGCGGTCGAGAACCTCTTCTATGCGACAAACGTGCGCACCGCCCTGCGGCTGGGCCACGTCCGCGGCGTGATCCTGCTCGCAGCGATCGAGGCGGGCTGCCCGGTGTCGGAGTACACCCCGGCCGAGGTGAAGCGCGCCGTCGTCGGATACGGCCGAGCCGAGAAGCACCAGGTGCAGGAGATGGTGCGGCTGCTGCTCGGGCTGCGCGAGGTTCCGTCGCCGAACGACGCCGCGGATGCGCTGGCGGTGGCCATCTGCCACGTGCATCGGCAGCATCCCGCTCTTGAGGCTGCCGCCGGCGTGCCGCGGCCGACGCCGAAGGCGGCCGCGCGCAGTTGGCGGGAGTACCGGCCAGGCCGGCGATAGGGCTTCGGGCGCAGACCAGCCGTCGAGAGCTTGGCACGCCGAAGCTGAGCGCACGGGGGGCGCGCGGCGAAGGCGGCTAGGCAGTTGGCAGAATGCACCGCGTGTTGTGCTCGGTTGCGGGTCGCAGACCGCGAGAGCTGTACTGAGGTCGGCGTTGCCGCGGTGAGGAGACGATGATCGGGCTGCTGAGGGGCACGCTCGTCGAGAAACACCCGAACCGGCTGATGGTCGACGTGCACGGCGTCGGCTACGAGGTGTGGGTCCCGCTGTCGACCTTTTATCACGTGCCCGACACGGGCGGCGAGGTGCTGCTGCGCGTGCACACGCACGTCCGGGAGGATGCCCTCACGCTGTTCGGGTTCCTGACGACGCTCGAGCAGCAGATCTTCGAGCGGCTGATCGCGATCAGCGGCATCGGGCCGAAGCTGGCGCTCGCGGTGCTGTCGGGCATCGATTCGCGCGATCTGGTGCGGGCGGTGCAGCTCGGCGACAGCGCCCGGCTGACCACGATCCCCGGCGTCGGCCGCAAGACCGCCGAGCGGATCACGCTCGAGCTGAAGGATCGGCTGGGCGCGCTCGGTGCGATGGCCGCCGGCGCGCCGTCAGCCGACGGCGACATGCGCGCGGACCTGCTCTCCGCCCTGCTCAATCTGGGGTATCATCGCCCTCTTGCCGAGCGGGCGGTCGAGGCGGCGCTGAAGGCGCCGGGCGATGCCGCCTTCGAGGGCAGACTGAAGCAGGCTCTCAGGGAGCTGGCGCGGCGCGGGTAGGGGACCTTGGCACGTAGCACCCGGCACGTCGCACCCGGCACGTCGCACGTAGCACCCAGCACCCGGTGATGGCGATGTCCGATTCCCGTCTCGTGACACCGGCGCGCGTCGACGACGACGTGCAGTTCGAGGCCGGGCTGCGGCCGCGGACGCTGGACGAGTACATCGGCCAGGACCGCGTGCGCGAGAACCTCCAGGTTTCGATCACCGCGGCGCGCCAGCGCCAGGAGGCGCTCGACCACGTGCTGCTGTACGGCCCCCCCGGCCTGGGCAAGACGACGCTGGCCTTCGTCATCGGGAACGAGCTGGGCGTGCCGGTCCGTGGCACCTCGGGCCCGGTGCTCGAGAAGCCGGGCGACCTGGCGGCGATGCTCACGAACCTCAAAGAGCGCGAGGTGCTCTTCATCGACGAAATCCACCGAATGCCGGCCTCCATCGAGGAGATCCTCTACCCGGCGATGGAGGACTACCAGCTCGACATCATGATCGGCCAGGGGCCGGGGGCGCGGTCGGTCAAGGTGCCGCTGCCCAAGTACACGCTGATTGGATCGACGACCCGCGCCGGTCTGCTGACCTCGCCGCTCCGCTCCCGGTTCGGCATCGTCCACCGGCTCGACTTCTACACCCCTGCCGATCTCACGGAGATCGTGCGCCGGTCGGCGCGGATCCTGGGCGTGGTCATCGACGACGGGGCGGCCGAGGAGATTGCCCGCCGGTCGCGCGGCACGCCGCGGATCGTCAACCGCCTCTTGCGGCGGATCCGCGACTTCGCGCAGGTCCGCGCGGGCGGCGACATCACGCTGCCGGTCGCGCACGCGGCGCTGGCCCTGCTCGAGGTCGACGAGCACGGCTTCGACGAGATCGACCGGCGGCTCCTCACGACGATCATCGAGAAGTTCGGCGGCGGCCCGGTGGGCCTCAACAGTCTCTCGGCTGCGATCAGCGAGGAGAAGGACGCGATCGAAGACATCTACGAGCCGTTTCTCATCCAGATCGGCTTTATCGACCGGACACCTCGAGGCCGGGTGGCGACACCGCGGGCCTACGACTACTTCGGGCGGACTGTCCCGGGGAAGGACTCGAAACTGTGGTGACTGACACACGCACGATCTCGCACGCGGCCCTTGCCGGCCGGCCGGTTCGGCGCACCAAGATCACAGGGCTCGGCACCTATGTGCCCCCCCGCGTGCTCACCAACGCCGACTTCGAGAAGATGGTTGACACGACGAGCGAGTGGATCCTGCAGCGGACAGGCATCCGCGAGCGGCACATCGTCGATCCGGGCGTCGCCAGCTCGGACCTCGGCAAGGAGGCTGCGATCAGGGCCATGGCCCAGGCGGGCGTCTCGCCCGACCAGATCGCGTTTATCATCGTCGGCACGGTGACGCCCGACTACATGTTCCCGAGCACCGCCTGCCTGGTCCAGCGGAAGATCGGCGCGCCGCGGGCGTGGGGGTTCGATCTGAGCGCCGGCTGCTCCGCCTTCACCTTCTCGCTGTCGGCTGCGTGCGAGCTGGTCGCCACCGGTCACCACGACTGCGCCCTCGTCGTGGGCGCCGACGTGATGACCAGCATCACCGACTACCAGGACCGGGCGACGTGCGTGCTGTTCGGCGACGGCGCCGGGGCCGTGGTTGTCGAGCCGGCGGCGGATGACGAGCCGGGCATCATCGACTTTCTGCACGAGATCGACGGCACGGGGGAGGCGACGCTCAACATGCCGGCCGGGGGCAGCCTGCGGCCCGCGTCCCACGAGACCGTCGAGAAGCGGATGCACTACATCAAGCAGGACGGCCAGGCCGTCTTCAAGTTCGCCGTGCGGCGCACCGAGGAGATCAGCCGGAGCATTCTCGACCGGAACGGGATGACCGCCAAAGACGTGGACCTGTTCGTGAGTCACCAGGCCAACCGCCGGATCGTCCTCTCGGCAGCCGAGCGGCTCGGTTTCGACGAGCGCAAGATCGTCCTCAACATCGAGAAGTACGGCAACACGACTGCCGCGACTATTCCGCTGGCGCTTGAAGATGCCATCCACGACGGCCGCCTGAAGAAGGGCGGCGTCGTGCTGCTCGCGTCGGTCGGCGCGGGCTACACCGTGGGGGCCGTGCTCCTGAAGTGGGCGATCTGAGGGGGCACGGAGAGGCGCAGGAGAGGCAGGGGACTCCTCAGGCGTGGTCGATCGCCGCGCGGATGGCGCCGATCAGCGTCTCCGGCATCCATGGCTTCGTGACCACGGAGGCAAACAGCCCGCGGTCCGCTTCGACATCAACCCCCGCGACTGAGTGACCGGAAACCGCAATCACCGGAACGGCACGCGTGCGCGGATCAGCGCGGAGCTGCCGCGTGACCTCCCTTCCATCGAGACCTGGCAGCGACAGATCCATGAGGATGCACGCAGGCGCGAGCGCCAGGGCCTGCGACAGCGCCTCGGCGCCGTCTGCAGCCTCAGCGGTCTGGAACCCCCACACCGCAAGCCAGGTTGCACACATCTCCCGCGTATCGGCATGGTCGTCGACGATGAGGACGAGCGGCCCGACGGGTTCGGAGATTGCAGAATCTGCCATCGGTGACTGTGCTGTCTTTTGTGCACGATAACACGGTTCGTCGTGCCGACCCTGTCGGGCTGCATGCCGGTACAGAACTGTCGGTCGCGTGCTAACAGAAACGTATTCTAGGGGGCCAGGAACGTCTCGGGGGCGCCCCGGCGGGGTGCCAACGGCGGTGCCGAGTCACCTGGGCCGGTGCCTACGGGCCGAAACGGGCTGTGAAGTGTGCCGTTCGAGCACACCCGCGTGCCAGAACGGGTCACGATGCAGACTGGGCTTTTCAGGCCGGAATTGCAGAATTCGCGCGAGATCACGGTTTTGTTGTGTGCCAAAACTGATCGCCCCTCACAGAACCTGTCCGATCTGCACTCGCATGTGCGTCCTCTAAAGAGTTCTATATCAATACGTTAAGAGGGATTCGGTCGTTCGCCGCGTCCTGGCCGCCAGCTTGCTCCTCCCGAGGGCGTGATCAAACCTTCACGCTCACTTCTTGCTCTCTTGGTGCTGTTCGCCATGCTGCTGGCGCCGGTGTGCCAGACCGGCGCGTCCGCGCAGACGCAGGCCCCGTCGGGCAAGCTCGACTTCGCCCTCAAGGCCGCAATTGCGGCGGGGTCTGGCCCTCAGCGGGTCATCGTGCGAGCGCGTCCCGGCTATCGAGCGGCGCTCGGACCGGCAGTTCAGACGCACGCGAGCCTGCTCGGTGCCGATCACCCGAACATCGAGGGGATGTCGGCCGTCATTGACACGGCCGCGCTGAACTCGCTGGCCGCCGAGGAGGCCGTGGCGTCGATCTCACAGGATGCTCCCGTGACGGCGATGGCGGGGCAGGGACGGCGCGCGCTGCCTGGTCCTGGCTTCCTGCGTGCGACGCTCGGGCTGACGGCCAATCCAACCGGCGGTCAGGGCGTGGGCGTGGCGATTGTCGACTCCGGCATCGAACCGTCGCCCGACTTCACGGGGCGCCTCGTCGGGTTCTTCGACTTCAGAGACGGCGCCGCACGCAGCGCGTCGCCGTTCGACGACTACGGCCACGGCACCCACATCGCCGGCCTCATCGGCGGGACCGGCCAGCTGTCGGGCTTCGAGTACCAGGGAGTCGCGCCGGCGGTCCGTCTGGTCGGCGTCAAGGTGCTGGACGACACCGGTCGTGGCTACACGAGCGACGTCGTGCGGGCGCTCGAGTTTCTCACCGCCAACAAGGATCGGCTGGGGGTCCAGGTCGTCAACCTGTCGTTGGGCCACCCGATCTTCGAATCGGCCGCCACCGACCCGCTGGTCCAGGCTGTCGAAGAGGCCGTCCGAGCAGGTCTCATCGTCGTGACCTCGGCCGGCAATTACGGCAAGAACCCCGTGACTGGCGAGGTGGGGTACGCGGGCATCACCTCGCCCGGCAACGCGCCGTCCGCGATCACCGTGGGCTCGGCTGTCACCTCCGGCACCGTGCCGCGCGGCGACGATCGGATTGCGAGCTACAGCTCCCGCGGCCCGACTTGGTACGACGCCTTCGCCAAGCCCGACGTGGTCGCACCCGGCGACAGCCTGGTGTCCGTGGCGGCGCTTCGCGGATCGCTGTACGCGGAGAACCCGTCGTTGCGAGTCGGCCGCCGGTACATGAAGCTGAGCGGCACGAGCATGTCGACGGCTGTCGTCACTGGCGTCGTCGCCGCGATGCTCGAGGCGAACGTTCGCAGCGGTCCGGGGCCTCGGATGTCGTTCACGGCTGCGTCGCGTCGCGACCGTCCGACCCTGACCGCCAACGCTGTCAAGGCGATCCTCCAGTACACGGCGATCCGCGTGCTCGACGACGCAGGTGCGGAGTACGACTACCTGGCCCAGGGCGGCGGCGAAGTGAATGCGGCGGGCGCGGTCGTGATGGCTCAAGCCATCGACGAGACGGCGCCGGTCGGCACCGTGTGGGTATCGTTCGTCCCGCAGCCGGTCACGACGATCGGCGGCGAGGAGCTCGTCTGGGCCCGCAACATCGTCTGGGGATGCTGGCTGCACCCTGCGACGACCGGCATCTACATCAACCAGCCGGTCTGGGCGAACAACATCGTCTGGGGGAACCTCGACGCCGACAACATCGTCTGGGGCAACAACATCGTTTGGGGGAACAACATCGTTTGGAGCAACAACATCGTCTGGAGCAATAACATCGTCTGGGGGAACCTCGACGCCGACAACATCGTCTGGGGCAACAACATCGTTTGGAGCAACAACATTGTCTGGGGGAACATCACCGACGCCCAGAACATTGTTTGGGGGAACGCCGGCGGTGATGGCGACGACACTGTCTGGGGCAGCAACATCGTCTGGGGGAACAACATCGTCTGGGGCAACAACATCGTCTGGGGCAACCACCTGATCGGGTACCTGGACGGCGACAACATCGTCTGGGGCAACCTGAACGGCACCAACATCGTGTGGGGCAATGTCACCGCCGACAACATCGTCTGGGGCAACCTCGACCTGGACAACATTGTCTGGGGGAACAACATCGTCTGGGGCAACAACATCGTCTGGGGCAACAACATCGTGTGGGGCAACAGCCTCGTGCTGCTCGGCGGAGTCCACTGATGGACAGGATGCGAATCAGGTTGGATGGTGACGCCGGGCAAGGGCTGCCGGTGCCAATCCCGGTTGGCATGACCGGCTCGGACTGGCGATCCGGGCTTCCCGTCATCGAGGGCGTATCCGTGATGCTGCGCGATCTGCGGCTGCAGGACGCGCCATCGCTGCTGGCCATGCTGGCCCTCGACGATGTGGCCTGCTTTATGTCACCGCCGCCGACCGACGTGCAGGGCTTCGAGCGGTTGGTGACGTCGATGCACGCGGAGCGCGAGGCGGGTCGGGCCGCGTGCTTCGGCATCGTGCCGGCGGGATGCGACGAGGCGGTCGGACTCTTCCAGGTCCGGCAGTTCGAGCCCGGGTTCTCCACGGCGGAATGGGGCGTGGTCGTCGGGTCGGCGTTCTGGGGCACCGGCATCTATACCGAGAGTGCCGCTCTTGTCGCCGCCTTCGCGTTCGAAACCCTGGGCGTCCACCGCCTCGAAGCGCGCGCTGCCGTCCTCAACGGCCGCGCCAACGGGGCGCTCCAGAAGATTGGCGCCGTGCAGGAAGGTCTGCTGCGCCGGTCCCTGCTCAGGAACGGCCAGTATCTCGACCAGATCCTGTGGGCAATCCTGCGCGAGGACTGGTACCGATCCGGATCACGGCGCCGGGCACGCGTTCATTAGTCCCTCCACATGGGCCGGCTGCTCCGAGTCGCCGCAGAAGGCGCCGGACGGCCGGCCTCTTTTTGGGTCTGCCGTGGACGCCGCCCCACCGGGGCCCCACCGGACGTGCACACGGCCCCCTTTCCCCTGTAACCTAGGCAACGCGGGATTCCGGCAGGCCGAGGGCGCGCGGTTTCCCGCGCGGCGGAGCGGGGGCGCAGCGGGCGACAGCCCGTGCGGCACACGCTATCCTGGACAGGACTGGCACTGCGGTCTCCCATGCGGTCCGCGACATGAACGTCTCGGATTTCGACTACGCGCTGCCCGCCGAGCTCATCGCTCAGGTGCCGCCGGCCGAGCGTGATGGCGGAAGACTGCTCGTCCTCGACCGGCGCAGCGGCGCCGTCGCCCACCATGCGATCAGGGACCTGCCGAGGCTGCTGCGAGTCGGCGATCTGCTGGTCGTCAACGATACACAGGTGTTTCCCGCACGGCTGCTGGGGCGGCGCGTGCCAACCGGTGGTGCAGTCGAGTGCCTCCTGACGGCGCGCATCGATGCCGAGCGCTGGGAGGCGCTGATGCACCCGGGCCAGAAGCTCAAGACGGGCAGCGCCGTCGTCTTCGAGCGCGACGGGCACCTGCTGCGCTGCGAGGTGCTCGAGCGCCGGTATTTCGGCCGGCGCCTCATTCGCCTGCAGGCCGACGGCGGCGCCGACATCGAGCGGCTCATCGACGCCGTTGGCCACGTGCCGCTGCCGCCGTACATCCACCGGGCGGATGAGCCCGTCGACCGCGAACGGTACCAGACGGTGTATGCCCGGTCCCGCGGATCGGTGGCCGCCCCGACGGCCGGCCTGCACCTGACTGACGCGCTGCTCGCTGAGCTGGAGGCTGCCGGCGTGGCGCGCGCAGCCATCACGCTGCACGTCGGCTATGGGACCTTCAAGCCGGTGCGGGCGGTGCGCGTCGAGGATCACCACGTCGATGCGGAGCGGTTCGAGATCGGCGCCGGCGCCGCACGGGCAATTGACGCCGCGAGAGCCGAGGGCCGCCGCGTGATTGCGGTCGGCACCACCACGACCCGGGCGCTCGAATCCGCCGCCGGGCCCGAAGGCCTCGGGAGCGGACGCCAGGGCGAGACGAGCCTGTTTATTCATCCCGGCTTCGAGTTCAAGGTGGTGTCCGGCCTGCTGACGAACTTCCATCTGCCCCGGTCATCGCTCCTGATGCTGGTCTGCGCACTCGCCGGGCGCGACCGCGTGCTCTCGGCCTATCGCGACGCGGTGGATCGGCGGTATCGTTTCTACAGCTACGGCGACGCGATGCTGATTCTCTGAGGATCCGCCATGAGATTCCCCTACGAGGAGTTCGACGTCACCGGCATCGCCACCTATCCCCTCAAGTCGCGCCCAAGCAAGGCCAGGGCAGCGGACTTCGCCCGGCCGTTCGTCAAGGGCTCGGGCCTGTCCGCGTTCCTGCGGGGCCTGCCGCGCCTGCAGGCCGCCGCCGATTTTGCCGCGGTCGTCGAGGCCATCAGGTCTGCCCAGGGCCGCGGGAGCGGGATTCTCTGGGGCCTCGGCGCACACGTGATCAAGACGGGCCTCTCGCCGGTCCTGATCGACCTGATGGAGCGCGGATTCGTGTCGGCGATTGCCACCAACGGCGCCGGGATCATTCACGATTTCGAAATCGCCCTGGCTGGCGCGACCTCCGAGGACGTCGACGGATCGCTCGGGGCCGGCCGGTTCGGCATGGCCGAGGAAACCGGGCGCCTGCTCAACCAGGCCATCAACGACGGCGTGGCGGCCGGACAAGGCATCGGGCAGGCGGTCGGGTCGTTTCTCGTACGGCACCACCCGCAGTACGAGCGAGTGAGCATCGTAGCGGCGGCGGCGCGCCTCGAGATCCCGATTACGGCGCACGTCGCGATCGGCACGGACATCATCCACATGCACCCGGACGCCTCGGGACGCGCGCTCGGCGAAGGCAGCCTCCGCGATTTCCGGTACCTCGTCTCGAACGTGGCGAAGCTCGACCACGGGGTCTACCTGAACTGCGGCTCGGCAGTCGTGCTGCCGGAGGTGTTTCTGAAGGCCGTCAGCCTGGTGCGTAACAAGAGGATACCCCTGGAGGGGTTGACGACCGTCAATCTCGATTTCGCGCGGCTCTACCGCCCGGAGACGAACGTCGTGGCGCGTCCGACGGCGGGTACCGGGCACGGGTACTCGCTTGTCGGCCATCACGAGCTGATGATCCCGCTGCTCGCCGCCGCGCTGGTCGAGGGGTGACGCCCGGGGGCATGGGCGGCCCGGGCGCGCGGCCTTTCACCGCGTACGTCGTGGTAAACTCAGAAGATACGCCGGTGTAGCTCAGCTGGTTAGAGCACGCGGCTCATATCCGCGGAGTCCGGGGTTCAAGTCCCTGCACCGGCACCATGTTCTGCCGGCGGGCGGGCCGTGCCGGTCGGCCTGCCGCCGGCCTTCGCCGCGCGACGAAGCCGACGCGTACCCCGGCCGGGGACAGGTGTCGGGCCATGCCCTCCCTTATCGAGCGCGTTCGGCGCACCATCGACCAGCACGCGCTGCTTCCGCCCGGATCGCGGGTGCTCATCGGCCTGTCGGGTGGCGCAGACTCGGTGGCGCTGACCGTACTGCTGCACGAGCTCGCCCCGGCCGGCGGGTTCGTGCTGGCCGGCCTGGCTCACGTGCATCACGGGCTCCGCGGCCGGGCCGCCGACGAAGACGAGACGTTCTGCCGCGCCCTGGCGGGCCGCCTTGCGCTGGCCATCGCTGTCGATCATGTCGATGTGCGGGCGCTGGCCCGGGAGCGTCACCTGTCGATCGAGGAGGCCGGCCGCGACGCACGCTACCGGTTTTTCGAGCAGGCGGCAGCCAGCGGCGGTGCGGATCGTGTGGCCGTCGGCCACACCCTCGAGGATCAGGCCGAGACGCTCCTCCTCAACCTGATTCGCGGCGCAGGGCTGCGGGGGCTGTCAGGGATGCACCCGCGCAACGGGGCCGTGATTCGGCCGCTGCTCGACGTCCGGCACGACGAGCTGCGCGCGTACCTGCGCACCCGCGGCGTCGAGTTCCGCGAGGATGACTCGAATCGGGACACCGCGCTGCAGCGGAACCGCGTGCGGCATGAGTTGCTGCCGCTGCTCGAGGCCCACTACTCGCCCGGCGTCGTGGAGGTCCTGGCCAGAAGCGCCGCCATCGCCCGCGACGACGAGGCGTTCTTGGCTCGCGAGGCCGACGGCGCGTGGGAGAGGGTGGTGCGCACGAGCGGCGTGCGTGTGGAGCTCGACGCGGCCGCGCTGGCTGCGGAACCGCCGGCGCTGGCCAGGCGCGTGGCCCTGCGGGCGCTCGCGGCGTGCGCCGACGGGAAGTTCGTCGGCGGCGAGCACGTCGGGGACCTGCTGGCTTTGGCCGGCACCGCTCTCGAGCCGGCCTCCTGCGATCTCCCGGGACAGCGGGCGGAGAAGCGCGGCGGCCGGATTGCGCTGACACCCAGGATGGGGCCCGGCCGGGGACGAAGGGCGCCGGCGGCGGAGTTCCGGTACACGCTGCCCGTCCCCGGGACCACGCATGTCGAAGAGGCGCGGGTGACCATTTCGGCCGAGCGTGCGCCGCGCCTGCCGGCGGGCGGTTTCGAGGCCCTCTGCGGCTCGGCTCCCGGGCGGGTGGCGGTGGTGGACGGGGCGCTGGTGCCTGGCCCGCTGACGATCCGGAGCCGAAAGGCCGGCGACGCCTTCCGGCCGCTGGGGTTGCGCGGCCGCAAGAAGCTGCAGGACTACTTCGTCGATCGGAAGATTGCGCGCGCGGATCGGGACCGCGTCCCGCTCGTCGTCGACGCCCAGGATCGCATCATCTGGGTGGCCGGCCACGCGAGTTCCGGGGATTTTCGCGTGACGGCGCCGGCCGGGGCCGTGGTAATCTTAAAGATGGAAGGCGGGGGAGATCCGGCTTGAACGCGACCCTCAAGAACCTGCTGTTCTGGATGGTGATTATCGTCGTGGGGGTCCTGATCTGGAACTTCACGTCGACGTTCCAGAAAAGCGACCGCACGATCATCTTCTCCGACTTCATCCAGTGGGTCGACCAGGGCCTCGTAGGATCGGTGACGATCAGCGGGAGCGAGGTCACGGGCGTCACCAAGCTGAACGAGAACTTCAGGACCACGGCCCCGGCCTCGTACGACAACCTCGCCGGCAAGCTCATCGATCGGAACATCGCGGTGACGGCCAGAGACGAGACCCCCAGCCCCTGGGCCTCCCTGCTCTACAACTGGGCGCCGTTGCTGCTCATGATCGGCTTCTGGATCTTCCTGATGCGGCAGATGCAGAGCGGCGGGAACAAGGCGCTCTCGTTCGGGAAGAGCAAGGCGAAGCTGTCGAGCAGCACGCAGAAGAAGGTCACCTTCAAGGACGTCGCCGGCGTCGAGGAGGCGAAGGAGGAGCTGAACGAGATCATCGAGTTCCTCAAGGAGCCGCAGAAGTTCCAGAAGCTGGGGGGGCGGATTCCCAAGGGGGTCCTGCTGATGGGGGCCCCGGGCACGGGCAAGACGCTGCTGGCGCGCGCGGTGGCCGGCGAGGCCAACGTGCCGTTTTTCTCGATCAGCGGCTCGGATTTCGTCGAGATGTTCGTGGGCGTCGGGGCCTCGCGCGTGCGGGACCTCTTCGAGCAGGGCAAGAAGAACGCGCCGTGCATCGTCTTCATCGACGAGATCGACGCCGTCGGCCGGCACCGCGGCGCGGGGCTCGGCGGCGGCCACGACGAGCGGGAGCAGACGCTCAACCAGCTGCTCGTCGAGATGGACGGCTTCGAGTCGAACGAAGGCGTCATCCTGATGGCGGCGACGAACCGGCCCGACGTGCTCGATCCGGCGCTGCTGCGCCCCGGGCGATTCGATCGACGGATCGTGGTCAACCGCCCCGACGTGCGCGGGCGCGAGGGGATCCTGGCGGTGCACACCCGCAAGATCCCGCTCAGCGACGATGTGGACATCAGCGTGCTGGCGCGCGGGACCTCCGGCTTCTGCGGAGCCGACCTGGCGAACCTGGTCAACGAAGCCGCGCTGGTCGCCGCCCGGTACAACCTGAAGGCCGTGCGGATGGTCGACTTCGAGTTCGCCAAGGACAAGGTCCTGATGGGCACCGAGCGGAAGTCGATGATCATCAGCGATCAGGAGAAGCGGGTGACCGCCGTCCACGAAGCCGGCCACGCCCTGCTGACCGTGCTCTTGCCAAACGCGGACCCCATCCACAAAGTCACCATCATCCCCCGCGGGATGGCGCTCGGTCTCACGCAGCAGCTGCCGGTCGACGAGAAGCACAACTACTCGAAGGAGTACCTCGACGATCAGCTCGCGATCCTGCTCGGCGGGCGCATCGCCGAGGAGATCTCCCTCGGCAGCGTCACGACCGGCGCCGGCAACGATCTCGAGCGGGCCACCGAGCTCGCGCGCCGGATGGTGTGCGAATGGGGGATGAGCGAGGAGATGGGCCCGCTCACCTTCGGCAAGAAGGAGGAGCAGATCTTCCTCGGTCGCGAGATCGCGCAGCACCAGGACTACAGCGAGAGCACGGCGGTCAAGATCGACGAGGAGGTCAGGCGCATCGTCAGCGGTAACTACGATCGGGCCACATCGCGCCTGAAGGAGCACGCGGCTGCGCTTGCCGAGATCGCCAGTCAGCTGCTCGCGCACGAGGTGCTGGACGCCGAGCAGGTCCGGGCCATCGCGGCCGGCGTGCCGATCAGCCAGACAACGCCGCCCGCTCCGCCCGAGACCCCCGGCGCTGCAGAGGACGACCCGGAGCGCCGCCGGCAGCGTGAACGTGCGGCAATGGTGCCGCCGCTCCAGGAGCCCCTGCCGCAGGAATAGGCTCCGGTCCGCTGGTCACCGTCTTGTTTCCCCGCCAGCGCTTCACTGTCCCGTTGCCCGACGGCCGCACGCTTGATCTGGGCGAGCGCACGCTGGTCATGGGCATCCTGAACGTGACGCCGGATTCCTTTGCGGAATCCGCGCCGCGGATGGATCCGGTGCTGGCCGCCGACGAGGCGCTGAGGATGGAGGCCGACGGGGCCGATCTGATCGACATCGGGGGCGAGTCGACCCGCCCGGGGGCCGAGCCCGTGACGGCCGACGACGAGCTGGCGCGCGTCATCCCCGTGCTCCGCAGGCTGGCCGGTCGGCTGCGCGTTCCCTTGTCGATCGATACCTACAAGGCGCGGGTGGCTCGGGCCGCCCTCGGCGAAGGCGCGTCGATCGTGAACGATATCAGCGGCCTGCGGTATGATCCCCCCATCGCGGCCGTGGCGGCCGACGCGGGCGCGCCGCGCGTGCTGATGCACATGCGCGGCAGGTCTGGCACGATGTATCGGGAGGCCCGATACGCCGACGTGGTCAGCGAGGTCGCCGCCGAGCTCCGGAAGAGCCTCGCGGCGGCCGAGGCGTCGGGCGTTGCGCGCGAGTCGCTGATCGTCGACCCGGGGCTCGGTTTCGCGAAGGAGGCCCGGCACAGCCTCGAGCTGCTGGCGCGCCTGCCCGAACTGGCGGCGCTCGACCGGCCGCTGCTGGTCGGGCCGTCGCGAAAGTCGTTCCTCGCAGCCGTTATCGGCGACCGCCCGCCGGCGGCGCGGGACTTCGCGACCGCCGCTGCGGCGGCTGCGGCCGTGCTGGGGGGTGCGCACATCGTGCGCGTGCACGCCGTGCGTGAGATGCGCGACGTCGTGCGAGTTGCCGACGAAATCCGCGCGCGGGCCGCCCGCGCGTCCGGGGGAGCCGACCACCAGTGCCGATAACCGAGATGATGACGTGGGCCAGGAACGTCGTCGCCCGCTTCGGCTGGCGCGACCTGGTCGACATCCTCATCGTTGCCGTCATCATCTACGAGGTCCTGAAGCTGATCCGCGGGACCCGTGCCGTCCAGATGGCTCTGGGCGCGGCGCTGGTCGTGGCGCTCTTCTATGCGTCGAGCTGGGGGCAGCTGAGCACGGTCAACTGGCTCATCCGCACGATGGTGGGCTACGTCGTCTTCGCGCTGATTGTGCTGTTCCAGTCCGACATCCGCCGGGCGCTCGCGCACTTCGGCCGGGCGCCCTTCATCAAGTCGCTCACGCGCCCGGATGGCGCCGATGAGGTCATCGAGGAGCTGGCGGTGGCCGCGACCATGCTCGCCGGGCAGCGGATCGGCGCCATCATGGCGGTCGAGCGCAACATCGGGCTGCGGAACTACATCGAGGCGGGCATTCCGCTCGACGCGACGCTGACCTATGACCTGCTGATTGCCGTCTTCAGGCCGGGGTCGCCCCTGCACGACGGCGCCGTGATTATTCAGGGAGACCGCGTGGCGGCTGCCGCCTGCTTCCTGCCGCTGACGGTGAATCCCTTCGTGAGCAAGGACTTCGGCACGCGTCATCGTGCGGCCATCGGGCTCACGGAGGAATCCGACGCAGCGGCGATCGTCGTGTCGGAGGAAACCGGCAGTATCTCGCTGGCGATCGGGGGACAGATCGAGCGCGGCCTGAGCCCCGACGAGCTGCGCGCCCGCCTGCGCGACCTGATCTCAGCCACGCGGCTGGCCGTAGCGCGCGACGCGCCGCGATCGGTGTTTGACTGATGGCGTACCACCCATTCGGCCATCTCGGCTTGAAGACGCTCTCGGTGGGCATTGCCGTGCTGCTCTGGCTGACGGTGGCCGGCGAGCCGATGGTGGAGCGCATCCTGCGCGTCCCGCTCGAGCTGCAGAACATCCCGTCCGACCTCGTGGTCGTCGAGAGTCCGCCCGCGCAGGTGGACGTGCGGGTGCGCGGCGCGTCGAGCGCGCTGACCCACCTCTCCGACGGCGATGTGGTCGCCGTGCTCGAGATGGAGTACGTGCGCCCCGGGCGGAGGCTGTTCAGCGTCACGCCGGCTCAGGTCCGTGCGCCGTTCGGTGTTCAGATCGAGCAAGTCACGCCGGGCACCGTCGCCGTCACGTTCGAGCGCTCCGGCGTCAAGATCGTGTCCGTCCAGCCGGTCGTCGAGGGCGAACCTGCCGAGGGATACGTGATCGGAGCCGTCGCCTCCGATCCCCCCACCGTCGAGGTCGTCGGGCCGCAGAGCGCGCTGACGGACCTGACGCACGCCGTCACCGAGGGCGTGTCGGTCCAGGGGGCCAGTCGGACCGTCCGGGGGATGGTCACGATCGGCGTCGGCGACGCCCGCCTGCGGCTGTCCACACCGCAGAGCGCGCGCGTCACGATCACGGTTGTGGCGGTGCCGGTCGAGCGGACCATTCCGGGCGTGGCCCTCGAACTCCACAACGTACCGCAGGGGCGGCGCGCCCGCGCGACGCCTCCGGCCGCAGCCGTGGTGCTGCGCGGTCCTGGGGATAGGGTCTCGGCGCTCGAGACGGCTGCGGTGACCGCCTTCGTTGATGTGGCCGGCCTGGGACGGGGCCGGCACACGCTGCCCGTGCAGGTCGTGCTGCCGCAGGATCTCGAGATGGTGCGGACGCAGCCGGCCACGGTGACTGTGACCGTCCAGTGACCGGGGACGGGAATCCGGGTGCGCATGAGTGACCGACTCTTCGGGACCGATGGTGTACGGGGCAAGGCTGGCGAGCCGCCTCTGGATGTGCAGACGATCCGCCGGCTGGGCGCAGCGCTCGTGCGGGCGTTCGGGCATGGGGCTCGACCCCTCTCCGTGCTCGTCGGCCGGGACACTCGCGAGTCCGGGGCCTGGATCGAGCGTGAGCTGGCCCACGGCGCGCGGACGGAGGGCGCCGTGGTCACGAGCGCGGGCGTCATCTCCACGCCGGCCGTGGCCTTTCTGACGCGGCACGAGGGATTCGACGCCGGTGTGGTCATCTCGGCCTCGCACAATCCCTTTCAGGACAACGGCATCAAGGTGTTCTCCGGCGCCGGCGAGAAGTTCACCGAGCGGCTCGAGCGGCAGGTCGAGGCGATTGTGGCGGACTCTTCGTGGGAGGTGCCGTCCAGCCAGGCGACGGAGGTCCCCGTGCGCGATCTGGCCGGGTCGTACCTCGCGCACGCGAAACGAGCGCTGCCGGACGCCGCCCGGTTGGGAGCGGTAAGAATCGCGGTCGACTGCGCGAACGGCGCGACCGCAGGGCTGGCCCCGCGCCTGTTCCGGGATCTCGGCTTCGACGTGACGGCGATCGGATGTTCGCCGGACGGCCGGAACATCAACCTGGCCTGCGGGTCGACGGCCCCCGGCCCGCTCGCGGAGGTGGTCAGGGCCGGCGGCTGCCGTCTCGGCGTCGCATTCGACGGCGACGGCGACCGCGCGATCTTCGTCGACCACCGCGGTCGCATCGTCGATGGAGACGCGGTGATGCTCCTGTGCGCCAAGCACATGCAGTCCGGCGGCCGGCTGCGCGGTGACGCCGTTGTGGCGACCGTGATGAGCAACATCGGCCTGGAGATCGCGCTCCGGCAGCTCGGCATCGGCCTGGTGCGATGCCCGGTCGGCGACAAGTACGTGATGGAGGAGCTGATTGCGCGCGACCTCGCGCTCGGCGGCGAACAGTCCGGGCACATCATCTTCCCGGACTTCCTGTTTACGGGCGACGGGCTGGTGACGGCGCTCAGCGTGCTCGAGGCGATGGCCGCGAGCGGCAGGGAGCTGGCGGATCTGGCGGCGGACCTGACGACGTATCCGCAGGTGCTGGTGAACGTGCGCGTGTCCAGGCGCGCCGACCTGCGGGAGGTTCCATCCGTCGCGGCGGCCCTGGCCCGCGTCGAGGCCCGGCTCGGAAGCGAGGGCCGGCTGCTCGTTCGGTACTCCGGCACCGAGCCGCTGCTGCGTATCATGCTCGAGGGGAAGGATCAGCGCGTCATCGAGGCGCTGGCGCAGGAGATCGCCGACCGGGTGCGGGAGCACCTGTCGCCGCCGGCTTCTGACCGCTGACGACTGACCACCGGCCACCGACCACTGGTCATTGGCCACTGGCCACTGACCACCGACCACTGACGTGGATGTGCCCTATGCGCCTGGCAGTCAATATCGATCACATCGCGACCATTCGTGAGGCGCGTCAAGCGCGCGAACCGGAACCGCTGGCTGCCGCCATCCTGGCCGAGCTGGCCGGCGCCCGGGGCATCACCGTGCACCTGCGCGGCGATCGCCGGCACATCCGCGACCGCGACGTCGAGCTGCTGCGGCAGACCGTCACGACGAAGCTGAACGTCGAGATGGCGGCGACCGCCGAGATGACCGCCATCGCCTCGCGCGTGCGGCCGGATCAGGTCACGCTGGTCCCGGAGCTGCCGCACGAGGTGACGACGCAGGGCGGCCTCGACGTTGTGGCGCACGACGACGCCGTCCGGGCGGCGGCGCGCGATCTGCGGGAGGCCGGCATCAGGGTCAGCGTGTTTGTTGACCCTCGCATCGAGCAGGTTGCCGCCTGCACGGCGGTCGGCGCGGATGCCATCGAGATCAACACCGGCGCCTACGCGACGGCGGCGCCTGCCGAGCAGGCTGCGGCTCTGGCGGCAATCGCGGAGACGGCCCGCGCGGCGGCTGCGAGCGGGCTCGAGGTGCTGGCGGGTCACGGCCTCACCTACGTCAACGTCAGCCCAATCGTGTTGTTGCCGGAGATTGTCGAACTCAACATCGGCCACAGCATCGTGGCTCGGGCCTCCCTCGTCGGCATGGAGCGCGCGGTGCGGGAGATGGTGGCGCTGCTGACATGACGGCACTCTGCCGCTGCTGCGTCGTGGCTGGGGTGCTCGGCTCGGCATCGGCCGGGTTGGCCTTCCCGCCCTCGGCAGCGCCGCAGCTGCTGACGCTGCGGACGACGGACGGCGTGTCGATTGCGGCGGAGCTCCGCCTGCCGGCCGTGCGGCCTGCCCCGGCCGTCATCCTCGTGCACATGCTGACGCGCACGCACGAGGACTGGGCGAGGGCGGCCGAGAAGCTGAATGAGGCCGGCCTCGTCACGCTCGCCATCGATCTGCGGGGACACGGAGCCTCCGGCGCTGCGGCGGACGGCGGCGACATGAACGCCAGCGTGCGCGACGTCGTGTCGGCGCGCGACTTCCTGAGGAGCCGATCGGATCTCTGCTCGGGCGCCATCGGCATTGCCGGCGCCCAGGTTGGCGCCAACCTCGCCGTCCTCGCCGCGGCCTCGGATCCCGCGATACGGTCGATCGCCCTGCTGTCGCCCGGCATCGAGTACCGGAACCTGCGCCCCGAGGCGGCGATGAAGAAGTACAACGAACGCCCGGCGCTACTGCTTGCCAGCAGCGAAGACGCGTACGCCAACCGATCGGCGCGCGCCCTGTCGACGACGGGCACGGGCACGCGCGACTTCCGCGTGCTGAGCGGTGCGGGCCACGGCACGGTCATGCTCGCGCGCCGGCCCGATCTCGTCGACGTCCTGGTGGACTGGTTTCGCCGCACACTGGTATGATCGCCGCAGAGGATGAAAGCAGACATCATCGCAATCGGCGCGGCCATGGCCTTCTTCGGGCTCGTCGCCGGCTGGATCATCGGCAGCCAGCAGGCGAGGACCGCGGCGCCGGCCGCGCCAGCCGCAACGCAGTCGGAGGCTGCACCGGCGGGGCAGGCGCCCGCCATCCTCGACCAGGCGGCCGTCCAGGCGCTCAGGAATGCCGCCGATCGCGATCCGAAGGACGCGGCGGCGCGGACCGAGCTTGCCAACCTGTACTTCGATGCCGAGCAGTGGAACGAAGCGGTCAGATGGTACGGTGAGGCGCTGGCCATTGACCCGAAGAGCGCCGACGTCAGCACGGATCTGGGGATCTGCTACTACTACCTCAACCAGCCGGACCGGGCGCTCAAGCAGTTCGAGTACTCCTTGAGCGTCAGTCCCCGCCACACGAAGTCGATGTTCAACATGGGCATCGTCCGCGCGTTCGGCAAGCAGGATCTGCAGGGGGCGGCGGCGATCTGGAACACGCTGATCGACACCGCGCCGGACAGCTCCGACGCCCAGAACGCCCGGCGGGCCCTGGACAACCTCAAGGCGGCCCACCCCGATCTCGGCGGCGGGGCGGCGGCCCCCCCGCCGAAGGCGGGCCGCTAGTGTCTCTTCTCGTCCGCTACCTGCTCCTCGGGCTCCTGATCGTGCTGCTGGCGCGGTCGTTCTGGAAGTTTATCGGCAGCATCATCGACGGTGCGTCCCCGGCGGCAGGAGGCCCCGCGGGCCCGCCCCAGCGCGGCGTGCCGATGGTGCGCGATCCCGTCTGCGGGACCTTCGTCGTGCCGTCGTCGGCGCTGACGTTGACCGTGGAAGGACGGGTGATGCACTTCTGTTCCGAGAAGTGCCGCCGGGCGTTCCGGGCCGGCGAAGCCGGTCGCCCCGCGCGGCCGAGCTGACCGTTGCCGCCATGGCTGGAGCGTCCATCTCCCTCGCGCGGCGGAGGCGAAGCCGCCGCCCCGATCCTGCGCTCGTCGAACAGGTGATGGTGCGGCTCGGCGCCGCCGGCGAGGCGTACGACCTGCCCGTCGTCGAGAAGATCTCGGAGGAGCATCGGGAGGACGCCTTCCGCGTGCTCGTGGCCACGATGCTGTCGGCGCGCACGCAGGACGCGACCACGGACGGCGCCGCGCGGCGGCTGTTCGCCCGGGCGCGCAGGCCGGCGTCGATGGCGGCGCTGCCCGTCAGCGAGATCGAGCGCCTCATCTATCCCGTCAGCTTCTATCGGACCAAGGCGCGGCACGTCCGGGACGCCTGCCGGCTGCTCGTGGCGCGTCACGGCGGCACGGTGCCAGCCACGATGGAGCAGCTGCTGGCGCTGCCGGGCGTCGGACGGAAGACCGCGAACCTCGTGATGATCGTGGCGCACCGGAGCGCGGACAGCATCTGCGTCGATACCCACGTCCACCGCATCGCGAACCGGCTCGGCTGGGTGAAGACCCGCCATCCCGAGGAGACCGAGCAGGCGCTCTACCGTGCGATCGACCGGCGTTTCTGGCCGCGGATCAACCTCTACCTCGTCACGTGGGGCCAGCGGGTCTGCCGGCCGATCGGCCCGAGGTGTCACCTCTGCGCCATCCGGGATCTGTGCCCGCGCGTGGGCGTTGCGCGGCGCGCCGGCGCCTGAACGACAGGCCGCGATCGGGCAGGGGGTGCGCGCGCCGTGCGAGCCGGACGGCGGAGCGCGCGACGCGTCCCGCCGTCCCGGTGCGAGGAGGTGTGTGGTCTACAATGGAGCGAACGCCGCGGGCGGCATGCTGCGCATCAACGAGATCTTCTACACGATCCAGGGCGAGTCGACGTTTGCCGGGCGCCCCTGCGTGTTCGTCCGGCTGAGCGGATGCGACCTGCGCTGCGCCTGGTGTGACACGGTGTACGCGTTTGCCGAGGGCGATCCCCGAACGGTCGACGCGATCGCGCGCGAGGTCGACGCCTACGGCTGCCCTCTGGTGGAGATCACCGGGGGCGAACCGCTCGTCCAACCGGATGTCTATCCGCTGATGGACCGCCTGATCGCGGACGGGCTCACCGTTCTGCTCGAAACGGGCGGCCACCGGAGCCTGGCGCGGGTGCCCCCCGCGGTCGTCAAGGTGATGGACATCAAGTGCCCGGCCAGCGGGCAGGCGCAGGCCATGGACTGGTCGAACCTCGACCTGCTGCTCCCGCACGACGAGGTGAAGTTCGTGATTGCCGACCGAGGCGACTACGAGTACGCGCGGCGCATCGTGTCGGCGCACGACCTCGACCGGCGCTGCCACGCCGTGCTGGTGTCGCCGGTGCACGGCGTGCTGGAGCCGAGCGAGCTCGCGGCGTGGGTGCTCGCTGATCGCCTGCCGGCGCGGGTGCAGCTCCAGCTCCACAAGATCATCTGGGGCGCAGGGAAACGAGGCGTCTGACGGACCGGAGGGCGGGCATGAAAGCCGTTGTGCTGCTGAGCGGCGGGCTTGACTCCTACACGGCTGCCGCCATCGTCAGGGCCGAGGGGTACGAGCTCCACGCGCTCACGGTGCGATACGGCCAGCGTCACGCGCGCGAGCTGGAGGCGGCCCGGACGGTTGCGGCGGCTCTGGGCGTCGCGCGTCACCTCGAGATCGCCGTCGACCTGCAGGCGATCGGCGGTTCGGCGCTGACCTCGGCCGTGGCCGTGCCGAAAGACCGCCCGCTCGATCGGGGCGAGGTCCCGATCACGTACGTCCCCGCGCGGAACACGATCTTCCTGTCAGTGGCGCTTGCGGTTGCGGAGGTCGTCAGAGCGCGGGACATTGTCGTGGGCGTCAATGCCGTGGACTACTCGGGGTACCCGGACTGCCGGCCGGAGTATCTCGAGGCCTTCGAGCGTCTGGCGGTCCTGGCGACACAGGCGGGCGTGGAGGGTGCGGGGTTCCGGATTCGGGCTCCGTTGCTGCACCTGTCGAAGGCGCAGATTATCAGGCGCGGCCTGGCGCTCGGGCTCGATTACGGCCTGACGCATTCCTGCTACGACCCCGCAGCCGACGGGGGGCCGTGCGGCCGCTGCGACAGTTGCCGGCTGCGGGCGAAGGGATTCGACGAGGCGGGCGTCCCGGACCCGCTGATCAGCGCCTGGGCTGGAGGGGCATGACGATCCAGAGCACCAGGTACGCGAGGATCCCCGGGAACGCCACCGACAGAACCGAGACGACGACGTAGAGAATCCGCACCACGGTTGGATCCCAGCCAAGCCAGTCAGCGATGCCGCCGCACACGCCGGCAATCAGCCGGCGCGACTTCGAACGTGTCAGAGCCACGGTCCACCTCCCGTGCGCGGGGAGCTCCAGCTGCTTCGGTACGATCCTACGCTAGAGAGGCCGCGTGGGTTTCGCAGTCGGCAGGGTCAACGGCGCTCGACCCCCGCGCGATGTGTCGGTCTTCGTCCGGACTCGGCTCTGATTCGCGGTCTCCCATGTAGAATCAGAGGCGTCTGCCGTCTTTCAGACCGCGGGGGCGGCCGGACAGCAGGGAGGAGATCACCTCGTGACTGAACGCCTGTACTACTCCGACCCCGCCCTGACGGAATTCGACGCCACCGTCGCGGGCGTCGAACAGCTTGGCAACCTCCCGGCTGTGCTCCTCGACCGGACCGCGTTCTACCCGACCTCGGGTGGGCAGCCGCACGACACGGGATCGCTGAACGGCATTCACGTCTCGGAGGTCGTGGAACGCGACGATGGCGCCATCCTCCACGTTGTGGAGCAGGCGATCGCTGTAGGCGAGGCGGTGCACGGCGTCGTCGACTGGGCGCGCCGATTCGATCACATGCAGCAGCACACCGGGCAGCACATCCTGTCGGCGGCATTCGACCGACTCTGGCACGCCAAGACTGTCGGCTTCCATCTGGGCGCCGAGGTCTCCTCGCTCGACCTCGACCGCGAGCTGCCACCCCAGGCCATCGCGTCCGCCGAGGAAGAGGCCAACCGCATCGTCTGGCAGGACCGTCCCGTCTCGATCAGGTTCGTGAGTTCCGAGGAGGCGGCGGGGCTCGGCCTGAGGAAGGACCCCGGGCGGTCCGGCGTCCTGAGGGTCATCGGCGTCGAGGGCTTCGATCTCTCGGCGTGCGGGGGCACGCACGTCGCGCGGAGCGGCGAGGTGGGCATCATTGTCGTGTCCGCCTGGGAGAAGCTGCGCGGCGGAGCGAGGCTCGAGTTTCTGTGCGGGGGGCGGGCGCAGCGGTCCTACCGCCTGCTCCGTGACAGCGTCGCCGGCTGCATCAGGCGCCTGTCTGTGGCGCCGGATGAGCTGCCGGCCGCCATCGAGCGCGCGCAGGAGGAGAACAAGGACCTCAGGAAGACCATCAGGGCGCAGCAGGAGCGCCTGGCGGGCTTCGAAGGGCTCGCGCTGGCGGCGCGCGCCGAAGCGGCTGGCGGCCGGCGCGTGGTCGTTGAGGCCCTGGACGGGTGGGACGCGAACGGCCTCAAGGCCATGGCCGTGTCGATCGTGTCGAAGCCGGGCTTCCGCGTGGCGCTCTTCTCGACGTCTCAACCGGTTCTCGCCGTCGTTGCAGGGTCCTCGGATGCGAGCCTTGACGCCCGCGCGGTACTCGCCGCGCTCGTCGGTCGGTTCGGCGGGAAGGGCGGAGGCAAACCGGACCTCGCCCAGGGAGGGGGGCTGACGGGGAACCTGCAGGAGATGCTGGCGGCGGCGCGGGCCGTCCTACTGGCGTGAGAACCCCGCGAGACGGGCGACGGCCGCGTCCGCCGCGCCCTCGATAGCCTCTGCCGAACAGCTGAAGTTGTTCGCGATGATCGAGAAGACCAGCCGCTCGCCGTCACGCGAGGTGACGTAGCCCGAGAGGGCACGCACGCTCGCGAGTGCTCCGGTCTTGGCCTTCGCATTTCCTTCCGCGGGCGTGTTCTTCATCCTGCTCCCAAGCGTGCCGTCCCGCCCGGCCACCGGCAGAGTCGCCTCGAACGCGGCTGCATGGCGGGGTTCGGTCGCCATCCGTCGGAGCACCCGCACCAGCGTGTTCGCCGTTACGTAGTTGTACCGGGACAGGCCCGATCCATCGGCCAGCACATAGCTGTCGGGTGCGACTCCCCATCCGTCGAGCACCTCGCGCACAGCACGCAGTCCGCCGTCGGCGGTGGCCGCGCCGGCGGAGGCGCCGAGCGAGCGGAGCAGCGTTTCGGCGTAGAGGTTCTGGCTCATCTTCATGAGGACGACGGCGATCTCCGAGAGGGGAGCAGAGCGATGGGTGAACAGCAGCTGCTCGGCCTCCGGGCCGGGGCGCGCCGGAAGCTCGGTCCACAGCGCGGGGGGAGTTCGGATGACGAGACCCTGGGCAAGCAGCGTGTCGTGCAGCTCCTGTACGTAGAACTGTGAAGGGTCGTCGACCGACACGGTTCTCGTCACCCCCTCCGAGCCCAGCGGCACGCTTCCCGCGATCCGCAGGCGGCCGGAGCCGGGCAACCGCTCGATGCTCACGGAGGCGCGCTCGCCGGCGGCCGACGTGATGACGGTCGTGTCCGCCGTCAGGCCGCTGGCGCCCGGGCGAAGCTCGACCGCTGCGGGTGCGCCCGCTGCGGCACCGGGACGAATTACGGCCTCGACGACGTTCTCGTTGTACTGCAGGGCGCTTGCGGGCGCGGCGTAGCCTGCGGCAAGGTCGTCCCACGCCCAGCCGCGTCCAAGGCCCTCGAGACCGAACGCTCGCCCGTCACCGACGACCCGTCCCGTGATGGCGGTGACCCCGGCCTCGCGGAGCCTGGCGGCCCACGTCTCGAACACGCGACGCGAGCTGCCGCCGTGGCCGTTGATCGTCGGGTCGCCGCCGGCAGCCACGATCAGGTCCCCGTTGAGGACGCCGCCCTGGATCGGCCCGCCGGCCAGGAGCCGCGTCTCGAAGGTGAAGCCCCAGCCCAGGCGTTCCGCGGCGGCGGCCAGCGTCAGGATCTTCATGTTCGAGGCCGGCATCACCAGCTTCGTCGGGTTGAGGCGGTAGAGGCTCTCGCCCGTGGCGATCGACTGGATCTCGACGGCCCACAGAACACGCTCGAAGGCCGGCGCGACAAACACCCGGTCGAGGTCGCGCTGCAGCGCGAGGACGGCGGGACTGGGAAGGGCCGAGGCGGGGCCCAGGGCCGGCCCCGCGCGTACGGCGCACGCCGAGGCCGAACCCAGCAGCAGCGCCGCGACGACGGCAGCCGGCAGGCGCGCCGCGCGGCGGCTCGTTCGCCTACTTGATCTCATCGAGGCCTCTCATGGCCTCGTCGAAATCGAATGAGGGGACCTTCGCGGTCCCCGGTTCCCCGGCACACGACGCGAACACGTCCGGGTCGACCTTGCCGAAGACGACCCGCTCCTGCTTCTTGCCCTCGTCGAACTTGACGATCACGATCGCCGCCGGAGCGTCGAGGCCGGTCTTGGTCTTGTCGCCCGGGGCGAGAAACGACTCGGCTCGCAGGTTGCTGAGACGCGTCAGAAAGGTGTCGACCTGCGTCGCGTCGACGTCCTTGGCCGCGGGCAGCACCTGCCGCCACTTCTCCTGGGCGTCCTTCTCAGGGCCTTTCGTCTTCTCGAAGGCGACAGTGTCCTTCCCGCGCGTGACGTCTATCCGGGTGGCCGTGAACGACCGGAACTCGAAAAGGTCCTTGCGGCGGTAGGTATCCGCAGGTTTCTTCAGTTCGTCGACCAGGCTGGATTCGACTGTGAAGACCAGCGGCCTCGCCTCGTCGCGGGCGAAGAACGTGCCGGCCTCTCCCGCCTTGCCCACAATCAGGGTCGCCCGGGAGCTGCCCGCGCCGACCGAGACCGTCACCTCCGGCTTGTCGAAGCCGTACTGTTTGGGATCAGGCGCGGCCTCGGCGGCGATCGCCTTCATCTGCGCGGTCTGCACGCGGCCGACGAGCGCCTCGACCGTGCCGTAATCGGCCTTGGCGTCGACCGGCATCGCCAGCTTCCAGTCCTCGCCCGCCTTGGCCAGCCGGATCGTCTTGTCGGCGGCGACGATCTCGATCGAGTCGGCCTTGTTGCGCTCGAACGACAGGAGAGCCTTGTCGCGCAGGTCGAACGTGGTCTTGTTGAAGGTCGAGTCGAGATACGCGGAGATGAGGAAGACCTTGGACTGGCCGCCGTACTTCGCGTACAGATCTCCGCCGGTCGCCGTCTTGTCCCCGAACTGGATGGTCTGCTCCGTCTTGGTGTCCGCGCCCGCGCGGAAGCCGACCTCGACTCGCGGCTGGGCCAGGCCGTACTGGGCCAGGTCCGACGGCTTGTCCTCGACGACGCGCTGGATTTCCAGCGACGCGAGGGCGCTCGCAATTGCCGAGGCCTCGGCTTCGTCCGCCTTCATCGCCGACGGCTCAACGACCTGCCAGGCTCCGCCGGTCTTCCTGAGCAGGGTCCGATCGCCCGAGGCGGCCTTGACCCTGACCTCGTCGATCTTGTCCGAGGCGACCTCGAACACCTTGGTCTTCGGCTCGCCGGCGCCTGCCGTCTCCGGCTTCTTCGACTCGACGAAGTAGATGTAGCCGGCAAGCCCCGCGAGGATGACGAGCAGGACGAGCAGGGAACGTACGCCGCGCATTACCGCCTCCGCCACCAGGTGTAGAAACCGGTTCCGAAGATGACGACGGGGATGACGACCAGCGACAGCAGCAGGATCCGCCACTGCTGCTCGGAGGTCAGCGTCACCCGCCGGTCATCCGGCTCACGAGGCCGGATCGCAATCAGGTTTTCCTGCTGGGCGAGCCAGTTCACGACGTTCATGAACAGGTCGCGGTTGCCCTGGAAGCCCAGGATGTAGTTCGCGGGGAAATCGGAATCGCCGACGACCACCAGCCGCGACTCCGGGCGCGGCGCGTCGCTCGCATCCGGTGCGCTGTCCCCGGCCGGGGGTGCCGGCGCGTCGGGGGCCGTCGCCGACACGGCTGAGGCGATGGTCACCGGCCCCTGCGTGTCGCCTTTGGCCGCCTCCATCGCGATCTGGCCGCCCGCGAGCATCGTCTTCATGTCCGTTTCCGCCCAGCTCTTCTGGCTGGTCTCGACGATGGCCTGCGCGGTGCGGCCGCCGGAACCGCCCGCCATCGGCGCCGCCGACCGCGTCAGCGGGAACGCGGTCAGCAGCTTGAACCGATCGGTGATCGCGTGCGACGGGTAGCCGGCTGCGACGGGGACGTACTCGTCGGTGCCGAAGATGGACCCGATGCCGCTCACATCGACGACGATGTTGGCGCCGACCTCGATTCCCCACTCACGGGCGAAGGCGAGCAGGTTGGTCAGTACCGGGTCGTCGGCCTGCTCCGGAGGGTCGAGCATCAGCAGGCACTTCCCGCCCTTCTGCAGGTAGGCGCGCAGCGCGTCGATCTCGGTCGGCAGGTAGTCGGTCTTGGGCCCGGCCACCACGACGACCGAGGCGTCGGATGGCACCTCGCGCTGCTGCGCGAGCACCACCGTCTCCACCGTGTAGTTGTCGCGCGTGAGCGCCGTCGCCACGCTGCTGTAGCCGGTGCGCTCGGAGCTGGAGGTGTCCTTCTCGCCGTGCCCCTGAACGAAGTACACCTTCCGCTCGCGGCCGGTCACCACCTTGATGATGCCGTTGGTCAGCTCCTGTTCGCCGGCGGACACCACCCGTTCGGTGCGCCCCTTGTACTCGAACACGACGGTTCCGTACTGCTGGATGTCGTACTGCTTGGCCAGCGCCGGCTTCTTGTCCGGGTCCACGTACTCCACGCTCACCTGCTTCGAGGCGTACGCGTACTCGGCCAGGCGGTCCTGGAGTCGGTACATCCCGGACTCCTGCTCGAAGGCGAGCACCTTGAGCGGGGCATCGAGGCTCTGGAGCACCTTCCGGGTCTGGTCGGCGAGCGTGAACTGCCCGGACGTCGTGAGGTCCCACCGCTTGTTCTCCCGGGACGCGATGTAGTTGATGGCGACCAGGATGCCCAGGACGACGAGGATGCCGGCCACGGAGATGACGCTCAGCCTGGCCTGACGCCGCGAGAAGAAGTGCGCGATCTCGCGCCACTGGCCGAGCGTGTAGAGCAGCACACAGATGAGGCCGGCCCACGCCAGCCACGCGGCGTAGGTGTCCCACACCGGCCTGAGAAACCGGATGGCCACCGCGGCCAGGACGAGCGCCGTGCCGAGCCACCCGACAATGCCGAGAATCCGTTTTAGCATCGTTCGTTATCCCCGCCACCGCTCGCTGTCGACCGCTTTGGCCGTCAGGAACAGGCCGAACGTGATGAAGCTCGCGTAGTAGACCAGGTGCGTCGTGTCGATGACGCCCTTCGCGAAATCGTCGAAGTGGCCCGTGATCGAGAGGTACCCGACCAGCTTCTGCACGGTCGGGCCGCCGAGGCTGCCGATCCAGTCGATGACCCACAGCAGGAGCAAAACCGAGAAGGTGATCATCGCGGCGACGATCTGGTTCCGGGTGAGGCTCGAGAAGAGCAGCCCCACCGACAGGAAGCACCCGCCCATGAGGAGCATGCCGAGGTAGGCCGTGGCGATCGGCTTCCACTCGGGGTTCCCGTAGATGAACAGGACGGCCATGTGGAGGAGCGTCACGGCCAGCATCGCCGCGTAGACCGTCAGGGCGCCGAGGAACTTCCCGACGATGATCTGGAAGTCGGTCACCGGCGAGGTCATCAGCAGCTCGATCGTGCCCGAGCGCTTCTCCTCGGCGTAGGTCCGCATGGTGATCAGCGGCACGACGAAGAGGTTGACCACCAGGGAGTTCTGGAAGACGTACCGGATCATCTGCTGGTTGACGTTGACCGGTCCCCCCATCCCCATCGAGCCCATCTGCATGCTCTGCTGCACGAAGAGGTTGAGGATGGCCACGTAGAACCAGCCGAACAGCAGCGCGAACATGCCGACGATGACGTAGGCAATCGGCGAGGCGAAGTACGAACGCAGCTCTTTGCGCACGAGGGCAAGGATGTTACGCATTGGCAGTCTCCGCCGGCGTCTCCTCCGTGGTCAGATGGAGGAAGATCTCCTCCAGGCTCATGCGGACGGGCCGCAGCTCGAGCAGGCCCCAGCCGCTCGTGACGATCGTGTGGGCGATCTCACGCCGGACGTCCGTTCCCCGCGCGCTGTCCACCTCGAATCCGTGGTGGCCGTCGTGCAGGCCGGTGGCCGAGACGCGCGTCACGCCCGGCACGAGCCTGAGCGCGGCCTCCACCGCCGGGCCGCCCCCGTCGACTTGCACGTATATCGTCTCCGACGCGCGAAGCCGCTCGGTCAGGTTCTCAGGCGTGTCCACCGCGACGACGCGCCCCTTGTTGATGATCACGACACGCTGGCAGGTCTGCGACACCTCCGGCAGGATGTGCGTGCTCAAGATGATGGTGTGGTTGCCGGCCAGACCCTTGATGAGCTCGCGCGTCTCGATGATCTGCTTCGGGTCGAGGCCGGCCGTCGGCTCGTCCAGGATGAGCACGTCGGGATTGTGGAGCAGCGCCTGCGCAAGGCCGACGCGCTGCCGGTACCCCTTCGAGAGCTTCCCGCAGTGCCGATCGGCGACGTCGGCAATCCGGGTCCGCTCCATGATGGCGCCCACGCGGGCGCGCTGGTCCCGCGGCGCGACGCCTTTGATCTGCGCGACGAACCGCAGGTACTCGCGCACGGTCATGTCGGGGTAGAGCGGCGGCGTTTCGGGCAGATACCCCGTGCGCCGCTTGGCTTCGAGGGGCTGGTCGAACACATCGAAGCCGGCCACGAGCGCCCGCCCTTCGGTGGCCGGCATGTAGCCGGTCAGCACGCGCATGGTCGTGGTCTTGCCGGCGCCGTTCGGCCCGAGAAAGCCGAGAATCTCGCCCCGTTCGACGCGGAACGACACGTCGTCGACCGCCGTCACACGGCCGTACCGTTTGGTCAGATGCTGGACCTCGATCACGGGCAACTCCGTTGTGTGCACGAGCACGGTCGCGCCGGGCGCGCGGTGCCGACCGCACAACGCGATCGCCTCACACGCCTCCGTGCTGATCTGCAATAGGGTGTAGGAGGGTCACGGACTGGGTGACCCAGCCACACATGGTAATCGAAGGGTTGCGCGCGGGGCAAGATCCCGCCCACGGGCACCAGACGGGGCAGGCGCGTGACCGGCGTACCGTGGCCGCCGATGGTTTGACAGTGCGGACAGCCGGCAGGTACGATCGACCGTTCCACATGCCCCCTGCGACCCAGCCGGTGCTTCTCGACGGGTGGTATCCCGAAGAACACGACGGCCTGCATGCCTTCCGCTGGATTGGACGCTCCGCGTCATGCCGCGTGACGTGCACGCAGGGGGCGTGGCTGCGCGTCATTGCCGGGCACGGGCGACCCGGCGACACCCCCGTTTTGTCCGTCACCGCCGGAGAACGCCTGCTTGGCGCCAGGCCGGTGGCCGGCCCCGTTTGCCGCTGCCTGTTTCCGATCGGCGCCGCGGGCGAGGTGGACATCACGCTCGCCGTCGATCGCACGTTCGTACCGCCCGGTGACGGCCGCGAACTCGGCGTGATGGTTCGCTCCGTCGAGGTCGTGGACGCCGCCGCCGGCGACGCGCCCGTCGACGGCGAAGGGTGGAACGAGTGGGAGCGCCACGAGTACTTCCCGTTCCGGTGGATGGGCGGCGAGGCGTCGGTGCTCCTGCCGGCGGCCCTGCGCCGAAAGGGCCGGTTTCTGGCGCTGCCGGTCTGCTGCGACTACCACGACCGCAGCCAGGTGCTGACCGTGCACGCCGGCGACGCCGCGCTGGCGCAGGTGCCGCTGCTGTACCAGTGGCACGTCTACGACATCGAACTGCCGGAGGCTGCGCCGGAGCAGCGCGTGGATGGCGCGAGCGTCGGCGACACGACGGCAGCAGCGGCCGGCCCCGGTTCCTCGGAGGCGGCCTTGTTGCTGACCATCCGAGTGAACAAGCCGCTGCCCCCGGAGGTTCGCGGTGCCGACACGCGAGACCTCAGTGTGCGTGTCGGTCCCCTCGACATCCACGACGATGCCCGCCGTCACCACCGCGTCAGGATGTTCTACGACGCCGCAGGCGCCGCAGCCGCCCCGGCCGGGCGGCTCATCGTGCTCAGGAGCGGCGCCGTCGATCGTGATGCGGCGCTGGCCGGCCAGTTTGCGGCGCAGGACCCCTATCGCCCCGAGGGCGGCCACGGCTGGTACGCCTGGGAATTCCAGGACGACATCCCGTTCCGGTGGATGCGTCGCACAGCGCGCGTCACCGTGCCGGAGGCCGTCCACCAGGGCCGCCGGTTCCTGATCGTGCCGATCTTCTCGGACTACGAGGACCTGTCGCAGACGCTGACGGTATCGGCCGGCGACGCGGTCATCCGCCTGGCGCTGGCGCACAGGTGGACGTACTACAGCCTGGCGCTGCCGGGCAGGCCGGGCGCGCCCCTCGAGATCGGGTTCACGCTCGACAGGCTGATGCCCGATGCGTGCCGGTCGGCGGACGAGACGCGGGAGCTGGGCGCGCGCGTCGGGCCGTTCGTGTTCCACGACGACGACGAGCGGCACGCCGGCATGCAGTTCTTCTACGAGAACGTCGTCCGGAACCGCCGCGAGCAGGAATCGGGCGCCACGGTGCTCTCGTCGCTTCCGCTCAGCCTCGGGATCGACCTCTTCGGCCGGTGCAACATCAAGCCGGCGTGCGTCTACTGCTTGTGGGACGGCATGAAGGACGCCGAAGGCGAGAACGTGGACCTCGCGGTGGACGACCGAACGCTGGAGGAGTACGGCCCCTTCTTCCGGGCCGCCCGGTCGCTTGTGAACTGCTCCTTCGGCGAGCCGCTGCTGCACCCGCGCCTCGAAGAGGTGGTGTCGCTGGCGGCCCGGCACGGCAAGATGCTGGAGCTGTCGACAAACGGCCAGGCGTTCACGCCGGCGACCGTCGCGGCGCTGGCGGGGAAGCCCGTCCTGCTGTACGTGTCGCTTGACGCGGCCTCTCCCGAGGTCTACGCCCGGCTGCGCAACGAACGGTGGCACGAGATCATCACGGGGCTGACGTTCCTGCGCGAGGCCCGGCGGCGCGCGGGCGGGCTGCCCAAGCTGAACATGGTCTTCATGCCGATGCGCGCCAATCTCGGCGACCTCGAGGCGTTCGTGAAGCTGTGCAGGATGATCGAGGCCGATCAGCTCGTGCTGCGTCCGCTGAACTACCTCGAGAACGTGAAGATCTACGCCGACCGCGGCGGCTATCACTTCGACTATGCGAAGGAGCTGCTCACGCTGGACGAGCAGCGCCAGGTGGCGTGGCAGTGCGCGGAGTTCGCCGAGCAGCACGGCGTGCACATGGTCAATCAGTTCGAGTTCGGCATGTCAGAGCGGGCGAAGCAGCGCTGGAACCTGAGAGGAACGGATCGCGATGGCCGATGAAGGCCGGAGCCGCATCTTGTGCCGCGAGCCGTGGGAGAACTACTACATCCTGCGGCGGGGCATCCTGCCGTGCTGCCACGGCTGGAGGCCGATTGCGCCGATGGCGGAGTGGCAGACGGCATGGAACAACGCCGAGATCCGGGAAATCCGGTCGTATCTCGTACAGGGCAAGCTGAGCCCGTACTGCCTTCTTAGCCTGACGTGTCCCATCGTGCAGCGCCACATGGACGAGGAGCGCCGCAAGGCGTTTCTCGGCCTTGCTCCTGGCGCCCGGGCGCCGCTGCTCGTCTTCATCAACCGGCTGTTCGGAGGCGTGCCGGCGCGGCTCTACCGGTGGCTGAGGCGCAGGGGCCTTCGGCACGCGGCCTAAGCCAAGCGATTGACACAGGTTCGCGGCTTGACTGTCAGGGGTGCGCTCAGCGATAATGAACATGTGAGCATATGCTCAGATGTGCAATGAATGAGCCACGCGAACTCGCCTCCTCAACCGCGCCTGAAACCCCAGGCGCCTCTGCCTCCCATGACACGCGGCAGGGCCCTGCCAGCCTCCGCCCCCACCTGATGGCTGAGGCCGATCTGGCCGTGCTGGCCGAGACGTTCCGGGCCCTGGGAGATGGCACTCGCCTCCGAATCCTGGACGCGCTGTCCAGGGCCGAGCTCTGCGTGTGTGACCTTGCGGAGCTGGTCGGCCTGAGCGCGTCGGCGGTATCTCACCAGTTGCGGCTGCTGCGCGGGCTGCGTCTGGTCCGGCCGCGACGCGACGGCCGGCACGTCTTCTATACCCTTGACGACCATCACGTGGTGGATCTGTTTCGGCAGGGGCTCGCGCACGTCGGCGAGTCGGCCCGCGTCGATCCGCGAACCTCCCGGCCGCGAGCGCCCGGTGGCGCTTTCCCCGACAGCCGGCGCGAGGCGGCGAGGCTCGATGACGAGTCCGACGGGGGGCTGGAGCCCGGGAGGCGCTGCGAATGACGCCATCTGGGAGGGCTCCCTCCGTCGCACCGTGCGAGGTGTGCGTGCAGCACGCCGAATCGATGTATCGCGTCGAGGGGATGGACTGCCACGATGAGGTGACGCTGCTCGAGCGCCGCCTCTCGCACGTCCCGGGCTTCGAGGGGCTGACGGCCGATGTCGTCAATCAGCGGGTGCTGGTCCGCTACGACGCGGCCCGTGTGACCTCGGCCGATCTGGTTGCGGCGATCGGTGAGACGGGTATGCGCGCCTGGCTTCACCACGAGCGTCCTCACGCGCCGCTCGACGGCGCCAGCCCCTGGCGTCTCCGCTTCGTTGTCGCCTCCGGCGCCGCCCTGGCCCTGGGCGCCGTGCTCGCCTCTCTGGGGGTGACCCCTGTGGCGGCCCGCACGGCGTTCCTCGTGGCCCTGGCGAGCGGCAGCGCCCTGACGGTCGGCCGGGCGGTTCAGTCGGCGCGGGCCTGGTCTTTCGACATCAACGTGCTCATGTTGGTCGCCGTCAGCGGAGCCATCGTGATCGGTGAGTGGTCCGAGGCTGCGACCGTCATGTTCCTGTTTGCGCTGGCGCAGTGGCTCGAGACGCGGAGCATGGAGCGCGCGCGCCGCGCGATCCGCGACTTGATGGACCTTGCCCCGGACGAGGCCGTGGTCAGGCGCGTGGGAGCCGAACAGCAGGTCCGGGTCGCCGACCTGCAGGTGGGTGAGACGATTGTCGTCCGGCCCGGCGGCAGGATTCCCCTCGATGGCTGCATTCTGGCGGGGACGAGCCAGATCAACCAGGCCCCGATCACCGGTGAGTCGCTGCCGGTCGACAAGGGGCCGGGTGACGAGGTGTTCGCCGGCACGATCAACGGCACCGGCGCCCTCGACATCGAGGTCACCCGCGTCGGCCACGACACGACGCTGGGCCGGATCATCAGCCTCGTCGAGGTGGCGCAGGCCGAACGCGCGCCCGCGCAGACCTTCGTCGAGCGGTTCGCGCGGTACTACACGCCCACGGTGATCGGGCTGGCGGGGGTCGTCGCCGTCGTGCCGCCGGCGGTGTTCGGCCAGCCGTTTGCGCCCTGGCTGTACCGCGCGCTGGTCCTGCTGGTGATCTCGTGCCCGTGTGCGCTGGTGATCTCGACGCCGGTCTCGATTGTCTCCGCCCTCGCCGGCGCGGCGCGCCGGGGCGTGCTGATCAAAGGGGGCGCGCACCTCGAGCGGGCAGGCGCCGTCTCGTGTGTGGCGCTGGACAAGACAGGAACGCTCACCACCGGCCGCCCGGAGGTCAGCGGGGTGATCCCCCTGAACGGGGTTGGGCCGCTCGATGTCCTGCGGTATGCGGTGGCGCTCGAGGCGCGCTCCGAGCATCCCGTGGCCGGCGCCGTCCTCCGATATGCCCGCGCGAAGGGCGTCCCCGAGCTGGCTGCTGCCGGGTTCCGTGCGCTGCCGGGACTGGGAGCGGAGGCGACGGTCGGCGACACGGACGTGCTCGTCGGCAACCATCGGCTGTTCGCCGGGCGGGGGCTGGTGTCACGCGCAGTCGACGACGCGCTCGCGCGGGTGGGCAGAGCCGGCGAGACCGCCGTGCTCGTCTCCGCCGCCGGCAGGACGATCGGCATCGTCAGCGTCACCGACGCGGCGCGTGAGGGGGCGCGCCGCGCGATCGATCGGTTGCGGCAGGACGGGGTCGGCCGGGTGGCGATGCTGACGGGCGACAACCTGAACACCGCGCGGGCCGTCGCTGCGGACCTGGGCGTCGACGAGGTCCGCGCCGAGCTGCTGCCCGCCGAGAAGGTCGCGGCGATCGCCGATCTGCGTGCCGCGCACGGCACCATCGCGATGGTCGGCGACGGCGTGAACGACGCCCCCGCACTGGCGGCCGCCGACGTGGGCATCGCGATGGGCGCCGCCGGCAGCGACGCGGCGCTCGAGACGGCCGACGTGGCGCTTATGTCCGATGATTTGGCGCGGGTCTCCTACGTCCTCCGGCTGGGCCGAGCCACTGTCCGCAACGTGAAGGCGAACGTGGCCGTCTCGCTGGCGCTCAAGGGCGCGTTTCTCGCGCTGGCGGTGGCCGGCCTGGCGACGCTCTGGATGGCGGTAATTGCCGATATGGGCGCGTCGCTGCTCGTGATTGCCAACGGCCTGCGCCTGCTGCGCACCGAGTGATCCGGACGGGCAGGCCGCCTCACGCGGCGCCCGGCGCGCCCGCGCGGCCCGGCGCCGAGAGAAACACCCGCGCCACGCGCAGGCCGTCGAGGGCTTCGACCCGCAGGACGCGTCCTTCGACCTCGACGCGGTCGCCCAGACGCGCGCGCCGGCCCAGCCGGCCCAGGACGTACCCCCCCAGCGTGTTGTAGGTCTCCTCGTCGAGGTGAAGGCCAAACCGCTCGTTGACATCCCGCGTGAGCACGAGACCGTCGATGAGCACCGAGCCGTCGGCGAGGACCGTGATCCGCACCGACGGCCCCGGCTCGCCGTCGATGCCGCCGATGATGCGCTCCATCAGCCCGTCGAACGTCACCAGGCCCGCCGTCCCGCCGTACTCGTCGATGACGATGGCATGGTGCGTCGCGCGGCGCCGCATGACGATCAGCAGATCATCGGCCTTCATCGTCTCGGGGACCGTCGGGGCCTCCTGCACGTAGTCAAGAACGCGGAAGGTCTCCGCCGGGCGCGCCAGCGCCCGGATCAAGTCCTTGACGTGGAGGATGCCGGCCATGTCGTCCACGCGTTCCCGGTAGACCGGCAGCCACGGGTGCGGCGCGCGGGCCACTTCGTCGATGACGTCCCTCAGCGACGCGCCTGCGGGGATCGCCGTCAGCTCGGTGCGCGGCAACATCACCTGGCCGGCGGTCAGGTCGCCGAACCCGAAGACGCGGTGCAGCATCTGCTCTTCGTACTCTTCGATGACGCCCGCTTCCTGGCTGGCGGTCACCAGCATCTTCAGCTCTTCCTCCGAGTGGACCAGCGAGTAGCCGCTCGGCGGCTTGAGGCCGAGCACCTGGACCGCCGCCCGCCCGAGGCCGTTCAGCCCCAGGATAAACGGCCGGAACAGCCACAGGAACCAGCGGACGGGCCGGATGACCAGGAACGCCGTCCGCTCCGCCTGCTGGAGCGCGATGGTCTTCGGCGCCAGCTCGCCGAACACAATGTGCAGCGCCGTGATCAGCGCGAAGGCAATGGCGACCGCCACCGTGTGCGTCGTGGCGGCGGACACCGGTTGCGGGAGGAACCGGAAGAGGGGTTCGATGGTCGTGGCAACGGCGGGCTCGCCAATCCAGCCCAGGCCGAGGCTGGCCATCGTGATGCCCAGCTGGGTGGCGGCGATGTAGGGGTCCGGGTTGCCGACCGCGTCCCTGACGACCCTCGCCACCCGGTTCCCTTCGGCGATCAGCTGGTCGACGCGCGTCTTCCTGACGGTGACGAGCGAAAACTCAGCCGCCACGAAGAACCCGTTGGCGAACACGAGCGCAACCACGCTGAGCAGCCGCATCCCGAGGTCAAGCGCCGGGTCGCCCATGGTGTGCCTCCGCGGAGGACTGTACAGGACGAGGCCCCCGGAGTGTCAACCGGACACGGCTCGATCGGCGGGGAGCCGGACGAAAGCGGCGGGGTGGAGTCAGCGCCGGCGAGGCGCGAAGTGGGCGTCGACGAAGTCGTCGATCTCGGCCTTGTCCTGCGGGTCCAGCTTCTCGAAGGTGAGCCCCATGCCGACCTGGCGATCGGTCCAGGTCACGCGCGTGTCGGCGTCGATGTCGCGTGTCGAGCCGGGCAGCCGGAAGCGGGCGCGGACCCGGGACGCAAGAGCGAGCGGATTGGGGGTGCGCACGGCAATCCCGCCCTTGCCGATGTTGAGCGTCAGCGCGGCTGCAACCGTGTTGCCATGCCGGTAAGCCACCGGGATGCCCAGCAGCACGCGCCGGCCGCCACGGCGGTTAAACGTCTCCGGGAACAGGTGCGGGGCGAGCGACGGCAGGATGTGCTCCACCGCGCTGTACTCGTTAACGTACCCCGCGACCCCCAGAGCCGCCAGATGACGGACTTCGTCGGCGTTCGAGATCGTTCCGCTGAAGACCAGCACCGGCACCTGCCCATCGTCGAGCTTGCGGATCGCCCTGATGAGGTCGACTCCGGACGCGTGCGGGAGCCGCAGATCGACGATCAGCAGGTCGATCTCCGCCAGATCGGCACGCACGCGCGCCAGCAGCTCGGCGGCGCTCCTGACGGCGACCGCTCGATGGCCGGCGTTCTGGAGGGCCGTTCTGAACCGGTCGCGCACGAAGGGGGTGTCGTCGGCGATGAGGACGGTCTTGACGACAGGCTTGAGGGCGACCGCGCTGGTGGCCATCGACAGAGTTATCGGAGGCCGGCGCCTTGAACCTTAGCCTGGCCCGCCGGCTGGATTGCGGAGTCGATTTGGATCTGGCTATAATCCAGACTCCACCACAAACTCACGGAAACATGAGGGTTGTGGAACGTCGTTTGCCGGCAGCGGTGCGACGCGCCGGCTGTGACACCCAGCGAGGAGAAGGTATGGCCACGTGCCCGGAGTGCGATGCCGACATCGAGGTTGACGAGTTCGACGTCGACAAGGGCGACCTGATCAGCTGCCCCGAGTGCGGCACGAACCTCGAGGTCATCGGGACCTCCCCTGTCGAACTCGACCTTGCTCCCGAAGAGGAGGAAGAGGACGAGGACGAGCTGGACGAGGGCGAAGACGAGGACGAGGACGAGGGAGAGGACTGGGACGAGTGACGCCGACGGTGGATTCCGGCGCGAGCGACGGGACACGCATCCCTGACCCTGAGAAGGAGAGCCAGCTTCGCGCCCTGCTGCGCCGCCTCGGATCGGCGGTCGTCGCCTTCAGCGGCGGCGTCGACAGCACGTACCTCGCGTGGGTGGCGGCGCAGGAGCTGGGTGACCGGGTGCTGGCGGTCACGGCAGACAGCGCCAGCTATCCGGCGCGCCACCGTGAATCGGCGACGCGCGTGGCCCGCCAGATCGGCCTCCGCCACGAGTTCGTCGCTTCCACCGAGCTCGACAACCCGGCCTACCGCGCGAACCGGCCCGATCGCTGCTATCACTGCAAACATGAGCTGTTTGAACGCCTGGTGGCGCTGGCGCGGGAGCGGGGGTTCGCCGCGGTGATCGCAGGCGACAACGCCGATGATCGAGGGGATTACCGCCCGGGCCGGCAGGCCTTGCGCGAGCTGGGCGTTTGCAGCCCCCTGGACGAGGTCGGCCTCACCAAGCACGAGATCCGCGCACTCTCGCGGCGGGCCGGTCTCCCGACGTGGAACCTGCCGGCAGCCGCCTGTCTGTCGTCGCGCATCCCGTACGACAGCGAGATCACCGTCGAGAAGCTCCGGATGATCGAGCAGGCCGAAGAGGTGCTGCTCGGGCTCGGGTTCAGGGTGTGCCGGGTGCGTCATCACGGCGATCTGGCCCGTGTCGAGCTTGGCCGCGACGAGATGGGCCGGGCCGTCGAGCCGGAGACGGCCGCGGCCATCGTGCGCGGCGTGAAGGCGGTCGGATACACGTTTGTGAGTCTGGACCTCCAGGGATACCGCACGGGCAGCTTGAACGAGACGTTGCCGCTTCGTCCGATCTGACCGGCAGTCTGGTGCTACGACCATGGGAACGACTCTGGCAAGAACGGGGCCGGAGGGTCGTCGGTTGGCCCTCCCGCTGGCGGTCGCACTCGTCTGTCTCGTCGCCCACGTGCCGTTTCTCGCGCCGACGCTCGAGGACGTCGATTCGGTCAACTTCGCCCTTGGCGTGAGGGACTTCGATCCCGCCCGGCACCAGCCGCATCCGCCGGGGACCCCGGTGTTCGTCGCACTGGCGAAGCTCTCGACGGCCGCGCTCGATCTGGTGTCTCCGGCAGGAGCAGCCGGTGTGGCCGGCGCGGCGAAGGAGGCGGTCGCGGCGGCGGAGACGGACGGCGGCCCCGTGCGCGCGGAGAATGCGGCGCGGGGCCTGGCGCTCTGGAGCGCGGTCTTCGGAGCGCTCGCCGTGTTCCCTCTGCTGCGGCTCTATGAGCGGCTCGACGGCGCCGGGCCTCGCCACGCGCGGGCCGCGCTCCTGCTGGCGATGGCCTGCCCCTTGATGTGGTTCACCGCCGTCAGGCCTCTCAGCGATGTGACGGGGCTGGCCGCCGCGATTGCGGGGCAGGCCCTGCTCGCCAGTGCGTGGCTGCGTCAGCGGACCGCCGTGGGCCGCGCCGCGACCGGCGCCGCGACGCGGCCTTCCGATACCGCCCGCGACAGCGCGGCCGCCGATCGCCTGCTGGTCCTCGGAACGTTCGTGTCGGCGTTCTCGGTTGGCGTCCGCTCCCAGGTGCTGTGGCTGACGCTGCCGCTGCTGCTGGTTGTGCTGGTGTCTTGCGCGCGGCGCGGAGCGTGGGGTCTCGTCGTGCGCGCCGGCGTGGCCGCCGTGATCGGCGTCGCCCTGTGGGCGGTGCCTCTGGTCGTCGCAAGCGGGGGAATCGAGCGGTACCTGGGTGCGCTGGCGATCCAGGGGGGCGAGGACTTCGCGTTTGTCGACATGCTGTGGCGGAATCCGACGCCCCGGCGGCTGGCCTTCGGTGTGATCCAGACGTTCGTCTTCCCCTGGGCCAGCGTGCCGGTGGCCGTCGTGGTGCTCGCGCTGGCGCTCGTGGGTGCCGTCATCACGGTGAGGCGGAACGTGGCGGGCGCGGGACTCCTGCTCGCGGCCTACGGACCCTACGCCGTGTTCCACCTGCTGTTTCACGAAACGGTCACAACCCGCTATGCGCTGCCGCTCGTGCCGGCCGTCGCCTACTTGGCGGCGTCTGGTGCGAGGATCGTGGCGGGGCGCGCCCGCGCGCTCGTGGTGGCCGGCCTGGTGGTTGCGAGCCTCGCGTTCGTCCTGCCGCCGGTCGTGCGTTACGGACGCGAGGGCAGCCCGGTCATGAGGCTGATGAGCGATCTTCGCCGGACCGAGCGCGCCGCGGATCGAACCGCCGTGCTGGCCGTGACCGTCGAGGCGCGCCGAGCCGCCGAGTGGGGTCTCGCGGGCACGGCCCTGTGGGCCCGCGCGCTGCCCACGCCGGCGAGGCGCGATTGGTTCGAGGTGGTCCGATACTGGCGGAGCGGCGGCGCGGCGCCCATCTGGTTCCTGGTCGAACCCTGGCGGACCGATCTCGCGCTGGTCGATCCGCAGGCGGCCCGGCTGCGAGCAGCCTACCGGTGGCCGTTCTCCAAGGCGTACCTCATCGGAGGCGTCCGGCCCGGCGACATCGACTGGTACGAGATCGGTCCGCCGGGCTGGTTCGTCGATGAAGGCTGGGGGCTCACGCCCGCTGCGGCGGGCATGGCGCACGCCGACGGCAAGGGCCCCGCGCGCGCCCCGGTCGAGGCGTGGATTCGCCGGCGCGTCGGCGCAGCGGTGATGATGATCGGCGGCCGCAACCTCGGCGGGTCCGCCGATCCGCTCGTGCGGTTCACGGTCGCGCTGGACGGCCGGGTGATCGACACCGTGGATGTCCAGGGGCCGCCGGGTTTCTTTCTGCGTTTCCTCCCGCTCTCCGCGGGCAGTCTGGAGGGCGCGGGGCTGTACGCGCGCGTGACGGTGTCGGCCTCTCCGCTCGCGGAGAGCCCGCGGCCGGTGGCTGCGGCCGTCGAGCAGTTCGATCTGCAGGATGCCGGTGAGGTGGTGTACGGGTTCGACGCCGGCTGGCACGAGCTCGAGTACAACCCGGCCACCGGGCGACTGTGGCGCTGGTCAAGCGAGGCCGCCACCGTCCGCGTGCAGAGCGGCGGCGAGGACGTCGTGTTGCAGTTCTCAGGGGAGTCGCCGCTCCAGGACTTCGATCGCGCGCCAACGGTGACCGTGCGCGCCGGAAGCTCCGTGCTGGGCTCCTACCAGCCGTCCAGCGCGTTTACGTACGACCTTCGCGTGTCCGCCCCCGTGCTCGAGCGGGCGGGCGGCGTTGTGACCCTGGAGACCGATCGCACGTTTGTGCCTGACGAGCGCACGCACAACGGCGACAGGCGCCGCCTGGGCCTGCGGATCTACGGCCTGACCGTGCGGCCCGCGCGCGGGCTCAGCGGCCGCTGACCTCCGGCTTGCGGGCGAGGCAGAGCAGTGAGCTGCCGAAGGGCATGTTGACGTAGCGGAGGGCCCGCGCCTCGAGCGCCAGCATCAGCTTGAGGACCGCATTGATCGGGGCCGGCGGGGTGGTGATCTCGAGGCCGGCTTCCTCCGCCGGAGCCAGACCCGCGGCCTGCTGCACGATCCGCACCGCGAGCATCAGCGGGAAGAGCGTGGCGTTCGTATACGTCACGCGCACGAGGTCGAAGCCGGCGCGCTCGACAACCTGCCTCAGGCCCGGCCGGCTGTAGCGGCGGATTTCCCGCGACAGCACCGAGTGGTTGCCCCGCAGGATCTTCATGGCGGCGACGTTCACGATGAGGGATCCGCCGGGGCGCAGGACCCTGAACATCTCGGCGAGCGCGGCGGTCTCGAGCTCGTCGGGCAGCGCGTAGATGACGTCGAACGACGTCACGAGATCGAAGCTCTCATCCGGGAACGGTACCGCGCCGATTGTCGCGCGGACAATCCGGCGCTGGCCGGCGCGCCGTGCGATCGCGAGGCCGCTCGGGCTGAGGTCGAAGCCGTACGCCTGGCCTGCCTCGCCGAGCAGCGAGAGGTTCGCCCCCGTCCCGCAGCCGCAATCGAGGATGCGCAGCCCCGAGCGGCCGGCGGCCGCCTGCGAGACGAGGGGCCGGACGAAGCGCCTGAAGCCGGCGAACCAGAAATGACGGGCCTCGGCGCGTGCGGTGGCCTCCAGCAGATCGTCCACGGAGACATTCTACCGCCTGTGCCTCGTTCACGAACGCGGCGCGTTCGTGCGTCGCGCGCCCCGGGAGCTCAAAAACTGCGTTCCCGACGCAGAAGTGGTTTGACACGCTGAAGACAACAGGTTATCTTCAGACCGCGATCTGGAGCTCGGCCGCCCCCTCTGCTGTTCCCCGTGCTTCTGTTGTTCCGACCTCAAATGGGCCGGCTGAGCCCGCAGCCTGGAGGAACGCGATGACCCGTATTTTCCGCCTGCTCGTCGTTTGCGCTGTCGCCGCACTGATTGGCCTTGGCTCGGTCTCGTGTGCCAAGAAGCAGGTACAGGCTGCGCCGCCTCCGCCGCCGCCGCCGGTCGTCACGCCCGCTCCGCCGCCGCCGCCTCCGCCGCCGCCGAAGCCGGTTCCGCCGCCGCCGGCCCCGCTGACCGAGGACCAGATCTTTGCGAAGATGACGCTTGACGAACTGCGGGCGAAGCAGCCGCTCGGCGACGTGTTCTTTGACTACGACAAGTCGAACGTCCGCGACGACGCGCGCGCGCCCCTGCAGAGGAACGCGGACTGGCTGCAGCGCTGGCCGACCACGCGGATCGTGATCGAGGGCCACTGCGACTCGCGCGGCACGGCGGAGTACAACCTGGGCCTCGGAGAGCGCCGGGCGAACGCGGTCAAAGACTACCTGGTCAACCTCGGCGTTCCCGCCGGTCGCATCGTGACGGTCAGCAAGGGGAAGGAACAGCCGTTCTGCCGCGAGGAAAACGAGGCCTGCTGGCAGCAGAACCGCCGCGGCCACTTCGACATTACCGCGAAGTAGCGGCCTCGCGCACGAGCGCTTCGGCAGCGCGTCGCGGGTCGGCCGCACCGACGATCGGGCGTCCGACGACGAGATAGCTGGCGCCGGCGGCGATCGCGCCGGCGGCGCTGAGCGTCCGCGCTTGGTCGTCGAGGCCGGGAGCGTGGCTGGCGCCGCGGATGCCTGGCGTCACGATCGCGAAGGCCGGCCCGCATCTCACCCTCAGACGCGCGGTTTCCAGCGGCGACGCGACAACGCCGTCGAGGCCCGCCTGCTGGGCGAGTCCGGCGAGCGTCTCGACCTGCTCGACGAGCGGCCGCGCGATGCCGAGTCTCGCCAGCGCGGCGGCGTCCAGGCTTGTCAGGACGGTCACCGCGACCACGAGCGGCGGCGGCGCGCCGAGGCGGTCGGCCTGCTCGCCGGCTGCCTCCCGGGCCGCGCGCATCATGTCCATCCCGCCCGACGCGTGAACGTTCACCATCCAGACGCCGAGCCGCGTGGCGGCCGCGACGGCGCCCGCCACGGTGTGCGGGATGTCGTGGAACTTCAGATCCAGGAACACCCGGTGGCCGCGCCCGACGAGGTCCGCCACAACGGCCGGCCCCTCGGCGGTGAACAGGCGGCTGCCGATCTTCACCGCCCCGGCGAGCCCGGCCAGTTCGTCGGCCAGCTGAACCGCACGAGACGCCGTATCGACATCAAGCGCAACAATCAGTTGATCCATGGTTGGTTGGCCGGGCGGTCACCAGCGTGCCGATCAGGTCCGTGACGCGGGACAGGCCGTGGCGCGCCAGGTAGTCCTGCAGACCGTCGGCAAGCGTGGGCCAGATGAACGGGTCGACGAAGCTCGCCGTGCCCACCTGCACAGCGGTGGCGCCGGCAATGAGGAACTCCACGACGTCCCGGGCGCAGGCGATCCCGCCCATCCCGATGACGGGGATGCTGACTGCACGCCAGCACTCGTACACCATCCGCACGGCAATCGGGCGGATGGCCGGGCCGCTCAGCCCGCCCATCACGTTGGCGAGCTTCGGACGCCGCGTCTCCACGTCGATCGCCATGGCGAGGAACGTGTTGACCAGCGACACGGCGTCGGCCCCGGCCTCCTCCGCGGCCCGGGCGAACGAGGAGACATCGGTCACGTTCGGCGTCAGTTTCGGGACGATCGGCAGGGCCGTCGCGCGCCGCACGGCGCTGACCACGTCGAAGGTGGCCTGCAGGTTGCTGCCGAAGGCGAGTCCGCCTTCCTTGATGTTCGGGCACGAGATGTTGAGCTCGAGCGCGGACACGCCCTCGTGGTCCGAGAGGATTCGAGCCAGCTCGACGTACTCGTCGATCGTCGAGCCGCAGATGTTCACGATGACAAGGGCGCCGCGCTCGCGGAGGCCTGGAAGTTTCTCGCGGATGAACCGATGGACGCCGATGCCCTGCAGCCCGATGGCGTTCAGCATCCCCGATGGCGTCTCGACGATCCGCGGCGGCGGGTGGCCGTCGCGCTCGTTGAGGAACAGGCCCTTGACCGCGACGCCGCCGAGCGTGGCCAGATCCACCGTCTCGGCGTACTCGAGCCCGTACCCGAAGCAGCCGCTGGCCGCGATGAGCGGCGTGCGGAGGCGCAGCGATCCCAAACGAACCGAGAGGTCCATGCTACTCCCAGATGATCTCGTCGCCGCGGAACACGGGGCCGTCAAGGCACGAGCGGACGTAGCGGGAGCCGCCTTCCGGATCGCGCACGCGGACGACGCAGCTGTAGCAGCCGCCCATGCCGCAGGCCATGAGGCGTTCCATGGCCAGCTGCGATGGCAGCCCGTGCGTCCCTGCGAGCGTCGCCACGCTCCGGAGCATCGCCTCGGGGCCGCACGCGTACACGGTGACGGCACCGTCGCCGGGCATGGCGCGGAGCTCCTGATCGAGCGGCACGGTGACGCGCCCGCGGACGCCGCGCGTCCCGTCCTCCGTGGCCAGGACGAAGGGGACCCCCAGCCGTTCGAAGCGGTCGAGGCAGAACAGCTCGCCGGCAGTCCGCGCGCCGTAGAACAGGGTGGCCTGAACGCCGCGGGCGCTGAGCGATTCGGCCAGCAGGGCGATCGGCGCGAGTCCGACGCCTCCCGCGACCAGCCACGCCGCGCGGGGCGGATCGATGAGCGCGAACGGCCGCCCGAGCGGGCCCAGGCAGTCGAACCGCTGTCCCGGCGACGCGTCGTAGAGCCGCTGGCTGCCCGGGCCGACGCACTTGACGAAGAGGCTGATGGCCGCGGGCGCGCCGCCCTCGTCGCGCACCACCTCGAACACCGAGTAGGGACGGCGCAGCAGGGGGCTGTCGCCCGGCGCCGTCCTCACCATGACGAACTGTCCCGGCTCGACGCAGCGCGCGATCTCAGGCGCGTCAAGCACCAGCACGCTGAAGCCGGGCGAGAGCCGCGCGTTCGACACGACGGCGGCGGCGACATCGACCTTCATCGGCGGCAGTATACCCCACCGGCAGTATGATGATGGTCGATGCGGTACCTGCGGATGTTCAGCAATGCCGCGATCGCCGGCGCGCTGGGCGCGGCGTACGTCGGCGTGCTGTTCCTCCAGCTGAACCCGGCCATCCCGCTCTACCCGGGCACGCTCGTCGCGCTGGCCGCCACCGTCGGTCTGTCCTACGGGGTGCACCTGGCCGCCATCTTCTACCTGCTGATTGTCCTCAGGCAGGTCTTCAGCGCCGAAATCATCTCGCCGGGCTGGACAAGCCTGCGGATGCTCGCGTGGCTCTGCTCGGCATCCTCCGCCGGCGCTGCGGCGCTGATGTGGCTCAACCTGCGGGGCTTCGGGCCGATGCTCGACGCCGCAGCCGCCCGGCAGATGGCGCTGGGCGCCAGCGGCCTCACCGCGTGCGTGCTCGTCTTCCTGGGAATCGCGCTCGCGTACTACTCCACCGGCCGACGCGGCAGCACTGCCGGGGTGAGCCTGGCCGCGCTTGCCGCCGTCGCCTCGCTGGCCGTGCCGATCATCGCGCGCGGTCCGGGCACGGTGACCGCGCTCGGATCCCGCCGGCTCGACTTCGACCTGGACCTGGGGCATCGGCAACTGGGCGAGTCGTCGCGGGTGGTCATGATCCTCCTCGATGGAGCCTCGCTGGACTTCATCTCCGCTGCGACCGTCGAGGGGCGCCTCCCGAACTTCGGCAAGATCCTCGATGCCGGGAGCTCGATGCACCTGGCGACGCTGCGGCCCACGCAGCCGGAGCCGGTCTGGACCGCGGTGGCGTCCGGCAAGTTGCCCTCGAAGACGGGCGTGCGGTCAGCTGCCAGCTACCTGATGCCGGGGGCGCGTGAACCGATCGAGCTGCTGCCGGACTACTGCTTCGCGCACGCGCTCGTTCGCTTCGGGCTGATCGCCGAGGTCCCGCACCAGTCGCCGGACGTTCACGCCCGGACGCTGTGGAGCATTCTTGGGGGCGCCGGCCTCTCCGTCGGGATCGTGGGCTGGCCGCTGACCTACCCGGCCCAGCCGGTCCGAGGGTTCCTGGTGACCGACGTGCTCGATCGTCTGGGCGACATCCCCCTGGATCCGACGGATCTGGCGGTCGGGTACCCTGCAGCCGTCCTGCCGACGATCCGGATTGCCGCGGAGCCGCGTGCCAGGGCTGCCGCGGGTCCGATCGGCGACTTTGCGTGGCCGGTCGCCCCGGATGTCGCGGCTGAAGTGTTCTCGGCGCGGCCATACACGACCGACCGGGTCTACGAGCAGGTCTGGCGGGCCTTGTCGTCGGAGATCCCCGCCCGGGTGACGGCGGTCCGGTTCCGCGGCATCGATGCCGCGGGCCACTACTACCTGCGCCACGCGTGGCCGCGTGTGTACGGCGACGTCACGGAGGAGGAGAGCCGGCGTTACGGCCGCGTGCTCGAGGCCGCCTACGCGATCGCCGATGCGGTCGTGGGCCGCACGATGGCGCAGCTCACCGCCGGCGATCTGCTGCTGGTGGTCTCCGGGTTCGGGATGGAGCCGATGAGCTTCGGGAAGCGCGCGCTGGAGCGGGCGCTGGGCGACCGAGAGCTCACCGGCACGCACGAAGGCGCGCCGGACGGCTTCATGCTGGCGTACGGAGCGGCGGTGGCGCCGGGGCGGAAGGGCCGCGGTTCGGTGGTCGACCTGACGCCGACGGTCCTCTACTTTCTCGGCCTGCCTGTCGGGCGTGACATGGACGGCTATGCGCGCACGGACATCTTCCTTCGCGACTTCACCGCGGAGCGGCCCATCACCTTCATCCCGACCTACGATCGGTAGCGCGGGCCTCCCGCGCCTGTCCCCTGCCTCTCCGTGCTATACTCCCCCCGTTCTTTAAACGCGGTCCCGCGAGGCCGACAAGACACTCCCATGAACCTTCCCGCCGGTGCGACCCGCCTTCCCGACAGATACGCGAGCGGTTTTTCCAAGCGGAGCGATCCATGCCTCTGGTGATTGATGCGGACCGGATGAGCCGTGCGCTGACGCGGATGGCGCACGAGATTGTGGAGCGGAACCGCGGGACCGAGGACCTGGCGGTTATCGGGATCCGCACGCGCGGCGTGCCGATCGCCAAGCGGATTGCCACGCTGCTGTTCGACATCACGGGCTGCGAGGTGCCGACGGGCGCTCTGGACATCACGCTGTACCGCGACGATCTGATGCGCCACCCGGTGGGGCCGCAGCCGGTCGTCCGCAGCACCGAGATCCCCTTCTCGATTGACGACAAGCGGATCCTGCTGGTCGACGATGTGCTGTTCACCGGGCGGACGATCCGGGCCGCGCTCGACGCCCTGATCGACTTCGGGCGGCCGAAGGTGATCCAGCTGCTCGTAATGGTGGACCGCGGCCATCGCGAGCTGCCGATCAAGGCCGACTACGTCGGCAAGAACCTGCCGACCTCGCGCGCTGAGAGTGTCGCCGTGCGTCTGGTGGAAACCGACGGGCGCGACGAAGTCGTCATCGACAAGGAGGCGTGAGGGGATGGACGCTGAACGCGAGGCCCCGGCGACACGGCTGCGCGGCAAGGATCTGCTCGGGATTGCCGAACTCGAGCCGGCCGAGATCCTGCTGATCCTCGACACGGCGGTGGCGATGAAGGAGGTGTCGGCGCGGCCGATCAAGAAGGTGCCCACGCTGCGCGGCAAGACCGTCATCAACCTCTTCTTCGAGCCGAGCACGCGGACGCGCACCTCGTTCGAGATAGCCGAGAAGCGGCTGAGCGCCGACACGCTGAACATCGCCGCCAGCACTTCGGCCGTCGTGAAGGGCGAGACGCTCGCCGACACGGCGATGAACCTGCAGGCGATGGCGCCCGATCTGCTGGTCGTGCGCCACGCGTACTCCGGGTCGTGCCACTTCCTGTCGCGGATCTGCCGGGCGGGCGTCATCAATGCCGGCGACGGCATGCACGAGCACCCGACGCAGGCGCTGCTCGACGCCTTCACGATCCGGGAGCACAAGGGGCGGATCGCGGGGCTCAAAATCGCCATCCTCGGCGACCTGCTGCACAGCCGCGTGCTCCGATCGAACGTGCTGCTGCTGACGAAGCTGGGAGCCGAGGTCTGGATCTGCGGCCCGCCCACGCTCGTGCCGATCGGCTTCGATCGGCTCGGCGTGCGCGTGACCTCGTCGATCGAGCGAGCCCTCGAGGGCGCCGATGCCGTCATGATGCTGCGCATCCAGCTCGAGCGGATGCAGGGGCTGTTCTTTCCCTCGCTGCGGGAGTACTTCACCGTCTTCGGCATGACGCCGGATCGCGTGAGGCTGGCCAGGCCGGACGTGATCATCATGCACCCCGGCCCGATGAACCGCGGCGTCGAGATCGCGTCGGAGGTGGCCGACGCCCCGAACTCGGTGATCCTGGACCAGGTCGCCAACGGGGTGGCGGTGCGGATGGCGGTCCTGTACCTGCTGGCCGGTGGAGCCGAGCATGAACCTCTTGCTTAAGGGCGGACGAGTGGTCGATCCCGTGCAGGGGCTCGACGGCATCTATGACATTCTCATCAGCGACGGCCGCATCGCGCGCATCGAGGGCTCGATCGATCCCGCCGCCGCGGGCAGCGCCGGGCTCATCGCGGTCCCGCCGGGCATGGTCCTCTGCCCCGGCTTCATCGACATGCACGTGCACCTCCGCGAGCCGGGTCAGGAGCACAAGGAGACGATCGCGACGGGCCTGGCCGCCGCCGCCGCGGGCGGCTTCACAGCCGTCGCCTGCATGCCGAACACCGAACCCGTCAACGACACGGCGAGCGTCACGCGGTTCATCGTGGACACGGCGGCCGCCCTCCGGACGGCGCGCGTCTATCCAATCGGGGCGGTGTCGAAGGGGTCGAAGGGAGAGCAGCTGGCCGAGATCGCGGAGCTCCGCGCCGCGGGGTGCGTGGCCGTCTCCGACGACGGGCGTCCGGTGGCGTCCGCGATGATGATGAGGCGGGCCCTGGAGTACGCCGGCATGCTGGGCATGCCGGTCATCGACCACTGCGAGGATCCCTCGCTCAAGGGCGACGGCGTGGCGCACGAGGGGTACGTCGCGTCGGCGCTGGGCCTGCGCGGCATCCCGGCTGCCGCCGAGGAGACGATGGTCGAGCGGGACATCGTGCTGGCGGGCCTCACGCGCAGCCACGTGCACATCGCCCACGTGAGCACGTCGGGCTCGCTCCGCGCGGTCCGGTCGGGAAAAGCGCGGGGCGTACCGGTCACGTGCGAAGCCACGCCGCACCATCTGGTGCTGACCGACGAGCGGCTGATGGTGCCGCTCAGCTACGATACGAACCTCAAGGTGAACCCGCCGCTGCGCGAGGCTGCCGATCGCGACGCGCTGGTGGGCGGCCTCTCCGACGGGACCATTGACGCCATCGCCACCGACCATGCTCCGCACCACGAGGACGAGAAGCACGTCGAGTTCGACCGGGCGCCGTTCGGGCTCATCGGCCTCGAGACCGCGGTGCCGGTGCTGCTCGACCGGCTCGTGCACGCGGGTCTCATCACGCTCGGGCGGCTGGTCGAGCTGTGCGCCGCCGGGCCCGCCCGGATTCTGCACGTCCCGGGCGGCACGCTCGCCGTCGGCGCGCCGGCCGACCTGACGATCCTCGCGCCCGACCTGCCGGTTGTCATCACACCGGAGACGTTCCGCTCGAAGTCCCGGAACACGCCGTTCGGGGGGTGGACGCTGCGCGGAGGGGTTGCCGCCACCTTCGTCGGCGGCCGCGCCGTCTACGTCAATGACGAGGCGCCCGGCGCGGGCGCGTTCCGGCCCGCGTGAGACCGCACTCGCCGCCGCTCGGCTCCGCCCTCGAGGGGCTGTTCTGCCGCTTCACCCGCGCGACTGCAGCCGATGACCCGGTGCACCTGGTACGGCGCTACGCGGATGCCGCCGACCGGGAAGTCGTCGCCTTCTGCGCGGCGTCGCTGGCGTTCGGGCGGGTCGCCGGCATCCTCAGGTCCCTGGACCGGCTGCTCTCCGTGATGGCTCCGTCGCCGGCGGCGTTTGTCCGACGGTTCGATCCCGCGCACGACGGCGCCGCCCTCGATCCGATCGTGCACCGCTGGACACGCGGCCGCGACCTGGCGGCCCTCATGCTCGCGCTGCGCGCGATGCTCGAGTCGTCACCGACCATCGAGCGGTTCTTTTCGGCAGGACACCGTCCCGGCGCGCCCGACGTGGGCGACGCGCTCGAGTCGTTCTCGACACGCGCGCTGGAGACCGACTTCCGGCCCGCGTACGGAGGCGCGCCGCGAGACCCCGGCGTCCGCCTGTTCTTTCCACGGCCATCGGGCGGCAGCGCCTGCAAACGGCTCAACCTGTTTCTCCGCTGGATGGTGCGCTGCGACGACATTGACCCGGGCGGGTGGACCGCCATCTCGCGCGCCCAGCTCATCGTGCCGCTCGACACGCACGTCGTCCGCGTCAGTCGCTGTCTGGGGCTGACCGGGCGCGCAACGCCCGGCTGGAAGATGGCGGTCGAGATCACCGAGGCACTCCGGGTCATCGATCCCGTCGATCCCGTGCGCTTCGACTTCGCGCTGTGCCACTTCGGCATGCTGCGGTCGTGTCGGCTCGACGGCCGTTGCGCCGACCGGAGGTGCCCGCTCAGGGGCGTGTGCCGGCCGGCCCCCCCCCGCGGGCGCGGGAGACGACCAGTTCGTAGACGGCAAGCGTCTCGCGTACCATCCGCTCGGCGCTGAACCGCTCCCCGACGCGCGCCAGGCCCGCCCGTCCCATCCGCTCCCGCGCCGCCGGATCCTGCAGGAGGGTCACGATCGCCGCCGCCAGCGCGCGGGCGTCGCGCGGCGGGACGAGCAGGCCGGTTTCGCCGTCGACGACGACCTCGGGAATCCCCCCTGCCGCCGTGGCGACAACCGCGCGGGCGGCCGCCATCGCATCGAGCAGCGATGTCCCCAGCCCCTCGGTGACGGAGCTCATCACGAACAGGTCAAACCCCTTGAGGAGGCCGAGGACGTCGGTGCGGAAGCCCGTGAGGACGACGTGCCGCTCGAGGTGATGGTCGCGGATCTGGCGTTCGAGCGCCGAGCGCAGCTCGCCCTCACCGACGATCACGAACCGCGCGTCGGGGACGTCGGCGACGACCAGCTGCGCGGCGTCGATGAGATGCCGGTGGCCCTTGTGTGGCACGAGCGCGCCGATGCTGCCCACGACCGGCGCATGGGTAGGCAGCCAGAACGCGGCGCGGACGTTGGCCGGCGGCGCGGCCGCGACGTGTTCGAGGTCGATCCCCTCGTGAACCGTGAAGGTGCGATCCGCCGGCAGGCCGTCTTCGAGCAGCATGAGGCGGATGGCCTCGGAGGCGGCAATGAACCCGTCGACCTGCTTGTACTTCCACCGGGAGAACGAGTTGCCCTTCAGGTGGAAATCGACCCGCCGCGACGAGACGAGCGCCGGTCGGGGGGCGGGCGCGCCGATGGCCAGCGCCAGCGCGGCCACGGCGACCGCATGCGGATCGTGGGCGTGTACGACATCGGGCGAGAGCTCGCGGAGGACGCGTGACAGGCGCCAGCCGGCGCTGAAGTCCACCTCCCCCGAGGGCGCCATCGGCAGGACCTCGCCGCCTTCCTGCGCGCGGCGCCGGAGCTCGCCGTTCGGGTGCGCGATGAGCACGACCCGATGCCCCAGCGCCCGCAGCCCCATCGTCGTCAGCAGCGCCTGATTCTGGCCGCCGCGCCAGCTCTGCGCCGTGTCGATGTGCACCGAGAACATGTGATGCGCCTCGGACGCCCGCGCGCGCCGCACGTCAGCGCGTCCGCGTGATCTCCCAGAGTTTCGCGAACTTCAGGCACACGTAGTAGCTGTTGAGCAGCGACACGACCAGGCCGGGCCCGGCGTCCCGAAAGCCGCCTCTCACGAGGTAGTTCCGCAGGAACGCCAGCGGAGGCCGCCACACGAGATCGAAGAGCCCGCCCCGGCGGCCGCGCTCGGCCATCTGCCGCGATGCCAGCGTCGTGTACCGATCAATGGTCTGCAGGTGATGGGCAATGTCCCGGTAGGGGAAATGCTGGAGATCGTGGCGCAACTTCCCGACGGGACCGCCGACCTGCACCGACTCGTGCACGTACCGGCCGGTCCACTGCCCGTACCGCCGGTCGTAGAGCCGGAGCTGATAGTCGGGGTACCAGTCGGTCGTCCGGATCCAGCGCCCCAGGTAGTAGCTGATTCGGGGGATGCGGTACCCGTGCGCGGGCGGCTGTCCCGCGAGCAGCCGCTGGATCTCCTGTTTGAGCTCGGGAGTCGTGCGCTCGTCGGCGTCGAGCGACAGAATCCAGTCGTGGGAGGCCAGCGACGCCGCGTGGTTCTTCTGGTCGATGTACCCCTTCCACTCCCTGATCACGATCCGATCGGTGAACCGACGGGCAATCGCCACCGTCTCATCGGTGCTCTGCGCATCCACCACGACAACCTCGTCCGCCCACCGCACGCTCTCGAGAGCGGCGGCGATCTGGGCGGCTTCGTTGCGGGTGATCAGCGTCACCGTCAGCTTGGGCACGGTGGGAGTGTAACACTCACGGGGCGGATCGAGCGCAGGGAGCAAGGTGGAAGGCGGGCCCATGGAGGCACGGAGAGGCACGGAGAGGCAGAGGACAGGCACGGAGAGGCAGGGGACAGGCACGGAGAGGCAGGGGACAGGCGGGTGGCTGGACGGCACGCGAGAGTCGCCAGTCGGCAGTCGGCAGTCAGTCGACGGTCAACAGTCGACAGCCAGCCAGCAGTCGACAGTCTCCAGCCGCGCGTTGGCGGTTGCGCTAGCGGCCGGCCACGGTGACGGCAGCGGCGCTGGCGCCGACCGGCGCCTCCTGGACGGTCTCGAAGTCGACCAGCGACTTGTTGTACTCGAGAATCGCGTTCAGCTCGGCGGCCTGCGCCTGCGCGAGGTCCCGCTGCGCCTGGAAGACGACGAAGCTGGTGGACATCCCCGCCGCGAACTTCTTCTGCTCCGCCTCGAGCCGCTGCTGCGAGAGCTCCCGCGACGCGGCGGTGGCCTGCACGCGCTTGAGGTTGGTGTTGACCTGCCGGGCGATCTCGCGCACCTGCGTCGACACCTGCAACTCGCTGTTCCGCAACTGCACCTGCGCCTGAGAGTACTGCACGCGGGCCCGGGCCAGATTGGCGTCGGCCGCGCTCGTGCCGAGCGGGTAGGCGAACGACACGCCGACGCTCCAGGTCGGGAAGTCGTTGCGGAAGATCTGCTTGAGGACGTTGCCGTAGCCCACCGTGGTCTGGCTCACCGGCACAGGGGGGAATACCCCTCCGAACTCGATGGCGGTGCCTCCCTGGCCCGCGATGGTGTAGCTGGCCTCCAGGTTCACGTCCGGCAGCAGCTGGTTCTTGTAGTACCGGATGTTGACGTCGCTCATCTCCATGCTCTTCTTCGCCTGGCTGAGATCCGTCCGTTTCTCGAGCGCCGTCCGTACCGCCGCCTCGGCGTCAACAGCCTGCGCCTGGAAGACCGGCTTGTCGGTCAGTTCGATCTGCAGGTTCCAGAACTCCGGCGTGCCCGGATCGAAGATGAGCGTGCGGAGATTGTCCGTGGCCTGGGCCACCTGCGCCTCGGCGACGATCACGCCTTCCTCGCGGGTCGCCACCTCGGCCTGAGCCTCGACGATGTCGATCGGGGCCATCGTGCCAATCGTGACGCGTGCGCGGTTGTTCTTCAGCGACTCCTGCGCCAACGCAAGCGACTGGCGCGCCACGTCGAGCGCGGCCGTGGCATACGCGAGATTCCAGTACGCGTGCCTCACGCTTCGCTGCAGCACCACGACGGACTGCCTGAGGGCGATGTCGGTCGTCTCGCGGGTCAGCTTGCTGAGCTGGAACTGCTGGCGGGTGCTGTCCACCCTGAAGTTCCGGGCGAGCGGCTGCGTGAAGTCGATCGCGATGTTCGACCCCACCGCAGGGTTCGGGCTCGAAAACGTGCTGTTCGACTTGACGCGCGACGTGCTCCAGACGACGGAGTAGTTGGCTCCCCAGGGCAGCAGCTGGCTTGCGCCGACGTTGGCCCTGAAGCTGTCGTTGGTGAGCTTGTCAGTCGCACCGGACAGGAAGCTGCCGACCGGCTGCGTGCTGCTGGTGTTGCTGAGGGTCGAGGTCAGCGACGGCACCCAGGCCGAGCGGACCTGGGCGATTGACAGGTCGGCGATCTCGGGCTCCATTCGCTCGATCCGCAACCCCAGGTTCTGCTCCAGCGCCGCCCGGACGGCATCGTCGACCGAGAGCTGCCGGACGGGTCCGCCCGGCGGCTGCCCCGCGGCCGCCGCACCCGGCGACGCCTGCACCAACGACTGGGCGAATGCGGGTCCCACCGGACCCAACAGCAGGGTCGCCAGGGCGACCATGCAGACGCCTCGCAAGGACTGTTCACGCATTGCGGTGTTCTCCCGTTGTGGACGCCTGTGAAGGCGGACTCCAGCTGCACATGAGGGCCGCCAGGGACACCAGCCCCCCGGGCGTGTCCCGCCATGAAGAGTAGACGGAAGGGAAGCCATGCCGGTTCGCGGCGGACCACCGATTGTATACTAGTGTCCCGAGTCAGAGGTGCCTTTACACTCGGCGCGCGCTGCATTCCGGCTGGCTGCGTTGCTCGCCGGTCGAATTCCCGATATTCTCGCTCCTCGCGCCTTGCCAGCCAGGCACATCGCGCGCCCCGGTGCGGGAATGCACCCTTGACTCGAGACACCTAGCCACTCGCGGACGTGCGCGGAGGCTCCTGTGCCGGTGGGCCGGGACGCGCCGTTCGGCCCTCGAGGAGGAGCATGCTCAGAAGAACGCTGGTGTGTGTGGTCGCCTGTCTCGCCTCTGTGATGCTCACGGCGTCCGGGCCGTCGCAGGCCGCGCGCGACGTCCCGAAAGGGGCGGCCGCGCCTGCCGCTCGAGCCGCAACGTTCCAGCTGACCGTCGACAGCATCATGCGCGGCCCGAAGCTCGTCGGTGAAGCACCGACGGGTCTCCGGTGGTCGCCGGACGGCCGCGAGGTGTTCTTCGAGTGGCGCCGTCCCGAGGACGAAGAAGCCGCGACGTGGGTCGTCTCGCGCGAGGGGGGCACGCCCCGCAAGCTGGCCGACGAGGAGCGCAAGAACGCGACACCGGCCAGGGGCGCCTGGAACCGTGCCCGCACGCTCGTCCTGCTGGCGGAACAGGGCGACATCGTCGTCTTCGACCCGGTCAGGAAAACACGCCAGGTTCTGACCAGGACGGCTGCGGCTGAAACGAACCCCCGCTGGGCGAGGGACGAGACCGCGGTCACCTTCATGCGCGACGGCAGCCTCTTTGTCGTGCCGCTTGCCGGCGGCACGCTCGAGCAGCTGACGGACGGCCAGCCGCGCCGGCCCCAACCACCGGCTCGCGAGACCGAGAGCCAGACGTTCGTCAAGGCCGAAGAGGGGAAGCTGATCGCGTACACGCGCGAGCAGGCCGAGCGGCGACAGAAGGAGGAGGAGCGGCGGAAGAAGGAGGCGGCCACGTATCCTGCCTTCGACGTCACGCCGTCGCGCCAGTCGGTTGCGGACCAGGTGTTGTCACCGGACAACGAGCGCGTCTTCGGCACGGTCATGGAGCGGGCCGAGGGTGCCAAGCCGACGATCGTCCCGAGCTACGTCACACAATCGTCGTACGTAGAGGACATCGCCTCCCGGACGTTGGTCGGCGACGTGCAGGGGCAGCGGAAGGTCGCGATCTTGAACCTCAAGACGGGAAAGACGGTCTGGCCGGATGCGGCCTTCGCGGGCAAGCAGAAGGGGCGATCGCCCGCGAAAGAGGCCAAGGACGCGAAGCCCGCCAAGGAGATCGACCGGGAGATTGACTGGAGCATGCCGCAAGTCTCGGCCGACGGCCGGCACGTCGTCGCGTGGGTCCAGGCTGCGGACAACAAGGACCGCTGGATCGTCGCGGTTGACCCGGAGACCGGAAAGACGCGTGTGCTCGACTGGCTGCACGACGAGGCGTGGATCAACCAGTCCGGGACAGGCGGGTTCCTGCCCGACAACCGCACGCTGTACTTCACCTCGGAGGCCGACGGCTGGGCGCACCTCTACACGATCGACGTGGCCCAGGAGGGCGCGAAGGCCCGGCAGCTGACCAGCGGGCCGTTCGAGGTCAGCAACGTCGCGCTCGGCCCCGACAAGACGCGTTTCCACCTCGTGACCTCGGAGTCGCACCCCGGCGAACGCCACATGTACTCGATGGCGCTCGACGGCGGATCACGCACGCGGATCACATCGATGACGGGCTCGAACATCGGGGAGGTCTCTCCGGACGGCGGGATGATCGCGTTCGTGCACTCGTACAGCAACAAGCCGCCGGAACTGCATCTGATGCCGAACCGCCCGGGCGCTTCCGCGACACAGGTGACCACGACGCCGACCGAGGAGTGGCGGTCGTTTAAGTGGGTGGATCCCCAGGTGCTGACGTACAAAGCGCGCGACGGCGCGAACGTGTACGCCCGCCTGTATACGCCGGAGATGGTGGGCGCCAGACGCGATCCCTCGCGCCCCGGCGTGATCTTCGTGCACGGTGCCGGCTACACGCAGAATGCGCACAAGTACTGGCCGAGCTACTACCGCGAGTACATGTTCCACCACCTGCTCGCCTCGCGCGGCTACGTCGTGCTCGACCCCGATTACCGGGCGAGTTCAGGGTACGGCCGCGACTGGCGCACGGCCATCTACCGCCACATGGGCGGCAAGGACCTCGATGACATCGTCGACGGCGCGAAGTTCCTGGCCGCAAGCCAGAAAGTGGACCCGAAGCGCATCGGCCTCTATGGCGGCAGCTACGGCGGGTTTATCACGCTGATGGCGATGTTCACCGCCGCCGACACGTTCGCCGCCGGCGCCGCGTTGCGGCCGGTGACCGACTGGGCGCACTACAATCACGGGTATACCTCGGACATCCTCAACCTGCCGCAGGACGATGCCGAGGCGTACCGCCGCAGCTCGCCGATCTACTTCGCCGAGGGCCTGAAGGGCGCGCTGCTCATCTGCCACGGCCTGGTGGACACCAACGTGCACGTGCAGGACTCGATGCGGCTCGCGCAGCGGCTGATCGAGCTGCGGAAGGACAACTGGGAGCTGGCGGTCTACCCGGTCGAGAATCACGCCTTCGAGCAGGCAACCAGCTGGGCGGACGAGTACACGCGCATTCTGAAGCTCTTCGACACGCACCTGCGGCGCCAACCTGTGAAGGTCCGGCCATGACACCAGACGTCCTCGTGCTCTTTCGGGAGTGTGGCGCGCTGCTGGAGGGACATTTCCGCCTGTCGTCCGGGCTGCACAGCCCCGGCTACCTCCAGTGCGCCCTTGTCCTGCAGCATCCGGCGCACGCCGCCGCGCTGGGGGAGATGCTGGCCGGCCGCGTCGGCGCCCTGACGCCGGACGTCGTCCTGTCACCGGCGCTGGGCGGCGTCATCATCGGCCACGAGGTGGCGCGCGCGCTGGGTGTGCGGGCGCTCTTCGCCGAGCGCGAAGGGACGGCGCTCACGCTCCGCCGCGGGTTCCGGCTGTCGGCTGGCGAGCGGGTTGTCGTCGTGGAGGACGTGATCACCACAGGGGGATCGACCCTGGAGACGATCGGGGTCGCGCGGGCGGCCGGCGGCGTGGTCGTGGCAGCAACCGCCGTCATCAATCGCAGCGGCGGTCGAGCCGAGCTGGGCGTGCCGCTGCACGCGCTCGTCGACCTGTCACTGCCGACCTACCGGCCGGACCAATGCCCGCTGTGCGCGTCGGGCGTCCCGCTGACGAAACCGGGGTCGCGGCCGGACAAGCCCGCCGGTCCGGCGGCCTGATCGGGAGGCTGCGCATCGGGACTGCGGGAGGTGCCGCCACAGGACTGGAGCTGGCGCTGACGACCCACACGCCTGAACCGATCGCCGCTCGCGGTGGGCGCCCGCCGAGGGCACTGAAGCTGACGCTGGCCTACGACGGCACCGGCTTTGTCGGCTGGCAGCGGCAGGCGGCGGGCGTCTCAATCCAGGGTCTCGTCGAGCAAGCTGTCGCTGCGATCGAGGGGCGGCACGTCACGGTCACGGGGGCGGGCCGGACGGATGCCGGCGTGCACGCGCTCGGCCAGGTCGCCAGCCTCGCCTGCACGAGCGGTCTCGACGTGAGCACGCTCCGCCGAGCCTTCAACGCCGGGCTCCCTCCTGAGGTCCGGGTGCTCGTGGTCGAAGAAACGGCGCCGGGCTTCCACGCCAGGCGCGACGCCTGCAGCAAGACCTATCGCTACTCGATCTTCACCGGCGAGGTGGTCAGCCCGTTCGTGCACCGGTACGCCTGGCACGTTCGCGAGCCGCTCGAGGTGGATCGTATGGAGCAGGCTGCCAGGGCCGTCGAGGGGCGTCACGACTTCGCGGGATTCCAGGCTGCTGGCAGCTCGGCCGGAACCACGGTTCGGACGGTGTTCTCCTCGATTCTGCGGCCGGCGCGCGAGGAAGATCTGTTCTGGCCCCCGGGCGCGCGGGCCGGGCCCGACGGCTCACGGGGCCGTCTGCTGATCTACGACGTGTGCGGAGACGGGTTCCTCCGGCACATGGTCCGGACGATCGTCGGCACGCTGGTCGACATCGGCGCACGCCGGCGGGAGGTCGGCGCCATCGAAGACATCCTGGCCTCGCGCGATCGGCGGACAGCTGGGCCGACCGCCCCGGCGTCAGGCCTGTGTCTGATGCGGACGATGTTCGGCGGGTGAGGCCGCAAGCCGTCGGGCGGCGCTCCGGCGGCGTTCCGCCGGGTTTGCCGCGTGTCCGGGCCCGCGCCCCTCTTTCGCGCGGGCGGTCGGCTTGCGGCTGGACTCAGGCGCCCTGTAACATACAGCCGTGCTTGGACCACGGGCCCCGCATGTCTCTTGAAGAGATCCTGGCCCAGCTGCCCTCCGGCTCGCCCGACGAGGCGCTGGTGCGGCAGATCGACTTCGCCCGTCTGCCCGTTCACGTGGCTGTCATCATGGACGGCAACGGGCGATGGGCGGCCAAGCGGCACCTGCCGCGCGTGGAAGGGCACCAGGCCGGGATCGATTCGGTCAGGGACATCGTGGAGTGGTCGGCGCGCCTCGGCATTCGCGTGCTGACGCTGTACGCGTTTTCGGTGGAGAACTGGAAGCGGCCGCTGATGGAGGTCCGCACGCTCATGCGGCTGCTCAAGCGGTACCTGAGGCTCGAGCTGAAGACCCTACTCGCCAACGACATCCGCTTCCGCGTGATCGGACGCGCCGACGAGCTGGCGCCCGACATCAGGCGCGAGCTGGCACGCGCCGAGCACGAAACCGCGTCCAACGGCGGGATGTCGTTCAACATCGCGCTCAACTACGGAGGCCGCGCCGAGATCGTTGATGCCGTCCGCCATGCGCTGCGCGACGGCCTGAGGCCGGAAGACGTCGACGAGGCGCGCGTCAGCCAGCTCCTCTACACGGCGGGCCAGCCCGATCCGGATCTCCTGATCCGCACGAGCGGCGAGATGCGCGTCAGCAACTTCCTGCTGTGGCAGATCGCGTACGCGGAGATCTGGGTGACCGACACGCTCTGGCCGGACTTCAGGCGGACCGACCTGCTCGAAGCCCTCGTGGCGTACCAGAAGCGGGATCGGCGGTACGGCGGAATCTCCCCTCGCCCGGCGCGCCGGGGGCGGTCGGAAGACCGGTGACATGGCCCGCATCCTGACAGGGTTGTCGCTGGTCGTCGTCGTCACTGCGGCGATCTGGTTCCTGTCGCCGTGGCAGCTGCTGCTTGTCGCCGAGGCCGTGCTCGTCATGGCCTTTCTGGAGTATGCGGCGCTGGCCACGCTCGTCGCCGGGCCGTTCTCGAGGGTCGTCGCGGGCGCTGGCGCGTGCGCTGCGTGCGCCGCGGTCGCATGGCCGGGCCTGCCCCTCGACGTCACGCTGATGGCCCTGACGATGACCATGGCCTCGCTGGCGCTGGCGGGCGGGGCGCCGGCGCCGGCCGTGCTGCACCGGCTTGCCGCCGGCCTGTTCCCGGCGCTCTACCTCGGTCTGCCCCTCGGCACGCTGGTCGCCACACGCGTCCTGGTCGGCCCTCAGGCGGTGCTCCTGCTGATTCTCTGCGTCGCCGTGAGCGATACCGCCCAGCTGTACTTCGGACGGCGGCTCGGCCGGACGCCGCTCGCGCCGGTCGTCAGCCCGAAGAAGACGGTGGAAGGCGCCGTGGCGGGCTTCGTGGCTGGCCCGGCCTTCCTGGCGATCGTTGGGACGTGGTGGCTGCCGGAGCTCTCCGCGCCCTGGCGCGTGGGAGTGGGCCTGGCCGTTGTCGCAACCGGCATGCTGGGCGATCTGTTCGAATCGATGCTGAAACGCGCTGCCGACCTCAAGGACAGCTCCGCGCTGCTGCCCGGCCACGGCGGAGTGCTCGATCGCATCGACTCGCTGCTGTTTGCCGCTCCGGCGTTCTACGTGCTGGTGCGGGCGTTGCGATGAGGGCCGAGTGAAGCGGATTGCGATCCTGGGATCGACCGGCTCGATTGGTCGCTCCGCGCTGTCGGTCGTGGAAGCGCACGCAGACCGTCTCCAGGTCGTGGCGCTGGCGGCGGGCACGAACGCCGCGCTCTTCGCCGAGCAGGTCCAGCGGTTCCGGCCTTCCACGATCGCCATGGCGTCGCCCGCCGCCCTGCGGCACCTCGAGCTCGGCTCGGCGGCGTGGCGCCCCTCGCGGATCGACGCGGGTGCGGCCGGCCTGACGGCGGTCGCCACCGACCCTGACGCGGACATCGTCCTGTGCGCCTCGTCCGGATCGGCCGCGCTCGAGGCCGTGCTGGCCGCCATCGAGGCGGGCAAGGCCCTGGCGCTGGCGAACAAGGAAGTCCTGGTCATGGCTGGCGCCCTGGTGACGGCAGCGGCTCGCCGGCGCGGTGTGTCGATCCTTCCCGTCGACAGCGAGCACAACGCCATCCACCAGTGTCTTCAGGGGCGGACGGGTGGCGAGATCCGGCGGCTGATCCTGACGGCATCGGGTGGGCCGTTCCGAGGCCGTCCCGCCTCCGAGCTCGACGACGTCGGGCCTGACGATGCGCTGCGGCATCCGACCTGGCGCATGGGCCGCAAGATCACGATCGATTCCGCCACCCTCATGAACAAGGGACTCGAGGTGATCGAGGCCCACTGGCTGTTCGGCGTGCCCGCCGGGCGGATCGACGTCGTGATCCACCCGCAGTCCGTCGTGCACTCGATGGTCGAGCTCACCGATGGTTCGATCATCGCGCAGCTGGGCGTCACCGACATGCGCCTGCCGATCCAGTACGCGTTCTCCTATCCGGAGCGCTGGGAGACCGCGCTGCCGGCCCTCGACTTGACGCGGTGCGGACCGCTCGATTTCCACCAGCCGGACCACGCCAGCTTCCCGTGCCTCCGCCTGGCCTACCGCGCGCTGGACGCGGCGGGCAGCCTGCCCACCGTGCTCAACGCCGCCAACGAGGTGGCCGTCGCGGCCTTCCTGGCGGGCCGGCTGGCGTTCCGGTCGATTCCGGTGGTGGTCGACCGTGCGATGACCGCCCACAGCCCGGAACCGGTCCAGTCGCTCGCGGACGTGAGGGCCGTCGATACCTGGGCGCGCGCGTTTGCCCAGGACGCCGTGCGCCAGCTGGAGCTCTCTGGCGGACCACGACACGGCGCGCCGCCAAGCGCTCAGGGCTGAGACGGCAGGCCGCGCGGCGCGGACGCCGCGGCTTCGGTCTTCTTGCCTTCCCGAGCCCGGAGCGAGGCGGCGACCTCAAACCCCGCGTCGAGGCTCGCACGTGAGGATTGTGCTCGAGGATTGTCCGGGCGTTGGTGTGTGATCCGGGCTAGAATCAGTCAAGGGCGTCTACTCGTGACAACCACGCTTGCGTTCCTCTTCGTGCTGGGCGTGCTCATCTTCGTGCATGAGCTCGGCCACTACCTCATGGCGAAACGGCTGGGCGTGCGCGTCCTGAAGTTCTCGCTGGGCTTCGGTCCTCGCTTGGTCGGCTTTAGACGGGGCGAGACCGACTACTGCATCAGCGCCATCCCTCTCGGCGGTTTCGTGAAGATGGCGGGGGAGAACCCCGACGATCCCCGATCGGGCGCCGCGGACGAGTTCCTGTCGCGGGGCAAGTGGGAGCGATTTCAGATCCTGATCATGGGCCCGCTCATGAACATCCTGCTGGCGATTGTCGTCATGGCCGGTGTGTTCGTGCAGGGGGCGGACGTGCCCGTCTACGAAGACCTCCCGCCGGTTGTCGGCGTCGTGACGCCGGGATCGCCCGCCGAGCGCGGCGGCATCCGGGCCGGCGATCGGATCGTGCGCGTGGCGGGGCGGTCCACCGACACGTGGGAGCAGCTCTACATCGCCGTCGGAACGCGCCCGAACCGCACCGTCCCGGTCGTCCTTCTCCGCGAGGGGCGCGAGATGACCGTCGAGGTCGTCCCCGACGCGCAGACGCGGTACGAGATTGGCGACATCGGCGTGCTCCCGGATGTGCACCCCCACATCCGCTCGGTGACGCCGGGCGACCCGGCCGACAAGGCGGGTCTCAAGGCCGGCGACGTGGTGATCGCGGTAGGCGGCCAGCCGATGTCGTTCTCGCAGCAGCTGTCGGAGGCCATCGCGAAACGGGCCGGTCAGCAGACGGTCTTCACAATTGCCCGCGCCGGCGCGCGCCAGGACATCACGGTGACGCCGGTCAAACGGGGCAACCGCGGCATCATCGGCATCGGCATCGGCGATGAGATGAAGCGGATCGACCCGTCACCGATCCAGGCCGTGGGGATGAGCCTCAAGCAGAACTACGAGTTCAGCGGCCTGATCTTCCAGACGCTCGTCGGCCTGCTGACGGCCGAAACCTCGCCCCGCCAGTTGATTGGGCCTCTGGGGATTGCCCAGCTGTCGGGGGAATCGGCCGCGAGGGGATGGCTGGATCTGCTGACGCTGCTGGCTTCGATCTCACTCAATCTCGGCATCCTGAACCTGCTGCCGATCCCGGTGCTCGACGGCGGGCACATCTTCATCATGGCGGTCGAGGGCCTGGCGCGCCGCGACTTCAGCATGAAGGTCAAGGAGAAGATGCTGCTGGCGGGCTTCGCGGTGCTGATGCTGCTGATGGTGACGGTCATCTACAACGACCTCACCCGCATCCAGTGGTTCGAGCGGCTGATGTTCTGGAGGTGACGGATCAGGGATCAGGCTGGGTCACTTCCTCGGGTAGGTTGTTGCGACGTACTCCTCGACGAGCCGCTTGAAGGCGTCTGACAGTTCCTTCGCGGTTCCCCTCAGCGTGGCGATCTGTTTGCCGTCAGCGAACACCGGGCAGCTCGGTGCTTCGCCAGCGCCCGGCAGGCTGATACCGATGCTCGCGGCCCTCGACTCCCCCGGGCCGTTGACGACGCATCCCATCACCGCCACCGTCATCGTCTCGACGCCGGCACGTTCCGCCTTCCAGAAGGGCAGGCGTTCGCGCACGTAGCGCTGGATGTCGTCGGCCAACTCCTGGAAGGTCGTGCTGGAGGTCCGCCCGCACCCCGGGCACGCCGTGACGCTCGGCGAGTGCGCCCGCAGCCCGAGCGCCTGCAGCAGTTCCCAGGCGGCATACACTTCGTCGCGGCGATCCCCGCCGGGCGCCGGCGTGAGGGACACGCGGATGGTGTCACCGATGCCCTCGTTCAGCAGGATGCCCATGGCCGACGCGGACCAGACCAGGCCCTTGATCCCCATGCCGGCCTCGGTCAGGCCCAGGTGCAGCGGCTGCCTGGTCTTCGCGGCCAGAGCCCTGTAGACGGCGACCAGATCGGCCGGCCGCGACACCTTGCACGAGATGACGATCCGATCCGGGCCGAGCCCGTACTGCTGCGCGCGGTCCGTGGACTCGAGCGCCGAGAGGACCAGACACTCGTTCAGGACCTCCTCGGAAGACAGGCCGAGGTTCCTGTCGCGATTCTCCCGCATCTTGCGGTCCACGAGCTGCCGGTCGAGCGAGCCCCCGTTGACACCGATGCGGATCGGCTTCGCGTGATCTGCGGCTACGCGGCAGACCGCGGCGAACTGCTCGTCGCCGCCCTGTCCGTAGCCGACGTTGCCGGGGTTGATGCGGTACTTGTCGAGCGCAGCGGCGCACGCCGGGTACCGCGTGAGCAGGAGGTGGCCGTTGTAGTGGAAGTCACCGACGAGCGGCACGTCGCACCCGGCGTCTTCCAGCCGCTGTTTGATCTCGGGGACCGCCGCCGCAGCCTCCGGCCTGTTCACGGTGACGCGCACCAACTCGGAGCCCGCCCGGGCCAGCTCGAGACACTGGCGGGCTGTCGCTTCCGCGTCCGCCGTGTCCGTCGAGGTCATCGACTGGACGACGACGGGCGATCCGGCCCCGATCGTCAGGCGGCCGACCTGCACGCCAATCGTGGCGTGGCGCGTGACGGAGAAGTGCCGCGGACCGGGGTCACTCATGGGCGAACCAGCTGATCATAGCATCCGCAGGGAGCCGGCTCGAACGGTCCGCGTGAGGCTCACATACGGGTTGAGCTGGTCGCGTCCGAGCCGCTATGCTGAGACCGGAGGTGCAAATCATGGGCGCTAGGTTTCGAGGCGCGCTCGTCGTGCTGGTGCTGCTGGGGCCGGCGCTGGCATCCGCGCCGACGCGCGCAACGGCCCAGACCGTGACCACAGCGGCCGATATCCAACGGTTGGAGGACAGTGCCAACGCGCTCGACGCGGCGATCGGTCGCCTGCAGGAGCAGGATACGCGGCTCGCCAGCGCGCTCGCCGGCTCACTGGCCAGCCTGCGGGATGACATCACCTATCTGAAGGTGAAGCTCCGCAAGGAAGGCAGCGTCACGCGCGTGGAGTTCCTCGCCGTGCAGGACCGCCTCGAAGCGCTCGAGCGCCGCGCGGCCGCGCCCTCGCGCCTGAATGTCCCCATCACGAGTGAGGACGTTCAGCGTCTGGAGGCCAGCGCCGCCGCCGTCGACGCTGAGATTGCGTCCCTGCGCGTCAAGGATGCCCGGCTGGCCGGGGAACTCGCCGACGAACTCGCGAGCCTCCGCGAGGAGATCATCTATCTGAAGGTCCGGCTGCGCCGCGAGGGCACGGTGGCGCCGGCGGACTTCCTCGCGGTTCAAGATCGGCTCGAGGCGCTACGGGCTCGGGCGGCCGGCACGAAGACAGCTTCGACAGCAGGACGACTCGTCGAGGTGCCGGTCGGCACCGAACTTGACGTGCGCCTGCAGACGCCGCTCAGCTCGAAGACCGCCAAGGTCGAAGATCGGTTCGAGGCGACGACCGCGACGGATTTGCAGAGCGGTGAGACCGTCCTCATCCCCGCCGGGGCACTCATGCGGGGAGTCGTGTCGGCGGTGTCAAAGGCGACGCGTCTCAACCGGAAGGGGAGCCTGGCGTTGCGGTTCACCGAGATTTCCATTGACGGCATGACTTACCCCGCGAACGCGACGCTCACGCAGGTGCTGGAAAGCGAGGGGATCAAGGGCGAGGCCGGGCGGATCGGCACGGGCGCGGGCGTCGGCGGCGTCATTGGCGGAATCCTCGGCGGCATCAGGGGCGTCCTGACCGGGATTCTCATAGGGGCGGGTGGCACGATTGCGGCCACCACCGGCACGGACGTCGAGCTGACTCCCGGGGCGATTCTCCGGGTTCGGATCGACTCGCCGATCCTGCTCAGGTAGGGAAGCCTGCGGGCGAGCCTCCGAGCCGCCCTCCGGAACCCGCCGTCATCGCCGGCGATCCTCAGTCCGCGCGTGTCTTGCGGGTCCCGGCGTGCTCGAAGTGCTCGACGATGGCGCGGACCAGACCCGAGAGGGAGTACTCCGTCGGCATGATCGACGTCCGGATGCCGCCCTGCTCGGCCGCCTCGGCTGTGACCGGGCCGATCGAGGCGACCAGGGTGGCATTCAGCAGGTCCGCCGCCTGGTCCTTGCCGTACACATGCGCAAAGTGCTGCACCGTCGACGGGCTCGTGAAGGTCACCACGTCGATCTTCCCGTCGAGCAGCATCCGGTAGATGTCCGGCTCCCCGGGTGCGTCGATGTCGACCGGCACGCTCCGGTACGCGGTCACCTCGCTGACGAGCGCACCGGACTTCTTGAGCTCGTCGGCAAGCAGATCGCGGGCGACGTCGGCGCGGGGCAGCAGCACGCGCTTGCCGTCGAGCGGGCCTGCCGCCAGGAGCGCCTCGAGGACCGCTTCGGCCCGGTATTCGGGCGGCATCAAGTCGACCTTGATCCCATGCCGGCGCAACCGGTCGGAGGTGCTGAGACCGATCGCGCAGATCCGCACGCCGTGCAGATCCCGCACGTCGCCCGGCCCGAGCAGGAGCCGCTGCATGAAGTAGTCAACGCCATTCACGCTCGTGAACGCGATCCAGTCGAACGCGCCGGCGTTCGCGCACGCTTCGTCCAGCGGGCCGAAATCCTCCGGCGGCACGATACGGATGGTCGGGGCCTCGACGACCGTCGCGCCGAGCGCTTCGAGCTGCTCGACCAACTCGCCCGCCTGCTCCCGGGGCCTGGTCACGACAATGCGCTTGCCGAACAGGGGGCGCGCGTCGAACCAGCGCAGGTGCTCGCGCAGGGCGGTGACGCGGCCGACGATCAGCAGCGCGGGATCCCACCGCCCCGGCTGGCCGGCGACCTCGCTGACCTGCGCGATGGTGCCCTGGAACGTCTCCTGCTCCGGGAGCGTCCCGCGGAAGACGAGCGCCGCCGGATCGGACGGGGCCCAGCCGTGTTCGAGCAGCGCCTCGAGGATGCCCGGCACCTGGCGCGCGCCGGCGTAGCAGACCACCGTGCCGCCGAGCCGGGCGAGGCTGGCCCAGTCAATCGGGGGCCGCTTGTGCCCCTCGCTTTCGTGCCCCCGCACGAAGGTCACCGTATCGCCCGCGCCGGGGTACGTGAGGGGAATCCCCGCGTAGGCCGGTACGCCAATCGCGGCCGGAATGCCGGGCACCACCTCGAAGGGCACCCCCTGCAGGCGGAGGAACAGGGCTTCTTCGCCGCCGCGGTCGAAGAGGAACGGGTCGCCCCACTTCAACCGTGCCACCACCTTGCCCTCCCGCGCCTTCTCGGCGAGCAGGTAGCAGATCGCCTCCTGTTCCATCGCCTCGGGCGCGGCCGGACCCACGTCGATACGCTCCGCCTCGGGCGGGGCATGGCGGAGGATTCGGGGGTGCACGAGGTGGTCGTGCAGCACGACGTCGGCGAGCCGGAGATACCGAAGACCGCGCGCGCTGATGAGCCACGGGTCTCCCGGGCCGGCGCCAATCACGTACACCATCGGTTTCTTCATACCTGCTCCCGCCTCAGCGAGCGGCTGGGGCGAAGTACCCCTGCTTGGTCCGCGTGATGGCGTCGGGCCGGGCCACGCGGACCACCACGCGCCGCCACGCCCCGTCACGACGGACGTTCTTGGAGATGTAGCCGAGCATGTACTGGCTCGACAGCTCGTCGGCTATCTGCGCGTACACCCCCGCGAGGTCCTCCACCCGGTCCGGGAAAAACGCCCGGCCGCCGGTCTGCTGCGCCAGCTCCCGCAGGACGAACTCGGCCTCCTTAAAACCCTTGCTCTGGCCTTCGTCGCGCGGACGGAGGCCGATCGAGTAGATCGCCGTCTCCGAGCGCTTCGCGAGATCCAGCACCGCGTCGAAGGTCACGAGGCTCGAGGTGTCCTCGCCGTCCGAGAACACGACGATGGCCTGCCGCCGGATCTCTTCGGTGCTGGCGGCCTGGACCTTCTTGAGCTCCTTCAGGGCGATGTAGACGGCGTTGTACAGCGAGGTCGAGCCGCCAGCCGTGGTCTTCCGGATGGCGCCTTCGAGCGCCGCGGCGTCGCCTGTGAATGCCTGCGTGACCTCGACGCGCGTGTCGAAGTCAATCACCTGGCCCAGGTCCTGCGGCCGCAGCCGCCGGGCAAACCCTGCCGCCGCCTCCTGGGCCGTGCGCATCCGTTCTTCCATGCTCGCACTGGTGTCCATCAGCAGGGAGAGCGCGATCGGCAGGTTGCTCTTGTCGAAGTAACTCATCTCCTGACTTGCGCCGTCTTCGAACACCTGGAAGTCCCGCGCCTCCAGATCCGTGACGTACCGGCCCTCTCTGTCGGTCACCGTCACGGCCAGCGAGACGACCTCGACGCCGGCGCGGAACGCGGGGCGCTGCGGCGCCTGCGCTGCCGCGTGTCCCCCTGGCACGCACACGGCCGCCCCAAGCGCGAGCCAGGCCGCCGCCTGGCGCACCCGCCGCGCCCCCGGGCGGTGCCTTCCGGTACACCTCCATACGTCGTCGGGACGCGTCATTGGTCTCGGCGCCGGGGCGGGGCGGCGTGCGCCTCGAGCCCGGGTCGCGTCACGGTGACCTGGCAGCTGTTCGGCGGAATGAGCGTTTCCGGCCGCCCGTAGATCACAAGATACTGGTTCAGCAACTGCGTCGCGACCAGCTTCATCTTGTCGGCAAAGCCCATGGCGGTCAGCAGGTCATAACGCACGCCTCCGGAGAGCTTCGGGGCGCGGTCGAGCACGCTCACGCGGTTCCTGACTTCTTCGTACAGGGGGTTGGCGTTCTGCGGGTTGATGAGCAGCGCGTTGACCGGGGCGCCCGATCGGGCGATCGCCTCGAGCACTCGCTGGGACTGCACGTCGCTGAACTCCAGTCCCTCGGCGCTGATGACCACGATCACCGGGCGGAGGGGATTGCTGCTGGCGAAGGACTCGGAGATGCCGACCAGCGCGTCCAGCAGGTACGACCCGCTCGATCGGCGGGAGAACAGACGGCCGATGCCGCCCTCGAGGACCGGGAGGCTTTGGGTGAAGTCGACGATCACCGTCGGCCGGTCGGCGAAGGTGACCATGGCAATCGCGTGTCTTGCGTGCAGCGCCTCGATGAAGGCCCGAATCCCGGCCCGCATGTCCTGGACGTGCAACGCCGAGGCGTACGTATCGTCGATCAGGAGGGCGATCTGCATCTGGTCGGTTGCCGGCTGGACGACCCGGAGCACCTCACGCCGGGCGCCGTCTTCGCGAACGACGAACTCGTCGGCGTTCAGGCCGGGCACCGGCGCCCCTGCCTTGTCCAGGACGCTCACGTAGGTCGACATGGTCCGAGCCTGGGCGTGCAGGTCAACCGGGAGGGCCAGGTGAACGGCAAGCCCGGCGAGGCCGGCCAGGGCAGCCGTGCAGGCGAGGATGGCGGTCCACTCGCGCGCCGACCGGCCGCCGAACCTGCGGGCGAGACGGGGAGCGTTTCTCACGGTACCTCCGGCGCCAGTATAGGTCGCTGGGAGGGGACCGTCAAGCCGAGGAAGGCTGAGAACCTCTTGCATTACATGAATTTGCGGTTGGAGAGCGGGGGCCGTACTCGGGGTGCCGTTTCTTGACACCCCCTGGGTCGCATGCTATAAAACGAGGGTCGTCTACCCTGCGAATGCGGCGGTGGGCAGGCCGGGAAGATGGCCGGCACACCGGGCCCCTCCGCCGTGGCGGCGCCGGCTGGAGCATCGGCCGTAGTGGATCGTCACGGATCGCAGCTGGTTCCGTCACCCATGCTCGAAGCCTACATTCCAATCCTGCTGTTTGTCGTTGTCGCGATCGGCTTCGCAATTCTGGCGCTGCTCATGGCGTGGCTCGTCCGGCCCGAGCGGTACAGCAAGGTCAAGCTGGAGCCGTACGAGTGCGGGATCGAGCCGAGGACTGACGCGCGGGACCGGTACAGCATCCGCTATTTCCTGGTGGCGATGCTGTTTGTCATCTTCGACGTGGAGACGGTTTTTCTGTTTCCCTGGGCGGTCATCATGGACAAGCTGCTGTGGTTCGGCTTGATCGAGATGATCGTGTTCCTGCTGATCCTCGTGGTCGGCTACGCGTACGCCTGGAAGCAGGGCGCCCTCGAGTGGGTATGAGCGACCCCGGATCCTCCGTTCCTTCGCCGGTACCCCCGGCGTCGACAGCTGCTGCCGATGCGGCGCCGCGGCCGGCCGGCGCGTTGCGGACCGATCAGAAGGCCCCTGCGCTGCCGGCGGGGCCGCCCGACCCGCCGCCGCCGGAAGGCGCGAGCCCTCCGGCCTCGGTGGCAGCGCTGCTGGCGGCGCTGCCGGGCGCGGGGATCCAGGTGAGCTGCTGGGTGGGCGATTGGACCGTGATCGTGCCGGCCGACCATCTGGTTGAGGTATGCGAGTGGCTGCGCGATGCGCCGGAGGCGCGGTTTGACTTCTGCTCGGACGTGACGGCGACCGACTGGCCGGCACGCGCCGAAAGGTTCGACCTGGTCTATCACCTGTACTCCACGAGGCTCCGCCATCGTGTCCGCGTGAAGACGCGTGCGCGCGACGGCGTGTCCGTGCCGACGGTGACGGACGTGTGGCCGGCCGCGGGCTGGCTCGAGCGGGAGGTGTTCGACATGTTCGGCGTGCGGTTCGCGGGTCACCGCGATCTGCGCCGAATCCTGATGCCGGACGACTGGCACGGGCACCCTCAGCGGAAGGATTACCCGCTCGAGGGCCCGGGCGAGCTCATGCTCGAGCGCCCGCACGACTGGCTGCGGCTGCGCCAGGTGGAGGACGAGTCGGACATCGGTTAGTGGCCAGTGGTTGGTGGCCAGTGGCCGGTTGCCCGTGAGCTGATCCCTGATCCCTGATCCCCGATCCCTTTTTATGTCCGTCGAGTCCAACGTTCCGCAGCAGCTGTTCGATGCCGACGAGCTGGTGATCAACATGGGGCCCCAGCACCCCGCCACGCACGGCGTCCTTCGCGTCGTGCTGAAGCTCGACGGCGAGAGGGTCGTCGATGCGGACGTCGTGATCGGGTACCTGCACCGCGGGATCGAGAAGTTGAGCGAGAACCGGGAGTGGCCGCAGATCGTGCTGCTCACGGATCGGCTCGACTACTGCGCGTCGGCGGCGGCCAACCTGGTCTACTGCGAAACGGTGGAGAAGCTCCTCTCGCTCGAGGTGCCGCGCCGCGCGCGGTACCTGCGGACGGTGCTGGCCGAGCTGCAGCGGATTGCGAGCCATCTCGTGTGGGTCGGCAGCCACGCGATGGACATCGGCGCGATCACGGTGTTCCTCTTCGCGCTGCGCGAGCGGGAGCTCGTCCTGGACCTGTTCGAGGAGTACTGCGGCGCCCGCATGACGTACAACACGATGCGCATCGGCGGCCTCCCGCACGACATCCCCCCGGGCTGGGACCGCCGGGCGCTCGCCTTCTGCGACATCGTGGACGAGAAGATCGCGGAGTACGAGACGCTGCTGACGCACAACCGGATCTGGCTGGACCGGACGCGCGGCGTGGGCGTGATCTCGGGCTCCGACGCCGTGGCCCTCGGGCTGAGCGGCCCGCCGCTCCGGGCGTCGGGCGTCCGGCGGGACGTGCGGAAAGACGAGCCGTACGCGGCCTACGATGAGTTCGAGTTCGACATTCCCCTCGGCCTGAACGGCGACACGTACGACCGGTACCTCGTCCGCCTGGAGGAGTTCCGCCAGTCCACCCGGATCATCCGCCAGGCGATTCAGGGGTTGCCCGAGGGGCCGGTGCTGGGAAAGGTCCCGAGGCTGATCAAGCCGCCGGCCGGCGAGACGTACCACGCGAACGAGTCTCCCAAGGGCGAAATCGGGTTTTTCATCGTCAGCGACGGGAAATCGACGAGCCCGTATCGGCTGCGCGTGCGGCCGCCGTCATTCTGCAACCTGCAGGCGCTGCCGACGCTGGTTCGCGGGCATCTGGTCGCGGACGTGGTGGCGATCATCGGGACGATTGACATCGTGTTGGGAGAAGTGGATCGGTAGGCGCCCTGGCTGCGGACACCTTGAACGATGATTGACCTGATCGTACTGCCCCTGCTGAAGATCGTGTTCATCCTGGTCGGGGTGCTGATCACGGTGATGTACCTCGTGTTGCTGGAGCGGAAGATCCAGGCGTGGATCCAGGTGCGTTTGGGCCCGATGCGGGTCGGCCCGCATGGCATCCTGCAGCCGGTCGCCGACGTCGTGAAGCTGTTCGTCAAAGAGGACATCACGCCGGTCCGCGCGAACGTGTGGGTCTACACGGCGGCGCCGATCGTGGTGGTCGTGACGGCGCTCGTGGCGTTTGCCGTGATTCCGTTCGGCGCCGACGTGAACCTGTTCGGCCGCCGTATCTCGCTGGGCGTCGCCGACGTCAATGTCGGGTTGCTGTACATCGTGGCGGTCACCTCGATCGGCGTCTACGGCATCATCCTCGGCGGCTGGTCGTCGAACAGCAAGTATCCGCTCATCGGCGGCCTGCGGGCGTCGGCGCAGCTCATCAGCTACGAGCTCGCGGTGACGATCACCTTCGTCAGCGTGATCCTCCTCGCGGGGACGCTGAGCATGGTCGGCATCGTCAACGCCCAGTACAACAACGGCGTGTGGTTTGTGTTCGTCCAGCCGGTGGCCTTTGTGATCTATCTCGTCGCCGGCCTGGCCGAGACCAACCGCATCCCGTTCGACATGCCCGAGGCGGAATCGGAGCTCGTGGGGGGCTACCACACCGAGTACAGCGGCATGCGGTTCGCGCTGTTCTTCCTGGCCGAGTACACGAACATGATCGTCGTGTCTGCCGTGGCGACGACGCTCTTTCTCGGCGGCTGGCTGCGTCCCTTCCCGAACGTGTCGGCGCTGGCGTTTCTGGACTGGGTGCCGAGCTGGATGTGGTTCACCCTGAAGACGATGCTGTTCCTGTACCTCTTCATGTGGATCCGCGCCACGCTGCCGCGCTACCGGTACGACCAGCTCATGCGCGTGAGCTGGAAGGCGCTGATTCCCCTGGCGCTCGCCAACATCGTGGTGACCGGCGCCGTAAAGCTCCTGCTGGGCGGCTGATATGGGCGAGCAACTGGTGTTCTACGCGCTGTCGGCGTGCATTCTGGGACTGGCCGTCGCGGTGATTGCGGCGCGCAACACCGTGCACAGCGTCGTGTTCCTGGTGCTGGACTTCCTCTTCGTGGCTGTGCTGTACGTAACGCTGCACGCGCAATTCCTCGCCGTGATTCAGGTCCTGGTGTACGCGGGCGGCATCGTCGTCCTGTATCTGTTCACGGTGATGCTGGTCAACCTGAAGCGGCCGGAGGACTACCGGGATCGGCGCCGCCGGAGCCGCCTGGGCGTGGGGCTTGCCCTCGCGGTGCTGGTCGAGTTCGCCGTGATCGCCGTGTACGGACTCGTGCCGAAGGCGGCGTCGGCCCCTGCCGAGCCGTCGGCGCTGAATGTCGAGCGCATCGGCTGGATGCTCTATACCGACTACCTGGTGCCGTTCGAGCTGGCGTCCATCCTGCTGCTGGTGGCGATGGTCGGCGCCATCGTGCTCGCGAGGCGGGAACTGTAGGGGAAGACTGTGATCACGCAGGCGCACTACCTGATCCTGTCGGTGGCGTTGTTCTTCATCGGGGTTGTCGGCGTGATGTTCCGCCGCAACATCATCGTGATCCTGATGTCGATCGAGCTGATGCTCAACGCGGTGAACATCAACCTGATCGCCTTCTCGCGCCAGGCGCAGAACGAGATCGGCCAGGTGTTCGCCATCTTCGTGATCTGCGTCGCGGCGGCGGAGGCGGCGGTCGGCCTCGGCATCATCCTGGCGTTTTTCCGCAACAAAGAGACGGTCAACATCGACGAGATGAACCTGATGCGGTGGTAGAGGGACCGCCCGCGCCCATGGACTACATCTGGCTCATACCGATCCTGCCCGGCCTCGGGGCCGCCCTCAACGGCCTCGTGGGCATCCGCTTCTTCGGCAAGCGCACGAGCAGCTTAATCGCCTGCACCACCATGGCGCTGGCGCTGGCGCTCTCGCTGGCGGCCGTCTGGCAGCTGACGAGGCTTCTGCCCGAGGCGCGGGATGTCACGAGCACCCTGGGGGCGTGGATCCCGCCGATCCCGCTGCAGGGCGGCCAGGGTGTCACGGCGCTCGAGATTCCGTGGACGCTCCGCCTGGACCCGCTCTCCGCGATGATGATCCTGGTCGTCACGGGGGTGGGCTTCCTCATCCACGTCTACTCGGTCGGCTACATGGCGGAGGAGACGCGCGGCGCCTTCGCCCGCTACTTCTCGTACCTCAACCTGTTCTGCTTCTTCATGCTGACGCTCGTCCTCGGCGCGAACTTCCTCGTGCTGTTCGTCGGCTGGGAGGGCGTCGGGCTCTGCTCCTACCTGCTCATCGGCTACTGGTACAGGAAGAAGAGCGCCTCGGATGCCGGCAAGAAGGCGTTCATCGTCAACCGGATCGGCGACTGGGGCTTCCTGCTGGGGGTGTTCCTGGTCTTCCTGACCTTCGGCACGTTCGACTTCCGCTCCGTCGCGAACGCGGCCGGGGCGATGCCGGTCGAGACCGCCGGGTTCGGCGTGCTGTCGCTGATCACGCTGCTCCTGTTCGTCGGCGCCTGCGGCAAGAGCGCGCAGATCCCGCTGTACGTGTGGCTGCCGGACGCCATGGAGGGCCCGACGCCGGTGTCGGCGCTCATCCACGCGGCCACCATGGTGACCGCCGGCGTCTACATGGTCGGCCGGAACGCCGTCCTGTTCGCGCACGCGCCGATGTCGATGGAGGTCGTCGCCGTCGTCGGCGTGCTGACGGCGCTCATGGCCGCGACGATCGGCCTCGTGCAGACCGACATCAAGCGGGTGCTGGCGTACTCCACCGTGTCGCAGCTCGGCTACATGTTTCTGGCGATGGGCGTCGGCGCGTACGCCGCCGGGGCGTTCCACCTGATGACGCACGCCTTCTTCAAGGCGCTGCTATTCCTGTGCAGCGGCGCGGTGATCCACGCGATGGCCGGCGAGCAGAACATGCTGCGCATGGGCGGCCTGAAGCGGTACCTGCCGGTGACCTTCTGGACGATGCTCGTCGGGACGCTCGCCATCGCCGGGATTCCGCCGCTCGCCGGGTTCTTCAGCAAGGACGAGATCCTGTTTCGGACCTTCCTCAGCAGCAAGGTGATCTGGGCGCTGGCGGTCGCCACCGCGCTGATGACCGCGTTCTACATGTTCCGGCTGATGTCGCTGACCTTCTTCGGGGCGTACCGCGGGCCGGCCTGGCAGGTCGGGGGCGGCGGGCACGGCCATGAGGACGCCGCGGCCGCCGGCGGACACGGCCACGGCGCCTGGCACGGGCCCCACGAGGCGCCGAGATCGATGACGGTGCCCCTGATGCTGCTGGCGGTCGGCGCGGTGACGGCGGGCTTCGTCGGCGTGCCGAGCGCGCTGGGCGGCGGCAATGCCATCGAGAAGTTCCTGGAGCCGAGCTTCGTGGCGCACACGGCGGCCGCGTCCGACGCCGCCGCGGTCGACGCCTCGGCCCACGCGGCGTCCGCCGCGACCGGGGCGGCGCACGACGCTGCCGCGCACATGTCGACGCTGGGCGAGCTGGGGCTGATGGCCTTCTCGGTGCTCGTGGGCATCGTCGGCATCCTCGTGGCCTACCGCTTCTACGTGAGGCGGCCGGAGATCGCCGCGCGCCTGGCCGCCCGATGGAAGACCGCGCACCGCGTGCTCACCAACAAGTACTACGTCGATGAGCTGTACGGCGCGACCGTCGTCCGCGGGACGCTGGCGGGCGCGGACGGCCTGTGGGCCTTCGACCGGACCGTCGTCGACGGCGTCGTCAACGGGTCCGGCTGGATCACGGTCCTCTCGTCGTGGATTTCGCACCTCGTCGACAAGTACCTCGTGGACGGCCTCGTGAACCTGACGGGGTCGATGCTGCACCAGGCGAGCTTCATGTTCAGGCGCCTGCAGACCGGGCTCATCCAGAACTACGCCCTGCTGATGCTCTTCGGCGTGTTCGCGTTCGTCAGCGTGTATCTGCTGGTCCGGTAGGGGAGCCGTAGAGAAGCCCATTTATGAACAACGCCGCGAACTTCCCGTTGCTATCGCTGATCCTCTTCACGCCGCTCGCGGGCGCGGTCGTGCTGCTGTTCATCAACAAGCGCAGCGAGAACGTCATCCGCTGGATCGCCAACGTGACTGCGGCTGCCGGCTTCCTCGTGTCGCTTCCGCTCTGGTTCTGGTACGACCGGCAGAACCCAGGGTGGCAGTTCGTCGAGCGGCTCGAGTGGATCCCGTCGATCGGCGCGCAGTACTTCCTCGGCGTCGACGGGTTCAGCGTCCTGCTGATCCTGCTGACGACGATGATGGGGCTGATTGCGGTGCTGTCGTCGTGGACGGCCATCACGACGCGCGTCAAGGAGTATTACGTCTTCCTGCTCGTGCTGCAGACCGGGATGCTCGGCGCCTTCGTCTCCCTCGACTTCCTGCTGTTCTTCCTGTTCTGGGAGGTCATGCTGGTTCCGATGTACTTCCTGATCGGGATCTGGGGCAGCGACCGGCGCCTCTACTCGGCGATCAAGTTCTTCCTGTACACCCTGGTCGGCAGCGTGGTGATGCTGCTCGGCATCCTGGCCGTGTACTTCAGCTACCACACGGCGACCGGCGTCTGGACGTTCGACGTCACCCGGTTCCAGCAGTTCGACCTCGATCGCACGATCCAATGGTGGGTGTTCCTGGCGTTCTTCCTGGGCTTCGCCATCAAGGTGCCGATGTTCCCGTTCCACACCTGGCTGCCTGACGCGCACACCGACGCGCCGACGGCCGGATCGGTCATCCTGGCGGCCGTCCTCCTGAAGATGGGGACGTACGGCTTTCTCCGGTTCAGCCTGCCCATCCTGCCGGACGCCTCGCAGGCCTTTGTGCCGATGGTTGTCGTCCTGTCGATCATCGGGGTGGTGTACGGGGCGCTCGTGGCGATGGCGCAGCGGGACTGGAAACGCCTGGTGGCGTATTCGAGCGTCAGCCACATGGCGCTCGTGATGCTCGGGATGTTCGCGCTGAACCCGGTGGGGATCACCGGCAGCATCATCCAGCAGGTCAACCACGGCATCTCGACGGGCGCGCTGTTCCTCATCGTGGGCGTCGTCTACGAGCGGCGCCACACGCGGATGATCTCCGAGTACGGCGGGCTGTCGAACGTGATGCCGGTCTACGCCGCGATCTTCATGGTCATGATGCTGTCGTCGATCGGCCTGCCGGGTCTGAACGGCTTCGTCGGCGAGCTGCTGATCCTCCAGGGGGTCTTCGTCGTGAGCAAGCTGTGGGCCGCGGTCGCGGCGACCGGCATGGTGCTGGGTGCGGCCTACATGCTCTGGCTGTACCAGCGGACGATGTTCGGCACCGTGCAGAACGTGAAGAACGAGAAACTGCTCGACCTGAACCTGCGCGAGGTCGCGACGTTCGTCCCCCTGCTCATCATGGCGGTGTGGATCGGCCTCTATCCCAAGCCGTTTATCGATCTGCTCGACACGTCGGTGGCCCGGGTGATCGCCCGCGTCAGCCCGCAGTACGTCGAGGGAGCCGCGCTCACGGCCGTCGCGAAGCCGGCGGCCCCCTCAGCGGCCTCGCCGGTGGCGACAGCCGCGACCGCTGTCGACGCGGCCGCCGGGGCGACGCCCGCGGACTGCCCCGAGAACGTGCCCACCTCGAAGTTCACGACGGCACCCTGTGATCCGATGGAGGCGGCCGGGGCGCCGGCGGCAACCGGCAAGCCGCCGGAGGCCGGGGCCGCGCCGCCCGCCGCCGGCCGGCCGAAGGCCATGGGAGGCCAGTGATGCCGGCCGGGTTCACGGCGACGGATTTCTCCTACCTGCTGCCCGAGCTGATCCTGGCGTCGGCGGCGCTGGTCGTGCTCCTGGCCGATGCCTTCACGCCCCGGGCGCGGCGGACGGCGCTCGGCTGGCTCACCATTGCCGCGCTGGTCGCGACCGCCGCGTGCGTCCTGCTCGTCGCCGGCGTGCACGGGACGGCCGGAGGCGGGCTGGTGGCCGTCGACGGCTTCGCGACTTTTTTCAAGATTGTCTTCCTGTTCGCCGCGATCCTGACGGTCCTCATGTCGATGCGGTTTGTCGAGCTCGAGGGGATGCGGCCGGGCGCCTACTACTTCCTGATCCTCAGCGCGACGCTCGGCATGATGTTCATGGCGGGCGGCATCGATCTCATCACCCTGTTTGTCGGGCTCGAGACGATGGCGCTGTCGTTCTACGTGCTGACGGGGCTCATCAAGCCGAACCGCCGGTCCAACGAGGCTGCCGTCAAGTACTTCCTGCTCGGCTGCTTCTCGCTCGGCCTGCTGCTCTACGGCATGTCGATGCTCTACGGCCTGTCGGGTTCGACGAATCTCCGTACGATCGCAACCGCGCTGGCGGGCCGGGAGCACGACGGCTGGCTGATGCTGGGCGTGATCCTGGTCGTCGCCGGGATGGGCTTCAAGATCGCGGCGGTGCCGTTCCACATGTGGGCGCCGGACGTCTACGAAGGCGCGCCGACGCCGGTGACGGCGTTCCTCTCCGTCGGATCGAAGGCGGCGTCGTTCGCCATGATCTTGCGGATCTTCGTCGAGGGCCTGCCGTCGATGAGCCCCGACTGGCGCATCCTCTTCTACGCCCTGTCGGTCGTCACGATGACCGTGGGGAACATCGCCGCCCTGACGCAGAGCAACATCAAACGGCTGCTCGCCTACTCGTCGATTGCGCACGCGGGCTACCTGCTGATCGGCGTCGTGGCCGGCTCGTCCCGGGGCGTGACGGCGGTGCTCATCTACCTCTTCATCTACGCCTTCATGCAGCTCGGCGCCTTCGCCGTGGTCGTCCTGCTGAGGCGCCGCGACGTCATCGGGGACGAACTGAAGGACCTGAGCGGGCTCTACTTCCGCGCGCCCGCTGCCGCGCTGGCCATGCTGCTCTTCATGCTGTCGCTGGGGGGCATCCCCCCGACAGCCGGCTTCATGGGGAAGTTCTGGGTGTTCGGCGCGGCGATCGAGCAAGGGTACGTCTGGCTGGCGGTGATCGGCGTGCTCAACAGCGCCGCCTCGCTCTACTACTACGTCCGCGTGGTCGTGTTCATGTGGATGAAGGACCAGGCGGCGGGCTCCGAGCTCGTGATGTCGCCGGCCCTGGCGGCCGTTCTGGCCGTGACCGTCGCCGGCACGCTGGCGATCGGCGTCTTCCCGCGGCCGCTCTTCGAGCTGGCCGACTGGTCGGCCCACACGCTCGGCGTCGTCGGTGTCGCCGGCCTGCTGCCCTGACACCCTGGTCGCCGGCGCCCGGTACCTCGACATCCGCGCAGCCGACGGTCGCGGCGCGAGCAGGAGGCCGTGCCGTGAGATCGGCGCCGTCGGCATGTTCCGGTGCCGATTGTTGGACGGCGCCGGCGGTGAGGCGGCGGAACGGAGGACGCGATGCGCGAACGTTCGAGACGGCCGGACGCGGCGGGGAGGCGGGCCGTTGGCGCGTTGAGCGCGGTCGGCATTGCATTCGTGCTCGCCGTGTTCCTGGGCTTCCTGGCAGGCTACGGCCTCGATGCCTCGCTGGGCACGTCGCCGGTGCTGACGATCGTGTTCTTCTTCCTCGGCGTGGCCGCAGGGGTCCTGAACCTCATCCGCACGGCCGGCGGGGTGATGCGGGACCGGGGCAAGTAGGCCGTGGCGGAACGCGATCCGGTGCTTCGTTGCTTCGAACGCAACGCCCTTATCGCGTGGGGCACGCTTACGGCGCTCGCCTTCGTCGTGACGGGAGGCGGGCTCACCGCGCCGATCGGCGTGGTGGCCGGCGGAGCGCTCGTGGCGCTGAGCTACCTTGGGATCAAGAGCGGCGCAGGGGCGCTTTTGGCGGCGGTTGAGGGCGGGCGCGCGAGACGCGGAACCGTGCTCGTGGCGCTGGTCAAGTTCTTGGGGCGCTTCGCTTTACTGGCTCTTGTCGCGTACGGTATCCTAGCGCGTTTGCGCCTGCATCCCATCGGGGTGCTGGTGGGCGCGTCGGTGCCGGTCGTGGCGGCGGCCATGCTTGTGCCTCGGCTGCTGCGGCGTGCGGCGCGGGGGGAGCCTCGCGGGTAACCATGGAGAAGCTCGAGCATCCGCTCTTGATCGTGCAGTGGTTCAACGCCCTGTTCGGGCCGCTCGTGGCGGCAGCCCTCAGGCCGCTGGGCATCACCTTCGCCGCCGGCGAGAAGGTGATCCCCGACCACATCGTCATGGCCCTTCTCATCCTCGCGGGCGCGTGCGCGCTGTGTCTGATCATCCGGTCGCGGTTGAGCGTCGAGAACCCCGGAAAGCTGCAGGTCCTGCTCGAGACGATGGTCGGCGCCGTCAACGGGCTGCTCGACGAGAACATCGGCCCGAAGGGCCGCCAGTTTCTGCCGCTGGTCGGTTCGGTCGGCTTCTTCATCCTCGTCGGCAACTTGATGGGGCTCATACCCGGACTGATGGCGCCGACGAGCAGCATCAACACGACGCTGGGCTGCGCGCTGACGGTGTGGGTCTACTATCAGTTCCACGGCCTGCGGGCCCAGGGCGTCGTGGGGTACTTCCGGCACTTTGCCGCCCCGCCCGGCGCGCCGATCTGGATTGCCCCGATCTACTTCCCGATCGAGATCATCAGCCACGTGTCGCGGGTGCTGTCGCTCTCGGTCCGGTTGTTCGGCAATATCTTCGGCGAAGAGCTCGTGATTCTGATTCTCTTCTCGATCATCCCGTTTCTCGTGCCGCTGCCGATGATGTTCCTCGGGATCATCACGGCCGTGCTGCAGGCGTTTATCTTCGTGCTGCTGACGATGATCTACCTGCAGGGGGCGGTCGTCGTCGAGCACCACGACGAAGGCCACGGGCACGGCGAGGCGCGGGAAGCGGCGGCCTGAGGGTGTTCCCCGGGCCTGGTGTGGAGGGTTCTTTCTGACGGAGGAGGCGGTCATCGTGCAGAAGCGGCTGACACTGGCATGCGTGCTTGCGTTCATTGTTCTCGGCGTCGTCGCCCCGCTGTACGCGCAGGAGGCGGGCTCGGCGGCGGTCGGCGAGATCGGCAAGTGGTCGATCATCACGGCGGGGTTTGCGCTGGCCATTGCGGCGGCCTTCGGCGCGCTCGGCCAGTCCCGCGGTCTGGCGGCGGCGGCCGAGGCGATCGCGAGGAATCCCAGCGCGAGCAACGACATCCGGTTCCTGTTCATCCTCGGGTTGGTGCTGATCGAGTCGCTCGTCATCTACGTGCTGCTCATCGCCCTCATCCTCTTCTTCGTGTACCCGTTCGGCCGCTAGCCGGGACGGGCTGTCACCCGAGGCGGCGACGCGACCTCCCGCAGGGCGGCCCTGAGGGGCCGCCCTCAACGGCGGATCGGCCTTCGACTTCGCTCGGCGGAGGACAGGTCCGCGTTCTGCTGTTTCGGCGGCAGCCGGCCGGCCCGCCCTGGTTCTGCATTCCGTGAACGCTCGCCGTTCCATCTTGTCGCCGACCGACGCCCTGCTGCTCCTGATGGTGCTCATCTGGGCGGCGAACTACACCATCGTCAAGATCACGCTGCGCGAGATTCCGCCGCTCGGCTTCAACAGCCTGCGGCTGGTGCTGGCCTCGCTGCTCTTCCTGGCCTCGCTGGGCCTAGGTCGCGATCCGGGCCGGCCGACGCGCGGGGGGGAGGAGCCGGCACGCGAGCCGGGGCGCGGTGGCTGGTGGCTGTTCGAGGGTGCCCGCTCGCTTCGTCCGCGCGACTGGGCCGCGTTTGCGCTGATGGGGATTATCGGCCACTTCATCTATCAGCTGTGCTTCATCAACGGGCTGTCGATGACCACGGTGGCGAACAGCTCGCTCATCCTCGGCACCTCGCCGGTCGTGGTCACCTTCCTCAGCGCGGCCACCGGGCACGAGCGAGTGTCTGCGCGGCACTGGGCGGGCGCGCTGTTGTCGCTCGGCGGGATCTACCTCCTGGCGGGGCGGGGTGTGTCGTTGTCGCAGTCCACCCTCTCCGGCGATCTGCTCTGCCTGGCGGCCGTCGGCTGCTGGTCGATCTACACCGTCGCGTCTCGGCCGCTGCTCTCGCGGTACTCCCCGATGACGCTCACCGGCTACTCGATGGCGATCGGCACGGTGTTCTTCGTGCCGTTCGGGATGCGGGACCTGCAGCAGCTGGACTGGGGCGGCGTCAGCGTCGCGGCGTGGTTGTCGCTGGCCTTCTCCGCGACCTTCGCCCTGTACGTCTCGTACCTCATCTGGTACACCTCTGTGCAACGTGTCGGCAACGTTCGCACCTCCGTGTTCTCTAATGTGCTGCCGGTGCTGTCGATGGCGGTGGCGGCGGTGTGGCTCGGCGAGCGGTTCACGACAGCCGACTTGGGCGGCGCGGCCGCGATTGTGGGCGGGGTGGCGCTCACGCGTATCGGCCGGACCGAAGACGCCGGCAGCCCGCCGGAGGAGTAGGGCTGGCAGGACAGTCGACGGTCAGTCGGCGGTCGGCAGCAAACAGCCGGTAGGGGGTAGTTGCACGGCTGTCCAACACCTCCGCCGGCCGGCGCCATCCCCAGACCCCAGGCACGGGGCCGGAGTGCGCGTCAGTAGGCGGCGACGCTGCGAATCGCCTCGAGCACGTCCGCCGTCTGCGGCAGGATCGCCTCCTCGAGATCCGGGCAGTAGGCGACCGGCGCATCCATCGCGCCCACGCGCCTGACGGGTGCGTCGAGGTGCTCGAACAGCTCGTCCGCAATCCGTGCCGCGATCTCGGCACCGAAGCCGCACGTGATCTGGTCCTCGTGGGCAATCACGATCCGGCTCGTCCGGCGCACCGCGTCGGCGATCGCCCGCCAGTCGTACGGCGCGATCGTCCGCAGATCGAGCACGGCGGCGCTGATTCCTTCCTTTTCCGCCTGCTGCGCGGCGAGCAGGGACCTCTGCACGAGGGCGCCCCACGTGAGAATCACGAGATCGTCACCCTCCCGCCGGAGCGCTGCCCTCCCGAACGGGATCATGAAGTCGGATCCCGGGTACTCTCCCTTGTTGTATGTCTGGCGGTAGAGGTGCTTGTGCTCGAGGAAGAGCACGGGGTCGTCGCACCGGATCGCCGTGCGAAGAAGCCCTGAGGCGTCGGTTGCGTTCGACGGGAAGGCGATCCGGATGCCGGGGCAATGGGCGAAGATGCTCTCGCCGGACTGGCTGTGGTACGGCGCGCCGCCCCTCAGGTACCCCCCAATCGGCACGCGGACCACCACGGGGCAGCTGAAATGATTGCCCGAGCGGTAGCGCAGCATCGCCATCTCATCCCGCAGCTGCATCATCGCGGGCCAGATGTAGTCGAAGAACTGGATCTCGACGACTGGCTTGATGCCGCGCGTGGCCATGCCCACGGCGCGCCCGATGATGTTCGCCTCGGCCAGCGGCGCGTTGAACACGCGCTCCGAGCCGAAGGCCCGCTGCAGGCCATGCGTGACCTTGAAGACGCCGCCCTTGCCCGGCACGAGCTGCAGGGCTTCATCGCGGCTGACGTCGGCCACGTCCTCGCCGAAGATCACGATACGCGGGTTCCGCAACATCTCGTCGCGCAGCGTCCAGTTGATGGCCGCGACCATCGTCTCGGGTTTGCCGGTGGGGACCTTCTCGGTCTCGAAGCGTGCCGAGGTGGGATCGACGTCGGGGGAGTAGACCCACAGGGACGCGCTGGACGCGGCAGGCTTTTCGGCCGCGAGCGCCAGGGCGGCCGCGTCGGCCACCTCCCGCTCGACTTCGCGGTCGAGGGTTTCGAGGTCCTCGGCGGCTGCCAGCCGGTGCGCACGCAGGAACCGGGCGAACAGCGGAATCGGGTCGCGGGCCGCCTCGCGCTCCCGCTCCTCCGCGGTCTTGTAGAGCCGCTCATCGTCCGACAACGAATGCGAGTAGGGCCGGATGACCGCCGCGTGCACGAGGGCCGGCCCCTGGCGCGCGCGGGCGTACGCCACAGCCTCCCGCATGGCCCGGTAGCTCGCGGCGAAGCCGCTGCCATCGACGCGGATCACGCGGAGATGCGGGAACGACTCGACCAGGTGCGAGATGCTCCCCCCCGGCGTCTGGACCTCCACCGGGACGGAGATGGCGTAGCCGTTGTCCTCGACAAGATAGACGACCGGGAGACGATCGACGCAGGCGGTGTTCAGCGACTCCCAGAACTCGCCCTCGCTGGTCGCCCCCTCGCCGAGGGAGACGTAGACGACCTCACCTGCACGGAACCGCTCGTCGCGGCCCGGGATCTCGTCGACCCGCTCGTACAGACGCCCCGCCCCGGCGTTGCCGACGGCCTGGAGACACTGCGTGGCGGTCGGGCTGCTCTGGGACACGATGTTGAGACGCGCGTGGCCCCAGTGGGAGGGCATCTGCCGGCCGCCCGAGGCGGGATCGTCCCGGGCGCCGACCCCGGCGAGCAGCATCTCGTACGGCGTCACGCCCAGAGTCAGGCAGAGCGCGCGGTCGCGGTAGTAAGGGTAGAACCAGTCGTGCGCGGGCCGCAGCACGTACCCGGCGGCCACGAGCACGGCCTCGTGACCCGCGCCGCTGATCTGAAAGAAGATCTGGCTCTGGTTCTTGAGCTGGATTTCCTTGTCGTCCAGCTTCCGGGAGAGGACCATCAGGCGGTACGCGCGCACGAGATCGTCGCGCGTCAACGCGTCGAACTCACGGTCCCCGGCCCCGGCGGCGAAGGCCTCCACGCGCGTCCTCTCCGGTGTGTCAGTGGGAATCGACTCGGACACCGGATTATAGCACCCGGATCCGGATGCTATAATCAGGCGCACGTCGGACAACGGCGCGTCTGTCCGCCTCGAGAGTCCGTGCATGGCGTCAACGGTCCGCGTCTATCGCTGGGACGAGCTGGCGCTCGAGAAGGTGACCGAGATGATCTCGCGCAAGGTCGTCTCCGGAGCTCGAGCCACGCTGACCCAGGTGTACTTCAAGCGAGGCGCGATGGTGCCGCGCCACGCGCACGATTCGGAGCAGCTGACGTACGTCCTGCAGGGCAGGATGGAGTACGTGATCGATGTCGAGGGGGTGACCGTACGCGAGGGAGAAGTGCTCCACGTGCCGGCGCTCACGCCGCACCAGGCGGAGGCGCTTGAAGACACGTTCGTCCTGGGCGTCTTCAGCCCGCCGCGTCACGGCTGGCTCGACGCCGCCGAGGAAGACACCCGCGCCTGAGTCACGGGCCGGTGAGAAAGCGAGGACAACAATGCTGACGTGGCTGATGCCGCTGGTCGTGCTGGTCGTGGTCGCGCTTTGGGCGATCGGCATCTACAATCGACTGATCGGCCTCCGGAACGACACCCTCAACGGCTGGAAGCAGATTGACGTGCAGCTCAAGCGCCGCCACGACCTGATCCCGAACCTCGTCAACACGGTCAAAGGGGTGATGGAGTTCGAGCAGAGCACGCTCACGATGGTGGTCGAGGCGCGCAACCGCGCGGCGTCCGCGACCGGGCCCGCGGATGCGGCCGTCAAGGAAGGGATCCTCACCGAGGCGCTGGGCAAGCTGTTCGCGCTGGCCGAGAGCTACCCGGCCCTGAAGTCGAACGAGAACGTCAAGATGCTCCAGGAGGAGCTGTCGTCGACCGAGAACAAGATCGGGTTTGCCCGCCAGTTCTACAACGACATTGCGACCAGGTTCAACACCGCCCAGCAGACCTTCCCCTCGAGCCTCATCGCGTCGAGTTTCGGCTTCAAGCCGTCGGAGCTGTTCGAGGTCACCGCGGCCGCGGAACGTGCGGTGCCGACGGTCGATCTGTCGTTGAAGAAGTAGGGCCGGCGTCCCGCCGGCCCCGGGGCGATCTCCATGGATCTCTTCCAGCAGCAGGCGTCAAACCGGCGGCGGACCTGGCTGGTGATGTTCGTGTTCGTCGCCTTCCTGTTCCTGCTCGGGTACGGGTTCGACCTCCTGTACCTCGAGACGACCGTGCCCGTCGTGGGGCTCGCGGCGCTCGTCGGCGCCTCCATCGCCGCGTCCGTGAGCTATGTGAAGGGCGACAGAGCGGTGCTCGCGTCAGCCGGCGCGATTCCCATCGCCGAGCTCGACGTACCGTCGGTTCCCGGAGCCGATCGCCTCAAGTACCGGCAGTTCGCCAACGCGGCCGAGGAGATGGCGATCGCCTCCGGCCTGCCGCGTCCGGCGTTGTTCATCATCCCCGACCCGGATCCGAATGCGTTTGCGACCGGAAGGGACCCCGACCGCGCGTCCATCGCCGTCACCAAAGGGCTGCTCGACCGGCTGACTCGCGAGCAGCTTCAGGCCGTCGTGGCGCACGAGCTCAGCCACGTCCGCAATTTCGACATCCGGTTGATGACGGTGGTGGCGGCGCTCGTCGGCGCGGTGGCCCTGCTGGCCGATTTCCTCAGGCGGGGGCTGTCCTGGGGCGGCGGAGGCAGCAGGAAGAGCCGGGACAGCCGTGGCGGGGGCGGAGGCGCCTTCGGCGCCGTGCTGTTCGTCGTGTGGATGGCGGCCGTCATCCTGGCTCCCGTGATCGGCCAGATCCTGGCGATGATGGTGTCACGGCGTCGCGAGTACCTCGCCGACGCCACGGCGGCTGAGTTGACGCGCAATCCGCTCGCGCTGGCAGGTGCACTGGACGCCATCGAGTCCGCCCTGGAGCCGACGAACGCGATCAAGCGCGGCACCGCCAACCTCTGCATTGCCGACCCGCTCGGACGGAGCGCCGGCACGCGTGAGGGGTGGGTGGCCGATCTGCTCGCCTCGCACCCGCCGATGGCGAAACGTATCAGCGCGCTGCGCGAGATGGCCTACCAGACGGGCGCGGCTTGATGTTCCCACGACGGCTGTGCGACGCTGGAGTCGGAACACCAGTGGACAGACGTCAGCTCGATGGTCGTGAGCGCAGCTCCCCACGACCTGTCACGGCTGCTGGACGTTGTGGAGAGGCAGGTATGGAGATCAAACGCGCACGCGCGGTGGCGATGTTCGCGCTGCTGGCCGCCGGATGCCTGCTGGCCATGCCGGCTCGCGTCGGGGCGCAGGGTGTCGTCGAGCAGCCGTTTGTGTCGGGAGGGCAGGTGCGGATCGACCTGGCTTCAGCCAACTACATCATTCAGGCCGGCCGCGACGACCGGATCCTGGTGCGTTGGGAGGCTCCGCGGCCCGCCGACGCGGCCCGCGTCAAGGCGACCATCGAGCCTCGCGGCTCCGAGGCCACGATCACCGTCAAAGGGCCGGACGAGGACTTCAACGTCGTGATCGAACTGCCCGTCGAGACGAGCGTGATCGTCAAGCTGTCGGCGGGCGATCTGCGCATCAGGCAGCTGCGTGGCGACAAGACGGTGGAAGCCTGGGCGGGCAGCATCGATGTCGAGGTCGGCCGCCGGGAGGACTACCGGTCGGTCCGGGTCTCGGTGCGGGCAGGCGGCATCGTCGCCACGGCGTTCGATCAGTCCAAGGGGGGGCTGTTCCGTTCGTTGTCGTGGGACGGGCCAGGCAGCCACACGCTCGACGTGCGCCTGACCGCCGGCAACGTGCGCCTCCGGTAGCGGCACCGGCGGCCCACGGCGTCTCGCTCAGTGGACCCGCTGATTCCAGTCGTCGTGCCGCCCGCCCGGGCGCACCTCGAATCTCCGGCGCCGCCGGTTCATCCGCCACTTGACGTAGCGGTACTTCAGCGTGGCCAGCGGATCGCCCCGCCTGCGCGCGAGGTACGCATATCCGAAAAGCAGGCCGCCGAGATGCGCGGTGTGCGCGACGCCGCCGGCGCCGCCAATCGAGGCCAGCAGGGCAATCGCGCCGACAATGAGGACGAAGTACTTCGCCGGAATCGGGAAGAGCAGGTACATGTAGATCGGGCGGTCCGGGAAGTACAGCGCATAGGCCAGCAGCAAGCCGTACACCGCGCCGGAGGCACCGACCGTCAGCGACAGATAGAGGGCGCCGGCAAACGGCAGCGGCAGCAGCGACAACACAATGGTCGTTGCGGCTGCGCCCACGCCGCTCACGGCGTAGTACCTGACGAAGAAGCGCGTGCCCCACTTCCGTTCCAGCTCGGTGCCGAACATCCACAACGCGAGCATGTTGAAGAGGAGGTGGAACAGGCCCGCGTGCAGGAACATGTACGTCACCGGCTGCCAGAGAAAGAACCGCCTGACAACCGCGGCCGGAATCAGCCCGAGGTAGGGGACGATCGACGGCACGACGAGGCCGAGCAGGAACATCCCGGCATTCGTCCAGACCAGCGCTTTTACCGCCGGCGACAGCGGGCCCGGACCGATTGAGTACGACACCCGGTACGAAGCGGGGTAGCGGGGCATTCAGGAACGCTCCAGCCTGCTGAGGAACTTCGCCGTTACGGCACGGAGTGCCTCGTTGAACTCGTGGATGCGCAGCACCCGTGCCATGCCCGTCAGCACCCCCAGGGCGATCGCGATGGCGGAGGCGACGCCGAGCAGGCGGGGAAACGGGCCGCCGGCTGCGGGCACAACCGAGCTGACCGCGCGCTCGCCGGCCCAGGCCGCGATGGCCATGACCACGGACGCAGCGGCGATCTTGACGACGGCGGTCGCGACCCGCCGCCCGTCCAGCCCTTCGAGCCGGCGTTCGAGCAGCCACAGCAGCGTGACGGCGTTGAACAGGGCAGAGAGTGCCGTCCCGAGCGCCAGACCCCGGTACCCCATCACGCGGACAAGCAGGAGGTTCAGGACGATATTGAGCGTCACCGTGATCACCGACACGACGACCGGCGTACGGCTGTCTCGGAGGCTGTAGAAGGTCGGGACGGCCAGCTTCACCACGGAGTAACCGACCAGCCCGGGAGCGTAGGCCACGACGGCTGCGGCTGTCGCGGCCGTGTCGGAGGTCGAGAACTGGCCGTACCGGAACAGCAGGTCGACAATCGGCGACGCCAAGGCAATGAGGCCGGCCGTGGCCGGCACGTTGAGCATCAGCATCATCCGGAGCCCGCTCGAGAACGTCTGGCGCATGCCGGCCCGGTCCTCGCGCGCCGCGTGCTGAGACAGCGCCGGCAGCGCTGCCGTGGCAATCGACAGACCGAAGATGCCGATCGGCATGTACATCAGCCGGAACGCGTAGTTCAGCCACGAGACGGCGCCGGTCCCCTGGCTCGTCGCCAGCCAGGTGTTCACGAAGACGTTGATCTGGACTGCCGCCAGGCCGAGCGTCCCCGGGCCCATGAGGACGAGGATCTCGCGCAGGCCGGCGTCGTGTCGGTTCAGCGACGCGCGGTACCGGTAGCCCTCGTGGCCGAGCGCCGGCCACTGCACGATGGCCTGGAGAGCCCCGCCGAGCAGCGTCGCGACCGCGACGGCATAGATGGGCTCCACGCCCAGCCGCGCCAGCACCGGCACGAGCACCACGACTCCCGCGATCGTGCCGACATTAAACATCGCAGGGGAGAACGCCGGGACGAAGAACCGGCGGAGCGAGTTGAGCATCCCCATGCACGCCGTGGCGACGGCAATCAGCATCAGAAACGGCATGACGATCCGCGTCATCGAGACCGTCAGCTCGAGCTTGCCCGGAACCTGCGCGTAATCCCCGGCCAGCAGCCGGACCAGGGGTTCAGCGAAGACGATGCCGAGGAGCACGAGGATCGAGGTGACCAGGACCAGGGCAGTGAGGACGTTGTTCCCGAGCTTCCAGGCCTCCTCTCGACCGGCGGTTGTGAGGCGGCGCGTGAAGGTCGGCACAAAGGCGGCGCTCATGGCCCCTTCGGCGAACAGGTCGCGAAGGAGGTTCGGGATCCGGAACGCGACGTTGAAGGCGTCCATCGCGTTTCCGGCGCCGAAGAAAAACGCGAGGACGACGTCCCGGAGAAGCCCCAGCAGGCGACTGGCCATGGTCGCCAGTCCGATGACGCCGGCAGAACGGGCAAGCCGCGAAGACGAGTGCGACGGTGGGGCTCCCCGCGAGACGCCGGGGCTGGGGGTGGACTCCTCCATGTGCCGTCAGCGTACCACACGCCGGAGCCCGCCGCGGACGTCTGTCGATGTTATGGTCGAAGAGCGGGTTCCGGGCAAAAAAAGAGGGGTCTTTGGCTCAAAAGACCCCTACAGGAGGATGGAGTTGAGGCGTTTGGCTCTTCCTGAATGGTTAGACGACGCAACCTGCCGGAAAGTTTGCGTCATTTCCCGGCCAGTCTGACGCGTGCCCGCTCGTTGACGGCCCGGCCGTCCACCGACCGTCCGGCGAGCCTGGCCATGACGGCCTTCATCACCCTGCCCAAGTCCTTCGCGGACGATGCACCCGTGTCCGCAATGGCGGCCTCGATCGCCTGATCCACCTCGGCCTCGCTGGCCGCCTGCGGCAGGTACGTCTCGAGCACGGCGATTTCAGCCGCCTCCCTGTCTGCGAGGTCCTTTCGGTTTCCCTGCAGGAACTGCTCAATCGACTCGCGGCGCTGTTTGACGAGGGAAGAGACGACCTGCTGGGATTCCGCCTGATCGAGCTCACGGCCGCGCTCGATGCTGCGGTTCATGAGAGCGGCCTTCAGCATCCGCAGGACCGACAGCTTCAGGGTGTCGTGGGCCTTCATGGCCGTGGTCATGGCACGACTGATCTCATCGATGAACGCCATGGCGTCCCCTTTCTTCATCAGGCCGCGTCACGCGGGACGCGCGAAGGGCGGCCTGCCGTACCCCACCATGCTATCAGCAGTGCACGCCGCGGTGTGATTGCCGGCGCGTCTGCCCGTGAGACGCCAGAGGCCGCCGGCTGTTCGGCGGGCGGCGGAGTTGAAGTGCGGGCCCCCAGCGGTGAGAATATCCGCATGAGCGAGACGCGCAGCGCCTCCCCTGACCGCGAGCGTGCCGGGTCGCCATCCCCTGCTCCCGATCCGTCACCCGCGGACGGCGCCGCGCGGCGAGGCGGGCTGCGCGGCCTGATCCGATCGATCCCCCAGGCCGTTGCCGTGGCGCTGGTCGGTGGGCTCGCAGGGCCGGCGCTGCTGGTGGCGGCCTACGGCCTGCATCCGGGTTTTGCCCTGCAGCTGGATCGGGAGTTGCCGGGAGTGACTTCGGGCTTCTACCCGGCCGAACACAGCGCTGAGGGGTCGTTTGTGTGGACGTCGCGCCAGGCGGGCATCACGCTGGCCGACCTTGACCGGCGATCGGAGTGGTCCTGCTCGATCCGATTCCGAGGCGCCCGTCCCGACCGAGCCCAACCGCAGCCCGACGTCGTCATCGCGCTGGATGGGGTGACCGTGGCAGTCCGGACTGCCACCAACGACTTCCAGGACATCGAGGTCACGGCGCCTCCTCGCCCGCTCAAGCCGGGTCTCATCCTGACCCTGGCCAGCTCGACGGTGTTTGTCCCCGGCGATGCCGATCGACGCGAACTTGGCGTGCAGGTGACGCGGCTGGGCTGCCGGCCGGCGGGGGCGTGGACGGCGTTGCCGCCTCGGCGCGCCCTCGGATCCGCGGCCGGCGCGGCGGCCATCTTCGGCGCGGCCTTCGGGCTGACTGGCATGACCGCGGGAAGCGCCATAGGGGCGGCTGCGCTGATCGCTGCCGGGCAGGCTTATCCGCTGTCGATGGGTGCCGCGCCGTACGAGGCAAATCGGCGCACCGTTCTGCTGCTTGCGTTCTGGATCGCGTGCCTGATGGTGGCCGGCCAGAGAGCGGCCGAGGCGTGGATGCGCGGCCCGTTCCGTAACACGGCCCGGTTCGTCGCCGCCGCGGCCGCCGGCGTGCTGTACCTGAAGCTGCTCGCGCTGTTTCACCCTTCGAAGGCGCTGGTCGACGCCGTCTTCCAGGCGCACCGGTTCGAGTGGGTGCTCGGCGGCCGTTTCTACTTCACGCAGCTGTCCACCAGTGCGACGCCATTCCCGTACGCGATCGGGCTGTACCTGGCTGCCGCGCCGTGGTCCCTGCTCACGGACAACCACGTCGCGCTGTTGCGCATCGTGGTCTGCGCGTCGGAAGCGGCGGCTGGCGCGCTCCTCTACCTGATGGTCGTCCGGACATGGGGCGACAGGCTTGCCGGCGCGGTCGCGGCGGCGCTCTCGTGGGTGCTTCCGGTGTCGTTCGTGGTCGTGGGGCACGCGAACCTCACGAACGCCTTCGGGCAATCGGTGGGTGTGGCGGTCGTCGCCGCCGTCACGCTGTTTGCGCTGAGGTCGCGCCATTACGTCTCGATCGCGCTCCTCATCGTGCTGGCGACGCTGGCTTTCATCTCGCACGTGACGACGCTCGCGGTTCTGCTGGCGACGCTGCTCGTTGTGGCCGCCCTCTTCCGGTTTGCCGGGGAGGCGGCCTTGCGGACGCCTGCGCGGATGGTGCTCGTGGTCGCTGTCTCTGCAGCGCTCCTGTCGGTGCTCGTCTACTGGGGTCACTTCGGCGACGTGTACCTCGCGCAGTTCGAGCGGATGCGCACCGGAGCCGCCGCCGGCGCCACGGCGGGGGCGCAGCCCGCGGCGGTTGTCGAGAGCGCCGCAGGCGCCGCCGAGGAGGCCCCCGCGCTCGGTCGGCGCTTCATTCCCCTGGGTGGCCGTGTCGCTGACGCCGTGACGCAAACGGCGGCCAACATCGGATGGCCGATTCTGGCGCTCGCGCTCGTCGGCGCCTGGCGGTTGTGGACCGGCGGCCATCGCGACCGGCTCGCGCTGGTTGTGGCCGCCTGGGCCGTCACCTGTGCGTTTTTTGTCGCCGTGAGCGTGCTGAGCTCGGTTGAGATGCGGTATCAGCAGGACAGCTGGGAGTTTGTCGGGCGTGTCGAACACGCAACGGCCCCGGCGGCCGCGATCCTCGCCGCGCACGGGGCCATGTGGGCCTGGCGAGCCGGGACCGTGCTGCGGTGGGCCTCGGCGGCGCTGCTGCTCGGCGCGGTCATCACCGGGGTTCGCGCGTGGACCGCCTGGCTTCGCTGAGAACGTCCGCGTAAACCGCGCAGTACTGCCGATCGACTGCCTCGGGGCGGAAGTCACGCTCGATGAGCGCACCCGTCGCATCCGTGACCCGACGCCGTGATTCCAGGGCCCGTGCGATTGCCTCGGCAAGCGCCGGGACGTTCTCCTTCGGCACGACCGCGACGTCCTCGGCAAACACGTCGTGCAGCTCGACGCCTCCAGGGTTGTCGCTCGAGACGACGGGAGTGCCGCAGGCAAGAGCCTCGAGGGCGACCGTGGGACAGGCCTCGAGCAGCGACGGCAGCGCGAAGAGGTCGGCGGCCATATCGTACCGCGCGACCATCGCGTTGTCGACGAGACCGGTGAAGACAACGTGCCGGTCGACGCCAGACGCGCGCGCGACGGCCTCGAGCTCCGGGCGCAGCTCGCCTGTCCCGCAGATCGCCAGCACCGTGTCCGGATACGTGCGGAGCACCTCCGGCAACGCCTCAATCAGGAACCGCTGGCCGGCGAGGGGGTGAAGCCGCTTGACGTTGACGATCAGATGCCGGGCGGTGACGCCCAGCGCCGCCCTCTCCGCCGCCTGCCCCGCGGCATCCCGATGCTGGAACTCGGCGGCGACCGGCGGGTAGATGACACGAAGATCCGGGCGGTCGAGGCCGAACGCCACGGCACGTTCGAGGAGTTTCCGGCTGTAGAAGGTCACCACCGATGCCCGGCGGTAGGCGCGCGTGAACAGGTCCGGCCTGGGGCGCTTCCGCCCGTAGTGCCAGATCTCGGTGCCGTACAGCGTCAGCACCGTTGGCTTGCCCAGTCGGGCGGCGACGAGGGCGCAGATCTCGGTGAGCAGGCCGCTGCTGTGCAGGTGCACCAGATCCGCTGCTGCGAGGACGGGCCTGGCGTTCCGGATGATGCGAGCTGCGGCCTGGATGGATCCCAGCCGCAGGAGACGCGACCACGGGTGGCTGCGGTCTCGCGCGGCAGCCCACGTCACCGGCCCGGGATACTCGGCGCCGCTCGGCGCCGCGCCTTCCCCGGACCCGGCCGATCGGGGCGGGTGCGCCACGTAGCTGGGCAGGTCGCCGCGCGCCAGGGCCCATCGCCCGAGATGGTACGGCAGCAACGCGTTGGCGGCCTGATCGGGCGGAAGATGGGGCGTGACGTGACAGATGCGCATGGGAGAAGGGACCGGGGGCTAGGGACCAGGGGCCAGCCCCACTGAGGCTCCGCCGGAGCAGAACCTCGCGCGGAACTCGCTGAACGTCGCGGGCACGGCTCCCAGCTCCCCGACAGCCCACTCGAGAAACCGTTCCAGCTTCTCCAGGAACACCGCCAGCTCCTCAGCCGTGCGGTTGTACGGACTTCCGCCGACGATGGCCTCACTCGAGTGGAACAGCAGGTTCAGCGTCGGCACGCCCGAGGCTTTCAGCCGACGGCCGAGCGTGATCATGTCTTCCAGCGAGGAGTAGGACGGCCGCAGCCACAGCATGCGCGCGATCGACAGCTTCCGCAGAACCCGACGGGTGGTGTAGGGGTACGGTGCGCGAGCGTAGGCACGCGCCAGCCATGCCGGGACGCGCCGGTTGAGGGCCGCTGACACCGGGAGCTCGAGCAGTTGGCTCGCCCCGGCCTCGGTCGCGTTGTCGTACGAGAGGAAGTACGGGCGGAGAGGCGCGCCGGCGAAATCCGGGCCGCCTTTGTGACGTTCGCAGAAAAGCGGCGCCACGCTGGATTCCGTGAGGTAGCCGGCGCGTTCGAGCGGCGAGACGTGCGCGGCGTCGAACCCGAACCGTCCTGAGCGATAGGAGGTGGGCCGCTCGCCGACTGCCTCTCCTATCGCTCCGGTGAGCTCCATCACCTGCTGCTCGAACCGGTGCGGCGGCAGCGCGAGCGCGTACACGTGCCGCCGGATGTCGCTCACCTCGCAGGGCGGCGTCTCCCACGCATGGTGGTGCGCGCCGATCTCGCAGCCCCCGCTCCCGCGCAGCTGCCGCAGGACTTGGGCCGAACGCGGGTCCGTTGCCACCGGGTACGTGATGAGGTACGTCGGTCTCACGCCGTGGCGCGCGAAGAGGCCGTGGAGATCGGGCAGGGCGTAGATGTTCTCGAAGGTGGGATGCAGCCGTGCGCCGAGATCCCACTGGTTGTCGCTTTCCGTATCGATGCCGACGAGCAGATGCAGCATGCGACTGAGTGAACCTCTTCCCTCCCTCTCCGTGCCTGTCCTCTGCCTCTCCGTGCTCTGCCCTCTTATCTGTCCTGATCCGAGTCTCCCAGCGTGACGTGCCAGCCGCTCGTGTCCTCGTAGAAGCTGTCCGGAACCTCGACGGCATTGACCTTGGCGGTGAAGTCCAGCGTGGACTTCACCTGAAAATAGCCCGATTGCTTCATGGCCCGGCGGAAGGCGCCGTGCAGCGCGAACGCGCGGATCTTGTCGGAATCGGCCGCGCGGGCTTCGCGGTCGATCCAGCGGAGCAGCGTCTTGAAACCGAGGTCATCCTCCGGATCGGCGAGGAAGTCCACCAGCAGGGTCACGCGGCCCCGGGGCTCCTGGAGGTGGCGGTAGACGGCGTAGCCGCTGAGGACATCGTCCTGCCTGAGCGCGGCGAAGGTGTACCGCACGTGGGGCGGCTCGAGGAACTTCCAGTTGAGGTACGCCGCATCGCGCCTCACGACCACGTCGAACTTCGGTGCGACCCGATCCCACAGGTCAGTGAACCGGCCATCGAACTGGCGAATCGGCTCGACCTCGGCCCTGAGCGGCCTGGCGCGCGCGATGACCCGGATAAACGGCAGTGTGACGGCGGAGACGAGCCGGTTGACCGGCATCGGCCACGACGGCCGGCGCACGGCCCGCCGCGTCAACGGCTTGACCAGGCAGGGCACGGGCCCGACGTCCGGCCATTTGAGCTTCTTGAACAAACGGTACGAGGATTCGGACAGGCCCAAGCCCAGCGAGGCGCCGACGTGCTGGTCCCAGGTTCTGAAGAGCACCTCGCCCAGCCCCTGCCGCTGCCGCTCCGGGGCGACCATGACGTCCATCCCCCAGGAGGCGTTGATCTCGTGATCGCGGACCTTCAGGCGCACGGGCATCGTGGCGTACTGCCCAATCACCGTCGGCCCTTCACGGGCAATCCAGATCTCCGGTCCGCCCGCGGGTGTGTTCGGGTTCCGGCGGTACTGCCAGTCCCAGCGCAGCCGGTTGGCGTCCGCAGCATCGGGTCCGAAGACGCGCCGGTACAGCGCCTCGACGGCGCGGCGGTCTTCAGGGCGGAAACGGTCGATGTCGGCCATAACGTCGTCGTCCGGAGGTCAAGGGCGAGCCAGTACGTATTCTACGCTGCCGATCACGATGTCCTGCGTCAAGGGGCTGTCGCGCAGCCAGGCGGCGAGGCCCCAAGGCGCGCGGCGGAACGTGCCGGTGACGTGCAGCTGTTCGCGGACCGTCGTCAGGCCGGCCGAGACGATCTGATCGCGCAGCCGCCGCACGCGGACCTTCTCCAGGAGGTCGTCCTGCTTGCGTTCGTCGCGGCGGGCGGCCTTGATAAACGAGTTCTCGTTGGCCGGCTCCTTGAGGGTCCAGGCCGCGTGCCGCGCCAGAAACCGGAACGTCCCGAAGGCAGCCGCCCGGCCCACGATCAGGTGCAACGGCACCGGAATCCGGAGCCGGGGAAGGTGCGCACCGGCGAACGACAGATACGGCGACGTCGAGAGGTACATCCACCCGCCCGGTCTCAGAACGCGCGCACATTCGCGCAGATAGCGCCGGGCGTCAGAGACGTGCTCGATGACCGCGTGCGACAGGACGAGATCGAACGCGCGATCCGTGAAGGGCAGCACGGTGCCGTCCGCCTGCAGGAAGCGGAGGTTCGTGCGCCCCCTCTCACGCGCGAGCCGATCGCCGGCCTCCCGAAATCGCGGCGTCAGATCGATGCCGACCGCCTCTGCGGCCTCCTCGGCGAGCGACACGGTCATCCCGCCGCCGCCGCAGCCGGCATCCAGGACGCGCCCGCCGATCGACACGCCCGCCTTCTCCAGGAACCCGATCACCTTCGCGCTGCGGTAGTACTCGAACAGCGCGTAGTCGTACTCCGATCGGAATCTGAGGTTTGCATGCGTTCGGATGGCCGGCTCGTTGATAGTACGCACTACGCACTCGTGCAGCAGGCATGCCGCGGGCGCGATCTGCGGCTGCGGAAGCCCTCCGAGGATTCTACCGTAAAGACCGGCCCGAAAGTGGCGCGTGATATACTCGCCTTCTTGCGATGAGCACGACGCCGATGTCGTTCCCCGCGCCGGGGAGCCCGCCGCTGCTTGCGCTCGACGGCGGCCGGCCGGTCCGCTCCACACGGCTTGCTCTGGGACAGCCCACCCTCGGCGATGCCGAAGCCGCCGCCGCTGCCGAGGCGGTTCGGCGCGGCCAACTCACCGGCAACGGACCGATGGGGCGCCGGGCGGAGGAGACGCTCGCGGGGCTGCTCGGCGGGACGCCGGCGCTGCTAGTCACCTCGTGCACGTCCGCCCTCGAGGCCAGCGTGCTGCTGAGCGGGGCCGGACCGGGTGCCGAGGTGTTGTGCCCGAGCTTCACGTTCGTGTCGACCGCCAACGCCATCGTGCGGGCGGGCGCGCGGCCTGTCTTCGTCGACATCAATCCGGCGACCCTGAACATCGACATCGACGCGATCGATCGGGCGATCAGCCCCCGAACGCGCGCCATCATGGTCGTTCACTACGGCGGGCGCGCCTGCGAGATGGACCGGGTGCTCGACATCGCGGCCCGGCATGCGCTGCGCGTGATCGAGGACGCGGCGCACGGGCTGGGAGGGCGGTACCACGGCCGCCTGCTCGGTACAATCGGCGATTTCGGCTGTTTCAGCTTTCACGGGACCAAGGATATCGTGTGCGGCGAGGGCGGGGCCCTCGTGTGCCGGAACGAACAGGACCAGCGGCGCGCGGAGATCCTGCGTGAGAAGGGCACGAACCGCGCGGCGTTTCTGCGCGGCGAGGTGGACAAGTACACGTGGGTGGCCGAGGGCAGCAGTTTCGTGGCGTCCGACGTCCTTGCAGCGATTCTCGACGTTCAGCTGCACCGTCTGCCGGCCATCCTCGCGCGGAAGCGGGAGCTGGCGGCGCGCCTCACGCGCCTGCTGCAACCCGTCGCCGACGTCCTGGTGCTTCCCGAGGAGTGGCCGGGCATCGAGAGCACCTGGCACCTGTACCCGATCCTCGTCGACCCCGAGCGACGAGATCGGGTGCTGGCTGCGCTTCAGGCTGAGGGGATCGGCGCGGCATTCCACTACGTGCCGCTGCACTCGTCGCCCTTCGGAACGACGTACCTGGGCGGACGGGCATCCGATCTGCCGGTAACGGAACGCGTGTCCGCGTCGCTCGTCCGCCTGCCGCTGTTCGCGGCGATGACCGACCGGGACCTCGACGATGTGGCAGCCGCGGTCATCAAGGTGGCGCGCGTGCTGCTGCCGAGCCGCGACCGATCGTGACCACCTCTCCTCCGTCCCGGACGGCGGCGCCGGCCGGCAGCCCGACGGCTCAGACCCGTCTGGTGCTGGCGGCCATCCTCGTCCTCGCGGCCGGGCTCCGCGTGATCGCGCTCGACAAGCCGCTCTACATCGACGAGATCGTCACGATTACCGTCGGAATCCAGCCGCTTGCGTCGATGGGGACCGTGATGCGGCAGATCGACGCGAGCCCGGCGCTGTACCCGGTGCTCCTGCACGGCTGGTTCCAGATCGCACGGTCGGACGTGTGGGCGCGGCTGCTGTCGGCGCTGTTCGGCATCGCTGCAGTCTGGGTGGTCTATCTGATCGGCCGCCGTGCTTTCAGCGTGCGTACGGGTCTGGCGGCGGCCTTCGTGGCCGCCATCGCTCCTGCCCACATCCACTACGCGCAGTACGTCCGGAGCTACAGCCTCTTTACCCTGCTGGCGGCCGTCCAGCTCCTGATCGTCACCGACTGGTTCGTCCCGGGCCGCAGGCTGCGCTGGCGCGCCGTCGCCCTGACGCTCGTCACCGCCGCGCTGTTCTACACCCACTATCTCGCCTTCCTCATCGTGGTGCCCGAGGGCGTGTACGCCGCCGTCCACCTGCTGCGGGATCAGTGGCGCCGCGCGATCGGGTGGGGGTTGGCGATGCTCGTCGCCGTCGTGCTGTTTTTGCCCGGCATGCCGCTGCTCGCGCACAACATGGCGTTCGACCAGGTCCGAAACGAGTCGCGAGCGGCGCCGCCCACGGCGGAGCGGCTGCTGCCCAACCTGATCGCCGAGCTCAGCGTCGGCCAGCGCACGCTCGGTTTCAGCGACCGCCGCGTGCGGCGTCTGACGCTGACGGCGACAGCGATCCTGTTTCCGGTGATTGCCGTCTTCGGCCTGGCCGCCGGCTGGCGGGATGAGGAGGACCGGACGCTGCTCCTGCTCTTGTACGCGACGCTGCCGGTGGCCGTGTACGTCCTGAGCGGCCGCCGGCTGGTTGCCGTGCGGTTCTTCCTGCCATTCATGGTGGCGTACCTCGTTCTGCTCGGGCACGGGCTTGCGTCGATGGGGCGGAGCCTCCGCACGGTGATGGGGCTGCTGCTTCTCATCGTGTGTGCGGTGCCCCTGGTGCACTTCTACCGCCTGTACAACTGGAGCTACGATCACCGGGCTGTGGCGAAGGCCATTGCCCGTCACCTTCAGCCGACCGATGTGCTGCTGTTCGTCCACCCGTACGAGAGCTTCTACTACCGCTGGTACCTGGGCGATCACGTGGCGATGAAGGGGCTGGTCTTCACGGCGCTCGAGGACCAGGGGACCTACTCCATCAAGCCGCCGTCCCTCAGCCTGGACGTCGCGAAACCCCGCGTCCAGGCGGCGGCGGGTTCGTACGAGCGGCTCTGGCTCATCGGGCAGTCGCCGCGGTCGTTTGCTTCCGACGCGCGCGAGGAGCAGCGGCTCGTCCGCTGGATGAACCAGCAGTACGCCGTGGTGGACGATCTGAGCGCACTCACGGGCGCCGACCCGATCATCCGTGTCTACAGCCGCGTCCGCTCGGGCAGCGGCGCCAGGACGATCCGGCGTGAGTGAGAGCGAACGCGTCCGGGCGTTTCGGGTCCGGCCGGGTTCGGCCGTCCTCGCGCTGGCTGGTGTGGCGGTCGTCCTCGGGCTGATGGTGCGGCTCGCCCTGCTGGCGCAGCCCATCGGCGGCGATCCCGGCATCTATGCGTACATCGGCGGCCGCATTCTCGACGGCGATCTCCCGTACCGCGACGTCTTCGAGCAGAAGCCCCCTGGCGTGCTGTACACCTATGCCGTTGCGTTCCTCCTGGCGGGCCGTTCGATGTTCGCCGTGCAGGTCCTCGATCTTGCGGCGTGGGCGATCCTCGTGGCCTTGTCCGCCGCACTGGCCTGGTCTCTCTGGGAGAACCGTTCGGTGGCCGCTGCGGCAGCCGGCCTGTCGGCCGTTTTCGTGAATCCGACGCTGCAGAGCGGGTTCAAGCAGGTGGGGCAGACCGAGACATGGATCGCGGTCTGGGCTTCGGCTGCCGTCTGGCTGACGCTGCGAGCCACGCGCAGGCAGAAGAGATCGTCCCCGGCCGACAGCGAAGCCGGCCGGCAGGCTGTGGTTGCAGCCATCGGGGCCGGCCTGTGCTGCGGGGTTGCAGCCCTCTACAAGTACAACGCCGCTACGTACCTGGCGGCCTGTGCGGCGATCGTGCTTTCCGCACGAGGACTGGAAGGCCGATGGCGGCGCGTTGCCGCAGTGGCCGGCGGGTTCCTGATCCCGCCGGCTGTCGTGCTCGCATACTTCTTTGCCCGCGGGGGTCTCTCCGACCTGCTCGACGCGACGGTGCTCTACAACGTCGGGTACACGGTCGGCGTGTACGGCTCACCGGCGGCATTTGCCGCGCGCGCCTGCGTCGTGACATATCGCTTCCTCACGATGAACATCATGTGGTTCATGGGAGCGTGGGGTCTGCTCTGGCTGGCGGCCCGCGCCTGGAGGGGCGATCGGGCTGGGGTGCCGTTGATCCTGTTCGCGGCGGCGGCCTACCTGGCGATCCTGGCGAACGCCCGTTTCTATCCGCAGTACTTCCTCCAGATCCTCCCGCCGCTCGTCATCTCCTCGGCGTTCGCCGTTGTCTGCGCGCTCACGCCGGACGCCGGGGCTGGCCGCAGGATGCTGGCTGCGCTCTTCCTCGCCGGCTCCCTGTGGGTTGGCTGCCGCCACACGCCGGTCGGCCGCCTCGTGGACGATGTGTCGGCGGCCGCGCGGTTCGCGGCCGGCACGCTGGCGAAGGACGACTACTACCTTCGCTTCGGCGGGTACGACAACGGGGGGGATTTCTCGCTGCTGGCCGATGACCGCCTGGCCGCCAGGCTTGCCCGAGAGACACAAGCGGACGAGACCGTGTACATCTACGGCGGTGAGCCGCTGGTGCTGTTTCTCGCAAACCGCCGATCTCCGTCGCGTTTTGTCTGGAACGACCCGTTCCTCGCGGGCATCTTCCGCGATCGCTATACGACGGCCGATCTCATCGGCGAGCTCGAGGCCGGGCGTCCCGCCTTCGTCGCCGTGATCAGGAACGATGCGAACATGGTGGACCCCGTCGATTCGCTGACTCACTTCGAGCGCGACGCCCGATTGCGGGACTACATCACGCAGGAGTATCGTGAGGTGGGTTGGCTGGAGGATTTCCTGCTCTTCCGCCGGAAGGACCTGTGAGCTTCGATGACGCCCGAGCTGAGCCTGGTCGTTGCCTGCTACAACGAAGAGCCGATCCTCGAGGCCAGCGTGTCGGAGACCCTTCGGGTGCTGGACGCCCTGCGCACGACCTACGAGGTCATCTTCGTCGACGATGCGAGCCGTGATCGAACCGTCGAGATCATCGATCGGATCATCGCGGCTGACGGTCAGCACCTGCTGCGCAAGATCGTGCATGCGGCGAACGTCGGGCGCGGGGGGACGGTCGCCGACGGCATCCGCGCGAGCCAGGGGCGGCTGGTCGGGTTCATCGACATCGATCTCGAGGTGCACGCGCGCTATATCCTCAGTTGCGTGCTGGCCCTGAACGGCGGCTACGATGTCGCCACGGCGCTCAGGGTGTACAAGTTCTCGGTCAGGTCCTTGGGCCGCTACGTCATGAGCCGCGGTTACCGCTGGCTGATGCGGCAGGCGCTCGGCGTGCCGCTTCAAGACACGGAGACCGGCTTCAAGTTCTTCAGGCGCGAGGCCATCCTGCCGGTGCTGGATGCCACCGCCGACCGGGGATGGTTCTGGGACACCGAGATCATGGTTCGGGCTCACTACGCGGGGCTGCGAATCATCGAGCTGCCCGCCTTGTTCATCCGGCGGTTCGACAAGCAGTCGTCCTTGTCCCCGCTGCGGGACTCGCTGGAGTACGCCGCCAGGCTGTGGCGCTTCCGGCGCATCGCTGCGGAGCTGCGGAGGCAGCAGCCGTGAAGGCCCTCCAGGAGATCGGGTTCGCCCGGGCCGTGCGTTTCGTGTGGGTGTCGGCGTTGCTCGTCGTCTTCCGTCTCGCGTGTCTTCCGCCTCTCCGTACGCTGCTGCTGCGGTTGTACGGGGCGCGGGTCGGCCGCGACAGCGTGATCCACCGCATGACGTTCATCAACGTCGATCGGGGCGGGTTCCAGGCGCTGCAGATCGGATCGAGCTGCTTTGTCGGCGACGAGGTGCTCATCGACCTGGCCGCGCCGGTCGTGCTCGAGGACCACGTGACGCTCGCCACGCGGGCCATCGTGCTGACGCACCTCAACGTCGGCTACAAAGACCATCCCCTCCAGGGGCGTTTCCCTTCGCAGACTGCCGGCGTGACCGTCCGCTTCGGCTCGTTCGTGGGCGCCGGCGCCACGGTGCTTGCCGGCTGCCACGTCGGGCCGCGGGCCTTCGTGGCGGCGGCCAGCCTGGTCAACCGTCCTGTTGCCGAGGACGAGGTGGTGGGTGGCGTGCCGATTCGGACGCTGCATACCGGACGGCAGTCGACCGTCGACAGTCATCAGTCGACAGTCAGTCGGCGGTCCGAGGGCGACAGTCAGGAGTCGACAGTCGTCGGTTAACGCGCGGCCGCCGACAGCTCCACCTTGCAGCAGCGCCGGCACACGGGAAACAGACGGCTCTCGAGCAGCCTCCGGCGGAGATCCACGTACCGATCGCCATTCCAGATCGCCTCGAGCGGTGCGGACGTCAAGTCGCCCACCTCAATCCTGATGAAGGGGCAGAAGAACACCTTGCCCGTGGACGACACGCGCGCGTTCAAGAACGGGTAGAGGCACCGGCCGCTGAGCGGGGCACCCGACGTGTAGTACGACTGCATCAGGCCGGCGGTCACCTTCGGCCGGACGTCGAAGCGGACACGCTGCTGCCGGCACGCGCGCTCGAGCGCCTCCACCCTGATCCGCACCTCGCCGGGCGTGACGCCGGCATCGTCGGTGACGAACGTTGAGATGACCCCGACATCCGTCGTGCCGAGCAGACGTGCCGTTTCGGCGACCTCAGCGGAGGTGGCGAACATCAGATGATTCAGCCCGATCGCATCGATGCCGAGCTCGCGCGCAACCTCCGCCACCCGTTCGAGAGTCCCGAGGCTCTGGCGCGTGACGGTGGTGTTGATGCTGAGGCGCAGGGGCGCGTGCCTCCGCGCCGCGGCCTCCTGCAGACGGCGGAGGCCGGCCGCGGTCCTCTCGAACGTTCCCGCCACGCCGCGGGCCTGATCGTGAACCGAACCGGGGCCATCAATCGACACGCTGACGTGCTTGAGGAAGCCCGCAGCGGCCAGCGCCGAGAGAGCATCGGCCCGAGCGTCGTCGATCAGCACGCCGTTTGTCGTGAGATACCCGCAGGCGTACCCCTTCTCCCGGAACAGCGCCAGGACGTCCACCATGTCCCTGCGGCAGAAGATCTCGCCGCCCGTGAGGTTGATGCGCAGGCCGGTCCGCGGAGGGAACACGCGTGTCAGCACGTCAAGCGACAGCTCCTGCCGTGACTCTCCCTCGACGTTGAGCAGACCGCCGACGTAGCAGAACCCGCACCGCAGGTTACAGCGCATCGTCGGCTCGTAGACGATGCCTTCGGGGAAGGGACCGGCGCGCCCGTCAGCCGCGGTGATGAAGCCGTCGACGAGGCGCTCGTGTCGGCTGCGCCTGACGCCTGCGAGCAGACGCTGGAACACCCGCATCGAGCGGGCGCGCCTCGCCACGAACTCACGAAGCCGGCGTGTCGGAGTCATGGAGCTGCCAGAGCTCGATGAGCGGCCCCGGCCGCTCGAGCGACGGGACAATCCGCGCGTCGGTGTTGTGAAGGAACGGCTCAACCGTCGTTGTCGTCTCGGCGGGCAGTCCGGCGCGGTACGGCGAGAACACGGCCAGGCGATCCGCCCCGGCGGCCAGCGCGTCGAGGAAGGCCCGTGTGGAGGGGTCGGGCCTGTTGTAGCGCTTGACCGCGACGTACCGGACGCCCAAGGCGCGGATCGGCTGCAGATCCCGCGAGGCCTCGAACGCTCGGTACGACACGTACATCTTCTCCGCATCGAGACCGCCGTCGCCGGCGAAGATCAGGCGGTACGCAGGTTCGGGATACGGCGAGAGCGCGAGTTGCAGGGCGAACTTGGCCGGCACGCGGTCGAGGCTGCCGAGATTCGCCCGGAGCGATTCGATCAGGCTGTCGCGTGACTGGCGCAGCGGGACGGAGTAGGGCTGCACGAGGACCGTCGAGCCCGGCGCAATCTCGCGCTCGATGTACTGTTGGGCGAGCGTTCGCGTGTCCGCCTGCCGGAAGAAGAGGTCGGCGCGGAGGCTGGCCAGCAGGCCCGGCGCCGCTGCCGCGACTGCCAGCGCGGCGATCGTCCAACGCAGCGGCTGTAAGGACCGCGCGCCGGACGGGCGCCGCCTGGATGCCCCTTCCGCGGCCGCCCACACCAGCCCCGCGAGTGCGGAGCCAGCCAGGACGCAGACGAACGGGAGCACCGGGTTGAGATACCGAGTTGCAGGCACGGTGTTAGCGATGAAGATGAGGAACGCGACCGGGAACGACAGGACGAGGATGGCCTCACGGGGTGAGCGGGCCAGGAGCCGCGCCGCGCCGGCGAGCGCGAGGAGCACGACGGGCCATCCGACCGCATCCAGCCAGAGCATGCTTGCGTAGGTCCCGAGGCCCGCAAACCACCCGCCGGCCGCGTCGACGGCCCGGTCGACCACGATCTGCCGGTTGGCCGCGATGTCGCGCCATGCGGTGGCCGGTTCCGCCAGGATAAAGGGCGAGGTCAGCAGAAACGTCGCCGCGCTCGTCATCCCTGCCGCAGCCAGCCGCCGCAGCGCCGTCCGCCATCCCGGCGTCGGCGCCGTCGCTGCTGCCGCCAGCGCGAGCGGCACGATGAGGAACACCGTGTAGTAATGGATGGAGCAGGCGAGGCCGACGAGCAGCGCCGCCGGCCAGACAGCGGCTTGAACGCGGACGGCTCTTGCAGCCATCGGCTGGGCAGACGGCGAATCGGCGGGCACGCTTCGGCTCTGCCACAGCCGGACGATCGCGAGCATGCAGGCAACGATGGCCAGGGTGGCGGGGACGTCGTGTTTGACGTAGTGCGAGTCACGAACGTGAAACGGGGCAACCGCGAGGAACAGCGCCGCCAGAACGCCGGCCGTCCTGCCGAACAGCCGCGCGCCGAGGCGGTACACCAGGACGATAGTAGCCGTTCCGCACAGGACCGTCAGCACCCGTCCCGCCGTGTAGACCATCGACGGATCCAGGAAGAACTGCGTCTGGAACGCCTGGAGGGACGCGACCACCCCAAACAGCCGTGCAACGACGAACGACACGCCTATCCAGCCGAACAGCACGTAGAAGAACAGCGAGGGGTAGAGGAAGTTGTGAGGGTTCAGGTCGCCTTTGGCGAACGCCAGGGCGCGGGACATGATGGCGACCTCATCCGGATTGTACACGGCGGGCAGACCGTACCGCACACCGGCCAGCCGAACGGCGAGCCCGAGGGCGACGATCGCCGCAAGCGCGCAGGCTATCCAGCGCGTCCGGGCCGTGAGATGTGCCATCAGGCGCCCCACCACCAGCCGATGAGCTTGAAGGGGGTCACGAACCTCGCGAGCAGCAGGTTGTAGGCCCCCCGCGGGTACGGTGCGATCGTCCGAAGGCCGTGCATGAACAGCTGGTACTGGAACAGCAGCAGCCCGTTCAGCACGACAAGCGCGACGATCAGGACAGCCAGCGCGCGGGTGTGAGACCGCGCGCGATCGATGAGGGCGGCCAGACCGACGACGAAGATCGGGAAGCAGCTGACGAAGCGCCGCGAGCCATAGGCCTCGCCCGCCCACCACTCGAGCACCGCGGCGTTGGCGTAGACCGACACGAGGAACGCGCCAATCATGCCCGCAGCAACAAGTCGATTGCGCTGCCACAGCGGCACGAGGCCTGCGACCGCGACAGCCACAAGCGGCGTCCACGTAAAGAGACCGTGCCAGTCCGAGAACAGGACGGCGGCCACGCGCGGGTTGCCCCACTGCATCCACTCGCTGCCCTGGGGCATCGCAACAGGCTGGCCGTAGAGGATCATCCACACTGCGATCTGGGGCGAGAAGACGGCCAGCCAAGCCAGACCGCAGGCGGTCAGATTCAACAACGTGCGCCGCCAGGCCATAGACGGCTGGCGGCCTGGGGCGGAGGCCTCCCGCGCGTGCCAGATGACGTCGATGAACGGGACGATCAGGAACACGGCATCCTGCCACCGGACGAGCGTCCCGACACCGGCGAGTGCGCCCAGCCAGGCGTACCGCGAGGGAGTCTGACGTTCGAAGGTCGCGGCCCACCGCCAGAAGAACGCCGAGAGGACGAGCATCGACGCGGCGTGGGAGTACGTCGGCGAGATCATCGAGTAGTAGATGGCGTTCGACCCGAGCCAGACGGCGATGGTCGACCAGATGCCAATGCGTGCTCCGTACAAGCGCGCGGTCAAAAGGTAGGCGAGGTACGCACCGACGGTGGCCGCGAGCACACCGCTGAAACCCGCCGAGGCCTGGAAGACCGCCCCGAAGCCGTCAAGCGGGTATGCGGACCCCAGCAGACGCGCGACCGACACCCCCAGGGTCACACCGAGGAACAGCGGTGCCCAGAGAATCGGTACGCCGATTGCCATCATGTTGCGAACGTGGCCGGTGGCGGTCGGCCGATAGACCCACTCGGTGTCCTCTTCGCCGCCCTTGAGCCCGTACAGCCGCACGTAGTCGTTCCGGAAGTGGAGATCACGGTCGAAGACGCCTGACCGCAGGTAGACGTAGTAGTGTCCGGCATCGCCGACCACGATGCGGCCGTCGCGTTTGGGCAGCAGCACCAGGGCCGAGCCGTACGCGAGCGCCATCAGCAGCCCGACAGCCGCGATGGTTCTGCCCGGGCGCCGTTCAACGTTCTCGATGAGCGTCTTGACCATGCGAGTCCGGACTCTCCACTTCGGGCCCCGGCATTGTCGATCCAACCAGCTCGCCGGCAAGCTCGACGGTCTCCGACGGAGCCTCCACAACCCTCACGGGCCGGAACGACCTGGCAAGGCCACGCAGCCGCGTCCGCTCCGCGGCCGAGAAGAACCCCGACACGTACAGCAGCAGCGGAAACCCCGCCGAGACGACGCTGCCTCGCGCCAGGAGACCGAGCGCCGGCGTGAGCGACGTCGGCACAACAAGCACCGCGAATGCGTACACGAGCGCCGCCGCTCCGGCTAGCCGCGCGATGCGGCCCCACTCGTATCGGATCGGGTAGAACCGCTGCGAGAACCACATGGCGGTTGCGGCCAGCACCGCGTAGGCGGCCAGATTCGACCACGCAGCTCCGATCATACCGAACCGCGGAATGAGCAGAACGTTCGCGCCGATGCTGACCGCAGCCGCGACGGTTGTCGACACCGGATAGTACTCGGTGCGCTTGGTGATGTTGAGGCCGATCGAGGTCAGCAGGTAGACGCCCTGAAACACCACGCCGGCGGCGACCCAGGGAATGACGCGGGCGGCGCCGTAGAACTGGGGTTCTGTCATCAGCCGCACGAGGTCCTGGGCGATGGCCGATAGGCCCGCGGCCAGCAACAGGAGGACCGCGAGGCCGTACGTCGTCACCGCGCTGAAGGTCCGCGCGGCGTTGGCCTCCTTCATCGTGGCGAAGTAGAACGGCGCCCAGGCGTACTCGAAGGCGCTGAGGAACAGTTTCATGGCCAGCGCGAAGCTCGCACCGATCGAGTAGACGCCGATGTCGCGCAGCGCCGCCGCGCTGCGCTCCCGCTCGGGCATCCCCAGACCGGTCCAGAGGAGCCGGTTGAGCAGATAGCGGTCGGAGATGGCCATGACCTGCTGCGCGAGGCCGTGCGGGATGCGCGGCAGCCCGAAACGCAGCGCCGCACCCAGAACCTCCCGTGAGAACACCGGCCTGATGAGCGGCACGAACCATCGGAGCAGGACGAGCGTGAAGCCCGCCGACACGAGGAGGTCGGCCAGCACAACGCCCAGCACGCCGAGGTGGGCCACGACGACAAGCGCCAGCCTGAGCACGAGCGTGGCGGCTGATCGCGAGAAGGTCAGCAGGCTGAACTGCCGCGACTTGTCCTCGATCCGGAGCACGTGGAACGGGATGAAGTAGAACCCGATGACGAACGTGTTGATGAGGACCAGACGCAGGACCAGCGCCTGCCCCGGCACGCCGAAGAGATGATCGGCCACGACCGGGGCGGCCAGCAGGCCGAGCGTCAGCAGGACGCCGTTGACGCCCAGCAGGAAGAAGAAGATCGTGCTGGCGAGCAACTGGCGCGCCCGCTGGTCCCGGCAGTCGTAGTACAGGCGCATGAAGGACGCGTCGACGCCCCACCTGAACAGGATCTTGGCTGCGACCTCGACGGTGAGCAGCAGCGCGATGATGCCGTAGTCGGACGGCGAGAGATAGCGGACGTAGACGGGCAGCAGCAGGAAGCTGACGATCGTCGTGGCGACGTCGCCGATGCCGTAGATGGTCAGACTGCGCGTGAGTTGCTGGATCTTCTGGCGCACGTGTGCCGCGTCTATCCGCTGGTGCCGGCGCCGGCGGCTGCGAGCAGCGCGCCTGCAGCGTGCAGCCTGACCCAGGCCGAGGAATCTGCCAGCAGGCTGCGCAGGAGCCTCACGTCGTACGGCGCCCGCGTCTCCAGAACGCGTACCGCCTCCTGGCGGACGACAGGATTGGCGTCAGAGGCCGCCTTCGCGAGCACGGGCCGTGCGGCGTCGGGTTCGGCTGTGAGCAACAGCTCCGCCGCCCTGAGGCGTGTCAGGCCGTTCGGATCGGCCAGCAGCGCCTTCGCCACGCTCGTCCACCCGCGGTCCTTTCCGTCGGCCAGCGCCTCGACCGCCAGGAGCCGGACGTCCGGCGAGTCGCTCTTGAGCAGGCTCGTGATCTGGGCATCTGCGGATCTGTCTCCGAGCCGCGCGATGGCCACGGCCGCCGACATTCGAACGTAGGGGACCCTCGCCTCGAGCAGGCCGCGCAGTTGGGGGAGCGCCTCCCGGTGTCCGAGCGCGCCGAGCGCCTGGGCTGCTGCAACCTGCACCAGCGGGTTGGTGTCGTCGAGCAGCGGGACGAGAACGTAGGCCTGCTTGACGGCCTTGGCCGCTCTGAGGTTCTCGATGATCGGGACCTTGTTCTGCACGGCGGGCGAAGCCGCCAACTCGGCCAGCCGCAACGCCGCCTTGACGTCGCCGAGGCGGGCGAGGCTGGCGTCCGACGCGCTGAGCGCCATCTTCTCGAGATCGCTGCGGGCAGATGCCCGGCCGTGCCGGGCGAGCCGCTCGAGCGCCTCAGCCCGCAACCTCGTCTCGGTCTGCGTGGGAGCCCCGAGGATCTGAAGGGCTCCCTCGGCCAGCGGCGTGAGCAGCCCGGCGTCCTGCCGTTTCGCACTGGCGGCGTACGCGTCGTAGGCTCTGAGCGCCAGATCGGATTTTCCTCCCGTCGTGAGGGCCCGGATCTTGACGTCAACCGCCTCGCGGTTCGAGGGTGTCGCCGACAGGAGGCCGTCAGCCAGCTTCACAGCCTCGTCCAGCCGCCCCGCCGAAAGTGCCGCTCGCGCCTGCGCCAGCGCGGTTTGCGCCGCGTCCGGCGAGACGCCGGCGGCGACAGCCGGCCAGACAACGCCCGACGCAAGAATCAGGGCGGCGCTCAGCTGCACGAGGACACCGTCGCCAAGTCGTCTCGTCATTGGCAGATCCGTGAGCCAGTGTACCCCAAAAACAAAGCGCCGGCCTGCGCGCAGGCCGGCGCCTCACGATCACGGAAGATGGTAGGACCTACCGGCGCGCGATGACCGCGTAGCCGGGAGACCACGTGCCCTGCTCCGACCATCCGAAGCCGCCACCCAGCGGATCGGCGCCCTTGACGTTGATCCCCTTACGCCACTGCCCGGTCACGGTGTTGTAGATGAACAGATCACTCAACCCGTCACCGTCGAGGTCCGTAATCGAGACATCCCACGAGGGCGTGTCGAAACGCGAGCCGTAGTACGTGAACCCGCCGCGGCCATCCGAGAAGCACTCGTACCAGTAGCCGATCGACGGGTTGTAGACCAGCAGGTCGTCCGCATCGTCGCCGTTCAGGCTCGCCACGTAGAGCTGCCAGCCTGGCGACCAGCTCCCGAAATGATACGCGAAGGCAGACCCGCCGGTGTTCGTGCACACATACCAGAACCCGTTGTCGGCGTTGTAGACGAAGATATCGTCTCTGCCGTCTCCGTTAAAATCACCCCCCTGCACGGTCCAGCCCGGCGACCACGATCCGTGCTCGCTCCAGTTGAACCGGCCGGACCCGTTGTTGAAGCCCTTCCACCACTCTCCCGACGCGGAGTTGTAGAGAAACAGGTCGCTGACGCCGTCGGCGTTGAGATCGGCGACGCTGATGTCCCAGACAGGAGGATTGAACAGCACCGTAGTGGCGGCGGAGAAGCCGCCCACGCCGTCCGAGAACGTGATTGCCCACTCGCCGGTCGTGGGCTTGTAGACGAGCACGTCGTCGAGCGCGTCGGTGTTAAAACGCCCGATGTGTACCGTCCAACCCGGACCCCAGTCGCCCGAGCCGTAGGTGAAGCCGCCCGAGCCGTTATTGAGTGCCTGCCGCCACTGTCCTGTTGCGCTGTCGTACAGCACGAGATCCGAACGGGAATCGTCCGTCAGCTGGGAGGCCTTGACGACGAGGTTCTGGCCCGACCACTTGCCCTGCGTGTAAGAGAAACCTCCGCCGGGGATGTTCTGAGCCATCCACCACTCGCCGGTGGTGCGGCGGTACAGGAACACGTCGCCCGCGCCGTCGCCGGAGAGGTCGACGCTTCTCGCGAGCGCTCTGTCATCCCCGCCAATAACCGGGGCAAACGTGGCGATGCAGGTCTTGTCGGCGTCCATGGTCAGCGATCCATCGAGACAGTCGCCGGCACTCGACAGATCCCAGCCGCTGAATACCGTTCCTTCGGCAGGCACGATCTTGAGGCTGAGCGCCGTGCCGGCCGCGAACACCTGAACGACGGCATCACCGTCCAGCCCCAGCCTGACCGTCAGCGTGTAGGTCGCCGGCGGCGGCGGCGGTGGTGGCGGCGGCGGCTGACCGGGGTTGCCGGACGGATCGCGCGTTGCGGTCTGGACGCGCTGGCCGGCGACAGTGGACATGCTGTGCGCCGTGATCATCATCCACTCAGCGCGCGTGGTGTGGGCCGCGATCGCCGGATAGAAATTGCCGGTTCCGGCTGCCATCGTGACCTGAAACGCCGGGCTGGGGACTCCCAGCGAGCTGACTTCGAAACCGAAATCCTCGGGACTGTCCACCATTCCCGCGTGCGTCACGACGAAGAACGTGTTCGACAGCACGTTGTAGGCCTGGTGCGTCGCGTCGTAGGCGAAGTAGGTGGCGTTCAGCGGGATGATGCTGCCGTCGAAGGTGCCGTCGGCGTTGATGAGACGCCCGTAGAGCCCGCGGGGCGGCTCGGAGTACCACACGACGAACATCTTGCCGGTCGCGACGTTGTATTGGACCTTGGGCAGCGTCAGGTACGGACCCGTCACGAGCGTCGCGCGGGACCCGACAAGGGCGCCGGTACCGGCCTTGACCCGCTGGCCGTCAATCGACGCAATGCCGCCGGCCTCGGCGCTCCACGCCACGTAGTACTCGTCGGTTGCCGGGTTGTAGCCTATCCCAGGCTGCGTCTGCCAGTTGCCGTCTACAGTGATCGGGATCTCCCCGCCGAGCAGCTGTCCCGTATTGCTGATGCGCTGCGCCCGAATGTCCCATTGCTGCGTCGTCATTCCCTGCATCCACGCCACAAGGAACTCCCGGCTGGTTGCGGAGTAGGCGATGGAGGGAGCCGATTCGGAGAACGCGCCGCCCGGAGCGGCCGCAATCAGGAACTGGCCGGTCACCGGGTTTGCGATGCCTCCCGCGCCGTAGGACAGCATCTGCCCCCACACCGACGACTGGTCGTTCGTGTCCAGCCAGGCAACGAGAAACGCCCCCGCGTCCGGCGAGTAGGCAACCGACGGCGTCTGTGCCGTCTGTCCAGGTGCGATCTGGAACGGCGAGCCGACCGGCACGCCGTCGGCGGTCACGAATGCGCCGCCGTTGTACCAGTTCCCTGAGACGGTCAGATAGACGCCGTTCACGGTGTCAAGCGCAATCTCCGGGAACCGTCTGACGGGGGCATAGATGTACGGAATAGCGAAGGTGTCACCCAGGCGCGACGCCTGGCCAAGCGCCGGATCGGGAGCGGCCAGCACGGCCAACAGTGATCCGGCCAGCGTGAGCCCTCGGAGACGACGTGCGGCGGGGCGTCGCAGGCAGAAGTGACTACTCATACGGACTCCTCGAACGTGGCGCTTGTCACAGAAGAAGCTGACCCGACCGCGGCTGGGAACGCGGCATCCCGGCAGAGGAGAGACTGCGAGCAGAGTAGCCGAAACCGGCGAAGTCGGTCAACACAGAAGGGACGCCTGCCGTGCCGGCCCCGCAGCGGGCCGGCGCGGCAGGCGCAAGTGGAAGGGCGAGCCTACCGGCCCGCGAGAATCGAGAACCCCGGCGACCAGGCGCCCGGCGCCGACCAGATGAAGCCACCCTCCTGCCATGGGTTGACGCCTTTGACGTTCACGCCCGTGTACCACTGGCCGGTCGTCGGGTTGTAGATGAACAGGTCGCCTAGGCCGTCACCGTTAAAATCCGTGACCGACAGATCCCATGTCGGCTGGCTGCGGAACGACTCGCCGAAGTACGAGAATCCTCCCGCGCCCGTCGAGTAGCACTCGAACCAGTACCCGGTCGCCGGGCTGTACACGAAGAGGTCGTCCGAGGCGTTGCCGTCGAGATTCGTCACGTACACCTGCCACGCCGGTGACCAACTGCCGGGGACGTACGCAAAGCCCGACACCCCCGACAACGGGCTCAGGCAAACGAACCAGGCGCCGAGGCTGGCGTGATAGACGAAGATGTCCGCTCTGCCGTTGCCGTCGAAATCACCGACCTTCACCGTCCAGCCGGGCGACCACGTGCCGGAGTCCGCCCAGGCAAACGCTCCGGAGCGGTTGTTGATCCCCTTCCACCACTGGCCCGTCGAGGGGTTGTAGAGGAACAGGTCGGTGACGTTGTCGCCATCGAAGTCAGCAAGGTGGATATCCCAGCCGGCGGGGGTAAATCGTGCAACCGGCGCATGGCTGAATCCGCCCGAGCCGTCGGCAAACGTGACGGCCCACTCGCCGGTCGAGGGTCGGTAGACCAGCACGTCGTCGAACGGGTCGGTGCCGTTGAACTGCCCCACGTGCACCACCCACCCCGGTCCCCAGGTGGCGGTGGTGTAGACGAACGAGCCCCGGCCGTTGTTGATCGCCTGCCACCACTGGCCCGTATCGGCGTTGTAGAGGACGAAATCGGTGAGGCTGTCGCCATTCAGTCGCGCTGCGCGAACCTGCAGGTTCAGCGTCTGCCATTGCCCCTCCGTGTACGTGAACCCGCCTGACAGGCTGTGATGCGCCATAAACCAGCTGCCAGTAGCGCCGCGATACAGGAACAAATCTCCTGCGCCGTCGCCCGTTAGGTCCAGCGCTCGTTCCGATGTCGCGCCTGGCTGAACCGCGATGATCGAGTTGAGCACCGCTGTGCACGTGATGTCGCGCGTGAGGGTGAGCGACCCGTCGTAGCAGTCCCCGTCGCCGGTCCATCCGGCAAACACCGAACCGGCGGGAATGGCGCCGGTTGCCGGCTGGATTGTGCGCACGGAGCCGGACGGGATGTTCGATTCCACGTCAACCTGGCTGCCGACGCGCACGGTCAGCGTGTAGGCGGCCGAGGGTGGCGGCGGTGCAGGGGGTGGTGGGGGGGGCGGCGGCGGTGGGTTGGCCGGGCCGCTGGGGTCTCGCGTCAGTGTCGACAGACGTTGCCCCATGATCGTGGTCATCGTGTTCGAGGTCGCCACCATCCATTCGGCTCGCTGCGTGTGAGCGGCAATCGCCGGATAGAAGTTGCCGGTGCCTCCGGCCACCGTGACCTGCAATGCGGGAGAAGGGATTCCCAGCGCGCTGACCTCGAAGCCGTAGTCCTCGGGCCCGCCCGCTTCGCCTGAATGCGTCACGATGAAGAAGGTGTTGGAAACGGGGTTGTAGGCCTGGTGAGTCGCATCGTAGGCGAAGTAGGCGGTGCTCAGCGGGATGATGTCGCCGTCGAACGACCCGTCCGGCTTGATAAACCGCCCGTAGAGACCACGCGGCTTCTCGAAGTACCAGGCGACGAAGAGCCTGCCCGTTGCCGAGTTGTACTGCACCTTCGGGAGCGTGAGAAACGGCCCGGTGGCCAGCGTCGTGCGGCTTCCCACCAGTGCTCCCGTCCCCGCCTGGACGCGCTGCGCCTCAATGGTGGCCGCACCGTTGGCTTCACCGCTCCACGCGACGTAGAACTCATTTGTCACGGGGTTGTAGCCGATGCCGGGCTGCGTCTGCCACACGCCCTGGTCTGCCGTGATGACGACCTCGGGGCCGATCAGCTGACCCGCGTTGCCGACACGCTGGGCGCGAATGTCATCCCACCTGGGGATCGCCAGCCCCTGGTGCCAGGCGACCAGGAACTCCTTGCTCGCCGTGGAATAGGCGACGGCTGGGGCTACTTCCGAGTACGCGCCGCCGGGCGCCAGGCCAATCAGAAAAGGCCCGGTGACCGGTGTGCCGCCGCCGCCGGCGCCAAGAGTCCACATCTGTCCCCACACCGAGGACTCCGTATTGGTGTCGAGCCAGGTCACCAGGAACGCCCCGGCGTCCGGACTGTACGCCAACGAGGGTGCTTGTCCCGCCGTGCCGGCGACGATGGCGAACGGAGCCCCGAGCGGCGCGCCGTCGGCCGAGACAAACGCCCCACCCACCGTGCCGTTCCCGGCCACGGTCAGGTACACGCCGTTGGCGGAGTCGAACGCCACGGCGGGGAACCGCTTGGGCCAGTACTGGGGATACGGGACGTAGGGAACAGCGAACGTGTCACCCACGCGCGACGCCTGGGCGAGCGCGGCGTCGGGCGCGACCAGCCACAACAGCGCCGCGCCGAGGAACACTGCGCGCCTCAGCCGGCGCACCCTCGCAAAGCCAAGGGAGACCTTACCCATGGAAGTACCTCAACACCTGCCCCTTCTGCTGGATTGGATCGTTCCACCGCGGCTGGGAGCGCGGCGCAGTGCTGGCGAGATGCGACCCTGAACTCCGACGAGCGTAGCCGAAACCGGCGAGCCGGGTCAATGTCCGATGCTCAACACCTGTTCGGCATTTCAGGCGCACGTCGGGCTCCTGGACGTGAACGCGGATCTTATCGGCTCGAATGATGCGGGACTTCAGGGCTGTCCGGGACGAGTCTCACTGCTGAGGGTTTCCCGGCGGCTTGATGATGCGAACCGGCGTGCCCGGCGTCGCGGCGGTCACGCCCGGCGTCGCGGTCGCGCCGGTTGGCAAACCCGGCGCCACGGCCCCGGCAGGGGTGTTGGGCTGGTTCGTGGTAGCCGGGCTCTGGAGTGCGGGATTGACCGCGCCCGAAGGCATGACGCCGCCGATCGGACCGGCGCCGGGTGTGGCAATCTGAATGCCTCCCGGGCCTATCTGGATCTGCTGCATCTGGTCGAGCATCATGCCGGGACGCATCGGGCCGGCTGCGAGCGACTCATCGTCCGAGAGATCATCGACCGGCTGGCCCCGTCCCATCCCCATGCCAGGCTGGAGAGCTGGCTGGCCGCCGCGGCCGCGGAACTGCTGCTGTGCCTGAGCAGCAGCCGGTGTGGCAGCTGCCGTCGCCGCCGGCCTCGCGGTTGCGAGGACCAGGATCCTGTCGTAGATCGACGCGTCCGCTACGGCGACCGGCCGGGGAGCCGCGATGTACCCCGACACGGACCGCAGCAGGATGTCCAGAGCGTCGCGCTCGGGGACATCCTTGAGCACCAACGTCACAGGCCCGCCGGCGATCTTGGCAGCGTTCTCAATCCGTGTCCGGCCGACCTTGGCCCACTCCGCGAGGATGACTCGGACGGGCACGTTGTTCGCTTCGAGCGTGACACGGCCGTTCCTGATCTGGAGTCTTACGCCTGCAGTGCGCTCCGCGGCCCATGCGGAGCCGGCCAGCGTCACCAGGAGACAGGTGGCGAGGGCGGTGCGGACGATCGACTTCATGGCGGCGCCCATCCTCAGCTCAGAGTATACCGCCGATCTGGTGCGCCTCAAAGGCACTGGAGAGGCAGGGGAGACGGCGACGGGCTGCGAGTTACCGCCTGCGAAGCAGATACCCGAGGAAGACCCTGCCGAGCCGGACGAGGTTCCACAGGTCGGCCGGGCTCCGGATGGCCGAAAGCCGCGCCTTCAGGTTGCGCCAGTTGACCGCTCCGGTGCCGTAGTACTCGAATTTGAGGCGGTTGAGATCCGTCAGCGACAGTTGCGGCTGAAACAACGTCGGCACCGAGATCGGCCGGTTGTTCATCCGGTTCTCAGGGTAGTAGACCTCCGCGGTCCAGTCGAAGTCGGGCGCCATCAGCCCCCGCGTCTTCGCGTAGCGCTCGACCTCCGTGCCGGGCATGATGCTGCAGCCCGCCGCGAGCGCGACATCACCGATCTTGGGCCGGACCTCCCTGATAAACTTCACGGTCTCCATCCCATCGTCGAACGTCTCCTCCGGCAGACCGAGGATAAAAAACACCTTCGTGTAGATGTCGAGCTCGCTGCACCAATCGAGGACGTTGCGCACCTGGGGGAGGGTGATTCCCTTGTGGATGCTCTTCATGATCCGGGGCGAAGCGGACTCGACCCCGAACGAGACGTAGCGGCAGCCAAGCGCGCGCATCCGCTTGAGCAGATCCCGTGTGACGGTGTTCGCCCGGATCTCGCAATACCAGGCGAACTCGAGCCGGCGCCGCTCGATCTCGTCCAGGATGCCGATGATATGGTTCCGGTTCAGCGTGAGCGTGTCATCGAAAAACCAAATCGCACCCAGGCCGTACCGGCCCATCAACCCTTCAATCTCATCGGCCACCTTCACCGGGGACCGCCGGCGGTGGCGAGGCCCCCACATGACCGAGGTCGAACAGAACGAGCAGAACACAGGGCAGCCGCGCGAGGTCATCACCGTGGTCGCCTTCCGGCCGAAGAGCGTCTGCCGGTAGGCGGGGATGTCGAGCAGATGGCGCGCCGGCTCGGGCAGGGCGTCCAGGTCGTCGATGAACGCCGCCTCCGAGGTCTCGACGACGTCACGCCCGCGCCGGCAGGCCAGTTGGGGGACGGCGTCGATCGCAGCCGGATCGCCCAGCGATGCCACGAGCTGCCGGAACGCCACCTCGCCTTCGCCCTTGACGACGAAGTCGACCTCGGGAATCCGCTCGAGCATCTGGCGTGCGGTGAAGGTGACGTGCGGGCCGCCCAGGACGACGGGAACGTCGGGGAGCGCCCGTTTGCTGGCTCGGGCGGTGCGGAACTGCTCGTACCGCGTCCAGGTCGTTCCTGTGACGCCGACGATGTCCGGCTTCCGCTCGGCGAGCCTGCGCTCGAGCTGCGGGTAGTCAATGCCGTGGGCGATGCAGTCGAGAATCTCGACATGGTGCCCGTCTTCGAGGAGCACGGCGGCCAGCATGGCCAGGCCGAGCGGCGGCATCGGCACCTTGCCGACTTGTGACCGGCCGAGCGGCGGCGTCACGAGCAGCACGCGGCGGGGGCGGGGGGGCGGGCTCATGCGCGGCGTTTGGCCATGAGGCGGAGGATCCAGAGCGGTGAGTCCTTCTTCGGCAGGTCGCACGACCGGCAGATGCCCGGGCCTCCGCTCTGCAGGTGCTCGCGTCGGACTCGGCGGTACGGCTCGCTGTTCCAGATCTCGGCGATCCCGGTCGTGCGCGCGTCGCCGAGGATCACCGTTCCGTCGAAATCGGCGCAGCAGAGTGCGACTTTTCCGTCCCACAGGACCGTCAGCGTCAGCCAGGGGCGGTAGCAGGGGAACGCCGCGCCGCCGCGCCCGTCCAGCGTGCCCGCCCAGTTGTGGAGGTCGGTGACGTGGACCTTGTCGGCCACCCGGCTCCACCGATCGACAAACGCGCGCTCCTGCTCGGAGTTGTCCTGACGAACGAACGACAGGATCAGGCGCGGGCGCCGGCTGCCAAGCTGCTCCCGCACGTGGACCAGACGCTCGATATTGGCGATCACCTTGTCGTAACTCAGGCCCACCCGGGTCCGCTCGAAGGCCTCCTTCCCGGACGCGTCGACGCTGATGTTGATGGCATCGAGACCGGCCTCGACGATGCCGCGCGCGACGACGTCGGTGATGAGCGAGCCGTTGCTGATCAGGCCGACTTCAGGGATTCCGCGCGACTTGGCGTAGGCGATCTTCTCGGCCAGGTGGCGATCGACGAAGGGCTCGCCGTAGTTGTGCAGCCGGACGTGCGTGATCGCGAGGTCCGCGCACTCGTCGACGAGCTTGCGGAACAGGCCCTCTTCCATGACGCCGAGCGGCCGGCGCATCCTGTCGCGAGGGCAGAAGACGCACTTCGCGTTGCAGATGTTCGTGGTTTCGATCTGCACGATGTCCGGCAGGCGCGGCGCGCGGTCGCGGCCCGCGGCGAGCAGCCCGCGCCGAACCAGGCGAGACTGGCCGAGGAGCGCGGACTCGACGAGACGGCGCGCGGAGCGCCGGAGGCTGGTCAGCACGCGTCTACCGCTTCTGGAAGTAGTCGATGACCTGAAGGAGGATCTCGTCGAGCTGGACGCGCGGCTCGTAGCCGGTGAGCGCGTGGATCTTCCCGATGTCCGGAACCCGCCTCGGCATGTCCTCGAAACCCGCCTCGTACGCCTCGTCGTACGGAATCGTCACAATCGGCGACGCGCTTCGCGCCAGCGCCTTCACCCGCTCGGCCAGCTCGCGAATGCTGATCTCGTGGCCGTTGCCGATGTTGTACACCTGGCCGACGGCCCTTGGCTCGTCGCCAAGCGCCACGAGCGCCCGCACGACGTCGCCAACGAAGGTGAAGCTGCGCGTTTGAGTGCCGTCGCCATACACCGTGATCGGACGCCCCGAAAGCGCCTGGCGCACGAAGGTCGGGATCACCATGCCGTACCGCCCCGTCTGTCGCGGGCCCACGGTGTTGAACAGGCGCGCAATCACGACCGGCAGCTTCTTTTCCTTCCAGTACGCGAGGGCAAGAAACTCGTCGATCGCCTTGCTGCACGCATACGCCCAGCGCTGCTTCGTCGTGGGCCCCAGGACGAGATCGGCGTCCTCGCGGAACGGCACATCGGCGCTCTTGCCGTACACCTCAGAGGTCGACGCGATGACGACGAGCTTCTTCTTCTTGTTGGCGAGCTTGAGGACAACCTCCGTACCGTGAACATTCGTCTCGATCGTGTGGACCGGCTGCTCCACGATCAGCTTCACGCCGACGGCAGCCGCCAGGTGGAATACGAGGTCCGCCTGATCGACAAGCTCCGCGAGCACCGGCTCGTTGGCCACCGTGTCGATGGTGTAGTGGAAGCGGGCGTGGCCCTTGACGGCTGCGAGGTTGTCGATCGAGCCGGTGGAGAGGTTGTCGATGACGAAGACCTCGCGACCCTCGGCGAGGAGCGCCTCGGAGAGATGCGACCCGATGAACCCGGCGCCGCCGGTAATGAGCACGCGCACTGCGACTTCTCCTCCTCAGCCGGTCGTCCGCCGCTCTCTCATGCGCCTGCGGGGCCGGCTGGAGCGACACGCCGTCGCGATCAGCCCTGGCGAGACTGGTGGACCAGATCCACAATCGCGGCCGCCGCGCGTACGGCCGCGCCGCCGTCCGGGCTGATGCCGAAACGGCTCATGACGGCCTGGCGACCCGCCGCCAGCGCGGCCCGCCGCTTCTCATCATACAAGACCGAGGTCAGCGCGGGCCCAATCTCCTCGGCGCGCTCGACGCCGGCCATGGCGCCTGCGTCGACGAACGGGCTCAGGTTGTTGGGCAGCGCCAGCACGAGCGCCGGCACGCCGAGCGGCATCGCCTCGAGCGCGGCTGTCGAATTGACGGTGACAATCAGGCGCGCCGCCGAGACGAGCGTCGCAAGGTCGGCGTTCGCCGGCGCGACGGCGATGTCCGCAATGCCTGCAGCGGCCGCCTGATAGGGCGCCGCCGTCTCGGCCGGATGGACCTTCACCACGAGACGGACATCAGGCATGGCCCCCGCTGCGCGAACCAGGTCGCCGAAGACACGGGCGATCTGCGAGTACTTGGCAGCGACAACGACCAGTTGCTGATCGGGACGGGCGCCGACAGAGACGCGGACCCGCTCCCGGTCCTCGCCTGTGAGGCGGCGAGAGGCGGCGACGAAGCTGTCAAGCCGAGGGCTTCCCACCACGCGGAGAGCCGAGCGCGGAAACGCCCCGGCCGCCTCCAGGTGACCGGCGGCGAACTCGTCGTAGACAAGCGTCAGATCCGGACGCGGGAATCCCCGGTCGGCGGCGTTGCCGGTCGAGGGGGCCATCTCGTCGGCTTCGTGCAGGTAGTTCAGCCAGTGGCGGTAGATGAAGCCGTGCTGGAGGCCGACGGAGCGGATGCCGCGCCGTCTGGCCTCGAGGACGAGCGCCCGCCCCCATCCGCCCGCCTCGGCATACGTGACCACCGCCGCCGGTTCGAGCGCGTCGAGCGCGGCACCCGCCTCGTCCATCGCGCGCGCCGACCACGGTAACTGCAGAAGCGAGATGCCGGTGAGCTGCTGGCGAACGAGCGGCCACGCATCGTAGCCGTGAATCACCGCCGCCTCGCGGAGATCACCGCTCGAGAGCAGCGACCGCCGGACAGAGCCGCGCGCCGTCCACCAGGCGAACGAGGGGCGGATCGCTTTCCACGAGGCGTACGCCTCGACAGGCATCAGCGGGATCGCGCGGGCCTGCGGGTCGCCGAACTCGGCCAGCCGGTGTCGCCAGCGCCGCACGCGGAAGTTCGTCCGGGGTCCGACCCCCACCAGACGGAGCCGATCGGCGGGTACCTGGCCGAGAAGCTCGCGCAGGACCGGCCCGATGTACCCTTCATCGGCCGATCCGGCGGCGCCGCGCCAGAACGCCGAGTGGACGAACGCCGCGACGTCGGTGCGAGTCCCGGGCGGCGAGACGCGGCTGCCCGGCCTGAGCCGATCAGCCGCCGCGCTGGCCGCGTGCAGAGCCGCTGTGACCGACAGGCCGAGCCTCACTGTTGCTGGCAGTGCCGTCCGGATCCCGCCCTCGCAGGACGTCCGATGCCGCGCGGCAACGAGCGGCGCCATCACCCGCACCACGTCGTCGCCGGCCACGACGCTGAGGGCGGCCGGGCGCTCTTCGGCCATGAGGCGCTCGAGCGCGGACACGCTTCGCAGGATCGACGCTGCCACGTGGAGCTTGTGCAGGTAGAGCTCCGCGAACCACCACAGCGAATCGCCCCGGTGCGTGAACCGGTCGCGGAAGGGGAGACCGTCGACGCGGGCGTGGCGCAGCGACTTGATCCACTGGTTCGCCTCGCGCTCGGCCGTCTCGGCCGCCCGAGCGTCGAGGTACAGGCTCAGGTCCACCTCACGCTCGCTCTGGCGGCCGCGGATCCGGAGGCGTGCGCCTTCAGCAGGCATCGTTGCCCCCGTCTTCCTGCGTCGCGGCAATGGCCGCGCCTGCGGCTTCGCACACCTGCGCAACGGTAATGCCCGCCATGCAGTCTGGAACGTGCCCGAGGCACCGGGCCGGCGGGCGCCGGATGCGATTGCACGGGCTGCACGGGAGGTCGACCCGGACGACCCGGGCCGATCCGGTCAGGGGGCCCCACCGCTCGGGGGCAGACGGCCCGAAGAGCGCGACGACTGGCGTCCCCACGGCAGCTGCGAGGTGCATCGGGCCGGTGTCTCCCGTGATGAACACCGTGAGCCGCTCGAGCACCGCCGCCAGCGTCACGATGTCGAGCGCACCGGAGAGGTCCACGGCCTGCACCTCCGGCGGAAGCCCCGCCTTGAGACGATCGACGAGCGGGCGGTCGCCGTCGGATCCGGTGAGCACGATGGTCGCGCCGTGCGATCGCACGAGTGCCGCGGCCACCTCGGCAAACCGCGACGGCTCCCACTGCTTGATCTCGCGGCCGCCGCTGGCGTGGATGCCCACGAGCACCCGAGACGGCCGGCCAGCCGGCTGCGCGTCCACGAGCTCAGCCGCGCGGGCGCGCGCACCTGCCGGCAGGACGAGACGCGGCGGGTGCGGAGCGGGCTGCTCTGCGGAGAGGGAGGCGGCCTGCCCGTTCGCGAACGCGCGCTCCACGAGGGCCATCGAGTTCGCCGCGACGTGCGTGTGCGTGTCGTACGCGACGCGGGCTGTGAGCACGGGTCCGCCGCCGGCCATGTCGAAACCGACTCGGCGCGTCGCGCCCGACAGCCAGAGCAGCACGTTGCTCCGGATGTCACCTTCGAAGTTGATGCCGAGATCGTACCGCCGCGCCCGCCATCTGCGGGCGCGGCGGAACAGATCCCAGACACTCCGGCGCGTGCCGTCTCTGGCCAGCCACGGCGCATCCAGCACCTCAACCTGATCGACCTCGGGCAGCAGCCTGGCCAGCGGCTCGTTCCAGCTCCCCACGGCCAGATCGATACGCGCGCGCGGGGCACGCGCGCGCACGGCGCGGATCGCGTCGCGCGACATCAGCAGGTCGCCGATCCGCTCGAGCCGCAGGAGCAGAACCGACGCCGGCGCGGAGGCAGAAGCGGGGCGCAGGCGGGACAGCCAGCCCACGGGGGTCAAGAGGGCATCCGCGAGGCCGACAGCCCACCGCTCGCGCCAGTCGGACAGCTGAAGATGAGGAAACAAGACTCGGTTATTGTACTTCGACCCGATCCACCATCACGCCCAGATCACGATCGTCATCCGTGCCGAGCGTGGCGCGGGGCTTCCATGTGCTGCTGCAGACGAGCTTGAGGACGGCCGGGTCGTCTCGCGAGGAGAACCGCGCCGCCAGCTCAGGCGTGACGGCAAACCGATACGGCGCGAAGCCCAGGGGCACCTCGACTGCTCCCAGCGGCTCTTCGTCGAGGAAGACCGTGACCGTCAGAGGCGGCGCGCCGGCCGGCCGGCCGCCGTTGCTCATCCAGAGCGTCGCCGAACGCACGTCGGACGACAGTCCCGGCAGCGCGACGTACGAAACGTCCTTGCTCCACCGGTACGTCAGCGTGTTCATCCGCTCTTTGGCATGGAAACGCCAGACGCTCAGGTCGTCCACCGACCCGACGTCGATCGCGCCCAGCGGCGCGGGCGCGGCGGATGGATTCAGGCGATAGACGCCGTAGTCGAATTCCTTGAATCGCACGCGCGTCGGCCACCGATTGGCGGCCGACTCGTACTCGGGGACCTGAAACCGGTCGCTCATGATCGGCTCGGCGCTGATCGAGCGCGAGAGCAGGTCAACGCCGCCGCCGCCGACGAAGAAAACCCGGCGGTAACGGGTCTCGGCCCAGAGCAGGAATTCGCGAAGCCGTCCTTTGTCCGGCCGTGGCGTGTTCAGCACGAGCACGTTCCGCGAGTAGATGTAGGAGAGCGGCAGCGCCAGGACGTGCATGTCGGACGACCACCGCGGCTCGACCAGCACGAGATCCTGGTCGCCGAACTGCCCGGCCATGGCTTCCAGCTTCGATATGACGCCGGCGTACTCGACATGGTCGGCGATCGGACGACTGGCAGCTGCCAGACGCCATCCGACCAGGCACAGAAACGCGACGGGCAGCCCCACGCGCATGGCTGTGGCCCACACGGCAGGGCGGCGGCGTCTTCCAGCCTGCTCCCGGGACGGCTCGCGGTTGGCCCAGTACAGCGCTGCGCCGCACAGCATCAGCAGCGCCGACGGGAAGATCACCGGCAGGAAACGCCGCGCCATCCAGAAGTGCTCGGGAACGATCTGGATCTTGTAGAAGAAGAAACACGCGAATACCGCCGCGGTGACAAACAGCGCGGGGTCCCGCCAGAAGCGGCGCCAGACCAGCCAGGCGTACCCTGCCACCGCGACCGCGAGGGCTTCGGGAGGAAGGTACCACGCGAAGGTCCGGAACGACGAGGCGTCGTGCGCCGCGAGTCGTCCCCCGGGCTGGCGCAGGAAGTATGCATACACCGCCGCGCCGAGCAGACCGAGAGCCAGCAGTCGAGGGACCCAGACGCGCAGCCAGGCCGCAACCCCCGGGCGTCTGGAAGCGATGAGGACGCCGACGAGAGCGACCGAGGCCGCGCCGGTGAGCGCCAGCGCCGGCGGCGGCAGGTTCGCGACAAAACCCAGCGGTCGTGCCGCATACGCCCGCATGACGCCCGTGAGGTAGAACCAGGCGGCTGCCAGCATCACGCCGAGGGGAACGACAAACGAGAGCTGCGGACTGCGGCGCTGCGTGGCGAGCAGCGCGGCCCCCAGCGCCACGCCAGCCACTGCCAGCACGGCGTCGACGCGCAGGAAACACATGAGACCCAGCAGCAGGCCCGCCACCCAGCCGAAGAACCGATCACCGTCGACATGTGCCCGGCTGAAGGCCAGCAGCGCCGCGAAGACAAGCGCCTGCATGGGGATCTCGGAGTTGGGGTACCGGGCGAACCAGACCTGGATGAGGCTGAGGCCGAGCAGCAACGCCGCGGCTGCAGCGGCCCCCCGGCCCAGCAGCCGCGCGCCCGAGAAGTACACAGCCAGCAACCCCAGGATGGCCCACCAACCGACCACCTGCCGCGCGCCGGCAAGGCCGTCAAGCCCGTAGCCGACCGCCACCCATGCCGGCAGCAGGTGGGGGAACTGCCCGATCACCGTGCCAGCGAGCGGGTCCAGCAGCCAGAACCCCATAAAACGGAGGCTGTAGTACGCCTGGCCGGGATACGGCGGGAAAAACAGATCCCGCGCGGCGGCGGGTACGACCGCGACAGGGTCGTGAATCCGCAGCGATCCGTGCTGCGCGATCGCAATCCCTTCGTTGACGTAAACGCCCGGGTCCTTTCCCCCGATGACGTACTCGGAGGGCGGGAAGAACTGCAGCAGCCCGACTCCGATCAGCACCAGCGGCACGACCGCGGGCCAGCGCACCGGCGATGCCGTGCCGCCGTACGATAGACGCCGCCGCCAGACCACACACACAAGCCCCGACACGGTCGCATTGGCCAGCAGGAGGCGCCCGATGCTGTACAGTTCCGCCGCCGCGAGACCCAGCACGACGAGGGAGGACCACGCGACGCTCAGGATCACGGCCCAGAACAGGCGTTCCTCGGCCGAGAGCGCGGCGCGGCTGGCGCGGTCGGCCAGCGGGACCCGAAGCAGCAGGGCTCCGGGCAGGTAGGCGATGAGGATCAGGCCAAGCAGGATCCAGAGCATTGCGGCAGGGATCAGGGATCGGGGATCAGGGACCGGGGATCCGAAACGAGCGGGCGGAAGTCGCAGACGGCCCGGGCCACCTCGTCGACTGCGGACTCGCTCAGCGCGGGATACAGCGGAAGCGAGAGGATCTCCGCGCACACCTGGTCCGCAACCGGGCACGGCGCCGGTTGCTCGGCCGCAAGGGCCGGCTGTCTGGGGATGGGGACCGGGTAGTGAATCAGCGTCTCGATCCCCGCGGCGGCCAGGTGGGTCTGCAGCCGATCGCGTTCCCGCGCGCGGATCGGAAACAGATGATAGACGTGGCCCGCGTCGCATTCGGCGGGGACGACAACGGACGTTCCAGCGAGCGCGCGGCGGTACCGGGCGGCCTTGTCCCGCCGCGCGGCGGTCCACGTCGGCAGGAACGCCAGCCGGGCGCGCAGGACGGCTGCCTGGATCTCGTCGAGCCTGGAGTTCACGCCGGGCTCGAGGTGATGGTACCGGTCCGTCTGCCCGCCGTTTCGAAACCGCTTCAACTTGTCCGCGAGACTCGCGTCCGCGGTGGTGACGGCGCCGCCGTCGCCGAGGGCGCCGAGGTTCTTCGTCGGGTAGAAGCTGAACGCGCCTGCGACACCGTAGCTGCCCACGGGCCGCCCGTCAGACGTCGCCAGGTGTGCCTGGCAGCAGTCTTCGATCAGGGCAAGACCGTGGCGCCGGGCCACCTCGGCGAGCGCCGGCATGTCGGCTGGCTGCCCGTACAGGTGGACCGGCAGGATCGCCGCGGTCCTGGGCGACACGGCCGCCTCAACCGCGCGTGGGTCGAGCGTCAGCCGGCGGGCGTCGAGATCCGCGAAGACGGGCCGCGCCCCGGCCATCATCACCGCCAGTGCGGAAAACGCCGCCGACAGCGGCGTCGTGATGACCTCGTCGCCGCGGCCGATGCCGAGCGCGCGGAACACCAGCGCGATGGCGTCGGTGCCCGTGCCGACGCCCACGGCGCACGGGGCGCCGCACGCCGCGGCGAACTCGGCCTCGAAGGCTTCGACCTCCGGCCCCAGGATGAACCACCCGCGGTCGATCACGCGGCGGATCGCCGCGTCGATCGCGCGAGCGTCTTCGCCAGGCGTCAGGCTGACGAACGGCACGCGGCGTGCGCTCACGGGCGGCTCCGCGTCCCGTTGTCGGGGGCGTCGATGTACCGGGGGAGGTGCTCGCGGTAGTACGCGACGGTGGCCGCCAGCCCCTCGCGGAGCGAGACGCGCGGCGTCCAGCCGACCGCCGCGCTGAACTTCCGGGAGTCCGCGTAGAAGTTGCCGATGTCGATGGCCTTCTTCTCCGGCGGCCAGTCCACGTACCGGGCGTGACCGGTTCCGGCGATCTCGAGGAGCAGGTGGACGAGCTCGCGGTGGCTGACCGGCGTGAGGCCCCCGACGTTGAAGACGTCGCCGTTGCACGCATCCGACGCGCCAGCCCGCAGGAACGCATCAGCGGCATCGTCGACGTACACGAAATCGCGCAACTGCGCCCCGTCGCCGTAGATCTGAATCTCCCCGTCCTCGACGGCCAGACGGATGAACCAGCCGATAAACCCCTGCCGGTTGTGCTTGACGAGTTGGCGCGGGCCGTAGACGTTCGTGAGCCTGAGCGAACAGGCGCGGATGCCGAAGACGTGATAGTAGAGCACGTGATAGTTCTCGCCGGCGGCCTTGTTGATGCCGTTGACGTCCGTGGGCCGCACCAGGTGCCGCTCGTCGACGGGGAGCGACTCAGGCTTGCCGTACACCTGGCGCGTGCCGGCGTACACGACCTTGACGCCCGGGTTGTTCTGGCGGCAGGCCTCGAGGATCGAGAGCTGGCTGCGGCAGTTGATCTCGAGATCCGTGTAGGGATCCCGCATGCTGTCGATGTGGCTGACCTGTCCGGCGAGATTGAAGATCACGGCCCGGTCGCGGACCAGGTAGTTCATCGTGCTTTCCTGGCGGACATCCGCCACGTTGACGCGCACGCGCGATTCGATCCCGTCGATGTTGAAGAGGTTCCCTCCGTAGTCGGGGATCAGCGAGTCCACCAGCAGGACATCCGCACCCAGATCGACCAGCTGGCGCGCCAGGTTGCTGCCGATGAAGCCGAGTCCTCCCGTGATCATCACCGGGCAGCCGCGGTAGAACGACCGGTAGTCGGACGTCACGGCGCGGTTCCTCCCTGCGGCGGTTGCGGTCCCTCCGCGCGTCGCCAGACCAGCTCGATCCACAGCCTGCCGACATCGACCATCGTGCGCGCAATCCGCCCGACGTTGAAGAACTGGGACCGGCCGTACGCCCGGTGGTAGTGATGCACCGGGACCTCGGCGATGCGGAAGCCCGCGTCCTGGATCTTCTTCATCATCTCGAGGCAGATGACGCCGCTCGTTTTCACCAGGTGCACCCGCTCGAAGATGCTCCGGCGCATCAGCCGGAAGTCGCAGTCGACATCGCGCACGCGGAGGCCGAACAGCAGCCGGACCGTGTGATGGTAAATCCGCCCGATCAGGATCCGGTGGAGCGGGTCCGAGCGGTTGATCTTGTACCCGTTCACCAGGTCGGCGCTGCTGTCCATGCGCTCCCACAGCTGCGCCATCTCGCGGGGATCGTACTGCGCATCGCCGTCCGTGTAGAACACGACCTCCTTGGTCGCCGAGCGAAACCCGCTCTGCAGTGCGCCGCCGTAACCGCGGTTCCGCTCGTGCGTCACCACGCGGACCTGGGGGTACAGCCGCGCCAGCTCCGCGGCAATCTCGGCCGTCGTGTCCCGGCTGCCGTCGTTGACGATCAGCACCTCGAAGTCGGGCGTCAGCCGGCCCGCGGTCTGGACCGCGGCAATCACCAGGCTGGCGATCGTGGCCGCGTCATTGTACGCGGGGAAAAAGACGCTCAAACTCGACGGCCGGGTTGCGGCTGGCGATGGCATGGGAAGGGCTGCACACCGAACGGCAGGCTGCCGGATCAGTGCGGAACCTTAGCACGGCGGAGACGTGAAGGGCAAGGCGCGTGCCGCACGGTACGCGGACTCAAACCGCCCGGCCACTTTCTCCCAACTCCACGACTCCACGGCGCGGCTTCGGGCGCGGGCGCCGATCCGGGCGCGGGCGGCGGGATCGGCGAGCAGACTGTCAACGGCTTCCGCGAGTGCCGGCGCGTCGCGTTCCGGGACGAGCCGGCCTGTTTCGCCGTCCTCGACGACCGACGGGATGCCGCCCGCCGTCGTCGCCACGAGCGGGGTCGACGAGGCCAGCGCTTCCATCACCACGTTCGGCAGGCCGTCCACGTTGCCGGCTTCATCGTGGACCGACGGGACGATGGCGACATCGGCAGCCGCAAGGTACCGGGCCACCTCGTCGTGCCCGAGCACGCCGGGAAACCGCACTCGCGTGCCCAGGCCGTGGGCGGCTGCGCGCGACCGCAGCGTGCCGTCGAGGTCTCCGCCGCCGCCGAGCACCAGGACCAAAGCCGGCCACCGCTCGGCCAGGAGGGCGAAGGCGTCGATGAGGAACTCGAAGCCTTTCTTGCGGACGAAACGGCCCGCGGCGAACAGCACGGGGTCGTCTGTGCCCACGCCGAGCAGGTCGCGCACCGCCGCGCGGGCGCCGGGGTCCGGGGCGAACCGGCTCGCGTCGACGCCGTACGGCACGGTCTCCGTCCGATCGCGGGGTGCGCCGAGCCCGATGGCCCGCTCGCGCAGATCGTCGCTGCACGCGGTCACCCACCCCGCCCGCCTGAAAACCGCGCGGGCCACCGCCCGCGCCGGGCCGTGACGCTCCGCCACATACACGTCGGATCCGTGCAGGCTGACGACGAGCGGCAGTCGTCCCGCCGCGGCTGCGGCGATCGCTCCGCCCGGCACGACCCAGTGGCCGTGCACCACGGTCGCGCGCTCCCGGCGGATCACGATCCGCGCGGCGCGAAGCCCGGCCGCGAGCGCGAGCGGCGCGACGGCCCAGGCGGATCGCCGCAGCCTGACATCCTCCCGCAGCGCACCGGCGTAGCCGAAGACGTTGAGCGCGCGGAGGGGCGCGTAACGGAACGGGTGGAAGCGGACACCGTACTCTGCCGGCCCGCGCCTCCAGCGCGGGTGCCAGGGCAACACCAGGTGAACCCGGTGGCCGCGGGCGGCCAGGCCGCGCGCGATCGGCTCCATGAACGTGCCGATCGTGTCGCCGGCAAACCTGGGGTACGACGTGGTCACCATGACCACGGTTTCCCGACGAGCGGGACGATCCGGTTCGGCAGCGGTCACAATAGAGCCCCGGATCTCACGTCAGCCGCCGCAGGATGAGGCGCCAGGGCATGATGATCGACTCAATCAGCACGCCTGAGGAGATCTTCGACGTGCCCCCGCGCCGCTCGATGAACACGATGGGCACCTCGCCGATCCGGCATCCGCGGCGGGCGGCTTCGAACGCGGTCTCCACGACAAATGCGTAGCCGTCTGAGGCAATCCGATCGAGCGGAATCCGCGTCAGGGCCTCGCGCCGCCAGCAGCGGAAGTTGGCGGTGCAGTCGCGCAGACGAAGGCCCGTGATGGTGCGGACGTACCAGTTCGCGAAGGTGCTCAGGATGAGCCGCCGGAGCGGCCAGTTGACGACCGAGATGCCGCGCAGGTACCGGGAGCCGATCACGACGTCGAAGCGGTCCGTCGCCGCGACGAGGTCAGGCAGGTACTTCGGGTCGTGCGACAGGTCGGCGTCCATCTGGCAGATGAGGTCGGCACCCGTGGCGAGCGCCCGCTGCATTCCCTCGACGTACGATCGCCCGAAGCCGCGGCGCCCGCGCCTGTGGATGACCTCGACGCGGCCGGGGAACTCCTGCGCCAGCGAGTCGGCAATCTCGCCGGTCCCGTCGGGCGAGGCATCGTCCACGACGAGGATCGCGTAGCCGGGCACGCTGAGGATCTGCCTGACGAGCGTGTCGAGATTCTCCCGCTCGTTGTACGTCGGGATGACGACCAGGATCCGGGGAACCTCGGCGTGCGCGCGCTCAGCGCCGCCAGGCGGACGTGGAGGGCTTTCCATCATGGCGCACACTCCGGCACGGGCGCAGGCCGCGGCGCCCGCGACCAGAGGGCCGCCGCGCAGACAATCGCCGTCGGATCGAGGACGGGGATGCGGAACCGTTCCTGCGGAAAGAACACGATCGAGACCGCCACCGCTGAGGCAGCCATCAGCCAAAGCGCACGCGGCGGACATCTCAGGCGCCGCTGGCGCGGAAGCGCCGCCGCGGCCAGCACAAGAACGGCTGCGAACGACACGGCCGACGTGACGAAGTAACGGGTCGAGTGGAGACGGTACGACGGACCGATCGGCACAATCGTGTAGAAGGCCTTGCGGGCCAGCAGCCACGCCCACGCCAGCGGGTGACGGCGGATGTACTCGAGCGCTTCGCGGGTGTACACCGCGTCGAGTTCCTGCATGGTCAGGCCGGGGTGGCGCGCCACCAGGTCAAGTTGGGCTCTCTTGAGCGCGGGGTTGGCCGCCATGTCCCCTTCCCCGCCCGCCAGCGGGTGGTTTCCGGTCCAGAACGTCACGCCCCCATGCGCCGGGTTTACGACGAACCGGCCGTGGACGGCGGCGTTGCGCGCCATCCACGGGACCGCGACGACGAGCGCGCCGGCCAGCAGCAGCGCCGCCGTCCGCCAGCGCCGCCGCCACGCCAGCCACGGTACGGCCAGGATCAGGAACACCGCCATCGCCTCGCGCGTCAGCAGCCCCACGCCGGCGGCCACCCCGGCCGCCAGCGCCGGCCAGGACGAGGCGGGGCGTTCGCGATCGATCGCCTCGCCCAGCCACCAGACCACCGCCAGGGCGAGCACCACGTACAGCGTCTCGGAGAGGAGGTACGCGCTGATCCAGACCAGCGGGGGGTAAACAGCCGACAGCCACGCCGCCGCCACCCCCGACGTCGGCCCGGCAGCGCGCCATGCCATGATCGCGATCAGCCAGACAGCGCAGGCGCCCAGCACGGATTGCGCGACTTTGACTGCGGCTGGCACGCCTGCGTCGACGCGGGCCGCGGTCGTCGGGCCGGAAGAGACCAGCACGGCTGCCACGAAGGCGGGGTAGGCAGGCGCGCGCTCGGCAAAGTGCGATCCCGTCGCCGACGGATCGCCTGGCGCGTCGTAGGTGTACCCTCGCCCCTCCGCGAGGCTCCGTCCCAGCAGCAGGTACTCCTGCTCGTCGAGCGTCAGCGGCTTCCCGACCCAGTACCCGAGCGCGAAGCCCAGCCGAAGGACCAGCCCGGTGAGCACGGCGGCCCACACCCACACCGCGGGGCGGGAGGCGGCTCGGCGCGTGGTCCGGATGGCTGGCGGGCTCTCGTCCATGCGGATGGCCTAGCGGCGCCCCTCGAAGCGCAGGGCCGAGATCTGCTCGGAGACCAGGCCGACCAGGAACACGATCACGGCGAGCATGATCAACAGCACCGACGAGTTCGTGACGTGCGCCTGTGTGGCAATGGTCCAGACGGCGTAGGCCGCACCGACGCCGAACGTCGCCAGGCTGATCGGGAGGAAGACGCGCAGGGGGCTGAAGATGGTGACGACCTTGAGGACGATGAGGAAGAACTTCGCCCCGTCCCTGGCCAGGCGGATCTTCGAGTGCCCCCTCCGCTGCAACGCCTCCACCGGTTCGAACGCCACGTTGTAGCCCGCCTTGATAAACGCCAGCGTCGTCGTTGCCGGGGTCGAGAAACCGTTGGGCAGCAGGTGCAGGAACTCACGGAGTTGCTCGCGCCGCGCCGCGCGGAAGCCGGAGGTGAGATCGGGGATGGCGCGGCCCGTCAGGTACCCGGCAAGCCAGTTGAGCACGGCGTTGCCGAGGCGGCGTGAGGGAGTGGCCTGGGTCGATCCCACCCGGGCGCCGACAACCAGGTCGTACTCGCCCAGCTTTTCCGCCAGCCGGAGGCTGTCAACTGGCCGATGCTGGCCGTCGCCGTCGATGATCATCACGTAGTCGCCTGCCGCCGCCCGGATCCCGGTCTTGACGGAGGCGCCGTTGCCCTTGTTGTACGGGTGGCGGATGACGGTCGCTCCCTCGCGAGCGGCGCAGGCGCCCGTCTCGTCGGTCGATCCGTCATCGACGACGAGAATCTCGCGCCACGACGCGGCGGCGCGCAGGCCGGCGACGACCTCCGCGATGCCGGCCCCTTCGTTGTACGCCGGCACGACAATCGAGATGTCACCGGGTCTCGCCACGCGTCTCTCCCCGAGAGGCCCCGTCCTCTCCCTGCTGCCTTCCGGCCAGGCTCGGCGGGTCCTGATTCAGCTCGAGCCGCTTGACGCGGTACAACACGTCCTCGATCAGCTTCCGGTTGCCTGAGATCACATCGGCGAGGAGGCCGATGAGCGCGATCTGGAATCCCACGATCAGCAGCACCGCCGACAGGATGAGGGATTGCAGGTGTCCCATCCCGGTGCCGGTCAGGTAGTAGTAGAGGAACCGGATCGAGATGGCGAAGCCGCCTGCGAAGATCACCAGCCCGATCGCGGAAAAGACCTTGAGCGGCTCGTACATCGCGTAGACGCGGACGATCGTCGCCGCCGACGCCTTCATGTACGTCCAGACGCTGCCGAACAGTCGGGACTCCCGCGTCCGGGGATTCGTGCTGACCGGCACGTGCGCAATCGCAATCCGCTTCTTGCCGGCCTGGATGATCGACTCGAGCGTGTACGAGAACTCCGAGACCATGGTCAGCCGGAGCGCCGCCTCGCGCGTGTACGCCCGGAACCCGCTGGTCGTATCGGGCACCTGGGTGCCCGACACCTTCCGCACCGCCCAGCTCCCGAGGGACTGGAGGATCTTCCGCGTGCGGCTCATGTGCTCGACGTCCTTGATCTTGCGGTCGCCGATCACCAGATCGGCCTTGCCGGCGAGCAGCGGCGCGACGAGCGTCGGGATGTCCCGGCCGGCGTACTGATTGTCGCCGTCGGTGTTGACGATGAAGTCGGCGCCCAGCTTCAGGCAGGCGTCGATGCCTGCCATAAACGCCGCGGCAAGGCCGCGCCGGCGCCTGAAGCGTACGAGGTGGTGCACCCCGTGCGCGCGCGCCACCTCCGCGGTGCCGTCCGTCGAGCCGTCGTCGACGACGAGAATCTCAACGCGGTCGACGCCGGGGACGGTGCGCGGCAGGTCGGCCAAGGTTGCGGGCAGCGTGGCGGCCTCGTTCAGGCACGGGATCTGGATGATCAGCGTGGTCCCGCGGGGGGTGATCGCCGGTTCGGTCATGCCCTGTGTCACGCTCCTACTCCCCGAGCAGCTTCTCGATCACGCCGTCCCAGGTGACGGTGGTCGCCCGCAGACGCCCGGCTTCTCCCCACGCCCGGGCGAGGCCCGTATCGGCTGCCAGCTCGCGGAGGGCCAGGCCGATGGCCTCCGGAGTCGGCTCCGTGACGCGGCCGTTGACGCGGTCCGTGACGAACTCGAGCGGGCCGCCGGAATCGGTGGCGGTGACGACCGGCTTCGCCGCCGAGAACGCCTCGAGCGTCACGTACCCGAAATCCTCGTCGAACGGCGCGTACACAACCGCCAGCGCGCCGGCGTACAGCGCGATCAGCCGATCATCGTCCACCGATCCGAGAAAAGCGACCCGGTCCGCCACGCCCTCGTCGACGGCCGTGCGCTCGGCGCGGGCCAGCTGCGTGCCGGTGCCGACGACGACGAGCCGCAGCGGCGGGTCCGTGTGCCTGAGGGCACGGATAGCCAGGTCGACTCGCTTGATCGATTCGACGCGGCCGACCGAGAGCACGTAGGAGCCGTACGGCCCCGGCGTCAGGCGTGCACTGAGCCTCGGCGGATGATAGAGCGGTTCCGCCGCGAGGCCCAGGTATTTCTCGAGCCGCCGCGCCGTGTTGGCGGCGTTCGTAAACAGGCGGCGCGACTCGAGCAGCATCTGCCGGTCGGCCCGCATCAGCCGGTCGCGCAGACCGACGTCGCGCTCCGCGTGCACGAAGTCCGCGTACGCCGTGCCGCAGAGCTCGTACGCCGCGCGGTACTGGTGGATCAGCCACGTCACCTTGTTCGGATGGCGCACGAAGTAGGTCGGGAACTTGGTCGCAATCACGAGATCGATCGGCTCGCCGTTGCTCTCGCTCAGATCGATCAGACGCCACGCGGCGGCGTGCGCCAGGATCTCCTCCTTCGGGTACCACTTGAACGGGATCGCGACACGGCTGACCTCATGCCCGCGCCGGCGCAGCTGGTCGATCAGCTGACAAACGTGGCTCTCGGCGCCGCCCTCGACAAACGGCACCTGCGCCTCGCAGACCGCGATCCGTAGCGACGGCATCAGCCTCCCTGCCTCCGACGTGCCGCCTCCGCGACCCGTGCGCCGCGCGCCGGGCGCAGGACGGCCGGATTGCCCGGCCTACGTGGCAAACCTGAAGTGGATGATATCGCCATCCCGAACGACGTACTCCTTTCCTTCGAGTCTGACCTCGCCGTGCTCACGGCAGGCGGCCATCGAGCCGCGGCCGACCAGGTGATCATAGGTGACCACCTCCGCCCGGATGAAGCCCCGCGCGATGTCGGTGTGAATCTCCGCCGCCGCAAGCAGGGCGGTCGTGCCGCGCGGGATCGACCAGGCGCGGCACTCGTCGTCACCCACGGTGAAGAACGACAGGTACCCCAGCAGATCGTACACGCCGCGGATCACGCGGTCGATCCCGGATTCCTTGAGGCCGAGGTCCGCGAGGAATGCCGCCGCGTCACCGGGGTCGAGCCGCGCGATCTCCAGCTCGATCTTCGCGCAGACGGGCACGGCCCGCGTGGCCGCGCGCGACAGGAAGGGATCCAGGCCGGCGTCGTGCGCGGCCCGGGCCCCTTCGGAGAGCAGCGACAGATCGGCCTCGTCGACGTTGACGACGAGCAGCAGCGGCTTGGCCGAGAGGAACTGAAACCCGCGGAGACGCTTGCGTGCATCGTCGGCCAGGTCCACCGCCCTCAGCGGCGTGCCGTGCTCAAGCGCGCTGCGGCACATCGCGAGCACGTCGCGCTCCTGCTCGAGCTCCGGTGTCCGCGCCTTCTTGAGGTCCCGCTCGATGCGATCGAGCCGCTTCTCGGCCACGCTCAGGTCCGCGAGAATCAGCTCGTCCTCCATGGCCTGCGCATCGTGTGCGGGATCCGTGCTGCCCTCCGCGCGAGGGACCGAGGCGTCCGCGAACGCCCGCACCACGTGCACCAGCGCGTCGGCGTCCCTGAATGGCGCGAGGTCGAACAGGGCCTGCGCAACCGACCGCCCTGCGCCGCCCAGATCCGCGCACTCGACCACGGCCGGGACGCGCTTGCGCGGGTTGTACATCGCGGTCAGCCGGTCGAGACGCGGATCAGGAACGCGGGCCACCCCCACCGTGGCCTCCAACCGCCCTGCGCCGCCGCGAGGCGGTTCCGCATGCCGCGTCATCAACTGGAAGAGGGACGTCTTGCCGACCGACGGAAAACCGATGAGCGCCGTACGCAGCATCAGGGCCCCCATCCTAACATGTGGCACCCACCCCTACCCACGACCGAGTACACAACCCGTGCCGTAGGCGCCTGCCGACACCCCAACGAGCAGCGAACAAATAGCGTAAGTCACTGAGCAGGTTGATTTTGCGGTTGACTTCCAGAGCCTGCTCTTCTAGTATCCGAGTGGTCTTTTTTGGACAAAAGTGGAGCAATGTCAGTCCTTCGCGGCAACTACCCGGCCAAAATCGATGACAAGAGCCGCCTGAAGATCCCGACGGCCTTTCGCACGTTTGTCGAGGAGCACTACGGCCCCGAATTGTACGTCACCAGCATCCGGGGAGACTCGGTTCGCATCTATCCGCTCGCAGTGTGGGTGGAGCTTGAGCGCAAGCTCGAGCTCGCGGCTTCGCTCGATCCGGCTCGCCAGCGGTTCCTGGCGCGCGTGAGCTACTTCGGCCAGGTCGCTGCGATCGATCGGCAGGGTCGGGTCGTCATTCACGCGCGGCTCCGCGAGGCGGCGGACATGAGCGGCGAGGTCGACGTGCTGGGCCAGATCAACTTCCTCGAGGTCTGGAACCACGAGCGGTTCGTCGCCAGGCTCGAGCGCGATCCGTTCACCGACGATGACGCGCGGGAGCTGGCGAAGCTGGGCATCTGAGGCCGGCGCGGGGAGCCATGTCCATGCATGTCCCGGTGATGACCGCCGAGGTGATCGAGTATCTCGTGCCGGGGCAAGGCGGTGTGTTCCTCGACTGCACGGTGGGACTGGGCGGGCATGCGGCGGCGCTTCTCACAGCCGGCGCCGGCCGCCTGATTGGCCTCGACCGGGACGCGGAGGCGCTTGCCATCGCGCGCGATTCGCTCGCCTCCTGGGAGGGCCGGGTGGAACTGGTGCACGCGGACTACAGGAGCCTGGAGACGGTGCTCGATGCGCACGGCATCGGCGTGGTTGACGGCGTGCTGGCCGACCTGGGGATGTCGTCGTTCCAGCTGGAGAGCGGCGGCCGGGGTTTCAGCTTCCGCCGAGACGAGCCGCTCGACATGCGGATGGATCGCAGCGCCGGCCCGACCGGCGCGGCGTTGCTGGCAGACACCGGCGAATCGGAGCTGGCCGACATCATCTTCACGTACGGCGAGGAGCGGTACGCGCGACGGATTGCGCGCGCAATCGTCGCCACGCGTGAGCGCGAGCCGATCACACGCACCGAGCAGCTCGCCGGCATCGTCAGGCGGGTCGTCCCGCGACGCGGGCACCAGCGGATCGACCCGGCGACGAGGACGTTTCAGGCGATCCGGATCTGGGTGAACCGCGAGCTGGAAGGACTCGATGCCTTCCTCGCCGCTGCGGCCGGACGGCTGCGCGCTGGGAGGCGGCTGGCCGTGATCACGTTTCAGTCGCTCGAGGACCGGGTTGTGAAGCGGACCTTCAAGGCGCTCGAGCAGTCCGGCGGAACGGCCTGCCGCGTGCTGACGCGGAGGCCGGCGCGGCCGTCGGAGGAGGAAACCGACCGGAACCCGCGGGCCCGGAGCGCCAAGCTGCGCGTGCTGGAACGGATCGACTGAGGGAGCTGAACGTTTCACCGAGGGTGCACACATGGACGCGGCCGAGTATGCGATCAGTAAGCACGTGCGGAACAACCTGGTCGTGCGCGAGGTCGACGAGATCCGCCAGCGGCAGCTCTGGCGGTGGGTGTTCATCGTCTTCGTGCTGGTCGGCGTTGCGGTGATCACCGCCTGGCAGCACCTTGAGCTGCTGCGCTACGGGTACCGGCTGGAGGCCATGCAGCAGGAACGCGCCGACGAAGAGGAGATCGCGCGGCGCCTCCGGCTCGAGATTGAGACGCTGCGGTCGCCGGAGCGGATCGCGCAGTACGCGACCGAGCGACTGCATATGGTCGCGCCGCGCCGCGACGAGGTCGTGGTGATCGAGCGCGTCGTCCCGGCGGAAGCGCCGCCGTCGTCGGTTGTGGCGTCGCGATAGGAGAGTGCCGTGACTGACCAGAACCCGCGCGGGTGGCAACCGATCGTCAGGCGTCGCCTGCTGGTCCTGGCATGCGTGTGCGCCGCGTGGACCGTGGCGATCGAAGGGCGGCTCGTGTACCTGCAGGTCTTCCAGCGCGCGGAGCTGCAGGCGATGGCGGACAAGGCGCAGAAGCAGTCCATCACGATGCCGGCCCGGCGAGGGGACATCCTCGATCGCCACGGGCGGGTGCTGGCCATGAGCGTCGATGCCGATTCGATTTATGCCGTGCCCGCCGTGATCGAGAACGCGAGCGCCGCGGCCGCGGCGGTCTGCAGCGCGCTCGACGACTGCACCGCGCGGGATCGCCAGACGCTGACCGAGCGCTTCGGGCGGAAGACCCCCTACGCGGTCGTGAACCGCCAGGTGTCCCCGGCCGCGGCAGCACGCGTCGCCGCCCTCGGGCTGAAGGGCATCGCCTTCGTCCAGGAGCCGCGCCGGTTCTACCCGAACCGGGAGCTGGCCGCGCACGTGCTCGGCTTCGTTGGCATGCGCGGCGGGGAGACCGACAGCAAGGGGCTCGGCGGCATCGAGGCCACGTACGACCGGCAGATCAGCGGCGAGGCCGGCGCGATCATCGTTCAGACCGACGCGCGCCGCCGGGCCTTCAGCCGGATCGAACGGCCGCCCGTGCCGGGGTCGACGCTCGAGCTGACGATCGACGAGGTCCTGCAGTACATCGCCGAGCGCGAGCTGCGCGCCGCCGTCGAAGCCAACCGCGCCGCCGGCGGCAGCGTGGTCATCATGGATCCGCACACGGGCGAGATCCTCGCGCTGGCGAACGAACCGACGTTCAACCCGAACGCCTTCCGGGAGTCCGCCGAACTCGAGCGGCGCAATCGTGCGGTGCAGGACCTCTACGAGCCGGGTTCGACGTTCAAGGTGGTGACGGCATCGGCCGCGATCGAAGAAAGGGTCATGTCGCCCACCGACCCGATCGACGTCAGCGCCGGCCTCATCCGGATCGGCAGCCGGGTCATCGAGGACGTGCACCGCTACGGGACGCTGTCGTTCACCGACGTGATCGTCAAGTCCAGCAACGTCGGCGCCGTCAAGGTGGGACTGCGCCTGGGGGCCGAGCGGCTGGGACGGTACGTTCATCGTTTCGGATTCGGCACGCGGCTCTCGCCCGACTTCCCGGGCGAGAACGCGGGCATCGTGTGGAGTCCGGACGCCTGGAGCGACAGCGCGCTGGCGTCGGTGGCCATGGGCTACCAGATCGGCGTGACGCCGCTGCAGATGGCCGTCGCGGCCAGCGCCGTGGCCAACGGAGGCACGCTCGTCCAGCCTGCCGTCGTGCGGGCCCTCGTGAAGGACCACGCCCGGACCGAGGTCCCTCACCGGACGATCCGCAGGGCGATCAGCCCGGCTACGGCGGCGGAGCTGACCGCGATCATGGAAGGCGTGGTTGCTGACGGGACGGCGAAGGCTGCGCAGCTCCCCGGCTTCACCGTTGCGGGCAAGACAGGGACGGCCGCGAAGATCGTCGACGGCCAGTACTCCAAGACGGACTACATGGCGTCGTTTGTGGGCTTCGTTCCGTCGCGCGCGCCGCTGCTGACGATCCTGGTGGTGATCGACTCGCCTCACGCCGGCGCCTACTACGGCGGTTCGGTGGCCGCGCCGGTGTTCAGGCAGATCGCCGATGCGGCGCTGACGTATCTGGGCGTGGCGCCGACCACGAACCCCGTGCCCGCGGTGATGGTCGCGCGGCGTTCGTCGCGCGCCGGCGCGCCGGCGGCCGTGCCGGCCGACACCTCGAGGGCGCTGCCCTCGTTCTCGCTCCGCGAAGGCGAGCTGCCGGACCTGCGCGGACTCGGCCTCCGGGAGGCCGTTCGGATCCTGACCAGGCTCGGCATGCCGGCGCGCGTCGCGGGCGCCGGCATGGTCGTCGCGCAGGACCCGCCCCCGGGAACACCCATCGAACCCGGCCTCGCGTGCCGGCTTGTGCTGGGCCGGGCCCCGGCCCAGGGGCTGACGAACGATCCGTGGCCATGACCCTCGGCGAGCTCATCGGCGCGATTGCCCCGGCGGCCCCCGACGGCCCTGTGCGTGTGATGGCCGATGCGGCCGCGCTCTGCCGGCCGGTCCGCGCCGTCGCCTACGATTCGCGGAAGGTCGGACCCGGGTCGCTGTTCGTGGCGCTGAAAGGCCAGCACGCCGACGGCGCGATGTTCGTCCCTCAGGCCATCGCGCGAGGCGCCGTCGCCATCGTGTCCGAGTCCGAGCCGGCGCCGGAGCTGAAGGCGGCGTGGATAGTCGTGCCTGATGCCCGGCGCGCCATCGCTGCACTCGCCACCGCCTTCCACGGGCATCCCAGCCGCGAGATGACGGTCGTCGGGATCACGGGCACGAACGGGAAGACCACGACCGCCTACCTGGCCAGCGCGCTGTTCGAGGCCAGGGGCACACGCTGCGGCGTCGTCGGCACGGTGGTCTACCGGATCGGGGGGCAGGAGCGCGAGGCCGCTCGCACGACGCCGGAGGCTCCGGACGTGCAGCAGTTGCTGCGGGAGATGGTGACGGCCGGGTGCGGGGCCTGCGTCATCGAGGTGTCGTCGCACGCGCTCGCCCTGCACCGCGTGGATGGCACGCGATTCGCCGTGGCCGTCTTCACGAACCTCACGCGGGACCACCTCGATTTCCACGGCGACATGGGGTCGTACTTCCTGGCCAAGCGGCGGCTGTTCGAGCTGCTGCCCGAGGACGGCGTCGCCGTCGTCAACCTCGACGACGCGAGGGGTTCCGAGCTGATGTCGCTCGGACGCCGGACGATCACGTACGCCATCGGCCGGCCGGCGGACGTCCGGCCCGGTCCGCTGACCTTCTCGCTTGCTGGCCTCGAGTTCGACGCCGACACGCCGGCGGGCCGACTCCACGTCCGCTCGCAGCTCGTCGGGCGGCCGAATGTGTACAACCTGCTGGCCACCGTGGCGACGGGCGTTGCGCTGGGCATGGCGCCACCCGTGATCGAACAGGCCCTTGCCGCGGTCAAGGGTGTGCCGGGCCGGTTCCAGCTCGTGTCGGAGCCTGGCGATGACGTCACCGTGGTTGTCGACTACGCGCACACCGACGATGCGCTGAAGAACCTGCTGGAAACCGCGCGCCCTCTGGCGACACGCCAGCTGATCACCGTGTTCGGATGCGGCGGGGATCGCGACCGGACGAAGCGGCCGCTGATGGGAGCCGTGGCGGCGCGGCTCAGCGACGTGGTGATCGTCACCTCGGACAACCCGCGCAGCGAGGATCCGGCGGCCATCGTCGAGGAGATCAAGCTGGGCATCATCCAGCCGGCTGAGCGGCCGAGGCCCCAGGAGCCCACGCGCAACGGGCAGCGTCACATGCCGCCGCGCCCGCCGCAGGTGCTCACGATCGTCGATCGGCGCATTGCGATCGAGCGCGCCGTGGAGACCGCGGCCGCCGGCGACGTGATTCTCATCGCCGGCAAGGGGCACGAGAAGTACCAGGTCATCGGCGAGCGGACTCTGCCGTTCGACGATGTCGAGGTGGCGCGCGCCGCGCTGGCAAGGCGCCGCAGAGGGCATCAGGCAGGGTGAGAGCGGCCGGATGACCCGGCGGCGCGGGTGCCGCAGGACCGGCGGCGGGGGGTTGGGGAGCCGTGGAGGCGCGGTCGACAACGGAGCTGGCGCTGAGCGCCAGCGTGGTGGCGGGGGCGATGTCGGGCCGCCTCTTATCGGGCCGGCCGGACGATTCCGTCCGAGGCCTGTCCATCGACTCGCGCACGCTGGTCCCGGGCGACCTGTTCGTGGCCATCCGCGGCGAACGTTTCGACGGGCACGCATTCCTCGACGCCGCGCGGGCGGCAGGGGCCGTGGGCGCGGTGGTAGCCTCCCTCCCGCCGGGGGCGACGGAGGCGTGGCCGCCGCATTCCGTCTTCATCCTCGTCGAGGACACCACGCGGGCGCTGCAGGCGCTCGCCCGGTACGTGCGCCAGGTGTCCGGCAGCCAGGTCGTGGCCGTCACCGGCAGCACCGGCAAGACCACCACCAAAGAGATCACGGCGGCCCTGCTCGCTCTGAAGTACCGCGTGATTCGATCGACGGGAAACCTGAACAACCACATCGGCGTGCCGCTCTCACTCCTCCAACTGCAGCGCCGCCCCGAGATTGCCGTTGTGGAGCTCGGGATGAGCCATCCAGGTGAGCTCGGCAGGCTCGTCGCCATCGCGGAGCCGGACGTACGCGTCTGGACCAACGTGGCCGACGTGCACGCGGAGTTCTTCGCCTCGATCGAGGCGATCGCCGACGCCAAGGCGGAGGTGCTCCAGGGGGCGACGCCGCGAACGCTGCTCGTGGCCAACGCAGACGACCCGCTGGTGATGGCTCGCGTGCAGAACTTCGCGGGCTCGGTCAGCACCTTCGGAACCTCCGCCGCCGCAGACGTGTCGGCGAGCGCCGTCGACGACCTCGGTCTCGACGGCATGGCGGCGACCGTGCGGACGACGGCAGGCGCCACCCGGCTGCGCACGCCGCTCTTGGGGCGCGGCAACCTGGCGAACGTGCTGGCCGCGATCGCCGTTGCCGCCCGCTACGACATCCCGCTCGCGCAGGTTGCGGAGCGCGTGGCCACGTTGCAGCCGCCGGCGCATCGCGGCGTCGTGGTGCGGCTCGCCGGCGGCGTGACGCTGGTCGACGACTCCTACAACTCGAACCCTCGGGCACTCGAGGCGGCGCTTGACGTCGTCTCGCGCGAGCGTCACTGCGGACGGCGGGTGGCTCTGCTCGGCGAGATGCTCGAGCTGGGGGCACGGTCGGCTGCGCTGCATGCCGGCTGCGGCCGCGCGGCGGCGGCCGCCGGCCTCGATCTGCTCGTCACCGTGGGCGGCGATCCCGCCCGGGCACTCGGGACCGCAGCCATCGGCGCCGGCATGCGCGAGGGCGCCGTGTTCCACGAGCCGACGAGCGAGGCGGCCGCCACCCGGATCGCCGGCCTCGTCAGGCCCGGCGATCTCGTGCTGGTCAAAGGATCGCGCGGCATCCGTACCGACCTTGTGGTCGATCGGCTCATGGCGGAGTTCGGCTGATGCTCTACCATCTGCTCTACCCGCTGCACGCCGCGATTCCCGCGCTCAACGTCACGCGGTACATCACGTTCCGCACCGGCGCGGCCAGCCTCACCGCGCTCGCGGTCAGCCTGCTGCTCGGGCCCTGGCTCATCCGGCGGCTGCGCGGCTTCCAGATCGGGCAGGTGATCCGCCACGACGGGCCAGCCAGCCACCGCCCCAAGGCCGGCACGCCCACGATGGGCGGCCTGCTGATCCTCACCGCCGCAATCGCACCCACCCTGCTGTGGGCGGACCTCACGAATCCGTACGTGTGGATGGCGGTGCTGACCACGTTGGCGTTCGGCGCGATCGGCTTCGCCGACGACTACCTGAAGATCGTCCGGCGGTCCCACCACGGCCTGCGGCCCCGCTACAAGCTGGGATGGCAGACCGCGGCCGCGCTCGCCGTCGGCGTCGGCTTGATGGCGTTTGCCGCTGCCAGCCTCTACGATACGCGCCTGATCTTTCCCTTCTTCAAGTGGCTCCAGCCGGACATGGGATGGGGCTACGTGCCCTTCGCGGTTCTCATCCTGGTGGCCTCCTCCAACGGGGTGAACCTGACCGACGGCCTCGACGGCCTGGCCATCAGCACGTTCGCGATCGCCGCCGCGGCGTTCACCGCCCTGGCCTACGTGATGGGGAACAAGGTGTTCGCCGACTACCTCCTGGTCGTGCAGGTGCCGCGGGCGGCCGAGCTGACGATCTTTTGCGGCGCGCTGGTGGGGGCGAGCCTCGGGTTCCTCTGGTACAACTCGTACCCCGCTGAAATCTTCATGGGCGACGTCGGGTCGCTCGCACTGGGCGCGGCGCTCGGGACGGTGGCGCTGCTCGTCAAGCAGGAGCTCCTGCTGCTGTTCGTCGGCGGCGTCTTCGTGCTCGAAGGGCTGTCGGTGATCATCCAGGTCGTGTCGTTCAGGCTGACCGGGCAGCGCGTCTTCAAGATGGCGCCGCTGCACCATCACTTCGAGTTGATCGGTTGGAGTGAGCCGAAGGTGATCTCGCGGTTTGTCATCCTGGCAATCGTGTTTGCGCTCCTCAGCCTGACGACGCTGAAGCTGAGGTGAGAAGAGGCACGGAGAGGCGCAGGAGAGGCGTAGGAGAGGCACGGAGGGGGTGGCGGACGTGGACGTGAGGGGTCGGAGGGTCGTCGTGGTGGGCGGGGGACGAAGCGGCATCGGCGCTGCCGAGCTGCTGCTGGCCCGCGGGGCCCGGGTCACGGTGACCGACCTCAAGACGCGACTCGCGGAGGAGAACCGCCTGAAGCACGCGGGCGTGACGCTCGTTCTGGGCGGCCACCCCTCCGAGCTGATGCGGACGGCCGACCTCGTTGTCGTCAGCCCGGGCGTCCCGTGGCGCCAGTCTGCGCTCGTCGAAGCCCGGCAGGCGGGCGTCCCGGTCATCGGGGAGATCGAGCTGGCGTGGCGGTTCGTGCGCGGCCGCGTCGTGGCAGTCACGGGGACGAAGGGGAAGTCCACGACGACGACGCTCATCGGGCGGATGCTCGCGGCAGCGGACATCGCCGTCACGGCCGGCGGCAACCTGGGGACGGCGCTGAGTGCGCAAGTCGCCCGGTCCGCGCCCGAAACGGTGCACGTCGTCGAGGTCAGCAGCTTCCAGCTCGAGGGCATCGACACGTTCCGTCCGTGGATCGCCGTGCTGCTCAACGTCTCCACCGATCACCTGGATCGGCACGCGAGCTTCGAGGAGTACGTCGACGCGAAGGGCAGGCTGTTCGCGAATCAACGGGAAACCGACTGGGCCGTGGTCAACGCCGACGATGCGGCGGCAATGGCGCTGGCACGCCGGACACCGGCCAGACGGCGCGTGTTCGCGATGGACGCGCCCGTCCCCGAGGGAATCACGACGAGCGGTGCCTACATCGTGGAGCGGACCGCCGCCGGCGAGAGCCCGTTGATTCCTCTGAGCGCCATCCGGCTGATCGGCCGCCACCTGGTCAGCGATGTGCTCGCCGCGGCCGCTGCGGCGCGGCTGGCCGGCGCCTCGCCGGACGCGATGACGGCGGCGGTGGCGGCGTTCGCGGGGCTGGAGCACACGCTCGAGCCGGTCGCGGAGATTGCGGGCGTCCGGTTCGTGAACGACTCGAAGGCGACGAACATCGAGGCGGCCCGCCGTTCGATCGAGAGTTTCGCCTCCGGTGTCGTGCCGATCATCGGCGGTCGCTACAAAGGCGGCGACTTCGGAGTCCTTCGCGCGGTTGCCGCCGGCCGGGTCACGGCCGTCGTGGCCATCGGAGAAGCGAAAGGGCTGATCCGTGAGGCGCTCGGCGACCTCGTGCCGGTCACCGAAGCAGCGTCCATGGCCGACGCCGTCCAGGCCGCCTTTGCCGCCGCCTCGACCGGCGGCACGGTCGTGCTCGCGCCGGCGTGCTCGAGCTTCGACATGTTCGCGGACTATGCGGAGCGCGGGCGGGTGTTCAAGGAGGAGGTGGCGCGGCTGGCCGCAGGCCAGCGGCCAGGTGGTGAACAGTGAGCAGTCGTCAGTCGGCCTGTGGCGGCTGGGAGCTGGCCGCTGGGAACGCAGGCTGCCCCGGTCTGCGAGGCCGGTGTCCCAGCCCCCGGCTGACTGATGACTGCTGACTGTTCACGCCGGCGCTTCCTGTGGCGCCGGCCGCGCCTCTGTCGTGTCGGTCGAACAGGGCGATCGGTGTAGGGCTGGACGGAACGGATGGCAAGGAAACTCAAACCGGACCAGGTGCTGTTCCTCGTGACCCTGCTGCTCGTAGCCGCGGGCGTCGTGATGGTCTACAGCGCCTCGGCGATGATGGCGGCCGAGAAGTTCCGGCAGCCGCACCTGTTCCTGGTGAAGCAGGTCATGTGGGCCGCGCTCGGCATTGCGGTGCTCCACCTGGTCATGAAGGTGGACTACCGCCACTACCGCAGGCCCGGGGTCGTCTGGACCGCCGTCGGGTTCGCCACCGTCGGCCTGCTCGCGGTGTTCCTCTTCCCGCCGGTCAAAGGCTCGCATCGCTGGATTGGTCTCGGCTTCATGGGCATCCAGCCCTCCGAGTTCGCCAAGCTGGCGATCATCCTCCTGGCGGCCTACGTGCTTGAGCGCCGGATGAGCCGGATCAACGACTCCTGGAACGCGCTGGCCCCGCTCGGCATCCCGCTCGGCGTCTTCATGGTGTTGATTCTCTTCGAGCCCGACTTCGGGACCGCGATGGCCCTGCTGCTCATCGCGGCGGTCGTCGTCTTCAGCGCCGGCCTCTCGTACCGCTACGTCTTCGGCCTGGCGCTCGGCATGCTCCCGCTGGCGTATTCGCTGATCATGGGCGCCGACTACCGACGCCGCCGGTGGCTGGCGTTCTGGAACCCCTGGGAGAACCCGCGCGACGACGGCTATCACATCATCCAGTCGCTGATCGCCGTCGGGACGGGCGGCGTGGCGGGCAAAGGCTTCATGGCGGGCGTGCAGAAGCTCTTCTACCTGCCGGAGCCGCACACCGACTTCATCTACGCGGTGGTGGGAGAAGAGTGGGGGCTCATCGGCGCCACGGTCCTTCTGGCCGGCTTCGGCCTGCTCACGTGGCGCGGCCTGCGTGTGGCCTCGCGCGCGCCCGACTCGTTCGGCGCGTTCCTGGCGATCGGTGTGACGATGATGTTCGCGCTGCAGGCGCTGGTGAACGTCAGTGTCGTGCTCGGACTGCTGCCGACGAAGGGGATCCCGCTGCCGTTCGTGAGCGCCGGCGGCTCATCGCTGCTGGTGAACCTGCTGGCCGCGGGCATTCTCCTGAACGTATCGCAGCACGCGTCGGCCAAGGGGTGACACGCGGTCATGGCAGGCGTCGAGCCGGTGCGCGTCGTGATTGCGGGCGGGGGGACCGGCGGGCACCTGTTTCCGGGGATTGCCGTCGCGCGGGAGATCGTCAGGCGCGATCCCGCGGCGGTCGTGACGTTTGCGGGCACCGCGCGAGGCCTCGAGGCCCGTGTGTTGCCGCACGAGGGCTTCGCGCTCGACCTGGTCCGCAGCGCCGGCCTCAAGGGGAAGTCAGCGGGCGCGCGGCTCAGGGGCCTCGGCCTGCTACCGGCCAGCATGCGGGATGCGTGGACGATCCTCTCGCGCAGGAGACCCCACGCCGTGATCGGGCTCGGTGGCTACAGCTCGGGGCCGGTCGTGCTGCTCGCAGCGCTGCGGGGGCTGCCGACGGTCCTGATGGAGCAGAACGCGGTCCCCGGCCTGACAAACCGGCTGCTCGCGCGGGTGGTGACGGCGGCGGCTGTCACCTTCGAGACGACGACCGGGTACTTCAGGGACAAGGCGATCGTCACGGGAAACCCGGTTCGCCCCGAGTTCTTCGAGGCGGGCCGCACGCAGAGTGTTGAGCGGGGCGGCCGTCCCCGCGGGGCGATGGGAGTGCTGGTCTTTGGCGGTTCTCAGGGCGCGCACGCCGTCAACCTGGCCATGGTGGAAGCAGCGCCGAGGCTGGCTGCGGCGCCGACGGCCGTTGACCTGGTCCACCAGACCGGCGAACGGGATGCCGCGGATGTCCGAGACGCGTACACACGTGCAGGGCTGGCCGCGCGGGTCGAGCCGTTCCTCTTTGAGATGGCTCGCGAGATGAGCGCAGCCGATCTCGTGGTCTGCCGCGCGGGCGCGACGACGGTGGCGGAGGTGGCTGCCGCCGCACGGCCGGCCATTCTGATCCCTCTGCCGACGGCGACCGACGATCACCAGCGGAAGAACGCCGCGGTGCTGGAGCGAGCGGGCGCGGCGGACCTGATCGACCAGCGGGACCTGTCGGGCGAACGGCTGGCGGCGTCCATTCTCTCGCTGGCCCGCGATCCCGATCGGCGGCAGCGGATGGCGCAAGCCGTGCGCGCGTTTGCCAGGGCCGACGCGGCGGAACGGGTCGTCGACAAGCTGATGGTGCTCGCCGGCGAGGGGCGGAAGGCGTAGGCAGGACGAGGCACAGGAGAGGCGCGGGAGAGGTCGGGAGGAGAGGAGCGAGGCAGAGACGTGCTGGGACGGACGAGGCGAGTGCACTTCGTCGGCATCGGCGGGAGCGGCATGAGCGGCATTGCCGAGGTGCTGGTCAACCTGGGCTACGAGGTGACGGGCTCGGATCTCAGGCGGTCGGAGGTCACCGATCGGCTGGCCGGGCTGGGTGTCGTCGTGTACGAAGGGCACGACTCCCGCCACGTCGGTCTCGCGGACGTCGTGGTGTTCTCCTCGGCAGTCCGGCCGTCGAACCCGGAGATCACCGAAGCCGCCCGCCGGCGGATCCCGATCATCCCGCGGGCGGAGATGCTCGCCGAGCTGATGCGTCTCCGGTACGGCATCGCGGTCGCCGGCGCGCACGGCAAGACGACAACGACCTCCATGATCGCCGTGGTGCTTGAGCGGGCGGGCCTGGATCCGACAGCGGTTATCGGCGGGCGCCTGAGTGCGTTCGGCAGCAACGCGCGGCTTGGACGCGGCGACTGCATGGTGGCGGAGGCGGACGAGAGCGACCGGTCGTTCCTCACGCTCAACCCGTCGATCGCGGTCATCACGAACATCGATCGCGAGCACCTGGACAGCTACCGGGACTTCGACGATCTCCTGCAGGCCTTCGTCGACTTCGCCAACAAGGTCCCGTTCTACGGGGCCGTCGTGGCGTGCACGGACAATGTGCACGTGCGCGGCATTCTGCCCCGGATGACGCGCCGGGTGATCACGTACGGCCTTGAGTGGCCGGACGCCGACTACCGGGCGGAGCGCGTGGAGACCTCGGGGCTCGAGGCGAGCGCCTTCGTCCGGCGCCTGCGCCGGCCGGCGCAGCCCGAACGAGACGACACGCCGGGCCCGGCTGTCGTACTCGGAACGCTGAAGCTCCACGTGCCCGGCCGTCACAACCTCCAGAACGCGCTGGCCGCCGTCGCCGTGGCAGACGAGCTCGGTGTCGGCTTCGACCGGACGGCCGCTGCGCTGGCGGGGTTCCGAGGCGCCGAGCGACGGTTCGAGGTGAAGGGCGAAGCCGGCGGGGTGCTGGTGGTCGACGACTACGGCCACCACCCGACCGAAATTGCGGCTGTGATTGCCACTGCCCGTGCCGCCTTCGGGCGCCGGATCGTGGTGGTGTTCCAGCCTCACCGCTACACGCGCACGCGCCAGCTGTTAAGCGAGTTCGGGCCGGCGCTCCGTGGTGCGGACGAGATTGTCCTGACGGACATCTACGCCGCCGGCGAGGATCCGATCGCCGGGGTGACGATCCAGCTGCTCGCGGGCGCGATCCGGGGAGCCGTTGCGGCGCCGATCCACATGGCCGAGCGGCTCGACGATGTGGTGCCTGCGGTTGTTGCCGTGGCGAGGCCCGGGGACGTCGTCGTGACCCTCGGAGCGGGGTCGATCGGGGCTCTGGGTGCCAGGATCGTCGACGAGCTTCGCGCTCGGCACACGCCAGGCCGCCCGACGGAGTCATCGCCCGCCAGCGGTCGACGCGGAGCGGCGCCATGCCTGTGACCGCACCGGCCGATCGGCGGTTCCTTCGGGCCAAGGTCAAGCCGGGCCGACGCCGCAGCGCCTGGCACACCCGGCTGCGTGTGCTGCGGGCCGTGGTTGCGGCGGGCGTCCTGGTGGCGGCGGGGTACTCCGCCGCCTCCGCGATTGCCGGATCGGAGATGCTCCGCATCACGCGGGTGATCGTGAGGGGGCACGCGCGCCTGTCGGCCGAGCAGGTGCAGGGGCTGGTCGAGGAGCTGAAGGGGCAGCCCATCTTCGCGACCGACCTTGCCGAGTGGCGCCGGCGCGTGTGCGGGTCGCCGTGGGTACGTGAGGCAACCGTGCATCGCTCGCTGCCGTCGACCGTCGAGATCGCCGTGATCGAGCGTCGGCCGATCGCCCTCGGCCGTCTCGGCAACGAGCTGTTCCTGATAGACGCAGATGCCGTTGTCATCGACGCGTACGGCCCCCAGTACGCCGGTCTGGATCTGCCGGTTGTCGACGGCCTGGGAGGAGGCCCCGCGAAGGCGGGAGTGGCGCTCGACCGCGAGCGCATGGCGCTGGCCGCGAGGCTGCTGGATGCCGTCGGATCGCGGCCCGAGCTGGCACGCCGGATCTCGCAGGTGGACGTCTCCGACCCGCGTGACGCGGTGGTGACGCTCGAACGGGACCCGGTGCTGATTCGGGTGGGGGAGGAGCAGTTCGTCGAGCGGCTGCAATCGTACCTGGAGCTGGCGCCCTCGCTGCTCGAGCAGGTGCCGGACATCGAGTCCGTCGACTTGCGGTTTGGCGAGCGCGTCTACGTGGGGGCCGTCGGAGCGGCGAGCGGACGCCGCACGGCGGGGCGCGACGAGCGCACGCGGCCGCCGGCGGGAGGCTAGTGTCCCGAGTCAGAGGTACGCTGTCGGACCGAGGCGGGCGATCACGAGTGAACGGAGGCGTCGTGGCACGGAAAGAACGGTACCTGGTCGGACTCGACGTGGGCACCTCGAAGACCATCGCCATCGTCGGCGAGATGCTCGATGACGGCGGGCTGAACATCGTCGGCATCGGCGCCGCGGAATCCCACGGGATCAGGCGCGGCGTCGTCGTCAACGTGGAGGCAGCCGTCGAGTCGATCAAGAAGGCGATTGACGAAGCCGAGCTGATGGCCGGCGTCGAGATCGACTCGGTGCACCTCGGGCTCTCCGGACCTCACATGAAGGGGTTCAACAGCCGCGGCGTGGTCGCGGTGGCGGGCAAGAACCGCGAGATCACGCGCGAGGACGTGCGCCGGGCGATTGACGCCGCGAAAGCCGTCGCGCTGCCGGGCGGACGCGAGATCCTGCACGTCCTGCCGCAGGACTTCGTCGTTGACGATCAGGATGGGATTGGGGCGCCGGTCGCCATGACGGGCGCACGGCTCGAGGTGAACGTCCACATTGTCACCGGCAGCACCTCGTCGACCCAGAACGTGGTCGCCTGCGTCAACCGCGCGGGCGTTGAGGTCGAGGGCATGGTGCTCGGCCAGCTCGCGGCGAGCGAAGCCGTGCTGACGCCGGACGAGAAGCAGCTCGGCGTCGCGCTGCTGGACATTGGCGGCGGCACGGCCGACCTGGCCATCTTCGAGCGGGGCTCCCTCTGGCACACTGCGGTCGTCAGCGTGGGCGGCGATCACTTCACCAACGACATCGCTGTCGGGCTCCGGATGCCGATCCCCGATGCGGAGAAGCTCAAACAGAAGTGCGGCTGCGCGCTCTCCGGCATGGTCGATGACGACGAGACCATCGAGGTCGCCAGCGTCGGGGGCCGCCGCCCGCGGGTGATGGCCCGGCGCATCCTGTCCGAGATCCTGCAGCCGCGCGCCGAGGAGGTCTTCCACCTCGTCTGGGACGAGATCCGGCGGGCCGGCTACGAGAAGCTGCTCAACTCGGGCATCGTGCTGACCGGCGGCGGCGCGATCCTGGAAGGACTGCCGGAGATCGCCGAACAGATCTTCGACCTGCCCATCCGGAGGGGAACCCCCGCGGGCGTCGGGGGGCTCGTCGATCACGTCGGCAGCCCGGCGTTCGCCGCCGCTGTCGGCCTCGTGGTATTCGCCCATCGCAACCGGCCCGCCCGCCCGGCCCGGAGCGCGGGGCTTGGACCCATTGGATGGATTGCCGGGCGGCTCGGACGAGTGTTTCGTGAGTTCCAGTGAGAAGGATGGAGGCGCGGCATGTCGACCCCGTACGAGTACGTCAGTGACACCACCAACGACACGGTCACCTCGTCGCTGCGGATGACCCTGGACGAACAGGAGCGGCCCAGCGCCCGGATCAAGGTGGTCGGCGTCGGCGGCGGCGGCGGCAACGCGGTCAGCCGGATGGTGCGCGCCGGGCTCGACGGCGTCGAGTTCATCGTGGCCAACACCGACCTCCAGGCGCTGCGCCTCAGCCAGGCGCCCGTCAAGGTGCAGCTGGGCGCGAAGCTCACCAGAGGACGGGGGGCAGGCGCCGATCCCCTCGTCGGACGCCAGGCGGCGCTCGAAGACACCGACCTGCTGGTCGAGACCCTCGCCGGCGCCGACATGGTGTTTGTCACCACCGGGCTCGGAGGCGGAACCGGGACCGGCGGGGCGCCCGTCATCGCCAGCCTGGCGGCGGAGCTGGGAGCCCTCACGGTCGCCGTCGTCACCAAGCCGTTCCGCTTCGAGGGCAAGAAACGAAGCGAGCAGGCGGAACGCGGCCTCGCTGAGCTGCGCAAGTCGGTCGACAGCGTGATCACGATCTCGAACGATCGCCTGCTGGCCACCATCGAGCGGCGCACCCCGCTGGTCGAGGCGTTCGCGACCGCCGACGACGTCCTGCGGCAGGCGATCCAGGGGATTTCGGATCTGATCCTCGTGCCCGGCCTCATCAATCTCGACTTCGCCGACATCAAGGCGGTGATGAACGGACGCGGCGTCGCGGTGATGGGCACCGGTATCGGCTCCGGCGAGACGCGCGCCGTCGACGCGGCCCGCCTGGCGATCTCGAGCCCGCTGCTCGAAGACGCCTCCATCGAAGGGGCCCGGGGCGTCATCATCAACATCACCGGCGGATCCGACCTCTCGCTGGTCGAGGTCAGCGAGGCCTCGTCGATCATCCACGAGGCGGCGCACGAGGACGCCAACATCATCTTCGGTGCCGTGCTGGACGAGCGGCTGGACGGGCGCGTGAAGATCACGGTCATCGCCACCGGCTTCGACAGCCCCGCCGCCGAGCTGCCGGCGATCCCGCCCGTGGCGCAGACGCCCGTGGACCTCCAGCACTACGCCGCGTGGTTCAAAGGCCGCACGACGACGCCGGACCTGACCGCCGCGATGCCGCTCGCGTTGGCGCGCCGCACGCCGCTGGATCTGCCGGCCAGCCGGGTCGCCAACGGAGACGTTGAGGTCCTGCCCGAGCGTCTCATCGCGAGCGATGAGACCGGGGAGTCTCCCCTCGATGTGCCGGCGTTCCTGCGCCGCCAGCACGAAGGGTGAACCGGTTCTGCGGGCGCGCGCGCGGCGGCACCCCAGGGGGGTGCCGCCTAACGCGCGTGATACACTAGCAGCATCCCCGGCACACGCGATCGCCGCCGCCGCAGGCACAGCCTGACGACATCGTCTGCCACCTGCCCGGGACCAGCCGGGACCCACGACGCCAGCACCGATGAGCTCCTGGCAGCACCGTACGCGCGGACGTGACACGCTCCTGCGGGAGGTCGGGTACGTCCGGAAGGTTCACGGCAACCGGTTGCGGGTGGCGCTGGCATTCCCGAACACCTACTACGTCGGCATGTCCAGCCTGGGGTACCAGGCGGTCTACCGGCTGTTGAACGACCTCGACGAAGTCGTCTGCGAGCGGGTGTTCGTGCCCCCCCGGCAGGATCTCGGCGGCCGACGGGAGGCGCCCGTGCCGCTTCGGACGCTCGAGTCCGGCACGCCGGTCTGCGACTTCGACATCCTGGCCTTCTCCGTTGCGTTCGAAGCGGACTACGTCAACGTCCTCACCGTCCTGCGGCTTGCCGGTCTGCCGCTGCGGGCCGCCGACCGGACCGCCCGGCATCCGCTGGTGGCGGTCGGTGGAGCGGCCGCTCTTCTGAACCCCGAACCGCTGGCGCCCTTCGTCGACGTTTTTGCGATCGGCGAGGGCGAGGTTCTGGTTCCGGCGCTCGTTGGCGCGTGCGCGGGAGCAGGCCGCGACGAAGCCGCTCGCCGGCTCGCGCGGTTGAACGGCTTCTACGTTCCCTCGCGTGTCGACGTTCACTACGACGACGGCGGGCGGATCGCCCGATTCGTACCTGATGCGGACGCCGCGACGGTGTTCCCGGCGCGGAAGGTGACGCTGGCAGACACGCGCGGCATCGACCCGCCGTCCACCGCGGTCTTCACCCCAGACACCGAGTTCGGGTCCCGTTTCCTCATCGAGCCGATTCGAGGATGCGCGGGCCTGTGCCGCTTCTGCTGGGCGGGCTACCACTACCTGCCCGTCCGTCCTTTCGAGGCCGGTCGCATCCTCCGCCTGGCCGAGGCCGCGCGGCCGCACGCGACGCGCGTCGGCCTGGTGGCGATTGCGCTCTGCGACCACCCCGACATCGTCGAAATCCTCGCGGGGCTGCACGGGATGGGCTACGGCATCAGCCCGGCGTCGCTCCGCCTCGACGATCTGACCGAGCCGATCGTCCGCATCCTCGCCGCCAGCGGGGAACGGACACTGACAATCGCTCCGGAGACCGGATCCGACCGTCTCCGCCGCGTTCTCAACAAGTCCGCCACCAACGAGGAGATCCTCGAGCGTGCCGACCTGGTCTTCGCCTCCGGCATCGAGAGCCTGAAGCTCTACTACCTCGTCGGCGTTCCGACCGAAACGGACGAGGACCTCGTCGCGATCCGGGACCTGACGCTGCGGATCCGGGATCGTCTGGTGGCCCGCGCGCGGCCGCGCGGCGCTATCGGCCGCATTGCCGTCAGCGTCAACCCGCTTGTGCCGAAGCCCGGCACGCCGTTCCAGTGGCTGCCACTGGAGGCTCCGAAGGTCACGCGCGCCAAGATCCGCCGGCTCCGATCGCTGCTCGCCGGTGCTGACAACGTGACGCTCAGCGCCAAGTCCGAGCGCCTTACGGGCTTCCAGGCCCTGCTCGCCCTCGGCGATCGGCGTGTTGCGCCCGTCATCGAACGTGCCGAGCGCAACGGCGGCGACTGGCACAGAGCGGCCGCCGAGGCCGGCATCGACCTCGCCTTCTACCTCGAGCGCGATCGGCGCGGCGACGCGGTTCTGCCCTGGGACGTCCTGGGCCGTACGCCGTCGGCCGCGTTTCTCCGGGCCGAGTTGGCGAAGAGCGAGCGCGGCGACCTCACCGGCCCGGCCGCCACCCGGCGCGCCCCTTGACCCTTACAGGGGCATGGCCGCCTGCTGTTCGTGCTCCTCGTACGCCTGGAGGATCAGATCCCGCAGCCGTTCCTGGGGTGCGGTGTCGACGACAGGCCTGAGCAGCGCGAAACTCCGGCGTTCGCCGTTCACCGAGTACTGGCGGGCCGGGAACGTGACGTTCCGGCCGCCGCCGTTGCGCCGCTCCCAGACGGAGAAGCCAATCAGCTTCAGGCCGTCGAGTGCGCCTTCGGTGAAGTGCAGCTCTGCGTCCGCCAGTTTGCCTGGCGGGTTCCCCTTGTCGTTGGGTGAGATCTTCACGATCATCGCGGTGCCTCCGATCTGTGTGCACGGATCCGCCGTGCGGGCAGCGCCAGCACGCTGGACACGACCGACCTGACGGGCAAGAGGCGTGCCCGTCACCAGGAGCGGACGCGCGCCGCCAAACCTCTGGCACGCGGCATGATGAGGCGCGCCGATCGAGGGTGCGGGCACGCAGGAGAAACGCGGGGCGGCGGATGACAACGCCGGGTGTCAGGGTCCGGGCGTCGGGGTCGCGAGTTGGCTCAGCTCGCGACGAGAATCACGTGGGCGAGGGCGAGCACGTCGCTGTGGGTGAGCGTCAACATCGCCGAGTTTCCCCCCAACGCAGCCAGTCGGGCGGCGGCGGCCCCGTGGAACTCGATCTCAGGCGGGCCCTGGTGGCGGACGACCTCGATGCAACGCCAGGTCACGCCGCGCGAATGGCCCGTGCCCAGCGCCTTCATCGTGGCTTCCTTGGCAGCGAACCGCGCCGCAAGACTCTCGGTGGCGCGCCGCCGTGCCCGGCAGTAGGCGATCTCCCGCTCGGTAAAGACACGGTGCAGGAACCGATCGCCGAACCGGGCCAGCGCGTTCTCGATCCGCGCGATCTCGGTGGCATCCATTCCAGTGCCGATGATGCGCATGACGCGGTATTGTACGATGGCTGGAGCGGACAGCTGTCCGCCAGCAGATCCCTGCGATGGCCCTGAGCGAGATATCCGCGCCGTTCGAGTTGAGCCCGGAGCGCTGGGGACCGGTACTGCGGGCGCCGGCCCTTTCCGCTGTGGCCGATCACTTCTTCACGCTGCGTCAACTGCAGTTGCGGGAGGCGGACGCCCGGGTGCACGACTGGGCCCGGGTGGCCGAGGCGATCGGGGTCGGGACGGCCAGGCTCCTCCGGCCACGACAGGTGCACGGGTGCGAGGTGGTCGTCGTGAACGAGAGCGGTCTTCGGCGCTTCTCCGACGGGATGCGCCCCGAGGCCGATGTGCTGGTCTCCGGCGATCCGTCCGTCGCGCTCGCCGTGCAGGTGGCTGACTGCGTGCCGATCCTCATGGCCGATCGGCGCACCGGGGCCGTGGCGGCAGCCCACGCCGGCTGGAGGGGCACCGCTGCCGGCGTCGTCCGGGCCGCCGTCGGGTCGCTGATCCGCCAGCTGGGCTCACGTGCGGGCGACCTGGTGACGGCGGTCGGGCCGAGCATCGGACCGTGCTGCTACACCGTGGGCCCGGAGGTCGTCGACAGGTTCGTCACGGCCGGGCACCAGCCGTCGGCGATCGAGGCGTGGTTCGTGCGCCAGCCGACCGGCGGGTACCTGCTCGATCTGTGGCGGGCGACCATCGACCAGCTGATGGAGAGCGGGGTGAGGGCAGAACACATCCACGCCGCGCGGCTGTGCACGGCGCACGAGACGGAACGCTTCTTCTCCTACCGCGCGGAAGGCAGCGGGACGGGCCGCATGGCGGCCGTGATCAGGGCCCGGGGCTGAGAGCGGCCTCGTCCATGGCGAGGTTGGCCAGACGGTCGGCCTCGGTGTTGGCCTCGCGCGGGATGTGCTCGAAGGTCACCCGCTCGAGACGCGCCGCAAGCGCACGGGCTTCCCGGTGAAGCGGCAGCAGGTTCGGGTGCTTGACCCGGTATTCCCCCCGCATCTGCTTGACGAGCAGCTCGGAGTCGGATCGGATGCGGGCGACGCGGAACCCATGCGCCGCAAGGTGCGTCAGCGCCGCCAGCAGCCCGCGGTATTCGGCGACGTTGTTGGTTGCGACGCCGAGCGCCGCCCGGATCTCCGCAACAAGCCGCCCGTCGTCGTCTTCGATGCGGACGCCGAATCCGGCGGGGCCGGGATTGCCGCGTGATCCGCCGTCGATAAACGCCACAGCCTTCTTCACGATCCCTCGGGCTGTGCCGTCGCCGGGTCCGATGGACGGGCGAAGTACAGGATCCGCTGGCAGCTCTCGCACTGGATGATGCTCTCGTTGCGCCGGACGTCGTTGAACACCTGAGGGCGGAGGCGGACGTTGCACAGGGTGCAGTGCCCGTCGCGCGCCTCGGCCACGGCGATCCCCCGGCGTGCTCTGGCGACCTGCTCGAAGACGGCCAGGATGTTCGCGGGCATCTCCGCCAGTAGCGCCTGCCGCGCCGCCGACGCCCGATCGAGCTCGGCCTGCAGGCTGGCCGCCTCGTCGTCCAGCGCGCGCCGCTCGTCCTGCACCGCTGCCTCCTCGGCGGCGAGCGCCTGTTCGGCTTTTTTCAGCTCCTGGGCCAGATCGTCGCCCTCGATCATGCGCTCGAGGATGAGGTCCTCAACCCGCCGCACCTCGGTCTGTGCGACCTCGATCTCCTTCTGCATCGCCTGGTATTCCCGGTTGGTCTTGACCTCCATCACCTGGTCCTTGAACTTGGCCAGGCGGCTTTGCACGGCGGCCAGGTCCTTGTCGAGGCCGCGCCGAGCCGCCTGGTTGTCGGCCAGCCGGTGGTGGACGCCGTCGACGACTTCCCGGGCCGCAGCGAGGCGTGTGTCGAGCGCGCTGGCCCGATCCGGCCGCTCGGCAATCCGCCGGCGCGCGTTCTCGCTGAACGTCTCAATCTGCTGCAGCCGCACGGCACGTTCGAGGTCTGGGTGCATAAGAAAAAAGCCCCGTCGGACGGGGCTTCTGAGCGACCGCTCACGCGAGCGGTTCCGCCACCTCGCGCGTGCCGTCCGGATCGGGCCGGCCGCAGCACGGCGCGGAGCACGGATGGGCCGACGGGTGAGCGGCGTGTCGCATTTCGGTCATCTGGTGGGCCCACCAGGATTCGAACCTGGGACGTGCCGGTTATGAGCCGGCGGCTCTCACCGCTGAGCTATGGGCCCACATCAGTCAACAGTGAACAGTCAACAGTCAACGGTCAGCAGTCGTCGGTCAGCCGCCGGCGATCCGTCTGATCAGTGTACAGGCTGCGTCAACCCCGGTCGACCCCTACGTTCGCCCTTCGAGGAAGGCACGAAGCTTGCGGCTGCGCGACGGGTGGCGCAGCTTCCGGAGCGCCTTGGCCTCGATCTGTCGGATCCGCTCGCGCGTGACCGCGAAGTTCTGGCCCACTTCCTCGAGCGTGTGCTCGCTACCGTCGCCGACGCCGAACCGCATCTTGATGACCTTCTCCTCGCGAGGGGTCAGCGTCTTGAGCACCGCCTCGGTCTGCTCCTTGAGATTCAGGTTGATGACGGCCTCGGCCGGCGAGACGACCTGGCGATCCTCGATAAAATCGCCGAGGTGGCTGTCCTCCTCCTCGCCGATCGGGGTCTCGAGCGAAATGGGCTCCTGCGCGATCTTGAGGACCTTCCGGACCTTTGACACCGGGATGTCCATCCGCTTCGCGATTTCCTCCGAGGTCGGTTCGCGCCCGAGCTCCTGGACGAGCGAACGGGAGGTGCGGATGAGCTTGTTGATTGTCTCGATCATGTGGACCGGGATCCGGATGGTTCGGGCCTGGTCCGCGATCGCCCGCGTGATCGCCTGGCGGATCCACCAGGTGGCGTACGTCGAGAACTTGTAGCCGCGCCGGTACTCGAACTTGTCCACGGCCTTCATCAGGCCGATGTTGCCTTCCTGGATCAGGTCGAGGAACTGCAGGCCCCGGTTCGTGTACTTCTTCGCGATCGAGACGACCAGCCGCAGGTTCGCCTCGACCAGCTCCTTCTTGGCCTGTTCCGCCTGCGCCTCGCCGCGCCGGATGGTATCCAGCGTCCGCTTGAGCTGCTCGGGCGTCTCCTGCAGATCCTCCACGCGCCGCCTGATATCGGCCCGGATCTCCTTGAGCCGCTGCGCGACGGTCCGCCGCTCCTCCTCCTTGAGCCGCGCCCTCTTGTTGCTGGGGTTCAGCAGGCGGTCGAGGCTCTCGGCCTCCCGCTGGAGGCGCTGGACGTGCTCGACTAGGTCCTTCAGCTCGTCAATCAGGCGGCGCTTGATCTGCTCGGTGAACTCGATGGCGCGGATCTGGCGCGACACCACGACCCTGGCGCGAAGCGCCTTCCATCTCGCGCGGCGGTACTTGCGCTTGTCCTTCTTCGGGACCAGCGCCAGCTTGAGCTCGAACTTCTCGTACTGGGCGCGCGCCTTGCGCACCGCCTCGATCTGGTGCAGCACCTCGCGCGTGCGCTCGTCGATCCGGTCGTCGGTGAGCTCCTCGTCGTTGAAGATCACCAGCTCGCGGATCGTGCGCTCGCCGGCCCGCAGCTGGTCGCCCAGGTCGACCACCGTCGTGGCGACGGTGGGCGTCCGCGAGATCGACTTGATGACGGCCAGCTTCCCGCGCTCGATCCGCTTGGCGATCTCGACCTCGCCCTCGCGCGTGAGCAGCGGCACCGTTCCCATCTCGCGAAGGTACATGCGGACGGGATCGTTCGTCTTGTCGAGCGCACCCGGCGTGAGATCGAGGTCGAGCTCGTCGCCGGCCTCGCCCTGCTTGTCCTCGCGATACTTCTGCTCCGAGTCGACGACCTCGATGCCCGCGCTGCCGAATGTGCTGAACAGGTCGTCAAGCTCGTCGGACGACGTGATGTCGGCGCGCAGCAGCTCGTTGACCTCGTCGTACAGCAGGTAGCCCTTCTCCTTCCCGATGGAGATCAGCTGCCGCACTTCGTCGTATTTGTCCTCGATCGACAAGGGCGTATCCTCCTCCCGCGAATTACGAATCCCGCCTGCCGCAGGCCTCGCTCCGTCCTCCGCCCGTCCTCCGCCGCGACACCCGCCGGGCGTCCGGGTCGTGCCGGCGCATCGGGCTGCCGGCAGCTACGCGCTGAGCTGCTCGATGCGGTGCAGCAGCTGTTTCTTGCGCTGCCAGAGCGCCTCGATCCGCCCGGGCTCGGCCGACGGCCCCTGATCCTGGAGCCGGTCAATCTCGCGCTGGACCTCCGCTCGCTCCCGCTCGAACCTCAGCCGTCTCAGCGTCTGGGCGCAGGAGAGCGGCGGGGCCGGCGGCGCGGGCTCGGCCGCAATCCCGGTGACCAGAGCGCCCTCTACCTTGTTTAGACGCGCGAGCAGCGCCGATGGTGAAACCTCCGCCGCCGGATCCGCATGCAGGGTCCGGGCCACTTCCAGGACGTGCTCGGTCGCCAGGCCTTCGAGATCGACCGGTTCGAGCTCCGTCAGCGCCGCGCCGGCACCGGCCGGGTCGTGCACGAGCGCCCAGACCAGCCCCTTCTCAGCCTGCCGAACGCGCCCGAAGCTCGGCAATTCCCGCTCGGTGACCGCCGTCCGCCGCTCGACGGCCGACTTTCGAATCTCGGCGCGTACGACGTCCTCCGTGATCCGCGCCTTGTGCGCCAGCCGATCCGCAAACTGGTCTCGAGCCGCCGCGTCCGGGATCTGGGCTGCGACGGCCAGCATCCGGTTGAGGAACTCGCGCCGGCTGTCGTCGCTGCCGAAATCGTAGGAATCTGCCGTGACGTCGATGAGGTACTCGAGGTACGGCTGCGACGCCTTCAACCGATCCAAGTACGCAGCCCCGCCGTGACGCCGCACGAACCCGTCGGGATCGAATCCCGCCGGGAGCAGCGCCACGTTGACATGGAAGCCTTCCGCGACCAGCAGCTGCGACGACCGTTCGGCGGCGCCCTGGCCCGCCGCGTCGGGGTCGTAGCTGAGGACGGCCTTGGTCGTGAAGCGCCGCAGGAGCTGCGCCTGCGGCGGCGTCAGCGCCGTGCCGCACGCGGCCACCACCGGCAGCACCCCCGCCTGTCGCAGCTGGGCGAAGTCAAAGTACCCTTCGACAAGGACCGCGTACCCGAGCCGCCGCACGTCGCCCTTCGTCAGGTTCAAGCCGTACAGCACACGGCCCTTCGAGTAGACGGGCGTCTCCGGCGAGTTGAGGTACTTCGGCTGCTGGTCTGGCTCCATCGCCCGACCGGCGAACGCGACGATCGAACCGGTGTCCCGCGCAATCGGGATCATGAGTCGGTTCCGGAACCGATCGACGGTGCCGCCGTCCTCGCGTTCGACGACCAGCCCGCTGCGCAGGATCAGCTGCCGATCGAAGCCCTGTGTCGCGAGCCACGGACCGAGGGTCTCGCGGCCCGGGAGCGCGAACCCGATCCCGAGCAGGTCCGTTGTCTCGCGGCTGATGGCGCGATCCCTCAGCTGCTGGCGGGCCCGTCCGCCGGCGGCTGACGCCAGCTGCTCCCGAAACCGCGCAGCCGCCACTTCGTGCACTTTGAGCAGGGCCTCGCGCTCGGCCGCGTCCTGCTCGGACTCACGGCCGCCCTGGACCTCGGGAACCGCCAGGCCGAACCGCTGCGCCAGGCGGCGCACGGCGTCCGGAAACCCGATCCGCTCGTGCAGTTCCAGGAACTTGAACACGTCGCCGCCGGTCCCGCACCCGAAGCAGTGGAAGAACCCCTTCTCGCGATTGACGTGAAACGACGGCGTCTTCTCCGCGTGAAACGGACACAGTCCCTTGTAGCTGTTTCCCGCCTTCTTGAGCGGCACCACGTCCTGGATGACCTGGACGATGTCGGCGTGCAGCCGGAGATCGTCGAGGAAGGACTGGGGAAAGAGGGACATCAGTCCTTGAGCTCCACAACCGTGACACCCCCGCCACCCTGCTCGGGGGGGGCGCTGTCGAATCGCACGACCAGGGGGTGAGACTGCAGGTACTGCGCAATGGCCCTGCGGAGCTGCCCGGTCCCGTACCCGTGGATGAAGCGAACCGTCCGCTGGTCGGTCAGCAGGCACCCGTCGAGGAATCGCTCGACGCGCGCCAGGGCCTCTTCGACGGAGCACCCGATCACGTTGAGGTCGGTCGATGCGCCTTCGCGGGGCTCGACTTGCACGTTCACGCTGACCCGCGCCTGGGGCGGAGCGGATCGGCGCGGGAGCACGCGCAGCTCGGCCAGCCGGGCGCGCAACCGCTTGCCTTGCACGTCCACTTCGCCGTCCTGATCGTGGATGACGGCCAGGGTGCCTTCGAGGCCGAGCCCGGGAACGACGACCCGATCGCCGACAACGGGCCTGACCTGGGCCGCCGCCGGCAGGGCCGCCGCCGGCGCCGCGTCCGCAGGTGAGCTGGCGCGCGCGATGGCCGCCTCGATCGCCGTCCGCGCCTCGGCCCTGGCGTGGCCCGCCTCCCCCGTCGAGACGACCGGCTCGTGCCGGAGGGCGCGCTTCTCGGCCTGGGCCGCCAGCTCGCTGGTCCGCCGCCTCAGCCCGTCCACGATTTCGTCGATCTCGCGCCGCGCCTCGCGCAGCTGTTCGTTCAGCTGATCGTCGAGGCGGCGTTTCGCCGTGTCTTCACGCTGCCGGATCGCCTCCTCGCGTGCACGGATCCGGGTTTCGGCATCCCCCAGCATCTGGTGCTCGCGCGCCACAAGCCGCCGCTCGTGGTCAAGCGCGTGCAGATCCTGCTCGATCTTCGCCAGGTGCTCCGCCAACTGAGCTTCGCGTGCGCTCAGGTTCTGCTTGGCGGCTTCGAGGATGGACGGGTTGACGCCCAGGCGCCCGGCAATCTCGAGGGCGAGGCTGCGTCCCGGCGACCCGTACACGAGGCGATAGGTCGGTGCGAAGGTCCCGGCGTCGAAGCCGAACGCCGCGGAGACGACGCCGGCGGTCGTCGACGCGTACGACTTGAGCGTGTCGGAGTGCGTCGTGGCAACGACGATCGCGCCGCGCGCGCGGAAGTAGTCGACAACAGCCGTGCCGAGCGCGCCTCCCTCCGCCGGGTCCGTGCCCGCTCCAATCTCGTCGAAGAGCACGAGCGCCGGCAGCGCCAGCATCCGATCCATCGACACGACGTTGGTGACGTGCCACGAGAAGGTGCTCAGGCTGGCGGCAATCGATTGTTCATCGCCGATATCGGCGAAGATCGACCGGAACACCGGCAGGCGCGAGCCTGGAGCCGCCGGCACGTGCAGGCCTGCCTGCGCCATCAGGGCGAGCAGGCCGGCGGTCTTTAGCGCGACCGTCTTTCCCCCGGTGTTCGGGCCCGTGATGATGAGAGACGTCGCCGGCGGTGTCAGGACGATGTCGACCGGGACCGGCTCGGCAGGCGCCGGCGGTCGACGGCGGCCGGCCTCGTCGTCGCCCGAGGTGGACCGGTCTCGCGCGGACGCTTCGTTGGCCCCGTTGGGCGTCCGGATCGCGCCCGACGCGGGCAACTCCGGTTCATCGCGGTCGAGGCGCGCCACGAACGCCTCGATGAGCAGGGGGTGGCGTGCCGAGCGCAGCTCGAACGCGCCGTCCGCCGTGATCAGCGGCTCGATGGCGCCCAGCAGGCGCGAGCAGTGCGCCTTCGCCTGGATCACGTCCAGCTCGGTGGCCAGCTCGACCAGCCGCATCAGCTCGCCGGCACGGCGCCGGAACCCGTCGCTGAGCGCGAGCAGAATCCGCCGCACCTCCGCCGCTTCCTGCTCCTCGAGCGCGACGATGTCGTTGTTGACCTCGACCGTGCTGAGCGGTTCGAGGAACAGGCTGGCCCCGCTCGACGAGCTGCCATGGATGATGCCGGGGATCGCTGCACGGTGCTCCGCTCGGACGACAAGGACGTATCGGCCGTTCCGATCCGTGACGATCTGTTCCTGCAGGTACTTCGCCGTCTCCTTTCCGCGCAGAAACGACTCCAGCGTCGTCCGGAGCCTGGCGCGGTGCTTCCTCAGCCGGTCGCGGATCGCCCGCAGGTCGGCGCTGGCTTGGTCGAGCACGTCGCCGGCCGGGGTGATCTTCTCCCGCACGTCGCCGATCTCGCCCTTGAACGAGGCGGACCCTTCCGTCAGCGTGCGCAGGAGGGGCAACTGGCCGGGAGCGCGCCGGATGGCCGCCCGCGTCTGCTCGATCGACTCGATGAAGTCCGCGAGACCGAGCAGGCGCGGAGGCTCGAGCGCCCGCCCCTCGATGGCGAGTGCCGACAGGGTGGCTTCCAGATCCGCCGGGGCCTGCAGCGGAAACGTCCCGCCGTCCGCGAGATAGCGCACGCCCTCCGTCGTCGCGGCGAGCAGCGGCACGACGCGCCGGGCATCGGTATGCGGTTTGAGGCCCTTCAGTCGAGCTGCGCCCAGCGGCGTCAGCGCGAAACTGCAGACGGCCCCAACCACCTGGTCGAACTCGAGGGCATGCAACGTGCCTGGGTGCATACTTCTCGTGGGTTGCCGGCAGTGGGAGGGGGGTGTGTCGCCCGATCGACAGCCATCCGTGCTCCACGGAGGCAATCGTTTACTCTACTACTCTCGCTCTAGATCGTCAACGACGACGTCGGTTGAGGCGCGTGCCCGGGCCGAGGGGCGGCCGGGCGCAAGCCGTGCGGATCCGCGCCCGCGAACCCGCTATAAGTGGTTGATAAGACTGGCGATAGTGGCTGCGCCAAAGCCGTTGTCGATATTCACGACCGCCACGCCGTTTGAGCAGCTGTTCAGCATGCCGAGCAGTGCCGCGATTCCACCGAAGCTGGTGCCGTAGCCGACGCTGGTAGGCACGGCAATCACAGGCACCCTGACGAGCCCGGCGACCACGCTGGGCAATGCACCTTCCATGCCGGCCACAACGACAATCACGCGCGCCGCAGTGAGGCGGTTTTGCGCGCTCAGCAGCCGGTGAATCCCGGCCACGCCGACGTCGTAAAGCCGGTCGACCTGGTTCCCCATCAGGGTAGCGGTCACAGCGGCCTCTTCGGCGACGGAAAGGTCCGATGTGCCTGCCGAGGCAACGAGCACCACGCCATGGCCAGGCTCCATGTCCTTCTGCTGCAAGGTGATAGCCCTAGCCTCGGCGTGGAATTCCGCCTCGGGCACCTCCTGACGCACCAGCTGATAGGCCTCCTCGTTCGTCCTCGTGACAAGCAGGCTCTGGCCGCGCGCCACGATCCTGCCTGCAATGGCCGCGATCTGGGCAGGCGTTTTGCCTGCACCTAGTATCACTTCGGGGAGACCCTGTCTCAGCGCGCGGTGGTGGTCGACTTTGGCGAAGCCAAGGTCCTCGAAGGGGAGCTCGCGGAGGAACTGCTGGAGGCGCACTTCGGCCTCGGGCACCGCGACGGCGCCAGAGTGGACCTGTTCGAGCAGGTCGCGGATCGTGGGCAGGTTCATGACAGGCTCCCAGAGGTGGTCGTGGGTGTATCGAACACGATAGTGACTCGCGTGAGCGTGCCTCGGTTACGGGATTCCCTATGACGCCAGCCGAGACCCTGATCCTCGGGTCGTATTTCTTCGTCCTCGTGATCCTCGCCGCCTACGGCTGCGACCGTCTCCACCTTGTGTATCTTTACACGAAGTACAGGCAGCGGGCGCCGGAACCGCCTCCGCCGCCGCTCGAACTCCCCGTCGTCACGGTTCAGCTCCCCCTCTACAACGAGATGTACGTGGTGGATCGTCTGGTCGGGGCGGTCTGCCGGATGGAATACCCGAAGGACCGCCTGGAGATCCAGGTGCTCGACGACTCGACGGACGAGACCCAGGAGATTGCCCGGTTGGCCGTCGACCGCTTCGCGGCGCGGGGTTTCGACATTGTGTACCTTCACCGGACGCATCGCCAGGGATACAAGGCCGGCGCCCTCGAGGCGGGCCTGCGGCGGGCGCGCGGCGAACTGGTCGCGGTCTTCGATGCTGACTTCGTGCCGCCGGCCGAGTTCCTGCGCACGGCCGTTCCCCATTTCGGGGACCCGCGGGTGGGGATGGTGCAGGCGCGCTGGGGACACCTGAACCAGGACTACTCGCTGCTGACCAAGGTCCAGTCGATCCTGCTCGACGCGCACTTCGTCCTCGAGCACGGCGCGCGGAGCCGGGCGGGTTTGTTCTTCAACTTCAACGGCACGGCGGGAATCTGGCGGCGCGAGGCGATTGAGACCTCGGGCGGGTGGCAGCACGACACGCTGACCGAGGATCTCGATCTCAGCTACCGCGCGCAGCTCGCCGGCTGGCGGTTCGTCTTCCTGCCCGGGCTGGTCGCCCCGGCCGAGGTGCCGGTCGAGATGAACGGGTTCAAGTCACAGCAGCACCGATGGGCGAAAGGCTCGATCCAGACGTGCCGCAAGCTGCTGCCGCGCATCCTCGGCTCGTCGGCGCCGCTCCCCATCAAGATCGAGGCGTTCTTCCACTTGACGGCGAACTTCAACTACCCGCTGATGGTCGTGCTCTCCGTGTTGATGTTCCCGGCAATGCACCTGCGGTACTCGATGGGGCTCTACGAGATGCTGATCATCGACGTGCCGCTGTTCTTCGCGGCGACGGCGTCGGTCGCCTACTTCTACGTCGTGGCGCAGCGGGAGATTCACGACGACTGGGTGGCGCGGCTCAAGTACCTGCCGTTCCTGATGTCGATCGGGATCGGCCTGGCGGTCAACAACGCAAAGGCCGTGGTGGAAGCGCTCGCCGATCGGCCAAGTGAGTTCGCGCGCACGCCGAAGTACGGCATCCAGCGCGACGGCGACGAGTGGATCGGGAAACGGTACCGCCAGGTGCTGACGGTCCAGCCGCTCGTCGAGCTGGCGCTGGGCCTGTATTTCACGGCGGCGGTGTGTTACGCCGTAGCCAACCAGATCTACGGAACGCTTCCGTTCCTGATGCTGTTCCAGGTCGGCTTCCTCTACGTCGGCGTCGTGTCGCTCGTGCAGCAGCACGCGGGGGAGACTCTGGTGCTCAAGACCCAGACGGCGGGCAAGTAGGCGTCGTCTCTCCGCGGCCTGCGCTCCGGCCTTCCTGCTATAATCGTAGCTCGGTCTCCCACCCATGGATCAGCGGTACATCCGCAATTTCTCCATCATCGCGCACATCGACCATGGCAAGTCGACGCTCGCGGATCGGTTCCTCGAGCTGACGGGGGCCGTCCAGCCGCGCGAGATGGAGGCGCAGCTGCTCGACAGCATGGACCTCGAACGGGAACGGGGCATCACCATCAAGGCCCACCCGGTCCGGCTGTCGTACACCGCGCTCGGCGGACAGACGTACGTGTTGAACCTGATCGACACGCCGGGGCACGTGGACTTCTCGTACGAGGTCACCAGGTCGCTCGCGGCGTGCGAGGGGGCGATCCTGCTGGTGGACGCCTCGCAGGGCGTCGAGGCCCAGACGCTGGCCAACGCGTATCTTGCCGTCGACCACAATCTCGAGGTGATCCCGGTCGTCAACAAGATCGATCTGCCGGGGGCGTTGCCCGAGGACGCCCGGCGGCAGATCGAGGACATCATCGGGCTGGACGGCAGCGGGGCGCTGCTCTCCAGCGCGAAGGATGGCACGGGCATCCGGGAGGTCCTGGAGGCGGTGGTGCGGCGGGTGCCACCGCCCGCCGGCGACCGGAACGCGCCGCTCAAGGCGCTGATCTTCGACTCCTGGTACGACGCCTATCGCGGCGTCGTCATCGTCGTCCGCGTGATCGACGGCGTCCTGAGGCCGGGGTTGACGATCCGGCTGATGGCGGCCGGGCAGGACTACCAGATCGAGGAGGTGGGCGTCTTCACCCCGAAGGCTGCGGCTGCCGACGAGCTCGGCGTCGGCGAGGTCGGCTTCGCGACGGCCGGCATCAAGCGGGTCGGCGACGCGAAGATCGGAGACACCGTCACCGAGGCCGCGCGCCCCACGGCGGTTCCGTTCCCGGGCTTCCGCGAGCTGAAGCCGATGGTGTTTGCGGGCCTGTACCCGGTCGAGGGGCACGAGTACTCGGCGCTCAGGGACGCGCTCGAGAAACTCCGTCTCAACGACGCCTCGTTCTTCTACGAGCCGGAGACCTCGGACGCTTTGGGCTTCGGTTTCCGTTGCGGCTTCCTCGGCCTGCTGCACATGGAGATCGTTCAGGAGCGGCTCGAGCGCGAGTTCGACATGGATCTCGTGACGACGGCGCCCGGCGTGCTCTACCGCGTCACGACCACCGACGGCGACGTCCACGAAGTCGACTCCCCGGCGAAGCTGCCCGAAGCCGGGCGCATCGCCAAGCTCGAAGAGCCGGTGATCACGGCGATGATTCTCACGCCGGCCGAGCACATCGGCGGCATCCTGCAGCTGTGCCAGGAGAAACGGGGCGTCCAGAAGACGCTGGAGCATCTCGCCGCGGATCGCGTGATGATCACCTACGAGCTCCCGTTCAACGAGGTCGTGCTGGATTTCTACGATCGCCTCAAGACGATCTCGCGCGGGTACGCGTCGCTCGATTACCACGTGACCGGGTACTGGGAATCGCCGCTCGTCAAGCTCGACATCCTCGTGAACGGCGAGCCGGTCGACGCGCTGTCGATCATCGTGCACCAGGAATCAGCCTACACGAGGGGGCGGGCGCTCGCGGGCAAGATGCGCGAGCTCATCCCGCGGCAGCTCTTCGAGGTGGCCATCCAGGCGTCGGTCGGGAGCCGCATCATCGCGCGCGAGACCGTCAAGCCGCTCCGCAAGAACGTGCTGGCCAAATGCTACGGCGGCGACATCACCCGCAAGCGCAAGCTGCTCGAGAAGCAGAAGGCCGGCAAGAAGCGCATGAAACGTGTGGGCCGCGTCGAGATTCCGCAGGAGGCGTTCCTGGCCGTGCTCAAGGTGGGAACCGAGTAGTGGGCAGTGGATAGTGGGGAGTGGGTGGGGGATAGTCGGTGGCGGACGGTTGATCGCGGGTCGTGGATGGCGTGCAGGGGGCGAACGGCCGAGGGGTCGGACGGGGGAGCGATGGCAGCAAAAACCAGGCACGTCGGCGGGAAGAAGGGAGCGATCGTGCGCGGCACCCAGCCGGCAGCCGAGCCGGCGCCCGAGTACCGGAAGTCCACGGTGCGGGAGTACTTCGAGTCGATCGTGATTGCCGTGATCATGGCGCTCTTCATCCGCACCTTCGTCGTCCAGGCGTTCAAGATCCCGAGCGAGTCGATGGCGCCCAACCTGCTGATCGGGGATCACCTGGTGGTGAACAAGTTCGTCTTCGCGCCCACGGCGAACGCCTTCGAGCGGCTCGTCCTCCCGGTGCGGCCGGTCGGGCGCGGGGACGTCGTCGTTTTCAAGTACCCGGAAGACCCCGAACGCGACTTCGTCAAGCGCGTCATCGGCCTGCCGGGCGAGACGCTCGAGGTGCGCCAGAAGAAGGTGTACATCAACGACCGGCCGCTCGACGAGCCCTACGTCCGATTCCTTGAGCCGCCCTCCGCGCCCTCGGCGCGGGACGAGACGACCTCGACCGATGTCCGCGAGCAGTTCGGCCCGGTGACCATCCCGGCCGATCAGTACTTCTGTATGGGGGACAACCGCGACAACTCACAGGACAGCCGGTACTGGGGGTTCCTGCCGCGGTCCTACGTGAAGGGCCGGGCGCTGATGGTCTACTGGTCGTTCGAGTCGGAGCCGGAGGCGTACGAGCCGCAGGCAACGATGGACCGGATCAGGCGGCTGCTGTCGGTGGCAGTCCACTTCTTCACGGGCACGCGCTGGTCCCGCCTGCTGCACCAGATCCACTGACAGGCCCGTGGCGGTAATCCCCGCCGGGCGCCGCGCCGATAAGACCAAGTGAGCTTACCGGGTTCAGGCGCCATGCTGGGAAAACTGCTCAAACTGGCCGTCGTGATCCTTCTCCTCCATGCCGCATGGCAGGTGGGGTCGTCGTACTGGACCTTCTACCGCTTCGAGGACGCCCTGCAGGAAGTGGCGCAGTTCGGGGGCAACAGCACCGAACAGGATCTCCGGGCGAGCGTGAAGAAGGTTGCGGCCGACGTGGGCGTTCCCCTCGAGCCGGAACGCGTCACGATCACGCGGACGCAGGCCAAGCTGTTCATCGAGGCTGACTATCAGGTCCAGGTGCAGATCCTGCCGCGGTACCCCTACCCCTGGACCTTCAAGGCGTCAGTGTCGGCGTGGACCCGGCCCTGACCCTCACACCGTACCTGAGACGACACGCCCCTTCTTGATGACGGCCCGGATGGCCGGCGCGCCGACGCGAAGCAGATCGACCGCGTCGCCGTCGACCAGCACCGCATCCAGCTGCTTGCCGACCTCGAGGCTGCCCAGCCGGTCCTGGCGATCCAGGGCGTAGGCGGCGTTGATGGTCGACGCCACCAGCGCCTCTTCGAAGGTCATGTCCATCAGGAAGCAGGCGAGGGCCATGGCAAACGGCATCGACGGCGAGAAGCCGCCGCCGGGGTTCAGATCCGTGGCCAGGGCCACGGGGACGCCGGCGTCGATCAGCATCCTGGCCGGAGCGAACCGCCCCAGCTTCAGGTAGAACGCGGCAATGGGAAGCAGCGTCGCGACGGTGCCCGCCCGGGCCATGGCCGCCGCGTCCTCCGGGGCGAGGTGAATCAGGTGGTCGGCCGACCGGGCGCCGACGTCGACCGCCACACGCGCGCCGCCGCTGGCTGACAGCTCGTCGGCGTGGATGCGGGCCTTCAGGCCGGCGGCCCGACAGGCGCCGAGGATGGCCCGGGACTCCTCGGGCGTGAACACGCCCGTCTCGCAGAAGACATCGCACCACTCGGCCAGCTTCTCGCCCGCAACGGCAGGTATCATCTCGTCGGTGAGTCGGGCGAGGTACTCGCGCCGCCGATGCTCGAACTCGGGCGGGATCTCATGCGCGCCGAGGAACGTCGGCACGATCTCGACTGGCTGCGCGCCGGCGAGCTCCCTGGCCACACGCAGCATCGTGAGCTCCGTCGCGGTGTCCAGGCCGTAGCCGCTCTTGACCTCGCAGGCCGTCGTGCCCGAGCGGAGCATCTCGTCCAGCCGGATTCGGGCGGTGGCCAGCAGCTCGCCGGCGGCGGCGGCGCGAGTGGCGCGGACGGTGCGGAGAATCCCGCCGCCCTCCGCTGCCAGGTCGGCGTAGGTGGCGCCCGCCAGGCGCCGGCGGAGCTCATCCCGCCGGTCCCCGGCGTAGATCAGATGCGTGTGGGGGTCGACGAACCCTGGCACGACGGCCATGCCGGCCGCGTCGATCGTGATCGCGTCCGCCGCAGTCTGGCCGACGCGGCTCCACTGTTCGGGGGCCCCGACAAACACGATGCGACCGCCCGACGAGGCGAGCGTCGCGCCGGCGAGACGGCCGGCCTCGCGCTGGGCGCGGCCGCAGCGGGGCGCCGGCCCGGCGCACGTCAACACCTCGGCTGCCCGATGGATGACGAGGTCGGCGATCATCCTGAAGGCGGGGCTAGGACTTCCGCTCGGACAGGTCCAGCACGGCATCGAGCGGCCGCGGCGCCCCCGCCGGGGCCTCGGCGAGCCGGGGCCGGTGCAGCAGGACCTTCTCGTCGCGATCCTTCTGATCCTGTTCGCGCACGAAGTTGATGGTGTTGCGCACGGCCGCGATGGTCGACTCGAGCGAGGTCTCGACTTCCTTCCGCTTGAGCTTCAGTCCGTCGATCTGCCGCTGGATCTCGTCCAGGCGGGCCTGGGCCTTCTGCAGGAGGAAATCCGCGCGCCCTTCCGCTTCCTCGAGCATTCGGCGGGCGTCGTGCTCGGCCTTGTCGCGGATCTCATCCGCCAGCCGCTGCGCGGTCAGCAGCGTATTCCTCAGATTCCGCTCGTGCTCCCGGTGCTCGTTGACCAGCGCCTCGGCGTGGGCCAGCTCCTGCTGCAACCGGTCGGTCTCGCGCAGCGCGTGCTCGTATTCCTCGGCCACTTCCGCCAGCAGCGCATCCACCTCGGACGGATCGTAGCCGCGGAACACGTTCCGGAACTTCTGTTGCCGCAGGTCAAGTGGCGTGATCTTCATCGGCTTGCTCCTGTCGACGTGCAGCTACCGGCTGCGGCTGCCGAAAATTGCGGTGCCCACACGGACGATTGTCGCCCCTTCGTCAATCGCGACCTCGAGATCGTGGCTCATGCCCATCGACAGTTCGGCGACGAGCGACGGATCGACGCCGCCCGCGACCAACTGCTCCCGTATCTCCCGAAGGCGCCTGAAGAACGGGCGTGCCCCCTCGGGATCCTCGGTCAACGGCGGCAACGCCATCAGGCCGACCGCGCGGACGGCGCGGCAGCGCCTCGCGTCATCGAGCAGGTCGCGCACGGCATCAACCGGCGCGCCATGCTTCGTCACCTCGCCTGCCAGGTCAACCTGGACCAGCACCCGCGGCGAGGTGCCGGCCTCGACCGCGGCGGCATCCAGCCGGCTCAGCAGGTCCCGGCGGTCCACCGAGTGGATATACGCAAACGCCTCGGCAGCCTTCCGGGCCTTGTTCGACTGCAGGTGGCCGACGAGGTGCCACCGTATCTTTTGATCGGCCGTTGCCGGGATCTTCTGCAGGGCCTCCTGCACCCTATTCTCGCCGAAGTCAACCTGGCCGGCGGCCGCCGCGGCTCGCACGTACTCCGCTGGAAACGTCTTGGAGACGGCGACAATCCGCACGGATCCCCGGGGCCTGCCGGCCCGGTCGGTGGCCCGTTCCACCCGCTCGCGGACCGCCGCGAGGCGGGAGTTGATGTCGGCCTCGAACGTCACGCGACCGCCTCGCGATGTGCAGAAACGCCGACGGCGGCTCCGGATTGCTCCGGGCCGCCGTCGCAGTCAGTACGACCGAGAGCCGGGACGTCGGCAGGTTACTTCTTGAGCGTGTCGATCAGGGCCTTCGCCTGAGCTGCGTACTGCCCTTCAGGCGCCAGCTTCAGGTATGTCTCAAACTCGACAACCGCATCGGCAAGCTTCCCCTGGTTGATCATGGTCATCCCGAGCTGGAAGTGCGAGTCGGCGTGGTCCGGGTTGACCTTCAGCGCCTCCAGGAACCTCTTCTGCGCCTCTTCAGTCTTGCCGGCGTTCCAGGCGATGACGCCCTGGTTGTACAGCGCATCGACGCCGGCGGTACCCCCACCCCCGGGCGTGGCCGCCGCGGCGGCCTCCGCCAGCTCGGAAGCCTGGGCGCTGGCGGCCTGCGCCTGGTCGAACTTCTTCTGGGCGTTGTACGCCATTGCCAGCCCGTTGTACGCTTCGATGTAGTCGGCCTTCAGCTCGATGGCCTTCTGGAAGGCCGCCTCGGCCTTGTCGTACTCTTTCTTCTGGGTGTGCGCGAAGCCGATGTTGTAGTAGCAGTCGAAACAGGTGGGGAGCATCGCGAGGGCTTCGTTAAACTTCGCGATCGCGCCGTCGTAGTCGCTGGCCTTGCTCGCAGCGACGCCCAGGTCGAAGAGCCCCTTGATGGCCGCGTTCTTGGCGGCCTCTTCCTTCGACATCGTGCCCCCGCCCGGCACAAGCGTGAAGTTCAGATCCACGGATGCCCCGATCCCCACGCGCGTGTTCTGCGCCTGCGTCAGCTTGTCCTTCTGCGCCGTGACCAGATACCCGCCCGGCGCCAGACCGATCTGGATGTACTCGCCGTTCTTGTCGGTCTGAACTTCGTACTTCCGGTTGATTCCTTCCTGGAACTCGATGGTGATCTTCGCCTTCTCGATCGGGACGCCCTTGCCGTCAACGACCTGTCCCTTGAGCATGCCCGTCGATTGCGCGAAGCCCGGCGAAACCACGACGACGGCCGCGAGCGCGACGATAGCCAGCACCAGCAGCCGGCGGCCGGAAAGAGCGGGAAACATCGGAGTCCTCCGTCGCAAGAGATGAAGCCACACGAGAGCGGGACGCCCTCACCTTCAGTTTACACCCAAACCCGTCGCGGGAACGGTAACGATAGCCCGATCCGGCGTTTCAATCAACGCGACACGCCTCGACGGCCGGCGCGTCGAGGAACCGGCCGATCTCGTCGAGATCCGTCGTGACTGGCGCCGGCGGCAGCGCCTGGAGAACCAGCGCGCCGTAGGCGCGGGTCCGCAGCCGGGGGTCGAGCACTGCCATCACACCCCGATCCTGGCGGTGACGGATCAGGCGGCCCAGGCCCTGCAGCAGAAGCAGGATGGCCAGCGGGAGCTGGTACTCGTTGAACGGATCGCCGCCGCGCGCCGCGATGGCGCCAATCCGGGCCGCCGTCACCGGGTCACCCGGGGAGGCAAAGGGGAGTTTGTCCACGATTACGCAGGACAGCGCCTCCCCCACGACGTCCACGCCCTGCCAGAAGCTCGACGTGGCGAGCAGAACCGCGTGCGGCCGCGTCCGGAACTGTCCCAGGAGCACGGAGCGGGGGGCGTCGCCCTGCACGAGCACCGGGTAGTCGAGGGCCGACGCCAGCACCGGCTGGACGGCGCGCAGGACCGCGTAACTCGTGAAGAGCACGAACGCCCGGCCGGCAGAGCGCCGGAGGATCTCGATCACCTCGTGCGCGACAGCCGCGGCAAATCCCTCCGTCCGGGGATCCGGCATGCTCGGGGGGAGGTAGAGGATCGCCTGCCTGGAGAAGTCGAACTCCGACTGGAGGCACAGCTGCCGGGCCTGACGGATGCCCAGGCGGCTGCGGACGTAGTCGAACGACCCGCCGACCGTCAGCGTGGCCGACGTCAGCACGGCGGCCTGCCAGCGGCCGAGCAGCGCATCGCGGACGATCGCCGAGACATCGATGGGAGAGGCCTTCAGGAAGACCCCCGCGCCGCGGCACTCGAGGAAGAACACGTAATCGGGGTCGCTCGCCCTCAGGAGAAACCGCAACTGGTCGCGAATCTCGGCGGCGCGCCGCGCGATCGCCAGCGCCTCTCCGGCGACGTTCGCGGTGAGCGCCAGCGTGGCCTCCACCTCCGTGAGCGTGTCGATGAGCTGCTGGCCCGCCGGGAAGGCGTCTGCGAGGCTGTCCGAGGTCACTCGGATCCGATCCTCCGCCCCCGCACGCGGCGATTCCCCCCCTCTTCTCGGCACGCGGCCGAGCGCTCCGAACAGCAGACGTGCCCGATCCCGCAGGCGGACGAGCGCTGTCCGCACGGCGCCGTCGTGGTCGGCCACAAGGCCGGTGCCGATCAGGCGTTCGCCGTCCCGCGCGAGCGTCTCGAGCCGGTGCGTGCTGACCGTGATGCCGAAGTACTGCGTGGCGACGTCCTCGAGCTGGTGCGCTTCGTCGAGGACGGCGCTCGCGCACTCGGGGATGACCTCGCCGTACGCGCTCTGACGCACCGAGGCATCGGCGCACAGCAGGTGGTGATTGACGATCAGCACGTCCGCTTCGCCGGCGCGCTGCCGGAGGCGGGTGAGGAAACAGTCCTGGAGGCGGGGGCACGCCGAGCCCAGGCAGTCGTCGACGGTGGCGGCAATGTCCCCCCAGTAGGGCAGGTCCTCGGGCAGCTCCTCCACCTCGGCACGGTCTCCGGTCCGGGTGACGTCGGCCCAGGCGGACAGCACCGAGAGCTCGCGCGGAGGTGCCAGCGCCCGCGACACCGGATCGCGCCGGAACGAGTCGAACCGATGGAGGCACAGATAGTTGCCGCGCCCCTTCATGCAGACTGCGGCGAAAGGGATCCCGAGGGCCTGTCGCAGCAGCGGCAGGTCCTTGAAGAAGATCTGCTCCTGCAGGTTCTTCGTGCCCGTGGAGACCAGCACGCGCCGGCGGCCGAGGATCGCGGGCGCCAAGTACGCGAGCGTCTTGCCGGTCCCCGTTCCAGCCTCGGCCAGCAGAATGCCGCCTGCTTCCAGCGTCTCCGCGACGGCGGCGGCCATCTCGCATTGGCCCGGCCGCGGCTCGAACCCGGGCAACGTCCGCGCCAGCGGACCGTCCGGCTCGAAGAGGCGAGCGGTGGTTTCGGCCAGGCGCACGGTCGTCTCACCGGTCGAGGTGCTCGGTCGCGTGCGGCTCGAAGCCGGCCACGAGCTCGAGCCGGCGCCGGTGCCGGCCGCCCTCGAACGGCGTCTCGAGGAAGACGGCGACAATCTCGAGCGCGAGGCCGACGGGCGTGAGGCGCCCTCCCAGCGCGAGGACGTTGATGTCGTTGTGGGCGCGCCCGAGCCTCGCCGACTCCAGATCACTGACCGACGCGGCCCTGATCCCGGCGAACTTGTTGGCGGCGATCGCCATGCCGATCCCGGTGCCGCAGATCAGAATCCCCCTATCGCACGCGCCCGAGGCGACAGCCTCGGCCACCCGCGCCGCGTAGATGGGATAGTCGACCGAGGCGGGCGAGCTTGTGCCGAAGTCCTCGTACGGGACGTGACGATCGTCGAGGCTCCGTCGCACCGCCTCCTTGAGTTCGTATCCAGCGTGATCCGCGCCGAGCGCAACTCGCATGCGTCCATTGTACCGGGGGATGCCGACCGCGGGTAGTGGGAAGGCTGTTCGCTGGTAGAATCAGCAGTCACAATGGCTGTTCCGACGGTCGTGGTCACCGCGCGCGGCGAAGAACGTTGCCGGGCTGGTCACCTCTGGATCTACCGGGCGGACCTCTCCGACGTCCGCGCGGACGGTGGCGAGACGGTGCTCGTGCTCGGCCCCAGGGCCAGGGTCGTCGGACGCGCCCTCTACAGCGATCGATCGCAAATTGCGCTGCGCCTGCTGACGCACGGGGACGCGCCGGCCGGCCTCGATCTGTGGCGGGAGCGCCTGCGCGCGGCAGTGGCCTTTCGCTCGACGCTGGCCGTCGATGGAGACGCCTGCCGTCTCGTGCACGGCGAAGGAGATTTGCTTCCGTCGCTCGTCGTGGATCGGTACGGCGACTATCTCGTCGTGCAGGCCCTGTCGCAGGGTGTCGAGCGCCTGTTGCCCGACCTGTCGGCGCTGCTCGCCGAGTTGATCCGCCCGGCGGGCATCCTCGCGCGCAACGATGCCCGTGTCCGCCTCCTGGAGGGCTTGGACCGGCGTGTGTTCGTGCTCCAGGGAGACGTCCCCCCGACGACAGGCATCCGGGAGGGCGGCCTCACCTTCGAGGTGGATCTGTGGACGGGGCAGAAGACCGGCCTCTTCCTCGACCAGCGCGAGAACCGCGACGCGGCGGCCCGCTACGCCTCGGGACGCCTGCTCGACGGCTTCTGCTACAACGGCAGCTTCGCTCTGCGGCTCGCGGCGCGGTGCACCCGGGTGCTGGCGCTCGACAGCTCAGCCGACGCCGTGGAGCGCGTCGTGCGGAACGCCCGTCTGAACGGCATCACGAACGTCGAGGCCCGGGCCGCCAACGTGTTCGATGAGCTCCGCCAACTCGAGCGCCAGGGCGAGCGGTTCGACGCCATCGTGCTCGATCCCCCCGCGTTCGCCAAGAACCGAGCCGCCCTGCCGGGGGCGGTGGCCGGCTACAAGGAGATCAACCTGCGCGCGCTCCGGCTGCTCGGACCCGGCGGGATCCTGGTCACCTGCAGTTGCTCGTACCACGTCGATGAAGCGACCTTCGGCCAGATTGTCTTCGAGGCGGCGGTGGATGCGCGGGCGCACGTGCAGGTGGTCGAAAAACGGATGCAGGGGCGCGACCATCCGGTGCTGCTCGGCGTGCCCGAGACGTACTACCTCAAGTGCTTTGTCCTGCGGCGGCTCAACTGAGCCGCCTGGGCTCGCCGGCGGCCGCCGGTGCGGGGACGATCTGGATGACGGTGGGGACGCGCGCCGGCTTCGCCCCGGGCGTGGGATTCAGGTACCCCTGCAGGCCGCCCCACGTGTAGTCCTTCACGGTGACGCCCGGCGGGAACACCATCGTGTCTTCCCGGAACCGGCCGACCTCGAACATGTGGACCGGCGGCTCGTCGAAGACCAGGTCGCCCTTCTGCTTGAGGACGGATCGGTAGTAGGCGACAACCTCCGCGAAGCCGGCTGTGGTCCCGAACAGGTAATACCGTTGCCCGCGCCCGGCGTCATAGGAGGTGAGGTACTGGGAGCCGGGGAACAGCGGCAGGCCCAGCGTCGCTTCGGTCGGCGCGTCAGCCGGCTGCGGCTGAGGCGCGGGGGCCGGAGCGGGCGGCTTGACCGGCGGTGCGACGCGTTGGGGCGTCCCGGACGCCGCGCCGGCGCGCGCCTCCACGCTGCGATCCGAGCACGGCCCCGCTGCCAGCAGGACGGCGGCGAGCGCCAGGGCGATGGCGCACAGATGCCCACGCATGCGAGCATTATACGCTCGGGGGCGATCCATGGTCAGTGACATGCTGTCCTTCCTGGCGTTCTGTGAATCCCGGCGCGGCTGGCTCGTCGAGACCATCGAAGCGCTGGCGCGGCTCGAGTCGCCGACGACCGACAAGTCCGCCGTGGACCGGTGCGGCGCCGAGATCGGCCGCCGCCTCGCGCAGATGGGCGGGAGGGTCCGGCCTCTGGCGCAGGCCGCCGCGGGCGATCACCTGCGCGCCGAGTTCGGGTCGGGACGCGACCAGCTTCTCCTGCTCGGCCACTTCGACACGGTCTGGTCCGTCGGCCAGCTCGCCCGGATGCCGGTCAGGCACGCGGGTGGACGGTTGTTCGGCCCGGGGACGTTCGACATGAAAGCCGGCATCGCGATCGCGATGCTCGGGGTGCAGGCGCTCGGCGCGGCGGGGCTGAAACCCGCGTGTCGGATCGTGCTGCTGCTGACGGCTGACGAGGAGACGGGGAGCGCGACCTCGCGGCACGCGATCGAGCAGGAGGCCCTGCGCAGCCGGGCCGTCCTCGTGTTCGAACCGGCGCTGCCGGGAGGCGCGCTCAAGACCTCCCGCAAGGGGTGCGGCGAGTTCACGCTGCGTGTGCGAGGGGCGGCCGCGCACGCGGGGATTGAGCCCGATCGGGGAGCGAACGCCATCCACGAGCTGGCCGGGCAGATTGCCGCGCTCGAGCGGCTCCAGGATCCGGTGCGTGGCATTTCGGTCAATGTCACCATCGTTCGAGGCGGGACGCGCTCGAACGTGATTGCCGAGGAGGCGGAGGCCTGGGTGGACGTCCGCATCACCCGCGCAGAGGACGGCGGGCAGGTCGAGGCCGCGATCCGAGGTCTGCAGCCCCGCAGACCGGGCGCGACGCTGTCGATCGGCGGCGGGATCAGCCGGCCGCCGATGGAGCGGACTGCAGGTGTGGCCCGTCTGTTCGAGCTCGCACGATCGCTGGCGGCGGAGCTGGGAATCGATCTGGCGGAGGGAGCCACGGGCGGCGCGTCGGACGGCAACTTCACGGCCGCGCTCGGCGTCCCGACGCTGGACGGGCTGGGGGCGGTCGGCGACGGGGCGCACGCTCTGCACGAACACGTCGAGCTGGCGAGCCTCTGCCCGCGCGCCGCGCTGGCAGCGGGCCTCATGGCGCGGCTGTGTGGCGCTGGTGTAGGATAAACGTATGGGCAATTCAATCAGAACCGTCGTGCTCCTTGCGGCCATGAGCGCGCTGCTGCTGGTCATTGGCGACCTCATCGGCGGCGTCGATGGCCTCAAAGTCGCCTTCGTGTTCGCGGTGCTGATGAACTTGGTGTCGTACTGGTTCTCCGACAAGATCGTGCTCCGGATGTACCGTGCCCAGCCGGTCGGGCCCGAGCACCCGCTTTCGGCTGTCGTCGCACGGCTGGCGCAGCGGGCGAACCTGCCGATGCCCAAGGTCTACGTGATCCCGACGGCGTCGCCGAACGCCTTCGCGACCGGCCGGAACCCGAAGCACGCCGCGGTCGCCGCGACCGAGGGCCTCCTGCGGATGCTCGACGAGCACGAGCTCGAGGGGGTGTTGGCGCACGAGCTGTCGCACGTGAAGCACCGCGACATTCTGATCGGCTCGGTGGCCGCCACGATTGCCGCGACGATCATGATGGTGGCGCGGATGGCGCAGTACGCCGCCATCTTCGGCGGCGCCTCAAGCCGCGACGACGACCGGGGCGGAAACCCCTTCTCGCTGCTGCTGATGGTCATCCTCGCCCCGCTGGCCGCGACGCTCATTCAGGCGGCCATCTCGCGGTCGCGCGAGTTTGCGGCCGACGCAGGCGGCGCACAGATTGCGGGATCTCCCTACGGCCTCGTCAACGCCCTGAAGAAGCTCGAGTTGGCATCGAAGCGCGTGCCTCTCGATGCGAATCCCGCCACGTCGCACATGTTCATCGTCAAGCCGTTTTCCGTGGCGGGCCTGCTGGCCATCTTCAGCACCCACCCGCCGACCGAGCAGCGCATCCGCGCGCTGCTGCAGACGGCGTAGGATCGGTATCGCCGGCGAGAGACAGCGCCGCCGCGCCGCCGGAGTTGCAGCCGGGCGCTGCAGCGGAGAGGGGACTCGGGCGGCTGCGCCGTCGGCAGGGAACGGTGGATGGGGAGAGCACGCCGTCGGGGGCATGCCGGCGAGTCCGCACGCACACCGAAGGCCCCCTACGCCGCAGGCAGGCGGCCCGTTTCTCCGCCGCCCGCCCCCGCGCTCCAGGATCATTCTGAATCTGCCCGTCCCGCCCAACGACTGCTCATCTCCGGTTTGACCATCGGCATCCTCGTCGCCCTCGTGGCGCTCACGGTGGCGGTCTACGCGCCTGTGGCCGGCTACGGGTTCGTCTCAATCGACGATCACCTGTACTTCGACGGCGACCCCCGCGTTGTCGGCGGCTTGACGTGGCCTGCCGTCGTCTGGGCGTTCACGACAAGCTACGCGCACTTCTGGCATCCGCTGACGATGCTGTCGTTCATGCTGGACGTTCAGCTGTTCGGCGTGAGCCCCGGTTGGCTGCACGTTACGAGCCTCCTCCTGCACGTGGCCGGCACGCTCCTGCTGTTCGCGGCGCTGCTGCGGATGACGGGGGCGGTCGGGCGCAGCGCATTCGTGGCGGCGCTTTTTGCCGTGCACCCGCTTCATGTGGAGTCGGTAGCCTGGATCGCGGAGCGGAAGGACACGCTGAGCACGTTCTTCTGGATGCTCACGCTGCTGGCGTATGCCGGCTACGCCAGGAGACCGCGCTGGACCCGCTACGGGCTGACGCTGCTGTGCTTCGCGCTGGGGCTGATGGCGAAGCCGATGCTCGTCACCCTGCCCTTCGTCATGCTGCTGCTCGACGTATGGCCGCTCGGCCGGGTCACGCTGTCCGCCGACCCGTCGCAACCGGGCCGATGGCCGGTTGTCTCGCCGGCGTGGTGGCCCCTTCTCCGCGAGAAGATCCCGTTCCTGGTGCTGGCTGCGGCGGCCAGTGGCGTGGCCGTCATCGCACAACAGGAGGCCGTTGCGACGCTGGAGGGTTTCTCGTTGACGGCGCGGGTGACCAATGCCCTTGTCGCCTACGTTGTCTACGTCGCCAAGATGGTCTGGCCGCACACCCTGACGGTGTTCTATCCGTACTCGCTGGTCCCACCCGTCTGGCCGGCGATTGCGGCGCTCGTCGTGCTGGTGGGCGTGTCGGTGTTGGCGGTGAGACTCGCGACGCGCCGCCCGTACCTGCCGGTCGGATGGTTCTGGTTTGCCGGAACGCTCCTTCCGGTCAGCGGCATTGTCCAGGTCGGCAGCCACGCAATGGCCGATCGGTACACCTACGTGCCGCTGGTCGGGCTGTTCGTGGCTGTCGCCTGGGGGGTGCACGAGGCTGTCGCCTCGTCGCGTGCGCGGCGCGCCGCCCTCGCCGCGGCCGCCGTTTGCGTCGTTGGCGCGTGCGCTCTGGCCGCGCGGGCACAAGTTGGCACATGGAAGGACAGCTTCACCCTCTGGCAGCACGCACTGGAGGTGATGCCTGACAACTACTTCGCGCACAATGCATTTGGGCTCGAGCTGAACAAGCAGGGTCGCACCCGCGAGGCGGCAGCGCGCTTCCGCAGGTCGAGCGAGCTGGCGCCAGGCTTTCCCAACCCGCACAACAACCTCGGATTGCTCCTCGAAGCCGAAGGAAGGACGCAGGAGGCTGTCGAGCAGTACACCGAAGCGCTGCGGCGCGCGCCGGATTATGATGCGGCGCGTGTCAACCTTGCCAATCTGCTCGTCAAGACCGGACAGGCACAGGAGGCGATCGCGCACTACCACGAGGCCCTGCGCCGCTCGCCGGAGTTGCCGTCGGCCCGGACCGGCCTGGGCAACGCCCTGATGGGCCTCGGGCGGTTCGCCGATGCCATCACCGAGCTCCGGGAAGCCGTCCGTCTCGCGCCGGCCGACGACACGGCGCACTTCAATCTCGCGAACGCTCTGGCGAGAACCGGCCAGTTGGACGCTGCGGTGTCGCACTACCGTGAGGCCCTGCGCGTGGGCGCGGGCTCGGCAGCCATCCACGAGAACCTCGGCATCACCCTCGCGAAGCTGGGACGTGGCGAGGAAGCGATCGCCGAGTTCACCGAAGCGGTGCGTCTCGAGCCGCGATCGGCGCCGGTCCACACCAACTTGGGAAGCGCCCTGCTCGGCCTCGGCCGCCCGGCAGAGGCGGCAGCGGAGTTCCGCGCCGCGCTTCGGCTCGAGCCCGGCAATCCCGACTCCCACATGGGACTGGGCAGCGCCCTGTTTGCCGTCGGCCGCTCGGAGGAGGCTCTCGCCGAGCACCAGGAGGCGGTTCGGCTCGCCCCCGGCTCGGGTAACGCCCACTACAATCTCGGGCTGACGCTGCAGCAGACCGGCGACCTCTCGGGAGCCGCACGTCACTACACGGAGACCCTGCGTCTCGAGGGGGCGTCTGCCGACGTGCACACCGCCCTGGCGGCGGTGCTCGAGCAGCTCGGGCGCGCCGGCGAGGCCGCGCTCCACTATCGTGAGGCCCTCAACCTGAAACCCGACTCGGCGGCGGCCAGCGCGGGTCTGGCCAGAGCACGCTCGGCGGCTCAACGGCGCGGTCGGTGAGGTGGCTACGACCTTGGGCTGCTCACGCCGGCGGACGGAAGAGCAGCCGCCGGTCGAGCCGAGAGAGGTCACAGCAGGTAGGCGAGGGCGAAGCCTATCTGGGCGACGAACATCATGCGGTACATGTGCGCCCAGGAGACGTGGTTCTCCTCGACCGCCAGCTCCTCCGGCCGCCTGAGCATCAGGTAGCAGACGTAGACGCCGTACGCGGTCATCACGAGCCCGAGCAGCTGCAGCAGCCAGAAGCGGCCGGTCAGCACCCCTGCCCAGGCCCCCGCGGGGATCATCAGGAAGGGGAGCACGAACGATGGGGAGATCAGCCACGCCGCGCGCGTGACGCCGTACTGGATGGGCAGCGTCCGGCACCCGCCGCGCCGGTCGCCCTCCATGTCGGCGAAGTCCTTCGTGGTGGTCGCCCCCAAGAGGAACAAGCCGAACACCGCCCCGATGTACCAGGGCTCGAGGCCGGCGACCGTCTTCACCGTGGACCAGCCGGCGACCTTCAGCATGGCGCCGCGCGGGATCGCGATCGTCACATTCGCCCAGATGCCGAGGCGCTTGGTGCGGAACGGCGGCACGGAGTACAGGGACGTGATGACCGTCGCGCCGACCACGAGCCAGAAGCACTCGTGCCTGCCTCCCGGCGCGATCGGCCACGCGAGCAGCCAGGCAGCGGCAAAGGCCGCGACGGTGAATACCCACGCCGCGCGCAACGACAACCGCCCGCTCGGCAGCGGGCGCTTCGGCTTGTTGATCCGGTCAATCTCGAGGTCGAAGATCTGATTGAGGCCGTTCGACGCGGCGTTCAGCACGGCCGCCATCAGCGCCCCGAGGACCGGGTAGACGATGAGCGCCCAGCTCCACGGCTCCCGCGGGTCTGCACCCACTGCGGTCGCTCCTCCGGAGGCCATCCCAAGAGCAGGCGCGAAGAGCGTGAACGGGCGGGCGAACTCGAGGTACGTCCGCGCGCGGTGCCGTACCGCGTTCACGCGAGCACCCCGGCGCAGAGGAGGGCCACGAGCGCCGCCACGGCGGTGTTGATGAAGTTCAGCATGTCGTTGTTGAGGATGCCTGGCGCCTCCAGCGTGGCGCCGAGGGCGCTCTCGACGATCGATCCGACCGTGGCCCCGACCACGACGCACCAGAGCTCATGGCCGTGTATCACCCCGAGCCCTGCCGCGAGCGCCGCCAGGACGAAGGCGGCCAGCAGGCCCGCCGCGGTGCCTTCGAGCGAGACGGCGCCGGGCGTGCCCGGCCTGACGGGCGCACCGGTCGTGACGAGCCGCGTGCGGCGCCCCCACGCCTTGCCCACCTCGCTCGCCACCGTGTCGCTCGCGCCGGCCGTCAGGGCGGCCGCGAACGCCAGCAGCGCCAGGTCGCCGTGCGGCGAAGCCACGACCAGCACGCCGATCAGTGCCGCGAGGCCGCAGTTGGCGATGGCGTTCCCCGGTCCCCGCCGCCCGCCGTGCGCCTCGGCAATTCCCAGCACGGTCTTCCGTTTCAGGCCCAGCCGCGACGAGGCCGTTGCCGCGAAGAAGGAGGCGAAGAGCAGCACCCAGCCGGCCAGGCCGGTGAAGACCCCGACAGCCACCCCGACGACCGCGCCGCCGACTGCGCCAGCCACCGAGACGGTGCCCGCCCTCCAGCCGAGCGCGGCGGCGACGCCGTTCCCGATCACGGCAATCGGAAGCCGCTGCCACACAACCGCGGCCGAAGCGTGCCACGCGTCGGGCGCGATGAGGCTCAGCCCCCACACGGTGGCAGCTCCGACCAGAGGAACGGAGACGTTGTCGTCGATCCGGACCGGCATCGACTCGATGAGACCCGCCGCGAGCGCCGCCGCGATCGGCGCCGCGCACACGAAGGCGAGCGACGGCTGCGGCACGACCGCGGGACGCGTCCACAACCCGAGCACGATCCCGGCCGCCGCACCGGCGATCACAAAGGCTGCGGTGCCGGCATACGTCTTGTCGGCGTTCCACGGCAGACGCGGGCCCCTCATCCACCGTCCGGCGAGCGTCGCCGCACCATCACCGTACGCCAGCAGGGCCCAGGTGATGGCGACAATGTCGAGACGGCGGGGAAAGGCCAGGATGAGCAGGAGCACGGCCAGCGGATAGAGCAGGATCCCGATCGGGAACCCGCGCGCGGTGTCGGCCGGGCGATACAGCGACCTGCCGCCGATGCGCGGCAGCACGAGCAGGTTGAAGGCGAACGCGGCGAGGGCGCAGAGGGCGGCTTGGCGCCAGCTCAGCACGCGCAGGAGCAGCGCGAAACCTCCCATCGCCATGTGCACGATCTGCCGACGCGTCTCCGAGTCGCTCATGACTGCCCGGCTCCTTCGCTGCCGGCCCGCGGATCCGGCAGCGGCTGGCGGAGCGCCTCAACGACGAGGCGGACCCCGACCTGCAGGGGAGTCACGCGGTAACCCAGCTCCCGACGGGCCAGCTCGCTGTCGAACGTCCAGTCGCGCTCGAGGATCTCGAGCGTGCCGACGGTCAGCCGCGGCACGACGCCCCGCAGCCGGGCCCGCGTTTCCATCCACAGCGCGACGGGGAGCGCGGCGGCGAATGGGATGTGGCGCGGCACGGGCAGGCCGGTCACATCGCGGACGATCTCAAAGACGTCGTGCAGCGACGCGTCCTCGCCGCCGAGCCGGTAGTGTTCGCCCGCCCGACCTGCCTCGAGCGCCGCTGCGTGGCCCGCCGCCACGTCATCGATGAAGGCGTAAGACCAGCGCCGTGTCGCGCCGATCAAGCCTGGGAGACGTCCGGCCAAGTGTTCCGCGAGCATGCCGCCAATCAGGTTGCCCTCGGTCAACGGCCCTGGTCCGTACACGACGCCGGGATACAGGCGCACGAGGGGCGCCCCGGCGGCAGCGGCGCCCTCCGCCACACGGTCCGCGGCCACCTTCGTCCGCTGGTAGTCGTTCCACGCCTGCGGGGCCCTGGCACCGGCGGGCGGCAGGGCGAGGAACGACGAGGTATACACGACACGCGGCACGCGGAGGGATGCCGCAGCACGCAGCACCGCCCTCAACCCGCCGATGTTGATCTCGTCGAACTCGCCCGGGCGCCGCGCCCACACGGCGACCTTGGCGGCCATGTGAATGATGGCCTCGCACCCGGATGCTGCCCGCCTGACGGCGGTGTCGTCGCGGATATCGCCGTCCACCGTGGGGTACGGCAAGCCGCTCGCCGTCGCGTGGCGGGCGAAGGCCACCACCGTATGCCCGCGAGCGGCCACAGCGGCCGACACCGCTCTTCCGAGATACCCGGTGGCTCCCGTGATGAGGACGTTCATGCCAGAGGTGCGGCGACCGGACCCTGTCGCGCTCCGGGTTCAGGCTGGCGCGGCGATCGCGGCGCGCCAGTAGTCCAGCAGATCGTCGAGCGTCCGGTCAATCGGGATCTCCGGCGCCCACCCCGTGTCGTCATGCAGGCGCCGCCAGCTGCCAGCCACGAGCGGCGTGTCGTTGGGTCGGTACAGCGCGGCATCGCGACGAACGCGAATCGGGACGCGGGAGCGCGCCAGCAGGCGATCCAGGATGTCGCCGACGCGGTACGCCTGGCCGGAGCACACGTTGTAGACCTCGCCCGGACGGCCCCGCCCCACCAGGGCACGGTAGGCGCGCACCGTGTCACGGACGTCGGTCAGGTCTCGCCGCGCCGCGAGATTGCCGACCGTCATCTCGGGCTCAATTCTGCCGGCCTCGGCCTCCGCGATCTGCCGGGCGAAGCTCGAGGTAAAAAACGAGGGCTGCTGCCGCGGCCCGACGTGGTTGAAGGAGCGGGTGACGATGACCGCGAGGTGATCGTCGGCGGCCGCCCTCAGGCCGAGCGTTTCCTGGGCGAGCTTGCTGAGGCCGTACGGGCTCGAGGGGCCGAGCGGGCTGTCCTCGTGGAACGCCTCCTCAGCCGGGCGGTACACGAGCGCGGAGCCGGTGATCAGGACGCGCGGATGCAGTCCCGCCTGCCGGATGGCCTCGAGCAGGAAGTGCGTCGCGAGCACGTTGACGGCCAGAGTGTCGTGGATCCGCTCCCACGACCGGCCGACGTGCGCGGCGCCGGCCAGATGGTACACGACAGCCGGCCGGACGCGGGCGACCGCGGCGACGACCGCGTCGCGATCGAGCAGCTCGACGCTCATCCAGGGCAGCTCGTTGCCCGTGCGTCCCGGCGGGAACGGCTCGCCCGGACGGCGCCACGCCACTACCGGGGCCCGCTCCCGCCCCAGCAGATCCAGCAGGTGGCTGCCGGCGAATCCCGCCGCGCCGGTGACCAGAATCGTGTCGTTCACGGGTTCCCCGCTCAGGGCCGCGCCAGGCGACCGCCGTACTGCGCGTCCAGGTACGCGCGAAAGGCCGGGTCCCCCTGTTTGATGGGCCGCCACCACCAGTCGTTGTGCGCGTACCACTCGACGGTCGCCCGGAGGCCCTCGTCGAAGGCGATCGAGGGCGACCAGCCGAGCGATCGGAGCTTGGTGGTGTCCAGCGCATACCGCCGGTCGTGCCCCGGACGATCCGGCACCGGCTGGATGAGGGTCGTGGGGCGGTCCGCGATCGCGAGAATCCGGCGGGTGAGGTCGAGGTTGGCGACCTCGTTGCCGCCGCCGATGTTGTAGACCTCCCCGGCGACGCCCCGGTCGACGACCAGGTCCAACGCCCGGCAGTGGTCGAGGACGTGCAGCCAGTCCCGGACGTTCAGGCCGTCGCCGTAGAGGGGCACCGGCTGGCCGTCCAGCGCATTGGTGACAAACAGCGGAATGACCTTCTCAGGGAACTGGTACGGCCCGTAGTTGTTCGAGGCCCGCGTGACGATCACGGGGACACCGAAGGTGGCCCAGAAGCTGTACGCCAGCCGGTCGGCCCCGGCCTTGCTGGCGGCGTAGGGGTTGCGCGGCTTGAGCTCGTCGGTTTCCCGGCTCGCTCCCTCCGGGACGCTGCCGTAGACCTCGTCGGTCGAGATCTGGATGAAGCGGCGCAGATGCGGGGCGTGCCGCGCCGCCTCGAGCAGCACGAAGGTGCCGAACACGTCGGTGTGGATGAAGCTGCCCGCGCTCTGGATGGACCGATCGACGTGCGTCTCGGCGGCGAAGTGCACGACCAGATCCGACTGCTGCACGAGCGGGGCGGCCACCTCGGCGTCGGCAATGTCGCCGCGCACGAAGACGTGCCGCGGATGGTCCACCACGTCGTGGAGGTTCTCCATCCGTCCCGCGTACGTCAGTTTGTCCAGCGTCGTGATGCGCCAGTCGGGGTGGGCGGAGAGCGCGTAGCGGACGAAGTTGCTGCCGATGAAGCCCGCGCCCCCCGTCACGAGGACGTCAACCATCGTGTCGGCTCCAGTCGTAGGGCAGCGCCCCGTGCGCCGCCAGGCGGAACTCGTCGGGATCGTCGTAGCGGTAGGGCGCGCTCGGCACGTTCACGACGAGCGACGGCTCCTCGCTGATGCACTTCCACCCGTGGTACACCAGTTTCGGCACCTGCACCAGCATCGGGTTGAGCGTGCCGATGAAGAACTCGTTGATCGCGCCCTCGGTCGGCGACCCGGGGCGCGTATCAACGAGGACGAGCTTGATCATCCCTGCGACGCACGCGAAGGTGTCGACCTGGGCCTTGTGGTAGTGCCAGGCCTTCACCACCCCCGGGTAGGTGGCCGAGACGTACACCTGCCCGAAGGCCGAGAAGAACTCGGCGTCGTCGGCACGCAGAATCTCCATGAGCCAGCCGCGCTCGTCGGGAATGCGCGCAAGGCGCTTCGTCTTGACCCCGGCGATGGCCGGCGGCTTGGCCGGACTGCCGTACTGGGTGGGTTCGGGCACGGGACGCTCCTTTACCATCGAATGCCGACTTCCGAGTTGTCGCCGAGCATGAACCGGTAGGCGGACGGCTTGACCGGCAGCCGGGAGATCCGGACGTTCTTGCCGATGAGGCTGTCCTCGACGCGGTTCTGGAGGCCGCTGATGAGGCTGCCCTCGAGCACGATGCTGTGCTCGATCTCCGAATCGCGGATCTCGACGTCGTTCATGATCGAGGTGAACGGGCCGACGTAGGCGTGCAGGATCCGCGCGCGTGCGCCGATGATGGCGGGCCCGCGCACGACGGACTGCTCCACGACCGCGCCCGGCTCGACGACGACCTTCCCCTCGACCCGCGACTCAGGGTCCACGGCGCCCTCGACGCGGCGCGTCAGCGTCTCGAGGATCAGCCGGTTGGCTTCGAGCAGGTCCTCCAGCTTGCCGGTATCCTTCCACCAGCCCTCGACGATGTCCGGGCGCACTTCCAGGCCGCGGTCGATCAGGTCCTGGATCGCGTCGGTGATTTCCAGCTCGTCGCGGAAGCTCGGCCGGATTCGGCGGACCGAGGCGAACACCTCCGGGCCGAACAGGTAGACGCCGACCAGCGCCAGGTCGCTCCGGGGCTCCTTCGGCTTCTCCACCAGGCGCACGACCTTGCCGTCGTGCAGTTCCGCCACGCCGAACATCTGCGGGTCCGGCACGCGCGCGAGCAGGATCTGCGCCGCCGGCCGCTCGGCGAGGAACCGGTCCACGATCGGCTTGATGCCCCGGTTGAGCAGGTTGTCGCCCAGGTACATCACGAACGGCTCGGTCCCGAGGAACGCCTCGCTGATGAGCACGGCGTGCGCGAGGCCGCGGGGCGCGTCCTGAGGGATGTAGGTGACCCGAAGCCCCCACCGGGAACCGTCGCCGACGGCCGCCCGGATCTCGGCGCCCGTGTCCCCCGTGACGACGCCGACGTCGCGGATGCCGGCGTCCGCCATGGCTTCGAGGCCGTAGAAGAGCACCGGCTTGTTGGCGACCGGGACGAGCTGCTTCGCGCTCGTGTAGGTCAGCGGCCGCAGCCGCGTGCCCTTGCCCCCGCTCAGAATCAGTCCCTTCATCGTTGGTGTCCTGCCCTTACTGCATGCCGCCGCCCAGGGCGCCGAACAGGTTCGAGAACGTGCCCAGCCCTGCCAGCGTGACCGAGAAGTTGATCCGCCGGTCCTGGTCGACGACGAAGCGCGCGTAGGCGGTTGGGAAGTTGAACGTCTGGTACTCGAAGGCGAACCCGCAGCACTGCACGTTGTAGTACGCGATCACACGGTTCTGCAGCAGGGTCTTCTGTCCCAGATCGTAGTTGAACGCATACGACCCTCCGAGGCGGTTGCCCGGCGTCCGCAGGGTCACGCCGGCGTTGACGTAGTTGTCGGACCTGAAGTACGCCGTCTGCGACGGCAGACGCCTCGTGCTCCAGCCGCCGCTCGCCTGCAGCCAGGAGCCGGCCGAGTAGGTACCGCTCGCGCTGATGCTCTGGATCTCTTCGATCTCGGTATCGTATTCCACACGAAGCTGCGCGGTCAGGCTGGCCGTCGGGGCGCCGCGCACGTTAAGCGAGATCGGCGACAGGTTGCTCGGCGGGCGGCTCGTGAAGCTCGTGCTGTACGAGTAGTCGTACAGGCTCGCGCGGGCGTCGCTGTAGTACGTCTGCGTCAGCGCCGCGCTCAGGATCTCGCGGGCGCTCGAGCCGGCGGCCCCCTCGCGCCGCTTGGCCAGGAGCCTCGTGGTGACGCCGTAGGTCACCCTCGTCGTGCCCCCGACGATGTAGTCCATGCCGTCCAGCTTGACGATGCTGGCGTCGTTGTCGATGGCCGTGATCCGCTCGAAACTCACGCTCGGCTCGATCAGGTGCTTGAAGCGCTCGGCGTAGCCGCTCGTCGGCGTGTTGAAGATGCGGGTGAGGATGGGTCCGGTGATCGACCCGCCCATCTTGACGTACCGCCGCTGGACCGACTCGGGTACGCGCACGCCCTCGTTGAGGCTCTGGCTGTACCAGGTCTCGCGGAACGCCACGTACGCGTCCATCGGGAGGAACGTCAGGCGCGTGAACGGCACCCGCAGCTGCGGCATCACGTCGATCCGGCTCAGCCCGTTGTCGACAAGCGGCGCGTTCCCCTGCCTCGTCCCGTACACGAGGCGCGCGAACTCCCCGCCCACCTGAAAGACCAGCGGCAGGTTCGCGATGCGCTGGGCCGATCGGCTGAGGGAGACTCGGGGCATCCCGCCCGTCACCCACGCCGTCGTGTCGCCGGTGAACGTCTCGTTGCGTCCGACGTTCGCGCTGAGCGACACGGCGCGCCAGTTCCCCGTGACGTTCAGGCCGTACCCCCGCTGGCGCAGCGACGCGTTGTAGATGTCCTGGTTGTAGGTCTGCTGCACCGTGACGTCCGAGAAGTAGTCGACGTTGCCGCGCACGCGCAGCCGGCCCGGCAGCGCCTGCGACACCGATCCCCGCAGCTGGTAGCTCTTGCGGGCAGGCACGACCGTCTCGGTCGGCACGTCTCCGATCGTTCTCGTATACGTCGTCTCGTGTTCCCGCAGCTGATACGCCCTGAACGTGCCCTCGGAGCCGGGGCCCACCACGTACCGGTATTCGCCGCCGTACCCGAAACCCGTCTTGCTGAACCAGTCCAGCATCAAGGTCGCGTCCTGGCTGCGACCAATGGCCCAGAAGAACTGGTTGCTCAGCGTGACACCTTTGATCGTCGACCTGCCGTAGGTCGGCATGAGGAAGCCGGTGGCCCGATCGTCGCGCTGAATCGGATAGTACAGGACCGGCAGGTACAGAACGGGGACGCTCTTGACCTTCAGCAGCGTGTGCGTCAGCGTCGCGTAGTGGTCGAGGCGCAGCACGACGCTGCCCGAGGTCAGTTCCCAGCGGGGCGTCGGCTGCACGCAGGTGGTAAACGCCCCGCTCGTGATCCGGTAGCGGTCCGCGCTGATCTTCGCGATTTCCTTCCCGTAGAAGTACAGGTCCGGCTCCTGCCCGCCGAGCATCTCGCGGCTGACGCGCCCTCCCAGCGAGGCCGACCCGGCCGCGTTGTAGAAGGTGCCGGTCCGCTCCACGGTGTCGAAGTCGGCCCGGTCGCCGGCAATCCGGGTCGTGCCTTCGGTGTAGACCACGTTGCCGGCGGCCACGATGCGGTGCTCGTCGGCGAAGACCTCCACCTCCTCGGCGTAGAACGTGTACGCATCGCAGTCCACTTCGACCGCGCCGGCCAGCTTGTAGTGATCCTTCGTGATCCGGTCAATCGTCCACTGCTTCGACACCCGGCAGCCGGGGATGCTCTCCTGCGCCGCCGCAGGCCGGGTCGCCGGCAGGAGCAGCACCAGGCAGGCGACGGCAACGGGCAGTGGACGCACCATGAGGGGATTGGCTCGCGGGCCGGAAACCCCCGCAGAATACCACGCCGGTGGGGCACCAGCAATTAACGCGCGGCGGGCGCCGGGCTCATCGGAAGGAGTTCGCCGACGAGAAACAGCGAACCCGCGACGACGACGAACGGGCTGGCGCGCAGGCCCAGGGCGAGCGCCGCGTGCGGATCCGGCTCGACGTCCACGGGCACCGACGCCGCGACCGACGGCGCGAGGCGGGCGAGATCCACGGCCCGTGCGGCCCGCGAGCCGGGCGGCTCGGTCAGGATGAACCGGGCCGCGTGCGGCGAGAGCGCCGAGAGCATCTCCGCAGCGTCCTTGTCGCGCATCACGCCGAAGACGATCGGCCAGCGGCCGGCGTGCGCCTCACGCAGATACGCGGCCAGGGTGCGCGCGCCGGCGGGGTTGTGCGCCCCGTCGAAGAGCACCTGGCGCCGGCTGCCGACATCAACGAGATCCAGGCGCCCTCGCCAGACGACGTCGGTCAGGCCCGAGACGATGGCGGCTTCGCTGACGGGGAGGCCCAGCGCCGGCAGCGCCTCGAGCAGCCTGACCGCGACGACCGCGTTGGCGGCCTGGTGCCGTCCTCGGAGCGCCAGCCGCATCGGCGGGTAGCGCCGGACCGGCGTGGTCAACTCCAGCGCCAGGCGTCCCTCCTCGAGCGCCGATACCGCGCGGACGCCCTCTCCGGCCATCACGAGACGTGCGCCGCGCTCGCGACACGCGCCGGCGATCACCTCTACCGCCTCGGGCTTCGATTCGCCCACGACCACCGTCATCCCCGTCTGGATCACGCCGGCCTTCTCCCCGGCAATCTCCCTGATCGTCCGGCCGAGGAACTGCTCGTGATCGAGGTCGATGGTGGTGATGGCGGCCGCCACAGCCGTCGCCACATTCGTGGCGTCAAGGCGTCCGCCCATGCCAACCTCGAGGACGGCAACCTCGGCGCCAGCGCGCCTGAAGATCTCGAACCCGACCGCGGTCGCCACCTCGAAGAAGGTCGGCTCGGTCGCAAGCCTGCCGGACGAGCGCAGCCGGTGCGCGACCGCCAGCACGTCGCTCGCCGCGGCACGCAGCACGTCGGTTGCGACCGGGCGGCCGTCAACGGCGTACCGCTCCTCGAGACGCGCCAGATGGGGTGAGGTGTAGCGGGCAGATCGGTAGCCGGCCGCTGAGAGCGCCCGATCGGCCATCGCGGCGACCGAGCCTTTGCCGTTGGTGCCGGCGACAATCAGGCTGCGGTAGGCGCGAAACGGGTGCCCGAGAGCCTCTGACAGCGCGCGGATGTTTTCCAGGCCGAACTTGATGCCGAGCCGCTCGAGGCCCAGCAGTTCGTCGAGCGGGTCCATGCCCGTCAGGCTGACGGCGGCGGCGCCCCGTCGGGCGGGGCGGGGCCGTGTCCCGGCTCGGACGCGGACGGATCCGGCGCAGCGGCAGGCTGGGCGCCCATGAAGCGGAGGGCGCGGGCGATCGTTGCCTTCAGCTCGCGGCGGTCCACGACCATGTCGAGGAAGCCCTTCTCGAGGAGGAACTCGCTGCGCTGGAACCCCTCGGGCAGCTTCTGCCGGATCGTCTGCTCGATGACCCTCGGCCCGGCGAACCCGATGAGCGCCTTGGGCTCGGCGATGTTCAGGTCACCGAGCATCGCATAGCTGGCCGTCACGCCGCCGGTGGTCGGGTCGGTCAGCACGGAGAGAAACGGCACCCCCGCGCGGTCCAGCCGCGCCAGGGCGGCGGAGACCTTGGCCATCTGCATCAGCGACAGCACGCCTTCCTGCATCCTCGCGCCTCCCGAGCGCGACACGATGATCAGCGGCTGGCGCGAGGCCAGCGCGTGCTCGACGGCCCGCGTGATCTTCTCGCCGACGACGCTGCCCATGCTGCCACCGATGAAGCCGTACTCCATCGAGGCGATGACGGTGTTGAGGCCGTCCAGCTGGCCCGACGCCACGACCACCGCGTCTTTGTGCCCCGTCGCCGCAAACCCCGCCTTGAGCCGATCCGCGTACCGCTTGCTGTCCCGGAAGCCCAGCGGATCGTTCGAGGCGAGATCGGAGTCGTACACCTGCCAATCGGCGTCGAACAGCATCCGCAGCCGGTCGTTGGCGGACAGGCCGAAATGATACGAGCACTTCGGGCAGACGTTGAGGTTGGCCAGCAGGTCCTTGCTGTAGATCGCCTGCGCGCATTGCTGGCACTTGACCCAGAGCCCCTCCGGCACCCGGCTTCCCTGCTCGGGGGGGGCGATCGGCTTCCTGGCCTTCTTGAACCACGCCATATCGCGGAGCTTACCTCACTCGCCCGGCACGCGTCGACTCACAACTGCCGGCCGCCCCGACGCCGTGCCGGCCAAGGGGGCCCGAGGTCCCGCCCGCCCCTCCGGCCCGGGCCGCAGCTTCAGCCTCCCGCCGTCCGGGGCACGTAGTACCGCGTGCCCCGTCCCATTCCCTGAATCTGTCTGACCAGGTCCTCCAGGGCGTCGTCGCCGTGCACGGCATCGAACTGCGACGTTTCGACGACGAGCAGCGGCGTCGACGTGTGGTGGAAGAAGAAATGCTGGTAGGCCTCGTTGAGTTTCTGCAGGTACGCGGGGTTGGGCCTGAAGGCCGGCTCGTCGACCTCGCCCCTGCGGTCCCGCGCGCGGCGCACCACGACGTCGGTCGGGGCTTGCAGGTAGACGACCAGATCGGGCGGCGAGACGTCCCGCGCCAGCAGCTCGAACAGCCGCTGGTAGATGAACAGCTCGTTGTCGTCGAGGTTCAAGTACGCGTAGATCTTGTCCTTCTCGAACAGGTAGTCGGCAATCGTCCCCTGTCGGAACAGGTCCGCCTGGCGCAGGCTGACCTGCTGGCGGTGCCGGTTCAGCAGGAAGAACAGCTGCGCCTGGAGCGCGGCGCCCGCGCGATCGGCGTAGAAGTCCGCGAGGAACGGGTTCTCCGTTTCCTCGAGGACGGCAGCCACGTCCAGCCGCACGGCCAGCCGCTCGGCCAGCGCGGTCTTGCCGACGCCCGGAGGCCCCTCGATCGCGATGTAGCGGAACTCCAAGACGACCGGAGTATAGCGGCGGCCGGCCTGCCGCGTCCACAGGCATCATGCCAGCGACAGCGGTCAGATCGTCTGTCGCACGCGAGCGGACAGCTCACGTGTCAACGACAGGAGACCGATGTGCGGGTGAGCGGTGTGCCGAAACCCGCGTGGTATCATGCGGACTTGCCGCCCTCCTGCGACCTCGCTGGGGCGGCGTGCGACGGCTGCGCCCCCTCGAGGTCTGCCCGTGACGATCGATCGCCTCGAGCTTCGCCTGCTGCGTCTGCCGCTGGTGCAGGCCTTCGAGACCAGCTTCGGCCGCGTGCACGAGCGGACGTTCATACTGGTCACGGCTGTCGGGGACGGCGTCGCCGGCGTGGCCGAGTGCGTGGCCGATGCGGATCCGTACTACGGCCCGGAGACGACCGAGACGGCCTGGCACGTCATCTCGAGCTTCCTGGCGCCGCTCGTCCTCGGGAAAGCCTTCGCGCACCCGCGGGACGTGTTCGGCATGATGCGGCTCGTGCGCGGGCACGCCATGGCCAAGGCCGCGGTGGAGATGGCCGCATGGGATCTGTGCGCGCGGCAGCAGGGCGTCCCGCTGTCCCGGATGCTCGGCGGCACGAGGGCTGTCGTCGAGGCGGGCGTCTCGGTCGGCATTCAGGGCTCGCTCGACGCGCTCATGGCCAAGATCGAGGAGGAGCTGGCAGCCGGGTACCGGCGCATCAAGATCAAGATCAAGCCGGGGTGGGACGTAGAGGCGGTGGACCGCGTGCGGTCGCGATTCGGGTCGATTCCGCTCATGGTGGACGCCAACGCCGCCTACCGTCTCGAGGACGCTCCCCATCTGGCGCGGCTGGATCCGTACGACCTCCTGATGATTGAGCAACCGCTCGACCACGATGACCTGTTCGATCACGCCTCGCTTCAGCGGCTGATCCGAACGCCAATCTGCCTGGACGAGTCGATCCAGACCGTGCGGCACGCGCGCGATGCCATCGCCGCGGGTGCCTGCCGGGTCATCAACGTCAAGCCCGGGCGCATGGGCGGGTTTGCCGAATCGCTTCGCCTGCACGACCTGTGCGCTTCACGCGGCGTTCCCGTGTGGCACGGCGGCATGCTGGAGTCCGGCATCGGCCGGGCGCACAACCTGCACCTGTCGTCGTTGCCGAACTTTCTGCTCCCCGGCGATGTCGCCGCCAGCCGGCGTTACTACCAGCCGGACCTGATCGAGCCGCCGATCGAGGTCCTTGCCGGAGGGATGATCGGCGTGCCGGCGGGACCGGGCGCAGGCGTGACGATCGTGCCGGAGCGGGTGGCGCGCGCGACGGTGCGTGTGGTGGTCCTGGAGGCGCGATGAAGAGGATCTGCGCAGTGTCGCTCCCGGTGGTCTGGCTGGCGGCGCTGGCGGCGGGCTGTGTCTCCTCGCCGCCGCCCGCCCTGACGCCGCCGCCTCTCGGCTACGAGCAGAAGCTCGGCGTGATCCTGCGGCTGGAAGACGAGCGGCAGCTCGGCGCGGCGGGCGGCGGCGGGGATCTGATCGCCCTGCTCTCGGACCCTGACGGGCGAATCCGGCGCCGTGCGGCGCTTGCCGTCGGCCGGGTGGGTGTGGCGGCCGGCGTGCCGCCGCTCATCGATATGCTGAAGGATCACGAGCCGGACGTGCGCCAGATGGCGGCGTTTGCGCTCGGTCTGCTCAGAGACGCGCGCGCCCACGAGCCGCTGGTCGGGCTGCTCGTGGCCGACCCCTCGCCGCTCGTGCGCGGTCGAGCCGCTGAGGCGCTGGGGGCGTTGGGCGCCGCAGACGCGTCGCGGGCGATCGGCGAGATGGTCGTCGCGGAGATCCGGGCGGGCCGCGTCTCGGATGTCGAGGCGGACGATCTCATCTACTTCGCCAGCCCGGTGGCCGAGCCGTTCCGGCTCGGCGTCAACGCGCTCGTGAGCCTGAAGGCGTACGACGTGCTCGCCGCCTCCGTGCTCGACGCGGCCGGCGAGCCGGTCGTGCGCTGGTGGCCGGTCGCGTGGGCCCTGCAGCGGCTGCAGGACAGGCGCGCCCTGCCGGCGCTGCTGACCTTCGCCCGGGGTCCCGGCAGCGTCACGCGCGCGTTTGCCGTGCGTGGACTCGGGGCGCTCAAGGACCCTGCCGCCGTCGACGTGCTGCTGCCGCTTGCGGCCGACTGGGTGCGTGATCGGCGCGTCGCGCTGATGGCGGTGCGTGCGCTGGCCGAGATCGGCGACCGGCGTGCGGCGCCAGTGCTGCTGAAGCTGCTCGAGACGCGGGAGATGGACGCCCACCTGCGGGCGGAGGTGGTGACGGCCCTCGGCGCGGTGGGGGAGGCATCTGCCACGGACCGGCTGCTGGACCTGATGCTTCATCCGGCCCCCCACGTGCGCGTCGCGGCGCTCCAGGCGCTGCGGGCGCTCGACCCGCAGGGATTCCTCGTCGTGCTCTCCGGCCTTGACCCGGATCCCCACTGGAGCGTGAGGGCCGCCACCTCGGCGATCATGGGGTCGCTCGAGGCCGAGGTGGCCGCACCGCGCCTGCTGCAGGCCGTGGCGGACACGGATCCGCGTGCGATTCCGGCGGCGCTTGCGGCGCTGCAGCGCGTCGGCGCACCCGGCGCGGGAGACGTGCTGCTCGCCCATCTGAAACATGCCGACCCCGTCGTGCGCGCGGCTGCGGCGGCCGGCGTGCGGGCACTCAAGCCGGCAGGCGGCGCGCAGGCGCTCTCCGACGCGTACCGCGCCGCGACAGCGGATTCGACCTACGTGGCTCGCGCGGCGCTGCTCGAGGCGCTCGCGGCGTACGGCGCAGCAACGGCCGGGCCGGTCCTTCAGGCCGCGCTTCACGACAGCGACTGGGCCGTGCGCGTGAAGGCGGCGTCGCTCGTCGCGGAGCTGGCGCCCTCGCTCGGCGCAGACATCCGCCCGGCGCCGACCGGACGGGACGCGGCGTCGTACGACGCGCCGGCGCTGGTCGCCCCGCCCTACTCGCCCCACGTGTTCCTCGAGACCAGCCGCGGCACCATTGAGATCGAGCTGGCGGTCCTGGATGCGCCGCTGACCGCGGCGAACTTCATGACGCTGGCGCGCCGCGGCTTCTACACCGGCGTGTCTTTCCACCGGGTGGTGCCGAACTTCGTGGCGCAGGCGGGCGATCCGCGCGGTGACGGCGAAGGCGGCGCGGGCTTCACCATTCGCGATGAGCTGAACGACCGGCCGGCCCTGACGGGCGCCGTGGGCATGGCGATCGACTGGGCCGACACCGGCAGCAGCCAGTTCTTCATCACGACGTCGCCGCAGCCGCACCTCGACGGGCGCTACACGATCTTCGGGCGCGTTGTCGCCGGCATGGACGTGGTCGATCGGTTGGAGCCGTGGGATACGATCGCGCGCGTGCGAGTCTGGGACGGGAACACGATGACGGGGCAGTAACGCCCGTACACAAGAAAGGGGGCGAGTGGCGCCCCCTCTTCTCGCGGCAAGATCAACCTACCGCTTCTTGCCAGCCTTCTTCTTGGCGACCTTCTTCTTCGCTGCCATGTTCTGTCTCCCCCCTTTCGTCTTGGGATGTACGAGTGGACGACCTGCTCCGCTCGTCGTACCGTCTCACTCCCGCCCGGTGCGGAAGATCGGCACCTGCGAAACAGGGGGTGTCCGCGAACGGCACCCCCTGCGCCCGTTGCCGGGTCCTAGCACTTCTTGCACTTCTTCTTGGTCTTGGTTTCAGCCTTCTTCGCCATTGTTCCTCCTGGCACGCCGTTCCCAGACCGACTCAGTGGAAGACCAGGATCACAACGCGTGGCCTGAGCGATCCACGCTCATACGAGATGTAGATTATGGATGAGAACAGATGGATGTCAAGCACAAAGTGAGGCGGGAAGGAAAATAACCGCGACGTTCGTGCGGCGTCTCTCTGTCCGACGGCGAAGATGATGACGACTTACGTGCTGCCAGCGCGCTGCCGCTCGAGCGCAGCGCGCGCCTCGTCGCGCGTGCGGGGCTCGGCGCCGCGGACGCGCAGCGCGGCGCGGTACATCTCGAGCGCCCGAGGCGTCTGCCCCTCGAGTTCGAGCGCGCGGCCCGCCTCGACGTACGCCGCTGCCAGGAACGTCGGGGGTGCGACGGGCCGAGCGGTCAGGGTCCGCTCGAATTCGGCGCGAGCCGTCGCGTGATCGCCGCGGGCGCGGTGCAGCATACCCATGCGGTAGTGCGCGACCGGATCCGACGGGTTCAGCTCGAGCGATCGGGCCAGCGCCGCTGCCGCCTGCTCGAGCGCGCCGCGCTCGAGCTGACGCCATCCCTCGAGCGAGAGGCGGTTCGCGTCGGCCACCCGCGCGTCCGGGGCGCGCCCGAGGCGAGCCCGCGCGAGATCCTTGAGGCCCGCCGGATCGTACGACGGCGCCGCCGCGACGGCAGCCCGGTATGCCTCGACCGCTGCGCTGCGCCGCCCCAGGCGATCCTGGGCGATGCCCAGCAGCAGGTGGGCGCGCGCCAGCGCGCCGTGCGGCGCCCGCGGCTTCGCCGCGACGACCGACGTCAACAGCTCGATGGCCAGGTCGCTTTCGTACAGCGCGTCCAGCTGCTCGGCCAGGCCAAGGCGACCGCGCGCGGCCGCAATGTCCGCGGCGCCGACGCGTCCGTCCTCCGCCGCCTCGACCAGCCTCCGATACAGGTCACGGCTCGCCGCGTGATCGTGAAAGTAGACATCCTGCACCTCGGCCATCCTCCAGACGAAGATCGGATTGCCGGGATGCCGGGCGTGCAGCTCGTCAAGCAGCGCGAGCGCCTTCTCCGGCTGCCCCTCGTACCAGAGATAGAACCAGTGCATCTGGAAGTCGGCTTCGTCGCGCAGCAGCTCGCCCCGCTCGCGGGCCGCGAGCATCGCCTGCATGCCCCCTGCGCGATCGCCGCCGGGCAGCATCAACAGCCAGAGCAGCAGCCTGACGGGGGCGGGAACGACGCCGGCCAGGTACTTGTACAGCCCGATGCCGAAGTGCGCGTCGGCCAACCCCGGATCGAGGTCCAACGCGCGCTCGAGCGCGCCCTTGATCCTCTTGCCGTCGCGCGCGGCCGCCAGGCGTTCGAGACGCAGCCCGTGCATCTGCGCGCGCAGGCCGTACGCGACCCCGAGGTAGAACCACGCCTCCGCACGGCTCGGCTCACGCTTCGTCCAGGCTTCGACAGCCTGAATGGCCCGCTCGATCCCCGCGAGCAGCTGTGCGTCGCGCTCGCGGTTGTCGAGATCGAGCTCGATACGCCAGCGGTCCGCCGTCAGCGCCAGCAGCTGGCACGCTTCCTTCGGCGCGGGCCCGCACGCCTCCGGGATCTGCCGCGCCGCCCGATCGAAGTCGACGTCGAGGATCGAGGTGTAGGCTCTGTAGAGCAGGTCGGATCCCGTCAGGTGCTTCGGCGCCTGGGCGGCGGAGAGCACGAGGCCGGCCGCCACCACTCCGAGCAGCGCCAGCAGCCCGCGCCGGTGCCACGCGGGACTCATGTCACGCTCGTGCGAAGCCGCTGCTTGGCCGCGTGCCGTTCGAGGGCCAGCTCGACCAGCCGGTCAAGCAGGGCGGGGAAGGACACCCCGGTGGCCCCCCACAGCTTCGGGAACGCACTGATCGTCGTGAACCCGGGGATGGTGTTGATCTCGTTGAGGATCACCGTGCCGTCGTCGCCGTTGACGAAGAAGTCGACCCGGGCAAACCCCGCGGCGTCGATGGCGCGGTAGGCCTCGACGGCCATCGCTCTGATGCCGGCCGTCTGCGTTTCGGACAGCGGCGCCGGGATGCGGAGCGACGATCCCTGGTCGAGGTACTTGGCCTCGTAGTCGTAGAAGTCGCGGGCCGCCACGATCTCACCCGGCACGGAGGCCTCGGGCGCGTCGTTGCCGATGACCGAGACCTCGACATCGCGAGCGTGCGGGACCGCGGCCTCGACGATCACCTTGCGATCGAACTGCAGCGCGAGCGCCATGGCCGCCGCCAGCTCGGCTTGCGCCCTGACCTTGCTGATGCCGACGCTGGAGCCGAGGTTGGTCGGCTTGACGAACACGGGGTACGCCAGACGGGCTTCGACCGCGGCGACGACCGCCTCGGCGTTCGCGTCCCAGTCAGCCGCCCGCACGACGACGTGATCGACCACCGGCAGGCCGCGCGCGGCGAAGAGCACCTTCATCACCGCTTTGTCCATGCCCGCCGCCGACGCCAGGACCCCGGCGCCGACGTAGGGGAGACTCGCCAGCTCCAGCAGCCCTTGGACCGTACCGTCCTCGCCGTAGGGGCCGTGCAGGACCGGGAAGATCACGTCCAGCGAGACGCCCGTCACGCAGGCGTTCTCACGGCCGGAGGTGGACGACGGCGACCGCTCAATCGTCAGCATCGTCTCCTCGGCCGCGTGGGGTACGAGCTGCACCTCGCGGTCGCTCCGGCCGTACCGTCCCCCCGCCGACCTGACCCGCGCGATGGCGTCCGCCGCCGACACCGGCGTCGGGAGCCGGTCCGCCAGGGTCCAGCGTCCCTCCTTGTCGATGTAAATCGGGACCGGTTCGTAGCGGGTGCGGTCGAGATTGGCGATGACCGCCGCCGCTGACGCCAGTGACACCTCGTGTTCGCTCGATCGCCCGCCGTAGATGACCCCGATGCGCAGTTTTCGCACGGCGGGTAATATACCCTATCCTGGGCGCGAAAGAGCCGGGCCCGGAAGGAAGGATCCCCTGGAGTTCGAGATTACGCATCGGACGGGTGCCGCCCGGTGCGGCCGCCTGAGGACCGCTCACGGTGAGGTCGCGACGCCGGCTTTTATGCCGGTCGGGACGCAGGGAGCCGTCAAAGGCCTGCTGCACCGCGATTTGCAGGAGGTCGGCGCCGCGATCGTGCTGGCGAACACCTATCATCTGTACTTGAGGCCGGGCGATGAGCTGATTGCCCGCCTCGGCGGCCTGCACCGGTTTATGGGATGGCCGGGGCCGATCCTCACCGACAGCGGCGGGTACCAGGCCTTCAGCTTATGCGCGAGCCGCGCGATTGACGAGCGCGGCATCCACTTCCGTTCGCACCTCGACGGCAGCCTGCTCGAGCTGACGCCCGAGGCCGCCGCGGATATCCAGCGCAACCTCGGGTCCGACATCGCCATGGTGCTCGACGAGTGCCTGGCGTACCCGGCGACCGCCGACGAGACGCGCGCGTCGATGGCGCGCACGCTCCGTTGGGCGCGGCGCGGCCGCGACCGGTTCCTCCAGCGGCGTTCGGAGGGGTCGAATCCCGGCCAGTCGCAGTTCGGCATCGTCCAGGGTGGCGTCGATGCGGAGCTGCGGCGCGAGTCAGCCCTCGAGACCGTGGCGATCGGATTCGAGGGCTACGCGATCGGCGGGTTGAGCGTCGGGGAGCCGGCGCGCCTGATGTACGACGTGGCGGCGGCCACCGCGGCGGTGCTGCCGGCATCCGCGCCGCGTTATCTGATGGGGACGGGGACGCCCGCGGATCTCGTGGAGGCGGCCTCGCTCGGCGTGGACCTGTTCGACTGCGTGCTGCCGACCCGGAACGCGCGGAACGGGCAGCTGTTCACGAGCCGGGGCCGGCTGAACATCAAGAACGCCCGGTACGCGGAGGACGAGCGCCCGCCCGACGAGGCGTGCGGCTGCTACACGTGCCGGCACTTCTCGCGCGCGTATCTGCGGCACCTCTACCACGCGGGCGAGATCACGGCCGCGACCCTTAACACGCTGCATAATCTGCACTTTTACCTTGACACCATGCGGCGGATTAGGGAGGCTATAGTGTTTGGCTCGCTCGGAAACCTGAAACAGGCCTTCCAGCAGGCCTCTTCCCCCCAAACAGGCGACTGATGACACCACTCATGTTGGCGACAGCCGGCCTCGTGCTGGCAATGGGCGCACCGGCAGGTGGGACGGGAAACGTCTGGGTGCAGTTTCTGCCCTTCATCCTCGTCCTGGGCATCTTCTATTTCGTGATCCTGCTGCCGATGAAGCGGCGGCAGAAGAAGGTCCAGCAGTTCCTTGACGCGCTCAAGGTAGGGGACCGCATCATCACGACAAGCGGGATCTACGGGGCGATCACCAAAATCAGCGACCGGTCGGTGCAGGTGCAGATTGCCGACAAGGTCCGCATCGAACTGTCGAAGGCGGCGATTGCCGGGTATCAGGGTCAGGACCCGGTCGTGCCTGAGACCACGGCGCAGTAACCATGGCAAACGAACTTCGCTGGCGGGTGCTTCTCATTGTTGTCGTGATTGGTGCGTGCCTGTGGGCGATCATCCCGCCGGCGCAGAAGATCCGGTTGGGGCTCGACCTCAAGGGGGGCGTCCACCTGGTGTTGCGCGTGAACACCGACGACGCCCTGAAGGTCGAGACCATCGCCACCGCAGAACGGACGCGCGACGAGCTGGACGGGGCGGGCATCACGGTGGGCTCGGTCAGAGACATCAACCCGACGCAGTTCCAGGTGACCGACGTTCCACCGGCTCAGGACGCGCTGTTCCGTCAGACCGCGGCGGAGGCGCAGGCGAACTTCAACCGGGAATCCGGCGTCGGCGGCTCGTACACCTTTACGATGAAGCCGAACATCGTCGTCCAGCTCCGGCAGGACGCGGTGACGCAGGCGCGGCAGACCATCGAGCGGCGCGTCAACGAGCTCGGGGTGACCGAGCCGATCGTCGCCGAGCAGGGCGCCGCGGGCGACCAGTTGCTGGTGCAGCTGCCCGGCGTCACCGACGTCCAGCGCGCGAAGGACATCATCCACTCGACGGCGCTGCTCGAGCTGAAGCTCGTCGAGCAGGGGCCGGCGCCGACGCGCGAGGCGCTGCTGCAGGCCACGCAGGGGCAGGTCCCGCCGAACATGGAGGTCGTCTCGGGCGTCGACACGCGAGCGGGCGAGCGCCCGGAGACCGTGTACCTGCTCGTGCGGAAGGCGGCGGTCATCAGGGGGACCGATCTGAGGAATGCCAGGCCGTCGCTTGACGAGAACAACCAGCCGGCGGTGGGCTTCACGCTGAACAACGAGGGGGCGCGCAAGTTCGCGAAGGCGACCGGCGAGAACATCAACCGGCTGCTGGCCATCGTGCTGGACGGGCAGGCGCGATCGTGGCCGGTCATCGAGGGGCGGATCTCCGACGACGGGATCATCAGGGGCGGCTTCACGCAGCAGGAGGTGCAGGATCTGTCGCTGGTGCTGAAGTCGGGCGCGCTGCCGGCGTCGCTGACCTACCTCGAGGAGCGCACGATCGGTCCCACGCTGGGCGCCGACTCAATCCGGTCGGGCATCCTGGCGTCGCTCATCGGACTGACGGTGGTCTTGGCGTTCATGCTGTTCTACTACAGACTGTCCGGCATCAACGCCCTCGTCGCGCTGGGCTTCAACCTGATCATCCTGCTCGGGGCGATGTCGTACGTGGGCGCCGTGATGACGCTCCCCGGCGTCGCCGGCTTCATCCTGACGATGGGCATGGGCGTCGACTCCAACGTGCTCATCTTCGAGCGGATCAAGGAGGAGCTCGCGGCCCAGCGGGGTGTCCGGGCGTCGATATCGGCGGGGTTCAGCCGAGTGTTCCTGACGCTGCTGGACACGCACGCCACGTCCCTGATCTCGGCGGCGTTCCTGTTCCAGTTCGGGACCGGTCCGATTCGCGGCTTTGCCACGACCTTGGTGTTCGGCCTGCTGTCCAACCTGTTCACTTCGACGTTCGTGTCACGGACGATCTTCGAGTTGGTGCTGTCGCGCCGGCAGGCCGCGACGCTGAGCATCTGAGCCAGGTGCCATCGCCATGCAGATCTTCAAGAACCCGAACTTCAACTTCGTCGGCTACCGGTGGCACGCCATCATCCTGTCGGCGGTCGTCATCCTGGCGGGATTGATCACCATCTGGCTCAGGGGGCTTCCGCTCGGCGTCGAGTTCTCGGGCGGCAGCATCGTCATTGTCCAGTTCGAAAAGGTGCCGGCGATCAGCCAGGTGCGCGACGCGGTCGGCCGCGCCTTTCCGGGCGGCGGCCAGAACATCGTCGTGCAGAGCTACGGCAACGCGGACCTGCGGCAGATCATGATTCGGGTGCCTCAGGTCGGCAGTGAGTCCGGAACGGAGCTCGGCAGGGCCGCCGACGCGGTCGAGCAGTCGCTGAAGCAGGCCAACCTGGGGGCGTTCACGGTCGAGGGCCGCGAGATTGTCGGCCCCGTCGTGGGCCACGACCTGACGCGGAAGGGACTCTGGGCGACCGTGCTGGCGCTGGCCGGCATCCTCACGTACATCGCCATCCGGTTCCGGTTCAGCTTCGCGGTCGGGGCCATCGTCGCGACCATTCACGACCTGCTGGTCATGCTCGCGTTTCTGGCGTTCTTCCGCTACGACGTCTCGCTAAACGTGATCGCCGCGGTGCTGACGATCATCGGGTACTCGGTGAACGACACCGTTGTGATCTTCGATCGGGTGCGTGAGAACCTGAAGGGGATGCGGAAGGACGACATCTCGACCATCGTCAACGTCGCGGTGAACCAGACCCTTGGGCGAACCATCATCACGGCGGGGACGACGCTGCTGAGCGTCGTTGCGCTGTTCCTGTTCGGCGGAGAGGTGCTGCGGGCGTTCTCGTTCACGATGATTGTCGGGATCATCAGCGGGACCTATTCCACCGTGTTTATCGCGGCGGCCGTCGTGACGTTCTGGCGGCGCCGGACGCCGGCGCGAGTGCCGGCGGGCGCGGGGCCGGCGGTGCCGGCCGCCCGGTCGCCGCAGACCGCCCGGACCAAGGCGAGGACGCCGCGGAACACCCGCGCCTCACGGTAGCCGCGCCGCCGTGACGCTGCTCACCGCGACGCTGCTCGGCATCATCCAGGGACTCACCGAGTTCCTGCCCGTGTCGAGCTCGGCGCACCTGATCCTGGCGCGCGACCTGCTCGGCTGGGACGCGGCGCAGTTCGGCCTGGCCTTTGACGTGGCGTGCCACGTGGGCACGCTGGCGGCGGTCGTTTTCTATTTCCGCCGCGATCTGTGGCAGATGACCATCGCGCTGCCGCAGATCGCCAGCCCGAGGGCCGCCGAGCCGGCCCGGCGTCTCCGGCTGATCCTGGCGGGCACGGCCCCGGTCGTGGTGGCCGGCCTCCTCTGGGCGGATGTGATCGAGCAGTCGCTGCGGACGCCGCTCGTCGCGACGTGCAACCTTGCGATCGTGGCGTTCCTTTTCTTTGCGGCCGAGCGGGTCGGCTCGCGGCAGCGCGGGGCGGACACGGTGAGACCCGGCGAGGCCGTCCTGATCGGCGTCGCGCAGGCCGCGGCGCTCGTGCCCGGCGTGTCGCGGTCCGGCGCGACGATGGTGACCGCGATCTTCCTGGGCCTGAAGCGGGATGAGGCGGCCCGGTTCGCGTTTCTGCTCGGCGTGCCGGCGATCCTGGCGGCCGCCGCCAACGAGGGCCTGGATCTCGCCCGCCGGGGCCTCGGGGCCGGCGAGCTCGAGCTGTTCGGCGTCGGGATGGTGGTGTCCGCCGTTGTCGGGTACCTGGCGGTGACGTACTTCATCCGTTACCTCGCGAGACACTCGCTGCGGCCATTTGCGTGGTACCGTCTGGCGCTGGCGTCGGGCGTGCTCGCATGGTGGCTCGTCACATCGCCGTCCGGAAGGTGAGGGGCGTGCGCGACGGATTCTTTTCGTGGTTGCGTCGGAGCTTCATCGCGGGCTTCTTCGTGACCGTGCCGCTGGTCATCAGCTTCCTGGCGCTGGTGTGGGCGTTCCGCCTGATCGACGGCGTCATGGGGCCCGTCTACGCGCGCTGGATCGGCCGGGAGGTCCCGGGTCTGGGGCTGGCCACGACAGCGGTGGCCGTGTTTGCGGTGGGCGTGGTCGCGGGCAACGTGCTCGGCAGGCGGCTCGTGCAGCGGGCGGAAAGCTACCTGCTGCGCGTGCCCGTGTTCCGCACGGTCTACTCGCCGGTCAAGCAGCTGCTCGACGCCTTCTCGCCCGACCACGAGGGCGGGTTCATGCGGGTGGTTGTGGTCAGAGACGCCAGCGGTGAGTTCCAGTTCGGCTTCCTGACGAAGGAGTTCGACATGGACGTGGGGGGCGGCTCGCAGCGGTTTCTCGCCGTGTACGTGCCGACCAACCACCTGTACCTCGGAGACGTGCGCGTATTTAACCGCGAGGCGGCATTCTACCCGCAAATGTCGGTCGAGGAGGGCGTGCGGGTTTTCCTAACGGGCGGCATGGCGATCGCCGATCGCGTCCGGGTCCTCCAGGGCGATCGCGCTGCCGTTCGCACTGACGAACCAGAGGTCATATGAACGTGAGATCCTTCCTGTCATCCGGCGGCGTGTCCTCACGCCGTCCTGTCGTGCACCTGTTGTCGGTCGCGCTGCTGGTCGCGGGGATGCTGGCGATGCTCTCGGTCCCCTCTTCAGCGCTCGCCTCGGCCCAGCCGGCGTCGCCGGCGCCGGTGGCCCAGCACTCGGGAGGCGAGGCGTCGCTGATCCTGCCCGACCTCGGGACGGTGGACTTCCTTGGGGTCAACGGCCGGACGCTGCTGATGGTCGGGCTGATCGTGTGCGTCATCGGGCTGCTGTTCGGTCTTCTGACCTACCGGCAGGTGAAGAAGCTGCCGGTCCACCCGTCGATGGGCGAGATCTCCGCGCTCATCTATGAGACCTGCAAGACCTACCTGCTGCAGCAGGGGAAGTTCCTCCTGATTCTCGAGCTGTTTATCGGCGCCGTCATCGTCTTCTACTTCGGCGTCCTGCAGCACTTCGAGTGGGTGCGCGTGCTGATCATCCTGGCCTTTAGCCTGATTGGCATCGGGGGCAGCTACGGCGTGGCCTGGTTCGGCATCCGCATCAACACGCTGGCCAACTCCCGCACCGCCTTCGCGAGCCTCCGCGGGCTGGCGTTCCCGCTCAACGAGATTCCGCTGCGCGCGGGCATGAGCATCGGGATGGCGCTCATCAGCGTCGAGCTGTTCATGATGCTGTGCATCCTGCTGTTTGTTCCGGGGGACTACGCCGGCCCCTGCTTCATCGGCTTCGCGATCGGCGAGTCGCTCGGCGCGGCGGCCCTGAGGATCGCCGGCGGCATCTTCACCAAGATCGCGGACATCGGCTCCGACCTGATGAAGATCGTCTTCAACATCAAGGAGGACGATGCCCGCAACCCGGGGGTCATCGCGGACTGCACGGGCGACAACGCGGGCGACTCGGTCGGACCGACGGCCGACGGCTTCGAGACCTACGGCGTCACGGGCGTCGCCCTGATCTCGTTCATCCTGCTGGCCGTCCCCGACGCCACCGTGCAGGTGCAGCTGCTCGTCTGGATCTTCGTGATGCGCGTCATGATGATCGTGGCCAGCGGCCTCTCGTATCTGGTCAACCACCAGATTGCGAAGGCGCGGTACGGAACGGCCACGAAGATGAACTTCGAGGGGCCGCTGACCCAGCTCGTCTGGCTCACCTCTTTCATTTCGATCGCCATCACCTACGCCGTGTCGTATCTGCTCATCCCGACGCTGGGCGACGGCACGCTCTGGTGGAAGCTGTCGACCATCATCACCTGCGGGACGCTGGCCGGCGCGGTCATCCCGGAGCTGGTGAAGGTCTTCACCTCGACCACCTCCGCTCACGTGAAGGAGGTCGTCACCTCCACCCGCGAGGCAGGCGCGTCGCTCAACATCCTGTCGGGCCTGATCGCGGGCAATTTCAGCGCCTTCTGGCTCGGCCTCGCCATCCTGGCGCTCATGGGCACCGCGTTCCTGGTGAGCACGGCTGGGCTGAGCGCCCTCATGGTGGCGGCCCCGGTCTTCGCCTTCGGCCTGGTCGCCTTCGGCTTCCTCGGCATGGGACCGGTGACGATCGCCGTCGACTCCTACGGCCCCGTCACCGACAACGCCCAGTCGGTCTTCGAGCTGTCGTTGATCGAGCAGATCCCGGACGCGGCGGCGTCGATCGGGCGCGACTTCGGCTTCCCCGTCGACTTCCGCCGGGCGAAGGACCTGCTCGAGGAGAACGACGGCGCGGGCAACACGTTCAAGGCGACCGCAAAGCCGGTCCTGATCGGCACCGCTGTCGTCGGCGCGACGACGATGATCTTCTCCATCATCGTCATGCTGACGCGCGGCCTCACCGAGAACCTGGACAAGCTGTCGGTGCTCCACGCCCCCTTCCTGCTCGGGCTGATCGCCGGCGGCGCCGTCATCTACTGGTTCACCGGGGCGTCGATGCAGGCGGTCACCACGGGCGCCTACCGGGCCGTCGAGTTCATCAAGCGGAACATCCGGCTGGAAGGCGTCACCAAGGCCTCGGTCACCGACTCCAAGCGGGTCGTGGAGATCTGCACCCAGTACGCGCAGAAGGGGATGTTTAACATCTTCCTCACGGTGTTCTTCGCGACGCTGGCCTTCGCGTTTCTCGAGCCCTACTTCTTTATCGGCTACCTGGTTTCGATTGCGCTGTTCGGCCTCTTCCAGGCGATCTTCATGGCCAACGCCGGCGGGGCCTGGGACAACGCGAAGAAGATCGTGGAGACCGAGCTGAAGGAGAAGGGCACGCCGCTGCACGCGGCGACGGTTGTCGGCGACACGGTGGGCGATCCGTTCAAGGACACCTCGTCGGTGGCCATGAACCCGGTGATCAAGTTCACGACGCTGTTCGGCATGCTGGCGGTCGAACTGGCGGTGTCGCTGACCGCCAACCAGGGGCCGGTGCTGAGCACGGTGCTCTCGGGCGTCTTCTTCCTGGTGGCGCTGACGTTCGTCTGGCGGTCGTTCTACGGCATGCGCATCAAGGTCGCCCGTCACTGAGAGCGGCGGGCGTCGGGGCGGGGGCGCGTTGACTTGACGGGAAGGCGTCGCTAAAATAAGAGGGTTTGGCGATCGACGTCCCTCGCCCCCGGGTCCCCGGCCGCACGTGCGCCGGGCCGGAGGGCGATGCCCGCCGCTTCGACCGGTACGGGCCGACGACGGGGTCTTCGCCGCGCGCGCCCGCCAGGCTGGTGTGAACTGCTTCCGGAGAAGCTGGTCCCGCTTTCTGGTTTCCGGTGTCTAAGTACCCAGGAGTTGTTGCTGGCAGCCTATTTCGTTGACACCTGTTTTTCGCTGTAGCTATAATCGGCCGCCCCGTTGCCCCGAGATCACAGCAGGAGTTAGGAGGAGAGACCGGTGCCACGCGACCTGTTCGTTGACGTTGTCAATCCTACCGTGAGGATCGGGAGCAAGAAGTGGTACACGGTGCCGCTCTCGATCATCGTGCACACGGTGGCTATCGCGGCCCTCGTCATCGTTCCGCTGATGGCGGCCGACATTCTTCCGACACCGCCGGTCATGATGGCGTTTGCGGCTGCCGCGCCCCCCCCGCCGCCGCCGCCCCCGCCGCCGCCGCCGCCCCAGACCCAGGCGGCCCCCAAGCCTGTCGTCGAAATCAACCCGAACGCCGCGCCGGTCGAGGCGCCGGCTGAGATCAAGCCGGAGACCGGTCTGAGTACGGGGTTCGAGGGTGGGGTTGCTGGAGGCGTGGAAGGCGGCGTACCCGGCGGCGTCGTCGGCGGCGTGCTCGGCGGGTTGCCCGAGGCGCCCCCGCCGCCGCCCCCGCCGCAGGCGCCGGTCCGCGTCGGCGGCAACATCAAGGCCCCGAACAAGATTAGAGACCAGAAGCCGGTGTACCCGCCCATCGCCCAGTCGGCGCGCGTGCAGGGCGTGGTGATCATCGAGGCGACGATCGGACCCGATGGGAAGGTGAAAGACGCGAAGGTGTTGCGCTCGATCCCGCTGCTCGACCAGGCCGCGCTGGACGCCGTGCGGCAGTGGGAGTTCACGCCGACGCTCCTGAACGGCGTGCCCGTGCCGGTCATCATGACCGTCACGGTCAACTTCACGCTGCAGTAAGCGGCAGGCGGCGGAAGGACAGGGAATCGTCTGAAGGATGCCCGGGGAATCCCGGGTGCTCGTGACCTCATCAGAATCTTCGGAGGATGGACAGATGAACTTGCTAGAGATGTGGAACCAGATGGGCTTCGTGGCCAAGGGCATCGCCGTGATCCTGTTCTTCATGTCGATGTTGTCGTTTGGCGTGGCGATCGAGCGGATCTACACGTTCCTTCAGGCGCGGAAGCAGTCCAAGCTGTACGCGCCGCAGGTGGCGAAGCACCTCAAGGAAGGGCGGCTCAAGGACGCCATCGCGGTGTCGAACTCGAAGAACTTCCGTTACAGCCACCTGGCCAAGGTCGTGCTGGCGGGCCTGCAGGAGTACCAGTTCCAGCAGGAGAGCGGCGCGGGGCTCAGCCGCGAGGACCTGATGGACACGGTCCGTCGCGCCATCCAGCGCGCATCGGCGCTGACCGCGTCTGACCTGAAGAAGATGGTGCCGTCGCTGGCGACCATCGGCGCCACCGCCCCGTTCGTCGGCCTGCTCGGCACGGTCGTCGGCATCATCACCGCCTTCCAGGGCATCGCGGCCACCGGGTCGGGCGGCCTGGGTGCGGTGTCTGCCGGTATCGCCGAGGCGCTCGTCGAGACCGCGCTCGGGCTGGTCGTGGCCATCCCGGCGGTGTGGTTCTACAACTACCTGACGTCGCGGATCGAGTACTTCAACGTCGAGATGGACAACTCGTCGTCGGAGCTCGTCGACTACTTCATCAAGAAGACGGCGTAGGGCCGCCTGTTACGACGCCGGTCCCCGGCCACGGTGGCGGCCGCCCGCCGCTGAGCGGCGCCACGGGTCGGGGACGGCCCAGGTTCGAGCCCGCCAGGCTCGTTGCAGGAGAATGCCACCATGGCGATGGATGTTGGCGGCGCCAAGGGCAAAGTGAAATCGGACATCAACGTGACGCCGCTGGTCGACGTCATGCTCGTGCTCCTGATTATCATGATGCTCATCGCGCCTATGTTGCAGAAGGGGGTCGACGTCAAGCTGCCGCAGGCGGCGAACAGCGTCGACAAGCCCGAGACGCAGGATCAGGTTGTCATTGCCATCACCGCCGGCAAGGGGATGTACCTGAACGCAATCCCGGTCCGCGAGGACGAGCTGCGCCAGAAGGTGCAGGAAGTGCTCGAGACCAAGAAAGAGAAGATCGTGCTGATCAAAGGCGACGAGGACGCCCCCTACTCCGCCATCATGGCGGCGATGGACCGGCTCCGTGAAGCCCAGATCGAGAACATCGGCCTCGTGACCGAGCGGAAGGTCCGGGGCGGCAGCGCGGGAGGTCGGTGATGGCACACGCGCACCAGCACTTGGGGGCGGAGAAGGTCACCAAGGCCGAGATCCCGCAGGCCAGCGCGGACATGAACGTCACGCCGCTGATCGACGTGCTGCTCGTCCTCCTGATCATCTTCATGGCGGCCCTGCCGTTGACGCAGAAGGGCATCGACATCAACCTCCCGCTGGAGACGAAGACCTCCACCAAGACCGAGGTTGATACGAGCCAGATCGTGCTCGAGTACGGCGCCGACCACAGGATTTCGGTCAACAAGCAGGAAGTCACGATTGCGGCGCTCGAGGAACGGCTCCGCACCATCTACGAGCAGCGCAAGGACAAGACGATGTTCATCGTAGGGGCGGAGACGCTGCGCTACGGCGACATCATCGAGGTCATTGACGCGGCCCGCGGCGCCGGCGTCGAGAAGGTCGGGATCGTCACAACCGGCATGCGCCAGCAAGCCGGCGTGCAGCCGGGCGGGAACTAAACCCCTCCAGGACGGCCCGCCGTTTGCGGATGCAAGGTCACGAGAGGCGGACTGCCGCCGGTACGGCGGTCCGCCTCTGTCTGTCTCTGGGCCCAAGGGCTGTCAGCACTCAGCTGTCAGCCATCAGTCACAACCTGATCTAGATACCAAGCCTTCAGCTTCGAGCTTCCGGCCACCGGCATCCAGCGGCGTGCGGTCAGCCCCAGGCGGTCAGCCCCTGACTGACAGCTGGAAGCTGGGAGCTGGAGGCTGGAAGCTGGAGGCTGGAAGCTGAGAGCTCCAGGAATCCACCCCAAAACAGAACGGGCCACCCGGCCGGTCGGCCAGGTGGCCCGGAACGACTCTGGGAACTGGGCGGGCGCGTCAGCGCCCGCCGCGGCTACTGGGCGCCCGCCGCCCGCTTCTTCCGCAGCACGTTCACGCGATCGCTGATCTGCTCAGCTTCCCTGATCAGGGCCTGCTGTCTGGCAGGCTCCTTCTCGAGCAGCGCCTGCGAGCGGAGGATCAGGCCCCGGTAGACCAGCGCGTCGATCATGTCGGGATTGAGCTCGAGCGCCTTGTTGACCGCCTCCATGCCCTTCGCGAGGTACTCGCGCTTCTCCGGCTCCTTCAGCCGGAAGTCCTTGTTGACCTTCTCCCAGAAGAAGACCGAGATCGTGTAATACCCCTCAGGGTTGTTGGGCTCCACCGCCACGCGGTCGTAGTGGGCGGCCATCGTCTTCTCGAAGTCGCCCTGGTCGTTGTAGAACCGCGCGAGCTGCATGTAGACGCCCGGATCCTTCGGTTTGACCTCCTTGGCCCGGAGCAGCGTTGCTTCCGTCTGGTCGTAGAAGCCGGCGTCCTCGTACATCTTCGCCAACACGTAGTAGTTCGATGTCTCGGTCGGCTCGATCTTGATCATTTCCTGGACGAGCGGCTCGGCCTGGCCGGGATCGTTGAGCTTGTCCGCCCCGTACGCCGAGACGAGGTACTGCAGCGCCAGCGTCCGCATCTTCGGGTCCGGATCGAGCTGAGACGCCTTCTTGTAGAACTCGACGGCCTTGGTGAGGTACCCGTCGTTGGTGGCGTCGCCCTTCCGACTCGGCTTGTACAAGTTGTCGTAGCTGTTGCCGAGGAAGAAGTACGCCTGATTCTGGTTGGGGTCGAACTGGATGGTCTCCTCGTACCTCTCGGACGCCCGTTTCCAGTCCTGCTGCGCGTAGAGGATGTGCGCTTCCTTGATCGTCTTGCGCGCCTGCAGCATGTTGAACTGGCCGCAGCCCGACACTGCCACACCCAGTGCCGCAAGCCCGAGAACTAGCGCGGTCGACTTGAACCGCCTCTGCATTTCTTCCCCCTTACCCCCGAACCGCGGGACAGCGGTCTTCAACGGTCTCGGATGATGATCGCGAAGAGAAGTTTGTAAGTGACGCGGACGGACAGGATCCTGAGGAGACATCCTGCCAGTGCGCCAGTATAGTGAACGGCAAAAAGCCAAGTCAAGCTGTCGTCGCGCCGCCCTCGTTTCGGGGGGCCGGCGCCCTGGAACGAGTGCCCCAGCTCGGCCGACGGTCCGCCCGGTCCCTCCGGCTCGTTCCGGCGCCAGCCCGGGGCCCCGCAGGCGGCTTGACCCCCCCAGATCCGCCTTCTATCATGGGGTCAGCCACACACCCACACTGTATTAGACACCACCTGCCGTGATCCGTTTCGAAGATGTCATCGAGAAGGTCCGGGGCTACTACCCCGACGCCGACCTCGAACTGCTGCGCCGCGGCTACGTGTTCTCCGCGCTGGAGCACAAGGGGCAGGTGCGCCACTCCGGAGAGCCGTATCTGGTCCATCCGCTGCAGGTGGCCAGCATCCTGGCGGACATGCGGATGGACATCGTCACGCTGACGGCGGGCCTGCTGCACGACGTGGTCGAGGATACGCTGACCACGACCGAGCGGCTCGAGGAGACCTTCGGCCCGGAGGTGGCCCACCTGGTCGAGGGTGTCACCAAGATCAGCGCCATCACCTTTTCGTCGAGCGAGGAGCGCCAGGCGGAGAACTTCCGCAAGATGCTGCTGGCGATGGTTGACGACATCCGCGTCATCCTCGTCAAGTTGGCTGACCGCCTGCACAACATGCGGACGCTGTCGTTCCTCTCCGAGGAGCAACGGGTGAGGATTGCGCAGGAGACGCTCGACATCTACGCGCCCATCGCCAACCGTCTCGGCATGGCGAAGGTGAAAAACGAGCTCGAAGAGCTCGCCTTCAAGCACCTCGAACCGGCGGCCTACGAGGCCCTGAAGGCCAGGGTCGAGCGGAAGCGCAAGGCTACCGAAGGGGTGGTCGAGGAACTGCGGCGCACCATTACCCGGAAGCTGCTCGAGGCCCAGATCCCCCTCGTTCAGGTGGACGGGCGGATCAAGCGCCTCTACAGCATCCACCTCAAGCTCAAGCGGCAGAAGATCGATCTCGACCAGGTCTACGATTTCGTGGCGCTCCGGGTGATTACCAAGGCGGTCAAGGACTGCTACGCCGCTTTGGGCATCATCCACCACACGTGGTCCCCGGTGCCCGGGCGGATCAAGGATTTTATCGCCATGCCGCGCCCGAACGGCTATCGCTCGCTGCACACGTCGGTGGTCAGCGAGAGCGGCTTTCCGTTTGAGGTGCAGATCCGGACCGAAGAGATGCACGCGCTGGCGGAGGATGGGATCGCGTCGCACTGGAAGTACAAGGAGGGGCGCGTCGGGGCGCATCGCGACGAGCCGTATTTCCAGTGGCTGCGGCAGCTGCTCGAGTGGCAGCAGGAGGTCCGCGACCCGCAGGAGTTCATCCAGGGATTGAAGGTGGACCTGTACCCGGAGGAGGTCTACATCTTCACCCCCAAGGGGGAGGTCAAGCCGCTGCCGCGCGGTGCCACGCCTGTCGACTTCGCGTACGCCGTCCACACGGACGTCGGGCACCAGTGCGTCGGCGCCCGCGTCAACGGCAAGATGGTGCCGCTGCGGACCCGCCTGCAGAACGGCGACATCGTCGAGATTGTCACCGCCGCCAAGCACAAGCCCAGCCGCGACTGGCTGAACATCGCCGTCACCTCTCGGGCCCGCAACAAGATTCGGCACTTCCTGCAGGCGGAGGAGAAGGCTCGGAGCGTCGAGATCGGGCGGAAGCTGCTCGAGAAGGAAATCCGCCGCTTCGACCTCAGCGCCAAGGTGCTCATGTCGGACGAACGCCTGCTGCGCGCCGCGAACGAGGTCGGGATGGGCAAGGTGGACGAACTGCTCGCGGCGATCGGGTACGGCAGGATCCCCGCGCGGCAGGCGCTCGACCGGCTGGCGCCGGGCGAGCAGCTCACCGAGAAGGCCGCAACCGGTCTGGTGTCTGCGGTCCGGCGGGCGTTCAGCGGCGACGGCGACAAGATCAAGGTGCGGGGCGCCGATGACATGCTGGTGTTCCGGGCGCGGTGCTGCAATCCGATCCGCGGCGAGAGGATCGTCGGGTACATCACGCGGGGCAAGGGAGTGTCCGTTCACTCGCAGGACTGCCCGAACGTGGCCACCCTGCTCTACGACCCGGACCGGCGGATCGAGGTCGAGTGGGACAACTCCAAGGACCAGGTCCGCTATGTCGTGCGCCTGACCATGGAGGTCGAGGACCGCAAGGGGCTCGTGGCGGACGTCAGCGCGAAGATCGCGGGGGTCAACACCAACATCACGAGCTTCGAGGCGCGCACGGATGAGGGCCAACCCGCCCGCATCAACATGACCATCGAGATCAGCGACCTCAAGCACCTCGAGCGGGTGATCAAGACGCTGCAGAAGGTTCAGGGCGTTCGGGCCATCGAACGCGTCACGAAGCAGGAGGCTGGGAGGTAGGCGTGGCGCAGGCGGGCTGTGGCAGGTCAGGCGGCCTTGGTGACCTTGCCTGACCGCAGACACCTGGTACAGACCTTGATTCGCTTGGTCCCGCCGTTGACAACTGCCCGAACTGTCTGAAGGTTCGGTTCGAACCGGCGGGGGGTGACGTTGTGGGCGTGACTGACGTTCCGGCCGACGGTCGGCCCCTTGCCGCAGATCTCGCAGCGCATAGCCATAGTACGTGTTCCCTGTCTCAGGCGCGGCGTCCTGCTCGCGCAAAACACTAAGTATATCACGCACTTGCCCTGCCGTCAGGGCAGCAGAATCGGAGACGAGGCGACCTCGCGCCCGCCGCCCGCCCCGGCATCCATGGACGCCGACCGCGCGAGCCGTGCCGCCAGGCCCAACCCCACCCGCCCGTCGCCCGGCGCGGCCTGTCGAACGCCCTCAAACAGCCGCGTGACGCCTCTGAGCACGGCAAGAGCGTCCCGGTCGACCGAGCGCCCTGTCTGCTGAGCAAGCTCGCCAAACAGCCGGTTCAGGTCGGCCGCTATCCGCTGACCCGATAACGTGCCAGCCCGCTGCTCGTAGATCACGCCGCGCTCAGCCGTCTCGAGTGTCGCCGTGAGCGCCGCTACGGCATCTGTGGCGTCGAGGTCCGTCACGGGGACGAAGGTGTCGGCACGCGGCCGGGCCAGCACGCTCAGCACCATCCAGAGCAGCTGCATCTGACTCTCCGTCAGGCCACCGACGGCTGGGGCGAGCAGCGCGAGATCCCGTTCCTGCTGGCGCCTGACGACGGCCGGCGGGTGTGTCTGGGCGGAGAGAAGGAACGGGCACGTCTGAGGGCACGCAAGCTCCGTCATGCGCTTGGTGCCGCAGCAGACCGGACAGATGGTCTCCCTGACGGCCGGGCAGCGTCTTCTGCCAGGGCGCATCCGGCACAGCGGGCATCGCATGCCCCAGCTTGGCACACGAGACGAACCCCGTCAATCGACGCCTCTCCCACTGTGTCGTTCATGCAACACCTGTCAGGACAATGAGGCGATTGAGCCTCGTCCTCTGGGGAGGACATCACGAGGGGGCGGCGGTTCTCGCGAACCAGAACGAAGTCCCGGGCGTCTAAAAACACGACGGTGCTTCCGGATTCCCGTCACGTGCGCATGAACGAGCTAAGCTCTTCTTGAGAAGGATGATAGGGCTGCTGACGGGTGGAAGGTCAATTGGCGGATGAGTGTAGTTCTTACACCATATGAGGCGGTCCGGGTTGGCAGAGAGCGACATGATCGCAGCGGAGCCGGTGATTTGTTGGAGTTTTTCGCGGCCGTTCATTTGGCGCATGAATTGCATATGCGCGAGCTGACAAGGCCCCTTGCGGGGCTGAGGCGGAAGGAGCGTCAAGGACTATGGCGACACCACGACGGGCAAAGGCGGAGATGGATCAGGCACGCTACGACGACCTCAAGCAGATGCTCGAGGGCCGCAAGCGTCAGATCCTGAATGAAGTGCAGGAAAAGATCCGAGACGTGCGGAGCGAGAACACCTCCGGTAAACTGAGCCATGTGCTGGATTCGGGGGAGAGCTCCGAGGCGGACATTCAGGAAGACATCGAGTTCGCGCTGATTCAGATGAAGGCCGAGACGCTCAGCAAGATCGACGAGGCGCTGGCGCGTCTGGAGGAGGGTGCCTACGGCAACTGCTTCGAGTGCGGCGCGGAGATCGCCGAGCCGCGGCTGCGTGCACTGCCGTTTGCGGTTCGCTGCAAGGACTGCGAAGAGGCGCGTGAGACGGCGATCCGCCGCGAGCGCCTCATGGCCCAGCGCCAGGCGTCGTCCCTCTTCTTCGACATGTCCAGCTAGTCTCGCAACCTTCACCGGCGGGCTCCGCGGCGCGCGGAGCCCGCGTCGCGCACTTCCCGAAACCAGGCTGCGGGACGCGAAAGTTTCCCGCGTGAATCGACACGGGGTCGCAGATGAGCGATCAACCCGATAACACCGCGCCGGCCGAACCGCAGGGCGCTACAGCCGGGCTGGCTGTGCCGCCGGAGCTCCCGGTCCTTCCGCTCCGGGACACGGTTCTGTTCCCCAACTCCTTCATGCCGCTGGCCGTTGCCCGCGAGAGCTCCGTGCGGCTGATCGACGACGCGATCGGCGGTGGCCGCCTGATTGGCGTTTTTACCCAGCGCGACGCGGCCATCGAGGAGCCGGGGCAGGAGGACCTGTTCCCCGTCGGAACCGCCACCCACGTGCACAAGATGTTCAAGCTGCCCGACGGCAGCCTGCGCCTGATTGTGCAGGGGCTCGCCCGGCTGACGCTCGACGAGGTGCTCGCGACGAAGCCGTACCTGCGGGGCCGCGTGACGCTGGCGGCGGAGCAGACCCGGGAGGAGGACCGGCTCGAGATCGACGCGCTCCTGCGCAACATCAAGACGAATTTCCAGCAGGTGGTGTCGCTGTCGCCGCTGCTCTCCGATGATCTGCAGACACTGGCGCTCAACATCACCGACGCGGGCAGGCTCGCGGACTTCATCGCGTCGAGCCTGAGCACGATCTCCACCGCGACCAAACAGGAGGTGCTCGCCACCCTCGACGTTCGCGCCCGTATGGACGCGCTGAACCGGATCCTCATCAAGGAGCTCGAGGTGCTCGAGCTGGGATCGAAGATCCAATCTCAGGTGCAGTCGGAGGTGGGCCGGAACCAGCGCGAGTACTTCCTGCGCGAGCAGCTGAAGGCGATCCAGAAGGAGCTCGGCGAGGGCGACGACCAGACGAAGGAGATCGAGGAACTGCGGAAGAAGATCGACGCGGCCGGCATGCCCGACGCGGTCCGGAAGGAGGCCGTGCGCGAGCTGGACCGGCTGTCGAAGATGCCCGCAGCGGCGGCCGAGTACACGGTCTCCCGCACCTATCTCGACTGGCTCATCGCCCTCCCGTGGGCGAAACGGACCGTCGAGGTCATCGACCTGCAGAAGACCAAGACGATCCTCGACGGCGATCACTCGGACCTGGAGAAGGCGAAGGACCGGATCCTGGAGTACCTGGCCGTCCGCAAGCTCAACCCGGAGGTCAAGGGGCCGATCCTCTGCTTCGTGGGGCCGCCCGGCGTCGGCAAGACGTCGCTGGCCAAGTCGATTGCCTCGTCGCTCGACCGCAAGTTCGTCCGCGTCTCGCTCGGCGGCATGCGCGACGAGGCCGAGATTCGAGGGCACCGCCGGACGTACATCGGCGCGCTCCCCGGGCAGATCATCCAGGGGCTGCGGCGCGCGGAGTCCAAGAACCCGGTGTTCATCCTCGATGAAATCGACAAGCTCGGGTCCGACTTCCGCGGCGATCCCGCCGCTGCGCTGCTCGAGGTGCTGGATCCGGAGCAGAACAACACGTTCCGGGACCACTACCTGGATGTGCCGTTCGACCTCTCGGAGGTGCTCTTCATCACGACCGCCAACGTGCTGGACCCCGTGGCGCCGGCGCTGCGGGACCGGATGGAGGTCCTCGAGCTGCCGGGCTACACCGAGGAGGAGAAGCTGAAGATCGCCGTCGAGCACCTGATCAGCAAGCAGGTGCAGAACCACGGCCTGAACGCCGAATCGATCCGCTTCTCCGAGGCGGCGCTGCGAAGCGTGATTCGCGGGTACACGCGGGAAGCCGGCGTGCGGAACCTCGAGCGTGAGATTGCGTCGGTCTGCCGGAAGGTCGCCCGGCGCCGCGCGGAGGGAGACGACCAGCCGATCGAGGTCACGCCGGATGTGGTCATCGAGCTGCTGGGCGCCCCCCGCTTCCTGGACGAGGAGATGGAGGAGCGGACCAAGAACCCGGGCGTCGCCGTGGGGCTCGCGTGGACGCCGACGGGCGGCGAGGTGCTCTTCGTCGAGGCGTCGCGCATGCAGGGCGGCGGCTCGCTGACCCTCACCGGCCACCTCGGCGACGTCATGAAGGAGTCGGCGCGCGCGGCGCTCTCCTGGCTGAGGGCGCATGCCGCCGGCTTCGGGATTGACCCTGACTTCTACAAGAACGCCGAGGTGCACCTGCACGTGCCCTCGGGAGCGATCCCGAAGGACGGCCCCTCGGCGGGCGTCACCATGGTGACCGCGCTCGCCTCCGAGCTGACCGGCCGGCCCGCACGGGGCGATCTCGCGATGACCGGCGAAATCACCCTGTCGGGCCGCGTGCTGCCCGTCGGCGGGATCAAGGAAAAGGTGCTCGCCGCCAGGCGCGTCGGGATCCGCGAGGTCGTGCTGCCGCGTCAGAACGAGAAGAACATCAGGGAGGATCTGAGCGAGGACCTCAGGCGAGAGATGACCTTCCACTTCGTCACGACCATCGACGAGGTGCTGCGGCTGTCCCTCCATCCCGCCTCGCAGCAGCCGGCCGAGCGCGCCGCGGCGCAGATGGCCGGATCGCCGGCCTAGGCGGTGCCCGCGAACGTCGGCGAGAACCGTCCGCGAGAAGCCGCCGGCTGCGTTGTTCCTCTCTACAGCAGGCTCACGCCAACCACGGTCTTGAGGTCGACGATCTCGCCGCAGCGGACAAGCCGGCGGAGGTTGTCCACGCTGAAGGTCCGCACCCTGAGGTCCTCGTCAGGGTCCTTGGCGACGGCTGGCGCATCGGCCGCCGGCTCGGCCAGCGCCGTGAGCTTGTAGAAATTCATCACCTCGTCGCAGTACCCCGGCGTCGGCAGGAAGCTGCCGAGACGCTCGACGGCTCCCGGCACGAGACCGATCTCCTCCTGGCACTCCCGCGCCGCCCCGGCTGCCGGCTCCTCTCCCGGATCGAGGCTGCCCGCCGCGAGCTCCCAGATCCACTCGTCGATTGCGTACCGATACTGCTTGACCAGGATGACGTGCCCCGGGTCTGGCATCGGCAGGAGCACGACGGAACCGGCATGCCGGACAACCTCCATCGTGGCCTCGTGCCCGTTGGGGAGGCGGACGAGGTCCGCGTGCACGGAGAAGATGCGGCCGGCATACACGGTGCGACGGGCAAGGACGATCCCGCGAGGTTCGCTCATCGTCTATCCCCTTCCACGATCCGGTTCGCGCGCCGCCACCAGCGCGTCGAGGACCTGCTGCAGGTCGGCGGGCAGGGGCGAGTCGAATTCGATCCGCCGGCCGTCGGCCGGATGTCGCAGAGCGAGCCGTGCCGCGTGCAGGAACGGGCGTTCGAGCGACGCGGCCGCGCGGAGCGATGCCGGCAGGTGGCGCCGGACGCCCCCGTAGGTCCGGTCGCCGACGACGGGGTGCCCGATGGCGCTCAGGTGGACGCGGATCTGGTGCGTGCGGCCCGTGGCGATGGCGACGCGCACGAGCGACACGGCGCCGAGATCGTCCGCCCGCGTGATGCGGGTCACCGCGCTGCGCGCTCGGCGCGCACGCGCCGACATCTTATGCCGGCTGGCCGGATCGCGGCCGATCGGCAGATCGATGCGACGACCCGCGTGCAGAAGCCCCCAGACGAGAGCCACGTATTCCTTCTCGACCTCGCGGTCGTGAAACTGCCGGCTCAGCTCCAGGTGCGCGGCATCGTGCTTGGCTGCGACCAGCAGCCCCGACGTGCCCCGGTCCAGGCGGTGGACGATGCCCGGGCGCAGCTCCCCTCCGATTCCACTGAGGTCCTTGATGTGGTGGAGCAGCGCGTTTACCAGCGTCCCGCCCTTATGGCCGGCGCCGGGATGGACGACCATCCCCGCGGGCTTGTCGATCACGATCAGGTCGCGGTCCTCGTAGACGACCGACAGCGGCAGCGGCTCGGGCGCTGGCGTTGTCGGCGACGGCGGCGGCACCTCGACAACCACGCGGTCGCCGGCGTGCAGGATCGTGTTCGCGCGCACATGGCGCGCGCCAACGCGCACGAGGCCGTCTCGGATGAGCCGCTGAACCTGGGAGCGCGAGCAAGCGGGGACCAGCCCGGCGAGGTAGACGTCCAGACGGGACCCTTCGCTCTCGCCGGTGACTGCGAACTCGAGGCGGGTCATGAGATCAGGGGCTAGGGGCCTGGGGCTAGCGGTCACCTCGGCGCCCCGGGCCGCGCGCCGGCGTGCGGCCCGCGACGGCAGCCCCAACCGGCTCCGGCCGCCGCGCAAGCCGGACGAGCATCAGCACGGCGACCGGCACAAGCACCGCGGACACCCACTGCGACGTGGAGAGACCGGCAAACGCCCCGCGCTCGTCGCCGCGGAAAAACTCGATGACGAAGCGCGAGATCCCGTAGAGACCGACGTAGAAGAAGAACGTCCGGCCGGCGAAGTACCGCCTGCGGCGCTCGGTCAGCAGCAGGATCGCCATGATGAGCAGCTCCGCCCCCGCCTCGTACAGCTGGGTCGGGTGGAGATGGATGCCGAGCGGCGTGCCGACGTAGCTTGCCGCAAATGGATCGTGAAAGGTGACGCCCCAGGGGAGCGACGTGGGCCGGCCGTAACAGCAGCCGGCGAACAGGCATCCGATGCGCCCGATGGCGTGGCCCAGCGCGACCCCCGGCGCGAACACGTCGCAGGTCACCCAGACGGGCATCTGGTGCCGCTGCATGTACCAGATCGACACGAGAACCGCGGCAATCAGCCCGCCGTAGAACACGCCGCCCGACCGCGCGAGCGAGAAGATCTCCCCCGGATGCTCGAGGAAGTACTGCGCGTCAACGGCCATGAGCAGGAGCTTCGCGCCGACAATGGCGGCCAGGATGATCAGGATGCCCAGATCCATGATCCTCGCCGGATCGAGGTTCCGTGCCCGCGCCCGGCCCGTCGCTAGACGCAGACCGACGAGGTAGGCGGCGGCAAGGAGCACCCCGTAGGTGTAGACGGTGACCGGCCCGAGCTCAAGCAGCTTTGGGTGCATGGGACCCCACTCCCAGCATGTCCAGAATCAGGAGGCCGACGCCGCAGTTGATGGCGGAGTCGGCCACGTTAAACGCCCAGAAGTGGATGCTGCCCCAGTAGAAGTCGACGAAGTCGACGACCGGGCCGATGGTCAGCCGGTCGATCAGGTTGCCGGTCGCGCCCCCGATGACGAGCGCCAGGCCGAAGCGCGCCACGCGCTGGTGCGGCGACAGGCGAGCCGCGTAGAGCGCAATGCCCGCCAGCGCCGCGGCGGCCACGAGCGCGATGATCGTCGACTTGAAAGGGAACTGCACGGCGCTGAGCAGGCCGAAGGCCACCCCCGTGTTCTGGACGTGCGTCAGATCCAGCAGACCGGGGATCACTGTACGGCTCTCGTGGAGCGGCAGCCACCGGCGGACCATCGCCTTCGTGACCTGATCGCAGACGACGATGATGAGCGGCAGCCAGAGAACCGAGCCACGCCAGAGCGCGCGGGCAGGCGCCGGCGCCGTGCCGGCGTCGCCGGCCTGCTGCGGAGTGACGGTGGGTGAATCGGACGGTTCGGGCATGGTCTCACGCCGTGTGCGCCAGCGCCTCCACGCAGCGCTCGCAGATGCCCGCTGTGGAGGCCTCCTGCGACACGTTGCGGACGTACCGCCAGCAGCGGGCGCATCTGGTGCCGTCGGCGCGGCTCACGGTGATCGCGGCTCCGCTGTTCTCGTCTTCGCGGTAGTCCGCCCGCAGCGGGCCGGCACCCGCGGGCTCGCCCGGGCCGCTGGCGTCTGCCACCTCGGCCTTCGAGGTGATCAGGAGCGTGGGCAGGTCGTCTCGATATCGGGCGAGCAGCTCGGCCAGCGATCCCGTGGGCCGGAGTTCGACCTGGACGGCGAGCGACGTGCCGACCACTTTTTGCTGTCGGAGCCGTTCGATTTCGGCGTTGACCGCCTCGCGCAGGCGGATGAGCCGTGACCACCGCGCGCTCAGCGCTTCGTCGAGCCAGGCGTCGAGGCCGGACGGAAACAGAGCCAGATGCACGGATTCCTCGCGCCGGCCCGGCAGAAACGCCCACAACTCGTCAGCCGTGACGGGCAGGACGGGCGCCATCAGCCGCGTCAGGCCGTCGACAATGTGGTACATGGCGGTCTGTGCGGCCCGGCGTGCCGGGGACGCCGGCGCGAGCGTGTACAGCCGGTCCTTCGACACGTCAACGTAGAACGCGCTGAGCTCCACGGTGGTCAGTGCCGTCAGCATCTGGAAGATGACCGGGAAATCGTACCGGTCGTACGCCTCGCGGATCCGGAGGGCCGCCTCGGCGTACCGTCCCAGCGCGTACCGATCCAGCTCCGGCAGATCGGCGAACGGCACGAGATCGGAGGCCGGATCGAAGTCGAACAGGTTCGCGACCAGGATCCGGCAGGTGTTCCGGATCTTCCGGTATGCCTCGACCACGCGGTCGAGGATCTCGGGCCCGAGGCGCATCTCCTCGCGGAAGTCGACCATGGACACCCACAGGCGGAGGATCTCGGCGCCGCTCTTTGCGATGACCTCCTGCGGCTCGATGGTGTTGCCCAGCGACTTCGACATCTTGCGTCCCTGCTCGTCGACGACCATGCCGTGCGTCAGCACGGCTCGGTACGGCGGGGCGTCCCGGGTGCCGAGGCCGACGAGCAGCGAGCTCTGGAACCAGCCGCGGTACTGGTCGGTGCCCTCCAGGTACAGATCGGCCGGCCACGCCAGGTCGGCACGGCGGCCGAGCACCGCCTCGTGGCTCGATCCTGAATCGAACCACACGTCGAGGATGTCGCGCTCGCGCTCGAACGACGTCCCGCCGCAGGCGGGGCAGGCGAGGCCCGGCGGCAGGAAGTCCTCGATGGGCCGCTCGTACCAGGAGTCCGCTCCGTGCTGCTCGAAGACCGACGCGACGCGCGTGGCGAGCTCGACCGTGATCACCGCTTCGCTGCACGCCGTGCAGACGACGGCAGGGATGGGCACGCCCCAGGCGCGCTGGCGCGAGATGCACCAGTCGGGCCTGTACAGAATCATGTTCCGGAGCCGCTCTTCACCCCACGCCGGCACCCACTGCACGCCGGCAATCGCGTCGATGGCCTGCTGCCGCAGGCCGGTCTTGTCCATGGCGATGAACCACTGCGACGTGGCCAGGAAAATCACCGGGTTATGGCAGCGCCAGCAGTGGGGGTACGCGTGCTCGATCGTCGAGCGGTGCCACAGCCGCCCCCGGTCGGCGAGCGCCTGCTCGATCTTCGGGTTGGCCTCGAACACGCCGAGGCCGGCGAACATCTCGACCCCGTCGGTGAAGCGGCCGCTCGGGGCCACCGGAGCGTAGACCTCGAGTCCGTACTTCACGCCCGTGGTGAAGTCGTCGGAGCCGTGTCCGGGCGCCGTGTGAACGGCGCCCGTGCCCTGCTCGAGCGTCACGTACTCGGCCAGCACGCCGACGGAGTCGCGCCCGTACAGGGGGTGGCTGAACGTGATCCCCTCCATGACGCGGCCGGGGAAGGTCGCCGCCGGCGCGCCGAAGCTCCGTTGGGTGCGCCGTGCGACCTCCGCCGCGAGCGGTTCGGCCAGGATGACGAGCCCGCCGTCATGAGGGTAGGCGCCGTAGGTGAACTCCGGGTGAAACGCGATGGCCAGGTTCGCCGGGATCGTCCACGGCGTCGTCGTCCAGATGAGGACGGAGACGGGGCGGTCCCGGAGCGCCGGTACGCGCTCCCCGAGGACGCGCGCCCCTTCGGCGCTGACGGGGAACTCCACGTCGATTGACGGCGAGGTGTGCGGCTCGTACTCGACCTCGGCCTCCGCGAGCGCCGTGCGGCAGTGGATGCACCAGTGCACGGGCTTCTTGCCCTTGTAGACCGCGCCCTTCGCGACGAAATCCACGAGCGACCGGATGATCGTGGCCTGGTAGCTCGGCTTCATCGTCAGGTACGGGTCGTTCCAGGCGCCCATCACGCCGAGGCGCCTGAAGTCGTCGCGTTGGATGCCGACGTACTTCTCGGCGTACGTCCGGCACGCCCTGCGGAAGTCGATGATGCCGAGGTTGCGCTTGCGCAAGCCCAGCTCGCGATCCACCTTCAGCTCGATGGGAAGGCCGTGGCAATCCCAGCCCGGCACATAGGGAGCGTCAAAGCCGGCCATCGACCGGGAACGGACCACGAAGTCCTTGAGGATCTTGTTGAGCGCCGTGCCGAGGTGAACGCGGCCGTTCGCATAGGGCGGGCCGTCGTGCAGGACATAGCGCGCGGCGCCGGCGCGGCGCTTGCGAAGTTGCCCGTACAGGTCCAGCGCCTCCCAGCGGGCCAGCACCTGGGGCTCGGTGGCCTGCAGGTTCGCCTTCATGGGAAACGCGGTGCGCGGCAGGTTGAGCGTATCCTTCCAGTCAGCCATCTGTGCGGTACCCACCCGCTCGGCCGGCTTGCAGCCGATCCTCCTATTCTATATGAGAGGCTGCGGTTCAGAGTTGCCAGGGGAGGAAGCCTGGCGGATCCCGTGCCGGGCTCCGCACAGAGGAACTCGCCGCGCGAGCGTACACGTGAGAGGGCCGCTGCCCGCGGGCAGAGCGGCCCTCGATCGGACACCGCTGATTGGCTGGCACGGTGTAGACCTGCCCCGTTGTTCCGGCGGGCATGGTGTCTTCGTCAAGCTGCGGCCGTTCCTCATCACGAGCACGTGCCCATCGTCGGTCCGTTCAACCTCGCCGGCCGGAAGATTCCGCGCGTCGCCGTCGAAGGCAATCACCGCCGCGTCCCCCGTCGGCACGACGCGGCTCTGCCCGCTGATGTTCATGGTGAAGCCGCTGCCGCCCATGTCGACGAGGTCGCCCGCCAGCCGGGCCCCGGACTTCAGCAGCAGAATCGCCGATTCCTGGGCCGAGACAGGCATGGCTAGGCCGAGGGCTCCCACGAGAACGGCCCCGCTGGTCGCGATCCTCATGCGCATCGGATTCCGCCTCCTTCGGGTGATCGTTCCGCCAGTTCTACCGCAGACGCGCCGGTGCCGGCACCTCCGGGGCCCTGGACGCCTCCCGCTCCAGAGGCCCGGGCCGCACGGGCTCAGCGGCCGCCGAACGCGCCCGCGCCGACTTGTATAATGGCGGTATGAACCTGCCGGCGCGCGGCGATGGGGCGACGGTCGTCGAGACCATGCTCGCCAACGGGCTCAAGGTGCTGATCCAGGAGGTCACGACGGCCCCTCTCGTCTCCGTCTGGTGCTGGTACCGCGTGGGATCCGGCGATGAGGCCCGCGGGTGCTCCGGCATCTCCCACTGGGTCGAGCACATGAACTTCAAGGGGACCGAGAACATCCCGCGCGACCAGGTCAAGGGAATCATCGAGCGGTTCGGGGGCGTGTGGAACGGCTACACGTGGCTCGACCAGACCACGTACCTCGAGACCGCCACGAGCGACGCCCTCGACCAGATGTTGTTCATCGAAGCCGAGCGCATGGCCCGGTGCCTGTACCATCCCGACGACTGCGAGTCGGAACGCACGGTGATCATCTCGGAGCTCGAGGGCGGCGAAAACGACCCGGAGCAGCTCCTCGAGCAGGAGGTGACGGCTGCGGCGTTCAAGGCCCACCCGTACGGCCATCCGACGATCGGGTGGATCGATGACCTGCGCCGCATGACGCGCGAGGATCTGTACGCGCACTACCGACGCCACTACGTGCCGAACAACGCGACGCTGGTTGTCGTCGGCGACGTGGAGGCGGCCGATGCGCTCGGTCGCGTGGATCGCGTCTTCGGCTCCATCCCGCCTGGAGCGCGGCCGGCCGCGCCGCGAACCGCGGAGCCGGAGCAGGTCGGCCTGAGGCGCGTGGCCGTCGAGAAACCGGGCACCGCCGCCTACCTGAAGATGGTCTGGCACGCGCCGTCAATCGGCAGCCCCGATTTCTTCGGCCTCCTGATGCTTGACGCGGTGCTGACCGGCGCAAAAGGGCTCAACCTGTGGTCCAGCTTCCGGACGCCGCCGCCGCAGCGCCACGCGCGGTTGTACCGGGCGCTCGTCGATCGTCGGCTGGCCTCGTCGGTCGCCGGAGCGCTGCTGCCGACGCGCGACCCGTTTCTGTACAGCCTGTCGATGACCGCCACGTCCGGAACGCCGCTGGCGACGCTCGAGGAGGCGGCGATGGCCGAGATCGGCCGCGTGGCGCACGAGGGCATCACCGTCGAGGAGCTGTTGAGGGCGCGGAACCAGTTGCGCGCCCGCCTCGTCTTCGAGAACGACAGCGTCACGAACATCGCCCACCAGCTGGGGTACTTCGACATGGTGGCGTCGTGGGAGCTGTTCCGGACCGTGCGGGAGAGCATCGCGCAGGTGACGCTGTCGCAGGTCAACGACGCCGCGCGAACGTACCTGAGGGCGGCGAACCAGACGATCGGGTGGTTCGCGCCCCTCCCGTCTCCCGGCGGGGGTGGGGCGCCGGGGGCGGCGCAGCCGGGTGCCCAGGAGCCCGCGTGATGCGCCCCCTCCATTCGGGGCTTGCCCCGGCCCGCGACGTCCTGCCGAACGGCGCCGTCGTGCTCGCCAAGCAGTCGGGGCTGACGCCGGCCGTGACGCTCTTCGCGGCGCTCGGGGCCGGCAGCCTCCACGATCCGGACGATCGCCCCGGCGTGGCGTACTTCCTGTCGAAGACGCTCGACCGCGGCACGGCCACAAGGACGGCGACCCAACTGGCCGTGGAACTCGATGACCGCGGCGTCAGCCTCGCCGTATCGGTGACGCGCCACGTCCTGTCGGTCTCCTGCACCTGCCTGGTGGAGGACTTCGAGGCGATGCTCACCCTGGTGGCTGACGTCGTCCGCAACCCGGTGTTTCCGGAGGAGGAGATCGAGACACGGCGCGGCGAGATCGTCACGTCGATCCGGCAGGACGAGGACAACCCGGCGATGGTTGCGCTCGAGCAGCTCTTCGCGATGCTGTATCCGAACGGCCATCCCTACGGGCGCCGCGCCAAGGGCTCAGTGGAATCGGTTGGCGCGATCGGGCGCTCGGATCTCGTCGCCTTTCACGGCGCCTGCGTGGCTCCCTCCGTGCTGTCGGTCGTCATCGTGGGGGATGTGCCCGAGGCCCGCGCGATGGACAGGGCCCGCGAGGCGTTCGGGTCGTGGCAGGGGGTGGCGGCTCGGGAATCCGCGGTGCCGCCGGTCTCGCCCTCCCAATCGCGCCGGCAGGTGGTCATCCCGATGATGAACAAGTCCCAGGCGGACGTGGCGTACGGGTTTACGACCATCACGCGCAGGGACCCCTCGTACCACGCCTGCGTGCTGATGAACAACATCCTCGGCCAGTACGCGCTGGGGGGGCGCCTGGGCGACAGCATCCGCGAGCGGCAGGGGATGGCGTACTACGCGTTCAGCGCCCTGGACGCCAACGTGGGGGTCGGGCCGCTGGTCATCCGCGCTGGCGTGAGCCCGGCCAATGTAGAGCGGGCGGTCGCGTCGATCGATGAGGAAATCCGCAGGATGACCTCGGGCGGCGTGACCGCGAGCGAACTCGAGGACTCCCAGCGCCACCTGATCGGCTCGATTCCGAGAACGCTCGAAACCAACCCCGGCATCGCCGCCTTCCTCCACACGGCGGAGATGTTCGGCCTCGGCGTGGATCACGACGTTCGTCTGCCCGGCCTGATCGCGGCCGTGACGCGTGACGAGGTGAACGAGGCGGCCAGGCGGTTGCTGTCGCCGGACCGGGCCATGATCGCGATTGCCGGGCCGTACGAGCCGGCGGGAGAGGCGGTCGCGTGACGCGAGCGGTGTGTTTCGACGTCGACTTCACGCTGATCTATCCCGGCCCGGTGTTCCAGGGCGAGGGGTACCGCCAGTTCTGCGAACGGCACGGCCTGGCGGTCGATCCGGCGGCGTTCCCGCGGGCCGTTGCCGCGGCGTCGGCGTTGCTCGACGAGGGCCAGGATCACGCCTTCGACCCGCGCGTGTTTGTCGGGTACATCCGCCGCATCATCGAGCAGATGGGCGGGCGTGGGCCGGGACTCGACGCCTGCGCGCGCGAGATCTACGGCGAGTGGGCCGCCAACCAGCACTTCTCGCTCTACGACGACGTGGCGCCGGTCCTGACAAGTCTGGCGCGGGCGGGGTACCGGCTCGGCCTCATCTCAAACACGCACCGGTGCCTCACATCGTTCCAGGCGCACTTCGACTTGAACGGCCTCATCACGGCCGCGATCTCCTCGTCCGAGCACGGCCACAACAAGCCGCACCCGAGCATCTTCCGCACCGCGCTCCGCCTGCTCCAGGTGCAGGCCGACGAGGCCGTCATGGTGGGCGACAGCATGAAGCAGGATATCCTCGGGGCGCAGGGTGTCGGCATGCGGGCCGTGCTGGTCTGCCGGAGCGGGCCGCCCATCGGGCCCGGCGCCGCCTGCGGGGAGACCGAAGGCGCCCGCGCGGGCGTGCCCGTCATCAGGAGTCTCCACGACCTGATGCCGCTGCTCTAGCCGCCATCCGCGGGCTGCGGAGATGGTGATGCAGATTCGCCCGCTCACGACGATCGACGAGTGCCGGCAGGTCCTCGGCCTGGAACGCGAGATCTGGGGATACGCGGATGACCAGGACGTCGTCCCCGTGCCGATCTTCGTCGCGACCATGCGCCGCGGCGGGATTCTGCTGGGCGCCTTCGACGGCCAGGCGCTCGCCGGCTTCGCGTACTCGATCCCCGGCTTCAGGGACCACCGCCCGCTCCAGTGGTCCCATATGCTGGGCGTGGCCGAGCGTTACCGCGGGCGCGGCTTGGGGCTTCAGCTGAAGGCCGAGCAGCGGCGGCTCACGCTGGCGATGGGGATTGACCTGATCGAGTGGACGTTCGACCCGATGCAGGCCCTGAACGCGCACTTCAACTTCGTCAGGCTGGGCGTCGTCGTCGAGGACTACGAGGAGAACGTCTACGGCGCATCGAGCAGTGCGCTGCACCGCGGTGCCGCGACGGATCGGATGATCGCCCGGTGGTGGCTGCGCGCGCCAGCCGTCGTGCGGCGCCTGTCGGAGCCGGCGGCCGGGGCGTGCGACGAGCTCGACGCAGCCGGCGCCCTCGAGGTCAACTCGCTGCAGTGGGGCGGCGACTGGCCCGATCCCGGCGACCCGGCGCTGTCGCTGACATCGCCCAAGCTGCTCGTCGTCATCCCGACGGGGTTCAGCGAGATGCTGGCCGGCGCGTCCGACCGTGCGAGGGCCTGGCGGGCGTCCACGCGCGCCATTTTCTCGGCCTACCTCGGCAGGGGATACCGCGCGGTCGACTTCCGGCTCGACCGCGCCGGGCGCTGCGGATCCTACCTGCTCGTTCGCGACGCCACTCCCTCCCCCTGACACTAGCCCGGCGGCCACCTCAGGCCGCGTCCGCCGAGCACGTGCAGGTGGATGTGGTAGACACTCTGTCCGGCCCCGCGGTTGCAGTTGAAGACCGTGCGGTAGCCGCGATCAGCAAGACCCCGCTCGCGTGCGATCGCGGCGGCGCGTCGCACCATCCCGCCCACCAGCGCCGCATCCTCGGCCGTCACGTCGTTGAGCGTCGCGATGTGCCGGCGCGGCAGGACCAGAACGTGCATGGGCGCCTGGGGATTGATGTCGTCGATTGCGACGATCTGCTCGTCCTCGTACACGAAGGACGCAGGCAGCTCGCGGGCGATGATGCGGCAGAAGAGGCACTGAGCCATGGGACCCCGCTGCGACTTGGTGGGAGGATTCTACCGCATCATCCGGACGACCGCCGTGCGCGGGAGTCCCTGCAGGTCCGTGCGGATGCGCACGAGCTCCAGCGCGAGATGCCGCTGAATGGCCGCCCGCACGCCTTCCTCCTGACCGGCGCCGAACTCGAACACCAGCCAACCGGCGGGGGCCAGCACGCGCGGCGCCTGACAGAGAAGGTGCCTGATCGGTTCGAGCCCGTCGGGTCCACCGGCCACTGCGATCTCCGGCTCGAACGTTCTCACCTCGGGCGGAAGGACCGCCAGATCGGCGTCTGAGGCGTACGGAGGATTCGACACGAGCAGGTCCACGGGCCCCGCAAGGGCGTCAGCCAGCGAGCAGCGCACGAACGCCACCCGGCCGCCGACGCCGTGGCGCGCGGCGTTTCGTCGCGCGACCGCCAACGCGGCGGTGGATGTCTCGGTGGCCACCACGCGCGCACCGGGGAGCTCTCTGGCGAGGCTGATCGCCAGACACCCGCTGCCGGTGCCCACGTCGGCCACGACGAGAGCCGTGCTGCCGCCTGCGTGCGTGGCGCAGGCACAGGCGAGCGCCTCCTCGACGACCAGCTCGGTCTCGGGTCTAGGCGTGAGCACGTCTCGCGTGACCTCGAAGTCCAGGCCCCAGAACTCCCGGTATCCGAGGATCTGGGACACGGGCTCGCGGCCGGCGCGACGCTCGAGCCACTCGCCGTACTGCCGCGGGAACCAGGCCGGAACCGCCTCGCGGCTCCGCGCGAGATAGCCGGCACGGTCCCACCCCAGCAGGTGACGGGCCAGCACCTCCGCGTCGAACGCGGCCTCTTCCGCGCGGATGCCCGCCTCGGCGAGGCGGCAGCGACCCGCTGCGACGTGCTCCGCCAGTGTCATGCATCCTCCGGCGCGCTCCCCAGGGAAGCCCGCCGTTACGTGAGAGCCGTCGCGTCCCTCAGCCGCTCGGCCTGAAAGTGGGTCGTGAGGCTGTCGATGAGCTCCGAGAGGTCGCCGTTGAGGACGTCCGCCAGGCGGTGGGTCGTGAAGTTGACGCGGTGGTCGGTGATCCGGTTCTGAGGGAAGTTGTAGGTCCGGATCTTCTCGGCGCGATCCCCGGTGCCGACCTGGCTGCGTCGATCCTTGGCAATGGCCTCCTGCTGCTTGCGCATCTCAATCTCGTAGAGCCGCGATCGCAGCACCTTCATGGCCTTGGCCTTGTTCTTGACCTGCGACTTCTCGTCCTGCTGGCTGACCACGATACCCGTCGGGACGTGCGTGATGCGCACGGCCGAGTAGGTGGTGTTGACGCTCTGGCCGCCCGGCCCGCTCGAGCAGAACGTGTCGATGCGGAGATCCTTGGGATCGACCTGGACGTCGACCTCCTCGGCCTCGGGCAGCACGGCGACGGTGGCGGTGGACGTGTGAATCCGGCCGCTCGCTTCCGTCGCCGGGACCCGCTGCACGCGGTGCACGCCGCTTTCGTACTTCATGCGGCTGTACACCCGGCGGCCTTCAACCATGGCGATGCCTTCCTTCAGGCCGCCGACGCCGGTCTCGCTCGCCGACATCAGCTCGACCCGCCAGCCTTGACGCTCGGCGTAGCGGCTGTACATCCGGAAGAGCTCCGCGGCGAACAGCGCCGCTTCGTCGCCGCCTGTGCCCGCCCGGATCTCCAGCATCACATTGCGCTCGTCGTTCGGATCCTTGGGGATCAGCAGGATCTTGATCTGCTCGAGCAGCTCGTCGCGGCGCCTCTCCAGCGTGCGCACCTCGTCCTGCGCCAGCTCGGCGAGATCCGGGTCCCCGGACCGCACGATCTCCTCCGCTTGGGCGAGCTGGTGAACCACCGACTTGTAGGCCCGGAACTGCTCGACGAGCGGCTCGAGATCGGCCAGCGCCTTCGTATGGGATCGGTAGGCCGCGGGATCCGCCTGGACGGCCGGGTCGGCGACCAGGCCCAGCAGCTCGGCGTAGCGGTTCTCGATCGAGGTCAACTTGTCGAACATCAGTCCAGTATATCAATCCGGCGTGACGGGCATCGCGCCGGGGCCGGCTGGTTCGTGGCGGCCGCCTGCGCGTGTCTCAGGGACCGAAGACCAGAAAGAACTGGTAGGGTAGGAAGGTCTCCCGCTTGAGCAGGCGCAGCCCGGCCGCTTCCGCATCCCTCACGATCGCCTCCGGATCGACGCGCTCCTCGAGCGGCGGTCCGGGTCCGCCTCCGTCCATCTTGTAGTCGATGATGCCGACACGTCCGGAGGGTTTGAGCGTCCGTCTGACGTTGCGGAGCAGCGTCACGGGATCCTCCATCTCGTGGAAGACGTCGAGGATGATGACCGCGTCTATTCTGCCGGCGGGCAGGCGCGGGTCGTCAGCCAGGCCCATGTGCATCCGGACGTTGCGCAGCCCCTCGCGGCCGACCCGTCGTCCGGTCGCTTCGAGCATTTCCTTCTGGATGTCTTCCGCGTACACCAGGCCGTTCGGTCCGACGCGCCGAGCGAGGCGGATCGTCAGCCAGCCCCCGCCCGCGCCGAGATCCGCGACCACGGAGCCGTCAGCGATGCCGAGCGCGTCCATGATGCGATCGGGCTTCTGCCAGGCGTCCCGGTCGGGCCCTTCGAGCAGGCCGAGGTTCTGAGGCTGGAACAGCCGGCCGTGGCGCGCCCGCTCCTGTGCGGCGACAAGGTCCCACCCGGCCGGCGCCGCGGCGATACACGCCGCGAGGACGCCTGCCGCAGCCACGCACGCACGACGGCACCCCGGGCAGCTCATGGTTGTCGTGGTTCCTCCGGCCTGCCCGGCACGCCCGGCCTGGTCATGGCCTCGGGTGACAGGACCCGGTCCAGCAGGTCCGCGTCGAGGCTGCCGCGCTCGCGCACGAGATCACGAATCGGCCGCCCCGTCCGGATCGACTCGTTCGCGATCTCTGCCGTGGCCGCATAGCCGAGGTACGGGCACAGCGCCGTCGCGACCGCCGTGCTCCGGTCGAGCAGTTCGCGGCAGTGTGCGGCGTCGGCAGCCATGCCCTCGATGGTTCGGAGGCGCAGGGCGACCATGGCGGTCGTGAGAATGCCGGCGGCGTGCAGCACGTTCCAGGCGATCACCGGCATCATGACGTTCAGCTCGAGCTCGCCCGCGGCGCACGCGGCGGCGACCGCCGCATCGTTGCCGATCACCTGGCAGCAGACCTGGTTCACCATCTCGGGGATCGACGGGTTCACCTTGCCGGGCATGATCGACGAGCCGGGCTGGACCGGCGGCAGGCTGATCTCGGCGAGGCCCGCGCGGGGCCCCATGCTCAGCAGTCTGAGGTCGGAGGCGACCTTGTCCAGCTCCACCGCCAGCCGGCGCAGGGCTCCAGAGTACGCCAACACGTCGCCCATGCTCTGGGTGACCCGGAAACGATTGGCCGCAGGCACAACCGGCAGGCCCGTGTCGCGGGCCAGCGACGCGATCGCCAGGCGCGCGTAGTCGTCGCCGGCATTCAGGCCGGTGCCGACGGCTGTCGCGCCAAGGTTCAGCTCGAGCAAGCCGCCCGTGGCGGCCTCGACGCCGTTCGCCGCGCTCGCCACGCACGCCGCGTACCCTCCCAGCTCCTGGCCGAGCGTCATCGGCACGGCGTCCTGGAGGTGCGTCCGGCCCACCTTCAGGACGTCCCGGAACTCTTCGCTCTTGCGCGCGAACGCGGCGGCCAGGTCTCGACCGGCCGGGATCAGGTCCCGCGCGGCCAGCAGGATCGCCAGGCGCGTCGCAGTCGGGTACACGTCGTTGGTGGACTGCCCCATGTTGACGTGGTCGTTCGGGTGAACCCGCTCGTAGGTCCCGCGCGGCCGCCCGAGAAGCTCGGAGGCACGGTTGGCGAGGACCTCGTTCGCGTTCATGTTGTGCGACGTGCCGGCGCCGGCCTGGTAGACGTCGACCACGAACTGGTCGCGCAGCGCGCCGCCCAGCACCTCCTCTGCCGCGCGGATGATGGCCTCCCCCACCTCCGGCGCCAGGCGGCCCAGCGACACGTTGGCCTCGGCGGCCGCCTTCTTGACGAGCATCGTGGCGGTGACGAGCAGGGCGGGCGCACGCAGGCCGCTGATGGGGAAGTTCTCAACCGCGCGGTCGGTCTGGATGCCGTAATAGGCGCCGGCCGGCACCTGGCGCTCACCCAGCGAGTCGCGTTCAAGACGGGTATCCACGGGTTCCCGGCAGTGTGAAGGAAAGACGCCTGCACGCATTATACTCTCCCGCATGCTGGCCACATTCTTCGAGAGCGTGCTCGATCTCATCATCAGAACCTCGACCGACCTTGCTCCCGACGTGCGAACCGCCATGAAGGCGGCGCTCAACGTCGAGCCTGCGGGCACCCAGGCCGCGCAGGCGCTGACCATCATCGCGGAGAACATCGATCAGGCGGCGAGCGACGAAGGCGCAATCTGCCAGGACACGGGTCTGCCGACGTTCGAGATCCGCGTGCCCAAGGGCGCGGACCAGGTCTGGATGACCGAGCGCATCCTCGAGGCGATCGCGGAGGCGACGCGCCGCGGGAAGCTCCGGCCGAACTCGGTCGACTCCATCACCGGAAAGAACTCCGGCAACAACCTCGGGCCGGGCACGCCCACGATCCACTTCTACCAGTGGGACCGCGACGAGATCGACTGCCGACTGCTGCTCAAGGGCGGCGGCTGCGAGAACACGAACATCCAGTACGCCGTTCCGTGCGAGCTGCCGCATCTCGGCCGGGCCGATCGCACCCTCGACGGCGTCCGGAAGTGCATCCTCCACGCCGTCTGGCAGGCGCAGGGCAAGGGCTGCAGTCCCGGTGCCCTCGGCGTCTGCATCGGCGGCGACCGCGCCTCCGGCTACCAGCACGCGAAGCTCCAGCTCCTCCGGACGCTTGACGACGTCAATCCCGTACCGGCGCTGGCGCAGCTCGAGGCGGCCGTCATGGCCACCGTCAACGACCTTGGGATCGGCACCATGGGGTTCGGCGGCCGGACGACGCTCATCGGGTGCAAGATCGGCGCGCTCAACCGGCTGCCCGCGTGCTACTTCGTGTCGGTCGCCTACGATTGCTGGGCCTTCCGGCGTCTCGGCGTGGTGCTCGACACGAAGACCGGGGCCATCGCGCGGTGGCTGTACCGCGATCCGGCGCATCCCGCGCTGCCGATGATCGACCAGGCGGGCTTCACCCGCACCGGCCGCGAGGTCGTGCTGGCGGCGCCGATCACCGAGGAGCAGGCACGATCACTCAAGGTGGGTGACGTCGTTCTCCTCAACGGCCGCATGTACACGGGGAGGGATGCGGTCCACTCCCATCTCATGCACCACGACCCGCCCGTCGACCTGCAGGGTGGTGTGATCTATCACTGCGGTCCCGTGGTGCTGAAGGATGGCGACTCGTGGCGCATGATGGCGGCGGGGCCGACGACGAGCATCCGCGAGGAGCCCTACCAGGGAGATCTGATACGGAAGTTCGGGGTCCGCGCGGTCGTCGGAAAGGGCGGCATGGGAGCCAGGACGCTCTCGGCGCTGAAGGAGGCGGGCGCGGTCTACCTGAGCGCCATCGGCGGCGCGGCGCAGTTCTATGCGCGGTGCGTCAGGAGCGTGCCCGGCGTGTCACTGCTCGAGTTCGGCGTCCCCGAGGCGATGTGGCACATGGATGTTGCCGACTTTCCGACGATTGTGACGATGGACGCCCATGGCAACAGCCTTCACAAGGACATCGAGACCGCATCGGCGGGCCGCCTCGAAACGATGGCGTAGGCCGGAGGGCCGTCGGTGCTCGTCTCCAGCTCGTAACCTGCTGGAAAGGAAAGTGTTAAAGGCCACGGTGCGAGTTCCCAGTCGCGGCCTCTTCGTTCGTACTCCTGCCGCTCGAGCTATAATTGACGGAGGAGGCCCCCGATCCGATGACCGATCTCAACGTGTCGCAGGTTGCCGCGTCCAAGCTGACCGAGATCCTTGCCGAGGAGCACAAGCCGCAGAGCGGCCTGCGCGTGTTCGTCCAGGGCGGCGGCTGCTCGGGCTTTCAATACGGCCTGATGATCGAGGATGCCCCGGGCTCCGGGGACAAGGTCATCGAGTCGAATGGCGTGAAGCTGTTTGTTGATCCGATCAGCATTCGGTATCTGAAGGGCGCCGAGGTGGATTTCGTCGACAATGTCGCCGGCGGCGGCTTCACGATCAAGAACCCGAACGCCCGCGCGACCTGCGGCTGCGGCCACTCGTTTACGACGGAGGGCCCCGGGGGCGAGTAGCGCCGTTTTCTCCCGGGACTTGGGGTGCCACGACGAGCCGGACGGGCAACCAAGGGGTCATGCCTCACGCACTCTCCGATGCCGACGGCCAGCGCCCTCCCGGGAGCGCGCGAACCGGCAAGCGGCAGCAGATCCTGAATGTCTTCCTCGAGCAGGAAGGTCCCCTGAGCGCGGACGATCTGTTCGAGCTCGTTCACCGGGGGGACCAGCGGACCGGCCGGGCGACTGTCTACCGCGCGCTGCAGTGGATGGTCGAGGCAGGGGTCGCCCGTAAGGTCGACCTGGGCGAGGGCCGGATTCGCTTCGAGCACTCGTACCGCCACCCGCGCCACTTTCACCTCATCTGCAAGAAGTGCAACCGCTCGTCGGAGTTCCTCAGTGCCGACATCGAGGCGCTCGTCGAGGAGATTGCCGCGGCGCGCAGCTTCTCGGCGCGGCAGAGCGTGCTGCAGATCTACGGGACGTGCGCGGAGTGCCGGACGGGCCGGCCGGCGCCGGCGGAAGGCGGGGCGACCGGCCTGCTGTTCGCGCGCGACGCACTCCGGATCGCGATTGCCACCGAGCGCAGCGGGCTCGAGTTCTACTCGCGAGCGGCGAACACCGCGAACCCGCGGTGCCGCGCGGTCTTCCAGCGCCTCGCGGACGAGGAGCGCGCGCACCTCTCCGAGCTCGAGGCGCGGTATCAGAGGTTGTTGGCGCGCGATCCCCAGCTCGAAGCGCGCCCGACGTTCCTGTTCTTCAAGGGGGCGGCCAACGGCCTGTTCGCGTCCGGCGCCGAGCAGATCGCGCAGGGCGCGAGCGATCGGCAGGCGCTGCTGATCGCCATTCGCGGTGAGCGCGCGTCGCACCGGTTCTTCAAACGTTACGGCGAGCGCTTCGAGGAGGCGGAAGGCCGGCAGGTGTTCCTTGAATGTGCCGACGCGGAGCGCGCCCACCTGGAGTGGCTCGTTCGCGAGTACCGGGCGCTCCGTGCGCACGCGGCCCGGCCCGGCCGGCGCCCGCGCCGCGCCGCGAGGGCGCGGAGCTGACGGCCGGCTTGCACCCTGGCGCCGGAGGCCCTGGACGGCGGCGTGATGCTCGGTTGGAGCCGGAGTGATACACTGGAAGGAGGGGGGGGACCCTCCCGCGATCTGCGTGCCGAGGAGATTCGGATGCCCAACGGAACGATCAAGCGACTCGTGCGGGACAGGGGATTCGGGTTTATCCGTGACGATGGCGGCCAGGAGTGGTTCTTCCATCGGAGCGCCGTCGCGGAGGGAGGGTTCGAAAAGCTGGCCGAAGGGCAGCGCGTCCAGTTTGATGAAGAGCCGTCGCCGAAAGGGCCGCGCGCCGCGAACGTCCGCTCGGAAGCCTGAGCGGCACGGCTGCTGCGCGACCCGTGGCCCCGGCGCCGCGAATGCTGACGCTTCTCCTGTTCGACATTGACGGGACCCTGATCCGGACGGGAGGTGCGGGCGTTCGCGGGATGAACCGCGCGTTCGAGTCGGTTTTTGCCGTTCCTCGCGCCTTCGACGGTATTCCTATGCCCGGCCGGACCGATCCGGCCATCTTGGCTGACGCCCTGGCCAGGCACGGCATCGGTGCCGGGGCACCTGCCATTCAACGGTTCCGCGCTCAGTACGAGCAGGACCTCCGCGACGAAATGCGGACGGCCGGCGCGCGCGGCGCGCGGGTCATGCCCGGCGTCCGCGAGCTGCTGGCGGCGCTCCGGGCCCGTTCAGAGGTGTTCCTGGCGCTGCTGACCGGCAACTACTCAGAGGCGGCGCGCATCAAGCTCGAAGCCCTCGGCTTGTGGAGCTGTTTCGGCTGCGGAGCGTACGGGGAGGACGCGCCGGAGCGCAGCGGTCTCGTGCCGGTGGCGATCGAGAGGGCGCGCCGGTGTGGCATGCCGCCGGTCGAGCCGCATCGCGTCTTTGTCGTGGGCGACACGCCCCTCGATGTTGCCTGCGCGCTGGCCGCCGGCGTCAGATCGATAACCGTGGCAACCGGAGGTTATGCCCCGGCTGCGCTGCGGGACAGCGGCGCGGAGACTGTGCTCGACGATCTGTCTGATACGGAGGCGTTTCTGCGGCTCATCGGCGGCGAGCCGCCGTGCGACGCGGACACCGACGGCGCTGCGCCCGCGTGAGTTGGCGGAAGCGCCTGGGAGTCGAACCCAGCCCTCCCGCCTCAGCGGGAGGCAACCGATTTTGAAGACCGGGAGGGCCACCGGGCCCCATTCGCTTCCGACCGGCGGGGTGATCAGGCAGGGGAGAGGCGCACCAGGTCACAACGAACCGAACGCCGGCAGCATGCGTGCCGCCGTGCCGTGAGTGAGCGCCCAGCCCCCCCACCCTGAGGGCCGGGAAAACGGATGTCGGTCTTCCTACTGTTCGATCAGTCGAACCTCTCCGGCGCGCGGCCCCTTCGCTGATTCTTCCGGGGTGAATTCCACGCGCTGGCCCTCTCGCAGAAGCTCGAAGACGGCCCCCCGAACAGCGCTCCGATGAAAGAAGTGCTCGATCCCCCCTTCATCGCGGATGAACCCGAACCCTTTGTCGATGAGCAAACGCGCGATCGTCCCGGTCGGCATACCCGTGTCCTCCGAAGCGCGAATCCCTGAGGGAAATCCCAGGGGCGCAACCAAGCTCCCGCCAGACGATCCAACGCGACGGCTCACAACATGGGCCCGGCGGGCGCGTCGCACGGTGGCGCTGAGCTTGAGATTGCGGCAAGTGTAGGGAGTTCCCGGCAGGAAGTCAAGTGCCTACGCTGGTTTAGCGTCCCCTCCCGCCTTCGAAGGCGTCTTCGGTTCCGCCGGAGCCGGCGAGGGGTAGGTCGACCAGAAATGGCGCCCGCAGCGCGGACAGACCCAGAACTGCTCCGGCGACCAGGCGTGGCCCGGCGCGGGATCACGGAGCTCCATCTGCTCGCCGCAGCGCTGGCATGCGATCTGGATTTGAAGAGGCGACTCGGGCATGGGGGGATCTTAGCAGGGATCGGGGATCAGGGATCGGGGATCAGGGATCGGGGATCGGGGATCGGGGATCAGGGATCAGGCGGAGGGCGGGGGGCGAAAGGCGCCAGCGGTACGGCGTGCGGCGCGGCCCCGATTGTGGAATCATGGCAAGCGCCATGATCGCGGGCATCATCCTGGCAGCCGGGTTTTCCTCACGCATGGGGCAGCCGAAAGCCCTGCTGCGGCTCGGCGAGAGCGGTCCGACGTTCGTGCGCCGCCTCGTCTGCTCGCTGAGGCAGGCGAGGCTCGGCCCCGTGATCGTCGTAGCTGGCGTTGACGCCGGACTAATTCGCGCAGCGCTGCAGGATGCTGAGCCGGCGGTGACGGTCGCCGTCAACGAGGATCCCGCGCGAGGCCAGCTCTCGTCGCTCATCGTGGGGCTCGACGCCTGCGACCGGACGGAGATCGACGCGGCGCTCATCGTCCCTGTCGATCAGCCCCTCATCTCGCCGGCGACCGTGACCAGTCTCGTCGATCAGTACCGGCGGACGGGTGCCGCCATCGTGCGGCCGGTCCACGGCGCACGGCACGGCCATCCGGTCATCTTCGATCGGAGGCTCTTCAAGGAGCTGCGGCGGGCCAACCCGGCCGAGGGGGCGCGCAGCGTGGTCAGGATTCACGCCGCCGACGTCGCCGACGTACCGATCGAGGATGAGGGGGCGTTCGCCGACATCGACACGCGGGAGGACTATGAGCGGCTCATCGGGCCTCTGGATGACCGCGACGTGCCGTTCACGTCCACGTCTCCGTCCGGCTCGCTGCGTCACGCCGCGCAGGTGGCAAACGACCGGCGGAACGACGGGTGAGCCGGCGGCGCGGACGGTCGGGAAGGAGTGTCGGAGATGAGGTACATTGTGTTCGTGCTGGGCCTCCTGACTGTTCTCGCGGCCGCGGCACCGGTCGAGCGCGAGTACACTCGCGGCGTCGGCGTGTATCCCGGACGTCCTGCGGAAGACTTTGCGCCGGCGCTGGTTCCCGATACGTCAACCTACCGCAATCTCGCGCTGCTCAGGCCCGCGTACCATTCGAGCAGCTACGACTACAACCTGACCGCGCAGCTTGTGACGGACGGGATCAGGCAGAGTACGCTGCCACGCTGGCTGGTGACCACGCTGAGCACGACCGGCGTCGTTCCGAAGCACCAGCGCGAGTTCCTGCTGGACCACAACGCCACCAGCAACGTGAACCTGTCCGGACCCAGCGGATGGGTGCAGTTCGAGCTGGCTGGGGGCGACGCCCCGCTCGAGATTGACCGGGTTGAGCTCGACGCTCGTCTTCGCCCGCCGCAGGCGCCTCGTTCGCCGGCAGCCTTCGATTCTGCGCCGCCGGGATTGCCCCCGGCCACATCCCAACCCGACGCCGGGGAGTGGATCTGCATCGTCACGGGCTCCGACGATGGCCAGACGTGGCAGGAGCTGGGACGTGCGACGGGCGTCGTCACTCTGCCTGCCGCGGGTTCTTCAGGCTCGTCCGGACTGGCCGTGACGCCGTCGGTGCCGCTGGGGGGGTCCTCCCGTCACCGTCTCCACCGCGTCGCGCTTCAGTCCTCTAGCGAAGGGGCCTGGCTCGTCAGCGAGGTCCGCCTCCTTCACAACGATCAGCCGGTCGAGGCCGGCGGGCCGTACCGGTTCGACAGCGCGTGGATGGCCGAGGGCAAGGGAGAGGAGTGGGTCTACGTCGATCTTGGCGCGCGCTGCACGTTCGATCGCGTCGCACTCCACTGGGTCCGGCGGCCTGCCGAAGGCGTCGTGCAGGCCTCCGACGATGGGACGACGTGGACGGACATCGTGCCGCTGCCTCAGGCGACGGCGCCCAGCGATGACCGGAAGCTCAAAAGCGGTGCGCGGGGGCGATACGTCCGCGTTCTGATGACACGTGCGGGGGCGCCTGAAGGCTACATCCTGAGCGAACTGGAGGTCTACGGGCGCGGAGGTCCGGTGCCGCGGCCTGCCAGAAAGCCCGCCCTGCTGCCGAGGTCCGATGGGGGGCTGGATCTGGCCGGCGCGCTCTGGCGTCTGCAGCGTGGGTCGCTGGTCACGGCCGATGGAGCCGCGATCTCGACGCCGGGATTCCGGGATGCCACGTGGGTTCTGGCCACCGTGCCTGCGACCGTGCTGTCGAGTTACTGGAACGCCGGGGCGCTGCCGGATCCCAACTACGGGGCCAACCAGCTGATGATCTCCGATGCGTTCTTCTGCGCCGACTTCTGGTATCGCACCGAGTTCACGGCGCCCCGTTCCCTGTCGAACCGCCGAATCTGGCTGAACTTCGACGGCATCAACTGGAAGGCCGACATCTTCCTCAACGGCGGGAAGCTCGGGCGCATTGAAGGGGCCTTCATGCGCGGACGCTTCGACGTGACGGGTCTCGTCAGGCCGGGAAGGAGCAATGCGCTCGCCGTCCGCATCGAGAAGAACGCAACGCCCGGGAGCACCAAACAGAAGACGCTGGAGACGGCCGGACTGAATGGCGGGGCGCTGGGCGCCGACAACCCGACGTACCACGCCTCAATCGGGTGGGACTGGATCCCGACCGTCCGCGGCCGCAACATCGGGATCTGGAATGACGTCTACCTGACGGCGAGCGGTCCGGTGACGATCGAGGATCCGTACGTGCGGACGTCGCTGCCGCTGCCGGATACGACGCAGGCGGACGTACGGGTGGAAGCGCGGCTGCGGAATCACGCGTCGAAGCCTGTGACGGGCACCCTCAGGGGACGCTTCGGTGATCTGGCCTTCGAGCAGCCGGTGGCGCTCGACGCGGGCACGACACGCACGGTCGTCCTCGACCCCTCGACGCATCCGCAGCTGCGCCTGAGGAATCCGAGGCTCTGGTGGCCGGCTGGGTACGGCGCGCAGGATCTTTACGACGTCGAGCTCACGTTCGACGTGGGCCGCGAGAGCTCCGATGCCAAGTCCTTTCGCGCCGGCGTGCGGCAGTTCACGTACAGCGAGGAGGGAGGCGCGCTCAGGATCTGGATCAACGGGAGGCGCTTTGTCGGCCGCGGCGGCAACTGGGGATTCCCGGAAACGAACCTGCGCTACCGCGCGCGGGAGTACGACATCGCCGTCAGATATCACCGCGACATGAACTTCACGATGATCCGCAACTGGGTCGGCCAGACCGGCGACGAGGAGTTCTACGACGCCTGCGACAGGCACGGCATCGTCATCTGGCAGGACTTCTGGCTCGCCAACCCGGTTGACGGCCCGGACCCGTCGGACAACGACCTGTTCCTCCGCAATGCCGAGGACTACGTGCGGCGCATCCGGAACCACCCCTCGCTGGGGCTCTATTGCGGGCGCAACGAAGGCGATCCGCCCAAGGCCATTGACGATGGCATCCGGACGATCCTGCGCGGTACGCATCCCGATCTGCACTACATCTCCGATTCTGCCGCCCGCGTGGTGAGCGGCCACGGCCCGTACGCGGCCCAGACCGCCAGGTTCTACTTCACGAATCGGGCGACGCCCAGGCTGCACAGCGAAATGGGCATGCCGAATGTCGTCACGATGGACAGTCTGCGTCAGATGATGCCGGAGGCAGCGCTCTGGCCTCAGGGCCTCGCATGGGGACTGCACGACTTCAACCTGACCAGCGCGCAACGGCTGTCGGGGTTCCGCGCCATGGTCGACACGAGCTTCGGAGGGGCCGACAACGCAGCCGACTGGGTGAGGCTGGCCCAGTTCATCAACTACGACGGCTATCGGGCGATGTTCGAGGCGCAGAGCCAGCACCGCATGGGCCTCCTCCTCTGGATGAGCCATCCGTGCTGGCCGTCGTTCGTCTGGCAGACCTACGACTACTACTTCGAGCCGACCGCCGGCTACTTCGGCAGCAAGAAGGGATCCGAGCCGCTGCACATCCAGTGGAACGCGGCGACCGACGCCGTCGAGGTCGTCAACTACAGCGCCGGCCGCGTCGCGGGGCTGACGGCGCGCGCCGAGCTCCTGAACATCGATGGATCGGTCAGGTGGGAGAGGTCGGCGGCCGTCGACAGCGATGAAGACAGCGTGCTCGCGCCGATGACGATGGAGTATCCGGAAGGGCTCTCCGCCGTGCATTTCATCCGGCTCACGCTCGTGCGCGGGGGCACGACGGTGTCGGAGAACTTCTACTGGCGGGGGCTCGAGGAGGGCGACTACCGGGCGCTCCGGTCACTCCCGAAGGTGAGCCTCGAGGTGGAAACCCGCGTGGAACGACAAGGCAGCCGGTGGCTGCTCCGAACGGAGCTGAACAACGCGTCCGGCGCGCCTGCCCTGATGGTGCAGCTGAAAGCTGTCCGTGCACGGAGCGGCGACCGTGTCCTCCCGGCGTTCTACAGCGACAACTACGTGTCGCTGATGCCAGGCGAGCGGAGGACGATCCTGACCCGGGTCGAAGACGCCGACACGCGAGGCGAGGCCCCCGCCATCGTGGTGGAGGGCTTTAACGTCGGCGGCGCACAGTAATCGGGGTCGGGACTCATTTCGCGCGGTAGCACTCTCCGATTACAGTCCTGTAAGAGAGGCAGGTTTGGCGGAGTCTCAGCTTCGGCACGCACCTTCAGTTGCGGTTCTGTGATCGAGAAAGGGTCCATCCGAAAATGAGTCCCGACCCCTTATCTGAGGCCGCTCTTGTACCCGACCAGCACGAACACGGTGTCGAGCGCCTTCTTGGTTCGCACGTCAACCGTCACCGGCTTCAATGCGCCAAAGCCCTTATGCGCACGATACGAGTCCTTCAGGTCCGCAGGGATTGGTAGCGCCTCGATGTCCTTGTCGCTCTTGCCGGTGAAGTAGAACGTCGTCTTGAAGAACCTGTTCCAGATCGAGATCCAGCACACGGTCTTCTTCTTGCGGGCGAGCTTGCAGAGCCACGCTTTGCCGTCGCGGTAGTACCGCCACTCGAGCGACATCTCCGGGAACTCCGCAGCCACGCGGGCGGCAAACGCGTCCCAGACCTGCTTCGTCCTGCCGAGATGGCCTGCCAGCACCCCGTCGTCGGGGTACTGGCGCTCGTCGTTCAGCAATGGTCGGTCCATGACCTCACCTCGTTGGCTGGCACAGCTGCTGCTGTTACCTGCGAGTGGTTCTGCGGCGAATGAGTCTCGACTCCCTGGGTCAGCCGGGCCGCGCGGCGTTCGGTGCCGCCGAGCGCGCTCGTTGCCAAGACGAGCAACGCGGCCGCCATGCAGGCGAGCACGCCGGGCGCTCCCCATCGCCGCCACGGGCTCAACGGATAGGTTTTCTCGGGCACGTGAACTCCTGCCCCTGCGCCTGTCGCGCGGCGGGCGTCACTGCTGCGGCATCGGCTCCCAGTGCAGATTGGAGTCGATGTTGGGGTTGAAGGTCGGATCCTCGGTCACGATGTACTCGCCGAGGTTGTTCGCCCACGCGTGGCCGTAGCCGGCCGGCAGCTCGACGACCTCTTCTTTGTGCGGGTCGTAGTACGCGTCGACGCCCCTGATCTGTCGGCTGCGGTCGGTGGCGAGACGGTCGTAGGTGGCCTGGCGCGCATACCAGTCATTCAGGTTCTGCTCTCGGATCTCACGTCCCGTCTGCGCGTAGATCTCGCCCATCCGCCCGATGTGCCGGATGCGCTGGATCTGCATCTGGCTCAGCTGCTGCGCGATTGCCTTGAACGCCGCATACCACTGCGGGTTCGGGCGCACCGAGCCGATCATCAGCGAGAACAGGTTCGCCATCCCGTCGAGTCTGCCCGCCGCCGCGCGGAACGAGAACAGGTAGTCGACAACCCAGTACGCGGCCTGGGCCATCCCGAACATCGTCTGGATCGGGTAGTGGAACACCTCGACGACGCCGTAGATCTCCTCCTCGACGCGCGCGTGCTGCCAGTCGTACTGCACGCGCACTTTGCCGCCTTCCGCGGTGCCGCCGCTCGTCAGCGCCTCCGACCGTGCGAGGCGCGGCAGATCGGGCTGCGGGGCTTCGCTTACGATCCGCAGGTTCTCTGCCTTGGCGCGGTAGCGCGGGACCACCAGCTGACCGAGCGCCTGGCGAATGCCCATCGGCGCACGCACCTCGGCGCCGAACTGCCGGCCTCCCGAGAGGAGGCCCCCCAGCGAGGTCGGGTTCCAGGTGAAGTTCATGTTCGGGAGGATCTCGAAGGCCTCACTTCCGCCGGGGTTCCAGACCTGGAGCGCGATCGTGGCTGGCATGGCGGGGTTCTCGAGCAGCCATACGCAGCCGCCCTGGGACTGCCAGCCGACCGGCACCAGCATCCGAAACACGTCGAGGCCGGTGACTTGCGTGTCGGTGCAGACGAGCGGCTTCACGCGGACGCCACGGACGACTGAATCCCGCGAGACCGGATCCCCGGTGCCGGCGTCGCTCGATCGCTTCCAGACAAGACTCGCACCGCAGTACCCGCACACGGCGTATCCCGACGGGGCCGGCGGGACCCCTGCGCCGCACTGCGGACACCGCACTGCCGTCGGCTGCACGTCCCCTTGGGTGCTCATGGCCGCGCCTCCGCCTCGATCACACGGTCCCTGCAAACGGCCGAATCGGTCCGGGGCAGTCGCGCCGGACATCGGCAGACGCACCCTGGCTCCGCCTCCGGCTCCACGCGCGCCAGCAGGCACCATTCAGACGAAGTAACTCAGGGCCAGGGCGCCGACCAGGCCGGCGACGCCAACTGCCGTCTCCATGACCGACCATGTCTTGAGGGTGTCCTTGATGCTGAGGTTGAAGTACTCCCTCACCAGCCAGAATCCGCCGTCGTTCACATGCCCGACCATCAGGCTGCCGGACCCGACGGCGAGCACCATCAACTCGCGGTTGACCCCCGAACTGGTCACGAGCGGGAGGACGATGCCGGCGGTCGTGATGCCGGCCACGGTCGCCGATCCGACCGCGATACGGAGGATCGTGGCGATCAGCCAGCCCAGAAACAACGGCGAGAGCGTCGACTGCTGCAGCAGCTCGCCGATGTACTTGCTGACGCCGCTGTCGACGAGCACCTGCTTCAGCCCTCCCGCGCCGCCGATGATCAGCATGACCATCGTCAGGGCCGAGATGGCGTGGACGAACGACGACATGACGTCGGCCATCTTCCGGTCCCTGGCCACGCCGAGCGTGTAGACGGCCAGCAGCACCGACAGCACAATGGCGACGACCGGGTTGCCGACCCAGCCCAGGACGGTCCGGACGACGTTTCCTTCGGGCAGCACGTGGGCGGCAATGGTCGCCGTTCCGATCAGGATGACCGGCAGGAGGGCTGACACGACGCTGGTCCCGAAACCCGGCAACCGGTCTTCGGGAATCGGGGCCGCGGTGAGCTCGGCGAGCGGCCGCGCATCGATCTTCTTCAGCCTCTGCGACAGGATCGGACCCGCGACGATAATCGCCGGGATGGCGATGATGATGCCGTAGATCAAGGTCGTCCCGATGTCCGCGTCGAACATCGTGGCGATTGCCGTCGGCGCGGGGTGAGGCGGCAGGTACCCGTGCGTCACCGACAGGCAGGCCAGCGTCGGAAGACCGATGTAGAGGAGCGGCATCCGTGCCGACGCCGCGACGGCGAAGACAATCGGCATCATGATCACGAAGCCGACGTCGTAGAACAGCGGGACGCCGACGATGAACGCCGTGAGCATCATGGCCCACTGGACGCGCCGCTGGCCGAACGCGCGGATGAGGCTCCCCGTGATCCGCTGCGCGGCGCCGCTGTCGGCTACGAGCTTTCCCAGGCAGGCGCCCAGGCCCACGATAATCACGAGAATCCCGAGGGTGTCGCCGATCCCCTTCTCAATGGAGGTGATGGCCGCCTCGAGGCTCATGCCTTCGGCCAAAGCGACCGCGAGCGACACGATGACGAACGCCAGGAACGAGTTGAGCTTGAAGGCGAGGATCAGCACGAGCAGCAGCACGATCCCCAGGATGACAATCAGGAGCGGCATGGCTCGGCGATTGTACCCGGATTCCGGGATTCGTGCCCGGGTGCGTGGGAGGCCGGCCGGGGCTATGGCCACCCCGCACCCAGAGGCCGGCCGGGACCGTCGATCGTGTGATAGTGTTTACCCCTTGTGTCTGTCGACGGACCTGTCGTATGCGCCCACCGATTGCCGCAGTTGTGCTTCTGATCGCCGCGCCCGCGTGGGGTGCGGACGTCCCCCATGCCCGGGTCATCCGGACGGCGGAACCCATCCGCCTCGACGGCGTGCTTGATGAGGCAGTCTGGAAGACACACGAGCCGATCGGGCCATTCACGCAGGCGGAGCCGGACGAAGGGCAGCCGCCTCGCGAGCCGACCGACGTCTGGCTGGCCTACGACGACCGCGCACTCTACATCGCAGTCTGGTCGCACGACCGTGAGCCCGACAAGATCTTCACCACAACCAAGGCACGGGACGCCAGGCCGTTCGACGACGACTCGCTGGAGATGGTGATCGACACGTTCCTCGACCAGCGCAACGGGTATTACTTCCAGATCAACGCGGCCGGGTCGCTCTCCGACGGGCGCATCGTGGAGAACCGCCTGACCGACGTCAGCTGGGACGGGATCTGGGATGCGCAGACGCGCATCGGCGAGGACGGCTGGGTGGCGGAGATCGAGATCCCGTTCAAGACGCTCTCGTTCAAGCCCGGCGCGACCTCGTGGGGATTCAACATCGAACGGACCATCGCGCGGTACAACGAAGAGTCCCGGTGGGCTTCCGCCGTGCTCGATTCCATGATTCACGCCGTGTCGCGCTGCGGAGTCATCGAGGGCCTGGAGGGGCTGACGCAGGGCATCGGGCTGGACATCAAGCCGTACGGCCTGCTCGGGGTCAATCGAGACGTGACGCGGGACGACAAGGTGAAGCTGGCGCGCGAGATCGGAGCCGACGTCTTCTACCGCATCACCACGAACCTGCTGTCGAGCACCACCATCAACACCGATTTCGCCGAGACGGAAGTGGACACGCGGCAGGTCAACCTGACGCGGTTCCCGACGCTGTTCCCCGAGAAGCGGGCGTTCTTCCTGGAGGAGTCCGGCGTCTTCCAATTCGGCTTGCCGTCGTCTTCCTCCTCGCTGATTCCGTTCTTCTCGCGAAGGATCGGACTGGTCGGCGGCGGGACGGTGCCCATCCTGGTCGGAGAGAAACTGACCGGCAAGGTCGGCCGGCTCGAGATGGGCCTGCTGGATGTCGCCACGCGAGACTCGGGCGGCGAGGCCGGGACAGCTGAGATTCCGGGACAGAACTTCCTGGTCGGTCGCGTGAAGTACAGCCTGGGAGGCCGGCAGTCCTACGTCGGGGCCATCTTCACACACGGCGAGCCGACCGGGAAGACGGACAACACGCTCTACGGCGCGGACATGTCGATTGCGACGAGCAACTTCCTGGGGAACCGGAAGAACTTCGACTTCACGCTGTACGGACTCAAGACCAAGACGCCCGGGCTGGACTCCCGGGATTACAGCTACGGCGCCGAGGTGCGGTATCCCAACGACCGGATCAACCTGAGCTACAGCTGGCAGGACATCGGCGAAAACTTCGACCCGAAGCTCGGGTACGTGCGCCGCCGAGGCGTGTCGGTGCACTCGCTGCTGGCGCAGTATCGCCCGCGCACGCAGAACAACCGGTACATCAGGCAGTTCACGTTCGGCTTCGGCTTCGACGACTACTACAACACGAAGCTGGACGGCACGGAGTCCCGCGCCTACAGCGTCAACCCGTTCAACCTGCTGTTTCACGGCGGCGAGCGCCTGTCGTACACCGTCGACCACGAGTTCGAGCGTCTCTTCGAACCGTTTCACATCCACGACGGGATCGCGATTCCGCCCGGCGAGTACTCGCACGTCCGTCACACCGTGTCTCTGACGGGACCGACCAACAAGGTCATCTCGTACAGCCTGACCTTCGACAAGGGAGGCTTCTACAGCGGCAGCAGCGATCAGCTCGTCGCAAGCCTGACCTGGAAGAAGAGCGCGAGTCTGACGTCCAGCGTCGAGATCCGTGAGTACTGGGTGCGGCTCGCCGAGGGGAACTTCAACACGACCCTGGCGCTCGTCAAGCTCAATCTCTTCTTTACGCCGAAGATCTCGCTGACGAACTTCGTCCAGTACGACACCGATTCACAGAACATCGGGCTCCAGAGCCGGCTCCGCTGGATCCTGAAACCGGGCCAGGAGTTCTACGTGGTGTTCAACCATCAGTGGCAGGAAGACGCGTTCGACCGGTTCAGGAGCCTGACCGGCGACGTTCGCGCGAAGGTGAACTATACGATTCGGTTCTAGAGTCGATCGCCCACCGCTCGGCGGCGGTAGGGAGGGCGAGGGCGAACGGCAGAGTGCGGCGGTCGAGTTTGACTCCAAAAGCGGAGGGAAGGGGTCCCACCATGCAGCTTGCGACGGACGTGGTGCTGATGACGGTGCTGTTGGCTTCGGCGGGAGTCGCGTCGGCGCAGCAGCCGGCCAATACCAGCGAGGCGTTTCGAAAGGAGTACCTGGAGAAGTTTCCGTGGACGCTTTCCAATACGACAGCGGGAGACGCGGAGCTGCTGCGCGTGCTGGTCGAGTCGCGCGGGGCGAAAAGCGGCGTCGAGGTCGGGACGAACACCGGTTACGGCGCCATCCACATGGGGATGGGCTTCGAGAGGACCGGCGGCCACCTGACCTCGATTGAGATCAGCTCCCGCACGGCGGCGCAGGCAACGGCCCATCTCGCCAAGGTCGGCCTGGAGAAGGTTGTGACGGTCGTTGTGGGGGACGCGTTGAAGGTGCTTCCGACGCTGGAAGGCCCCTTCGACTTCGTGTTCCTCGATGCCTTGAAGCCGGATTACCTGAAGTATCTGAAGGCGCTCGAGCCGAAGATGAAGCCGGGCGCCGTGCTTGTCGCCGACAACGTGATCGACTACGCGCAGCAGATGCCGGACTTCCTGGAGTACATCCAGTCGAGCCCGCTCTACGACACCGTGATCGTCCGCGCCTCCATGCAGAAGAACGACGGGATGTCGGTGAGCTACCGGCTGCGGTGATACGCCCTTCGGGCGCCAACCTTCGCGTGTGACTGAGAGGGGGCGGTCCGCTTTCGCAGCCCTGTGGACCGCCATTGCTTCTCGAGCTGCATCGGCGGGACAAGCTTCGCGCACGGACATCAGCGGAGGTTGGTGGACCAGAGGGGATTCGAACCCCTGACCTCCTGAATGCCATTCAGGCGCGCTCCCAACTGCGCCACTGGCCCACTCATTCAGGCGAGATCTCCATACTAGCGTAGGAGGGAACGCCCGTCAAAAGCCGTGTGTCTCGACGGAGCCGGAACCGGACCAGCGGCGGGCGACGCCTGCGGTCAGGCGCCGGCGGAGACCGTACGATACGCCCGCGTGAGCCACTCGCGCAGATGGCCGGCCGCCTCGTCCGGCGTGGACCCGTAAAAAGGCATGAGGGCCGTGGGGACGCCGGGGATCCTGACGATCTGCGCGCGCCATCGATTCTGATGCACGCGCGCTGCCTCGATCTGGTAGACGCGTCCGCCGATCGTCTCTTCGAACCGATGGATGATGGCGGCGCTCATGCGAGGGTACCCGACGCAAACGGGGGAATGGTCATTCTACGCGACCCACCAGGGCGGTCAAGCGAAACGAACGACGAAGCGCGCGTCCACAACTCTCTCTGTGCAACGCCGCGCGTGATTTCGTGTCAGTCAATTGATCGCTGTCGGCGCGTGCACAAGATATCCACGTTTCATCCACACGATTTCCACAACAGGACACGCCCGCAGCCTCCGCGCGGCATCACGAGCGCCGCGCCCGACCTCGCTTGACTGTCTGCCGAACCGCGACTACGCTTGGATTCCCATGGCATCAGGGACCGAGGCTGCGCTCGCACCGCGGCGCGCGCCGCGCGCGGCGCGGTTCCGCCTGCCGCGGTGTCTCGCGGCCGTCGCCGTCGGTCTCCTGCTGTCGGCGATCCGGCCCGCTGTCGCAGCTGGCGGCGATGCGACGCTTTTCCGAATCATCCTGAACGACGGCACCGCAGTCACAGCGTACGGCGAGTACGCGCGCGTCGGCGACCGGGTCGTCTTCTCGATGCCGCTCGGGACGGCCGGCACGCAACCGCAACTGCAGCTGGTGTCGCTGCCGGCCGCGAGCGTCAACTGGGAGAGCACGGATCGGTACGCCGATGCCGTCCGCTACGTGCGGTACGTCGAGACACGCGGCGAGGAGGACTACGCGCGGCTGACGGGCGAGATCGCTTTCGCGCTCAACGAGATCTCGCTGGCGACCGACGATGCCCGGCGCCTGGAGCTGGCCGTGGCGGCGCGGCGCACCCTCGTGGACTGGCCGCGGGCTCACTTCGGCTACCGGTCGACCGACATCCGCGACATGGTGGCGCTGCTCGACGAGGCCATCTCGGGGCTGCGCGCCGCAGCGGGGGCCGAGCAGTTCGACCTGAGCTTCGTGGCGGTGGTCGACCCGCCGGCCGTACCGCTCCTGCCGGCCCCGACGCTGGCGCAGATGATCGAGCAGGCGCTCGCCGTGGCCCGCGTGACCGACAACAGCGCGGAACGCTCCTCGCTGCTGAGGTCCGCGATCGCCGTCATCGACCAATCGCAGGACGCGCTGCCCCGCGACTGGGCAAAGCGGACACGGGCGGCGGCAGCCGGCACCCTGCAGGTCGAGACGAAAGCCGACAAGGCATACGCCCAGTTGGCTCGCCGCGCCATGGCGTCGGCCCAGAGCAGGGCGGCCGCGGCCGACGTACGTGGGGTCGATCGCGTCCTGCTCGGCATCCGGCAGTCGGACAAGGCGCTCGGCGGCACACGCCCCGAGGAGATCCGATCGCTCATCGCCGCTGTCGAGGAACGGCTCGACGCCGCGCGCCGGCTGCGCCTCGCGCGCGACCGGTGGGCGCTGCGTGCCGGCGTGCTCCTCGATTACCGGGATCGGGTCGAGCAGCCGCTCAAGGACCTCGAAGCCGTCAAGGACCGCCTCGCCGACATCCGATCGTTCGCGGGCCCGAGCCCGCGCGTCCTGACGAGAGTCGGCCGCAGCGTCTCCGGCGTGCTCAAGCGGCTCGAGGCCATCGTCCCGCCGGAGGAACTCGAAACCCAGCACGCGATGCTGGTTTCAGCCTGCCATCTCGCCGCACAGGCCGTCGAGGCGCGAGGGCGGGCCGTCAGGGCCGAAGACATGAAGCTCGCCTGGGACGCCTCGTCGGCGGCGGCCGGGTCGATGATGCTGCTGGCCCGGGCCCGCGCGGAGATGCAGGGAACCTTCAGGCCGCCCCAACTCCGGTGATTACCCCACGCCGCACGCGCCTGCTGCGAGTGTCCGGGCTCCGCGCCTTCACGAGAGCACTCGCGCAGCTGGCCTGCCCGCCCGAGGCGGCCGTGGCGCGCGCGTGCGCCGTCATCGTTCCGTCGACCGCTGCAGCATCCGAGCTGCGCCTGACACTCGAGAGCCTCCTCCTGCTCCCCGCCGATGGCTCGGGGAAGGCGTCGCGACCCGCACTCGTGCTGCCGGACCTCGTCACACGTGACGGCTGGTACGCCAGGTTGCACGACGGTCTGCCGGCGGCGCCTCCCGTGCTGTCGTCCCTCGAGCGAGACGTGCTGGCCGGCGCCGCGGCGCGCGACGCCGTTCAGCAGGGTTTCGCCCCGCCGTTCAAGCTGCGCGCGGGCCTCGTCAGTGAACTGCTGGCCCTCTACGACGATCTGCGCCGGCATCGACGGACCATCGACGCCTTCGAGCGGCTGGCGATCGAGGAGCTGGAGCCGCGCGCGTCCCTCGATCGCGGCGCCGAGCGCCTGCTGCGGCAGACTCGCTTCCTCGTCGCCACGTTCCGGGCCTACGAACGCCGCCTGGCGTCCGCCGGGGTGCTCGACGAACACGCGCTGCGGGAACTCCTGCTGCTGTCGGCGGGTCCCGGACCCTACAGGCACGTCGTCGTCACGGTCGGCGACCGCATCTCCGAGCAGGCGGGCCTGTACTCCGCTGACTTCGACCTGCTCACCCGCCTTGAGGGTGTCGAGCGGCTGGAGGTTGTCGCCACAGAGGAGTCGCTCGACGCCGGCCTCGGCGAGCGTCTGCGCGAGATGCTGCCGGGGATCGAGGAGGCGAGGTGGACGGGCGGCGTCGAGTCGGCGACGCCCGCCGTGCACGCGTTCTCAGTGAGCCGCGACCGTGAGGACGAGTTGGCCGGCGTTGCCCGGCGGATCAAGGCGGCACGCTGGAGCCCGGACGGCCACCCGCCGCTGGATCGCACGGCGGTGGTCTTCAGGAGGCCGCTGCCGTACGTGTACCTCGCGCAGACCGTCTTCGAGTCGGCCGGCGTGCCGTACCAGGCGGCCGACGCGCTTCCGCTCGCGGCAGAACCGTACGCGGCTGCCGCGAATCTCGCGATGTCGGCTGCGACATCGGGTTTCAGACGCGCGGCGGTGACGGCGCTGCTCTCCTGCCCACTGTTCGTGTTCGACTCCGATGGAGCGGTCATCGACCGGCCGGCGGCTCTTGAGCTGGACCTTGTGCTGGTGGAGGCCGGCTTCCTCGGGGGAGGGCAGGAGCTGGCGGCCATTGCCGCCGGCCTGCCAGGCCGTGCCGGTGCGGCCGCTCGCGCCGCCGCTGAGGCGGCATCCGAGCTGGCCGTGCTGGCGGCCGATGCGCCGGCCTCGGTTCATCTCGACGCCCTGCTGGCGTTCCTGAGGCGGCACGACCGACGGTATGCGCCGGAGGATCCCGCCTTCGACGAGCGGCACCGGCGCGCGCGGGCCGCTATCCTGGCCGCGCTGGAGACGCTCCGCGCCGCGCACGAGCGCCACGACGACTCGGTCGGTTCCTTTTCGGACGTCGCAGCCACGCTGCGGCGGTGGATCGAGGCGCAGACCTTCTCACCGCGATGCGGCGGCGACGGCGTGCATCTGGTGGACGCTCCAGCCGCGCGTTACGGCGACTTCGACGACGTGTTTCTGGTCGGGCTCGTGGACGCCGATTGGCCGGGCGGGTCGCCGCGGAACATCTTCTATCCGTCGGCCCTCTTGAGCCAGCTCGGATGGCCCTCCGAGCGCGCGCACCGCGCCGGCGTGCGCGCGGCGTTTCTCGACGCGCTCACGCTTGCAGGGCGCCGCACGACGGTCTCCGCCTTCACGCTCGAAGACGATGCGCTGGTGTCGCGTTCCCCGCTGCTCGAGGAGGTGGAATCACGTGCCCTGCTGCCGGAGCAGCCGCAGCCGGACACCGAGCCCCGGATCTTCACCGAGGAGGCCCTCACAGGCGATCCGGTCCGGGCCGATGCCGTGCCGGAGCAGGCACGGCGGTGGCTCGCGCTCCGCCAGGGGCGGCCGCCGGCGTCGGACGCGCGGTATCACGGCCAGGCGGATCCGTACGAGCCTGATTGCTGGTCGGTCAGTGCGGTTGACGTCTACGTCGAGTGCCCGTTCCGGTTTTTCGCCAAGCACGTGCTGAAGCTCGAGGAGGAACCCGAGGACGAGGAGGGGTTGACGCCCCTCGAGCGGGGCCGCTTCGTTCACGAGGTCCTCCGCGCGTATCTCGCCGAGTGGCAGAAACGTGGCGGCGCACAGATCACGCCGGACAACCTGGACGAGGCCAGACGCCTGTTCGCCGAAACGGCCGCGTGCGCGCTCGACCGGCTGCCTGCGACCGATGCGGCAATGGAGCGGCCACGTCTGCTGGGATCGGCCGCGACGCCCGGCGTCGGCGAGATCATTCTCGGCTTTGAGGCCGCCAGGCCTGCGCCGGTCGCCGACCGCCTCTTCGAGCACAGCTTCGAGGGAACGTACGAGTTACAGGGACGCGACGGCCCGCGCCGGCTGTGCGTGAGAGGCATCATCGACCGGCTCGACCTGCTGGCGAACGGCCGCGTGCGGATTGTGGACTACAAGACCGGGCGGGCCCCTGACCACCGTCGGTCTGTTCAGCTGCCGGTGTACGCCGTGTGCGCTGCGCAGGAGCTCCGAGCGAGACGGGGAGGGCGTTGGGAGGTCGCCGAGGCGGTCTACCTGGCGTTCGCCGGCCGCGACAACGTCAGCGTGGCCATCGGGGACGGTGCAGGCGGCGCCAGGAGCCTGGCCGCCGGCCAGCAGCGATTCCTCGACGCCGTCGATGGGATCGGACGTGGCGAGTTCCCCCCGCGGCCGTTCGAACGGAGGATCTGCTCGTCCTGCAGGTTCGCCTGGGTGTGCCGGAAGGAGTACGTCGGTGACGAGTGATTCCCCTCCGCCCGGCCGAACGGTTGAGGGCGAGGGAGCCGAGGCGTTCGTGCTTCCGGATGCGGGCGCGCGCACCTTCGCGGTCGATCCCACGCGCAACGTTGTGCTCGAGGCGTCTGCAGGCACCGGGAAGACCCGTGTGCTCGTGACGCGCTACCTCAACCTCATCAACGCGGGCGTCGATCCCTCGAACATCCTGGCCATCACCTTCACACGCAAGGCTGCGGCGGAGATGCGTGAGCGGATCGTGCTCGAACTGAAGCGGGCTGCCGCGTTGTCACCGGCCGGCCGGTCCCGCTGGCACGACCTGCGCGATCGGCTGAGCGAGGTCGCCATCAGCACCATCGATGCCTTCTGCCTCTCCTTGCTCCGGGAATTCCCTCTCGAAGCGGACCTGGACCCCGGCTTCGACGTCGCCGACGAGACGGAGACGCCCGGGCTCCTCGAGGAGGCCCTGGACCGCACGCATCGGATCTGCCGCGCTCTGGCGGCCCGCGACGACGAGGTGCGGCTGGTGTTCGCCAGGCTGGGAGAAGCACGGACGCGCGCGGCCTTGGGCGCCCTTCTCAAGCGCCGGCTCGTGACGGCCCGCGCCCTTGCGCGATTCCTTGCCCCGGCGCCGGCATCGCTGACCGTTGAGGACGCCTGCCGGCGCGCGGCCGCGCGCCTGCTGGCCGGCCTCGACGCGGCGCCGGAAGGCCGTGATCGATTCCTCGGCGACGGCCCGCTGGGCAGTCCCAGATACCGGTTGCTGCTGTCCGACGTGCAGCGACTGTCGGCTGGGCCGCTTCCTCTCACCTTCCGGACGATCCTGGATCGGATCGAGCAGCACGTCTTCACGCAGGCCGGCGAGCCCAGGCGCCAGCTGGCCCCGTTGTACCGAAAGACCGATCTGCGTTCGGCTGACGCCGGGACGCGGCACCTCTCGGGCATCGCCGCGATCGCCCCGGCCATCCGTGACGCGCTGTCTGCGTTCGACCGTGATCTCAACGTGCTGCTGGCGCGAGGCTTCCGCCGGATGTTCCTCATCGCGCGCACCCAGTACGCGCGCACGCTGGAGAGCAGGGCCGTCGTCGACTTCACCGAGTCGCTCGCGCGATCGCTCAGGCTGCTCGGGCGGATGGACGAGTTCGCCCAGAGCCGGTACCGGCTGGAAGCCCGCTACCATCACGTGCTTGTCGATGAGTTCCAGGACACGAGCCCGGCGCAATGGCGGCTGGTGGCGAGCCTGGTGGCCGCCTGGAGCGAGGGGGCCGGTCTCGCGCAGGACGCGGGGCTCCAGCCGTCGATCTTCGTCGTCGGCGACCGCAAGCAGTCGATCTACGCGTTCCGGGATGCCGACGTGGGCGTCTTCCGGACGGCGCGCCGGCACATCACCAGGCTGCGTGAATCCCGAGATGTCCGGCGGGCGCTCTCCCACAGCTTCCGCGCGGCGCCGGCCCTGCTCGCCTTCGCCAACGATCTGTTCGACCTCGTCGAGAAGGATCCGACGCGGGACGATGCGTTCCGGTACGGCGCCCGCGACCGGTTTCCGGAGGCGCCGGGCGAGGGGCTGCAGGCCGCCGGCGAGGTCGGCCTCGTTGTCGGCGAGGGGCCCCGGCTGGTGGCCGAGGCCGTGGCGGCCGAAGTGGAACGGCTCCTCGCGGGAGCGGTCGTGCGCGACCGCCAGACCGGCGTGCGGCGGAACGCCGGGCCCGGCGACATTGCCGTTCTTTTCCGGACGCGATCGAGCCACCGTGAGATCGAGCAGGCGCTGACGAGCCGGAACATCCCGACCTACGTCTACAAGGGGCTGGGTTTCTTTGATGCCGACGAGACCAAGGACGTTGTCGTCCTGCTCCGGTACCTCGCGAGCCCCTGGTCGGATCTGCGCGCGGCGGCCCTTCTGCGCTCGAGGTTCGTACGGCTGTCGGATCCGGCGGTCCGTCGGCTGGCTCCTAGACTCGCACGCGCGCTGCTGGACCCGGATCCGCCGCCCGCAACCGTCACCCTGCACGACCATGACCGAGCGGCGCTGGAACGGGCGCGGCAGTCGGTCCAACAGTGGATCGGGCTCGTCGATCGCGTCCCGCACGCGATGCTGATCGACCGGGTCCTCAGCGACAGCGCGTACGCATTCGAGATCCGCGGCCCTCGCCTGGCGCAGGCGCGGGAGAACCTGAAGAAGCTGTGCGGGATCATCCGCCGCATCCAGAACCGCGGCTACGCCACGGTGGGCCAAGTGGCTGCCGTCTTCGACCGTCTTTCGACGGGAGACGAGTCGAACGCCACGGTTGACGCTCTCGGAGCCGTCAACCTGATGACCGTGCACGCGGCCAAGGGGCTCGAGTTCCCGATCGTGTTTGTCGTTAACCTCGAGCGCGGGAGCGGCGGCCGGCCGGAACCCGTCGTTGTGACGGTCGAGGGGCGGCGGCGCGTCCCGCTCGTGTCGGTGGATGGCCTGCTCGACGAAGCGGACGCCGCACGGCGCGGCCGCGATCGAGAGGAAACCAAGCGCCTGCTGTACGTGGCGGTCACGCGGGCTCGCGATCGGCTGTACCTGTCGGCCTCGGTCACGGGCGGGCAGCTGCGCATCGGCAGGGGCAGTCTTGCAGAGGTGCTCCCCGAATCGATCAGGAAACTGCTGGTCGCAGCCTCGGAGTCGGCGCCGGGCGCCCAGGTGGAGTGGGTGCCGGCTTCCGGCCGGCGCCATGCGCTGCCAGTCTGCCGGCCGCCGGCGGAACCGCTGTCTGCGAGGAGCCCAGCGGCGAGCGCCACGCAACGAGCGGCCGCAGACGACTTCGGCAGCTGTGCCGGAGAGGCGACGGTCTTGCGCACGACCGTCAGCGAGGCGGTGGCCGCCTCAGGGGATACGGGCCTCCGCGGCGCGCCGTCGGCGCTGGATCTCGGCACGCACGACCGTGTTGCCGCCCTTGCCGGCACGCTGGTGCACCGGTTGCTCCAGCGGGAGTCTCAACGGCGCGGTCCCGCGGTGGAGGAGAGCGAGGTTGTGGGTGACGCACGGCGGGTCTGCCGCGCGGAAGAGCTGCTCACCGTCGAGAATCCCGGCGCGCTGTTCGACGCCGTCGCCTCCGCTTACCTCGCGATCCGGCGCCGTCCCGATGTCATGGCCCTGCTGGGCGGAGGATCGTGTCTCTTCGAGGTCCCGTTCTCGTTGCTCGTCGATGGCGATCCGATCGTCGGGCCCGCCCGGGTCATCCGGGGGGCGATTGACTGCCTGGTGCGCACGCCCGACGGCCGAGTCGTCGTCGTCGACTTCAAGACGGGCGCGCCGAGGGCCGAGCACGCCGCCCAGGTCGAGTGGTATGTCCGTGCGGCGCGCCTGCTGTACCCAGAGGCGCCGGTCGAGGGTCTCCTCGTGTACCCTTCGTCCGGATGAGCCGGGAGGTGTTCGTCGCCGCGCTCCGGCTCCGAGCCGGGACGAAGGAAACCGATCGACCGGCCCCGGCGTCTAACGAGACAGGAGAGGCCAAGCCGACGCGAGGTTTCACGTGCTGTCGAACACGCCCAGACCACCAGCGGAACCGCGACCCGCGCTTGCGCGGCTCGAGCTCGAGCGGCTCGACGGGCTGGCGTGCGGCTGCGTCGTCTCCGTGCAGCGCGTGCCTCCGACCGGGGTGTTTTTTGTGAGTGTCGAGGCCAAGGGGCCGTACTGCCCGTTCGCCGGCCATCGGACCGACCGGTTCTTCCGCATCGGCGACGCGAGAGACTGGCCGGAGGAAGACGGGGACGCCGACGCCGGCGGCCAGGACGACGACGGGGGAGGGACGACGGCCGCGGCGTGACGGTGCGCTCAGCCCTCGTCGCTGCCGTCCAGCTGGCGCGCGTAGCGCCGCGCGCTCGTTTCGGCCTCCTCCCGGGTCTGTCCGATCACGACGACAGCGTTGATCGGCTTTCCACCGCTCTCGCGGGCCAGCCACGCAATCCAGTGCGGTCCTCGCGCTTCGCTGCAGACAACGAAACGTTCTGCGGATGTCTCGGGGTGTGTCACGTGCGGCCTCTGCTGCCGGCGGCGCGCGCCGGAAGGACGAAAAAGATCGTGATTGCCTCAACAGGCAGCGATTCCGTACAATCCTTGGAGTGACGTGGTCTCCGCGGAGACGCGTTCAAGGAGCCGACAATGGCACTGACCTGTCCAACGTGCGGGAACGCCCGGGCCTTTCTGGTCAAGACGCTGCAGATGCACGTGGTGCACATCGAAGACGCGCGTGTCGAGGTGAGCGAGGAGAGCCGGCCCGCGGTGTTCGAAGTGCTCTGCGACGAGTGCGAGACCGCGCTCAAGTTCGAGGATTTCGACGATTCCCTCCGCAAGGAAGTCCTGCTCACACTCGGCGCCCGCTAGCTCGACGGCCCGGCATCCTCCTCGATCTCCTCGAAGTAATCGCAGTCGGGGCAGATCCACTCGCTGATTGTCGTGGCCTTCGCCTCCGAGGTGCCGGGGACGATGTCGATCTGCTCCCGGCTCTTGCGGCGCATGGTCTCGCCGCAGAGCGGGCATTCCTTGGTCAGTTCCATCGTTGTCCGGATGGTACCATCCGCCTCCTGCCTTGACAAGGTGGAGGCCCGCTCCTATGGTAGCGTTGGACAGGACATGACGAGGAAGGACCCGCTCCGCCGTGCTCCGAGCGAGCGTGAGTGCTTCGCTGATGAGATCGCCGTCGACTTCCTCTCGGTGGCGTCGGTCATCGAGCGGATGCGTGCGGCGTTCTTCGCGGATGAAGAGGTCATCCCGCCGTTGCCGCCTCGTGCGGTCGGGCCCGCGTCCAGGTCCACCGGCCGCGCCACCCCATGACGCGGCACGTCGGCCTGCTCGGATCGCTCTATCTCATCTGGGGCGCGCTCAGCGTCGTGGTCAGCCTGGCGATGCTGGCCCTGGGGTTTGCCGCTCTGGCGATCGCCGGCTCCGCGGCCTCCGGCGAGCCCAGCACCCTGATTGCCACCGGCTTCGTCGCCGGCCTCTTCCTGACCCTGTCGGTGCTGGCACTGCTGTGGGGCGCCTTGCACCTGTGGGACGCCCTCGCGCTCCAGCGCGGGCGGGAGTGGGCGCGCGTGATCGGCATCGTGCTGGCTGTCCTCAACCTGCTGCTGCTGCCGCTGGGCACCGCCCTCGGCGCATACGGCCTCTGGGTCCTCACGCATCGCGAGGCGCGCGCCTCGTTCGGCCCGGCCGGCGCCGGCGCCGCGGATCACGCAGGCTGACGATCGAGGCGCGAGGCCCGGCGCTCAGAACCGGTTCGCGTACTCCGAGATCACGGGGATGATCAGGCGGCCGCCGTTCAGCCCTTTGTAGGCGGCGACGGCGTGCACCACCAGGAAGACGAGGAACAGCACGGGCAGGACGCCGTAGGCGGCGCAGAAGAGGCCCGCCGTCAGGATGCCGAGAAACGTCGTCAGCGCGAAGAGGCCGAGCATGGCGGCGAACTCGGCCGCCATCAACACCAACCCGTGCTTCGCGTGCCACTGCAGTTCGGCGTCGTCTGTCTCGACGAGCAGGGGGATGAGCGAGAGCGGCGGCAGGTAGGCCAGCGCGATCATGACAGCCCGGTTGCCCGGCAACGTTTTTTCGGCTTGGGGACGATCGGTCACGCGAAGTCCTTCTCCACGCGGATGGCCAACCCGGTGCGAAGTGTATACAAGCGCCGCCCGGCGGTCCACCGAAAAACGGCCGTTGCGCGCGCGGTGGAGGACACGCGGGGCCGAGGACGCTTGACTGGCACGGGCCTTCGGCATACGCTCGGCGGCGTGGCGCCCGATCCGCAGGCGTCTCGGCCGGGATCCGGAACGCCCGCAGCCTGGAGGAGACTACCGTGAAACTTCAGACACGCGTCATCAACATCCTGACGAAGCCCAAGGAGGAGTGGCCGGTCATTGCCGCCGAACAGACCGCCATCGGAGCCCTGTACACCGGGTACATCATCCCGCTTGCCGCCATTCCCGCCGTCTGCATGTTCCTCGGGTACTCCGTCTTCGGTGCGGCGATTCCCTTTGCGAGCGCTCTCGGCGTCGGCCCGGCCTACTGGCTGTCTCAGGCGATCGTGTCGTACGTGCTGGGGCTGGTCGGCGTCTGCATCGGGGCCATCGTCGTGCAGAAGCTCGCCCCGACCTTCCAGTCTGAGGCCAACTTCCTCCAGGCCCTGAAGCTCGTCGCGTACGGGATGACGCCGATGTGGGTCGCCGGTGTCTTCAACCTCATCCCGCCACTGGCGATTCTGACCATTCTCGCCTCCCTGTACGGCATCTACCTCTTCTACCTCGGCGTCACACCGATGATGAAGACGCCGTCGGACAAGGTCATTCCGTACATGATCGTGTCCGCAGTCGTGATCATCGTCGTGTCCATCGTGGTCTCCCTGCTGACGGGCGCGTTGACCGGTGCGTTTGTCGGTCGCCCGCGGCTGGGCATCTGACAGAGACGACGGCCTCGCGGAGGCGGATCACGCGGAGTTTTACGCGTGTCGCAACGATGGCTGAGACGGCCGGCCGTCTACGTGTGCGCGTTGGCGGCGGTGATGCTTGCCGTCGCCTGGGACTCGGGGCGCGCGCCGGGGAACCAGGTGACGGCACGCGTGTATGTCGCGGGAGTTCGAGCATACCAGACAGCGCTCGGGCCCCTCATGCGACGGTCCGTCCAGTGCCGCTTCCGACCGACCTGCTCCGAGTACTCCATTGAAGCGGTGGCGCGGTTTGGGATTCGCCGCGGGCTGATCCTCACGGCGAGGCGAGTGTTGTCGTGCCGCCCGCCCGTGCCGCGCGGGACGCCGGACCCGGTCCCTCGAGCCTGAACCGGAGATCGCGGCTCGGGATCACGGCAGGGGGAGCCCAGCTGCGAACACGGAGGCGCCGAGCAGCGCCGCTGTGTCGTTCAGAATCACGCACACCGGGATGGAGGCCAGCAGCTCCGCCATCGGGGCCTTGGCGCGGAACGCGTCCAGGAACGGCCCCGTCTTGAGGGCCGGCAGGATTTTCGGCGCGATGCCGCCGCCGATGTACACGCCGCCGGTGGCCAGGCTCCGCAGGGCCAGGTTGCCGGCTTCGGCGCCGTACGCGGCGACGAACACATCGAGCGACTCGACGCACTGGGGACATCGGCGGCTGATCGCCGCCGCCGAGATCCGCGCGGGGACATCCGCCGGGCTGGCGGCCGAGGCGGAATCGGCACAGCCCGCCGGATGCAGCACCTGGTGGATTCTGGCCAGTCCCGGTCCCGACACGATGTGCTCGACATCCACGCGCCCGCGCGCCTGCGTCAGCTGCTGCAGGAGACGTATCTCTACGGGCGTCCGGGCGGCAAAATCGGCGTGCCCGGCCTCAGAGGCCGACGGTACGAGGCGGGAGCCCACGCGATGGAGCGAGGCCTCGCCGAGGCCCGTGCCGGCGGCGATCAACGCGACCGCTCCCTCCGGACGGGCCTCGCCGGCTTGCAGGACCTCGAGCTCCGGCGGGGTGAGCACCGGCACGGCGTACGCCATGGCCTCCAGATCGTTGAGCAGGCTGACGTACGGAATCCCGAACCTCGCCCGCACGGCTGCAGCGTCAACAACCCACGTGACGTTGGTCAGGCTGGCTGTCGGCCCGACCACCGGTCCCGCCACGCCGAAGCAGGCGGCGGCAACCCGCGTGTGAGTCGGAAGGCACTCATCGAGGAACGCCGCGACGAGATCGCCGAAGTCGGCGACCGACCGTGTCGGGTAGATGCGCGTGCGGACAGGCGCAGGCCTTCGCGCGCCCGGCGCGAACAGACCCAGCCAGGTCTTCGTGGCCCCGACGTCGGCAGCGAGCAGCACGGCACACAGTGTAATCGACGTTGACAGCCGAGCGGGTACTCGTTCATCGTGTCGGTCATGCCCACGGATCTGCCGCCCCGCCGAAGCTCCGGCAGGTTCTCTGTCCAGCAGATTGCCGCCATGTACCCGAACGTCCGCCCCGATCGGATCCGATGCCTCGAGAAGTGGGGGCTGATCCGATCGGTGGCGGCGCCCGGGGCAGAGAGCGAGTACGGCTTCTCGGATCTGGCGGTGATCAGGCAGGCAAGTGCGGATCTCGCGTGCGGCGCGTCGTTCAGGGCCGTCCTGCGCCAGCTCCAGGCGGCGCACGACGGGCAGCGTGCGCTCGACTTCGACGAAGGCGGCCGGTCGGCGCAACTGGTGCCCCTTGCGCCTCCCGCGGCTCAGCCGGCCGCTCCCGTGGCCGCCGATCCGTCTCTTGCGGAAGCGGCAGTCGCGCAGGCCGTCGCGCTGGACCACGAGGAACCGGCGGACCAGGAGGGCGCCGCGAGCTTGTACCGCTCGGCTCTCGAAGCCGATCCGGCATGCGTGCCGGCCCTGGTGAACCTGGCGAACATCCATCACGCGCGGGGGCACCTGGCCGAGGCCGAGGCGTTGTACGAGCGGGCGATCCGCATCGCCCCGTGGTCCTTCGAGGCTCACTTCAACCTCGGCAATCTCCACTTCGACCTCGAGCGTCTGCAGACGGCGCGCGACTGCTACGAGCGCGCGCTGCACGTCAACGCCGCGTCAGCCGACGGTCACTTCTACCTCGCCGTGACGCTGGAAAAGCTCGGGCGCCCGGCGGAGGCCCGGCCCCACTGGCGGATGTACCAGCAGCTGGAGCCGCACGGAGAATGGGTGTCCCTGGCGAAGGAGTTCAGCGAGTAGGCAGGTGCGGCCGAGCGGCGGGCGGCGCTACGGGCGCCAGTACGGCTCGTCCGGCTCGACACGCTTCTTCGGGACGCGGCGCAGCTTGTAGAAACGGCAGTCCGCGCACCATGCGTCGGGATCGAACCCGCGCGTGCCCGTGAGCGGCAGCACGTCGCGGTGTGAACACCCGGCCGGCAGGCCGTTTTCCGGCGGGCGGCGCCACCGGCACGACTGGAACCGCGCGGCCGCGGCGGACAGCGGTACCGTGGCGGCGGCGTCGGACGAATTGTCCGGCGCGGCGGGCGCCGGAGCAACCGGCGCGGGCATGGTCCACGGGTTATCTGAGAATGGCACCGCAGTCTCCCAACGTCTGACTGATCATACCGAAGATCGAAGGCCGCTATCAAACCCTCCGGCGCGCGGGAGAGTTCCGCCGGCGACGCGGCGCGAACCGCGCCCGGCCGTGGACGAGGACAGCGCGAGGGGCTACGGCACGAAGTAGAACGCCAGCCCCATGATCACGTACACCGCGAGCAGCTGGATGCCCTCCACCCAGTTGCTCTCGCCGTCAAGCGACACAATGGCGATCGCGATGACCGAGAGCCCGACGGCGACGATCTCGAAGGGATGGAAGAGCAGCGTCATCGGGTTGCCCATCACGTACGAGGCGATTACCAGCAGCGGCGCCACGAGCAGGGCAATCTGCGCGCTGCTGCCCACGGCGATCTCCATCGCCATTGTCATCTCGTCGCGCCTGGCCGCGGTGACTGCGCTGTAGTGTTCGGCGGCGTTGCCGACCAGCGCGACCACGATCACGCCGGTGAACAGCTCGCTCCAGCCGAGGCTGGCGAGCGTCGGTTCGAGCGCGCCGACGAGGACCTCCGCCTGGACCGCCGTCAGGATCGTTGCGCCCGTCAGCACGACAATCGCCTGCGCCGTCGTCCAGTGAGCCGTCTCGGCGCCTTCCATCGGCCGCAGCAGATTCCGCCGCGTGCGAAACGTGTACACGAGGTTGCTGAGGTACGCGCCGATCAGCAGGACGGCGGTCCACAGGCTGAGCTGCATGATGACCGGGGGGCGCGCGTCGAGGGTCCCGAAGATCGTCAGATCGAAGACCGCGGGCATGGTCAGCGCGACGACGCCGAGAAACAGCATGATCGTGGCATTGCCGGCGGCCGTCCGGTTAAAACGCTGCGCCGTGCGCCCCAGCCCGCCCACGAACATCGACAGGCCGAAGACGAGCAGCAGGTTGCCGATGATGCTGCCCGTGATCGAGGCCTGCACGAGCCCGATGTGGTTCTCCCGGAGGGCGACGAAGCCGATGATGAGCTCGGCGGCGTTGCCGAACGTGGCGTTCAGGAAGCCGCCCAGCGTCGGGCCCGAGCGCTTCGCCAGCTCCTCGGTCGCGTGGCCGATCAGGCCGGCGAGCGGGACGATGGCCAGCGCGCCCAGCACGAACAGCCACACCGAACGGGGAGCCGCCAGCCACAGGACCCAGCTGATGGGCACGAGAACGAGGAGCAGGTTGAGGCGGCTGCTCGCGATCCCGGCGAGGATGCCCCCGATCAGCCCGTGACGCGCACGCGATGCCATCGTGTGTCCCTCCGGACGCGCCTGCCCGAGACGCGCGCCAGCATGCGCACGAGGCGGGCGGATGTCCATGCTAGCATTACATCGTGGAGAACCTCGTCACCCTTCAGCAGATTCGCGAGGCCTCGGCACGGATTCGAGGCGTAACCACGATTACACCGATGGTCGAGGCGCCGCTGGCGGCGCCGGCGGATTCGGCCGCGCCGGCGCGCCTGCTGCTCAAGTGCGAGAACCTTCAGGTGACAGGCGCCTTCAAGATCCGCGGCGCCTACAACATGATTGCGCAGCTGCCCGCCGAGATCCGCCGACGGGGCGTCATCACCTACTCGTCGGGCAACCACGGCCTAGCCGTCAGCTACGCGGCCAGCCGCCTGGGCATTCCCGCCGCCATCGTCATGCCGACGACGGCGCCGCCGGTCAAAGCGGGCGGGGCCCGGCGCCACGGGGCCGACGTCCTCTTCGAGGGCACGACCATCATCCACCGCCGGGCGCGGGCCGAAGCCGAGGCGGTGGCAAGGGGCCTGACCATCGTCCCGCCGTTCGACCACGGGTGGATCATCGCCGGCCAGGGGACCATCGGTCTCGAGATCCTGGACCAGTGCCCGGAGGTGACGCACGTCTACGTGCAGATGGGCGGCGGCGGCCTGATCTCCGGCATTGCCGCCGCCGTCAAGCACCTCAAGCCCTCAGTGCGGATCATCGGCGTCGAGCCGGCCGGCGCGCCGAAGATGTCGGCCTCGCTCGCGGCGGGCCGCCCGGTCACGCTCGAGTCCGCCGAGACAGTCTGCGACGGGCTCACGACGCTGAGGCCGGGCGACCTCAGCTTCCTCCACGTGAAGGCGCTCGTCGACGAGGTCGTCCAAACCGAAGACGACGCCACGATCGAGGCGGTCCGCTGGCTCTTCAGGGAAGCCCGGCTGGTCGTCGAGCCAAGCGGCGCCGTGACGGTCGCGGCCGCCCGGGCGAGGGGCGTGACGGGCGTCAGCGTGGCCGTGCTGAGCGGCGGCAACGTCGAGCCGTCAGCCTACGCGCGTTACCTTGCCGGTTGACCGGCCTCAAGCGCCTTCCGTCGCCGCCAGGAGCCGGCGGGCCTCGGCCAACGCCTCGTCGGGCGTCGCGACCTCCCCGTCGAGCTGGCGCTCGTAGACGTCGCGCAGGATGGCGCCCATCCGCGGGCCGGGCTGCACCCCCAACGCCATCAGATGCCGGCCGAGCAGCAGCGGCCGCGGCGGCCGGTGCTCCACGCCCAGCGATCGGGCCCGCTGCAGGAACCACTCGACCGCGCTGCAGTCGAACGGGCCCGTCCGCCCGACGCAATCCGCAGTGGCCAGCCGCGCGAGCAGTTCGAGATCGACCTTCTGCGCGAGACGCCTGAACGCGCCGTCCCCGACCCCATCGCGGGCCTTGGACCACATGATCGGCTTGAGGTGGTGTGCGACAAGGCCCGCCACCTGGCGCCTGACGTCCACGCCATCGATCGTCTGGACCTTGAGCCGATCGAGCAGCGCGAGCGTCGGCTCGACGCCTGCCTCCTCGTGGTTGTACGACCGGATGCGTCCGTTGAAGAAGTCGGTGGTTGCCGGCTTGCCGAAATCGTGGCAGATCGCGGCCAGCATCACAGCCAGCTGTCCGGAACGCGGGAGACCGTCGATCCGGCGCCGGGCCTCGTCGATGACCATCAGCGTGTGCACCCACACGTCGCCTTCGGGGTGCCAGTCGGGCTCCTGCTCGCACCCCACCAGCGCCGCCATCTCGGGAAACAGCCGGTCGATCACCCCGAGGTCGAGCGCGACGCGGAACCCGATCGACGGCCTGGAGGAGGCCAGCAGCAGCTTCTCCACCTCCCCCCAGATCCGTTCGGCCGGCAGATCATCGAGGGGGACGGTGCGACACAGGTCGCGCGTCCCCTCGTCGAGGGCGAGGTCGAAGCGGGCAGCGAACTGGACGGCACGCAGCACGCGGAGGCTGTCATCGGCGAAGGTCGCCGAATCGACGGCGCGCAGCACGCGGCGCGCCAGATCGGCGCGGCCGCCGAACGGATCGATGACCTGGTCGGCCAGCGGATCCCAGGCGATCGCGTTGATGGTGAAGTCCCTCCGCCGGGCGGCCTCCTCGATCGGCATGGCGGGGTCGCCGCGCACCTCGAAGCCCCGATGGCCGCGCCCGACCTTCGACTCCCGGCGCGGCAGCGCCACGTCGATGCCGCCCACCTTGTAGACCGTGAAGCTCTCGCCCACCGTCTGCACGGGGCCGAAGCCTCCGAGCACGGCTCGGAGCTCGTCGGCGGGAAGGCCGTACACCTCGATGTCGAGGTCCTTTGAGACCAGGCCCAGCAGCCGATCCCTGACCCAGCCGCCCACGACCAGCGCACGGCCGCCGGCCCTGCGCACGGCTTCCGCCAGGTCGCGCGCGCGCGCGAGGAGATCCGGCTGTCCGGCATGAGGCTTCGATGCCCCGAGGATATCCATGTCCTCCCACCTGGAGACACAGGCGCAGGCGTCTGCGGGCAGCCGCTCAGCGATCCCGGACGAGGGCGCGCAGGACGAAACCCACGTTGGCCGGTCGCTCACCGAGACGCCGCATGAAGTAGGGAAACCACTGCCTGCCGTACGGCACGTAGAGCCGGAGGCCGTACCCCTGCGCGACGAGCGCGGCCTGCAGATCCCGGCGAATCCCGTACAGCATCTGAAACTCGAACGTGTCGCTCGCGATGGAGTGTTCGGCTGCCAGGCGTTTCGCGGCGTCGATGAGGACAGGATCGTGCGTCGCGATTGCCGGAAACGTCCCCTCGCGCAGCAGGTACTCCATGATCCGCCGAAAGGCGGCGTCGACGTCGGCCTTCCGCTGGTAGGCGACCGCGTTCGGCTCCTTGTAGGCGCCCTTCACGAGCCGGATCCGGATCCCCTTCGCGGTGAGCGCCCTGGCGTCCTCCTCGCTCCGGCGGAGGGCGCTCTGGAGCACCACGCCGATCTGCCGGCACCCATGCTCCCACAGCGTGTCGACAATCTGGAGCGTGGTCGCAACCGTCGGGGAGGCCTCCATGTCGATTCGCACGAAGAAGCCGTGCGGGTCGCTCGCCTCCAGGATCCTGCGGACGTTGTCCGTGCACACGGCGCGGTCGACGCCGAGTCCGAGCTGGCTGAGCTTGATCGAGATGTTCCGCTCGACACCGGAACCGACGATGGCGGCAATCATCTCGAGGTAGCCACGGGTGGCCGCATCGGCGGCGCTGATGGTGGCCACGCTCTCGCCGAGCTGATCGAGCGTGACGGACATTCCCTGGGACTGAACCGCGCGGGCGGCGGCAATCGCCTCGTCGAGCGTCACGCCGGGGATAAACCGGCGCCCGAAGCTGGTCGGCCTGGCCATGCCGTAGCGCGAGGCCAGCCGCTCGATGGTCCGGCTGCCGGCCAGCGCGTGAAAGCACGCCTTCGAGATCATGTCCAGCATCAGTGCGCTCGCGGGGACGTCGACGGCAGGAGGTGGCCGATCGACCGGGAGTAGTAGCGCAGCACGCTGCGTTCGCGGACGCGGTACCGTCCCCGTTCGTAGACGATCACGCGCCGCTTCCTGAAGAGGGCGATGCCCTCATCGGTCGCCTCTCGGCCGGTTTCGACGCCGAGATTGGCTCCCGCGGCCCTGAGCTCGTCGAGCAGGCTGTCCACTCGGGCTTCGAGGTCGCGCCGCGTGATCGAGGGCGACATCGCCGCCGCGACGAGAGCCGTCGGCAGGACCTTGTACAAGCGGCCGATCTCCTGTCTCGTCCGGTGGGCGAGGTCCAGCACGTCGCGGCGTGACTCGGGGTCGTACTCGCTCATCGGGATCGGCGCGCCGAAGGCCACAAACGCCCTCGACCGGTAGCCGACCGCCAGGCCGACCATCTCCGCCAGCTCCTGCGTGAAGGGCCGCTGCCGCCGCTTGACGCCTTGCCGAGCCAGCGCCCGGTCTTCGAGCACCAGGTCGTAGGCGACGGCCGCCGGCACGATGACGAGGCGCTCGCGGTCGGCCTGCATCGCAGCGTGAATCAGGCCGGTCTTCGGCATCTTCAGCTCGCCGCTGTAGCTGCGCCCCCCCTCGATGTAGAACAGCAGGTCGTGGACGCGCAGCAGTTCGGCGACGTAGGCCTTGAGGGTCAGCAGGTAGGCGGGGTCCTTCGTGTTGCGCCGGATGGGGATGGCGCCGGTGACGTGGCGGTGCAGGAGGCCGAGCGGCCCGCCGAACAGGTTGATGCCGGCGGCAATGATCGGCGGGCGTATCCCGTTGTCGTCGAGCACCAGCGGCTCGACCAGATAGTCGGTGTGGCTCCGATGGTTCGACGCGTAGATGACCCGACCGGCCGCCGCGGCCCGACGCGGGATGTCAATGCGCTCGACGTGGCGGTCGATCTTCCGCAGGATCGGGTAGAGGGGGTGCTTCAGCGCCCGGTAGAAGGGATAGCGCTGCGTCGTGCGGAGCTCGTCCAGGTACGCATACACGCGCTCCCGGGCCTGGAGCGCGCTCTGGCCGTGACCGCCGCGCAGATAGCCCGCCACCTCCTCGCGCGCCAGCACGGCCTGGGTGATCTCGTCAAGCATGGTCGCCAGAGGACAGGCCAAAACGCCGTCGCAGGGACTATACCACGACAGGCTGGCGCCGGCGCCCGGCCGGGGGGCGCACGACCGCGGGGAACGCCGACGAGGTATGGTAGACTGCCGCCTCCGGAGGTGTGCCAGTGACTCTCGACCGGCTGACTCTCGTCCATGCGCTGCAGGACACGGCGACGCGGTTGCGCATCGCCTCGATTCGGATGACCACGGCCGCGGGCAGCGGCCATCCCACCACGTGCCTCTCGGCGGCGGACATCGTCTCGACGTTGTTCTTCTCCGAGATGCGTTTCGATCCGAAACACCCGCGGCAGGTCGACAACGATCGGTTCGTGCTCTCCAAGGGGCACGCCGCGCCCTTGCTGTACGCGGCTTGGGCGGAGGCCGGCGCCGTCGATCCGACCGAACTGCTCGCGCTTCGGCAGATTGGATCCGACCTCGAAGGCCACCCCACGCCGCGGCTGCCGTTTGTCGACGTGGCGACAGGCTCGCTGGGCCAGGGGCTGGCGGCCGGCGTCGGCATGGCGCTCAACGGCCGCCGCATCGGCTCACCGCATCGCACCTACGTGCTGATGGGGGACGGCGAGGGCATGGAGGGGGCGGTGTGGGAAGCCGCGACGGCCGCGGAGTTCTACCGTCTCGATTCCCTGTGCGCGATCATCGACGTCAACGGGCTGGGCCAGAGCCGGGCCACGCGCTGGGGACACGACCTGGACGTGCTGGGGCAGCAGTGGAGGGCGTTCGGGTGGCACGCGATTGCTGTCGACGGCCACGACATCGGTGCGCTGCTCGACGCGCTCGCCGAGGCCCGAGGCACCGCCGGCCGCCCCACGATCCTGTTGGCGCGCACGTTCAAAGGCCGCGGCGTCTCGTTCGTGGAGGGGCGCGAGGGGTGGCACGGCGTGCCGTTCAAGCCTGACCAGGCGGTGCGCGCCATCGCAGAGCTGGAGGCCCAGTTCGTGGGCGGCGCCGGCGGGGCGCAGACGCCCGCCGTCCGGCCGCCCGTCGTGCCCGAGGGACGCACCGATGTCATCCGGCCGGCGGCCCTGCCGCCGCCGTCCTATCGGATCGGCGACGAGATCGCCACGCGCGAGGCGTTCGGGACGGCCCTGGCCAAGCTGGGCGCCGCCGATCCGCGGGTGGTCGCCCTCGACGCGGACGTGAAGAACTCCACGTTCAGCGAGCGGTTCGAGAAGGTCTGCCCCGACCGGTTCTACCAGAGCTTCATTGCCGAGCAGGCGATGGTCGGGTTGGCGATGGGCATGGCGAGCGTGGGCGCAATCCCGTTCCCGTCGACGTTTGCCTGCTTCCTGACCCGCGCCGCCGATTTTATCCGGATGGCGGCCATCAGCAACCTGAACGTCAAGCTCGTCGGCACCCACGCGGGCGTCTCCATCGGCGAGGACGGGCCGTCGCAGATGGGGCTCGAGGATCTGGCGATGGTGCGGGCGGAGCCGAACTTCACCGTGTTGTATCCCTGCGACGCGGTCAGCGCGGAATCGCTGATCGCGGCGGCCGCCGCGCACGTGGGCCCCGTCTACCTGCGCATGTCACGCCCGAAGACGCCCGTCATCTACGACGCGCAGGAGGCGTTTCCCATCGGGGGCAGCAAGGTGCTCCGCGCGAGCGGCGGCGACGTCGCGCTCGTGGTGGCGGCAGGCGTGACGGTGTTCGAGGCGCTCAAGGCGCACGACGAGCTGAAGCGCCAGGGCGTCTCGATCCGGGTCGTCGACGCCTACTCGGTTCAGCCCATCGACGGCGCCACGCTCCGCACGGCCGCAGCGGCGGCCGGCGGGCGGGTGATCACGGTCGAAGATCACTTCGTCAACGGCGGCCTGGGCGATGCGGTGGCAGCGGCGCTGGCCGACGCCGGCGTTGCCGTGCACCGGCTGGCGGTGACCGACATCCCCCGCAGTGGCAAGGCCGGCCAGCTCATGGACCGGTACGGGATCTCGGCCGCACACATCGTGGCAGCCGTTCAGGAGCGGGTGGGAAAGGGCGCCTGATTGCCTATCGGTCGTCCGGCATCGGCGGCAACGCCCGCTTGTGGTCGCTCGCACGGGCAAGCCGCTCGATCCTGACGGCCACCGCTGGCGCGACGGCTTGCGGGCCCTCCCGCAGGTACGCCTCCAGATCGGCGTACGAGAAGCCCATTTCCCCCTCGTCCGTCTGACCGAGCCAGAGGCCGGCAGAGGGCGGCTTGTCGATGATCGCCGCCGGGACGCCGAGTTCGCGGGCCAGACTGCGCACCTCGCTCTTGACCAGGTTTCCCAGGGGCAGCAGGTCCACGCCGCCATCCCCGTACTTCGTGAAGTACCCGATCACGAGCTCCGTTCGGTTGCCGGTGCCTGCCACCAGGTAATTGAGGCGATTGGCGACGTAGTACAAGGCGGTCATGCGGAGGCGCGGCTTGATGTTGGCCAGAGCGAGCCGCGCGCGCTGCTCGTCGGGCGGCTCCACGCCGTTTGCGGCCTCGGGCACCGCGTCGTGTAGCGCACTGGTGAAGCCCGTGGCGAGCGTGTCGTACGAATCATCGAGCGGCACCGACACGACCGCCAGGCTGAAATGCTCCGCGACCCGCATGGCATCCGCTGCGTCCTCGGGCGCGCTGTGGCAGGGCAGGATCACGCCCAGCGTCCGTTCCGGCGCCGCGGACTGGCACAATCGCGCCACCACCGCCGAATCCAAACCGCCGCTCAGCCCGACCACGAAGCCGCGGGCTCCGGCGGCTGCCATCTGGCTTCGCAGCCAGTCGACAAGCCTGTCCGCCGTTCTGCTCATGGTGCGACTATACCGGGCGGCCCGGGCTCGGGCAAGCGAGGGAACGTCACGGCCCGACGGGTGGCCCGCCGACGGCCTCGGCGGCCGGCGAGTCGGGCCACACCGGCATTGGCGAGGCGACAGAGCCGGCGTGGGCCATCAAGCCCTGAAACAGCGCCGTCTGCGAGGCGTAGAAGAGCAGCTTCACCCACACGCGGGCGAGCAGGTAGACCTCCGAGACGAGCAGGCCGATCCACAAGGACCAGCCGGGCCCGCCGGCGCCCGGCGCGACCAGCGCGTAGACGGCAACGACGACGAGGAAGGCCAGGCCGTTCAGCAGGCAGAGGCCGATCACCTGCCCCGGATGGCGCACGATGAATCGGACGGCCGCGAGCAACGCGCCGATCATGCTGCGCCGGTCTTCAACCACCGCCCGAATCTTCGCGTAGTCGAACACTACGTGGCAGGCGAGCAGCGGGACGCCGAAGACGGCGTAGAGAAGCATTCTGACAGCGAAGGCGTTTCGCTCGGCCGTGAAATCGCGCGTGAGCCACGGGTAGAGGCCGTCGAAGAGCGCCGGGTGGACGAGGGCGTAGAGCAGCCAGTAGAAGAACAGGGCGAAGAGGCCGAGCCGGAGGAAGCGGAAGAAGAAGACGCCGCAGGCCGAGAAGAACCCGTTGGCGCGCGTCGGGCGGTTGCGCGCGTACCGATCGATGATGCCCCCGGCGAGCAGCATCCACAGGACGATGTAGACCGCGCCGGCAGCGGCGACGGCAGGCACCTGGCCGCGGTTGTCGGCCATGGCGCCGAGGTTGGCGAGCACCGCGCCGAAACCGAGAATCGAGGGCGAGAAGGAGGCGCCGACGCCGGTGGCCTGCGCCGAGAACTCCTGCCACCAGTCGTAGTCGACCCCGCTGGCCGCGTCACGGGCTGCCAGGCTGTCGCCGAGGTGGTCGCTCAGCATGCCGCTGAGGACGATGCCGAGCGGCAACGCCACGAGAAACGTCAGCAGCAGCACGCCCGCCAGTATCGCGGGCGCCTTGCCGACGCGTCGCATCCCCTCGCCGAACGCGGCGATCGTCGTCATGATCCGATCCTCTCCGTGCCGCTCCGTGCCCCCTTGGCTCGCCGAAGCCCGAAGGGCGAAGGCGGCTCCGTGCCTACACGAAAAACGTGTACGTCACGAGCAGATCCTGCAGCCACATCATCCATTTGTACATCCATCGTGTGGCTGCCGCGCCCGCCTGCGGCTTCAGCGTCTTGCTGTTGTTGGTCGTATCGACGTCGAGCAGCAGGACCCGGTCCGGATCGACAACGGCGTGGTCGGCTTTCGACGCGTGGCGGTAAGTGAACAGCTTCCAGCGATCGCGTCCATCCCAGCGTTCGCGCACCTTCTCGCCGTTCTCGAACACCACCAGCACATCGACGGGGAAGATCGCCTCCCCGTACCGCCGGACCACAACGCTGGTGTCGTAGCCGCTGCTGCGGCGGGCGTCGCCGGGTTCGTAGCTGCGTGTGCCGTCGCGATCGAGAAACCCGGTGACGTCGGCCGGCCTCGAGACCAGCCGCTCGATGCCGTAGTCGAACACGTTCGAGCTGTGGTGGACCTGCTCGAAGAACCAGGAGAGGTCTTGCCCGCTGACCTCGCTGACGACGGCGAAGAAGTCCTCCGGCTTCGGGTGGCGGAACTTCCAGCGCTCGAAGAAGGCGGACATGGCCTTGCGCAGGACCGGCCACCCCAGGTGCCGTTCGAGGGTGTGAAGCCAGAGCGCCGTCTTGTCGTAGCTGAGCGCATGGCCTGTGCCGGGCCAGTAGCGGTACGACGGCGTGGCAGGCACGTCCGACTCCGAGGCCTCCCGGTAGGAGCTCATCCCGTTCTCGTCGGTCTCGCGGGAGAGGACGATGTCGCGGAAGACGTACGGGATGAAGCCGCCGAAATACCGTTGCGAGAGGTAGTTCGGCCTGAACGCTTCGTCGATCGTCCGCCCCGTCGAGAAGGTGTTGAGGCCTTCGTCCATCCAGGCGTGCTCGAACTCGTTGTTGCCGACGATCGCGTACCAGAACTGATGGCCGCACTCGTGCACGGTGACGCCCTCCGGCTCCGTCACGCCGGCGGGCGCCAGCCATCGGGCGCCTCCGGTGAAGAGCGTCGGGTACTCCATGCCGCCGGCCCCACTCTGGTACGCCGGGTCGATCACGGTGACGTGCGGATAGGGGTACGCGCCGAACCACTCGCCGTAGAACCGGAGCGCCGCTCGTGTCGCCGCGAAGTACCGGGCGGCCTGGCCTGCATGCTCAGGCTGCAGCAGCAGGCGCATGTCGACCGAGGGAAGGCCGGGAGACTCGAAGCGCTCGCGGCGCTCGAGGTAGTCCGGGCTCGTCGTCCAGGCGAAGTCGTGGACATCCTCCTGGTAGTACCGGTGCGTCGTCTGGCCGTCGGCATCGCGGCGGGACTTCTCGACGCCGGTTGCGCCGACCGTCCAGCCCTGCGGCACGGTCAGACGCACGTCGTAGATGCCGTAGTCCGCATAGAACTCGGTGCCGGCGTGAAACTGGTGGCAGTTCCAGCCGGCGTCCTCGAGGACGCCGATCTTCGGGAACCATTGAGCGAGGAAGAAGACGTCGCCGACGGCGCCTGTGCGCGAGAAGGGCCGCGGGATGTGGGACGTCCATTCGATCTCGACGTTCACGGTCTCGCCGGGGCCGACCGGCGCCGGCAGCGGGACCATCACCACGGTCCGGTCCTCGGCGTTCCCATCGTCGGGCGCGATGAAGCGCTGGCGGGCCGTCAGGTCGACGGGGGGCGCCGACCCGGGAATCAGCCGGATGGCGGAGATGTCGATCCACCCCCAGTCCTGCTCCGCCAGCCCGGAGCGCTGGCGGCCTGCGAGCCGGCTTTCGCGCAGCCAGGTCGACCCGGTGTTCTTCCAGGCGTTGTAGTAAAGGTGGAACCGCAGTTCGCTCGTCGCGTTTCGGGAGGTGTTGCGCCACGTGAGAATCTCGCGGCCGCGGAGCATCCGCCGGTGGCGATCCAGGGTGACGTCAATCGAGTAGTTCGCGTTCCGGGGAGACAGGGCGCCGGGCGGCGGTGCCGCAAGGGCGTTTCTCGCCGGAACCTGGGAGACCGGCGCCGTCGCCGGCGGGGCCGTTGATGGTGCCGGCAGCGCCGCCTGAGCGCGCCCGGCCGCTGCTCCGGCCGGCGCCGGCCGGCGCCCTTCCAGCGTGACCGCCAGGGCAAGGCCGCCCAGGGCCAGCACGACGGGAACGACAGGCAGAAGCGGCGGGCGGCGCATCAGTTGCCTCCTGAACTCGCGGGGCGGGATCTCGGCGCCATCCTACACCAAAAGCGCCGAGGACGAAGGCGCACGCGTCCCCGGATGGCGCTCTCGTGAGGCAGCCGGACGCCTGGACGGTCAGGCGGGCGAGTCGTCGCCGATGCCGAGCCGGCGCCGCTTGAGGTACAGGCCTTTCCGCGACAGCCCGAGCGCGCGCGCGGCCTCCTCCAGACGTCCGCCCGAGGCGGCAAGCGCACGGAGGATCATTGCGCGTTCGAGGTGTTCGGTGGCGGCGGACAACGGCTGGTCGGTGCGGACGACCAGCTCGATCGGCCTCAGCGGGCGCTCGGCGGCCGGAACGGTACGGCGCCCTGCGGTGATCTCGGGGCTGAGATGCTCGGGCATCAGGACGGCACCATCTTCGGCAAGCGCGACGAGCCGCCGCATCTCGTTCGCCAGCTCGCGCACGTTGCCGGGCCAGTGGTAGAGCAGCAGGTACTCCATCGTCTCCTCGGCCAGCCGAAGCCGTTCGCGGTGGTACTCGCGGCCGTGCCGCTCGAGGAAGTGCTCGACGAGCGGGGGGATCTCCTCCCGGCGCTCGCGGAGCGGGGGCAGCCTGACGCGGATGACCTTGAGCCGGTAGAAGAGGTCCTCGCGGAACCGCCCGTCTTTGACGTACTGCTCGAGGTCGGCATTTGTTGAGGCGATCACGCGGACGTCGACGACGGTAGGCTTGGACTCGCCGAGGGGCAGCACCTCGCCCGATTCGAGGAACCGCAGCAGCTTGGGTTGGACCTCGGGCAGCAGCTCGCCGATCTCGTCGAGGAAGAGCGTGCCGCCGGCTGCGCCTCTGATGACGCCGGGGAAGTCGGCGTGGGCGCCGGTGAAGGCGCCGCGCCGGTAGCCGAAGAGCTGGCTGTCGATCAGGTCGCGCGGGTGCGCAGTGCAGTTGAAGGGCACGAGCGGGCGATCGGCCCGGAGGGAGGCGCGGTGGATCAGGCGAGCGCAGACTTCCTTGCCGGTGCCGGTCTCGCCGGTGAGCAGGATCGTGGCATTCGTGGGGGCGACCTTCCGGAGCGTGGCCACGTGGTCCATCATCAGGCGGCTGGCGAAGACGGCGCCTTCGTGGTCCTCGCGGGGCTCGACGGGCCAGAGGGCGGTGCGCTCGCGCGCCTCGCGACGTGCGGTCTCGAGCTGCAGGGCGGCTGCAGCGATCTTCTCGATTGCCAGCACCGTCAGACGGGACGCGACGGTGTCGCCCGGGTTGATGTGGACTTGGCACGGGCGGTCGTGCCACGTGCCGAGAGGGAGGCGGATAGCTGCGCGACGCGAGGCGGCCAAGGTCCGGGCGCGAGCGTAGCTGCAGCCGGCGTGCGCCACGATGTGTCGGGGGGTTCGTGGTCCGTCGGCGGTGAGGACGACCTCCCGGGCGGCGTTCGTGTCACGGAGCAGGGCGAAGATCTCGCGGCCGAAGACCTCGGGGTACGCGGCCAGGTCGAGCAGTGCGGCGGCGCGTTCGACGGCTGCGGAGGGGCCGGGTGGGGGCAGCGGGAGCAGGTGTGCCGCCGAATCGCTGTGGATGGTGAGGCGGCGCGGGCGGCGGGGCAGAGAACGCGGGCGCGCGGCTGAGGGGGGCGTGCCCTCGAGTTCGGGCCAGGCGGCTTCGCGATAGGCATCGAGGACCTCGAAGCGGGCCTGGAGGTGCCCGACGCTGGCGAGGAGCACGGCAGCGCGCTCGAACTGGGCGACGGCGGGTCCGAGGGCGCCATCGCGGGCGAGGGCCTTGCCGGCTACGCGGGCGGTTTCCGCGAGGACCTCGACGGAGGGGGCCGTGGTGCTGGAGGCGGCGTCGTAGATGAGGCGTGCAGCTTCGGTCCGGTGGCCGGTCACGAGCCCCACCTCCGCTTTCAGCAACCGCAGGAGGTTCGTGATGGTGGGATCGGCCTCTGCGGGCAAGTCCCTTTGCAGGGAGGCCAACGCAGATGCTGCAGCGTTCCACTGTCTTCGTGCCATCGAGACTCGGATCCTCGTGACGTCGGACCACAAGGAGTAATAGGACAGAGGATCTTCCTTGCGGCCGCCTCCGGTCATGCGTTCCAGCGCCCGGTCGCAAAGCGAGAGATCACACTTGGCCAGCCCCACCTGCGCGATTCCGTCCAAGATGCCACTCTCGCTGTGTCCCCCGCGCACGGCTGTCTTCAGTGCTTCGTTGAGGTAGGAGTCAGCGCGCTCGAGATTCCCACGGGCGAGCTCTAGATGTCCCAGGTTTGCCAGAGCCGCCCGTTCAGTTGACCTGTGACCGGACTCGCGGGCAAACCTAAGAGCAGCCTTTGCCTCGCGTGCGGCAGACTCCAGGTCGCAGTTCAGTAGTGCCAAGCATGTGGCATCGATTGCGGCAACGCCCTGTAGCCATGGATTGTCGTGCTTCGATGAAACAGACTGAGCTCGTCGTAGGTGCTGCGCCGCGTCATTCAGTAGACCTCGCTTCGTCTCCAGCTCCACCAACGCAAGATGTAGGGCTGCAGTTGCGACAGGATCTCCCAGCGCAGATGCTTCTCTCCTGACATCGGCCAAGTGCACAACTGCAGCGTGCGGGTCTGCTCTTTCCCCTAGGGTCTGCAAGAGGGCGAGCTGCGCCCAGTACTTTGCCTGTCTGTCACCACATTCCTCGGCCAGGGCAATTGCGCGGAGCAACTGCCGTTCCGCTTCCAACAAACGGCCTTCATCACGACATGTCGTTCCCAGGACCTTGTGGCACCGCGAGCGCAGAGACCCTGCCAGGTTCGGTCTTTGCAGCTGCAGCTCCGCCATCCGCCGTGCGTCTGCCTGTGCCCCGGTCAGTTCCAGTAGTTCGACGAGAAGGACGGAGTCGTTAAGCTCGAGATGCGCGGTGCGTGTCGGCTGCGCTCCCGCCAGCTGATGGAGAGCCTCGGTGAACCTGCCAGACCGCGCGACCTGTTGGGCGTCACCGACGTTCCCGCGCTGTACTGCACGGTCACGATCTTGTTCCATAGGTTCCCCGTCGCTGTCTCATTGCCAATCCCGTCCAAGCCTCCACAGCGACAGGATCCTGCACGCTCGAAGGCGAGAACGACATAGGAAGGACGACGTCCTTCGAGGCGGGACGTCAGTGAACCGTTGTATGCATATTACGAGAGAGCGGGCGCTGACCGGAGAGCCGACTTCTTGCCGCAGCGAGCGTGTCTTCAACCCGCACGCGATCGTTCGGCTGCATGGCAACAGCGGCAGTCACACTGACTTCGAGCTGTTCCCCATCGGGGAGCACCAGGGGCTGATCTCCGGCTTTCGCGATGATACGCTCAGCAATTGCCTCGGCAGTAGGGGCGTCGGTCCTAACGAGAAGAACGACGAATTCTGCCTCCCCAGTCCGGAACAGGATGTCACCTGCACGGAGCGCCCCGCGAAGTACCACCGCGACATGTGACACCAGAGAATCCCCCACGGCGGGGCCGAACCTACCGTTCACGGAATGGAGTGAGTCTACATTGAGCGCGATGAGAGCTGCCGGTCTGGTGGCTGCTCCACAGATCGCGCTTGGCGGATCAAGGACTTGGGTAAGCCATATCAGGTTCGGGAGCCCGGTGACACGATCACAGAGGGACGACCTTATCGTCGCATCGAAGTCAAGCGCGTCACGCACTCTGAGGGATACCTGGCACCTGAGCAGATCGAGAACGCGGCGATCGTCGTCAGAGAAGGCGAAAGGCGCACTTGAGTACAGGGTAAGAACACCAATGACGTTCTCTTCGACCATCAGAGGAGTACCGAGACAGCTGCGAAGAGGAGGGTTCGTAGTTGTGGCGACGTCTCCCAGATCGAGGCGCGCGTCAGCGTTAACTGCCATCTCTCGGTTCACGGCAACCCACCCGGAGACATTGCGACCCAACGGGATGCGATGGCCGAGAAGTCCCTCCTGTCCTGGCCCGTGAACGTGGACGGCAACCAACTGGTCTGCTGCGGCATCCGTCAGGTAGAAGGCGCAGGTGTCCGCGGGTGTGATCCTCCGCAGGTGGTCAGACAGAATGCCGGTGAAGTCTGCGAAACCGATCCCTGCTGACGGGACTCTGGAGATTTCGAACAGCCTTAGCACATCGCTCGCACCTACCCTCAGGTGCGTCGACGCCGGGGTGGAGGCCGAAGGCAGAGCGATCGTGGGTTTCGCGAGGTTCTTGATTCTCGTAAGGGCAGGCCTCTCAGGTGGCACGTCCACGCATTGCCTAGACAGATCGGGGAACACCCTGAGGAAGGTGTCGATCACAAGCGGATCGTACATCGTACCCCGGCGTTCGATCAGGATCGCGAGAGCCTCGTCGTCCGCCAATCGCCCGCGATAGGGCCGATCGGACGTGAGCGCATCAAAGCAATCGACCACCGCAAGTATTCGGGCACCGACAGGGATCTGGGTACCGGCGAGCCCGTCTGGATACCCACTCCCATCCCAGCTCTCGTGGTGATGCCTCACAATCGGGGCGACCAGATCCCTGAAGTGGATGCTGGACACCAGGTCCCCACCGATGCTGGCGTGCATCTTCATGCGGTCGAACTCGGCCGGCGTCAGCTTGCCGGGTTTGTTGAGGATATGCTCCGGGACGCCGATCTTGCCAATGTCGTGTAGCAGAGCAGCTGCCTCGACGGCTTTGATGAGTGACTCGTCCTCGACCCCAAGCTGTCGGGCGAGCCCGACCGCGTACGTCTGCACACGGCGAATATGCCCGTGCGTGATCTGATCCTTGGCGTCAATAGCCATCGCAAGGGTTTCGATCGTGGAGACGTACAACTGATTGAGTTCTGACAAGTGCTTTGTGGCGTCCTCCAGTCTCCCCATTGATGTCTTGTAGGTGAGGTACGAGATGATGACCAGAGGGACGATGACGCCAACCGCGCTGGCACTGAGCTGGCGCGTATATGCCACCAGGAGAGCTGCGACAGAGGCGCCGCCAAAGAAGTTCAGAGAGAGCCAGAAGAAGTTCTCTCGCCAGATGCGCCTGGCGGAGAGCTGCTTCTCCCAAGCTATAGCAAACGCGATAAGCCAACTGTTGAGTAGGAAGTACGACAGGGTGAAGGCGGCTAGGGGTAACAGAAGTTGGTGGATGGGAGGTGTGTGAGGCTGGCTGAGGGGTTGAGTCCCCGCAAGTATGAAGTATAGGTGGGCGGAGAGCCAAATCGCGACGGAGGGAGCTGCAACGTTGAAGAGGAGCCGATAGGCCTCAACGTGCTTTCGGCGAAGCCATAGGGAGATTATCAGACCATCCAGTGCAACGGTGATCGTTCCAGCCGAGGGACCGAATAGCAGTACGGCCGTGAACACAAACGTCTCTGAGACGGAAATCGTGGCGGGAACTGAGGGGACCTTGACCGTCACAGAGCCACTGAGAAGCGTCAGCCCTGCCAGGATCAGCCACTGACCGTATGCGATAGGGGCTGTAATGAGGTTGTAGGCAGAGACCGCTATCGCCACGCCACCAAGAACGATGACGCAGGTGACATAGAGGATGGCACTCCGGGGGAGCGTAGCTAAGCGTGGCACAGCCCGAGACCTGAGTCACATACAGCGACGACGCTGAAACTCTCGGTCTCTTTATCGGCTTACCCGCCCCAGACGATTATGGGTTGCATACGCACCACTCGAGCGTTTCTGAGCTCTCGCTGAACGCGCCGATGGCACCCACAGCGTGCGCTGCCACTTGGGCACGTGCGGCGATTTGACAGCCGTCGCACGCTGGCATCAAGTAATGTCCGGGGAAACTTGGTTGCCCCAGACGATGGTGTTGCCCCAGACGATGGTGTTGCCCCAGACGATGGTGTTGCCCCAGACGATGGTGTTGCCCCAGACGATGGTGTGTTGCCCCAGACGATAGTGTTGCCCCAGACGATAGTGTTGCCCCAGACGATGGTCTTGCCACTCGTCTGGCCATTGGCCCAGTGAGTTGAGACGCCGCTCGCGCGGACCGACTCGCCCGCAATCACCGCCTCCGGCGCTTCGGTCCCAGGTCCGAACCGCGCAATCTCTACCGCCGCAATCGCGTTCAGACTCCCGGCGCCTCCCCCAATCAGCCCCGCTTCAGGCAGGAACGTGCTCCCCAACTGCAGCGCCGCCTTCACCCGCAGCGGATCCAGACGCGGGCTCGCTTCCAGCACCAGCGCCACCGTCCCCGACACCACCGCCGCCGACATGCTCGTCCCGCTCAACTCGAAATACCGATTCCGGCCAGCACCCTCGACCCGCCGATCGGGGTAGTTCACCGGCAGATACGTGCCCGGCGCCTCCAGCGACACAACCCGGTTGCCCGGCGCCACCAGGTCGGGCTTCAGCAGATGGTCATACGGCGTCGGCCCGCGCGAGCTGTACGTCGCCACCACGTCGTCCGACCGCGCCGCCGTCCCCTTCGTGTTGAGCGCGCCCACGGTGATCGCAAACGGCGACGTCCCCGGCGACTCGATGCCAGCCACAACAGGCGTGCCGTCCGCCAGCTTGCCGAGATTCCCCGCCGCCGCCACCACGACCAGCCCCGCCGCCGCTGCTCGCGCGACCGCCTGGCACAGCGGGTCATCCGCCGCCGGCTCGAACACCGGGTGGCCCAGCGAGAGATTGATGACGCGCAGCCGGTACTGCGCGCGGTGGGCGATCACCCAGTCAATCGCCTCGATGACGTCGCTCGTCACCCCCGACCCATCCGCGCCCAGCACGCGGAGGTTGACCAGGTGCGCACCCGGCGCGACGCCGCCCGTGTACCGCGTGGCCTGCGGCGACGCCGGATCGGCGCCGGCGACGATCCCCGCGATGTGGGTCCCATGCCCGTACTCATCAAGCGCCTGCGGTGATGCGCCCGTGAAGTCCACCGACGCCACGATGCGGCTGCGAATGGCCGGGTGACGCGCGATGCCCGAGTCGATAATCGCGACGCCGACGCCCCGGCCCGTCAGACGGGGCAGCCCCTGCAGGCCCGCCCACACCTGGTCGGCCCCGATCGCCTCGTTCGTCACCGCCATCGTCGAGTAGACCGCCACGTCGCCCGACACGTGGTCAAGCTCCGGATCCTCGCCGAACGCGCTCAACTGCTCCCGCGTCAGGCGGAAGACCGCGCCCGCACTGAGCAGCCGCTTCGGCGCCACGCCGTGCCGGGCCGCAACGGCTTCTACCTGCGCCCGATCCCCCGTCACGATCACGTCAACCGGGGCGGCCGCGGCGCGGGCCAGATGATCCGTCAAGTCCGACGAGAGGCGGGGTCGCCGGCCGGCTGCCTGTGCCGTTGAGACGACAAGCACCAGGACGGCCACGGCAACGACCGCCAGCCGCAGCGGAACCACAGAGCGCCGACGACCGGATCGCATCACAACCTCCAAAGCCCCGCGGGGCAACCCGACAAGGAGTCTTCACCTACGACATGCCAACTGACTCAAGCGACCGGTCCGACACGCGTGACGGATGATCCCGTCGGGGTCCCCCGGTCTCCAGCAGCGAGGCGAGCAGCACCCGCTGCGACCCGCCCCCGAGCGTCCGAATCGTCCGCAGACGCCCGGCGCGAATCCAGTTGTAGACGGTGCGCCGCGAGACGCCGAGAAACCCTGCAGCCTGATCCAACGAGACGCTCCGGCCCATCCGCGGCTCGAACGACGACGATGAGGTCTTGGACACGCCAGGGTTCACGTACACGCTCCCCCCGCCCCCAGAGTTGGCACGACCCATGCCACTTCTCGAGGGCGCGGCAGATCCCACGGTAACTGCTTGCCTTCATGCGAGTTGTTGCACTAGGATGCTCGCAGTTGGCCGAGCGGTCCCGATGGGCCAACCGGCCAAGAGGTTGGCCGGCTGGGACGGCTCCGCAGGAGCTGCAAAACCTGCCACCAAACCGGGCAAAAACTGCACGGCTCCAGGTGGCATCGACCGGCCAACGGATTGGCCGGTGGGGCAGGAAATTGGCCAGGGTACACCGCATCGGGTTCATCGCCGCGGGGCTGCTCGGTCTCGCGGCAGCCGCGTTCTGGCTGCTGCGCCCGGGACCTGCGCCGCCGCAGACCACCTCGCTGCGCGGAGGCACGCTCGTCTCCAGCGTTCGAAGCGAGCCGCGCACCTTCAACCGCTACAGCGCGATCGGCCGCGATCCCGTCACCGACACGATCTCGCATCTCACGCAGGCGAAGCTCGTCCGTGTCAACCGCACGACGCAGGAGCTGGAGCCTTGGCTGGCAGAATCCTGGACGATGTCGGCCGACGGTCTGGTCTACACGCTGAGGCTGCGCCGGGGGGTGACGTTTTCGGACGGGGCGCCGTTTGGCGCAGCCGATGTGCTGTTTGCCTTCAAGGCGGTGTACGACGAGAAGACCGGGTGTCCGCTGGGGGAGGCGTTGCGCGTGAGCGGCAAGCCTCTCGAGGTGTCGGCGACCGACGATTCCACCGTGATCGTCAGGTTTCCCTCCCGGTTCGGCCCGGGTTTGCGCCTGCTGGACAACCTGCCGATCCTCCCGCGCCACCTGCTCGAGCGCTCACTGCAGGAGGGCACCCTCTCCCAGGCTTGGGGCCCGACAACCCCGCCGTCCGAGATGGCGGGCCTCGGCCCGTTTGTGCTGTCGGAGTACCAGTCGGGGCAGCGGCTGGTGTTTACCAGGAATCCGCACTACTGGCGGACGGACGACGCAGGCCTGCAGTTGCCGTACCTCGAGCGGCTGACGCTTGAGATTGTGCCGGATCAGAATGCCGAGCTGCTGCGGCTGCAGACAGGGCAGACCGACTTCGGCCAGAGCGAGGTGCGCTCGGAGGACTACGCGCCGCTCAAACGCGCGGCCGACCTGGGGCGGATCCGCCTGATGGACCTCGGCGTGGGCATCGACCCCGACTCGTTCTGGTTTAATCTGAACCCGTCGGCGACGAGCGTCGACGCCCGCAAGACGTGGCTGCGGCGTGTCGAGCTGCGCCGCGCGATCTCGCACGCGGTCGATCGAAAGGCGTTCGCCGACACGGTGTTTCTTGGCGCGGCGGTGCCGATCTACGGCCCGGTCACCCCCGGCAACGTGCGCTGGCATGACCCCAACCTGCCGGTGGTCGCGTACGATCCAGCCCGCGCCGGCCGCCTGCTCGCGGAAATCGGCCTTGTCGATCGCAACGGTGACGGCGTGCTCGAAGACCCGTCGGGCGTGCCCGCCCGCTTCACCCTGATCACGCAGAAGGGGAACACCGCGCTCGAGCGAGGGACCGCCGTCATCCGCGAAGACCTGAAGAAGATCGGCCTGGCGGTCGACGTCGCACCGCTCGAGGTCGGCGCGCTCATCGATCGGCTGGAGCGAGGCGAGTATGAGGCGGTCTACTTCAGGTTTCTGACGACCGACTTCGATCCTGCGCTGAATCTCGACTTCTGGCTGAGCGCGGGGGGTGCCCACGTCTGGCATCCGGCCCAGGCCTCGCCGGCGACCGATTGGGAGCGCCGCATCGACGAGCTGATGCACGAACAGGTCGCGACGCTCGACGAGGCCCGGCGCAAGGCCCTCTTCGACGAGGTGCAGCGGGTGTTCGCCGAGCAGCTGCCCATCATCCATTTCGCGGCCCCGCGGGTGTTCCTCGCCACGAGCGCGCGCGTGCTGAACGCGACGCCGGCGCTGCTCAGGCCGATCATCCTGTGGAATCCCGACCCCCTGGCGGTGAGGCCGCCGGGGCCCGGCACCTGAGGCCCGCGTGCTGCGCTACTTCGCGCGCCGCCTGGCGTTTGCGCTCCTGCTCGTGTTCGTGGTGTCGTCGGCTGCCCTGCTGTTGACTCGATTAGCGCCGGGCGACTTCGCGTCGGACGTGTTCGGGGCCGGCGCCTCGGCCGAGACGATTGCCCGGGAGCGGGCGCGCTACGGCCTCGATCGCCCGGTGTTTGTCCAGTACGCGAGCTGGCTGGCGGGCGCCGTGCGACTCGACCTCGGCACGTCACTGATGTACGGCCGGCCGGTGCGCGGACTCGTGCTGCAGCGGGCCGGCAACACCGCGCTGCTGGCCGTGACGGCGCTGCTGGCGGCGACCCTGATCGGACTGCCGCTGGGCGTCGTGTCGGGCAGCCGCCGGCGGGGCGCGCTCTCCGCCCTCATCCGCGTCGCATCGCTGGTCCTGCTGTCGCTGCCCTCCCTGCTGACCTCGCTGCTGCTGGTGCTCGTCGCCGCGCGGACCGGGTGGCTTCCTATCGGGGGCATGATCTCCATCGACGCGGTTTCGGGCGGCTGGGGCGCGTGGCTGCGGGATCTGCTCTGGCACCTGCCGGTGCCGACACTGGCTCTGGCGCTGCCCGTGGCCGCCACGCTGGAACGACTGCAGGCGCAGGCCACCGGCGAGACGCTGGCGGAGCCGTTTGCGACAGCGGCACTCGCCCGCGGAATCCCGTGGCGACGCCTGCTGTGGCGCGACCTGCTGCGGGTGGCCATCCGGCCCGTGGCATCGATTTACGGCTTCGTGCTGGCCGGCCTGCTCAGCGGATCGTTCGTGGTCGAGATCGTGACAGCGTGGCCCGGCCTGGGGCGGCTGATGTACGACGCCCTCCGGGCGCGGGACCTCTATCTGGTCGCCGGCTGTGCGACGATGGGGTCGGTGTTCCTGGCGATCGGGAGCCTGGTCTCCGACCTGGCACTCGCCGTCGTCGATCCGCGCCTGAGGGGCGGACAGGCATGAAGGCCACAGGCCTTGTCCTGCTCGGCGTCATGATCCTGGCCGCGCTGGCCGCGCCGGCGCTCTCGTCGCACGACGCCGGGCAGGAGTTCCGGGACTTCCTGCACGCCCCGCCGATGCGGCCCCGCGTGATCGACGAGCAGGGCGGATGGCACCGCCCCTTCGTCTATCCGCTGGTGTTGACGAACCGGCTGGAGCAGCGCTACGAGCCCGACCGATCGCGCCGCATCCCGCTGGTGTTCTTCTCCGGCGCGCTGGTCCGCGCCGCGGACGAGACCGCGGGGCCCTGGCTGCCGCTGGGCGCCGACAGCTACGGCCGTGACATCTTCGCGCGTGTCCTCTACGGGGCGCGCACGTCTCTGGGCGTCGCCGCCGTCGCGCTGCTCGGGACGATCCTGCTGGGCGTGGTGCTGGGCGGCATTGCCGGCTACCTGGGGGGGGTCGTCGACGAGGCGCTGATGAGGCTCGCCGAGTTCATCCTCGTCCTGCCGGCCATCTACGTCGTGCTTGCGCTTCGCGCGGTGCTGCCGCTGGCGCTCGCCTCATGGGCGGTCTTCGGCCTGATGGCGGGGATCTTCGCCCTGGTCGGCTGGCCGTTTGTCGCGCGCGGCGTCAGGACCATCGTAGCGGCCGAGCGGCGACGCGAGTACGCGGAGGCCGCCGTCGCTATCGGCGCCAGCCACGCGCGCGTGCTCGTGCGCCACTTGCTGCCCGCCTCTGCCGGGTTCCTTGCAACGCAGGCCACGCTGCTCCTCCCGGCGTTCATCCTGGCGGAAGCCACGCTGTCGTTTGTCGGCCTCGGCTTCCCCGAGCCGACGCCGAGCTGGGGGTCGATGCTCCAGGAGGCGGCGAGCGTGACCACGATTGCCGACTTCCCGTGGACGCTGAGTCCTGCCGCGGCGATCTTCGTGGTGGTGCTGGCGCTCAACCTCGTGATGCAGGGGGCGGGCGCCACGCCGGCGCCCCCTCTGAACCCGCGGCGAGGGGCCCGCGTCGACGTGCCTGACGCGGCACGCTGAGAGGAAGCAGGGCCATGGTACTTCTTCCGTCCGCCGAGCGGTTGCTCCCGGGGCCGGGGCCGAGGCCGATCGCGGCGCGCGTGATGCGCGCGTTGGCGGCGCCGAGCCAGCCGTAGGGGGATCGACCGTGTTGTGGCGGGGCGGCATACGGCGGGCCGGTGGCATCGTGCTCGCGCTGTCGGCGGGCGCGGCGGCGTACGCCGGCTACCTGTTCCTGACGCTGCCCGACGTGCGCCCGTTGCGAACGACCAATCCCGCCACCACCGCGTTCATGGAGCTGCGCGCGCGCGAAGCGCGCGGTCGAGGCCAGAGCGTACGGCGCGCCCAGCGATGGGTGCCGTATGCCCGTATCTCACCCGACCTGACGCGGGCAGTCCTCGTGGCCGAGGACAGCGCGTTCTGGCAGCACGAGGGCGTCGACTTCGACCAGATCCGCGAGTCGGTCGAAACCAGCCTCGAGCAGGGAACTCCCGCGCGGGGCGCCAGCACGATTACGCAGCAGCTGGCGAAGAACCTCTACCTGTCGCCGTCGAGGGACCCGGTTCGCAAGCTGCGCGAATGGCTGATTGCGAGGCGGCTCGAGGCCGAGCTCTCCAAGCGCCGGATTCTGGAGATCTACCTGAACGTCATCGAGTGGGGCGACGGCATCTACGGCGCCGAGGCTGCTGCCCGGGCCTACTTCGGCAAGCCGGCGTCGGACCTGTCAGCCGGCGAGGCGGCGCTGCTGGCGGGCGCCATCATCAGCCCGCGCCAGCTCAACCCTGCCCGGCCGTCGCGGCGGCTCGCGGCGCGGCAGCAGCTGATCCTGCAGCGGATGGGCATCGGAGCGCCGCCGCGCAGCGGTCCCGACTGAGACGGCGCCCCGGTGACAGGGCGCCCGGCTGACCTTGACACCCTCTTCGGCGCTTGGCTATAGTCCCGCGCGCGTGCGGCCCGGCGCCGGTGCTTCTGCGCCGGGCGGCCCGTCGCCTCGCGGATGATTAACTACACGGACCGTGTCACCGATCTCGTGCGGGACATCGTAGCGCGCGTCCCGGCGCTCGCAGATCTGAACCCGGACGATCTGCTCGTCTTCGCGCGGTACGGCCGATCCGGCGCGGCCGGCGCCTACGCGACCTGCCACTGTCTCACGCTCCCGCCCACGGAACCCGGCTACTACTACTGGTGCGATCGGCAGAGCGGCCGGGTCACGCGGCGCTCCCCGTGGTTCGTCACCAAGTCGCCGAAGGTGTTCCTGCACGGGCGGCCGATCCCGTACCTCATCTCCTTCGTGCTGCCGCGGTTCTGCGATCAGACGCTCGACCTGTCGCGCAAGCGGCGCTTCTATCACGGCGAGCCGGTGTGGATCGCGAAGCTCGACACGATTGTCCACGAGCTGTATCACATCGACCCGGCGCGGGCAGGCATCCGGAAGATCGAGCGGCAGAGCGGCGGCCAGTCCGCCGCCGCACACGGCCGCTGCTTCTTCGAGCGCGTCGCGGGCATGGTCCGGCAGTACCTGGACAGCCGTCCCGATCCCGAGCGGTACGCCTTCCTTCGTGACGGGTTTGCCGAGCTGGGCGAACGGTACGGGTCGGTGGCCGCCACGACGTTCCGGACCTTCCCGTCGTTTCCGCAGCGCTACATCGAGACGTTGGAGACGCAGCCTCCCTGGGCGCCGGCCGTCAGCATCCAGCCTATCAAGCAGCCGCACGCGCCGAAGGTGTACACGGAGCGCGATCTCGAGACGCGCGTCTTCCTTGAGCCGCAGCCGCTCCACGCGCAGGCCGCCACCCGCTGCCAGGCCTTCTCCCACGCGTACCGCACGCTGCTCGTCGCGCAGTCTCGTCACGGCACGGCTGCCGCTCCGGCACAGTGGGCCTCACAACGAACGAGGGAGTCCTGACGCTCCGGCGTTGCGACGCGCCGGGCTCCAACAAACCGCTGCTCCCAGTACGGCGCGCGAAGCGGCTCGACGCGCACCGCACCCTTTGAATTGGGAGCGTGCACGAACGCGCCCGGGCCCGTCGCAATGCCGACGTGCGACGGGCCTCGGCCGGAGGTGGCGAAGAACAGCAGATCGCCGGCCACGATGGATTCTCGAGGAACGCTCGTGCCGATCTGCGACTGCTCGATGACGCTGCGCGGGAGTCTGAGGCCGTGACGGGCGAACACGTATTGCACCAGGCCGCTGCAGTCGAAGCCCGAAGGGGAGGCGCCGCCCGCGCGGTACGGGGTGCCGACAAGCGCCAGCGCCAGGGCCGCGAGACGGTCGGGCAGCGCCGGCGCGAGATCCCCGACGTCCTCAACCGGAGGCGCGCCAGGGGTCGTCGACGGGGGACCGACCACGGGGGAGCGGGCACATGCGGTCAGCACGGCCAGCGCCACGGTTGTGACACAGGCGGCGGCGCGCCGAAGGGTCATCGCCCTGGGTATCGGACGGCTGGTGCGCCGGGTTCAGATGAGGGCGCCTAAGCCCAACTTCGCCATAGTGTTAGCGTGCCGCTGCCTTGACAGGCGCGATCCGCATCATTCAGAATTGACTTGTTATGGAGCAGACGCTCCTGCTCAACGCGTCCTACGAGCCACTGAAGGTTGTCCACTGGCAGAAGGCGGTTACGCTGTGGTGGCAGGGGAAGGTTGAGATCATCTCGGTCTACGACCGCGAGATCCGCGCGGTCACCTTCAGCTTCAAGCTCCCGTCGGTGATCCGCCTGCTCCGGTACGTGCGGATCAAGCGCCGGTTCGACTACGTGCCCTTCTCGCGCGCGAACATCTACGCGCGCGACGATTTCAGCTGCCAGTACTGCGGCGAGAAGCAGCCGACCTCCGACCTCACCTTCGATCACGTCGTCCCGGTGGCGCAGGGCGGCCGCAAGGACTGGGAGAACATCGTGACCTGCTGCATCTCCTGCAACCGCAAGAAGGGCGGGCGGACGCCGCGCGAGGCGGGGATGCGGCTGGTCCGGGTGCCGAAACGGCCCGAGTCCGCGCCGGCGATCAGGATTACCATCGGGTTGCGCAACGCGCCGGAAAGCTGGCGGGACTATCTCTACTGGAACATCGAACTCGACGACTCGTAGCCTGCGCGTCGTGTCCGCCGGTTTGCCGCACGTCTGACTCGCTCACCACACGATGCCCACTCCCGACGGTCCCGCGCGCCTGACAGCGATTCGCCCGACGTGGGCCGTCACGGGTGCTCGCGTCAACCTCCACGGGGAGCACTTCCCGGTCGACGGCGACCGGCTGCCCGGCGTCCGGATCGGGGGAGCGGCCGCCCGCCTCGTGTGCGCCTCGCCGACGATGATGGGCGTGCTGGTCCCGACGGGGCTGCCGGCCGGGCCCGCCGCTGTCGGGATCGATGGCATCGAGGGCGCCGCCCTGACGCTCGGCGTGGCCTCCGAGGCGGCGAAGGACATCCATCAGGTGGACAACCCCGTGTTCGACCGCGAGGGGAACCTGTATGTGACGGTCAGCGGATCGCGGGGCGAGCGGGTCCCGGTATCGATCTTCCGGATCACGCCTTCCGGCGCGAGGGAGGCGTTCGTCAGCGGGATCGTGAATGCCACCTCGATGGCCTTCGGCGCTGACGGCGCGCTGCACGTGTCGAGCCGCTTCGATGGCACCGTGTACCGCATCGACGCCGAGGGCGGCTTCGAGCCGCTTGCGACCGATCTCGGCGTCGCGTGCGGCCTGGCGTTCGGGCCGGACGGGTCGCTGTATGTCGGCGACCGCAGCGGCACCGTGTTTCGGATCGGGCCGGGCGGCGCGACCAGCGCGTTTGCGACGCTGCCGGCCAGCGTGGCGGCGTTTCACCTTGCGATGGGGCCCGACGCCCACCTCTACGTGACCGCCCCCACGTTGTCGCCGTGCGACGTGGTGTACAGGATCGACCCCGGCGGCGGCGTGAGCACGTTTCACGCGGGCTTCGGCCGGCCGCAGGGGCTCGCGTTTGACGCGCGCGGCCGGCTCCACGTGGCGGAGGCGCTCGCGGGATCGAGCGGCATCTACCGGATCGGCGACAATGGCACCGCCGAGTGCGTCATGGCGGGCGCCGGTCTCGTCGGCCTGGCCATCGATCCCGTCCATGGGATCGCCGTGTCGTCCAACGACACGCTGTATCGGCTGCCGGTCCGCGCCTGACAAGGCCGCCGGCGGGGGAGGCGTGTGTCCCACCTCTTCAGGCTGAAGTCGCTCGACCGCATGATTGGCGAGGCGGACGAGGCCGGATCCCGCCTCAAACGCGCGCTCGGGCCCGTGCAGCTGACCGCGCTCGGCATCGGCGCGATTATCGGCGCAGGCATCTTCTCGACGGTCGGCACCGCCGCGGCGGGCGGCGCGAATCATCTGGGCGCCGGCCCGGCCGTGGCGCTGTCGTTCCTGTTTACCGCGGTGGCCTGCGGGTTCGCCGCGCTCTGCTACGCGGAGTTCGCGGCGATGGTGCCGATTTCCGGCTCCGCGTACACCTACGCGTACGCGACGCTCGGCGAGCTGGTCGCGTGGATCATCGGGTGGGATCTCATCCTGGAATACGCAATCGGGAACGTCGCCGTGGCTGTGTCGTGGTCCGGCTACTTCCAGGAGCTGCTGCGCGGCCTCGGGGTCAACTTTCCGGCCTGGCTCGGTTTGGATTTTCGAGCTGCGGCGTCCGCCGCCCATCAGGTCGCTGCCGCGCAGGCAAGCGGGCTGGATCCCGCCGCGCTCGGTGCCGCCGTGCTGCGGGCCGCCGAGGCGTACCAGTTGGCCCCCCATCTGGCCGGCGTGCCGATTGTGTTCAACCTGCCGGCGTTCCTGATCGTCGCGGTCATCACCGCGGTGCTGGTTGTCGGCATCACGGAGAGCGCGTGGCTCAACTCGTCGATGGTGGCGCTCAAACTCGTCATCATCGCCTTCTTCATCATCGTCGGGATGTTCTACGTGAAGCCGGCCAACTGGACGCCGTTCGCGCCGAACGGCTTCAAGGGCATCTCGGGCGCCGCGGCGATCATCTTTTTCGCCTACATCGGATTCGACGCGGTGTCGACCGCAGCCGAGGAAACGCGCAACCCGCAGCGCGACATGCCGATCGCCATGATGGCGAGCCTCGCGATCTGCACCCTCATCTACATTGCCGTCGCGCTCGTCCTGACTGGGCTGCTGCCTTCGAAACAGCTCGGAACCGCCGAGCCGCTGGCGACGGCGTTTTCCGCCCTCGGCCAGACGTGGGCTGCGGGGATCATCTCGGTGGGCGCCGTGTTCGCGACAACCTCGGTGCTGATCGTGTTCCAGCTCGGCCAGCCCCGCATCTTCTTCTCGATGGCGCGCGACGGCCTGCTGCCCGCGTGGGCGGCGAAGATCCATCCCAAATTCCGGACCCCGCACATCACCACGATCCTGACCGGCCTGGTGGTGGCCGTCTTCGCCTCGTTCCTGAACATCAATGAGGTCGTCGAGCTGACGAACATTGGCACGCTGTTCGCATTCGTGCTGGTCGCCTCCGGCATCATCGTTCTCAGGCACATCGATCCGAACCGGCGCCGCCCCTTCCGGACGCCGCTCGTGCCGTGGGTCCCGCTGGCTGCGATCCTGACCTGCGGGTACCTGATGGTCCAGTTGCCGCGGGTGACCTGGCTCCGCTTCGTCGTCTGGCTGGCGGTGGGGCTGCTGTTGTACTTCCTGTACGGCTTCAGCCACAGCCGGCTGCGGCGCCAGGAGGGTGAGGGGCCGCCCGCCACCTCCGTGGGCGGGGTGTGAATCTCTCCCTGATGTGGTTGATCGTAGGGCGGGGTTTTAACCCCGCCGTGCCGCCGGGGGCTTGCCTGGCCTGAGCGTGGTCGAAGGCAGTCCCCGGCAGGCTGCAGCCTATCGCGCTGCGGGCTCGGGCTCGACGGCCAGACGCCCGGCGACGTAGACCTGGCGGATGGCCGATCGGCCGGTCCGGTGCAGGATACGCGACAGCAGATCGTCGGTTGACTCCGTGGTCGGGGCACCGGCCGGAATGACGTGTTCGGCATCGAGCACGAGGAAGTCCGCGGATTTGCCCGCCTCGAGGCTGCCCACGTCGTCGAAGCCGAGGGCGGCTGCTCCGCCGAGCGTGGCGGTGCGGAGCAGGTCACCGGCCTCAATGGCCTGACCGGCCAGCGAGTGCACGGTCCACGCCATCCGGGCGACACGAAAGACGGAGAGGTCCGGTCCCGCGCCGACATCGGTCCCGAATCCCACGCGCGCCACCTGGGCCTTGCGCCAGTCCATGACGCCGCTGCGGAGGAACACGTTCGACGTGGGACAGTGGGCGACGGCGGTGTGCGCGATCCGGCGCCAGTCGGCCGCGGTCAGCCAGATGCAGTGCGCGAAGATCGTCCGCGGGCCGACGAGGCCGGCGCGGTCGTAGACCTCGACGTAGCCGCGGCCGAACCGGCGGCGCACGGCGCGGCACTCCTCGGGCTGCTCGGCGAGGTGCGTCTGCACCGGCAGGTCGCGCGCCTGCGCCAGATCGCCGCACGCCTCGAGCAGTTCCTCCGAGCAGGACAGCGCGAACCGCGGCGTGACCGCGAAGCGGAGCTTCGGCCGATCGAGGGCAGCCAGCCGGCGCGCTTCGGCGACGACGCGCCTGGTCGTGACGGGGCGATATGCGCCTTCATCCATCAGCGGCGGGCCGATCCACGCGTGGATGCCCACCTGCTCGGCCGCTCGAAAACAGGCATCGACCGAGTCCGGCCAGGCCGAGGTGTACAGGGCGGCGGTCGTCGTCCCCTGAGCGAGCATCTCGCGCATGAAGCGCCGCGAGAGGTCGCGCGCCCGATCGCCGCGGAACTGCCGCTCGAGCGGGAACGTCCACTTCCGCAACCACGTCAGCAGGTCTTCAGGGTGAACGCCGCAGATCGGGAGCTGCGGCACGTGCGCGTGAGTGTCGACGAGCCCCGGGAACAGGATGTGCGGCCGGAGATCCAGGTGGCGGCCGGCCCGGCGCCAGGGGCCGACGGCCCGAATCCGCTCACCTTCCACCTCGAGCCGGCCGTCCGGCCAGTCGGCCCACCCGCGGGCCGTGGGCGTGACAATGTGTCCGCGGTAGATCACGCGCTGCGCTCCTCGTGGGCTGTCTGCTGCCAGAAGGCGGCCAAGAGGTTGGCAGAGACCCGCCGCCGGTAGGCCGCAGTCGATCGGATGTCATCGATCGGATGGATTTCGGTTTGCAGAACCGCCTGCGCTTCCTCCACCGACCCGCCGGAAGCCAGCACGGCCTCAGTTCTGGGGAGGCGCACGACCGTCGGCGCCACGCTGCCGAGGGCGATGCGCGGGCGCGGCGCTCGGAGGGCCGCCATGACCACCTTCGAGATCGCCTGGGCCGCGCGGGTGCCGACCTTCCGGTAGTATTGGCGGCCCTCGACGGGCGGAATCTCAATCGACAGCAGCAGCTCGTCCGGTCGCATCACCGTCTGGCGGTAGCCGGTGTAGAACGAGGCAAACGGCACACGCCGCGTGCCGTCGAGGCTGCCGACGACAAGCGTCGCCTCGGCCACGGCGAGCACGGGCAGCGTGTCGCCGGCGGGCGAGGCGTTGACGATGTTCCCGCCGAGGGTGCCGCGATTCTGAATCTGGACTGCGCCGACCTCGCGCGCCGCGGCGGCCAGGATCGGCAGCCAGGCCTGCACGAGCGGCGATGCGATGATCTGCCGGTAGGTGGCCAACGCCCCGACGGACAGCACGTGGCGGCGGCGTTGGATGCGCCTCAGCTCCTCGAGGTCCCAGAGGTTGAGGAAGCGCGTGGCCTCGAGCGTGCCGAAGTTCAGAGACACGAAGATGTCGGTGCAGCCGGCCACGGGCACAATCGGCTGCCGGTCGCGCATCAGGCGCAGTGCGTCGCGGAGCGACCGCGGTTCGATCAGCTCGAGACGGGACACTGGAACGCGCATCGGCACACTACAGTCAACAGTCGACGGTCAACAGTCATCAGTCGGTCGGCAGTCAGTCAACAACGGTCGATCGCCCATCGATAGCTGCTCCCCGGGGGTCTCAACGTCGGTGCACCTTCTTCCGTCCGGCGGAACGCGCCTCGTCGTTCCGCGCCTTCTCGATCGCCCGGTAGATGCCGCTGTAGCCGGTGCAGCGGCAGATGTTGCCGGCGAGGCCGGCGCGCACCTCTTCGAACGTTGCGTCTTTCGGCAGCGCGGCCGCCGCCATGATCATGCCCGGCGTGCACATGCCGCACTGGCTGCCCCCTTCGGTCACAAAGGCCCCCTGCAACGGATGGCGCCCCCGCAGCCCTTCGATCGTGAGAACTCTCGCGCCGCGGACCTGGCCAAACGGCACGAGGCACGCGTTAACGGCCTGGCCGTCGACGAGCACCGTGCACGCGCCGCACTCGCCCTCCCCGCACCCTTCTTTGGTGCCGGTCAGCCCGCAGTCCTCCCGCAGCACGTCGAGCAGACGCTTCATCGGATGCGCCCGAATCGTGACAGCCTTGCCGTTCAGGATGAAACGCACGTTGGTGGTCTCTCGCCCTCCGCCTTACGCCTTCCGCCCTGCGCCTTACGCCCTACGCCTTCCGCCTGATGTGTCATCCTCCCCCGGTCGAGAGCCTCCATGATCCGCTCCGGTGTGGCCGGCAGCGCTCGGATATCGATGCCCAGATGGCGGATGGCGTTCACGACCGCCGGTGCAGCGCCGTCCAGCGGCAGTTCGCCCAGCCCCTTTGCCCCGAATGGCCCGTGCCGGTAGCGGTTCTCCAGGATCACGACGTCGATTGGCGGCGTATCGATCGTCGTCGGCACGAGGTAGTTCGTCATCTGCGCGTTGGCCATGCGGCCGTCACGCATCACGACCTCCTCGAGCAGCGCATAGCCAATCCCCTGCGCCGTGCCGCCTTCGATCTGCCCGGCGGCGAGCACCGGGTTGACCGGCCGGCCGAACTCCTGGACGGCCGTCATGGACACGGGGCGCACTTCGTAGGTAACCGGGTCGAGCTCGACCTCGGCGACATCGCACGCCCAGGCGTAGGTGCCGTACGCGTCACCGCGGTACGTCTCCTCGTCGAAGCTGATACCCGGCGGCGGCTCGTACTGCTTCGTGACGGCCAGCGGCCCGCGCGTCCGGAGGTAGTCGGCGGGCGACATGCCGTCCAGCCGGCGCTTGAGATCCCGCGCGCAGCGCTGCAGCAGTCCTCCGACGACCATCACGGTCCGCGAGGCGACGGTTGGCCCGCTGTCGGGCACGCGGGCGGTGTCGACCTGCGCGACGTCGATGGCGTCGAACGGCATGCCGAGTTCGTCAGCCACGATCTGGGCGAGCACGGTGCGGGCGCCTTGGCCAATCTCGGTGCTGGCGACACGAATCCGCGCGCCGCTGGGCGTCAGCTCGAGGGTGGCGCGTGAGGCCAGGCGCACCTCGCCGGTGCCGGTGAAGCCGGCACCGTGAAGGAACAGCGCCAGGCCGATACCGCGGTTCGTGCCGGCCAGTGCTCTGCGTCGGCGCCGGAAGCCGGTCCGCGCGACCGCTGCGCGCAGAACCCGGAGCGCGCTGCCGTCTCTGCCGATCCGCTGGCCGGTGGCTGTCGTGTCGCCGGCGCGAAGGGCGTTCACTTCACGCACGCGCACCGGGTCCAGCCCGAGCGTCTCCGCCACCCGCTCCATCTGCACTTCCATGGCGAACTGCGTCTGCGGCGCCCCGAAACCTCGAAAGGCGCCGTTCGGCGGCGTGTTGGTCATGACGACGCGGCCGGTGACCCGCACGTGGTCGCAGCGGTACGGGCCGCACGCGTGCAGTACGCCTCGCGACAGCACGACCGGGCTCAGCGTCACGTAGGCGCCGCCGTCGAGCAGCACGTCGATCTCCATCGCCGTGAGCCGCCCGTCTCTGGCAACGCCCGTACGATGGCGGATGACGCCCGGATGCCGCTTCGTCGTGGCGAGCATGTCCTCGCCTCGGTCGTAGACGAGCTTGACCGGGCGCTCCGCCTTGAGCGCGAGCAGGCAGGCGTGGGCGGCGATGATCGACGGGTACTCCTCCTTGCCGCCGAAGCCGCCCCCGGTGTCCGTCTGGACGACGCGCACCTTGTCCGCCGGCAGCCCCAGCAGGACCTTCAGCGCCTTGTGCACGTAGTACGGGCACTGCAGCGACCCGTACACCGTGACGCCGTCGCCGCTCGGGACCGCAATCACGCCGTTGGGCTCGATGTACACGTGTTCCTGGTGGCCGACGCGGTACTCGCCTTCGACCACCACCTCCGCGGCGTCGAACCCGCGGAGCAAGTTGCCCTTTTCAATCGTGATCGTCTTGAAGACCGCGGGCGACCTCGCGGGGTCGACGACCGGCTCGGCAGGCTGGTAGTCGATGCCGACGCGCGCGTGCCACAGGCGCTCCCGGTCCGCATGTGCCAGCAGGAGAATTGGCTCCGCGGCGTGCCGGACCGTGTGCTCGACCAGGCACGGCTGGTCGTCTGCGATAGCGGAGATGACGTTGCGGCCGGGGATGTCGCGGTAATCGACGATGGTGAAACCGGAGGTGTCGAAATCGAGCGTGACGGAAAGGACCTCCCCCGCAAGGATCGTCGATCGAATCGTCATGCCGTGCAGCATGCCGGGGAACGACAGATCGTCGATGAAGCGGGTGGCGCCGGTGACTTTGTCGAAGCCGTCCGACCGCGGCACGTTCCGGCCGACGAGGGCCGCGTGCGTGACACCCGGTCGTGGCCGGCTTCTCATACCTCTCCCGCGGCGCGTGCCCGCCGCACGAACTGTCCGTGTCCCTTCCGACCGACGAACGACCCGTTCTCGACCACAACCTGTCCCCGGCTGAGCACGGTCTCCACAACGCCCGTCACGCGGCGGCCTTCGTAGAGGCTGTAGTCGACGCGCATGTGGTGCGCGGCGGCCGACAGATCAACGGTCCTGCGCGGGTCGAAGATGACCAGATCCGCGTCGGCTCCGGCAGCGATCGTACCCTTTTTCGGATAGAGCCCGAAGATCTTCGCGGGTGAGGTCGCCACGACCTCGACAAACCGGTTGAGCGTCAGCCGTTTTCCCGCGACCCCGGCATCATGGACCAGGCTCATCCGCGTTTCGATGCCGGGCGCCCCGCTCGGAATGCGCGAGAAGTCTCCCCGCCCCCTTTCCTTGTCGGCCAGGCTGAATGGGCAGTGGTCGGTCGCGATCACCTGCACGTCGCCGGCGGCCAGGCCGGCCCACAGCGCATTCTGGTGCCAGGGCGGCCTGAGCGGCGGGCTCATCACGTACTTCGCGCCTTCCATGCCGGGCGTCTGGTACACCTCATCCGACAGCAGAAGGTACTGCGGGCAGGTTTCCGCGAAGACAGGAGCGCCGCGAGCTCTGGCCCGGCGGATCTCCTCCAGGCCGTCGGCGCTGGACAGGTGCACGACGTAGAGGGGAGCGCCCGCGGCCTTCGCCAGACGGACCGCGCGCGCGACGGCATCGCGTTCGAGCGAGACAGGCCGCGTGACCGCGTGAAAGCGCGGAGCGGTGCGTCCCTCGGCAAGAGCCCGTGCCACCAGCTCCGCAATCGCCAATCCGTCCTCCGCGTGCACGCACACGAGGCCGCCGGCGCGGGCGGCCGACGCCAGCACACGCGAGATTGCCGCGTCGTCCAGCATCAGCGTGCCCGGATACGCCATGTAGACCTTGAAGGAGGTCACGCCGTCGCCGACCACGCGATCGATTTCCGCTTCAACCGAGGCCGTGAGCTGCGTGATGGCCAGATGGAACGCGTAGTCGATGGCGGCCTTGCCGTCGGCCTTCTCGTGCCACCGATCGAGAGCCTGCCGCAGCGTCTGGCCTCTGAACTGCGTGGCGTAATCGATAATCGTCGTCGTGCCGCCGCAAGCGGCCGCCACGGTGCCCGATTCGAAGTCATCCGCGGAGGAGAAGTCGCCCACCGGCAGGTCCAGGTGGGTATGGACATCGATGCCGCCGGGCAGGACCAGTTTGCGGGCCGCGTCGATCGTCCGATCGGCAGGCTCTTCCGCGGCTGCCCGCGTCGAGGCGACGCGCTCCCCGTCGATCAGCACGTTGCCGGCATACGTCTCGCTGGCCGTGACGATCGTGCCGTGCGTGATGAGCGTGCGCATGGGGCCGACTGCAGTTCGGGGCGGGAGCCCGAGCGCCGGAAGGATACCACGAGCGGGAGGACTCCATCGTTTCAGCCGCGCACGGCAGGTGTCTCCAGGTGTCTCCAGGTTGGCACGACGCCGAGGCGCGGGTATCCTTGGGGCATCGTCGGGCTGGGAATGCCGGCCTCGAAACCGGCCGGTTCCCGCCGCCCGGCGCGCGCCTGTACCCTTCAGATAGGGCGTGAGGCGGGAACGGGCGGCCGGGGAAGTGCCGCAGGCCGGTCCGATCCCATTTGGGGAAGTCCGGAGGTGGCGATGCGTCAGACTGTCATCGGCGTGATGGGGCCCGCGCGCGCCGGTCAGGCCCTGGAGAAGACCGCGGCTGAGCTCGGGCGGCTGATCGCCCAGGAAGGTTGGATTCTGCTGACTGGCGGACGGGCTTGCGGCGTGATGGACGCGGCGAGCCGTGGCGCGAAGGCGGTCGACGGCAGCCTCACGGTCGGCATCCTCCCGGATGACTATCGAACCGACGAGATCTCCGAGGCGGTGGACATTGCGATCTTCACGGGCATGGGGGACGCACGAAACGCCATCAACGTCCAGTCCAGCGATGTCGTCGTGGCTTGCGGCGCAGCCACGCCAGGCACGCTGTCGGAAATCGCGCTGGCGCTGAAGGCCGGGAAACAAGTCGTCGTGCTTGGTGCGGACGCTGCGGCGCGAGAGTTCCTGAACCTGTGCGGAGGCGGTCAGATCCACTTTGCCGGCGGCGCGGCAGATGCCGTGGACCAAGTCCGCCGTCTGCTTGCGGCGTCGTGAGGTTCACCACGCAGCCTCGCGCGCAAGGGTACCCGACGGTGGGCCGGCGCCCGCGGGCGTGTCCGGAGAACGGCGGATCGGCTGTGTGTGGAGGAGGAGGGTTGACCATGATTGCCAGGATCTGGCACGGGTGGACGACGCCCGCTAACGCCGATCGGTACGAGCACCTGCTGAAAGAGGAAATCTTCGTCGGCATCGAGAATCGCCGCATTCGAGGCTTTCAGAGCATTCGGCTGCTACGCCGTGATGTCGGCTCTGAGGTGGAATTCGTAACGCTCATGCTCTTCGACAGCCTGGATTCCGTGCGTGAGTTTGCGGGCGAGGACTGCGAGGCGGCGGTGGTTCCGGCGACCGCCCGTGCGCTGCTGCACCGTTTTGACGCCCGCTCGCAGCACTATGAGGTGAGGGTGTAGCCTGACTGGCGTCGGCTCAGAAAGCTCTGGAGAATCTGTGGTTCCGCCCCTCGAAACCCAACGGCTGATCTTGCGCCCGCTGACCATCGACGATGCCGTCCAGATACAGGAGCAGTTCCCGCACTGGGAGATCGTGCGTCTGCTGGCTGGAGTCGTCCCATGGCCATATCCGCCGGACGGGGCGCTGACCTTCTGTCGTGATGTCGCCCTGCCGCAAATGGAGCGCGGCGAGGCCTGGCACTGGACGATGCGTCTCAAGGACAGGCCGCGGCAGATTATCGGGGTGATCAGCCTCACGAAGGGTGATGACAACAACCGAGGCTTCTGGGTTGGCCTCGAATGGCAGCGGCGCGGGCTGGCGACGGAAGCGGCAGACGCCGTGACCGACTTCTGGTTCGACGAGCTGAAGTTCCCGGTCCTGCGCGTCCCGAAGGCTGTGGCGAACGTAGCGTCGCGGCGAATCTCGGAGAAGCAGCACATGCGCCTCGTCGCGATTGAAGAACGCGATCTCGTGTGCGGCCGGGCTCCTGCCGAGGTCTGGGAGATCACGGCCGACGAGTGGCGCTCGAGGCCGCGACCCGCCCGACGCTGAGGGGCTCAGATGACCAGCCGGACACACCAGCCGGACGTCGAGGCCGTCCTGGCCAGGCGGCACGACAATGGAGGCGATTTCTGGGCGACTCCCGACGGCCGGCTGGGCGTTGGGGAGCCGTTCAGCACCGTCACGGCCCTGCTGCTGCTCTCTGAGCTGAAGGTCCCGCGGTCTCACGAGGCGGTCCGCGGGGCCCTCGAGCTCCTCCTGCGGGGGTGGCGGTCCGATGGGCGGTTCCGGTTGGCTCCCAGCGGAGCGCTCTACCCCTGCGCCACGGCTGCGGCGGCACGAGTGCTCTGTCGATTCGGCTGCGCGAGAGACCCCAGACTGCAGAAGACGTTTGCCTACCTCCTCGAGGCGCAGCACGAGGACGGGGGGTGGCGCTGCAACAAGTTCCCGTACGGGAGAGGGCCGGAAACGCGTTTCTCGAACCCGGGCGTCACGCTGGCAGTGCTCGACATCTTCCGCTTCACGGAGCACGTCAACAGGTACCCGGCTCTCGACAGGGCCGTGGACTCGCTGCTCGACCATTGGGTCATCAGACGGCCCCTTGGGCCGTGTCATTTCGGCATCGGCACGCTGTTCATGCAGGTGGAGTTTCCCTTCCTTCGCTACAATCTGTTCCACTACGTGTACGTCCTGTCGTTCTATGAGCGCGCCCGGCGCGACAAACGGTACCTCGAGGCGCTGCACACCTTCGAGTCGAAGCTCGATGCAGGCGGCCGAGTCATAGTCGAGCGCCCCAACCGCAAGCTCGCTCACCTGTCAATCTGCGCGGCCGGGCGCACGTCCGACGTCGCGACGGCCCGGTACCGCGAGATGGCGAGGAACATCGCCACGGAGGCCTGATGATCCGGGAGCGCGCCATTTGGCTGGCGCGGCAGTGCCGGGTGCCGTGACCCGGGTGAAGGTTGGAGAGATGACCATGCTCAAGACCAAGTCCGTGTGGAGTTCCATCGAGCCGGAGGCGGACGGTCTGCGGATTCTGGCGACGCGTTTCCGCGGCCGCGGAATGCCTGCCGATCGTTACGACGTGTGGATGCCGTCGCTCGGCCCCAGCGAGCGCCTGCTGCGGGCTCTTCAGGGAGGAGCCGTGTCCTGGCCGCGGTTCCAGACGGAGTTCCGGAAGGAACTGTTCCGCGACGGCCCGGTCGATGCCGACTGTCCGAGCATCAAGAACCACGGACAGAAGTTCACCCTGCGCCTGATCAAGAGGCTGGCTCGCTCGGGACACGTGACGCTGATGTGCCACTGCGACGAAGCCGAGCAGCACTGTCACAGGCACGTATTGCACAAGCTGATCCTGAGTCCTCGTGTCTGATTCCTGTGGGTGCGCTCGCCCTGCCGCTGATGCTGGGCGGATGCGGTGCGGCCAACTCCGCACGGGCAACTCTGCTTCTTGCATGCCACGGGCAGGCGGCGCATCATGACCTCCGGCCCGCGCGTCATCAGGGAGGGTTCGACGATATGGAGTCGGAACGTGCCAGATCGCAGCCGGCGGCGACGAACGCGGCAAAAGTCGGCATCGGCTTCGGTACCGCTCTGGCCATCACCATCAGCTGGAGCGTCAACAAGTCGATCATCTGGGCGATCATCCATGGCATCCTGTCGTGGATCTATGTGATCTACTACGCTGTGTTCGTCCGGTGAGCCCGGGCGGCCGACGGCAGCAGGCGGTCTGGGCCACCGATCTGCCGCTGCGGAGCACGGTTCATCGTCATCGGTGCGAGAGGCGGAAACCCGGCCAAGACGGAGGTGCTTGTCGTGAACATCTGGAAACGCGGAATCCTGGCAGTGACCCTCCTGCTTGGCGCTTCTTCAGTCGGTGGCCGTGTGTCGGGCGCTCAGGCTGACACCAGGGCCATCGAGGCCGCGGTGCTGGCCGTCCATGCGGAAATGACCCGGGCCGGGGAGGCGGTGGACGCTGACCGTCTCTTCAGCTACATGCTCGAGACCGACAAGGGCTCTGTGATCCAGAACGGCGAGATGTTCGCCACGCGGCAGCAGGCGCTCGAGCGCGTCAAGGGCAATCTGCGCAACCTCAGTCGGGTTCAGTACCGCTGGACGCGCGAGCTGGTGTCGGTCCTCTCGCGGGACGTCGCGGTGTTGAGCGCAGAGGGGGAGTCAACCGTCACGACGGCAGCCGGCGACACCTTCACCGCGCCGTTCGCTCAGTCGGTCGTGTTCGTGTTGAGGGGCGGGGCGTGGAAGGCGATCCACGCGCATCAGTCATCGCCTCAACGGTGACCCGCGGCCTCAAGTCGTCTTCAGCGGCGGCAGGCGCGGGGCGGATGCGGGTGGACGGGATCGGGATTCACATTCGCAGGAGGCCGGATGAAGGCGGACTTGGCGATGGTGCGGAGGTTCTACGCGGAGGAGGTCCAGGCCGTCTCCAACGTGCGCACCGAATCGCTTGTTGAGGCGCTTGCCAGAGTTCAGCGTGAGGACTTCCTGCCGCCGGGGCCGTGGCTGATCCGGGCGGAGGGCGACATGGCCGGCCCTCCCCGCGAGACGCCGGACGCGGACCCCCGGCATGTCTATCACAACGTGTCGATCGCGCTCGACAGCAGGCTGCGCGAGGTGTTCACGCGCGGGGCCTGGCCCCGGTTTAACCGCCTGCGCTGTGACCCGCACGAGCCGAAGCCCGGTTGCTGGCTCCACGCGGATACGTTCTGTTTCTGCACGATGTCGTGAGCTTCAGGCTCTCTGCTGTCAGATTCCCGCGGTTGAGCGCAGACTGGCCGTCCACTGACGACTGCTGACTGATGTCCCCCTCGAAACCCGCAGGCCAGCTGGGGTATGCTCCCCACCTTGTGTCTCGCATCCACGGCAGGCTTCTATCGGAGGCACCATGATCACGCGTCTCTGCAGCTCCAGCCGCGGTGCCACGGCATACGTCGTCCGTGCCGCAGCGGTTGTGGTGCTCGCGCTCGCACCGCTGGTGCTGATCGCCCAGGCCCCGGCATCGCCGCCCGTTCAAGTGAAGCCGTCGGACCAGACAAGACCGGCTGAACCGCCGAAGGCGCCGCTGACCTGGGCGGACAAGATCCTCCAGCAGGAAACCTACGCGACGCCGCCACAGGAGGTCGCCTCGGCGGTTCTGGCCCCGCGTGATCAGAACGTCAGCCTGGGGAGTCTCAGCCCGGACAGGAAGTGGTTCCTCAACGAGGTTGGCGACGGTCCCGTGCCGATGGCCACCTTTTCGAAGCCGTTCCATGAGCTGGGAGGGGTGTTCATTGACTTCAAGGCGAACCGGTCGCGCACGTTGACGATCCGCAACAATGTTGCGATCGAACTCATCTCCGCGGCGGACGGGTCGAAGCGGGAAGTCGCGCTCCCAACCGGCACGCGCGTGTCGAACGCCACGTGGGCCCCGGACGGTGCGAACGTCGCATTCCTCGTGCACAGCGAGGATGCGACGCACCTCTGGATTGCCGACGTGGCGACGCTCAAGCCACGCCGGCTCACGCAGAGGCCGATGCTGGCCACGGTGGTGTCCAGCATCGACTTCACGACGGACGGCAAGCAGGTCGCCGTCGTGCTCGTTCCCGACGGCCGCGCACCCATGCCGGTTGCACCTGTTGCGCCGGCCGGGCCGCAGGTGAAGATCGCCGAGGGCACGGATCGGAACCGGCTCCGCACGTTCCCGAGTCTGATGTCGACGGCCTACGAGTTCGAGCTGCTCGAGTGGCACGCGACCGGCCAGCTGGCGCTGCTGGATGTCGCGGCCGCGCCGCCAGCCAGAGGCGCCAGGCCCCGCCCCGAGAAAGGCGCGCCGCCGGCCGGCGTCAGGTACATCGGCAAGCCGGCGATGATCCGGTCCTTCGATCTGTCACCGGACGGGAGCTACGCGCGCGTCACGCGGATCACCAAGCCCTTCTCCTGCATCGTGCCTGTCAGCAACTTCGGATCGGTGGAAGAGATCTGGGACGCCGACGGGAAGGCGCTGGCCGCGATCAGCGACCGGCCGCTCAACCTGGGTGTCCAGGACGATACCCAGCCGCAGCCCGACCCGGCAGCCCCGCCGTTCGGCGGGGCGCAAGCGCAGCAGGGAAAACGCGAGCTGACGTGGGCGCCGGATGGCCGGGGAATGACGTACCTCGAGCAGGAGCCGGCGGCGCCCGGCGAGGGGCGCGCCGCGGCGGCGGGAGCTGCGGGCCGGGCCGGTCGGGCCGCAGGAGCGGGCCGTGCGGCGGGTGCGGGCAGCTCCCAGGCGCCGCAGCGCCGGGATCGCCTCTACCGGTGGCTGCCGCCGTTCGACGAGAAGAGCGTGACGGTCGTCTTCGAGAACAACACGCGGATGACCGGCGTCCGGTTCTCGCCGGACATGCAGATGGTCTTCTTCCGGGAGACCAGCGGTCAGAACACGGTTGAGTACGCCGTCAACCTCAAGCAGCCGGCCGAGCGCCGCACGCTCGCTCGGTTCCGCACGGATGATATCTACGCGAATCCGGGCTCGCTGTTGCTCGCACGCGGCGGCCAGGGAGGCGGCCGAGGCGGCGGGGCGCCGGCGGGCGGCGGACGCGGCCGCGCCGGAGGAGCCGGCGGCGGCATCGTCCAGCTGTCGGCGGACGGGACAGCGGTCTTCTACCAGGGCACGCTCAACGACAAGGACCCCGAGAAGGTTGGTCCGAAGACGTTTCTCGATCGAGTCACCATTGCCTCCGGTGAGAAGACGCGGATCTTCGAGAGTGACAACAACAACGTCTCGGAGGACATCTCCGCTGTTCTGGATCCCGACGCCGTCCGCCTGATCGTGGAACGGCAGAGCCCGACGCAGGTGCCGCAATACATCCTCGTCGACGGAACCGGCCGGACCCAGCTCACGCAGAACGCCGATCTCTTCCCCGATCTGACGAACGCGCCGAAGCAGCGGATTCCGGTGACGCGTGCCGACGGGATCGCGTTCGACGTGAACGTGACGCTGCCGCCGGGCTACCAGGACGGAACACGGCTGCCCGCCATCTTCTGGTTCTACCCGCGCGAGTTCACCGACCAGGCAGCCATTGACCGCCGGGACCAGACGTACAACAGGAACGCGTTTCAGGTCTTCAACACCCGGTCGATGCAGTTCCTCGCACGGTTGGGATACGCCGTCGTCGTGGACACGCCCGGCGCGATCCCGATCGTGGGGCCGGAGGGGCAGGAGAACAACAACTACGTGCACGACCTCCGGAACAGCCTGTCAGCCGTGATCGACGAGCTGGACCGGCGCGCCATCATCGACCGGACGCGCCTCGCGATCGGCGGCCACAGCTACGGGGCCTTCACGACGGTCAATGCCATGGTGCACACGCCGTTCTTCAAGGCGGGCATTGCCGGCGACGGGGCCTACAACCGGACGCTGACGCCGCTGACGTTCCAGAGCGAACGCCGCGACCTGTGGGAGGCGCGGGAGGTGTACCTGGGCATGTCGCCGTTCATGTACGCCAATAACCTGACCGGCGCGCTGCTGATGTACCACGGCCTGCACGACCAGAACGTGGGCACCGATCCGGACAACTCGATTCGGCTGTTCCATGCCCTGAATGGTCTGGGCAAGACGACGGCGCTCTACCTGTACCCGCTGGAGGATCACGGCCCTGCGGCCAGAGAGACGCTGCTTGACCTGTGGGCGCGCTGGGCCGCCTGGCTCGACAAGTACGTGAAGAATCCGCAGAAGCCGGAGGAGAAGAAGGGGACGACCTAGAGGTCGGGGCCTGGGCGTCTGGCGTCAAGGATTGCGGAAGGGATCGGGGATTGGGAATCGGAAGGCCCGCGCGTCCCGCTGCGACGCGTCGGAAACGAGTGAGGGCGACCGTTCGAGAACGGCCGCCCTCACTCGTTCTGTCTGGCTGGTGCACGCGCAGGGGCAGGGGCGCGGCGGCCAGGACGTTCACATCGGCGGCGCCGGCGGCTTCATCCGCTTGGCGATGCTGGGGTAGATCAGCCAGACGCCCGCGGCGACGAACGCGATGGGCCACCAGTGATCGAGCCACGTCAGCGACAGGCCGAGCAGCGTGTGCGACAGCAGTACGACGCCGATGATGACCATGGCGATGCCGCCCGTGAGAGATCCTCGCCCGCCGCTCGACACGAACTCCTCGGGCAACGTGGCCGGGCCGATGCCGGCGAGCGCGTTGTTGTAGAAGACCGCGCGGCGCCAGGCGTCAACCACGTTGTAGAACCAGAAGAACGCCAGGAACATGCCGAACAGCGGCTCGGCGCCCCGCGCCGCGTTGGTGCTGAGCAGCGCAATCAGGCCCGCCACCACCAGCGCGTTCGTGAAGCCCTGCTGGTAGAACCCGACGTAGACCTGGCCGACGCCCGGCATGATCGACAGCAGGAGCGCCAGCACGGGCGATTTGCGCCGCGGGTCATCGATGAAGTCCCGCCGTGGCGCAGGGCGGCTGGGCGGGGCGCCTGCATCCTCCAGGCGCGGCTGCGGACGGGGTTCGTAGGTGCTGCCCGGCGCGGGATCCTGATAGCTGTTCATGGGTGCTCCCTCTCTTTCAGTGACGCTCACTACGTCAAACGCACGGCCGGGCCGCAGGGTTCGGTGGAGCGGGCGCCGCGCGAATCCGGGCGCGCAGCGGGCACCGCGGGCTCTCCGTCCGCCGGGAAAATCCCATCGACGAAATCTCCGACGGCCTCAAGCGCGCCCTGCATCCACTCAAACATCCGCGCGAGCAGCGCCTGCACCGGCGTCGTCAGGCTCTCAGCGAACCACCGGCGCACGGCGCCCACTGACGCCTCCCAGGCGGCCGAAGCAGAGACGGGCTTCGCCGTCACACCGGCGGCGCCCGCAACCGTTTCGGCGCCAAATCGACGAGCTGTCTCCACGCGTTCAGCCACGCGCAGGACGATCGCCTCGGTGCGCGGCGCCACATACGACGCGCCGAACTCCGCCGTGCTGCGAACCGCCTTCACCGGGCCGCCGAGCACGAGCATCAGGACCAGCGTGGCGACGTACGCGACCTCGACGCTGAACCGGGGGCGCGCGGCGGCGCGGCTCAACCACGCCAGCAGACGCTCGAATGGAGACGGCTCGGCCTGGCGGCGGCTCGTCACGGCCAGCACGCGCTGCTCGAACCAGGCTGGCGGGGCGATTTCGGCCAGCGTCGGCAGCACCCGAGCCGATCGAACCAGGGCGCCGGCAAGCGCCGCGCACTCTGGGCAGCGGGTGAGATGTCCTTCGACAAGATCGCGGTCAAAGCCGGCCAGCGCGCCATCGACGTGCTCGCACAGCCGATCACGCGCCGCGGCACACGTGCCGCCGGAGGTGCGGGCGACGATGGACGCCGTCAGGGCCTCGTGAGCCGCTTCGTCGAGCGTATCCGCGCGACCGCTCAGCGCGTCGTGCAGGCGCCGGCAGCGGGCGCAGGTCGTCACGTGCGACTGGGCCTGCCGCCACTCGCTCGGCTCGCACGTTCCGTCGAGCAGCGCGCCGAGCAGCCGATCGAAGTCGTCGCAGTCCATGACATCCCTCATGCCGGGGGTTCGGTGCCGCCGGAGGCCTCGAGTGCGAGCACCTGCCTGGCCAGCTCGAGCCTCGCGCGGCTGGACCTCGACTTGACGGTCCCGACCGGTGCGTGCAGCATCGCGGCAATCTCCTCGAAGGTCAGCCCCTGGATCTCCTTGAGCAGGATGATCTCGCGGCTCAGGCGGCTGAGCAGCCCCAGGGCCCGCCAGACGAGTTGCCGATCTCGCGTGACCTGGAGTGCCTCGTCCGGCGAGGGTCCGGCGTCGGCCAGGTCGATCATCTCGTCAGCCTGCACGTCTGCGGCGGGCGGCCGCGCTTTCTTCCGTCGGAGTTCGTCGAGGCAGAGATTGCGCGCGACCCGAACGAGCCAGGGGGTGAAGCCCTCGGCTGGCGCCCAGCGGCCCCGCGTTTCATAGAGCCGGATGAAGATATCCTGCGCGAAGTCCCTGGCCTCCTCGGTGTTCGCCGCATAGCCGCAGGCAATCGAGTAGATGCGCCGCTGGAACTGGCGGACGAACGCCTCCCAGGCAAGGGCGTCTCCCTGCCGGCACCGGTCGAGGAGGGCGGTCAGTTCCGTTGGCTCCATCGGCTCTCACCTACCTAAACGCAGGCGGACGCCGGAAGGTTCGCCGCTCGGGGGCTCGACCGCAGGAGGAGGATTCCATGTGGTGCCAGAGGCTTGATGAAACCGTCACGTCAAGATGTGACCCCAGGCTACGATACATGATGTGACCCCCATAGAGCTGCTGATGCGCTGCCGGATTGCCCTCGTCGCCACCCTCTTCGTCGCCGTGCTGCCTGGCCCCGTGCTCGGCGAAGAGGGGATGTACCCGATCACCGAGATAGGCAGGCTGAATTGGTGCGCCTGGAACCAGGCGTACAGCCGGTCGATTGCCGTCGACATCCGCTACGTGCTGTGGGTGACGGAGCAGGTCGGACGGGCCCCCTTCCTGCTGGCCGAGATGGGTGTGAAGTAAGGGTTACCGGCTGAACCAGTAGCTCAGCTTCACCATCACGACGTTGTCGCCGGGCGCGCCGAACATGCTCGACAGGTCCCTGCGCAGGCTGAACTGGCCCGGCCGGGCGGCGTCCTCCCGCTGCTGGGTCCAGACGACGTACAGCGTGGAGCCTAGGCGGAACTCCCACCGGAAGACCGCGTTGATGCGGAGCGACTTGTAGTTGAAATCCGGGTTGCCGAAGCTGAACGGCCGCGCGCCGCCAGGCGCCTGCGGGTCAACCGTGTACCGCTGGCTCAGTGCGTCGTAGCTGATCGCGCCGAGATCCTGCCCGTAGCGCAGGTATTCGAGGTCGCGGGGGCGCGCGGGCTCCTTGAAGCCGGAGTAGCGGCCTGCCGACAGGAGCGGCTGAGCGTAGAGCTGAAAGGACATTCGCGGCGTGAGGATGTAGCTCAGCCTCGTTTCCATCACGACCTCGGTCTGGCTCAGGTCACCGAACACGTACCGGTTCCCGTACATCGCGGTGGCTGCCGCGTCTGCAGCGGTGTGCACGTACTGGACTGGCTGGAACTCCCGGTTGACGGTCGGTCCTGTCGACAAGGTGAGCGCGGGTGTCGGCCTGACCGACAGGCCGATGCCGACGCTGGTGGACCACTCGCCGAGGCTGTTCCGGCTTCCGCTGCCCGTCAGCCCCGCCGAGATCACCTTGCGGTCATCGGTGTCCAGCTCGACCGACGCGCTCCAGGAGCGCGGGGCTCGGAGCGTGGGTCCGCCGCGCGTCAATCGATCGGTGTACGTGCTCCGGGCCAGATGGAAGGTGCCCTCGAACTCCCAGTAGTTGCGAAAGGTCACGTACGCACCGACCCAGAGGCCGTCACCCTGCCGCTCGCGCCCGAAGTTCATCGACCACCACTTCGACACGATGAGCTGGCGGTAACGGCTGAAGGAATCCGGCGTCGGCTTGAGCCAGAGCAGCGCGACGTGCGATCCGGCGGCGTCCGCCCGCGACAGGAATCCCGCGTCATTGGACTCGAAGCCCGGGCTGACCGCCCACAGCGCCACGAACGGCCGCAACGTGCCGGTGTTCTTCGTGAAGTCGAACTGCAGGTTCCAGCCGGAGAGGGATCGCGCGGCCGGATCAAGGGTGACCTGCCGCGCGTCCGGTCTCTGAAAGTAATGGGCTGACGACCGCTGCACCCGTGTGATGGCGTCCTCCGAGCCCCGGAGGACGCTCGCCGACAGGCCGCCTGTCATCACCCAATCGCGCCCCTTGTTGAGGAACCAGTGGGCGTCCCCGCCGAACACGAAGGCCTGACTCGCGAGACGCTGGGCCAGCGCCGGGTTGTCCAGATCGCGGATGACAGCCGTCGCAATCATCCCGACGCCCCCACGTTGCCCGAGATCCCGATGCACACGGGCGGCCAGATAATCGGCGAGCGGCTCGACCTCGATGCGCGAGTGAGTGCCCCCCGCCGCTACCCGCGCCGACTCGCGGGAGGTGAGCGCCTCGATGAAGTTGACGCTCCAGCCTGATGCGGTCTTGCCCGTCAGCTTGACGGCTCCGAGAATCGTAGTCGCGGCGGGCCGGTCCACGAAGTCGCCGGACGCGCCGCCCTGCGGTGCCCGACCGATCCGCCGAGAGTAGAAGAGCGTCGGGTCCGACCGGTTGAAACCCATCGAACTGCTGGGACCGTTTCGACCGAAGGTCGCGAAGAGGTTCGCTCCTTCGACAAAAAACGGCCGCTTCTCATCGAAGAAGGTCTCGAATGCCGTCAGGTTCACCACGGCCGGATCGACCTCAACCTGGCCGAAATCCGGATTGACGGTCGCATCCAGCGTCAGGCTGCTGGTGACGCCCCACTTGGCATCAAGGCCGGCGGCGCCGAACACACGGGACCCGTCGTTGAACGGGTTGCCGGCCTCGGGCTTGGCCAGCAGCTCGGCCCGGCTCGAGGCATACGGCAGCAGGTCCAGATGGCGCCGGCTCCGGATGCCGTCGAGGCCCTCGAGATGCGCGAACCGGGACGCCAGACCTGACTCTTTCTTGGGCGTGAGGATCCAGTACGCTTCCTCGTTCCGCCGCACCATGATGCGCTGAGCGTTGAGACCCCAGATCTGACGATCAGCCTCCTGGAAACGAAGCTGTGAGAAGGGGATTCTGAACTCCGCGTTCCACCCCTGCGAGTCGATCGTGACGCGCGCGTCCCAGACGCCATCCCACGTGTCGTCGGTGTGGACGTCGTCGTAGATCACCGCGTCAAGCAGCGTTCCGGCCGCCGTCACGCCGACGGCGACGCCGGTCAGATGGTCGTGGCGCGGATCCAACGCCACGTAGAGCCGATCGGCATCGCCCTCCGAATCCCGTCGAGACAGCCGGCGGACGATGGCTCCGGGCTCGCGATCGAACATCCGCGCGCCCACGTAGATCGCTTCGTCGTCGTAGGCAATCTGGATTTCGGTCTGCTCGGAGGCCGGCTGCCCCTCATCCGGATCAAGCTGCAGGAAGCCGACGGCGGTCTCGGCGGACTTCCACACCTCCTCGTCCAGGCGGCCATCCAGCACCACAGGCTCCCGGAGGCGCACTGCTCTGAGCGTCGGCACGTCGCGGCTGGCGGTGCCAGGGATCCTCGCGGCCGCTGCCGCCTGCGCACGGGTGTCGGATCGGAGCGAGGCCAGGACAGCCAGCGCCATGATCGCGACGAGCGCAGCCCGGCGCCTGCAGGAGCAGGGAGGGAGAACGGGCAACACGCGCATGCGAACTGATTAGACGGAGGTCGGGCGCGGAAAGTTGACGAAAGCCCCGCGCTACTCGTGCCTCAGCGCGCTGAGGGGATCCACGCGCGACGCGCGGAGCGCCGGAATCAGGCCCGCGCCCAGCGCCACCAGGACCAGCGCCGCCACCGCAGCGACGAGCACGGCGGGGTCGTGGGTCGTCAGCTGGTACAGCAGCGCCTGAGCGGAGCGACCCAGCCAGACAGCTGCGACCAAGCCGAGGAGGCCGCCCACCGCCGTCATCCGGAGCACCTGTCCGAGCACCATGCCGCGCACGCGCCCGGGGACGGCGCCGAGAGCCATCCGCAATCCGATCTCACGGGTGCGCTGCGCGACGGTATACGCGAGCACGCCGTAGAGTCCGACGGCCGCGAGCAGCGTCGCGAGCGCCGCGAAGGCAGCTGCCAGCACGGTGACCAGGCGATCCATGAAGACGTTCTCGCGGATCTGCTGCGGCAGGGTCCGCAGGTCGTCGACCGGCAGGTTCGGATCCTCGGCCGCCACGAGGCGGGGAATCGCGGTCAGCAGCGTGTCAGGTGCGAGCGGCGTCCGCACGTAGAAGGTGAGGCTGCCGATCCGCTCTTCCTGCCGGTACGGGACGTAGAAGACCGGGGGCGCCACGCTCTTGACCTCGCTGTACTTGGAATCCTGCGCGACGCCGACGATCTCGATGTCCAGCTCGGGCTGGCCGCCGCGCCGGGCCATCCTCTTGCCGACGGCATCACGGCCGAGGCCGAACTTCTTCGCGAACTGCTCGTTGACGATGGCCACCTTGCCGGCCTGCAACCCGTCGGTCCGTCCGAACTCGCGGCCGGAGAGGAGGCGGATGCCGAGCGTCTTCAGGTAATCGGGGCCGACGGCATTGAAGTAGGAAACGATGTCCGTGTCAGGGCCCGCCTCGAAACCCTGGACGGAGACGCCCATGCCCCAGTTGCTGCCGGCCAGGACCGGTACCATCGACCCGCTGACGCTGGACACGCCGGGCACTGCGGCAAGAGCGTCCTCGAGGCGCTCGAAGAGCATCCGTGACCGCTCCGTCGAGTAGCCGTTCAGAGCCGGCGAGACCCTGAACGTCACGACGCCGTCCGCCTTCAGACCGAGGTCGACGCGGCTGACGTTCACGAGGCTCTTCGTGAACCATCCCGCTGCGATGAGGAGCGCCATCGACAGCATGATCTGCGATGTTGCCAGGATGGTTCTGAACCTCGCCGCTGCCCGCGCGCCCGCCGGCTGGCCCGCCTGTCCCCTGATGGCGGACATCAGGTCGGGGCGCGTCGCGTGCAGGGCGGGGACCAGCCCGAACAGCAGACCGGTCGCGAGCGCCAGGCAGGCAGAGAAGATGAGCATCGTGCCGTTCAGGCCGAGATCGACGACCGCCACGGCCTCCGGGGGAAGGATCGCGGCGATCAGATTCCCCGTCCAGTGAGCCACGAGCAGCCCGGCGAGACCCCCACAGACGGCCAGCACGCAGGCCTCCGCCAGCAGCTGCGCCACCAGTTGCCAGCGGGCCGCGCCGATCGACAGGCGCACGGCCATCTCGCTCGTGCGGGTGGCGGCCCTGGCGAGCAGGAGGTTGGCGATGTTCGCGCAGGCGATGACCAGCACCAGCACGGTTACGCCGAACAGCAGCATCAGCGGCACGCGGGCCTCGACGTGAATCTGGCTCTGGCCCCGTGCCCCCTCTTCCAGGGAGACGACCCGGGCCTTGAACTGCGCCATCGTCGTGTCGCTCATGCCCTTCTGCAGAGGCGCCTCAACGTCGTTGATGATGGCGCGGTACGGCAGGTTGATGGCGGTGCGCGCCTGGTCCAGCGTGACGCCGGGCCGCAGGCGGGCAAAGACGTACATCCAGTAGTTGCGCCGCTCCTCGTATCCCTTGAAGCCCGGGTCCGTGAGGCTGCGCATCGTGATCGGCACGAACACCTGCGGCTTGGCTCCGAACGTTGTCCCATTGAAGCCGCGCGGCGCGACGCCAATGATCGTCATCGGATTGCCGTTGACGATCAGCGTGTCGTTGACGATGTCGGGGCTCTGAGAGAACCGCGTGCGCCAGAACTCGTGGCTCAGCACCACGACGGGGGCCTCGCCCGGCGCGCGGTCATCGGCAGCGCTGATCAGGCGGCCGGCAGCCGGCTGGAGCCCCAGCACGCCGAAGTACGAGCCGGACACGAACATGCCGCGGCCGCTGAGGGTCTGGCCCCGGTGTGCCAGGTTCGCGCCGAACGCGCAGTGCGCGGCCATGCCGACGAACGGCTTCTGCTCGCGTTCCAGATCCCGGAACATCGGGTAGCTGAACACCGACTCGCAGTCACCCGCCTGATTGCAGGACTGCGAGCCGGGCTTCGGCCCGGGTGCCGCGAGGTTGACCAGCTGGCCAGGCTCGCCGACGGGGAGGGGACGCAGGAGCACCTGCTCGGACAGCGAAAAGATGGCGGCATTTGCGCCGATGCCGAGCGCCAGCGAGATGACCGCCGCCAGCGTCACAAACGGCGATTTGACGAGAGACCGCAGAGCGAGCTTCAGGTTGATCATCGGGGGTGCGCCGCAGGACCGAACCGACTCATCCGAAGTGACCTGTTCGACAGATTTGACGTTGTTCGGGGCCGGAAAGTTGTCGGGGCACGGAGGGCGAGTCCGATGCCGGGCCCTCCGCCGTGCTCGAACTCTGGCATAATGACGGCATCGGCCCACATTTCGCAGAACACCGCTCATCCATTGACGGGGAGGTGGAACCATGCCAGCTGCCAAGTTGCGGGAGTTCCTCGACGCAAACGGCGTGAAGTACGTGACGATCCGTCACTCGCTGGCGTACACCGCTCAGGAGGTGGCGGCATCGGCACATGTCCACGGCAAGGACATGGCCAAGACCGTGATCGTGAAGATCGACGGTCAGCTCGCCATGGCCGTCGTGCCGGCCTCGCAGAGGGTCGACCTCGTGCGACTCAAGAACGCAGCCGGCGCAAAGACAGCCGAGATTGCCACCGAGCAGGAGTTCCGCGACGCGTTCCCCGAGTGCGAGGTCGGGGCCATGCCGCCGTTCGGGCACCTCTACGGCATGAACGTCTTCGAGGACGAGACGCTGGCGGCAGACGAGGAGATCGCCTTTAACGCCGGGTCGCACACCGAGCTCATCCGGCTGTCGTACCCGGATTTCGAGCGGCTCGCCAAGCCGACGCTCAGGCTGGCGCTGACGCGCTAGAAACCCCGCACCCCATCCGTCGTACCGGGCCCTGGTGGGCCCGGCACGACCGCAACTCGCATCGGGCGCCCGCCGTCGTCCCCGGCATTGCCGGCGTCACCGGATCTGGATGCCGCCGGACGATGTGCGTACGCGCACCAGTGGCCCGCCGCCGCGCACCTGGCCGTTCACGCTCCGGCGATCGATGGTTCTCGTCATGGTCACGGGGTGTCTCGAGTCGATGGCGCCGGAGCTCGAGCGCGCCTCGAGGTCGAACGCGGCGCTCGCGGGCACTTCGAGGACGACCTCGCCCGAAGCGCTCGAGACCTGCCAGCCGGCCGCCGGCGTGCCTTGTACGGTGATATCACCGCTCGCGCTGTCAACCTGCAACGCGCCCTGGACCCCGCGGATCTGCGCGTCGCCCGAGGCGACGCTCACCCGCACGGAGCCCGGGCCGCTCTGAGTGACCGTCACATCACCGCTGCCGGTCGACACCGTGATCTCGCCGGTAACCTCGCTGGCGCCGACCGACCCGCTCCCGGTCCTGGCGCTGAAGCCGCCGCGGACGCGATCCACGGTGATGCTGCCCGAACCGGCCGACGCCTCGACTCGGCCGCCGACGTTCGCGACGGTCAGATCCCCCGAGCCGCTGGCGATGTCCACGGGGCCGCTGACGTCGCCGACGCGCTGGTCGCCCGAGCCGGTGCGCGATCGCAGCGTGCACGATGTCGGCACGGTGATCTCGTAGCTGATGCTCACGTTCTGCGTCAGATCCCGGTTCTCGATGTACCCCACGCGGATCGTGTTACCGGTCTGGGCCACGGGCGGCTTGGCTTCGAGCGCCTTGACCCTCTCTGCGGCGTCCCGGTCACCCCCAAGCCACCGATTCGTGGCTCGGATGTGGCCGATCACGCGGACCGACCCCGCCGCCCCTGCACGGACCACGACGTCGCCGGAGCCGGTTGTTACGTCCAGGTCAACCGCGCCGGTCACATTGAGCGTCCGGTCGAAGGTGCCCTGGACGGTCTGCGCATGTGCCGCGGCCGGCAGACTCACGGCCAGCCCGAGGACGGCCGCCAGGACGGCTGCTCGGCGGACAGCAGTGAAAGACGCATCGATCATGGATACACACTCCTTGAGGGCTGGTCATGAGGCCGTTCACAGCCTTTGACGGATTGGCCGGCTGGAGGGTTGCATCCGCCGCATCCTCGGGCATCGAACTCGCGCCTCCTCCGGCGACTCCGTCCTGCCCAGGGTTTATACTGGCGGGCGGCGTGGCACGTTTCTCTCGTTCGGCTGGCCGGCGCGTCCGACTTCAGGATGGCTACTGACACACCGATGGAGTTCACGCTCAACGGGCGCCTCGTGCGCGTCACGCCGGGCCCGGACGAGTCGCTGCTGGAGACGCTCCGTGAGCGCTTCGGTCTGACGTCGCTCAAGGACGGCTGTGCGCCGCAGGGTCAGTGCGGCTGCTGCCTGGTGCTCTTCGACGGCCGCGCACGCGTCAGCTGCGCCATGCCCGCCCGAGCCGCCGACGGACACGCCATCCTGACGCTCGAAGGGCTGTCGGCGGAGGACCGCGACCTGTTCGCGAGAGCGTTCGTGGCGGCTGCCGGCGTGCAGTGCGGCTTCTGCATCCCGGGTATTGCCCTGCGTGCCAAGTACCTGCTCGACAGCAACCCCACGCCGACGCGGGAGCAGATTGCCCGCGCCATTGACGTGCACCTGTGCCGCTGCACGGGTTACGTCAAGATCCTCGACGCGATCGAACTCATCGCGCGCGCGAGACGCGGCGAGCCGATCCCCGAGCCTGCCGGCGATGGGCGGGTGGGCCGGCCGCTGGCGCGGTACAACGCCGTGAAACTGGCCCTGGGCGAGCGGGCGTTTGTGGCCGATCTGGACCGGCCGGGCCTCCTGCACGGCGCCGTGACGCTGTCCCCGCATGCCCGCGCCCGGGTCGTCCGCATCGACACCTCGCGCGCCCGAGCCGTTCCAGGAGTCGTCGCGGTGGCCACCGCGGCCGAGGTGCCGGGCGAACGGTGGTACGGCCTGATCCTCAAGGATTGGCCCGGATTTGTCGCGGAGGGCGAAGAGGTCCGGTGCGTGGGCGATGTCCTGGCGGCGGTTGCCGCAGTCGATCGGCGCACCGCCCGTGCGGCCGCGAGGCTTGTCGACGTCGCCTACGAGCCGTTGCCTCCCGTGCTCGACTCGCTCGAGGCGCTGCAGGAGCTCGCGCCGCAGGTCAACCCGATGTCCCCGAACCTGCTGTCGCACTCGGTCATCAGGCGCGGGAACGCCGACGCGGCGCTCTCCTCCAGCGCGCACGTCGTCAGCGGCACGTGGAACACGCAGCGCATCGAGCACCTGTTTCTGGAGCCGGAGAGCGCACTGGCAGAGCCCACGCCGGACGGGCGGCTGCACCTCTACTCGCAGGGCCAGGGCATCTTCGACGATCGGCGTCAGGTGGCCGCGTTCCTGGGCGTTCCCGAGGAGCGTGTCTTCGTCGAGCTTGTGCCGAGCGGCGGCGCGTTCGGCGGCAAGGAGGATCTGTCCATCCAGGCGCAGACGGCGCTGCTCGCCCGGATGACCGGGCGGCCGGTGAAGCTGACGCTCAGCCGCGAGGAGTCGATCCGCCTGCATCCGAAGCGCCATCCCATCACGATGCACGTCACGGCCGGGTGCGACGCGGAAGGACGGCTGACCGCCGTCAAGGCGCGGATGATCGGGGACAGCGGCGCCTACGCCTCGGTCGGCGGGAAGGTGCTGGAACGCGCGGCCGGCCATGCGTGCGGCCCGTATCGGGTCCCGCACGTCGATATCGAGTCGAAGGCGGTCTACACGAACAACCCACCGTGCGGAGCAATGCGGGGCTTCGGCGCCAACCAGGCGCACTTCGCCATCGAGGGGTGCCTCGATCTGCTGGCCGGCAAAGCCGGCATCGACAGATGGGAGATTCGCTGGCGGAATGCGCTCGAGGTCGGCGACACGTTTGCCACGGGCCAGGTGCTCGAGGCCTCGGTGGGCCTCAAGCAGACGCTGGCGGCCGTGAAGGACCACTATGACGCGGCCCGCCGCGAAGGGCGGGCGGTCGGCATCGCCTGCGGCATCAAGAACTGCGGCATCGGCAATGGCGCCGAAGAGTGGGGCAGAGCCCGGCTCGTGGTCGAGTCCGACGGCACCATCTCGCTCTTCAACGGGTACACCGAGATGGGGCAGGGGTTGCTGACGGTCCTGGTGCAGTTCGCCGTCGAGGTGACCGGCCTGCCGGCCTCGCTGTTCCGCCCGCGTGTGGACACCGCGTACCAGTTGGCCTGCGGCCAGACCACGGGCTCGCGCGCGACTCTGTTCGGGGGCCGCGCGGTCATCGCCGCGGCGGAGAAGCTCAAGACGGATCTCGACGCGGGCCTGTCGCTCGCGTCGCTGGCGGGCCGGGAGTACGCGGCGGACATCCTCGTACACGACACGACGCCGCTGGGCGCTCCGGTCGCGCGCGTAAAGACGCACACCGCGTTCGGGTACGCGACCCAGGTCTGCGTGCTCGACGCGCAGGGACGCGTCGAGCGGGTGATTGCCGCTCACGACGTCGGCCGGGTGGTCAACCCGGCGCTGTGCGAGGGACAGATTGAAGGCGCGATTCACATGGGCCTCGGCTACGCGCTGACCGAAGAGCTGCCCCTGACGCGGGGCATGCCGTCCACCTTTGCGCTGCGCGACCTCGGGGCGCTCCGCGCGCGGGACATGCCGGCGGTCGCCGTCATCCTGGTGGAGAATCCCGAGCCCGAGGGGCCGCTTGGCGCCAAGGGCGTCGGGGAAATCGGCCTGGTTCCGACGGCGGCGGCGGTCGCCGGGGCTCTCGAGGCGTTCGACGGCATCCGCCGCTACTCGTTACCGATGCGGGACTCGCCGGCGGCGAGGGCGATGTCGGTGGGACGGAGAAATGCGTAGTGGATAGTGGGTGTCCACTACCCACTCCTGCGATCGGTCGGGATCGGTGCCCATGTCAGTGCAGCACCCTCACCGCGGCTTCGTGAACGCCCACACGCACCTGTACAGTGGTCTTGCGTCGCTGGGCATGCCGGCCCCAGAGCCCGCTCCCGCGAACTTCCCGGAGATCCTCGAGCGGGTCTGGTGGCGCCTTGACCGGGCGCTCGACGAACAGACGCTGCGGGCCTCGGCCCGATACTATGCGGCGGCGGCGCTGCTCCATCGGACAACCGCAGTCGTCGATCACCACGAATCGCCGAACTTCATCGAGGGGTCGCTGGATGTCGTGGCGGACGCCTGCCACGAACTCGGCTTGCGCGCGGTCCTCTGCTACGGCGCCACCGAGCGGAACGGCGGTCGCACCGAGGCGCAGCGCGGCCTGGCCGAGTGCCGGCGGTTCATCCTGCGGAACGCGCGGCCGCTCGTTCGCGGCGTCGTCGGCCTCCACGCATCGTTCACCGTTTCGGACGAGACCATCCGCGAGGCCGGGCGGCTCTGCCGCGAGCTGGACTCGGTGCTGCACGTGCACGTGGCCGAGGATCGGGCGGACGTGGAGGACGCGCGCCGTCGCGGGTACCCGGGTCCCGTCGAGCGTCTGCGGGCGCTCGAGGCCCTTGTTCCCGGTTCGATCCTTGCGCACGGCGTCCACCTCACGCGCGACCAGGTCACGATGGCAGCGGACGCGGGATGCTGGTTCGTCCAGAACCCGCGGTCGAACAGGGGCAACGGCGTCGGATACCCGCTCGCCCTCAGCGCCTCGCCTCGGGTGGCCCTGGGGACCGATGGCTATCCGTCGGAGATGGTGGACGAGATGCTGGCGCTCGTCGACGAGGCGGCCGCGAACGGGGAGAGGGGCAAGGCTGTGTCGTGTCGGCTCGACCGGGGCCGCCAGCTCGTCGCAGAGCGGTTCGCCAGCCGCGGAGGCGAGAGTCCCACGCCCGAGTCTCTGGACTCCGTCGAGATTTGGGGCGGGCGGTTGCGCGAGGTCAGGGTTGGCGGCAGGACGGTGATCCGAGCCGACACGCTGCTCTCCGGGGATGTTGACGAGATCCGGCGCGAGGCGGAAGAGGCCGCGCGGGTGCTGTGGGCCCGCATGCAGAGAGGTGACTGAATGGCTCGATTGGGGCTCGAACGCCACGTCGTCGATCAGCAGGTCCGCCGGCACTCCCTCGCGCGGTTCCGCGAGGCCGGCATCGTCATGCCGACCTTCGCCGAACTGGCGGAGCCGGCGTCCATTCCCAAGCGCGTTCGCGGCGCCCTGGCGAACGTCGATGCCGACGCGCCCCATCCGCTGAATCTCTTCCGCGTGCACTGGCACAACGGCGCCGATGGCCGCGAACCCGTGGAGGTGCCGGAGCACCTGGTGCTTCCCGAGACGCTGACCGGCGTCAGCGCGCCGATCGTCGTGCTGCTCGGCAACCGGTTCCCGATGATTCACGCGCACAAGGTGCTCGCGGCGTACGGCTGTCTGGCGCCGCGGATCATCACCGGCCAGTTCGATCCGACGGCCCACAAAGCCGTCTGGCCTTCGACAGGCAACTACTGCCGCGGCGGCGTGGCGATCTCGAGAATCATGGGGTGCCGCGGTGTGGCGATCCTGCCGGAGGGGATGAGCCAGGAACGATTCCGGTGGCTCGAGCGGTGGGTCGGCGACCCGGCGGACATCATCACGACGCCGGGTTCGGAGAGCAACGTCAAGGAAATCTACGACAAGTGCGCGGAGCTGGATCGTGACCCGACGAACATCATCTTCAACCAGTTCTGCGAGTTCGGGAACTACCTCGCGCACTACCTGTGCACGGGGCGTGCATCTGAACGGGTGTTCAAGGCTCTGGCCGATCGGCAGCCGGACCTGAAGCTTCGCTCGTTCGTGTCGGCGACCGGATCAGCCGGCACCCTCGGGGCCGGTGACTATCTCAAGGAGCGGTACGGATCGGTGAACGTGGCCGTCGAGGCGCTCGAGTGCCCGACGCTGCTCTACAACGGGTTCGGCGAGCACAACATCCAGGGCATCGGGGACAAGCACGTCCCGCTCATCCACAACGTGATGAACACCGACCTCGTGCTCGCGGTCTCGGAGGTGGCGACCGATTCGCTCGGGGTGCTCTTCAACACGGGTCAGGGGCATCACTACCTCACGAGGCGCCGCCGGGTTCCCCAGATGATCGTCAATCAGCTGTCCTCGCTCGGCCTGTCGAGCATCTGCAACGTGGTTGCGGCAATCAAGACGGCGAAGTACTGCTCGTTTGGCCCCGAGGACGTCGTCATCACGGTGGCGACCGACGGGGCCGAGATGTACGGAACCGAGCAGGCCAAGGCGCAGGCGAGGCACTTTCCTGCCGGCTTCGACGAGGTGCACGCCGGAGAGGTGTTCGCGCAGCACCTTCTCGGTGCGGCGACCGACCACGTGCTGGAGCTGTCGCTCCTCGACCGAACGCGGATCTTCAACCTCGGGTACTACACCTGGGTCGAGCAGCAGGGGGTATCGATCCCGGACTTCACGGCGCGCCGCGACCAGCGCTTCTGGCGCGGGCTGCAGCAGCTGCTTCCGGCGTGGGACGAGATGATCCGGGAGTTTAACCGCGAGGCGCTCGGCTGATCGGGTTGTCGAGGCGCCGGTCCCTGTCCGATGGGCGGAACAGCGGCCCCGCCCCAGAGAGGAGGGCCGGCCGCGCCGCGTGAGGTGAAGCGGATTCGAGGCGTGATGGCTGAACACACGAGTCTCCGATGCGCGGGTTGCGGCTGGGTCGCGCCGCCGGTGGATCAGGCGCCGTATCCCTTTCGGTGCCCGCGTGCCGTCGACGGCGACGACATCGACCACGTGGTCAGGCGGCACCTGGGCGCCGCCGCACGCGAGCAGCTCCGCGCGACCGATCCGAACCCGTTCATCAGTTACCGGGCGTTCTTTCACTCACACGCCGTTGCTCGGGGGGGCGGCATCGCGGATGACGAGTACGTGGCGCTCGTCCGGGGCCTCACCGAGTCGATTGCCTCGGTTGACGGCCGCGGGTTTCTTGTGACGCCGTTCAGGCGTTGCGAGCGCCTGTCGGCGCACCTCGGTTGCGCGGGCGGCGGGGTGTGGGTGAAGGATGAAACGGGCAACGTGGCAGGCTCACACAAGGCGCGTCACCTGATGGGGATCATGCTGTACCTGCAGGTGGTGGAGCGCCTTGGCCTCTCGCCGTCGGCTGCGCCCGGCCCTCTGGCCATCGCCAGCTGCGGCAATGCCGCCCTGGCCGCTGCCGTCGTCGCGCGCGCAGCCGGCTGGCCGTTGGACGTCTTCGTCCCGCCATCGGCCAATCCGTCGGTGCTCGGCCGCCTCCGGGAGCTCTCCGCATGTGTGTGCACCTGTCACCGGCAGCCGGGCGTCGCGGGGGACCCCTGCTACCATTCTTGTCGCCGCGCGCTCTCCGCAGGATCCCTTCCGTTCTGCGTGCAGGGGAGCGATAACGGCCTCACGATTGAAGGCGGCGAGACGCTCGCGTGGGAGCTCATCGACGGGCTTCGCGGGACCCGTCTCGATCGGCTCATCGTCCAGGTTGGTGGCGGCGCGCTGGCGAGCGCCTGCCTCCAGGCCTTCTCCGATGCTGCCGCGCTCGGCTGGATAAACTACGCTCCCAGGCTCTTTACCGTGCAGACGGCCGGCGCCCACCCGCTGAAGCGGGCGTACGATCGGCTCGTGGGCCGAATCCTCGGCCGCTTGTCCGAAGAAGGCGTGGTCGGCCGGCCCCTGCCGGACGACGACCTGTCAGTCGCGACGCTTATTCGCGACCAGTTCGGGTCGCGCGCTGTCCAGGACGAGCTGGTCTACGCCAGGCGGCACAGGGCGCAGTTTATGTGGCCCTGGGAGGTCGAGCCGCACAGCATCGCGCACGGCATCCTGGACGATGAGACCTACGACTGGGCGGCGGTGGTGGAGGGGATGCTGCGGACGGGCGGGTACCCGCTGGTGGTCGAAGAGCGGACGCTCACAGACGCCAATGCCCTCGCGCGTGATCTGACCGGGGTGGATGTCGACCACACCGGCTCGGCCGGCCTTGCCGGCCTTCTGGACCTGCTGGCCGGTCCGGATCGTCCGGCGCCTGATGAGCACGTGGCCGTCATCTTCTCGGGCCTTCTGCGTCGATGAGCGCCGGCGTGGGCGACGCACGACTGCCCGCGGTTCCCTGCGGTCAGCGGCGTGTCCGTCCTTGCAGCGGGACGCCCCACCGCAGCGCCAGATCGCGCACGTTCAGCAGGGTCAGGACCGGCACGCCCTTCTCGGTGAAGCGGGCGATGAGGCCACGGCCGGGTGAGAGGTCAAAAGGCACGCCGGGAAGGAATCCGCTCCGCAGGCGAAGCACAACGGCGGACGTGCCCAGGCTGGGCTCGGTGCCGCCGACGTTGACATAGAGCACGATCGGACGCCCGCGTGCCTCGCGCCGGTAGAGTTCGAGACGCTCGGCAATCGACGCCTCGAGGCTCGCCGGACGCAGAGCGGTCACGCGCAGCGCAGACGCCGCAGCATCGCGGATCCGTTCCGCCATCGCGCGCCCTTCGGGATCCAGGTCGCGCGCCCGGTCGTCCGCGCCCCCCGTCGACACCGCCGCTGACGCCTGCCGGATCAGGTTCGCGCGAACGAGCCTGGTTTCCACCTCCGGCCACGTGAAACCGGGCTGATTGGCTCCCCATGTTGATGCGGTCACCGACGAGATCGCGACGAGGCTGGCATCGAGCGCCTGGCAGGCGGCCATGACCGCGAGATTGAGCGCGGGGAACGACCCGGAGAACCCGCCGGCGACCGCCGTGCCGTGCCGCACGCCGGCGCCGGCCATCCTGACGGTCAACTCCCGCGCCCAGGCCGGATTCGTGGAGATCTGCTTGGCCTCCAGGCTGCCGAGTGTCGTGACGAGCGGCGTCAGCTCGTCGCCAATCAGGCCGGAGGGATCGGGTGAGGCGAGCGGGTCGGTGACCATCCCCTCGGCGGTCTTCATCTCGCGCACGAAATCCTGCGCCTGCCGGACCAACTCCTCGGCCACGCTCGCTCTGGCTTCCAGATCGGCCGAGAGTCGAAGCGTCGAGGGCGCCGGACGGATGGCGAGCAGCGAGGAGACCGGCGCCGGGAGCACGCTGCGCGTGAGGGCCACGACACCGACTGCGACGCCGGCTGCGACCAGCCACCGGCGCGCTGCACGTCGTCCACCGGTTGTCGGCCGACTCCCGCTGTTGATGGTCATCTCATCCAATCCAGCCGGTGAGCAGTGCCAGCAACGCGCGTGTCAGCGCCGCGACGAGGAAGGTCATCCCGAACGTCGGCAGAAAACCCTGCACGAGGATCTGATTGGCGATGAGGCCCGGCACGATGAAGCCGATGGCCCGCAGGTCCAGCGGCTCCGGCGGCAGCGCGCGAAGGGTGACGGAAAGCAGCACGTTCAGCAGGAAGCCTGTGAGCACGGTGACGCCAAACCGCCGCCTGCCGTACAGGACGACAATCCTCGCGAAGCCAAGCTGGACAAGGGCGGCTGTGGCGACAGCGACAGCCCACGTTGCCAGCAGCCTCGACGGCTGGTTGAGATAGAGCGCCAGGTAGCCCGGGACGACAAGGCCCGCCGAGGCGAGCCCGCAGACCTCGGTGAGGATGAGGTTCAGCGCGATGCCGATGCCGAGGGCGAGTTCAACCACGGGGATGCGGCTCCTCCGTCAAAACCCTTCGTGTTGCCGCAGAACAGGACGCTCTTGACGCTGCTCGGTTCCGCGGCGAGCTGCGCCAGGGCACCGGGAAGCGCCTTCGACGCCACCCGCCGCAGAGGGCGGCTGCCGCGGCAGCTCCGTAGGGTCCGCCACAGCGTCAGGCTCGGTCGATCACCGGCCACCGCGAGGAACGCGGCCTGCCGGACGGTTCGGCTCTGAGCGGCGAAGCACCGGAGCCGGTCGGGCCGATCGGCGCGGTGGTTGTAGACCACGGCCAAGCCTGCCGTGTCCATGTCTGCCGCGAGCAGGTCGAGCGACTCCGGGTCGTTGGCGGCCGTGGCGTCGACGAACGGCACGGCACGTCCGCCCAGGTTCAGCGTGCCCGACCTCACCGCGCCGGGGTCAGGCCGTGCGGCCTCCAGTCCTCTCAGGGCGATTTCGTCCGCAATGCCCAGTTCCCGGGTCACGGCAAGTGTCAACGCACGATTCTGCTCCTGCCAGCGCAGCCCCGACGGGCCCGAGCCGCCCGCGGTGCCGCCGGACGCTGGAGCTGCTGCCGGGGGCGGCTCGTCGGGCACCACGATGAGCCTTGTGCCTGCCTGCCGGGCGCGGCGTTCGATGGCCGGCACGAGCGCTGACCCGCCCACGACGAGCACCCCGTTGCGCGGCGTCGTACCGGAGAGCGAAGCCGCGATCTCCTCGAGCGTGTCTCCCATGGCGTCGGTATGGTCGGTGCGCACGTTCGTGATGACGCCGATGGTCGACGCCAGCATGTCGCGTTCCGAGACAGCCTGCAGCTCTGGCCGGATCGCCATGCACTCGGCCACCAGCGCCCGCGCGCCCGATCGGTGCGCGCGCCGGAGCACCCACATCTGCTCCCGGATGCTGGCAGGGGCGCGGCGGCGGACCGGCTGCTCCGAGCCGTCAGGGAGCAGCAGCCGCGCCGCCGTCCCGGTGGTCTTCGCGACGGTGGGGATCCCGGCTTCGGTCAGCGCCCCCCAGATCAGGCGCGTGACGGTCGATTTGCCGCGCGTGCCGTTGACGTGAATCCGAATCGGCACGGCGCGCCGCGCCCGGTCGCGCGCGAGCCGCTCGATGGCCCCGAGCAGGAGCAGCACGCCGAGGCAGCCGAGGACGCCCTCGAGGACAGGCACAGGAATCACTCGGACGCTGCAGTCATTCTTCTCACCCGTCTACTGCGCCAGCAGCGCCAGAATGCCGGCGGCCAGCCACCAGGCGCCCACCACGCGGAACACCCAGAGCGTGTTGCGGATGCCCAGCATGAACAGGTTGTGAACCGGTACCGGGCACCTGATCGACTCGGCCGGCTTCCGTATGGATCGGTACGCCAGCGATACGGCGAGGACGGTGAAGGCCACGGTTGTCTTGAACTGCATCGTGACCGCCTCGGCCGAGAAGGCCTGGATGCCTCCTGCCACGAGCAGCGTGCCGACGATGAGAATCAACAGCGGGACGAAGATGCCCACGAACACCAGGCGCCGCGCGGTCTCCAGGAAGCTGAGGAAGCGACTGGCCAGCATCCGATGGTCCGGGCTGCACGCCGCCATCGTCCAGGTCTTCTTCCCGGAGGTGACCGCGAACTGCTGATCGGCAGCCGCGGCACCTGCGCACCACAGACAGCGATGCGTTGAATGCCGGGCCATCCACGATTCCGCAACGAAGCGGTGGCCCACCACCACGGCGACGCCTGCGACAATCGAGACGGCGGGGCCGAGCGGCTGCGAAAGCCACAGGTACAGCACCAGCGGGACACAGGCGAACAGCAGCACGCCCTGTGCGGTGGTCTTCGTCATGGCTTATCCGTTCCGGCGCGGGCGTCCGCGCTCGAGGCACCCTGCCAGCACGGCCGCCGGGTCACGAAACCGCGTGGCCAGGATCACCGCGGCGATGACGAACGGCTTGTGGCCGGCCTCGCGGTAGGTGTCGAGGCGAGACCGATCGAACACGCTCCGGCTGACCTCGCCCGCCGCGCAGCTGACGCCAGACACGTCCGCAGGCAGGCAGTGCATGTACAGCGCCCGCCCGTTGCGGGTCGTCCTCATCAACTCGTCGGTGCACTCCCAGGTCTTGAACCGGGCATTCGTCGCGAGGGCATCCCGCTCGAGGTCGGCAAGCCGGGCGGATTCCCCCGCCCGCAGCAGGCGCGTGCGCTCGCGCATGACGGCGGCGGGCGCCCAGCTCTTCGGGTAGACGACGTCCGCGTCGCGGAACGCCTCCGACATCGACGAGACCAGGGAGAAGGTTCCACCGCTTTCCGCCGCGAACCGGCGGGCGGCCCGGAGCGGCTCGTCAACCAGCTCGTACCCCTCGGGGTGCGCCAGGACTACCTCCATGCCGAAGCGCGTCAGCAGGGCCACGACGCCCTGGGGCACCGAGAGCGGCTTGCCGTAGCTCGGCGAGTACGCCCAGCTCATGGCGAGCTTGCGCCCTCTGAGCGCCTCCAGGCCGCCGAAATGGGAGGCCAGGTGCATGAGATCCGCCAGGCTCTGCGTCGGGTGGTCCAAGTCGCACTGGAGGTTCACGATCGCCGGACGCTGAGGCAGGACGCCCTGCAGCGAGCTCTCGCACAGCGAGGCGCCGACCTGACACATGTACTTGTGCCCCTCGCCGAGGAACATGTCGTCGCGGATGCCGATCACCTCGGTGAGGAAGCCGATCATCGCCGTCGTCTCGCGGACGGTTTCGCCGTGGGCGATCTGTGACGTCGACTCGTCGAGTTCCTCGGTCATCAGGCCGAGCAGGTTGCACCCGGCGCGGAACGCATACCGCGTGCGCGTGCTCTTGTCCCGGAAGATCGACAGCCCGAGGCCGGAGTCGAAGACCCGGGCGGAGATGCCGTCCCGGTAGAGGTCCTCCAGGATCCCGGCTGCCGAGAGCACCGACCGGATCGCCTGCTCCGGGTATTGCCAGGTGAGCAGGAAGTCCTTGTCGTACAGGCCGGACTCGAGTGAGGCGAGCGTCCCGATCTTCTCCCGCACGCTGTCAGTTGCCACTGCGCATTCCTCCGCCCGCGGCGCCGCTCGCGGCGACGCGCGGCGATCACCTACGCCTGCCGCTTCAGAGCCTCGGCCGCGAGACGCGGGAACACCGCATAGAAATGCGCGGCCTGCGTCAGGTCCTCGACCGGGCACTGGTCTTCCGGCGTGTGGGCGTGGATCTCGCTGCCGGGGCCGAATCCCACCGTCGGGACGCCGAACAGGCCGCGCGTCGCGACGCCGTTGGTCGAGAACACCCACTTTCCGACGGCGGGTGCCCGGCCCCGGGCCTGTGTCGCCGCTGCGACGGCGGCCGTGACAGCCGGATGGTCCTCGTCGAGCACCCAGGTTGGGAAGTACTTCCGTGTCGGGTACGTCAGGCCGGTGTACGACTCGCGCGCGTAGTCGAGCACGCTCACCGCAGCAGCGGCCTGCCGGACGCCGGAGAGCGCCTCGATCTCGGCCACGGCCGACTCCAGGGTCTCGCCGCCGGTCAGGCGCCGGTCCAGGTGAATCGTGCAGCTGTCGGCGACGGCGCACAACGACGGCGACGTCGATCGGATCTCGGCGATGGTCACGGATCCTCTGCCGAGGAACGGATCCGCGGTCGCCGCCAGCCGATCGTTGAGCCGCTCGATGTCTGCGACAATCGGGGCCATCCGGTAGATGGCGTTGACGCCGCGCTCGGGCGCGGAGCCGTGGCACGACCGCCCCTGGGTTCTGACCTCAATCTCCAGGCGACCGCGATGGCCGCGGTAGACGTCGAGGCTCGTGGCCTCGGTGATGACGACGATCTCCGGCCGCAGGATCTGCTCTCTCAGGAGGTACTGCCAGCACAAGCCGTCGCAGTCCTCCTCCATCACCGTGCCGGTGACCCACAACTGCACTCCCTCGAGGCCGAGTTCCCGTGCGATGGCGGCGCCGTAGACGGCAGCCGCGAGCCCGCCCTTCTGGTCCGAGGCCCCGCGGCCGTAGATGATGCCGTCCGCGTGGGCGCCGTCGTACGGGTCGACCCGCCAGGTGGACCGGTCGCCGACGCCGACCGTATCGACATGACCGTCCAGCGCGATGACCAGGGGTCCGGCGCCGACGCGGCCGAGGACGTTGCCGAGGCCGTCGATCCTGATCTCGTCGAAGCCGACCAACGCCATCTCAGCGGCGATGCGCTGCACGACCGCCTGCTCGCGTCCGCTCTCGGAGGGGATGGCAATCATGTCGCGGAGGAACCGGACCATGGCGTCGGTGTGGAGGCGCGCGAGCGCAGCGGCATCGGGCCGCGCGGCAGCAGTCATGCTGGCATCTCCCGTCGCGAACGTGGTTGACGTAGTTTACGCCAGAACCCCCCGGGGCCGCCGGGCACGCCCCGTGAGCCGGTGCCCCCCGTGCGCGCGGCGTGGTACAATTGTGCGTTTGTGGATAGGCCTGGCGGCCCTGCTGAGTCACCTATGCACCAGGACTGGATTGCGGTGCGCGGCGCCCGCGTCCATAACCTCAAGAACATCGACGTTGACATCCCGCGCGATCGGCTGGTGGTCATCACCGGCCTGTCCGGGTCGGGCAAGTCGTCGCTCGCCTTCGACACGCTCTACGCCGAGGGCCAGCGCCGGTACGTCGAGTCGCTCTCGGCCTACGCCCGGCAGTTCCTCGAGCAGATGGAGAAGCCCGACGTCGACCTGATCGACGGGCTGTCGCCCGCCATCTCCATCGAGCAGAAGACGACGGCGTCGAATCCCCGCTCGACCGTCGGGACGGTCACCGAGATCTACGACTACCTGCGGTTGCTGTTCGCCAACATCGGCGTGGCCCACTGCCCGCAGTGCGGGAGGCCGATCACCTCGCAGACCCTGGAGCAGATCGTCGAGCACGTCATGGCGCTCCCGCGCGAGGAACGGATCAACGTGCTGGCGCCGGTCGTCCGCGGGAGGAAGGGGGAGTTCCGCAAGGAGCTCGACGGCTACCGGCAGCGCGGCTTCACCCGCCTGCGGGTCGACGGGCAGTTGCGATCGCTGGAGGAGGAGATCCGGCTCGACCGGCGCCGGAACCACACCATCGAGGTCGTCGTGGATCGGCTGCTGGTGAGGCAAGGCATCGAGCGCCGGCTCACCGAATCGATCGAGATCGCCCTCAACCTGGCGGACGATGTCGTGATCATCAGCGGCCCTGACGAGCAGGACCATCTGTACTCGAGGCGGCTCGCGTGCGTCGCATGCGGCATCAGCGTGCCGGAGATGTCGCCGCGGGCCTTCTCGTTTAACTCGCCGCACGGCGCCTGTCCCGAATGCCAGGGGCTCGGAGCGGTCTACGATTTCGACGCGGCGCGGATCGTCCCCGACGGGACGCTGTCGCTGCTCCAGGGCGCCATCCATCCGTGGGCGCGGGGCGACGCCCGGCTCGTGCGCGAGGCGCTCGCCGCGCTCAGCCGCAACTTCGGCGTGGACCTGGCCGTGCCCTTCAATCGGCTGCCGAAGCGCCACCGCGATCTGCTGCTGTTCGGGCCCTCTGCCGCCGGCAACGGGCGGTCCGCAGGCATAGCCGGCGGAATGCCGGCGGCCGGTCCGACGCGCGGCAGGCACGCGCGCGACCCCTACGGAACGGGCTTCGAAGGGATCGTGCCGAACCTGAGGCGCCGCTTCGAGCAGGGCCCCTGGGTCGAGCAGGCGGACCTCGAGGTATACCGGTCGTTGCGGGCGTGTCCGGCCTGCGGAGGCGACCGCCTGAAGCCGCACAGCCGGGCCGTTCGGGTGAAGGGGCGGACGGTTGCCGAATTCGTCAACCTGCCGCTCGGCGATGCCCTGGAGGTGTTCGGCGCGCTGGATCTGACAGGCCGCGAGGAGCTGATTGCCGGCCGGATTGTCAGAGAGATCCTGGACCGGCTGCGGTTTCTCTGCGAGGTCGGCGTCGGGTACCTGACGCTGGGCCGCAGCGCCGCCACGTTGTCCGGCGGTGAAGGGCAGCGGATCCGGCTGGCGACGCAAATCGGCGCCAGCCTGCGCGGCGTGCTGTATGTGCTCGACGAGCCGTCAATCGGGCTCCACCAGCGTGACAACCGCCGGCTGCTCTCCACCCTCAAGCAGTTGCGCGATCTCGGCAACTCGGTCGTCGTCGTGGAGCACGACGAGGAGACCATCCGCACGGCGGACTACGTGATCGACCTGGGCCCCGGAGCCGGCGAGCACGGCGGGCACGTGATCTTCCAGGGGCCGCCGGCGGACCTGGTCCGCGACGGCGCCTCGTCGCTGACCGGGGAGTACCTGCGGGGCGACCGCGTCATCGAGATCCCGGCTGCCCGTCGCCAGCCGTCGCACGGGCATCTGATCATCCGCGGGGCGCGGGCGCACAACCTCAAGAACATCGACGTGGCAATCCCGCTCGGACTGCTGGTGGCGATCACCGGCGTGAGCGGATCGGGCAAGTCGACGCTGGTCAACGACATCCTGTACCGCGCGCTCGCTCGCCTCTTCTATCGGGCCGCCGACGAGCCCGGGCCCCACGACGGCATCGACGGGGTCGAGCTGGTCGACAAGGTGATCGAGATCGACCAGTCGCCGATTGGCCGCACGCCGCGATCGAATCCGGCGACCTACACGGGCCTGTTCACGTTCGTGCGCGAGCTGTTCGCCATGCTGCCCGACGCGAGGGCTCGAGGCTTCCGGCCCGGCCGCTTCTCCTTCAACGTCAAGGGCGGGCGCTGCGAGGCGTGCCAGGGCGACGGCGTGATGGCGATCGAGATGCACTTCCTGCCGGATGTGTACGTGACGTGCGAGGCCTGCAAAGGGCAGCGCTACAACCGCGAAACGCTCGAGGTGCAATACCGCGGCAAATCGATCGCCGACGTGCTCGACCTGAGCGTGGACCAGGCAGCCTCGCTGCTCGAGAACTTCCCCCCGATTGCCAACAAGCTGAGAACACTGCAGGAGGTGGGGCTGGGCTACATCAAGCTGGGCCAGTCCGCCACGACGTTGAGCGGCGGCGAGGCGCAGCGAGTCAAGTTGGGGAAGGAACTCTCGCGCCGCAGCACGGGTCGGACCCTGTACATTCTGGACGAGCCGACGACAGGACTGCATTTCGAGGACACCCGCCGGCTGCTCGACGTGCTCAACCGGCTGGTCGATCAGGGCAACACGGTGGTCGTCATCGAGCACAACCTGGACGTCGTCAAGGCGGCAGACCACGTCATCGATCTCGGACCGGAAGGCGGCGAGACGGGAGGCCGGGTGGTGGCGACGGGGACACCCGAGGAGCTGGCGGCAGCCCGCGGATCGTCGACGGGGCAGGTGCTGGCGGAGCTGTTCAGGCGTTCCAGGCTGCGCCTCGTGCGAACGGCTGCTGGCTGAGTGCGTGGTAAGATAGCCACATTTGAGGCGTAGGCACCTGTGGTTTGAAAGACACAAGCGGCGGAATCTGGTGGGATCTTAACGGCGATTTTTGTCATTAACTGTTGATTTATCAATCCCTTATAAGGAAGACCTCGGACTGAATCCTGCCGGTACAGGCCTTGCTAATTTCCCGTCGGCACGACATTCGTCCGCGGACAGGACCCTCATGGACGCACAGCGCACGCTTCGCAGGTCGGTTTCCTGCGCCGGCATCGGGCTTCACTCAGGTCGAAAAGTCACGCTCTCGCTCAAACCGGCGCCCGTCGATTCAGGGATCCGGTTTCGGCGCAGCGATCTGGACGGCCTGGAAATCCCGGCGTCCGTGTCGAACCTGACCGGCTTCCACTATGCGACGGGGCTCACGCGTGACGCCGCGTCGGTCGAAACGGTCGAGCATCTGCTTGCGGCGCTGGTCGGTCTGGGCATCGACAACGCCGTCGTGGAGCTGAACCACGCCGAGGTGCCGATCATGGACGGCAGCGCGTCGCCGTTCGTGTACCTCGTGCACGAGGCCGGCATCCGGACGCTGTCGGCGCCGCGGCGCTACCTGAAGATTCTTCGGCCGGTCCTGATGGGCAACGGCGGCAAGCGGATCGCGCTGTACCCGGCCGATCACTTCAAGGTGACCTACAGCATCAGCTTCGACCATCCGCTGCTGCGCCACCAGGCGCGCACGATGCACGTGACCGAGGCATCGTTCGCCGACGAGATCGCGCCGGCCCGCACCTTCGGCTTCCTGAAGGAGGTCGAGATGCTGCGCCAGCACGGCCTGGCGCAGGGCGGCTCGCTCGACAACGCGATTGTGCTCAACGAGACGGGGGTGCTCAACAATCCCCTTCGTTTCGACGACGAGTTCGTCCGCCACAAGATCCTCGACGCGATCGGGGATCTGGCGCTCCTGGGGTATCCGGTGATCGGGCATCTGGTCGCCCACCGGGGCGGTCATGCCCTCCACACGGCGCTGGCGGCACGCGTGCTCGAGCAGACCGACGCGTGGCGACTCGTCGACGGGGCGGCGCCCGAAGCGCTCCCGCTGACGTCGCCGGTCGCGGCGGAAAACCCGGCGCCGCTGCCGAGCTGACGAGCGCCCCGGTCCTGCCTACCTGCGGGCTTTTCTTCCCTTGACGGTCAGCCGTTTCATGAAGCCCGCCAGACGCTCGTTCTCGTACCGCACCGTGTTGTGGAAGAGGCTCTCCGCGAGGTAGTCCATGCGTTCCGAGTCGGTCATCTGGCCGATCAGGTGACGGATCTCACGCATGATGTCCTCGTAGGACCGTTCCAGCTCGTGACGGGCCGTGACCTCCTGGAACAGCGTCTCGATGACCGCCAGCAGGTCGCCGTCGAGGGGGATCGTGACGCCGGTCGTCGTTCTGATCGTGCGCATGATTACCCCCCGAAGCTCTTGAGCGCACCGGCTTCGGTCGGGTGCATCTCGAGGAAGTTGTGGGCGCCCGTCATCGTGAGCATCGTCTCCACCCGCTTCTGGACGCCCGCGAGCTTCAGCGAGCCGCCGGCGGCGGTCGCCTGACGGTAGAGATCCATCAGGCAGCCGATGCTGGCGCTGTCGACGTAATTCACGGCTGACAGGTCGATGAGCACCTTCCGCTCCCCGGCGGTGATGAGCCCGGTCACCGTGTTCGAGAACTCGGAGAGCATCGGGTACATCAGTCTGGCGTCGGCGACCCGAACGATCGCGACGGTGTTCGCGCGAGAGATGGTCAGGTTCATGCTTGGACTCCCGGTCAACGTTGGCGGCGCACGCCCGCGGCCCTGCCGGCGGGCCGGCGCGAGGCCCGTCGCTGCTCCGCCTGCCGGCGGAGCCTGGTCACCTGGCGGGCCAGTTCCTTGCGGCCCCGGTTGATACGAGACTTGACGGTCCCTTCCGGCAGCCGGAGGCGGTCGGCGATCTCCTGATACGACAGTTCCTGCAGATCCCTCAACAACACGGCGGTCCTGAGCGAGACCGGCAGGTCCCGGAGCGCCGCGCGCAGCAGGGTGGCGAGGTCCTGCTGCTCGAGGCGTGCGAGGGGCGTCAGGCCCGGTGAGGCCGGCGACAGATCGTCGGCGACCACGTCTCGGTCTATCGTCCGGCGCTCCTTCCTGGAACTTCGGTAGTAGTCGATGCACAGGTTGCGGCTGATGCTGATCAGCCACGTCTGGAAGTTCGCGCGGCGGTCGAAGGTGTGGAGCGCCTTGAAGATCTTCAGGAAGATGTCCTGCGTCAGGTCCTCGGCTTCGTCCTGCTTGCCGACGAACTTGTAGGCGACGTTGAAGACTTTCCGCCGGTGCTGCTGGACAATGGTCTCCCACGCCAGCTGGTCGCCTGCCAGACAGCGCTCGATGAGCGTGTCCGGCGTCTGAGGCGAGACCTGAGGGACAGGAGTGCTCATGGCGAGTCTCGGTGTCGGCGGGACCAGGGATGGTAACAGACGGTTTTTCGGGATGTCAAACCGGCACCGGTCGAGTAGAATCAGGCCGGCCGCTGTTGTCGCGGCGTCGGCGCAGTCCAGGACCCGACCCACCATGCCCGAGTCTCTCCCCGTCACCCACTTCCGGCGGGTGCAGTCCACGCTCGCGTGCGACGGTGTGCCGCTCTCGGCGATCGCCTCGCAGGCGGGCACGCCGGTCTACGTGTACAGCGCGGAGGCAATCCGAGGCGCGTACCGGCGTCTCGACGCCGCGCTGCAGGGCGCGCCTCACGCCATCCACTACGCGCTCAAGGCCAACTCATCGCTGGCGGTCCTGCGGCTGCTGCGCGCGCTGGGGAGCGGTGCGGACGCCAACTCGGTCGGCGAGATCGACGTCGCGCTCCGGGCCGGGTTCGCGCCGGCGGACATCGTCTTCTCGGGCGTGGGGAAGACCGGCGATGAGCTGGAACGCGCCGTGGCGCTGGGCGTCAAGGTGATCAACGCCGAGTCGCCGGGCGAGCTCGATCGGATCGACGCGGTCGCACGCGCGTGCGGCGTGCGCGCACGCGTGGCGATCCGCGTCAACCCGGATATCGACCCCCACTCTCACCGGCACATCTCGACCGGCCTGCGCGAAAGCCAGTTCGGGGTGCCGATCGAGCTCGTGCGGCCGCTGTTCCGCGACGTGGCGGGCCGGGCGGGCCTCACCCCCGTCGGGGTGCACGCCCACATCGGGTCCCAGATCATGTCGCTCGATCCGCTGGGCAGGACTGCCTCCGCGCTCGCGCGGCTCGCTCGGGAGCTTCGCGACGACGGAATCAGGCTGGAGCACGTGGATCTCGGCGGCGGTCTCGGGATTGCGTACGAGCAGGCGCCGGCGCCGACAGCCGAGGAGTACGCCGCCGCCGTCGTGCCCGCAATCCGCGATCTCGGCGTGACGCTGCTCATCGAGCCGGGCCGCGTGCTTGTCGGACCTGCCGGCGTGCTGGTCGCGCGCGTGGTCGACGTCAAGGCGGGCCCGCACGGAAAGCGGTTCGTCGTCCTCGACAGCGGGATGACGGAGCTGCTGCGGCCCGCCCTCTACGCCGCGTACCATCGGGTCGAGCCGGTGGCGCCGAGGCCAGGTCTCAGCGCGCCGTGCGACTACGTCGGTCCCCTGTGCGAGAGCAGCGACGTCGTCGGGAGAGACCGGCTGGCGTCGCCTCTCGAGGTGGGCGACCTGGTCGCCGTGTTCGACGCCGGTGCGTACGGGAGCACGATGGCGTCCACCTACAACCGCCGGCCGCTCGCGCCCGAGGTCCTCGTCGACGACGGGGACTGGCGCCTCGTCCGCCGGCGCCAGACGATCGCCGATCTCGTGGCGCTGGAGGTCTAGGGGAGCATGGCCGGCTGGTTGATCGCGTTCGAGGGGCTGGATCAGAGCGGCAAGGAAACGCAGGCGCGGCTGCTTCGCGCGCGGCTCGAGGCCGGCGGCCGCGAGGTTCGGATCTTCCCGTTTCCCGACTACGACACCGCCATCGGCGCCGAACTGGGACGCGCCCTGCGCGGCGAGCGGGACTACGGCGCCGACGTGATGCAGCTGCTCTACGTCGCCAACCGGTACGAGTGGGCGCCGGAGATCCGCCGTACGCTGGACGAGGGCCAGGTTGTGATCTGCGACCGCTACCTCGCATCGAGCGTCGCCTACGGCGAGTCTCAGGGGCTGGATCCCGGCTGGCTGCTGGAGATCCAGCGCTTCCTGCCGGTGCCCCATCTGACGATCCTCCTCGACATCGCGCCGGCGACCGCCGCTGCCCGCAAGGCGGCCGGCCGTGATCGCTACGAGCGCGATCTGGCGCTGCTCGAACGGGTGCGCGACAGCTATCGCCGCCAGGCCCGGCAGCCGGGTTGGGTCATGATCGACGGCGAGCGGTCGAGGCAGGAGGTGGGCGAGGAGGTTCAATCGGTCGCGTGCGGGCGACTCGCGCTGCTGTGAGCGCGCGAATCTCGCGCGCGCCTGCCGCCTTGAGGACCCGGGCGCACGCCTCGAGCGTGGCGCCGGTCGTTGTCACATCATCCACAAGGACAATCGTGAGACGGCGAACGGCCCGCTTCGCCGAGGCTGCCCGCCAGGCAGGCCAGCGAGGTCCCGCCAGGGCGAACGCATCCCTGACGTTCGCATGGCGGCGGGCGGCTGGCAGGTCGATCTGGGAGCCCGTCGCGCGCCGGCGCCGCAGCAGGTGGCGTACAGGCGGTCCGAGACGGCTTGCCAGCTCGGCAGCCTGATTGAAGCCCCGTGCTCGCCGGCGCCGCCAGTGCAGCGGCACCGGCACGACGCAGTCGCAGCCCGCCAGCACGTCGGCCCCGTACCGGCGCATCAGCGCCGAGAGCGGCGCGGCGATCGAGCGGCGCCGCTCGTACTTCATGGCGTGAATCACGGCGCGCATCGCCCCTTCGTAGGCCCCCACCGCCCGCCACCGGCTGATCACGCGCCGGCCGCGCCGGCACCGGGCGCAGACGCCGGCCCCGAGGCTCACAGACCTCCAGGATGGCAGCGCGTCGCCGCAGACATCGCAGAGCGGGGGAGTGAGCGGCCGGATGGAGGACCAGCACGCGGGACAGACAGGGCCGGCCGTCGGCGTCTCGAGGAGGCAGCAACACGCGGCGCAACGCGGCGCGACCAGGACGGCCAGCAGACCGTCAGCCGCCCGGCGCGCCGCGGCGATTACCCCTCCGGCGGCGGCCACGACGCCGCTGCTCCGGAAGAGGCGTTGCTGTCATGCCCGCGGAGCGTCAGCCGCGGCACGCTGCCCCACAAGCGATCGAGGGCGTAGAAGAGGCGGGTCTCCCGGTTGAAGACGTGCACGACGAAGTCGAAGCAGTCGATGAGGATCCACTCCGCGTGCTGGTACCCCTCGATGTGCGCCGGCTTGACGTGCGCGAGTTGCAGCGTCTCTTCGATGCTGTCCGCGATGGCCTTAACCTGGCGGGGATTCTGGCCCGAGCAGATCACGAAGTAGTCGGTGAATGCCCCCGCGTGACGCAGGTCAAGGACGACGACGTCGACCGCCTTCTTGTCGACGGCGGCGATGATGGCCCCTTGGACGGCCGGCGGCAGGTCCTGCACTCGAGACGGTTCTGAAGCGGCGCTGGGTCTGGTCATGCGTGTGCTCGGTACAGGCCGTGGCGGGCGATATACGCCTCGACTGCCGCAGGGACCATGCCCGCCACCGATTTGCCGTTCCGAATCCGAAAACGGATCTCCGTTGATGAGACGTCCGGAGTGTCGCGCTGGACAAGAAACACCGACGGGGCGGCTGCGGCTTCGCCCGGGTCGATGGCTGCCCGATCCGCCTCAACGGTACGCATGCGGGATGCCAGCGCTGGGAGCCGGGGGCGGAGCGCCGCCAAGGTCAACGTCGGCCGCGAGATAACCGCGAACTGGCACAAACCCAGCACGTCCGGGTAGTCGCGCCACGCGGCAATTTCCGCAAACGCGTCGCTGCCGACGATGAAAAAAAGCTCTGCGGCCGCGTACCCCTTCGCGTGCAGCCGCCTGAGCGTGGTGGCCGTAAACGACGGCGCCTCCGACGCGAGCTCGAGGTCGGAGGCCATGTAGCGGGGATGATCGGCAATCGCCAGCGCGGCCATGGCGAACCGGTGGTACCCCGACGCCACCGGTGCAGAGGTCCGATGCCCGGGGTGCTGGTCCGGCATGAACCAGACATGGTCGAGGCTGAGTGTCTCGCGAGCTGCCGCCGCGGCGGCAAGGTGGCCGGCGTGCACCGGGTCGAACGTTCCGCCGAGGATGCCGACGCGCCGCCGCAGGTTCATGGCCAGGGCTCCTCGGCCGGCTTTGCGGCGGCGGGCGCAGGAGCGTCGGCCGGCCCCGCTGTGAACCCGGTCTCCGCCGGCCGGCGCGCCTCGAGCTGTTCCCAGATCGCCTCGAGCAGCGCCGGCACGCCCGCGCCGGTCACCGCCGAGATGGCGAGGACGCGCAGCGAGAGCGTCGCAGACCGATCGCGCAGCGCCGCCAACCGCGTCGGGTCGTCCAGCGCATCGATCTTGTTGGCGACGACGATCTGGGGGCGGCGAACGAGCGAGGGATCGAACAGCTCCAGCTCGTGCCGCACGGTCTCCAGATCGTCAACGGGGTTCCGGCCCGACGCCGATGAAACATCGACGAGGTAGAGCAGGACACGCGTCCGTTCGATGTGGCGCAGGAAGTGGTGGCCCAGGCCGTGGCCGGCATGAGCGCCCTCAATCAGGCCCGGCACGTCGGCCACGACGAAACTGCGGTCCTCGCTGAGCGTGACCACGCCAAGGTGCGGCGTCAAGGTCGTGAAGGGATAATCGGCGATCTTGGGGCGCGCCGACGAGACGCGCGAAATCAGCGTGGACTTCCCGGCGTTCGGGAACCCGACCAGGCCGACGTCCGCGAGCAGCTTGAGCTGCAGGCGCAGGTGGCGCGCCTCGCCCGGCTCGCCGGGCTCCGCGCGCCTCGGGGCCCGGTTGGTCGAGGAGGCAAACCGCGCGTTGCCACGTCCCCCTCGGCCTCCGCGGGCGACGAGCACGCGCTGGCCGGTCTGCGTCAGGTCGGCGAGCAGCTGCGGGGGGAGGCTCGTGTCGGTCACCTCGTGGACCACGGTGCCCGCCGGCACCTCGAGCGTGAGGTCGCGGCCGTCATGCCCGGTCCGGTTGGATCCCTGACCGTGTGCTCCGCGCCTGGCGTGGAACTCGGGATGGAACCTGAAGTTCACCAGCGTGTTCAGGTGCGGACTGGCGGCGATCCACACGGAGCCGCCCCGGCCGCCGTCGCCGCCGTTCGGCCCGCCGCGCGGAACGAACTTCTCACGACGGAAGCTGACGCACCCGCGTCCTCCATCCCCGGCACTGACGCGGATGTCGACTTCGTCGACGAACATCGTGGGTGCTCAGTGACGCGCTCAGGACTCAGGTAACAGGAGTCAGGATTCGGGAGCCAGGAGTCAGGTCGGGCGACGCCCGATGCCTGATTCCCTGTGCCTCGCTCCTGACTCCTGAATCTTACTCGACAGGAAGGACGCTGATCATGCGGCCGTGGCTGCCGTGGTCCTCGAAACGGACCCGCCCGGTCACCTTGGCAAACAGCGTGTCGTCTTTCCCGAGGCCGACGTTCTGCCCCGGCCGGAAGCGGCGGCCCCGCTGGCGGACGAGAATCGATCCGCCGGAGACGAGATTGCCGTCGAAGCGCTTGACGCCGAGGCGCTGCGCGTTGCTGTCCCGGCCATTGCGCGAGCTGCCCTGTCCCTTCTTATGTGCCATGAATCTGCCTCACCGTGCCTGGACGGCGCGTCGCTACGCGATGATGTCGGTCACGCGGACGCGCGAGAGCTGGGTGCGGTGGCCAATGGTCTTCCGCATCCCCTTCCGCCGCTTCTTCTTGAAGACGCGAAGCTTCGGCCCTCGGGCGGGCGCTTCGATCACCCCCACGACCCTGGCGCTGACGACGTAGGGGGCTCCCGCCAGGATCTCCCCGCCGTCCCGGGCGACGAGCAGCACCTGATCGAAGCTGACCTCTGCGCCTGCCTCCCCCGCAAGGCGGTCGACGGTGACCGTCTCACCCGGGGTCATCCTAACCTGGTGTCCACCACATTGAACAATCGCGTACACGGGTGCCGCTCCTGTGACGTCGTCCACGCGGGCGCTCGACAGACACCACGACGGCCGGGCCCGCACGAATCGTTCAGTCTACCATGAAACGCGAGGGTCTGCCATCCCGTCGGCGCCCCGCGGCGTTACTTCAGCAGCACCCGCGAGCCGCGGACCTTCTGGCTGGACAGCGTGCCGAGAAAACCCGGGATCAGCCGGTCCATCAGCTCGAAGTAGGACGACAGCGCCGGCGTGTTCTGCTGCGGATTGTAGAGAATCTGCTCGCGGAACGTCTCCGAGTACAACGTGGCGCCGGTCCGCCCGTCGATGAAGATGAACTTCGGCCGAAGGATGAAGCCCTTACGCTCCATGTACGTCCGCACCGGAACCGTGACCCGCCGGCCGTACTGGTCGTACATCTCCTGCTCCCGCTGCACGTATCCGGCCTGAGAGTGCGGCGTGAAGAGGATCGTGCCGGTCACAATCAGCGGCCCCTGGTACTCCTCGCCGATCTTTTTCCAGTAGTCCACGTTGGCAAACACGTGGTCGTACGCTTCGAGGTCCTTCTCGTCTCGGATCCGCTGGGGTTCCGAAGCCTCCCGCCCCGGCGGGGCCTCTGCCTCTCGCTCCGCGGCGGCCGGCTCCGGCCCGCCGCCGACCTCGGTGAGCGACACCGCATCGGCCTCGATCACTCTGAGGTCCGACCTCGTGCGGAGCTGGCTGCGGAGAAGCCGGACCGTCTCCAGGTTCGTGTCAACGTCCTCGCTGCCGCCGGCGATGAACCCGATGATCAGGACGCGCTGGAACGGCGTGATGTCGAGCTTCGGCTGGATCGGCGTCTCAATCGGGATCTCGAAGTAGTTCGTACAGCCCGACGCCGCGAGCACGAGGGCAAGGCTAGCGAGGCGTTTGAGCAGTCCTGCGGTCATTAATCTCTCGGAAGAACTCGAAGTTCTGCTTGATAAACGCGTTCTTCGGATCGAGCTTCAGGGCGGTTTCGTAGGCCGCCTTGGCCTTGTCGAACAGGCCTTCGTGCTCGTAGGCAATCGCCAGGTTGTTGAAGGCCGCCGCATAGGTCGGGTCGAGCTCCACGGCCCGCTCCCACCGGTAGACCGCCTCCTTCCAGAGGCCCTTCTGGGCGACGCTGATGCCGAAGGCGACCTGCGCGCGTGCCTCGGAACGGTTCGATGCCGCGCCCGGCGCGGCCACGGCCGCAAGCAGCGACACGCACAGGATGACCCAGCGGATCTTGTACACCAGTTCAGACTCGGTACAGCCACTATAGCCTGTCAGGTGGCTCGCGGCAACCGGCCTTGCGCGGCTCGCATCGCTGCTCGAGGCCCTCCGCCCCGGCGTCGATCCGTCAGCTGACCCCGGTTGCGAGCCTGGCCTCCAGCGCCTATATTCCCGAGCAGGGCCCATCGATCCTCCCCGTTCGTCCCTCCTTCGGATCAGACGGGCTGGCGCTGTTCCGTACGCAGGCACGCTCATGTGTACGCTCGAGGAGATCGTCGCGCTGTCTCTGTGGTTCGGCGGGCCGCGCCGCCGGATCGCGGACGCCTTGCGCGCGCTCCCCGACAGCCCCTTCGAGGTGGTGGTGTCGGTGGCGGCTAGGGGACCGGACACCGGGGCCAGAATCGCGTCGTTGCGCCAGGCTGCCCGGCAGGCGCTCGACGCTGCCGGGCGCGCTCACATCGACGCGGTGGCATGGGGGGACCCCCGTTATCCCGCCCTGCTCGCGGCGATCCCCGATCCGCCGCTCGTCCTCTGGGTGCGCGGGGCGGTCGCGGCGCTGTCTCGCGCTTCGGTGGCCATTGTCGGCTCGCGCGCGGCGTCGCCCTACGGCCTCGAGGTGGCCGAGCGCCTGGCCGCCGATCTCGCCGCCGGCGGTTGGACGGTCGTGAGCGGTCTGGCGCGAGGAGTTGATTCGGCATCGCACAGAGGCGCTCTGGAGGCTGGCGGGCCGACGGTCGCCGTGCTGGGCTCGGGCCCGGACGTGGTGTACCCGCCCGAACACGCCGCCCTCGCCTCCGAGGTGGCGGCGCGCGGCGCGGTCGTGAGCGAGCTTGCGCCCGGGACCCCTCCCCGGTCGTTTCACTTCCCGCTGCGCAACCGGATCATCAGCGGCCTGTCCCGCGCCGTCGTGGTCGTTGAGGCGGCCGAGCGCAGCGGATCGCTCATCACGGCGGCGTGCGCGCTTGAACAGGGGCGCGAAGTGCTGGCGGTTCCCGGCTCAGTGCTGAACGGACGGCACGGGGGATGTCATGCGCTCGTGAAGGACGGGGCGACGCTGGTCGAGTCCGCCTTCGACATTCTTTCGGCCCTCAACGAGCTGCCGGGTCTGGACCCGCGTCAATCCAGCGATGTGCCCCCCGCTGATGCGGACCCGATTCTCCCGCTCATGCACGCCGGAGAGCCGTACGACTTGGACCAGCTGTGCGCGCTCGCCGGTGCCGATGCCGTGCGGCTGCTGGGCCGCCTGCTGGCGTTGGAACTCCGCGGCGCCGTCCGCCGGTTGAGCGGCGGCCGATTCGTCCGCTCAAAGGGTTCGTGCTAACGTAGCAGGGTCTGGGACACTGACCTCGGGGCCGAAGGGAAGATATGGCGAAAGCGCTGGTCGTCGTGGAGTCGCCTACCAAGGCGAAGACTATCAACAAGTACCTGGGCCGCGGTTACACCGTGGTCGCGTCGATGGGGCACATCCGTGATCTGCCGAAGAGCAAGCTCGGCGTCGATGTTGAACATGGCTTCGCTCCGGACTATCAGCCGATTGCCGGCCGGAAGAAGGTGATTCGCCAGCTGCGCGAGGCTGCGCAGACAGCCTCCGATGTGTTTATCGCCACCGACCCGGACCGCGAAGGCGAGGCCATCGGCTGGCACGTCGCCCAGGAGCTTGGCGGGCGGAAGCGGAAGTTCCACCGGCTCATGTTCAACGAGATCACACGCCGCGGCGTGCTGGAGGCGCTGAAACACCCTGGCGAGATAGACGCTCGCATAGTTGATGCCCAGCAGGCGCGCCGCGTGCTGGATCGCCTCGTGGGGTACACCGTCAGCCCGCTGCTGTGGGACAAGGTCCGCCGCGGCCTGAGCGCGGGGCGGGTCCAGTCGGTGGCGCTCAAGCTCATCTGCGACCGTGAGCGCGAGATCGAGGGGTTCCGGGCTGAGGAGTACTGGAACCTCTTCGCGCGTCTCGCGGCGGCGGTCCCGCCCGAGTTCGAAGCCAAGCTGATCCGCCAGGGCGCCGAGCCCGTCCGGGTCCGCACCGGCGAGGAAGCCGAGCGCCTCGTTGGGGTGCTCGAGGCGTTGCCGTTCACGGTCGGCGCCGTGGCCACCAAGGAACGGCGGCGTTCAGCGCCGCCGCCGTTTATCACGAGCAAGCTCCAGCAGCAGGCGCGGTTCCCCGTCAAGAAGACGATGATGATCGCGCAGCAGCTCTACGAAGGGATCGAGTTGCCGGGCGAGGGGGCGGTCGGCCTCATCACCTACATGCGGACCGACTCGACACGGGTGGCCGAAGAGGCCCTGACGGACGTTCGTGCGCAGATTGCCGCCACCTACGGTTCGGAGTTCGTCCCGGAGCGGCCCAACTACTTCCGGGCCAAGGCAGACGCGCAGGATGCGCATGAGGCGATTCGCCCGACGTCGATGGAGTACGAGCCCGAGGCGGTCAAGCCGTACCTGACGCCCGACCAGTACACGCTGTATCGCTTGATCTGGAACCGGTTCGTCGCATCTCAGATGGCGCCCGCGGTCTTCGACGAGACCATCGTCGAAATTGCCGCCGGCGAGTACCTGCTGCGCGTCAAAGGGTCGGTTCCCAGGTTCAGCGGATGGCTCGCGGTGTACGGCGGCGCTGCGGCGGAGGCAACGGACTCCACCCCGGCCTCCGGTCCGCCGCCGGCGGGAGACGCCGAAGAGGATGGCGCGTCCGGCGTGCTGCCGCCGCTCGAGAAGGGGCAGCGGCTCGAATTGAAGGGGCTGCGGCCCGACCAGCGGTTCACGCAGCCGCCGCCCCGCTACAGCGAGGCGACGCTGGTCAAGGAGCTCGAGGAGAACGGCATCGGGCGGCCCAGCACGTACGCCTCGATTCTGGGGACGCTGCAGGATCGGGCCTACGTGCAGAAGGTGCAAGGACGTTTCCGCCCCACCGCGCTCGGCGCCATCGTGACGGACCTGATCGTCCCGTTTTTCGACGACATCTTCGGCGTCAGCTACACGGCGAAGATGGAAGAACAGCTCGATGACATCGAAGCGGGGAAGAGCGGGTACCAAGACACGCTCAGCAGCTTCTACCGGCAGTTTAAGGTCGATCTCGAGCGGGCCGAGCGCGAGATGCAGAACCTCAAAGAGGGGATCGAGACGGGCGAGGTGTGCGAGCGGTGCGGGGCCGGGATGCTGAAGAAGATCGGGCGGTTCGGCCCGTTTCTGGCCTGCAGCCGGTACCCGGACTGCACGAACACCAAGGAGCTGGAGCCCCAGGAAGGCGCAGCGGCCGCACCGGAAGGCGCCGAGGCGTGCGAGAACTGCGGCCGGCCCATGGTCGTCAAGCGCGGCCGGTTCGGCCAATTCCTGGCGTGCTCGGGGTATCCCGAGTGCAAGACCACGCGCAAGCTGATCGCCACCAAGCAGGGCCTCGCCGCGGCCAAACCCGATCAGATCCTCGACGAGACCTGCCCGCAGTGCGGCGCCAAGCTGGTGCGGAAGCACGGACGGTTCGGCGAGTTTGTCGCCTGCAGCAGCTATCCTGCCTGCAAGTACGTGCAACTCAAGAAGACCGGCGTGGCCTGCCCGCTCGACGGCGGGGAGGTTGTGGAGCGCCGGTCGCGGCGGGGCAAGGTGTTCTTCGGGTGCAGCAACTATCCGGCCTGCGAATTCACCCTGTGGAACCGGCCGGTGGCCGAGTCCTGTCCCACGTGCGGGGCGACGTTCCTCGTGGAGAAGACCACCAAGCGGCACGGCCGTCAGCTGGTCTGCAACAACGAGGGCTGCGACTACGCGCGCGCGGTGGAGCCCGTGACGACCTGATCCAGGATTCGGGAATCGGGATTCGGGAGTCAGGGGCCGGCACGGCGTGCGAGACCGTGACGCCTGAGGGCGGGATTGTGACCCTGTATCCTGAATCCCGATTCCTGACGCCTGAATCCTGATTCCTGTCATGACGGTCCACATCATTGGCGGCGGCCTGGCCGGATGTGAGGCGGCGTGGCAAATCGCCTCGCGTGGCACCGCTGTCGTGCTGCACGAGATGCGGCCCGCAACTCCCACCGCAGTCCATCGGACCGACCGGCTCGGCGAGCTCGTCTGCAGCAACTCGCTGCGAAGCGACAAGCTCGACAACGCCGTGGGCCTGCTCAAGGCGGAGATGCGGCGCCTGGGGTCGCTGGTGCTGCGCTCCGCCGATGCCGTGCGGGTTCCGGCAGGCGCTGCCCTCGCGGTGGATCGCGAACGGTTCGCGGAGGCGGTGACCGCCGCGATCGAATCGCACCCGAACATCACGGTCGTGCGCGAGGAGATCTGCCGGGTCCCGCCGCCCGCCGCCGAGGGCTCACCGATTCTCGTCGCGACCGGTCCGCTGACCTCGCCTGCACTGGCCGCCGATCTCGCCCGCCTGGTGGGACAGGAGGTGCTGTCGTTCTACGACGCCGTCAGCCCGATCGTGCTGGCCGAGACCATCGACCGGACGCGGGTGTTCCGGGCATCGCGCTGGCAGCGGAGCCTGCGATCGCCGGGGCCGGCCGCCGAGACCCGGCAGCCGGGCGGGGCATCGGCCGACGAGGCCGCAGAGGACGAAGGCGACTACCTGAACTGCCCGCTGGACGAGGCGGAGTACCGTGCCTTCCACGAATCGCTGACGCACGCGGAGTCGGCTGCAGTGCACGACTTCGATCGGGCGGTGTTCTTCGAGGGGTGCCTGCCGATCGAGGTGATGGCCAGGCGCGGTCCCGAGACGCTGCGCTTCGGGCCGATGAAACCCGTGGGCCTGATCGACCCGCGCACGGGTCGCCGGCCGTTCGCGGTCGTACAGCTCCGCCAGGACGATCTGGCCGGTGATCATTTCAGCCTGGTGGGGTTTCAGACCCAGCTGACGCACGGAGCGCAGGCGCGCGTGCTGCGGCTCGTTCCCGGCCTAGCGAGTGCCGAGTTCGTGCGATACGGCATGATGCACCGCAACACGTACATCAACGCGCCGGCCGCCCTGACCGAGACGTGGCAGATCCGTCACCGCCCGGACGTGTTCGTGGCCGGCCAGCTGTCCGGCGTCGAGGGGTACGTGGAATCGACGGCCTCCGGGCTGCTCGCGGGCCTGCACGCGCTCGAGGTGGCGTCCGGGCGGACGCCCGTGCCCCCTCCGCGCACGACGGCCGCCGGCGCGCTCGCGTACTACGTGTCCCACGCGGATGCGCGCGCGTACCAGCCGACGAACGTGACCTTCGGGATCATCGCGCCGCTTGTGTCGATGAGCCCGCGCCTGCGTCGCGACCGGCTCGCGCGCAAGATGGCCTTGGCTGAACGGGCGCTCGCGAACCTGGCAGCGTGGCAGAACGGGCGTGGCTGGAGTCTGAGCTCATGACCACCCAGCTTCGCGCGTTCCTCGAGTTCCTTCGCCTCAACCGCAACGCGTCACCCCACACGGTGACGGCGTACGAGACCGACCTGTCGCAGTTGCTGGCCTTCCTCGCCTCCGCGCGCGGCGTGCGCCGCACCGACGTGCGCGTCGAGGCGATCGACCGGTACGCGATCCGGGGTTTCCTGGCGGATCTGCTGCGCCAGGGCCATTCGCGGGCCAGCGCGGCACGGAAGCTGGCGGCAATCCGGACGTTTATCCGCTACCTCAAGCGGGAGGGGGTGCTGGAGGAGGATCCCGGGCTGCTGGTGGCCACGCCCCGCCGCGAGGTCAAGATGCCGGCGCACCTGGACATCGACGAGATGGGGCGCCTGCTGGAGACGCCCGATGCCGACACGCCGCTCGGACGGCGCGACCGGGCCATCCTCGAGCTGTTCTACGCGTCCGGGCTGCGCCTGAGCGAGCTGGTGGGCCTGGATCTGGACGACCTGAATCTCGCGGCGCGGCTGGTGCGGGTGCTCGGCAAGGGGGGGAAGCAGCGGGTGGTGCCGTTCAACACCAGCGCGGCGGCTGCCGTGCGCAGGTACCTGAGCGACCGGGAGGCGCTGCGCGAGGCGGCGGTCGCGCCCGCGAGCCGGCCAGCGCGAGCACGCGCCGGAACCCTCGCAGGCCGGAGGCCGCGGCGGGACGCCGGCGGCGATCAACCGCTGTTTGTGAACTACAGGGGAGGCCGTCTCTCAACCCGCAGCGTCCACCGGCTGGTCCGGCACTACGTGGCGCTCTGCAGCACGCGGTGCGGCATCAGCCCGCACGCCCTCCGGCACTCGTTCGCGACGCACCTGCTCGAGCGCGGCGCCGATCTCCGGGCGATTCAGGAACTGCTGGGGCACGTCCGGCTGAGCACCACCCAGCGGTACACCCACGTGAACGCCGCGCAGCTGCTCTCGGTGTACCGCAGCGCGCACCCCAGGGCGCAGAAAGTGCCGCGCCCCGGCGATCGGTAGCCCCGCGCTCTTCGTGCGTCTCCGAGCCTGGGTCCCGTCCTACTCGGATTCAGCTGTCGCCGCGCGGCGGCCGCGGGGCAGCGGGATGCCCAGCGTCTTGATCTTGTAGTTCATCACGCGCGGGCTGATCGACAGCAGCTCGGCCGCGTCCTTCTGGATCCAGTTCGACATCTTGAGCGCTTCGATCAGCGCGCGGCGCTCGATGTCCTCGAGCGGCAGCCCCGCCGGGGGGATGCGAACGAGCGGCGGCGCTTCGCCGTCCGCCGTGGTGCTGATCGCCTCGCCCAGCCGCAGGTCGCCGGTGCCGATCGACGTCCCCTCGGTGAGCAGCATCGCCCGCTCGATGGCGTTCTCCAGCTCCCGGATGTTCCCCGGCCAGTTGTACCGCATCAGCATCTTCTCGGCGTCGGGCTCGATGCCGTCGATCTTCTTCTTGAGCTCGCCCGAGAACCGGCGGATGAAGAACGCCGTGAGCGCCGGAATGTCCTCCTTGCGTTCCCTGAGCGGAGGCATGTCGATCGAGACGACGTTGAGGCGGTAGTACAAGTCCTCGCGGAAATGACCGCTCGCCACCATGCCGGCGAGGTTGCGGTTTGACGCTGCGATCAGGCGCACGTCGACCTTCAGCGTGCGGGTGCCCCCGAGGCGCTCGAACTCGTGCTCCTGCAGCACCCGCAGGATCTTCGCCTGCGTGCTGGGGCTCATGTCGCCGACCTCGTCGAGAAACAGCGTGCCGCCGTCGGCCTGCTCGAACCGCCCGACGCGCTGCTTGTCGGCGCCGGTAAACGCCCCCTTCTCGTGGCCAAAGAGCTCCGACTCGAGCAGGTTCTCCTGCAGGGCGGCGCAGTTGACCCGCACGAAGTTGCGCGCGGCGCGCAGCGAGTTGTGGTGGATGGCGCCGGCGATCAACTCCTTGCCGGTGCCGGTCTCGCCCCGGATGAGCACGGTGGTGTTGCTCTTGGCGACCTTCCGCACAATCGCCAGCACGCGGGTCAGCGCGCCGCCGCTGCCGACGATGCGGTCGAAGTTGTAGATGTCCTGCGTCGTGTGCCGGAGGTAGTCGAGCTCGTGCTTCATGCGCCGAAGCTCGAGCGCCTTCTCGATCTTGACCTCCATCTCCTCGATCTCGAACGGCTTCTGGACGTAGTCGAACGCGCCGATCTTCATCGCCTCGACGGCGGTCGTCACCGATCCGAACGCGGTCATGAGAATCACGGCCGTCGACGGGTGCAGGCTCTTCGTCGTCCGCAGCACGTCGAGGCCGTCGCTGCCGCCCATCTTCAGGTCGGTGAGCACGACGTCGAAGTAGCTCTCGTGGAGTTTGGCAATGGCGGCGTTTCCGTTGGAGGCTTCGTCAACCTCGTGGCCCGCTTCCGTCAGGGCGCGCACAAGCCCCCGGCGCAGCGCGTCGTGATCGTCTGCGATGAGTATCCTTCCCATCGTCCTGTCCTCGCTCGTGCGCCCCGCCGCGCCTTACAGCCACGCCTGCGTGCCCGACACGGGCAGCGTGACAATGAACCGCGTGCCCTGGCCGGGAGCTGACGTGACGGCGATATGGCCGTCGTGGGCGTCCACGATCTTGCGCACGACGGCGAGCCCGAGGCCCGACCCCTGCGGCTTCGTCGTGAAGAACGGGTTGAAGATGCGCTCGACAACCTCGGGCGCGATGCCCGGACCGTCGTCACTGACCTCCACCACCACCATCGGCACCGCCGCCGGCGGGTTGCCGGCTTCAGGCGCCTGTCGCTCCGCCGCGCCGAGCGAGGCGGCGAGCGAAATCGTGCCCGAGCCGCCCAGCGCCTCGAGGGCGTTGATGACCAGGTTGCCGAACAGCTGGCACAGCTGGTCCTGGTCGCCTTGGATGAGCGGCAGCTGCTCCTCCACGTCGAGCGTGACCGTCACGTCGCGGCGCGCCACCTTCCGTTCGGCCATCGTCACCGCATCGTGCAGCACCTGCACGATCGACGTGTGCTCAACCTGCAGCCGCAGCGGCCGCACGAAGTCGAGGACTTCCTGGACGATCGCGTTCGCCTTCTTCGCCTCGCCGATGATGTCACCGATGAGCGCCTGCCCCTCGGTCGAGTCCGACAGCCGGCGCCGGAGCAGCCCGGCCATCACCTCGATGCCGGCGAGCGGGTTCTTGACCTCGTGCGCGATGGTGGCGGCCATCTCGCCCAACGACGCCAGCCGGTCCCGCAACCGGTCGCGCTCCTCCCGCTGCTCGACCAGCGTCAGGTCCTTGAAGAACAACGCCGCTCCCAGCGTCCGCCCGACGTCGTCGTGCACGTGGGAGAGGGTGTAGCCGATCATCTTCCCCGACGGCTTCAGCCTGAGCTCTGCCCGGTCCGGCAGGTGCGCGGCTTCGAACGCCCCCGCCAGGACGCGAACGATGTCCGGCCGTTCGCCGAGCACGTCCGCATAGCGCCGGCCCACATCGTCGGGTCGCGGCTCGAGGTCCAGAATCCGATAGGCCACCGTGTTCATGACGGCCAGCCGGCCGTCCGTCGTGATGGCCAGCACGCCGTTCCGCATGCCGTGGAACAGCTGGCGGAAGAACCCGTCGCCCACCGCGGGCGCGGCAACGGCCGGCGCCGGAGGGTGCGCCGGGATGGCGGGACCCGATGCCGACATGCCGGTGCGCACCCCTTCCAGTCGGGCGGCATCCGCCTTGCGCTCCGCACCCACACTGACTCCCCTCACAGGGGAATCATCGGCCCGAACGCCCGATTTCAATAGTGTAACTGGCCGCCTGTGCACGGGGACTCCTGCGATGCGAGCGTTCACGCAGCTCCTGGGGTGACCTTGGGGGCCAGACTGGGCAGTTGGAGTGACGGGCAAACCCCGTACCTGCGCCGCCGCCACGCGAAGGGGCGGCAGCCGGACGCCTTACGGGTGCCGCCGTCCGCAAGGGCGGCTCGACGATTACGGAACCGTCGTCGAGGTGAGATTCCTGGAATGGCCACGCAGCCGGTGGGCATGGGGCGCCGGCGAGATCCCGACTCGACCCTCGGCGGGGACTCTACGGCTCGGAGGTGTCCTCATCGCCGGCCGTCGCCACGAGCATTTCCCAGCGCTCCATGAGATCGCCGACCTCCCACATGAGCGCCTCGTGCCGCTCGATGATCGGCTGGGCGGCGGTGCGGTCGTCGTAGAAGCCTGGGGCGGCCATTGATGCCTCGATGTCCTTGATGGCCCGTTCACGATCGGCAATGCGGCTCTCGAGATCCGCAATGCGGCGCTGACGCTCGGCGATCGCCCGCTCGCGGCGTCGGCTCTCGGCCGCGACGCGCTTGCGCAGGTCCCGGTCGCCACGCGACGGTGGGGCAGCGGCTGTGTGCCCGGTGCCCCGCGGCGGGTGAGCGGGCGCGTGGGCGGCGCGGCGCGCCCGGGCGGAGGCGGGCGACGGCTCGGAGCGCGACCCCCTGCCGGCGGCCACCTGTGCCGGTGCGCCCTCGGCGTGCTGTTTGTGCCAGTGGAACTCCTCGTAGTTGCCGGGGTAGACGTGCGCCTCCCCTCCGCCAATCTCGACGATCCGCGTGGCCAGGCGGTCGACGAAGTACCGATCGTGCGAGACGAAGACCAGCGTGCCGCCGTAGTCCGCGAGCGCCTCCAGCAGCACGTCCTTCGAGTCGAGGTCCAGGTGGTTGGTCGGCTCGTCGAGCAGCATCGTATTCGACGGCCGCAGAAGCATCCGCGCCACAGCCAGCCTCGTCCGCTCGCCGCCCGACAGCACCCGGACCGGCTTGTAGACGTCGTCTCCGGAGAAGAGGAACCCCCCGAGGATGTCGCGGATTGCCGGGATCATGTGGTTCGGCGATCCGGATGCGAGCGTTTCGTACACCGTGAGGCCGGGGTTGAGGCGGTTCGCCTCGTCTTGCGCGAAGTACTGCAGGACGACCTGGTGGCCCTCGTGCCGCGACCCGCCGTCGGGCGGCTCCACGCCGGACAGCAGGCGCATGAGGGTCGACTTGCCGGCGCCGTTCGGTCCCACAAGCGCGATACGGTCTCCCCGCTCGATGTGCATGTCAACGTGCTTGAAGACGATGAGGTCGCCGTAGGCTTTGCGGGCCCCGCGCAACTCGAAGACCACGCGGCCGCTCTTGACGCTGGCGGGGAACTTGAAGTGCACCCGTTTGCGTGCCGGCGGCACGTCGATCGGCGTGATCTTCTCCAGCATCTTGATCCGGCTCTGGACCTGAGCCGCTTTGGTGGCCTGGTACCGGAACCGATCAATAAACATCCGCATCCGCGCGACTTCTTCGTCCTGCCGTCGTTTCGCCTCGCGCAGCCGGTCGAGCCTCGCCTGGCTCTCGACGAGGTAGTGGCTGTAGTTGCCCGGGTAGTCGGTCAGCGTCTTGAGGTTGACCTCGGTGATGCGTGTCGCGACCGAATCGAGGAAAAACCGATCGTGGGAGACGAGGATCACCGCGTGGGGATAGTCGGTCAAGTAGCTTTCAAGCCAGTTCCGGGCGTCAAGGTCGAGATGGTTGGTCGGTTCGTCGAGCAGGAGCAGATCCGGTCGCGCCAGCAGCAGTTTGCCGAGCGCCAGCCGCATCTGCCAGCCTCCCGACAACGTGTCCGTCTGCCGGCCGAGGTCGGTCTGGCTGAAGCCGAGGCCCGCGAGCACTGTCTGGATCCGCAGGTCGATGCTGTAGCCGTCTTGCAGCCGAAACTGGTCCTGGAGGTCGCTGTACCGGGCGAGCATCGCCTCGTGCTCGACGGGGGGGATGGCAGGATCACCGAGCCGCGCTTCGATCTCGTGCATCTCGTCCCGCAGCGCCAGCAACGGCTGAAAGGCCGCTGCCGCCTCCTCAGACACGGTCCGCCCCGAATGGGTCAGGCCGTCCTGCGGCAGGAAGCCCACCCGGAGGCCGGACGGCTTGACGATCTCCCCGCGATCCGGCTCCTCGAGACCGGCCAGAATCCGCAGGAGCGTCGTCTTGCCCGCGCCGTTCGGACCGCAGAGGCCGACTCGCTCCCGCTCGGAGATCTGCCAGGTGACCTCTTCAAAGAGGATCCGGTCGCCGAAGCCCTTGGAGAGGGTTGCCAGCTGGATCATGTGCCAAACACAAGATGTTAGCACGCGCCGCCGATGGGGCTGCTCTCCAGCAGGCCCCGCGGGCAGACTGGCAGGGCCCGTCGCGCGGTGGCTATACTGAAGGAGCCGACTCTTTGAGCCGGCCGGGCGTCTAACGGAATAGAACGCAGAACACAGAGGGACGGTCCACCGGGAGGGGGGCGTCTGAAAGGGCTCGTTGGGCTTGACGGCGCGGCCAGCGATGAGGAGCTGGTCGCCCGGTGTCTCGACGGGGATACCGCATGCTTCAACCAGCTGATCGTGCGCTGGGAACGGCCGATCTATGCCCTGGCGTACCGTCTGCTCGGCCACGAAGATGACGCCAGGGACGTCTGCCAGGACACGTTCCTTCGCGCCTTTCGGGCGCTTCCCGGCTTCAAAGGGCAGGCCAAGTTCTCGTCGTGGTTGTACCGGATTGCGCTCAACCTCTGCCGTGACTGGGTGCGGCGCCGGCGGCGGACGCCCATCGTGCCCGCGCCCGACGGCGTGGAGTTGGCCGAGCTGAAGGCCAGCGTCGAACCCTCCGAGCCGATCGAAGACGTCCTGTCCAGGCAGCAGCTCAGTCGGGACGTGGCCAGAGCGATGAAGCAGTTGACGGCTGATCAGCGGGCGGCCGTGATCCTCAAGGAGTATCACGGCCTGACATTTCAGGAGATCGCGGACCTGCTGGGGTGCCCGCTCAGCACGGTGAAGACCCGTCTGTACCAGGGGTTGGCGGTTTTGCGGCGGGAGCTCGAGCGCAGCTCGGTTGCTCCGGCGGCAGCCTCGAGGACGTAGATGCCATGAGCCAGCTACACATCTGCGGGGACAAAGACGCGCTTGTGTCCTACCTCTACGAAGAGGTCGATCCGATCGAGCGGCAACGCGTCGCGGAGCACCTGGCGGGGTGCCAGGCCTGCCGAACCGAGCTGGAAGAGCTCACCTCCGTGCGACAGGCGCTCGCGGGCTGGACGCCACCCGCGCGGGCGCTGGCCTTCCGCCTGGTGCAGGCGGGCGAGGCCGAGGAGGTCACGCGGCGGTCCTGGTGGCACGTGCCGGCGTGGGCACAGGTCGCCGCCGCTGTGCTCGTGATGGGCGTTGCGGCGGCCGTGGCCCATGTCGAAGTTCGATTCGGCTCGGGCGGCGTGACGATTCGCACGGGATGGCAGCAGGCTGCGGCGCCGGCGCAGCCGGCGGCGGCCGCAGACCCCGTCCGCGGCGCGCAGCCGTGGGCGGCGGATCTGGCCGCGCTCGAGCGGCGTCTGCACGCGCAGGGCGAGGCGGGGCGTGTCGTGACGGCGGGCCAGCCGGCGGCGGAGGCCGGGCGGGCGGCGCCTGTCACCCAGGATCAGGTGCGCGCCATCGTGCGGGCCGCGCTGGCCGACAGCGAGCAGCGCCAGCAGCGCGAGCTGGCCTTGCGGGTGGCGCAGGTGCAGCGTGACTTTGAGGGCCAACGCCGGGCCGATCTGGTCCGGATTGAGGAGAGCTTCGGGCAGCTTGGCGGGTGGACCGGGGCTGAGGTCTCACGCCAGCGCGACATGTTGAACTACCTGCTCCGGGTCAATTCGCAGCCGATCAAGTAGGAGTCGGTGTTCACGAGCTGGGGAGGGCGTGCCGTGAGGGTTCAACGATTGGTGGCAGGTGCCGGGGCGGCACTCTGGATGGTGGCGGGGACGGCCGCGCCGGCGCGGTCACAGGCTCAGCCGCTGCTGCGGCCGAGCCCGCAGGTGACCGAACAGGCGCAGGCTCGGTACCAGATCACGGTCATGGAGGCCGTGCTGGAGCGGGCCGTCGAGAATGCCGCGCGCGTCATGAACCGCCAGGTGCAGCCGCTCACGCCGAACCTGTTCATGTTCGGCTCGGTGGCGCGCGCGCGCGGGTTCCGCCTGGACAGCTACGGCGTCTTCTTCGACGTCGAGGTTCCGATGGTGAGGCAGAGCCTGGCCTGGTCGATCCAGGTCACCGGGCCGCCGGCCGAGGCGATCGCATCGCTGCGCGAACACGTCCGTTCGTTGCCCAATTCGCCCGAGCGGCAGCAGCTCGACCTCGCGCTCCGGCAGATCGAGGTCCAGTTCCCGGCGCGCCAGGCCGCCCGCTCCAGCCAGAGCGATGCGGAGCCGACCGCCCAGGTCATCCAGCCGATCGATCCGAGCGAGGCGTACACGAACGCGGTGACCGCGGCGCTCATGGACGCGATGCTCGACTACAGCGGCCCGCTCAGGGTCGGTGCCGACGAGTGGCTCACCGTCGCGGCCCGCGATTACGAAGGACAGCGGGGGCTGGATGCCGACGTCTCCGCCGATCTGCTGACGATTGTCATGCGCATCAAGGGCAGCGACCTGGCGGCCTTCTGGACGACCCGGCTGACCCGCGACGAGGCGCGGAAACGGATCGAGGTGAAGGAGTTCTGAACTACAATGCGGTCATGTGCGCCCGACGTCCTCGGCTGACCGTCATCGTTGCTGCGCTTGCCGCCGCCGCAATCCTCACGCCCGCGTGCGGTGGTCCTGCCGTGCCCCTCGATCAGGTGCTGAAGGTGAGCGACGTCGTGACCGGCTGGTACGACGCCGGCATCGTCGAGGGGGACAAGAACAAGCTGGTGCCGAGCATCTCCTTCAGGGTGACCAACGTCGGCCTCGAGAAGGTGTCGAGCGTGTACGTCACCCTCTCGTTCCGCCAGGTCGGCGATCCGCAGGAGTGGGGATCGGCGTATGTGAAGGCTGTCGGCCCCGAAGGCCTTCAAGGCGGAGCCAGCACGCAGCCGATCGTCGTGCGGTCGACGTTCGGCTATAAGGCGCCGCAGCCGCGCCTGCAGATGCTCCAGAATTCCGGGTTCAAGGACGCCCAGGTCTCCCTCTTCGCCAAGTCCGGGGCGGCGGCCCCGGTGAAGATTGGCGAATACAAGATCGATCGGCAGCTGCTGACGCGGTAGCGGCAGGCGTCTGGTCAGCCGTCCTTGCGGCGCAGCGGCACGAACCGCACCGGGATGATGTGCTCGGTGTGCGTCCGGCCGCTCGCGTCCTTCTGAATCACTACCAGTTCCTGCACGGCGTACACCTCGCCCACGGGAATGACCAGCAGCCCCCCCGGCTTGAGCTGGGCCACGAGGGCCGGCGGCACGTGGTCGGGAGCCGCCGTGACGAGGATCAGATCGAAGGGCGCGTGTTCAGGCCAGCCGCCGTACCCGTCGCCGACGCGGGAGACGACGTTCGTGTAGCCGAGTGCCGCGAGGCGTCGCCGCGCGTCGTTGGCGAGCGGCTCCTCGATCTCGATGGTGAACACCTCGGCCACGAGCGCCGACAGCACGGCCGCCTGGTACCCGGAGCCGGTACCGATCTCGAGCGCCCGATCGGTCGGCTTCGGCTTCGCCAGCTGCGTCATCAGCGCGACGATGTACGGCTGCGAGATGGTCTGGCCGTGGCCGATGGGGAGCGGGCGATCGTCGTACGCCGATTCCCGCTCCTCCGGCGGCACGAACTGGTGGCGCGGAACCTTCCGCATCGCGGCCAGCACGCGCGGATCGGCGACGTCCCGGGACGCGATCTGCTCTGCGACCATCCGCTCGCGAGCGGCCTGGTATCTGTCGGGAGCCGGCTGAGCGTCGGCAACGCCTGGGAACCGCGGGGGCCAGGCGAGCAGAGCCAGCAGCAGCGTCAGCATCTCGATCCGAATCAAGGTGTCCATGGCGTCCTTCCTGCGCGAAAAAGCCGGCGGAGACGAAAAACACCTTGCCGCAGCCGCAACTATCAACGCATATAATGCGCTGAATGTCTACCGACCGACTTCCCCAAACACTCGAACGCCGCCTCGGTCCCTTTGACGCGGCTGCCATTGTCATCGCGAACGTCATCGGCGTCGGCATCTTCATCACGCCAGGCACCATCGCGTCGGCGGTTCCGCATCCCGTGTGGATCATCGGCGTGTGGCTCGCCGGCGGCCTGCTCGCTTTGGCCGGGGCGGTCGCCTACGCGGAGCTCGCGACCTTGCGGCCGCGCTCGGGCGGCGAGTACGTGTACCTGCGAGAGGGCTTCGGCGGCCTCGCCGCCTTCCTCACTGGCTGGACGTCGTTCGTCGCCGGCTTTGCCGGTGCGATCGCCGCGGCGGCCCTGGGGGTCGGCAGCTACCTGGGACGGTTCCTTCCCGCCGCCGGGGATCCGACACCGCTCGTGGCCATTCCGATTGGACCGCTGGGCATCGTCGTGTCACGTCAATCGCTCGTCGCGCTGACGGCCATCGTGGGGCTCGGCTACGTTCACATGCGCGGCCTGGGCCCCGGGCGACTGGTGCAGAATGCGCTGGCCGGCATGAAGGTCTGCGCGCTCACGGTTTTTGTTGCGGCCGGCCTGTCGCTCGGCGACGGCTCGATGACGCACCTCACCGCCGCCGCCCCGGCGGCGGCGATCACCTGGAACGGCGTCGCGTTCGCGATGCTGCTCGTGATGTTTACCTACAGCGGGTGGAACGCCGCGTCGTACGTCGCAGAGGAGATCCGCAACCCCGGCCGCAACGTGCCGATCGCGCTGGCCGTTGGCACCGGCGTGGTGGTGCTGCTGTACCTGGGCCTGAACCTGCTCTACGTTTACGCGCTGCCGGTGGGCGACATCGTCACGCTGAACGCGACGCCGGGCGCGTCGCCGGTGGCCAACGCGGCAGCCGAACGCCTGCTGGGCCCCGTCGCCTCCTCGCTGCTGGGCGGCCTGGCCGTTCTCATCCTCCTGAGCTCGATGAGCGCGATGACGGTGGCCGGCCCACGCGTCTACTACGCCATGGCGCAGGACCACGTCTTCTTCCGGAGTGCGGCCAGCGTCCACCCGCGGTACCACACCCCGTGGGTCGCGATCACGGCGCAGGCGGCCTGGAGCAGCGTGCTCGTGATCGTGAACTGGGCCGATCCCTCGACACCCGGCCGCTATACGCCGGTGGATCTGCCCGGATACACGGGCTTCGCGGTCCTCCTGTTCTCGGGTTTCGCGGTGAGCACGCTGTTCGTGCTGCGGTCGCGCTATCCCAACGAGCCGCGGCCCTTCCGCGCCTGGGGCTACCCGATCGCTCCGGCCGTCTTCACGTTGGCCTCACTGGCGATCATGGTGTTCTCGTTCCGCGACAGCAGCCCCAGCGCCTTCCTCGGCATGCGGCGGGAGTCGCTCTGGGGGCTGCTCATCATGCTGGCGGGGATTCCGATCTACCTGGTCGCGCGCCGGCATGACCACTCGAAGGAGGCACACCGGCCAGCGCCGCCAGCGTGACCAGGGCTAGGGTCCCGTCGGCCGCGGCAAACGCGAGCAACGCCGCAGGCGAGCCGCGGAACACGTAATCGGCGACGAACACCGCGGCTCCGGCTCCCTTGAGAAGCGGCCCCATGATCCACAGGTAGGCACGGTAGCGCACGGGATCGCGCCACGGCAGGACGTACCCCACGCCGACGGCCAGCAGGAACAGGCCGTTGAGATCGGCGTGAATCGGAGGCAGGGGCGGCGGCGATCCCGTCAGCCGCGCCAGCGTGTCGCGCCCCGCGAGCAGCAGGCCTCCCAGCAGGAGGTCGTAGATGCCGGAGATGGCCGCCACGAGCGACAGCATGTGGTGACCTCTGACGCCGAACGGGCGGCGCTCCATCAGGACGCGGCGGCGTACAGGACAAGGCCCAGAAGTGACCGGCAGCCCGGCCCTCTGGGCCTGCGCGTCGACGACCAGCAGCGGGGACGCTGTCAGCTCGGTCCGCGGCGTCAGCGGATCGGCTGGACGCCCGCTGCGAGTTCCCCGCGATACGTGATCACCTGGCCCGGCTGCAGCCTCACCTCGAAGACAATCGGTTCGGCGCCCGGCGCGCGGATCTCGATCCTGTGCGAAACACCGGCGTTCGGGTCCGCGCTCAGCGTCAACTCCTGGAAGATGCCGTCGAAGTCGTCCACGACGCCCACGTAGTAGCCGTCGACATAGACTTCAGCGTTTCTCGGCTTGACCTTCAGCTTGAGGCTGCCGGTGTAGTACCACTGCGATGCGCTCCCCGCAGCCGGGTAGCCTGCCGCGTAGCCGGGAGACCCCCACCCGTAGCCTGCGTACCCGAGGCCGCCGCCCCAGCCAAAGTACGGGCTGTAGTAGAGGGATCCAAGGCCGTAGCCCCAGCCCCAACCGAGCCCCCAGTCGCAGCCCCAGTAGCCGGGATAGCAGCCGTAGTAGCTGTCGTAGAGGCCTCCGTAGAAGCCGGAATAGCCGGGGTAAGGGTTGTAGTAGCCGCCGTAGTACCCACCGAGGTAAGGCACGTCGTTCGGCCTGCCGCCTGTGCCAGGCACGCTTCCACGCGGAACGGCCTGTCCTGTGACCGGCCGGTCGCCCCGGGGCCGGCTCTCGGCGGGCACAGCCTGGCCGGCCGTGTCGCTGCCTGTTTCGCGCCGAGCGCCGCGGGCGGATTCGATGCCAGGCGATGAACGAGTACCGCCGCTGGGTGCGCCGAGAGAAGGTCCCGGCGAACCTGAACCGCCGCCGGACCCGCCGGACGAGCCACCGACGGCACTGCCGCCACCAGAGCCCCCGGTGCGCGGCACCGCGACACTGCCTCCGCCGCCGCCACCGGAGCCGCCGCCGGACCCGCCGGATGAGCCCCCTGGCCGCCCTCTTCCCTGCGCGGCTGCCGGCACGGCCAGCGCCAGACTGAGACCAAGCGCGACGACCACGAATGAGAGGTTACGAGCTGGTGATGTCATGACCGACCCCCGCCCGGGCGCTTGCCCGACGCTGTCAGCCGCGGCGTCGGGCGCGACCCGGATCCCTACCCGACGGACTGCAACAGGCTTGCCAGCACCACTCAGGCGATCTGAGACTAATCTACGCCCTTTTTCCGCGCTACGCCACTCATCGACAAAGCGCTGTCATCGTGGCAGGGCAGGCTGTCCCGTTTTCTTGACACCCTTTTCAGGGGTCCGCTAGACTGCCTGGAGTCCGCCGATGCGGCGGACTCCCGCAACGTGCGGAGCCGGGAGCCGCCCGCCAGTACCGGGTGCGCCCCTGCCCGTTTTGTGTGCCCGGGCCGGCGGCGGTCCGCGCTCCGGGCCGTTCACCAGCCTGCCGATGATTCACAGCACGACGATCCTCGCGGTGCGTCACCACGACCGGGCCGTCCTGGCCGGTGACGGCCAGGTGACGCTCGGCGATACGGTCGTCAAGCAGAGCGCCCGGAAGATCCGGCGGCTGTACGGCGACAAGATCCTGGCGGGGTTTGCCGGATCAGCTGCCGACTCGTTCGCGCTGTTCGCGCGGTTCGAGGCGAAGCTCGAGCAGTACCGCGGCAACCTCGAGCGATCGGCGGTCGAGCTGGCCCGCGACTGGCGCACCGATCGCGTGCTCCGGCGGCTGGAGGCGATGCTTATCGCGCTCGACAAGACGTCGACGTTTCTGCTGTCGGGCAATGGCGACCTGATCGAGCCGGACGATGGGATTGTCGCGATCGGATCCGGCGGGGCGTACGCCTTGGCGGCCGCGCGGGCGCTCGCGCGGGTCTCGACACTGGACGCCAGGGCCATCGCGGAGACGGCCATGGCCGTGGCCGCGGACATCTGCATCTACTCCAACCATACCATCACGATCGAGGAACTCTGACCGGTTCCAGTTGGCCGTATGCCTATTGTCCTTCCGGAGTCGTCCGCATCGGCTGCCACGTCGCTGACGCCCCGCCAGATCGTCGCGGAGCTCGACCGGTACGTGGTCGGGCAGCACCGCGCCAAGCGGGCGGTGGCGATCGCCCTCCGCAACCGGATCCGCCGGCAGCAGCTGCCGGCCGAGATGGCCGAGGAGGTTGCGCCGAAGAACATCCTGATGATCGGCCCGACGGGGGTGGGCAAGACCGAGATCGCGCGCCGTCTTGCGCGCCTGACCCAGTCGCCGTTCGTGAAGGTGGAGGCGTCGAAGTTCACCGAGGTCGGCTACGTCGGCAAGGATGTCGAGTCGATGGTGCGCGATCTGGTCGAGCTGGCCGTGGACATGGTGCGCGAGGAACGTGTGGCGGAGGTCCGGCACAAGGCCGCACAGAACGCCGAGGAGCGGCTGCTCGATATCCTGCTGCCGCCGCCGCACGGACTCGTGTCGGGTGTGGACGCCCCCGACGGCGGCCCGCCGCCCGGCGAGACGCGCGAGAAGCTGCGAGCCCAGCTGCGCGAGGGCCGGCTCGACAATCGGCCGGTCGAGATTGACGTCCGGGAACGGTCGATGCCGTCGTTCGAGATCATCGCCGGGTCGTCGATCGAGGAAGTCGACATCAACATCAAGGATATGCTGCCGGGCCTCTTCCAGGGCCGCACCCGGAAGCGACGCCTGAAGGTGCCCGAGGCGCTCGAGTACCTGATCCAGGAGGAGCAGCAGAAGCTCATCGACATGGACAGCGTGTCGCACTCCGCGGTCGAGCGCGTCGAGCAGACGGGCATCATCTTCATCGACGAGATTGACAAGATCGCCGGCCGCGAGGGCAGTCATGGTCCGGACGTCAGTCGCGAGGGGGTCCAGCGCGACATCCTCCCGATTGTCGAGGGCACGACGGTCAACACCAAGCACGGCATGGTTCGCACGGACCACGTGCTGTTCATCGCGGCCGGGGCGTTTCACGTGTCGAAACCCTCCGACCTCATCCCGGAGCTCCAGGGCCGGTTTCCGATTCGAGTCGAGCTCGAGCCGCTGGGCAAGGCCGAGTTCGTCCGCATCCTGACCGAGCCGCGCAACGCGCTGGTCAAGCAGTACACGGCGCTGCTCGAGACCGAGGGGATTCTCATCGAGTTTCTGCCGGACGCTGTCGACCGGATCGCGGAGCTGGCCACCATCGTCAACGACCGCACCGAGAACATCGGCGCGCGGCGGCTGCACACCGTGATGGAACGCCTGCTCGACGACGTGTCGTTCGACGCGCCCGACCTGGTCGAGAAGTCCATTACCATTGATGCGGCCTACGTTGACCGCATGCTCGCGGACATCGTGAAGAACGAGGACCTCTCCCGTTACATCCTGTGAGACTGCCCGGCTGGCTGGTTCACCGACGTGGGATTCAGAAGGCCCTTCGGCTGGCTGCGGCGGCCCTGCTGCTCGCGCCGCTGCCGGGTTGCGGGAAGAAGGGACCGCCCCTGGCGCCGCTCGTGACCCTGCCGGCGCGCATCGAGTCGCTCGTGGCGAAGCGGGTGGGGCCGCTCGTCTCCCTGCAGATCAGCGTCCCGGACAGGAATCAGGACGGTTCGGCGCCGGCGGACCTCGCGCGCCTGGAGGTGTACGGGTACACGGGAGACCCGGGCAGCACGGCGAACTTCATGAAGTACGGCACACTCGTGGCCACGCTCCCAGTTCGTCCTCCGCCCGACCCCGAGCCGCAGCCGGCAGGCCAGGCCGGCGGCCCGCCGCCCGGCGCTGCGGCCGCCGGCGCGAAGCCGCGCCTGGCGCCCGAGCCCGGGTTCGATCAAGGCTCCGTCGTGACCGTGACCGAGGCGTTGACCCCGAAGGTGATGACCCGCGTCGTCGTCGATGCACCGAAACGCTCGCAGGCGGCGCCCCCGCCGCTGCCGGTCGTCCCGCCGCTGTGGGGCCCTGCGACCGACGAGGCTGCCGGCCGGGTGTACATCGTCGTCGGCGTCAATCGCGGCGGGCGGCGAGGCGCTCCGTCCAACCGCGCGTCGGTGCCGTTGTACCCGGCGCCCGAACCGCCTGCCGGGCTTGCACTCACATACACGGAGGATCGCGTCGTCTTGTCGTGGACCGCGCCCTCATCGGCCCGGAAGATGCTGCAGGCGCCCGCGGCACCGGGGTTGCTGCCGTCGACGCCCCGCGTGGAGGTGCTGCCGGCGAGCGCCTACAACGTGTACGAGATCGACCCGGCGACCCCGCGCGACGCTGGCGCCGCGGGCCAGGCGGGGCCGATCGTCAGGCCGCTGCCGGTGCCGCTCAACGAGAAGCCGATCGACGTGCTGACCTTCGAGGACAACCGCCTGACCTTCGGCGTCGAGCGCTGCTATAGCGTGAGCACGGTCGACACGTTCACCTTCGGGCAGACAGCCGAGAGCGCGCCGTCCGCCGTGGCGTGTGTCACGCCGCTGGACACGTTCCCGCCGCGCGCGCCGGCCGCGCTCGATGCGATCGCAAGCGAGGGGGCGATCAGCTTGATCTGGGACGCGAACACGGAGAGCGATCTGGCGGGCTACCTCGTCTTGCGCGGCGTGGCGCCGGCGGCAGCCCTCGAACGGCTGACCCCCGCCCCGATTCGTGAGACCACGTACCGGGATACCACCGCGAAAAGTGGCGTACGATACGTGTACGCGGTCGTCGCCGTCGACAATGCGACGCCGCCGAACACCAGCGCGCTCTCCAACAGGGTGGAGGAGATTGCCCGGTGATTGCGCGCCTGTGCCGGCGGGCGCAGGAGCGAGTGGGACGCGGTCCGGCGGAAGACCGCAGCAGTAGGGCGCCTGCCGGCATGGGTGCGCCCGTTCGAGCAACCGCAGGAGAGATCGTGAAGCTCGTGGAGCACGAGAGGAGTTGGCGATGAAGCTGTTTTTGGATACGGGCAGTGTGAAAGACATCGAGGCCCTTGTGCCGCTCGGCATCATTGACGGCGTCACCACCAATCCTTCGCTCATGGCGAAGGAGCAGGGCGACAGCGTGCAGATCCTCAAGCGAATCTGCGACCTGGTCCGCGGGCCGGTCAGCGCCGAGGTGCTTGCAACCGACGCCGACGACATGGTGCGCGAGGGGCGCGCGCTCGCGGCCATCGACCCACACATCGTCGTCAAGGTGCCGTTCGGGAAGGAGGGCCTCAAGGCGTGCCGCGCGCTGGCCGCCGCCGACGTCCCCGTCAACATGACGCTGGTGTTCTCACCGACACAGGCCCTGGCTGCGGCCAAGGTCCACGCGAGCTATGTGAGCCCGTTTATCGGACGCCTCGATGACATCGCTGCCGATGGGATGGCGCTCATCGAACAGATCGTCGAGATCTTCGACAACTACGAGTTTGCGACGGAGATCATCGTGGCCAGCGTGCGCCACCCGATGCACGTGGTCGAGGCGGCGCGCCTCGGCGCCGACATCTGCACCTGCCCGCCTGCCGTCATCGAGGCGATGCTGAAGCACCCGTTGACCGACATCGGCCTCGAGCGCTTCCTGAAGGACTGGGAGAAGGCACGAAGCGCACGGAGCTGAATCCGGCGGTTGCCGTCGGGCTGCTCCGCGGCCGACCCACGGCATGGTCGAGCCCCCACAAGTGTTAGAATAAGTGGGGGATACTCGACTGCGTGTGAACACCGTACTTCGCCGCCGGCTGCCGCACCTCCTCCTGTTTGTCGTCCTGTGCGGACTGGTGGCTGTCGGCCCTCGGTGGCTGCCTCTCGGCGGCTGGTGGCGGGCGGCTGCCGCGCTGCTGCTTCCCGCGGTCATCATTCACGCCATCCGGCTGCGCCTGCGCGATGTGGGCGTGGCCGTCCTCGCGGGCCTCGCGCTGGGCGTTCTGGCGGCGCTCGTCGGTCTCCGCGTCGATCTGGGTCCCGCGCTGCGGGCGCGGGCAGAAGCAGCCGGATCGAGCTATGTGCACCGCCCCATGCACATCGGCCGGCTGGGGGCCCACCTCTGGTCGGGCCGGTTTGTCGTGGAAGACCTCGTCATCGAGGGGCTGACCACCGCTGACATCCCCTTCTTTAAAGCCCGGAGCGTTTCGATCGCGCTCCCGTGGTGGCGGATCCTGCTCCGTCGCGAGATCCTGCTCGAAGACATCGAGCTCGACGGCTGGCAGATGCGGGTCGAGCTGCTCGACGACGGCCGCAGCACGTTCCCCAGGTTCGGATCGGACCAGCCCCGCGGGCCGAGCCGGTTCACGACGACGGTCCGAACCGTGCACGCCGGCCGCGGTGAGTTCACCTACCACGACGTCGGTGCCTGGACCACCGTCGCCTCGAACCTGGACGTGCGGGTGACGAACGTGGGCGGGCAGTACCGCGGGATTGCCTCGGTCACGGCAGGCAGTGTCCGTATCCGAGAGTACGCCCCGATGCGCACCGACATGCGGGCGGAATTCGTGATACGAGATGGCAAGGTCGTTGTGGACAAGCTCGACCTGTTTGCGGGCGCCTCGCACACGGTGGGCACCGCCGAGGTGGACTTCCGGCACTGGCCGGAGCAGATCTACCGCGTCGACACGAGCCTGGATTTCTCCTCGATGAAAGAGGTCTTCTGGGCCGGCGAGAGCTTCAGGGTGGGCGGCGCCGGGAAGTTTGTCGGGGCGTTCCACCTGTTTAGTGGCGGGTACGAGCTGAAGGGCGATTTTTCGAGCGGTCTGGCGACGGTCAACGATCTCGAGTTTCCCGCGCTCACAGGGTCGCTGATCTGGGAACCGGGCCGGTTTGCCGTCACGAGGGCAGCGGCCGGCTTCTACGGCGGCGGCGTGCGCTTCTCCTACTCGTATGCGCCCCTGTCCGCGCCGACACCCGCAATCAACCGGTTCGACGCGCGGTATCAGGACGTCGACCTCGGCCGTTTCATGGATTTCCTCGGCACGAAGGGCCTGCGGCTCGACGGGCGCGCCACGGGGCAGAACCTCCTCGAGTGGCCCAGCGGCGGCTGGGCACAGCTGCGGGGCGGGGGCACGCTCTCCGTTGTGCCGCCGCCCGGCGTCACCGTGCTGGCGCGCACCGGCGCGATCGCCCCCGCGGACGGACATGTGCCTGAGCGGCTGCCGGGCCCGCTGCCTGACCACCGCGTGATGCCGCAGCGGGTGGCGATCGGCGGCGAGGTCACCTACCGGCTCGGACCGGAGTGGATTGAGCTCGAGCGCAGCCACATCGCCACCGAGAAGCTCCACGTCTGGTTCGAAGGCAGGACGGCGTACGGGGAACGGTCGCGCATCAACTTCACCGCGCGGACGTCTGATCTCCAGGAGGCCGATCGGTTCCTCGCGCAGACCATCACGGCGTTCGGATCACCGACCAACACCATCAGCCTGGGGGGGTACGGCGAGTTCCGCGGTGTGATGCTCAACGCGTTCAGGGACCCGCGTGTGGAGGGGCGTTTTGTCGGGGATCGGGTCCGAGCCTGGGACGTGGATTGGGGATCCGTCACCGGCTCCTTCGTGGTCGAAGACAGCTACGTGGATGTCACCGGGGCGAGGCTCACGCGCGATGAGAGCAGCGTGCTGGTCGACGGCCGGTTCTCGCTCGGGTACCCCCGGCGGGACGGGCGGGACGAGATCGACGCGCGCGTGCACATGACGCAGTGGGAGCTGAAGGATTTGCGGCACGCCTTCGGCCTCGATGACTACCCGATCGACGGCAGGACCTCGGGCGAGTATCACCTGTACGGGCGGTACTCGCGCCCGTACGGCTTTGGACAGATGCAGGTCAGCAACGCCGTCGTCTACGGCGAGCCGATTGATCGGGCCACTATCCCGATCCGCTTCGAGGGAGCGGGGGTCCGCCTCGATGCCTTCGAGATGACGAAGAGCACCGGGACCTTGACGGGCGCCGCCTACATCGGCTGGGACGGCCGGTACTCGTTTAACGCCGACGGCCGGCGGATTCCGCTGGAGAGCCTCGAGCTGTTCAGGTTCCCGCAGGCTCCTCTGACGGGTCTGGTCGAGCTGACGGCGTCGGGCGCCTCGACGTTCGCACACCCCTCGTACGATGTCCGCGCCCGCATCGACGATCTGTTCCTCAAGGACGAGGGTGTCGGCCAGGTGACGGGGCGCCTGACCACACGCGACGACATCATGGCCGTCGAGTTCGAGGCGGCTTCGCCCCGGCTGGCGGTGTCGGGTGCCGGCCGGATTGCACGCGCGCGGACGGCCGACGCCGAGCTGACGCTGCGGTTCACCGATACGTCGCTGGATCCCTACGTGCGGGCCTTCCAGTCCGGGTTCTCCCCCTTCACGAGCGCGGTGGCCTCAGGCTCGCTGCGCATCGTCGGGCAGCTCGCGAATCCCGATCGCCTGCTGGTCGAGGCCACCGTCGACCGGAGCGACCTCCGGCTGTTCGACTACTCGCTCGTCAACGACGGTCCGCTGAAGCTCGCACTGGACCGCAGGACCGTGCGCCTCACACAGGTCCGGTTCGTCGGGGAGGACACGCGGCTCAACCTGTCCGGCACGATCTCGATCCCCGACGATCGGATTGCCGTGGTGGCGGCCGGCGAGGCGAACCTTGCCGTGCTGCAGGCGTTCTTCCGGGACATCCGCAGCTCGGGCCGCGCGGCGCTCTCCGGCGAGGTGCACGGGTCGCTCAGCCATCCCTCGCTGTCGGGCTTTGCGACGATTGGAGGCGGCCGCGTCCGGCACTTCTCGCTTCCGCACTCGATCGACGAGATCAACGGGCGGATCTCGTTCAGCAACGGGTTCATCCGTCTTGACGACGTGGCGGCGCGCGTGGGCGGCGGAGAGGTCAGGTTCGGCGGGCAGGTCAGGATGAACGGGTACGCGCCCGGCCACCTGGCCGTGACGGCCCTGGCTCAGGACCTGCAGCTCCGCTGGCCTGCGGGGTTCCGCTCGGCGATCGATGCCGACCTCGCGCTGGTCGGGACGCCGTCGGCGCCGACGCTGACCGGCTCGGTGGTGGTGCACAGCGCCGTGCTCAGGCGCCGCCTCACGCTCGACCTGTCCGCGCTCGGCATTGCGGCGGTCGGCTCTGCCGCATCCGATCCTGGCCCGGCCGCGCCGGCCGAGTCGACGACACTCCCGCTGCGGTTCGACATCGGTGTCCGCGCCCCTTCGGCGCTGCGAATCGAGAGCAACGTCGCCGACATCGTGTCAAGCGCCGACCTGACGCTGCGCGGGACGTACGACCGGCCGCTGCTGTTTGGGCGGGCCGAGATCGAACGGGGCTGGGTCATGGTCGAGGGAAAGCGGTACGTCGTGACGCGCGGGACCGTGGATTTCAGCAACCCGACGCGGATCGAGCCGGTGTTCGACTTCGAGGCCGAAACCCGGGTGCGCGCGCCGGGCCAGACCTACGAGGTCGATCTCCGCGCGTACGGCACGACGTCCCGGCTGGACTGGCAGCTGAACTCGGACCCGCCGCTCCCGGAGTTCGAGATCATCTCGCTCATGTTCGGCGACGCCCCCGACGTGCGGGACGCCGAGCTGCGGTCGCTGCAGAATCCCAACGAGCTGCGCAACGAGCTGCTCGGGTCGCGGATCGCCCAGCTGGCCGCAAGCCCTTTGACCGCCAGCATGAACCGCGCGGTCGAGGAGACGTTCCGGCTCGACACGTTTCAGATCAGGCCGTCGCTGGCGACCGACGCGTCGCAGCGGCTGAACGCCAGCGCCCGACTCATCTTCGGCAAGCGCATCTCCGAGCGCCTCTACCTGACCTTCTCGCGCAGCCTCACGTCGGCCTCGCGCGACCAGATCATTCTCCTGGAATACGACCAGAGCGACCGGCTGTCGTGGGTCCTCTCGCAGAACGAGGACAACACGTACGCCCTGGACGTGCGCGTGAGGCAGATCCGGTGATCACCCCCGCGTGCAGCGGCGGCTCACGCCGTGCAGCCATCGCCCTGGTCTTGCTGCTCCTCGTGCCGCCGGCCGCCTCCGCCCGAGGCCAAACCGCTCCACCGGCGCCGCGAGACGTCGCGCGCGTGCGGCTGCTGGTCGATGGAGAGCCGACCGCCGATCCCACGCTGCTCCGGCTGATCGAGATCGCGGCGGGTGCGTCGCTGTCGCCCGTGCGCGTCAGGGAGACGATCGTCCACCTGATGGCCCTGGGACGATTTGCGGACGTGGTCGCCAGCGCCGACGAGGCAGACGGCAGGCTGACCCTGACGTTTGCCGCAGCCTCAGTGCCGAAGGTGACCGCGATCGTGTTCCGCGGCGATCTGGGCGTGCCGGAGGGCGAGCTGCGCGCCGCCGTCGTCGAGCAGTTCTCGGCCTCGCCCCCGGTGGGCCGCGCCGGTGAGATCGGGCGACGACTCGAGGCGCTGTGCCGCGACCGCGGCTTCCTCGCCACCCGTGTCACACCGCGGGTTCAGTCGGCCGGCCGGCCCGACGCGGCCGTGCTCGTGTTCGAGATGGCGGCTGGCCCCCGTGTCCGTCTCTCGGCCGCGGCCGTCGACGGTGAGGCAGGCACGAGCGCCGCGGAGGTGCTCGAGCGGCTGGGCCTCCGGCCCGGCCTCCCGCTGGACCCTGTGGCGGTCCGCCGCCGAGCGACCGACTTCGAGGGAACGTTGCGGGCAAAAGGGTACTTCGAGGCCGAGGTGTCCCCCCAGTTCACCTTCGCCGACAACGGCGAGTCGGCAAGCGTGAGGGTCGCCGTCGACCGCGGCCCGCTGGTGACGCTGGAGTTCCGCGGGGACTCGCTCCCGCTCGCGCGGCAGGTCGAGCTGGTGCCCATTGAGCGCGAGGGATCGGTGGACGAGGACCTGCTCGAAGACGGCGAGCGGAACGTCGAGGACTACTTCCGCAGTCTGGGATACCGCGACGCCAAAGTCTCCTACGCCCGCGAACCATCGGCCGATCGCCTGCGGATCGTGTTTTCCGTCACGCGGGGGCCTCAGTACAAGGTGTCCGCCGTCGACATCACCGGCAACGAGCACGTGCCGGCCGCAGACCTGCGGTCCGGGTTGCGCTGCGAGCCGGGGACCCTGTTTGTGGGTGCCAACCTCGATGCCGACGCCGCCACGGTGACTGAACGGTACCGGCGCCTGGGGTTTGCGGAGGTGAAGGTGACGGCAACGTCGGCGCCGCAGTCGGGTCCGGCGCCGGCGGGGCAGGCGCTCGTCGCCGTCCGGCTGGACATCGTCGAGGGGCCGAGGACGCTGGTCGGGACGGTCGTCGTCGACGGCCACGCACGCGTGCCGGCCGACGTGGTCAACGCCGCGGTGTCGGCAGCGACGGGACGGCCGTACTACCAGGCGGACGTGGCGCGGGATCGCGAGGCGATCCTGCTCGAGCTGCTGAACCGCGGCTATCAGTCAGCGACCGTCGAGACCGCTGTCACCTTCAGCGACGATCGTTCGTGGGCCGACATCCGATTCCTCATCCAGGAGGGGCCCCAGGTCCTTGTCGATCACGTGCTCATCGTCGGCAACACGAGGACGAGCGCGCGCACGATCGAGCAGGAGCTGCTGGTGACACCCGGCCAGCCGCTCGGGCTGAGCAGCCTCGTCGAAAGCCAGCGCCGGCTGATCGCGCTGGGCCTGTTCCGGCGGGTATCGGTGACCGAACTGCCTCGCGGATCCGACGCCGCCCACGACGTGCTTGTCACGGTGGAAGAGGCGCCGCCGACCACGTTCAGCTGGGGCGGCGGCGTCGAAGGGAGCCGGCGTCTCGTGCGCGAGGGAACCGAGGGCGGGCAGAGCGTCGAGCGCATCGACTTCGCGCCGCGGGGGTTCTTCGAGCTCGGCCGGCGCAACCTCTGGGGCAAGAACCGCACGATCAACCTGTTCGCGCGTGCGAGCTTCCGTTCCAAGGATCCGACGGAGGTCACGACGGCCACGGGAACGACGTTTGAGCCGGGCGGCGGATACGGCCTGAGCGAGTTCCGCGTTCAGGCCACCTACCGCGAGCCCCGCGTGTGGGGCGCGACCTCCGATCTGCTGGTCGTGGGCGTCTCCGAGCGCGGGTACCGCTCCAGCTTCAACTTCGATCGGCACATCGGGCGCGCGGAGCTCGTGCACCGGTTTTCCTCGGGCGTCAGCGCCAGCGGGCGGTTCTCGATTGAGAGCACGTACCTGTTCGAGCAGCGGTTTAACGTCAGCGACAAGCTCCTCATCGACCGTCTGTTTCCGCAGGTCCGCCTGTCCATTCTCGCCTTCACGCTCGCGCGCGACCGGCGCGACGACGCGCTCGACCCCGCCAGCGGGACGTTTGTCTCGATGGACGGCGATCTGGCGCTCAGGAGCCTCGGTTCCGAGGTGGGCTACGCGAAATCGTTTATCCAGGGTTTCGTCTACCGGCGCGTGCCGAAGACGCGGCTCGTCTTCGCCGCCGGAGCCCGGGTCGGGCTCGCGACGGGGTTTGCCAGGCGCGTCGCCACGCTCGACGAAAGCGGGAACCCGGTCGTCGGCCCCGACGGCCAGCCGGCGACCACGATTGTGAGAAGCGTGCCCGCGAGCGAGCGCTTCTATGCCGGCGGATCCACGACGATCAGGGGTTTCACCAACGATCGGGTCGGCACGTCCTCCACGCTCGACCGGGACGGCTTCCCGCTCGGCGGCCTGGGAATGGTGATCGCGAACGCCGAGCTGCGCTTTCCGGTCTGGCGATGGATCGGCGCCGTGGCGTTCGTGGACTGCGGGAACGTCTTCGCGCGGGTCGGAGAGATTGCCCCGGCCGAGTTCCGCGCCGCGTTCGGGCTGGGCATGCGCGTGCGGTGGCCGGTCCTGCCGATGATCCGGCTCGACGTGGGCATCAATCCGGATTCGCGTCTGTTCGAGAATGGCAGCCGGGAGAAGTCATGGGCCATCTACCTCGGCATCGGTCAGGCATTCTGACGGCGCGGGCCGGTGCTGTCGCGCTCGCCGCCTGCCTTCCGCTCTTCGTGCCCGCATCCCTGTCAGCCCAGGTCATCGACCGGGTGCTCGCCACCGTCAGCGGCCAGCCGATCACGCTCTCGGACGCCCGCGCGGCTGTCGCGCTCGGCCTTGCCCAGTCCCCATCGGGCGGTGATGACGTCTCCGCGGTGCTCGCAGAGCTGATCGAGCGGGAACTGATTCTGGGGGAGGTCAACCGCTACGCCGCTCCGCCCGCCGCTGCCGACGCGGTGAACCGGCGGCTGTCGGAGGTTCGCGCGCGCTTCGCCTCCGACACGGCCTTCCGCGAGGCGCTCGAGGCGAACGCAATGACCGAGGGTCGCCTTCGCGAGCGCGTGCAGGACGATCTGCGGGTCGCCGCCTACCTCGACGAGCGCTTCTTGGCCGCCGCGTTGCCCACCGATGAGGAGATCGCCCTCTACTTCGAGGCGCACCGGACGGAGTTCGTGCGTGACGGGCGGCAGCTGGAACTCGACGAAGCCCGGGATCTGGCGCGCGAGAGCGCGGTGGCCGCGCGCCGCCGGAGCCTGGTCGCGGAGTGGGTCGCCCAGCTCCGGAGCCGTGCCGATGTGAACATCGTGAGCGAAAGGGCACGATGACACGGATGCGCCCTGCGCGAGCGGGCAGCGGACCACAGCCATTGCCCGACGGGGCCGCCGGCGTGCAGGCTGCCGTCGCGATCGGGCGCCAGGACAGATGCGCCTCGGCGGTTCGTGCGCTCGCGGCGCTCGCAGCGCTCTACATCTGTGTCTTTCCGGTCCGCGCGTTCCTCTTCAGCTCGGACGTGTACGTCTGGGTGAAGCTCGCGTGGATTGGCGCCGTGGCGCTGGGCGCCCTCCGTCCATTCACCGGCGTGGTCGTCCTGCTCGCCGTTGTGCCCCTGCTTCCGAACGCGCCGTTCCTCTTCAGGGGCATCCCCCACGGCGTGGTCCACCTGGCCGTCTTCAGCCAGGCGCTGTCGCTGCTCGCCAGGTCGGCTGCCGGGCGGCGGGCCTGCCGGTCGGACGGCGTCATGTGGACGGCAGGAGCGTGGCTGGCCGTCGGCGTGGCGTCGGCCGCCGCGTCCTATGCCGGCGACTGGGTCGCCTCGTTCTCGCTCGGCGACTTCCTCCGGCAGATCCACGCGCACCTGTCGGAGTGCGTCTTCAACACGCCGGGCCCCGAGCTGAGCAACCGGTTGCTGGCGCTGATGACGATGGTGACGGGCGTGCTCGCCTACGTGCTGGTCTCGTGGGCGGCCGGCTGCCGGGCCGGCGCAGACACGACGGTGTACCGCATCGTCGCGGGCGCGGCCATCCCGGTCGCGGTGCTCGGCTTCCTGCAGTCTGTGACGGGATTCGGCCTGCGGGGCATGTGGCGTGACTTCGATCCCGGCATCGTCCGCATCAACAGCACGTACTCCGACCCCAACGCGCTCGGCACCTACTTCGCTATGCTCACGCCGATGATGATCGGTCTGGCCGGCGCGGCGCGGGAAGGCGCCCGGCGGGGGGCGTGGTTGCTGTCGGCCGCCGTGGCGCTCGCTGCGCTGGTCATGACAGCCGGGCGGATGGCCTATCTGGCGACTGCCGTCGGACTCGTCGTGCTCGCGCTGAGTGTGATCCGCCTGGGCCTCGATCGCGCCGATCGATGGACGCTCCTCTCGCGTTGGTTCAGGCCCGCGGTGCTTGGCGGCGTTGCGCTCGTGCTCGCGGCGGTGGTGCTGGGGGCCGCGGTGGCGACGTCGCTCGATCTGCGCCACAAGGACCAGACGTCGTACCTGCGTACCGTGCTCTACACCCTCAACCTGCGACAGCCGCTCAGCGACACGCTGAAAGGCCGGACGCTCATGTGGCAACGCAGCGCCAGGATGGTGGCGGCCTCGCCCGTCTTCGGCCTCGGCCTGGGCACGTCCTACCGGAAGTCGAGCGCCTTCGATCTGGAGGGCGGCCCGAAGCTGCCGCGGCTGAGCGCGCACAACACGTTTCTCAACGTCGCGAGCGAGACAGGCATTGTCGGCCTCGTGGCGTTCCTCGCGCTGCTGGCCGCCGTCTTCCACTCGCTGTTCGCCGGGCTGACACGAGCCGCACCGGATGCGGCCAGGTGGCTGCGGACCGGCCTCGGGGCAGGGATGGTGGCCTTCGTCTTCACGATGATCTCGGGCGATCGCACCATCCTCGCCGAGGACGTCGTCATGTTCTTCGTCGTGGCGGCGATCGGCGCGCGGCTGGGGGCGCCGGCGCCCCCAGGCGCGACGCTCTCGCGCCGGGCGGCGCTCGCAGCCATGGTTGTGCTGGCGCTGAGCTGGCCGCTCCACGCCCGGTCGGAGATGCAGCAGGTGAATCTCGCGCGCCACGCCTGGGGATTCTACGAGGTTGAAGCGGACGCGACCGGGTCGTCGTTTACGTGGACGGCATCACGTGCCGCCTTCCATCTGCCTCCCGGCGCGCGAGCGGTCAGGCTGCCTGTCCGATCGCTCGCCCCGTTCCCCCAGCGCGTCATCATCAGTCTCGACGGCCGGACGGCCGATGAGGTGATCCTGCGGGACCACAACTGGGTGGACTTGCGGTACGTGCTGCCGGCCGCTCGCGGCGCGTTTCGCCGCGTCGACGTGCGCGTCGTGCCCGCGTGGAACCCGCCCGGCGAGGCGCGCACGCTGGGCGTGATGGTCGGAGACTACGGCTGGGAACCGTGACGAGGCGCGGCGGTCACCGCGCCGGCTCGATGACCGACACGCGGAGATAATCAACCGCGGCCCCGAGCAGGCGCGTGTCGGCGCCCGCTCCGGCGTCGGCCGGGCGCACGGCTCGCTGGCAGTCGAAGGTGACGCGGTTGAGGCCTGCACGCCATTCCCCCCGGCCGGTCTCGAAGCGCACCTCCTGCCACCCCGGATCCAGCGTAAACGGCCCGCGGCGCACCCGGTTGACCTCTATCCACAGCTGCTGCGGCGGCAGGCCCGAGGGGCTGAACGGCATCAGCCGCACCTGCACCTGCAGATCCGCTGCGTGATCCAGCGGGACGAGAACTTCGGCGCGCGCAGCCGTCCATCTGAACGTCGTATCGCCGGATCGTTCCGGCGCATGCCAACCGTCGGTGATCGCGGCCTCGTCGTCGGCGCCGACATCGATCCTGCCGTACGGCCTGAGCGGATCGCCCAGGAACCGGTTCACGCCGAGCAGATCGTAACGGGCCGGCGAGACGCCGTTACGCACGGCGTACAGCAGGTTGATGGGGTACGAGAAGGGGTACCCGAACCAGCCGTGAACGATCCTGGCCTGCTCGCCGGCCAGCTCGCCGAACGACACGGCTTCCCCGATGCGCGCGCGTCCGGCGGCCGCTGCGGCCATGAAGCTTACGTTCCACAGGACGAGCACCGACACGGCGCCTGCGACGGCAAGGACGGGACGGGCCGCCACGAGCCCGATCAGGTACCGGAGTGAGACCGCCAGGCCCACCGTGAACAGCGGCAGTGTGCCGTCGAAGCGTCGCATCCCGAAGCCGGCCGATCCCCACCAGTCCTGGATTGACGCGTTGAAGTACACCATGGCTGCAACGGTGGCCAACGCGGAGAGGGCCACGCGGCGTTCGCTGCGCACGAAGCCCACGAGTCCCGCGGCCGCGACGTACAGGACCGGTGACACTGAGAGAAGGCCGTTGCGGGACGACCACAGGATGTCGATGATGTGCGGATCGCGCCAGCGGATCTGAGGGCCGACGGGCGAGACGGCGAGCCATTGCCCGTAGATCGCCTTCCAGGCCAGCATCTGCGGCAAAAAGCCGATCACGGCTGCGCCCAGAAAGCCGAAGCCGCCGGCGAGCACCCCGATCGCGGCGGCTCGATCGCGCCGCCTCAGGGCCTGTACCAGCAGGATCAGCGCGTCGATGGCCGGCAGCACCGCGAAGAGCGCATTCTGCCACCGGATCGTCGTCATCACGCCGGCGCCCAGCCCCAGCAGCGCCCACGACACGAACGTGCGGTCCTGGCGCGTGCAGGCCCACCAGTACGTGAAGACAGCCACCGCGGCCATCGACGGGGCGTGCGTCATGCTGGGCTCCTTCACGAGGTACCACAGCAGGAACGACCCGGATGCGATCAGGGCCGTGGCGGACGCCGCCAGCGCGCGCGAGACAAACAGCGCGGCCAGCCGATAGCAGAAGAACAACCCGATCAGCCCGTAGAACAGCCCGGCAACGCAGACGGCCTGCCGGTACGGAAACGACGTCCCGTCGGTCTTGACGTCCAAGCCTGCGGCGCTCAGACGCGACGCGACGCCATGTCCCACAGCGAAAAACGGCGTCCAGACAATGGCCGGCCCGATGGTCCATGCCGATTGGGCATAGCCGGTCGGCGTAGGTTGAAACAGGTGTGCCTTGTCACCGAGCCCCAGCAGCCGGTAGTCGTTCGTGAAGTCGACGTCCCCGTCGAACCAGAGGGATCGGGCGTAGGCGAAGTAGTAGAACCCGTCGCTCTGCAGCCGGGCGCCGAGCCTGGCCTGCGCCACGAGACCTGCCGCAAAGCACGCCGAGAGCGCGAGCGCCATCGCGCGATCGGCCACGCGGCCGGAGCGCTGCCTGCGCGGCCCTGCGAGCAGGAGCACGAGACCGGCGCACGCGGCGGCGGCGACTCCGGCGGCGACGCAGGTGTCGGGGACCACGGACAGCATGGGGCGGCGGGAGATCGCGCGGATCGTCAGATCGAGAATGCCGATGCCTGCGATGCCCAGCAGGGCACTCCACACCAGGACGCGGTGGTCCCGCGGCCCGTGCGGCGGAAGGGTCGTGGAAGGCTCGGTGGGGCTCACCGGGGCACCCTGTAGATCCTCAGCTCCGGCCCCGGGTGTTCGGGCGACTGCGCGACGGTGAACGCGAGAACGGCCTCGTCGAACAAGCGGCGGTACGCCGCGTACTCGGCCGGCCGAAGCTGGGGGGCCTCGAAGCCGGCGCCGAAGGCCTGGGAAGACGCAATCAGGTACTCGAAGCCGTCGCCGGCGTAGGCGGCGAGATCCCGGTCGATCAGCTGGCGAACGTGCGTGACCCGGAATCGATCCTCGGGCAGCAGTATCCCGCGCGTTTCGATCGCCACGCGCGCATTGGCCGGCAGGTTGCTTTGGATCCAGGCGTACGCGATCGCCTGCGTGGACGTCCGGCCGTGCATCCGCACCCACCGTATCGACGACACAGCGGGCGGCAGGAGTGCGGCAACCGTCAGCGCGATGATCAGGGTTGTGCGCGCCCACCGGGGGATGCTGAACCGCCGCAGGAGGCTGACGCCGGAGACCACGGCAACGGCCGCCAGCACGCTCACGATCGGCACGATCGGCAGCAGGTACCGCGCCCAGATCATGCCCCTGCCCGCGACGAGCGGGAAGTAGACCGCGGGCAGCGCAACGGCCAGGGCAAACCGCGCGTGCCCCGGCCCCGTGAAGGCGCGGACGACGCCGAGGCCGAAGCCCGCAAGGGCGAGCAGGAATCCCGGCCACCACAACCCGATCAGCAGATGTTTGAACGCGGTGTACCAGCCGGCCCAGAGGCTGGTCCCGGGAAGGTTGGCCCCCATCACGCCGGCGAAGCCGTTCAGGAAGCCCGGCAGATCGAGGACGGTGTACGGCGCGCCCATCAGGAACGCCGCGGCGCCCGCGCCGAGGGCAGCCAGCGCCAGGCGTCCCCTCGGCCGATCGCCGCTCCGGTGCATGTACGCTGCGAGCAGCGGCAGCAGCAGGGCGACGCCGCCGTAGTACTTCGTGGCGGCCGCGAGTCCGGCCGTCGCGCCGGCCCAGGCGTACGCGCGGAACGTGCCCCGTTCGAGGGCGCGCAGTGACAGCAGAAACGTGAGCGTGACCAGGAACGTCGCGGGCACGTCGGTCAGCACGAAGTGCGACTCGCGCACGTGGTTCGGCATGACCGCGAGCAGCGCGGCGCCGAGCAGCGCGTGCCGTGCCCCCCAGCGCACGCCGATCTGGAAGACCAGATACACCGTGGCCACGCCCAGCGCCGCGGTCACGGCCCGGCCCCACAGATAGAAATCGGCCGGAGAGACGGCGTCGAGCGTTCGCCACCAGCCCGCCATCGCGCCGACGATGAAGTGCAGACACGCGACGGCGAGCTGGACGTAGATGTAGAAGCCCGGATAGTCGAAGAAGTGCGGGTTCAGATCCCCCGACTTCATCATGTGGACAGCGCGCCCGACGATCTCGGGCTCGTCCACGCCGACGGCGAAGGGGATGCCGTTCGCCAGCGCCCAGAACCGCAGGACAGCAGCGGTGACGAGCACGGCGGCGAGTCCGGACGCCGACGGCCGCATGTCGATGGCCTCACGCCATTCGCGTTCGCTCACGGCACTCCTTCATAAGGCAAGTCAGGCCGGCGACGCAAGAGGAATGATCCGGCCCCGGCGACCAGTTCGTCGTACACCGACAGCAGCAGGCTGGTGACGGCGGGCCAGGAGAAGCGCCGCTCGGCCAGCGTCCTTCCCGCCTCGCCCATGCGGTCCAGCCGCGCGCGATCCGAGAGGGCCTCCTGGATCGCCGCCGCGAGCGCCGGCGCGTCGCCCGGCGTAACCAGCCACCCGGTGACGCCGGCGTCCACCTTGTCCGGAAGACCTCCGGCGCGTGTGGCCACGACGGCCCGGCGGTGCGCCATGGCCTCCAGGGTGACCAGCGAGCTCCCCTCGTAGAGCGTGGGGTGGACGAAGACCGTCGCCGCCTCGTACCACGCGTGCAGGGCGGGGGTGTCGACGTGCCCGGCCATCGTCACGCGCGACCCGATGCCGAGCGAGGCGCACAGGCGCCCGAGCGCGGGTCGGTGCGGCCCGTCTCCGATGAGCACCCAGTGCCAGCGACTCCGCGCCATCCGCGCCAGCGCATCGGCCAGCACGTGGAACCCCTTGTTCCGCTCGAGGCGGCCGACGCTCAGCAGCACCGGCTCGTCGCCATTCAGGCCGAGATCGGCGCGCGCCCGGCGGCCGTCGTCCGGGCCCGCCAGGCGATCGCACTCCTCGAGGTCGACAGCGTTGGGCACGAGGCGGATCCGATCGGGCGGCACGGCCAGGCGCTCGCGTATGGTCGGCTCGAGCGACCGGTCCGTGGCCAGGATGCAGTCGGCGGCGTGCGCGCACGCTCTGACGGCCTTCTGGAGCGGCAGGTAGCCCCAGCGTTTCAGCCGGGAGCCGCCGAAGACGGCGCCGGTGCCTCCGAACTCCTCGAGGCCCTGCGGGTTAAACACGAACGGGACGGTCCGGCCGGGCTCGCGTCTTCGGGCCATCGCGTACCCGAGCGCGCTCGCGCCGAGGCCGTGGACGATCTCGACCTGGCCGTCCGCAGCCAGCCGGGCTGCCTCACGCCCGGCGCGGATGCCAAACCACAGATAGGCCGTGCTCCGGTCCAACACGGTGGTTCCCCGGCGCCCTGCCAGCGGAAAGGTCCGGTACGGGACGGTCACCAGCCGGCAGGATGCGGGCAGCGCGCGGCCGGCGTGCGGTGCGGCCGGCAGGGCAGGTCGGGTGACGAGCGTCACATCGACGGCGCGCGCGGCGAGGTGCCGGATGAGGTCGTAGACGTGGCGCTCGAGCCCGCCGTAGCCGTGCAGTGGGTACACCGCACGAGCGAGAATCGCGACGCGGAACGGCCCGCGATCGGGTGCGTGCGGCGGATGCACGGGTTCAGCCACCGATCACCTCGGCATACAGCGACTCGATGCGCGTGATGACGCTGACCGACGCAAATGTCCGTTCCACGTGCGCGCGTGCTGCGGCGGCCAGCCGCTCCGCCAGCGCGCGGTCGGCGACCAGGCGGGCCACGTCGTTGCCAAGGTCTTCCGCATTCGCTGAGAGCAGCCCCGTGACCTCGTCGATGACGATGTCCCGCGTGCCGCCCGTGTCCATCGCCGCGACCGGGACGCCGAGGACGCCGGCTTCGAGCAGGACGCGGCTCAACGACTCCGGTCCGTGCGACGGGAAGACCAGCATCGATGCGCCGCCGAGCCAGCGCAGGGCGTCGGAACGGGGCAGCCAGCCCGTAAACGTCACATCGCGCCCGCGCCGCTGCAGTTGCGCTTCGAGCGCGGAGCGCTGGGGTCCATCGCCGACGATCACGAGCGGCCACGGCAGCTCGGCTCTCTCGACCACGGCCGCGAGCTTCAGCACGCCCTTGTTGCGGGCCAGCTTGCCCATGAAGAGCGCGTACGGCGTCTCGCGCGGCGGCGGGCCGGCGGCGGCTGCACGCACGGCGTCGAGATCGACAGGGTTGGGAATCGTGACGATGCGCGTCTCCGAAAGCTCAGGAGCCCGCAGCCGGAGATCCGCCGCGATGGCGGAGCTGACGGGGATCAGGGCGTCGGCCGACGCGAGCCGGGACCGCTTGTTCCGCAAGTTCGCCTGCATGTAGGGCACGAAGGGCAGCGCGAGTGGCCAGAACCTGCCCGCGCGCGGGCGGATACACCGCGACATCTGCCGGCCCGAGCAGGCCGGGCACAGCGCGTCGGCGTCGGGATCGTGAATCAGGTCGGACCAGTAGCAGACAGGCCAGTAGTCGCGGATCGTGCAGACGACGGGCACAGCCGCCGCCCGCGCCGCCGCGACTGCCGCCGGCGCCGTCAGGACGTGCTGGGCGTGGACGAGATCGACGTCGCGGCGGCGGATCACCGCGCGCAGATATGTGTCGAGGATCGCGTACAGGCGCTCGTTCTTGAAGTAGTTCCTGACGTACGGCACCGCCGGCGCCGCGGCGCCGACGATGTCGACCTCGAACCCGTCGTACTCGCGGCGGCCGTCGGGCTCGCCCGGGCGCGGTTGGACGATCACAAGGTCGTGGCCCAGTGCCCGCAGGCCGCGCGCGAGTTCATACGTGCTCCAGCCGCTGCCGCCGCAGTTCGGGGGGAACGAGTCGGTCGCAATCAGGATCCGCATGTCACCGGGACTGGCTGTGCCGGCCGGACAGCGCGCGCTGCATGGCGGCCGCGAGATGTTCGCAGTGCCGGGCCCAACTGAAGTCGCGCACGACGCGATCCCGTCCGCGCGCCCCCAGCGCGCGTCGCAGGTCCGGATCGGCCAGCCGCTCGAGGGCGTCCGCCAGCCCGTCGGCGTTCCGGGGATCGTACAGGATCCCCTCGCGTCCGTCTGCCAGGATCCTCGACAGGCCGTCGATGGCCGGCGCGACAACGGGCAGGCCGCTGGCCATGTACTCGAAGACCTTGAGCGGGGACCAGTAGAAGCCGAGCGACAGCGGCGGGTGCGCCGCCACGTCGAACGGCGCCACGCCGACGTCGGAAGCTGAGAGCGCCGCCGGCATCGCCGCATGTTCGAGCGCCCCGACGAACTGGATGCCCTCGAGCCCCCCGGCCGCGCGGCGCACGGCCGGCAGCTCCGGGCCATCGCCGATCAGCACGGCCTCGATCGATCGCCGTCCGCGGCGTTGGAGGCGGCGTACCGCGTCGACCAGGCCGATCGCGCCGTGCCAGCGTCTGAACGCGCCGGCAAACACCGCAATCACGCAACCGGGCTTCCGCGTGAATGGCACCGGGCCTGCCGCTCCTGGATGGAACCGTTCGGTGTCCGCGCCCCATTCGATCTCGACGATCCGCTCGCGCGGGACCCAGGCGGGGACGATAGCGGCCGCGGGGGTCACGAGCAGGTCGGCGGCGCGGCACTGCCAGTCGCGCCACCGGCGCATGGGCTCGACGACCAGTGCGCGATCGAGCAGGCGCTTCGGCGATCCCGGGTAGTCCACGACCGGGGCGTTGACCTCCAACACGGCCAGCACGCCCGCGCGCGCGGCCGCGCGAACACCTTCGCCGCCGAAGTTGTGGTAGCGCTCGATGATGGCGTCAGGCTGCAGGCGGCGGGCCAACGCCAGCACCTGCGGAAACCGTGCGAGACGCAACCGCGAAACCCCGAGCGGGGGCGCGATGTGGTGCCAGCGCGCCGGCCCGCCCGGAAGCACCGCCGCGCCGCACTGGGTCGCGACGTGGACATCGTGTCCGAGCGCCGCCAGCCCCTCAGCCACGCCGGCCACATGCACGGAGCCGCCCGTCGTGCCGGGCACGCGCTGATCCAGGGCGCAGTAGAGGATCCTCATCTGGGCTTCTCGATCACCGCAAAAAACGGCCCGGACCGGATGCGGCCGAACAACGTGACATCGAGCATCATGAGCCACGTCAGCGCGCGCAGAACTGCGTACGTCGCACCCCGCCCGGCGATCAGCCGCTTGGCTTCCGCCCGTGCGGCGCGGCGCCCGTCCGGCTCGCCGGCGGGGGTCCCGGCTTCCGGTGCGGCGGCCCGGCCTGACCGGCGCGCCAGGCGGCGCGCGAGCTGCTGCTCGGCGAGCCGCATGACGATGTTCTCGATGAGGCCGCCGACAAGCGGCGTGTAGTACCGCAACCGCGCCACGCGCAGGCCGGCCGTCGAGACCACGGCCCGCAGATCATCGATGTCGGCGAGCGGGTTGACGTGGTCCGACTTGCGCAGCCGCTCCTGGCTCAGGTCGATCCAGCCCAGCCGCTCGAGCCGGCGGGCCACCGCGTTGATCGCGCGGAGCCCGCCCGCGAGCGCCGAGTTCTTCCGGACGTGGCTGTAGACGAACAGCTGGCCGCCGGCATCGAGCACGCGGGCCGCCTCGCGCAGCACGTCCACGAGCGCCTCACGCGAGAGGTGCTCGAGCACATCGAGCGCCACGGCGCGCGTGAAGGCGGCGTCCCCGAACGGCAGGCGGCGCAGATCGCCCAGCACCAGGTCGACGTCCGCTTGCGCCTCCTCCGCGAAGTACGGGCTCACGTCGAGCCCGACCTGGAACGCCCCTCGATCCCGGTTCCAGACCAGCACACGACCACTGCCGCAGCCCAGGTCGATGAGCCGATCCTCCGGCCCGACGCAGAGAAACCTGCGCAGCATCCGATTCCGCACGCCGGCCGAGAGCAGCGGCGCCGATACCGTCTCCTGCCGCGCATCCGCATGAAGCGAGGCCTGGAGATACTTCGTGTGCTCCGCGAACGCCTCGCGCGGTCTCAGGTCCAGGTGCCGGCCCGTCCGTGGCGTCGCACGCCCGCAGCGGCGGCAGACGACCTCGACAGGCCCGTCGACGAGCGTCCCGTGGCAGTCGGGGCAGCGCGCGAGCGCGACCAGCCGGGCCGAGATCACAGCCTCACCCCCGGTGGCTCGCGTCGGGCCCCGACGGCTCGCGTGCGGACGACGTCCTCCAGGAGCCGCTCGAGCCGTTCCGCGCGCCGGTCCCAGGAGTACTCCGCCGCAAGATCGAACGCGCGGCGCGCGAGCCGCTCGCCGAACGCGGGATCGGCGAGCACGCGCCGGATCCCGTCGGCCAGAGCTGCCGGATCTCCCGGCGCAACCAGCACTGCGCTTTCGTCGGCGACGAGCACCTCCCGCAACGCGGGGAGATCCGAGGCGACGATTGGCCTGCCGGCTGCCAGGTACTCGAAAAGCTTGAGCGGGGAGGTGTAACGCGCGGACACGAGGGTGGGGGGGTTCGGGAGCACGAGGATGTCCGCGTCCGCGAGCGCCGCGGCCACACGGGCAGGATCCAGCGCGCCGGCAAACGTCACGCGATCGTCCAATCCCAGCTCCGCGGCCTCACGCACGAGCGCCCCCAGGTCCGGCTCGCCCGCGAGGCCGCCCACGACCAGGCCTCTCGCCTCCGGGATCTGCGCCAGCGCGCGCAACAGCACGTCGACGCCCTTCCACGGGTACAGGTGGCCCGCGTACCCGACAACCGGCGGCTGGCGTCGTGCGGGCAGGTCGAACTGCCGACGGTCCGTCAGGCGGACGCCGTCGGGCACAACCGCGACCTGCCGCCGCTCGCCGAAGGTCGCGGCCAACTCCGTGGCGAGCGCCTGCGTGATCGTGACATAGCCGTCAGCGGCCCGCCACACCCGTCGCTCGCGGCGCGCGAGCCGAGCTTGCTTCCGCTCGGAGGCCCGGCCGACGCCGCTCAGCAGGTCGGGGAGCTCGCGGCCGACTGCGGGCGCGAAGCCGTGCGATTCGTACACCACGGGCGGCCGCAGGAGCGGCGGCAGGCGGACCAGCAGATCGGCCACACCCAGATCGCGGGTCAGGACGACATGGGCTCGGCGCAAGCCGGTCGCCTGCCTGGCCGCCTGAGCCAGGTACGCCAGTCGGCGCGAGGATCCCGACTTCAGGACCCGCGCGCGCACCAGGGTGAGGCGATCCTGGGGCGGCAGACCGTAGAACGCGAACGGATCGCGCGGCGATGGCGCCGTGTCCGGCCGCACCAGCAGCCGAACGGCGTGGCCCCGCGCCGAGAGCGCCCAGCATGTCTGCATGGTCTGAACGCCGTTGGCCCGCTCGAGCGGGAACCGGATGTCGGCGAGGTAGAGGATGCGCACTACCGCGGCCCCGTCTGCGGCGGTTCGTAGAAACTCGCGCGGTCCACCAGGAACCGGCGCGCCAGAGCCGGCACCTGCCGCGGCAGCGTGACGAACGTCGTGTACGCGTTCCGCGTTGGCTCGAGCCGTTGGCGGTCCATGAGGCCCGCTCCGAACTGGACCATCAGGCCGAGGTTCCACCAGACACACACAAGCGCCGTTCCGACGAGAGCGGCTCGGCCGAGGCGCGATCGGGCCGCGCCGGAGAGCGCCGCCAGGCCGATCACGAGCACGGCCGTCAATCCCACGAACCGACGCTGCCCGAACGCGCCAGCCACCGTCCAGGATTCGACGCTGCCGGCGACATAGACTTGTGCGGCGGTCATCAGCAGAAGGCACACGCCCACGCGGCGAGCCTCGCGCCCGCGTGCCGCCAGCGCGGCCAGGCCCGCCAGCGCCAGCACCGCCACCGGTGTCCAGAAGAAGAGCCCGTGCTCAGGCGACCCCAGCACCTGCAGCGCGTGCGGCGCCGCCCAGTTCATCTTCCGGGCAACGAGGCCGGATGGACCGAGATGGCCGTTCAGCACGAGGTAGCTGACCGCCTGGGGTGCGTACACGACGATAAACGCCGTGACGCCGGCGATCACCACTCCGAGGTGCGGCCAGAAGCCGCGCGCTCGGCCGGGTCCGGGCCGCGCGCGTGCCGACGTGAACGCACCCCACGCGTAGTCGGCGACGGGGCCGATCACGAAGAACAAATCCTGCTCGCGGACCATGGCCATGAAGGCCGCCAGGGCGCCCAGGCCCGCCGCGCCACGCACCGACCACTGGCGGCGGACGGAGAGCCACGTCGTGATGAAGGCGGCCACCGCGAACGCCGAGACCGCGTGTGAGTACGCCGGCGCGAGGTACATGTAGAAGAAGAGCGGCGTGCCGGCCCACACGACAACCAGAGGCGCCAGCGCGGCGCTCCAGCTGCCACGGCCGTTTCCGGCATCCACGCCGACCTGCCGGACGGCCCGCCGCGACAGCAGGAGCGCCAGCAGCCCGTAGAGGGCGGATCCGACGCACACGGCTGCGACGTAGGGGCTGGAGTACCCGTCGGCCGGCAGCCCGAGACCGGCTTGGTTCGCGACCCGAACCCACAGATCCGCACCCGCGTAGAACGGCGCCCAGGCGATGGCGCACCCGATCGTGGCGAACGTGATCCGGAGCCCCGTCTCGGTCGTCCGTTCGAGGAACGTCTCGTGGAACCCGTGGGCCTCGGCCCCGCCCAGCTCGTAGAAGTGGCGATACTCGTTGTCGAACGAGAGATCGCGATCGAACCAGAGGGATCGCAGAAACGCGAAATACTGAATCTCGTCCGAGGCCCTGATGCGCGGTGTCAGTGCCGGCAGCGACAGCACGAACAGCAGGATGAGGGCCGCAACGGCCCGGCGCTCTGCGACGGCACTGCTCGACACGTTCGACGCACCCCTCGATCAGTCTGCAGGTCTCCAGGCAGCGGCTCAGCCGGGCGCGCCCATGCGCGACGATGCGGCCAAGTTCGACCCCGGGCGACGGGTCACGCCGGAAGGCCGAAGAAAGTGTATCGGAAAACCTCGGCGGCGTTAAAACCGGCGTGGCTCACAAACGGCGCGGCAATGCTCCGGCGGCGGAGATACACGAGGCCCCACAAGACGCCAAGGCTGGCCGTGGCAATCGTGACGTCCCACCCCTGAATCGCGTGGCCGGCCCCGAAGGCCAGGCTGAACAGCACCAGCCCGATCCACGACCCGCCCAGGTACCGCTCGAACCGCCGCAGCACGAAGGCGCGCTGAATCTCCTCCCGCAGGCCTCCTCCCAGGATGCCGACGATCGCAAACGCCCACGCGTCCGCGGGGGAGCGAATCAGGTCCTGCATCGGGTTGCGCTCGACGTTGTGCAGAGACGGCACCAACTCGCGCACGAGGCTGATGACCACCACGACCAGTACGAACGCGGCCACGACCAGCGGCAGCCCCAGCAGCGCTTCGCGGCCGACCGCGCGGCGGCCGAGCAGCACCAGGCGCGGCTGTTCGCCGTGCAGGCGCAGGAACGAGAACACCAAGCCGACGACGGCGGCGGTGTCGAGAAGCGAGACGACAGCCACCCACGTCGCCGAGAGCCGGCCGCTCGGGTCGAGAGGGTGGAACCCGAGGGCGCCCAGCGCCCCGCCGATGGCCAGCTGCGTGGGAAAGCCCGAGCACAGCACGACCTCGGCCAGAGCCATCACCCGATCGGCGAGCGGAGGGGCGGGCGGGACGGCGGGAGTCTCGGTCTCCGTCTGGGACAGGTTGCCGCCGGGAGTCTCGGCGCCCGCCGGCTCGGCCCCGGCGGATGGCCGTTCGCTGACGGATTCCGGCGCGCCATCGGACACAGCGTGACTGTACCACAGCTGCGCGTCCCTCATGGCGCGGGGGGTCGGACCGTGTCAGAATGACATCGGGGTTGGTGACGTGACACAAGAACGCGTCCTTGTCGTCGAGGATGATCCCGCGACCCGGAGCGGCCTGACCGAGCTCATCCGGACGTGGGGCTATCTGGCCGACTCGGCGGTCGACGGCGAAGACGCATGGCAGAAGGTGACCACGTTCCGTCCCGCGATTATCGTGTCCGACCTGGTCATGCCGCGCGTCGACGGCCTCCAACTGCTGCGGAGGCTCCGCGCGCACGACGCCGGTCTCGTCATGGTCCTGCTGACGGCCCAGGGGAGCGTGGAATCGGCCGTCGAGGCGGTCAAGGAGGGCGCGTACGATTACCTGACGAAGCCGGTCGATCCCCAGCGCCTGAGAATCCTGCTCGGCAAGATCGTCGAGCGGCTCGACACGCTGCGCGAGGTCAAGGTCCTGCGGCGTCAGCTCCGGGACCAAGGGACCTTCGGGCGGCTGATTGGCCACAGCCCGGGGATGCGGGGCATCTACCAGACCATCGAGCAGACGGCGCCGACCGGGGCGTCGGTGCTGATCTGGGGGGAGTCGGGCACGGGCAAGGAGCTGGTGGCTCAGACGATTCACCAGCTCAGCCCGCGCGCGGCGATGCCGTTTGTCGCCATCAACTGCGCGGCGATTCCCGAGACGCTGCTCGAGAGCGAGATCTTCGGCCACGAGAAGGGCGCTTTCACCGGGGCCGCCGATCGGCGTCAGGGGTGTTTCGAGCTGGCCGACCGCGGCACGCTGTTTCTCGACGAGATCGCCGAGATGACCCCTGCGACGCAGGTCAAGTTGCTGCGCGTCCTGCAGGAGCGCACGTTCCGCAGGCTCGGCGGGCGCCAGGAGCAGCACGTGGACGTGCGCATCGTTGCCGCGACGAACTCGAATCCCTCCGAGGCCGTCCAGCGCGGCAGGCTGCGCGACGATCTCTACTACCGCCTCAACGTGGTGTCGATCCCGATCCCGCCGCTGCGGCAGCGCAAAGAGGATCTGCCGTTGCTCGTGCAGGCGTTCCTGCACGAGTTTACGGCGAAGGTGGACAAGCCCATCGCGGCGGTGGATCAGGCGGCGATGCGGGCGCTCGAGCAGTACTCGTGGCCAGGCAACGTCCGCGAGCTGCGCAACGTCATCGAGCGGGCGACGATTCTCGCGACGGGCGAGTTTATCGAACCGCGGCACCTGCCTCCCGCGCTGCTGGCGGCGGGGGAGACCGAGCAGCCAAGCCTGTCGATCTCGCCCGGCACGACGGTCGAGGAGGCGGAGCGCCGTCTGATCGAGCTGACGCTGCAGCACACCCGTGACAACAAGACCCGCGCGGCGGAGATCCTCGGCATCAGCCTGAAGACGCTGCACAACAAGCTCGCCAGGTTCCGGGGGCGGGACGATGGGTGAGGGCCGCCGCTGAGGGGCCGTACGGGAGCGTCGATGCACCTGGGCATTCGCGCCAAGCAGATCGCCGGGGTGGTTGCGATCGTGGGCCTCGCGGTTATCGTGCTGAGCGTGCTGCACCTGCGTACGCTCTCGCGCGTCAGCCTCGAAGAGAGCCGGGCCCGTAGCGAGCTGCTCGCCAACGCGATCTTCCATCGCGCGCGGGAAGTGGTCGTGGCCGGCCCGGACCCGTACGCCGCCCTGCGCGAGGACGCGGGCCTTCGGGCGATACTCGAGTCGAGCATCTACTCGAAGAACGTCACCGGCGCCTCCATCGTCGATGCGGGCGGCACCACGATCGCCTCGAGCGACCGCAGTCTGGAAGGCAGCCCGGCCGCATCCGCCAGGTCGCTCGACGCGCTCATCGGGCAGTCCGCCCTCACCCAGCTCCGCGCCATCTACGCGAGGGACGGACAGACGCTCGAAGTGCTCGAGCCGCTGCTTCTCGCGGGCGAGCGGTTCGGATCGATCCGTGTCGGCGTCTCCACGGTGCTCATCAGGCACGATCTGGATTCGGCCCTCAGGCCCGCGCTCGTGACGGCTTTGAGCGCGCTGGCGGTGGCCGTCGTGGCGGCGACGTTCCTCTCAGGCCTCCTGCTGCGGCCCATTCACGTCATCAGCAGCGGCCTCAGCCGCCTGGGACGCGGTGAGTTCGGCGTGATGCTGGACCTGCCGCAACGCGACGAGTTCGGCGAGCTGGGGAGCTTCTTTAACGCGCTCAGCGCGCAGCTCTCGGCCGATCGCGGCCAGCCGGCCTCGCAGCAGGTCAAGCTCGAATCGGTGGTCGAGCACCTCGAGGACGCCGTGGCGATCTTCAATCCCGACGGCGAACTGCTGTTCGCCAACCCCGCCATGAAGGCGACGCTGCCGCCGGCTGCGCTGGGGCGCGCGCTCGACGACCTGCTCCCGCCGGCCCATCCCTACCGCGCGCTGGTCGAGGAGACGCGGACCTCCGGGGTCTCGCGCGGCCCCACGGACGCGATGATTGCGCCGCCCGCGCCGGACGGGCAGCCGCCGGCTGAGGAGACCGGCGGCGAACGCCTGATCGTCACGCATGCGATCCGGGATCTCGACGAGCGGCTGGTGGGCGTCATGCTGGTGGCGAGAAACCTTCAGTACCTGAGCCGCGTGCAGTCCACCGTGAACTACTCGCAGAAGCTGGTGGCGCTCGGCCGGCTGTCGGCCGGCGTCGCGCACGAGGTGAAGAATCCACTGAACGCGATGACCATCCACCTGGAGCTGCTCAAGCAGAAGCTGCTCGCGGGCGGCAGCGCAGGCACGGGGACAACGGACGCGGCGCCGTCGCCGGGCGGGGCGGGGGGCGTAGCCGCCGCACCCGGCGGCGGGGCGCTCGCGCACGTCGAGATCATCGCAGCCGAAATCCGCCGCCTCGACGAGGTGCTGCAGGGCTTCCTCAAGTTCACGCGGCCCGAGGAACTCAAGCTTCAGCCGATCGCGGTGTCGCAGCTCATCGAGGACGTGGTTCGCGCCATCGCGCCCGAAGCCTCGGCGGCGGGTATCGAGATCAGGATCGAGGGCGCGGCGAGCGCGCCCGACATCAACGGCGACCCGGCGATGCTGCAGCAGGCGCTGCGGAACCTGGCGCTGAACGCGTGTCAGGCAATGCCGGGCGGCGGCACGCTTCGGCTGGCCGCGGCGCCCGCGCCCGGCCGGAGAGTGGCGATCGCCGTTCAGGACAGCGGGATCGGCATCAAGGCGGAGCATCTCAGCCGGATCTTCGATCTCTACTTCACGACCAAGTCTCAGGGCAGCGGCATCGGCCTCTCCATGGTGTACCGGACGGTGCAGCTGCACGACGGCGAGATCGAGGTCGAATCGATCGAGGGGCGCGGCACGACGTTTCGGCTGCGGCTGCCCCAGGTGTAGGCTCCTCGTCCGCCCTCGCGCGGCACATCTGGCATAATACAGGCGTGCGGTTGTTCCTCACCGGACTGCCGGCTGTGGTGATGGCGCTCGCGGTGGCGGCGTGCGCCCATCCCAAGGCGGAGACGCTGCCGGAGATGCCTGCACTCGCGGTGCCGGCGGCGCCCGACCGGGTCATCGTGCCGCCGCCGCCCGAAGAGCCGCCCGCGCCGGCGGTCCCCGAGCAGGCCGCGTCGCCGTCCCGGCCGACTCGCCCGCGGCCCCAGCAAACACCGTCCTCGAAGGTCGATCCGGCGCCGGGCGCCCCTGCGCCGCCGCCGGCCGCTCCTTCCGCCGCGGGAGCCCTGCAGACCACGTTGCCGGCGAACCAGGCCGAGGTCGTCAAGAACGTGCGCGACCTGCTGACGCGCGCGCAGCGCGACCTGAAGCGTGTCGACTACGCTGCGCTCAACGCCGACGGCAAGGCCCAGCATGACACCGCCAGGCGGTTTGTCGACCAGGCAGAACAGGCGCTCAAGGAACAGAACCTGGTGTTCGCGCTGACGCTGGCGGACAAGGCGGCCACCATCGGCCGCAGCCTGGTCAGCCGGTGATGCCGCGTCACTGCCCCTCCTCAGACGACCGGTGAGCTCCCGGCACGCCGCGACTGACTGAAAAACCGCATGTTTACGGGCTTGCTTGACTTGCGCAAGCTATTGCGTCTGCCCTAAAAGAGAAACACCATATGTGGTAGATCTGCGGCTTGACAATCCGGAAGGGTGGGGGCATAGTCACACTTTCAGCGCGGACAGGCACGCACGAGAATCTCCCAGCTTCTCGGCAGTCCCGCGCGAGTCGGTCTTCCCGCCTCGGTCCCTCGCGAGAGAGACCCGACAGTTGGGTGGAGACCAGCAGGTCGGGGCATGGCGCAGTATCGGCTTGATCGGGAAGCGGCAGAGGCCGATCAGGCTCGGCATTCTCGTCTGCGGATGCGGGGAGGCGCGGGGCTTCGGGGCAGGGCCCGCGCCGGGTGCGGAGGAGAGCATGCAGAGAGGCTCGGCTCAGGGTGCGGTGGGTGAGGGGATGGTTGAGGGCAATACGAGTGGGGTTGACCGGGCGGCCACGGACGTCCAGGCGGCCGAGGTTGGTCTGACGTTTCCGCGGTTCTTCACACAGGCGGGTCGCGACCCGTTCGACGAGGTGGAGTGGGAATCGCGGGCGGCGGTGATCACCAGCGAGAAGGGCGACGTCGTCTTCGAGCAGCACGACGTCGAGGTGCCGGCCTTCTGGTCGCAGCAGGCCACCAACATCGTCGTCTCCAAATACTTTCGCGGTCTGCTTGGGACGGCGGAGCGCGAACGCAGCGTCAAGCAGCTGATCCACCGCGTCGTGGAGACGATCGCGGGGTGGGCGCGGAGCCGGCGCTATTTTGCCGGCGACGCCGATCTCCAGGCGTTCCGCGACGACCTGACGCACCTGATGCTGTACCAGAAGGCGTCGTTCAACAGCCCGGTGTGGTTCAACTGCGGGATCGAGAAGGCGCCGCAGTGTTCGGCGTGCTTCATCAACTCGGTCGAGGACACGCTCGACTCGATCCTCTCGCTGGCCAAGACCGAGGGCATGCTGTTCAAGTTCGGGTCGGGGACCGGTTCGAACCTGTCGTCGCTGCGGTCGTCGCGCGAGTCGCTGGCGGGCGGCGGCACGGCGTCCGGGCCGGTGTCGTTCATGAAGGGGTACGACGCGTTTGCGGGTGTCATCAAGTCGGGCGGCAAGACGCGGCGCGCGGCGAAGATGGTCATCCTCAACGCCAGTCACCCCGACATCGTCGATTTTGTCAACTGCAAGGTGGACGAGGAGAAGAAGGCCTGGGCCCTGATCGACGCCGGCTACGACGGCTCGTTCACGGGGCCGGCCTACTCGTCGGTGTTCTTCCAGAACTCGAACAACAGCGTGCGCGTGCCGGACGATTTTATGCGGGCGGTGCTCGACGACGGCGAGTGGGAGACGCGCGCGGTGACCGACGGGCGCGTGATGGGGCGGTACCGCGCCCGGGACCTGATGTGGAACATCGCCGAGGCGACGCACGTGTGCGGCGATCCGGGCATGCAGTTCGACACGACCATCAACGAGTGGCACACCTGCCCGGCCACCGGGCGGATCAACGCGTCGAACCCGTGCTCGGAGTTCATGTTCCTCGACGACTCGGCGTGCAATCTGGCGTCGCTGAACCTGATGAAGTTTGTCGACGCGCGCGGGGAGTTCGACGTGACGGCCTTCAGGGCGGCCGTTCGCACGCTCATCTCGGCGCAGGAGATCATCGTCGAGCACGCGAGCTACCCGACGAAGGCGATCGAGAAGAACAGCCGCGAGTACCGGCCGCTGGGCCTGGGTTACGCGAACCTCGGCGCGCTGTTGATGTCGCGCGGCCTGCCGTACGACAGTGACGCGGGGCGCGACTACGCCGCGGCGATTACCGCCCTGATGACCGGCGAGGCGTACGCGCAGTCCGCGCGGATCGCCCGCGACCACGGCGGTCCCCACCCCGGGTTCGGACGGAACCGCGAGGCCTCCCTCCGCGTCATCCGGAAGCACCGCGACGCGATGAAGGACATCGCGCAGGCGAACGTCCCCAACGATCTGTACGCCGCGTCGAGGCAGGCGTGGGACGAGGCGCTGGCGCTCGGCGAGCGTCACGGGTACCGCAACGCCCAGGTCACCGTCCTCGCGCCGACCGGCACGATCGGCTTCATGATGGACTGCGATACGACCGGCATCGAGCCCGACATGGCGCTCGTCAAGTACAAGAAGCTCGTCGGCGGCGGCATGATGAAGATCGTCAATCAGACCGTGCCGCTCGCGCTGACGCGGCTGGGGTACAGCGAAACCCAGGTGCGCGCCATCCTCGACTACCTCGATCGGTACGAGACGATCGAGAGCGCCCCCAGCCTCAGGGAGGCCGACCTGCCGGTGTTCGACTGCGCCTTCAAGCCCGCGAAGGGGACGCGGTCGATCCACTACCTCGGGCACATCCGGATGATGGGCGCCGTGCAGCCGTTTATCTCGGGCGCCATCTCCAAGACCGTGAATGTGCCCAAGGAGGCGACGATCGAGGAGATCATGCAGGCCTACCTCGAGTCCTGGCGCCTGGGCGTGAAGGCGATCTCGATCTACCGCGACGGCAGCAAGCGCACGCAGCCGCTGAACACGTCAAAGGAGAAGAGCGCGGATCGGGCCAAGGCCGCCGCGTTGCCCGTGCGGCGCAAGCTGTCCGACGAACGGCGCGCCGTGACGCACAAGTTCGACATCGCCGGCCACGAGGGGTACATCACCGTCGGGCTCTACGAAGACGGCACGCCGGGCGAGATCTTCCTCGTGATGGCGAAGGAGGGATCGACGATCTCCGGGTTCGCCGACGCGTTCGCCCAGGCGATCTCGTACGCGCTGCAATACGGCGTGCCGCTGCAGGTGCTCGTCGACAAGTTCAGCCATGTCCGGTTCGAGCCGTCCGGCGTCACCCGGAACCCGCAGATCCGGTTCGCCAAGTCAATCGTCGACTATGTCTTCCGGTGGATGGCGACGAAGTTCCTCTCGCCGGAGGCGCAGTTCCGTGCCGGCGTGAATGCGCCCGCCTCCGCCGCGGCAGCCGAACCCCTCGAGCTCCCCGAGCAGCTGAACCTCGAGCCGAACGGAGGAAAGGCCGGAGACGAGCCGGCCACGAGCGCGCCATCGCCCGCGCTGGCGGCCATCCAGAACCAGGAAGACGCCCCGCCGTGCGCGATCTGCGGGGCGATCATGGTGCGCAGCGGCAGCTGCTACAAGTGCGTGAACTGCGGGAACACGAGCGGCTGCGCCTGAGGCCGGCGCTCCGTGACGGCGTGCATGGTGTGGCGGCTGCCGGCTCCCGGACGACGAGCGCCGGCGGCCGTCAGAGTCCGCCGTCCTCCTCTCTGGCGGCGCGAGCCCCGAGCACGGCCAACGCGACCAGGGCCAATGCGAACGTGCCGCGGGCAACCTGTAACAGCGGGACGATTCGGCCGAAGAAGTGCAGATCGTTGTGCAGGGCCAGCGCCTGAAGCGCGAGCAGCGCCGACAACGCCAGAGCCAGCCCTCCCGGCAGCCGCACCCGCACAAACGCGGCCGCGAGCATGAGCAGCAGCCCGAAACCGATCAGCCCGAGATTCGCCCACACCTCCAGCCTCACCGCGCCCAGCAGGCCCGCCGCGCCGAGACCGGCCGAGTACAGCCCGTACGCCAGCATTCCAAGCGCGGACGCCGTCAACATCGCCTCACCTCGATCCGCAGGGCCGGCGGCGCCGCCCCGGGGTCTCCGACGAAGAACGCCCCCGACACCCCGTGAGCATAGCGCGGTTGCCGCGGATGTGCGACACTCGGTGTGCCGGCCGGCCTCACACCGCCGCGCCGTGCGCGGTGGCCGCCGCAGGGTGGACGAGATCGCGCGGTGGGAGCAACGAGCCAGGTGGACGTGATGACGCGACTCTCGTGTCTGACGCGACGCGGCCTCATCCGGTACTTCGACACCGCGGGGCCGGTGTCGGCGCCAACGCCTCCCGGGCGCGGCACGCTCGTGCTGCTGCACGCCTTCCCGCTGCACGCCGGGATGTGGGAGCCGCAATTGCGCCGGGCGCCCGCAGGATGGAGGCTCATTGCGCCGGACCTCAGGGGGTTTGGCGCGCCGGCAGCAGAGGCGTTACGGCCGGCGGTCGGCGCTGCGCCGTCCGTCGACGACGATGCGAGCGACGTGGTCGCGCTGCTCGACGCGCTCGGGATCGAACACGTGGTGGTGGGCGGGCTGTCGATGGGCGGTTATGTCGTCTTCGCGCTGTTGCGCCTCGCCGCGGCGCGGTGCCGCGGAGCCGTCCTCGCTGACACGCGGCCCGACGCCGACACGGCCGAGGCGCGCGCGCGGCGCCTGGCCATGCTGGAGACGCTCGCCCGTGAAGGACCGGCCGGCATCGTGGAGCAGATGTTGCCCGGCCTGCTGGGCGAGACCACGCGCCGCGATCGGCCCGAACTGGCTGAACGGGTTCGGGCGCTGGCTGGCAGCAACGCGCTCGAGGGCATCCAGTGGGCGGTCAGACGTCTGATGAGCCGCGAAGACGCCCGCCCGCAGCTCGCAACCATCTCCTGTCCGACGCTCGTGATCGTGGGCGACGAGGATGAGCTGACGCCGCCGAGCGTGGCCAAGGAGATGTCACGACAGATTCCCGGTGCCGAGCTGCAGGTGATCGCGGCGGCGGGTCACCTGTCCAGTCTCGAGCAGCCCGAGCAGTTCTGCGCCGTGCTTGAGCGGTTTCTCGATCGGTGCGCGCCTTCAACCTGAACGCCGGCGCGCAGGCACATGGCGACACGACGAGGTCGCCGGAGGCTGAACCATGGATCTCGGACTCAACGGCAAGTGCGCCCTCGTGACCGGCGGAAGCCGCGGACTTGGTCTTGCCGGTGCCAGGGCGCTGGCCGCCGAAGGATGCTCCGTGTGTATCTGCGCGCGAGGGGAGGGCCGGTTGCGCGAGGCCGAGCGCGAGCTGGCCGGCGTGGCCAGGCACGGGGCTTCGATTCACGCTATCGTTGCCGACGTCACCACGGTCGCCGGCGTGGAAGCCGCGGTCCACGAAACGGCGGCCGCCCTCGGCGGTCTCGACATCCTCGTCAACAACGTCGGGCTCGGTCGCGGCGCCGGCCTCCTCGACACCCCCGATGCCGAGTGGCAGGAGGCGTTCGACTTCACCTTGTTCCCCGCCATCCGCGCCTCCCGGCTCGCGGTGCCGTACCTCCGGCAGCGCGGCGGCGGCGTCATCATCATGATTGCGTCGATCTACGGCCGCGAATCGGGCGGGCGCCTGGTGTACAACGCGGTGAAGGCCGCCGAGATCAGCCTCGCCAAGTCACTCGCCCGGGAGCTGGCCCCTGATCGGATTCGCGTCAACAGCGTGGCGCCCGGATCGATTCTGATCCCGGGCGGAACCTGGGACCTCCGACAGAAAGCCGACCCGGAGGGAATCGCAGAATTCGTGAGGCGGGATCTGCCGTGGGGCCGCTTCGGCCGCGCGGAGGAGGTCGGCGACGTCGTCGCCTTCCTGGCCTCCGCTCGCGCAAGCTGGATCACCGGGGCCAGCGTGACGGTGGATGGCTGCCAGTCCCGGTCGCTGATCTGAGGATCAGGATTAGCGTCCGTGTGCGTGCAGACCGGCAGGGGACGTCCGGTGCACCACAAGCCGTGCTTCCGCGGGTACTGTTGGGCGAATCGCGGGGTGGCCGGTAGCAATCGTGCGCCGCTTGGCGTGCCGCCGGACTATCCTGACGCGAATCCGAAACCCTTCTGCCACCTCATCCTCCCCACGGTCCATGTCAATCGGCTCGCCGATCGTGAGGAAGTACCCGCGGTGCCGCGGTCGCGGCTCTGATACGTCCATCTACTGGCCCCCCTTCTAATGGTTGCGAAGGCGACACTCAACCCGATAACGTGCGATGGTAACGCTCCCCTCGTCGTCGCGTCAACGAAAAACAGCCGCCTGTGACCCCCCCCCGGAGTCTTCCCGCGCGGGTGTCGGCCCGCGCGGCGGCGGCGATGGGGTCACGGGTGTCTTGCCCTGCCAGCGGGCGGGCGTCATGATAGGCATTCCGGCCTCCCGGCGCCGACGCGGGACGCGGCTATGCACAAACGCACGCTCACGAAACCCGACGGCCGTGCCCTGATCCTGTACGCCCGCTCGCCGATCCCGGACGGCCTTGTCGCGCCGAGCCCACGGCCGGGAGCGTCGGGCGGCGACAACCACCTGCGGTGGCACCCGCTCAGGGGCGAGTGGGTTGCGTACGCCAGCCACCGGCAGAACCGCACCTTTCTGCCTCCCGCCGAGTTTAACCCGCTCGCGCCGACAAGCGATCCCGCGAACCCGACGGAGCTGCCCGCGGGACCGTACGACGCCGCGGTGTTCGAGAACCTCTTTCCGACGCTGGCCCGGAACCCGCACGACCCGCCGGTCTCCATTGTCGATACCAGACGCGGCGCCGGCGCGTGCGAGGTCGTGGTCTTCACGCAGGACCCCGGGGCGACGCTCGGCGCGCTGCCGCTCTGGCATCTCGAGCTGCTCGTCGAGGTCTGGGCGGACCGGTACCGCGAGCTGGGCGCCCGTGACGAGATTCAGTACGTGTTCGAATTCGAGAACCGCGGCGTGGAGGTGGGTGTGACCCTCTCGCACCCGCACGGTCAGATCTACGCCTACCCGTTCGTGCCGCCGGTGGCCGCGCGGGAGCTCGGGCTCCAGGCTGAGTACTTCAGCCGCTGCGGCCGCGGGCTGCTCGAGTCCCTGCTCTCCGCGGAGGTGGCCGACGGGAGGCGGCTGCTGTACGCGAGCGAGGCCGTCGTGGCCGTCGTTCCCGCCTGCGCCCGCTATTCGTATGAGGTCTGGATTGCGCCGGTGCGTCCGGCCCCGTCGGTGGCCGCGCTGGAAGCCCGCGAACGCGCGGAGCTCGCCCGGGCCCTCAAGGTCGTGCTGCTCAAGTTCGACCGGTTGTGGGCGAGGCCCTTTCCGTACGTGATGGTGTTCCACCAGGCGCCCACCGATGGCCTCCCGCACCCGGAAGCGCACTTCCACATCGAGTTCTACCCGGCCTTTCGAATGCCGGCCCGTCTCAAGTACCTCGCCGGCAGCGAGCTGGGCGCGGGCGTGTTTACGGCTGACACGCTGCCCGAAGAGAAGGCCCGTGAGCTGCAGGCGGTCGAGGTGGATCTCGGAGACTCGTGATCGGGCGGGATGCAGCGAGCGTCGAAAACAAACGTAGCTCTGACTCCGGACACCAGACAGGACCGTCGCATGACACACGACACACGCCCGGGCGAGGACAGGATCGGGTTCGAGCGGCTGTTCGGTGCACCGCCGACGGTGGTCGAGCGCGCGCCGGGCCGGGTCAACCTGATCGGCGAGCACACCGACTACAACGGCGGCTACGTCCTGCCGACCGTGATCCCGCAGACGACCGTCGTTGAGATGGCCCCGCAGGCGGGCCGGCATGTGCGCATCTGGAGCGCGGAGGCGCCGGAGCCCCGCCTGGTCGAGTACGACCTGGGGACCGAAGCCACGCGCGGCGCGTGGACCGACTACGTCCAGGGAATCACCTGGGTGCTTGGCGCGTCCGGTCACGCTCTCCGGGGCTTCGACGCGCGCATCACCTCCTCGGTGCCGCTCGGCAGCGGGCTGTCTTCGAGCGCGGCCCTCGAGGTCAGCCTGATGCGGGCGCTGCGGACGACCTTCGGCCTCTCGCTGGACGATGTGCCGTTGGCGGTGCTGGCGAGGCGCGCGGAAAACGAGTTTGTCGGGGCGCCGGTCGGGATCATGGATCAGATGGCCTGCGCGCTTGCCGGCGCGCGTGATGCGCTGCTGCTGGACACGCGCACGCTCGCTTTCGAGCGGGTTCCGCTGCCGCAGGGCGTCGAGCTGGCCGTCATCAATTCCGGCGTCGCCCACAATCACGCCAGAGGCGACTACCGCACCCGCCGGCGCGAGTGCGAGGAGGCCAGCCGGCAGCTCGGCGTTCCGCAGCTGCGCGACCTGACGCCGGCCGATCTCCCGCGGGTCATGGCCCTGCCGGAGCCGCTCGGGCGGCGCGCGCGGCACGTGATCACGGAAGACGAGCGGGTGCTGGCGGCGGTCGCCTCGATGCGCGCGGGCGACCTCGGGACGCTCGGACAGCTGTTTGACGCATCGCACGCCTCGATGCGGGACGACTACGAGGTGTCGGTCGCCGAAGTTGATGCCCTGGTGGAGGAGGCGTGCCGAGAGCGGGACGTCTTCGGTGCCCGTCTCACAGGCGGGGGCTTCGGCGGCTCAATTGTGGCGCTGGTCCGGGCAGGTTCGGCGGCGGCAGTCGCGGGCCGGGTGGCAGCACGGTACGCGGCCCGATGCGGCCGCACGGCGACCGTCCTCGTCCCGGTTTGATATCGTTTCGCCTTTCGCCTCTTGATCGTCGTCTGAGGGGCTGCTACCATCCTCAACCATGCCCGCCGACCAGCCACGCCGCACGAGCGGAACCGGACGTGATCTCTCACCGGCATCCGTGCCGCCGCTCGCCGAGGATCGCCGTGACGTGGCGCTGCAGCGTGCCGTGGAAGGCATGGTGCCGGCGTGGCTGGGGGAGAGCGGCGACAGGCCAGACGGCCTGGTGACGGCCGTGCGGCGACTCGAGGCGGCCGAGGCCCGCCTGGCGCCCCTGACGCCCGGCCTCGACGGTCGCCTGGTCTCGGCGCTCGACGAGCGCGGCGTGCGCGAGCTCTACACGCACCAGGCGGAGGCCATCGCGCACGCGCTGGCCGGCCGGAACGTTGTGATCACCACGCCGACGGCCTCGGGCAAGACCCTCTGCTACAACGTGCCCGTCCTGAACGCCATCCTGCGTGACGACTCGACGCGCGCGCTGTACCTGTTCCCGACCAAGGCGCTGGCGCAGGATCAGCTCGCGGAGCTGGACAGGTTGTCGGCGGTGCTGGCGGGAGCGGCGGGGGTCGACCTCGGCGTGTTCACCTACGACGGCGATACGCCCCAGGATGCGCGCAAGGCCATCCGGGCCCGCGCCCACATCGTGCTGACCAACCCCGACATGCTGCACGCCGGCATCCTGCCGCACCATCCGCGGTGGGCGCGGCTCTTCGAGAACCTGCGGTTCGTCGTCCTCGACGAGCTGCACACCTACCGCGGCGTGTTCGGGAGCCACCTCGCCAACGTCCTTCGGCGGCTGCGCCGCATCTGCCGGCACTACGGGTCCGATCCGGCGCTGATCTGCTGCTCGGCGACAATCGCCAACCCGCGCGAACTCGCGGAGCGGCTGGCCGAGGCACCCTTCGAGGTGGTGAGCGAGAGCGGCGCGCCGCGCGGCGAGAAGCTGTTCCTCTTTGTGAACCCGCCCATCGTCAACCGTCAGCTCGGCATCCGCCGCTCGTACATCAGCGAGACGCGGCGCGTGAGCCTCGAGTTCCTGCGGCGCGGCCTTCAGGTGATTGTCTTCGCGCAGAGTCGGCTGGCGACGGAGCTCCTCACGCGGTACCTGAAGGACGCGTTCGACGGCCCGCCCGGCGCCTCGGACGCCGTGCGCGGCTACCGCGGCGGGTACCTGCCCAAGCGTCGGCGTGAAATCGAGAAGGGGCTGCGGGACGGCGAGGTCCGGGCGGTGGTGGCCACAAACGCTTTGGAGCTCGGCATCGACATCGGCGCGCTGGACGCGGCGGTCTTGGCCGGCTACCCGGGGACCATCGCCGCCACCTGGCAGCGCGCCGGGCGCGCCGGGCGCCGGGCCACACGCTCGGCCGCGGTGCTCGTCGCGAGCAGCGCACCGCTGGATCAGTTTATCGTCCGCAACCCGTCGTACTTCTTCGGCTCCTCGCCCGAGCATGCCCTGATCAACCCTGACAACCTGCACATCCTGCTCGATCACATCAAGTGCGCGGCCTTCGAGCTGCCCTTCCGGACCGACGAGCGCTTCGGGGGCGAGAGCCTGCCGGAGATCCTCCGGATCCTGCAGGAAGAGGGCTTCGTCCACCTCGCGGGCGAGGGCGCGGAGCAGGCGTGGCACTGGACCTCCGAGTCGTACCCGGCGGACGCGATCAGCCTCCGGTCGATCACCTCCGACAACTTCGTGGTGGTCGACGTCACCGACACGACGAAGGTCATCGGCGAAACGGACTTCACGAGCGGTCCTTCCACGCTGCACCCGAAGGCCATCTACATCGTCGAGGGGACGCTGTACCAGGTGGAGCGCCTGGACTTCGAGGGGCGGAAGGCGTACGTCCGGCAGATCGACTGCGACTACTACACCGACGCCATCAGCTACGACCGGGTGACCATCCTCGACACGTTCGACACCGCGGCGGCCGGCGCAGCCTCTCACGGCGAGGTCCACGTCGTCTCGCGTGTCGTCGGCTTCAAGAAGATCAAGTTCTACTCGAACGAGAACGTGGGGTCGGGCGAGCTGGATCTGCCCGAGCAGCAGATGCACACGACGGCCTATTGGCTGACGATCCCGCGGGCGGTCGTCGGGGCGCTGCCGTATTCGGGCCGCGATCGCCGCGACGGCGTCGTGGGGCTGTCGTACGCGCTGCGGCAGGTGGCCCAGCTGCTGCTCATGTGCGACAGGCACGACATCGGAATCTCCCTCGGCAGCAGCCGGTCGCAGGTTGCCGCAGGCCAGCCGGCCGAGTCGGGGGCGGCGGCCGTGGACTGGGACGAGCCGGTGGTGTTCGTCTACGACAGCTACCCGGGCGGGATCGGCTTCAGTGAGCCGCTGTTCGCCATGCACGCGGCGCTCGTCGGGCGCACGCGCGAGTTGATTGCCGGATGTCCGTGCGAGTCGGGGTGTCCCTCCTGCGTCGGGCCGCTGGGGGAGATCGGGCCGCTGGCCAAGCCCGTGGCCCTGGCGATCCTCGACGGGCTCGGCGCCGCCGGGATGCCCGTCTCGACCGGACGGTGATCGGAGATGGACGCAGCGAAACTGGCGACGCGGCTGCGCGGCATCCTGAGTGAAAGGCAGGCGGCGTCGCCGACGACCGGCGCGCCCGCCGCCGGCTGCCGGCTTCCCTCGGTGGACGCCGTGGCGGCGGTGCTGGGGGCCACGAGGTGGACGATCGACCGGGCCGACTGTCTGGTCGTCGAACGGGAGTACGCCGCCGATCGGCAGCACGGGCTGATGCAGATTGGCGAGTACGCGGCGGCGGCCTCCCGCGCGATCGGGGCCCTCGACCTGCTCGGGGGCGCCGCAGCCGCCGGGCGCGCGGGCTCGAGCCCTGCCGCCCGGGCGCCGGGCCGGCTGCTGTTCTTCGACCTCGAGACGACGGGGCTCGCTGGAGGCGCCGGGACCTACGCCTTCCTGATCGGGTTCGGGTACTTCGACGACGGCAGCTTCCAGACACGCCAGTTCTTTTTGGCGGACTTCGCTGACGAGCGCGATTTGCTGCGCCTGGTGGGCGAGTTCGTCGAAGGCGCCGGCGGCCTGGTGACGTTCAACGGCCGAACGTTCGACCTGCCGCTGATCGGCACGCGCTACGCGATGCAGCGTCTTCGATCGCCGTTCGAGGAGCTGCCGCACGTGGACATGCTCCACCCGGCACGGCGCCTGTGGCGGCGCCGCCGGCCGTCGGGGGGGGACCGGCTGTGGCAGGCGCCGGGGGCTGCCGGCGGGGGCGCCGCGTCGGCCAGCTGCGCGCTCGGCGCGCTCGAGCGCGCCGTGCTGGACGTCGCGCGCGTTGGCGATGTGCCGGGCGCGGAGATCCCCGGCCGGTTCTTCGAGTACCTCCGCCGCGGTGATGTTACGCCCCTGATCGATGTGTTCGAGCACAACCGGCTCGACCTGGTGTCGCTCGCCGCGCTGACCTCCGTCGTGCTGTCGATGATCGACGGCGGCGCCGATGCCGCGCGCAATCCGCGCGAGTGCCTCGCGCTGGGGCGGCTCTTCGAGCAGACGGGGCGGCCCGACCGGGCGCTGGCGTGCTACGGCAGGGCTGCGAGCCTCGTGGACGCCGGGGGGGACGCCGCGGATGACGACCCTGGCACGCGGAGCGAGGCGCTGCGCTGCCTGGCCGTGCACATGCGGCGGGAGCGGCGGCACGAGGATGCCGCCACACTGTGGCAGCAGGTGCTCGTTGCGGCGGCCGACCTGCCCGACCTTCAGCGCGAGGCGGCCGAGGCGCTGGCGATCTACCACGAGCACCGGTCCAGGGATCTTGATGCGGCGCTGTCGTACGCGCTCCAGGGCCTCGAGCGCGGGCGCGACGACCGGGCGCGCCGCGGGCTCGAGCACCGCCTGGATCGGCTGCGGCGGAAGATGGCGGCGCGCGGCGTGTGGCAGGATCAGCCGAGCGATCCGCCCGCCTCGTCGTGATCGCTGCGGCCGGTGTCTCGGCGCGAGCCGTGCCGTCGAGACCGCGCGTGTGAGCGGGGCGGTCTACGCGGTCGGCGGCGCGGATTCGGCCTTCGCGCTCCCGGCTTTCGCGGCTTTCTTGGCCTTCTCCGCCAGCTTCCGGCTTTCGGACGTCTGAGCGCCGAACTTCTTCGTGAACCGCTCGACGCGGCCCTCGGTGTCGATCAGCTTCTGGCGTCCGGTGAAGAACGGGTGGCAGTTCGAGCAGATCTCGAGCCGGAGCTCGTCTTTGGTCGACCGGGTCTTCCAGGTGGCGCCGCACGCGCAGCGAACCGTCACCTCGTGGTATTTCGGATGGATCTTGGGTTTCACGCTTCGCTCCCTCGGCTTCCCGCGAACCCCTGAGTATACCAGGAACAGCGCACCTTCGCCACCCTACTTCCCCCCGTTCATCGATGCGAGAAACTCGGCGTTCGACGGGGTCTTGGCCATCTTGGAGAGCAGCAGCTCCATCGCCTCGACCGGTGACAGGGGCGTGAGCACCTTGCGCAGCACCCAGATTCGGTTCAGGTCCGCCCGCGGGACCAGCAGCTCTTCCTTCCGCGTCCCGCTCTTCGGGATGTCGATCGACGGGAAGACGCGCCGGTCGGTCAGCTTCCGATCGAGGTGCAGCTCGAGGTTGCCGGTCCCCTTAAACTCCTCGAAGATCACCTCGTCCATGCGCGACCCGGTGTCGATCAGGGCCGTCGCCATGATGGTCAGCGAGCCGCCGTTTTCGATGTTCCTGGCGGCGCCGAAGAACCGCTTCGGCTTCTGGAGGGCGTTGCTGTCGACGCCGCCCGACAGCACCCGGCCGGACGAGGGGATGACCGTGTTGTAGGCGCGCGCCAGGCGCGTGATCGAATCGAGCAGAATCACGACGTCGCGCCCGCACTCGACCAGGCGCTTGGCCTTCTCGATCACCATCTCGGCCACCTGCACGTGGCGCTGCGGCGGCTCGTCGAACGTCGACGAGATCACCTCGCCCTTCACCGACCGCTGCATGTCGGTGACTTCCTCCGGCCGCTCGTCGATGAGCAGGACGATCAGGAACACTTCGGGGTGGTTCTTCTCGAGGCTGTGCGCGATGGTCTGCAGCAGCATCGTCTTGCCGGTGCGCGGCGGCGCGACGATGAGGCCCCGCTGGCCCTTGCCGATCGGCGTCATCAGATCCATGACGCGCGCCGAGAGGTTGTCGCCGGTGGTTTCGAGCGACAGCTTCGTGTCCGGGTACAGGGGCGTCAGGTTCTCGAAGAACACCGTCTGACGCGCCCGGTCCGGCGGCTCGAAGTTGATGGCGTCGACCTTGACGAGCGCAAAGTACCGCTCGCCCTGCCGCGGCGGCCGGATCTGGCCCGAGACAGTGTCGCCGGTCTGCAGATCGAACTTCCGAATCTGCGACGGCGACACGTAGACGTCGTCGGGCCCCGGGAGGTAGTTCGCGTCGGGCGCCCGGAGGAAGCCGAAGCCTTCCGGCAGCGTCTCGAGCACGCCTTCCGAGAACAGCAGGCCGTTTTTCTCCGTTCGCGCGCGCAGGATCTCGAAGATGAGCTCCGACTTCCTCAGCGAGGTCGCGGCGGGGATCTCGAGCTGCCGCGCGATGGTCGTCAGCGCGGCGGTGTCGAGGTCCTTGAGTGTCGACAGTTCCAGTGGCGCCGCCGGCGTCTCGGTGACGGCTACGGGCGCCTGATCCACGTGAGCAGGATTCTCCACAGCTGATCCAGTCCTTCACCGGTCACGGCGGACACGGCGAGCGCCGCAACCCCGAACGATGTCTCCATCTGCCGGTCGCTGTGCGCGCGCCCGGCCTGCTTGAGTTTGTCGACTTTCGTCGCGACCAGCGCGACAGGCGCCGGCTGCGCCCGCAGCCACCTGAACGCCGACAGATCGTGATCGAGCCCTGGGTGCCGCGCGTCGACGGCCAGCACGACGCCGGCAATCCACCGCCGCCCGCGCCTTCCGGCCCCCGATCCCTGATCCCCGATCCCTGATCCCCGATCCCTGAAGTACTCCCCCGTCAACCTGTCGAACTCGCGTGCCGCCTGCATGCCGCCGCCGGCGTGCCCGTACCCCGGCAGGTCCGCCAGGTAGAAGGGGGCGGAACCGGCCGGCTCGACGAGGTACAGGTTGACGAGCCGGGTCTTGCCGGGCTTCGCGCTCGTACGCGCCACGTCCCGGCGGACCAGCGCATTCACCAAGCTGGACTTGCCCACGTTCGACCGGCCCACGAGCGCGATTTCCGGGCTGGCGTCCGCCGGGAAATCCGCAGGGTCAGCCGCACTCCGGACAAAACGAGCGGCAGTGACTCTCAAGTAACGAGCGCCCGATCCGCCGGCAGCGCTCCGGCGGGGTCGGTCCCCGCCGTCCGTCCGGCGTGAAGCGTCAGTGGGTCATCGCGTCGTCCGGCCGATCCACGGCGACCGGAGCGGCCTCGGCCGGGGTCGGGAGTCCGACCGGCAGGCGTTCCGTCAGCGCGATCCTCAGCACCTCATCCATCGTCTCGACGAGATAGACGCCGAGCACGTCGAGCACGTTTTTCGGGATGTCCGCGAGGTCCTTCTCGTTGTCCTTCGGCAGCACGATGTTCTTGACGCCCGCGCGATGGGCGGCAAGCACCTTCTCCTTGACGCCGCCGATCGGCAGCACCTTGCCGCGGAGGGTGATTTCCCCCGTCATGGCGACGTCCTTGCGCGCGGGGATCCGCGTCAGCGCGGACACCAGCGCCGTCGCCATCGTGATCCCCGCCGAGGGGCCGTCCTTCGGGATGGCTCCTTCCGGCACGTGGATGTGGACGTCGTTCTTGCGGTTGAACTCCTTGGGGATGCCGAACTCGTCCGCCTTCGAGCGCACGTAGCTCATCGCGGCCTGGGCCGATTCCTGCATCACGTCGCCGAGCTTGCCGGTGAGCGTCAGGTGGCCCTTGCCGGGCATCAGGGTCGCCTCGGTGACGAGCAGTTCTCCGCCGACCTCGGTCCAGGCCAGGCCGGTCGCGATGCCGATTTCGTTGTGCTCCTCGGCCAGCGTGGGCCGGAACCGGGGGACGCCGAGGTGGTGGGTGACGCGCTCGGGCGTCACCTCCTCGCTGTAGGTCTTGCCCTCGCCGACCACGCGGCGCGCGACCTTCCGGCAGATCGAGTTGATCTCGCGCTCGAGGTTGCGCACGCCCGCCTCGCGCGTGTAGCGCTCGATGATCGTCTGGATCCCGTCGTCGGCGAAGGTGATGTTGGCGCCGGTGAGGCCCGTGCCCAGCAGGGCCTTGGGGACGAGGAACCGTTTGGCGATCTCGGTCTTCTCCTGCTCGGTGTAGCCCGGCAGTTGCAGGACCTCCATGCGGTCCTTGAGCGCCTGCGGCACCGTGTGCAGGATGTTCGCCGTGCAGATGAACATCACGTGCGACAGGTCGAACTCGACGTCGAGGTAGTGGTCCAGGAACGTGTGGTTCTGCTCGGGGTCGAGGACCTCAAGAAGGGCGGCCGACGGGTCGCCGCGGAAGTCCATCGACATCTTGTCGACCTCGTCGAGCAGGAACACCGGGTTGAGCGTCCCGGCCTTCTTCATCATCTGGATGATCTGGCCGGGAAACGCCCCGATGTAGGTGCGCCGGTGGCCGCGGACCTCCGCCTCGTCGCGGACGCCGCCGAGCGAGAGGCGCACGAACTTGCGGTTCATCGCCCGGGCAATCGACTTGGCCAGCGACGTCTTGCCGACGCCCGGCGGGCCGGCGAAGGTGAGGATCGTCGCCTTCGGCTTGCGCACCAGGGCCCGGACGGCGAGGAACTCCAGGATCCGCTCCTTGACCTTGTCGAGGCCGTAGTGGTCCTCGTGCAGGATCTCCTCGGCGCGCTTGAGGTCGCGGCTCTCGCGCGTCTTCCGGTGCCACGGCACGGCAATCAGCCAGTCGAGGTAGTTGCGGGAGACGGTGGCCTCGGCGGACATCGGGGGCATCGCCTCCAGCCGCTTGAGCTCCTGGATGGCCTTTTCCTCGACGTCCTTCGGCATCTTCGCCGCTTCGAGCTTCTTCTTCAGCTCGTCGATCTCGTTGCCCTTCTCGTCCTTGCGGCCCAGCTCCTTCTGGATCGCCTTCATCTTCTCGTTGAGGTAGTACTCCTTCTGGGCCTTCTCCATCTGCTTCTTCACGCGCGACTGGATCCGGCGGTCCACCTGGAGCTTGTCGACCTCGACCTCGAGGATGCCCGCGATCCGGTTCAGCCGCTCGAGCGGGGAAATGATCTCGAGCAGGTTCTGCTTCTCGTCGACGCTGACCACCAGATGCGCGGCGATCGTGTCGGACAGCCGGCCGGCATCGTCGACGCGGACGGCGGCAATCATCGCGTCGTAGTGGAGGTTGTTCGACAGCTTCACGTACTGCTCGAAGAGCGAGACGACGCGGCTCATCGCGCCCTCGAGATCCTCGGAGGTGTCCTTGACCTTCGGGAGCACCTTCACGACGACGCGGTAGAAGCCCTTGTCCTCTTTCCATTCGATCGCGCGCGCGCGATCGACGCCCTCGACCAGCACCTTCACGTTCCCGTCCGGCAGCTTGAGGCTCTGGACGATGCTGGCGACGCACCCCATCGTGTAGATGTCGTGCGGGGCCGGGTCGTCGACCGAGGCATCGTGTTGCGCGGCCAGGAAGATCCGCTTGTCCTTGCCCAGCGCATGGTCGAGCGCGCGGGTTGAGGCCGGCCGCCCGATGACGAACGGCATCATCATGTGCGGGAAGACCACGACATCCCGCAGCGGCACAATCGGCAGCGTCTCGTAAACGTCCATGGGTCCCATCACGGAGGATTCAGGAGTCAGACGTCAGGATTCAGGGGCACCGGACGCGAACCGCTCCCGAGTCCCGACTCCTGATTCCCGAATCCTGGCCGCTATCCAACTTTCTCCATCAGGGTGATCGGCAGTTCCTTGGCCTCAACGGCCTCGCGGGTGATCACGCACTCGCGGGCCTTCTTCTGGTTCGGCAGGCTGAACATCAGGTCCAGCATCAGGTCCTCGATGATCATCCGGAGGCCTCGCGCGCCGATCTTCCGCTCGAGCGCGGCCTCGGCAATGGCCTCGAGGGCGTCGTCAGTGAACCGGAGCTTGACGTTCTCGTATTCGAACAGCTTCTGGTACTGGCGGGTGATGGCGTTGCGCGGCTGGGTGAGGATCTGGACCAGCGCCGCCTTGTCGAGCTCGTGCAGGGTCCCCACGACCGGAAGCCTCCCGACGAACTCCGGGATCAGGCCGTACTTGATCAGGTCGGTCGGCTCGATCTTCTCGAGCGTGGTTCCGATGTCGCGGGAGCGCATCGGCTTGATGTCGGCCTTGAAGCCCATTGCCTTCCGCCCGATGCGCCGCTCGATGATCTTCTCGAGCCCCACGAAGGCGCCGCCGCAGATGAAGAGGATGTTGGTCGTGTCGATCTGGAAGAACTCCTGGTGCGGGTGCTTCCGCCCGCCCTGCGGCGGCACGTTGGCCACCGTGCCTTCCAGGATCTTCAGCAGCGCCTGCTGGACCCCCTCGCCCGACACGTCCCGAGTGATCGACGGGTTCTCGTCCTTCCGGCAAATCTTGTCGACCTCGTCGATGTAGATGATCCCCTGCTGGCACTTCTCGATGTCGCCGCCGGCAGCCTGCAGCAGCTTCAGGATGATGTTCTCGACGTCCTCGCCGACGTACCCCGCCTCGGTCAGCGTCGTCGCGTCGACGATGGTGAACGGCACGGAGAGCAGCTTGGCCAGCGTCTGGGCGAGCAGCGTCTTGCCCGTGCCCGTCGGCCCGATCAGCAGGATGTTGGACTTCGTCAGCTCGACGTCGTTCCGGCCCCTGGCCTGCTTCTGGATCTCGATCCGCTTGTAGTGGTTGTAGACGGCCACGGCCAGCCGCTTCTTCGTCCGCTCCTGTCCGACGACGTACTCGTCCAGGAACTTCTTGACCTCCTGCGGCACCGGCAGCGCCGACCGCGCCGCGCGGCTCTCGAACCGGTTGTCATCGGCGATGATGTCGTTGCAGACCTCGACGCATTCGTCGCAGATGAACACCGTCGGACCCGCGATGAGCTTGCGGACGTCGTTCTGATCCTTGTTGCAGAACGAGCACCGCAGCACCTCGGACTCGCCGTTCTTCTTGACCATAGACCCCGCTTCGGATCCGCGGCTAGGCGCGCCGGCGGATCACATCATCAATGATACCGTATTCCTTGCTCTGCTCGGCCGTCATGATGTGATCCCGCTCGGTGTCCTCCTGGATGCGCTTGAGCGGCTGGCCCGTGTGGTCCACCAGGATCTGGTTCAGCCGCTCCCGCATCCGGATCAGCTCCTTCGCCGCAATGTCGATGTCGGTGGCCTGCCCCGCCAGCCCCTGCATCAGCGGCTGGTGGATGACAATCCGGGAGTTCGGCAGCGAAAACCGCTTCCCCTTCGCGCCCCCCGCCAGCAGCACCGCCGCCATCGACGCCGCCTGCCCCAGACAGTACGTCTGGACGTCCGGCCGGATGAACTGCATCGTGTCGTAGATCGCCAGCCCCGCCGTAATCGAGCCGCCCGGGCTGTTGATGTACAGCAGGATGTCCTTGTCCGGATCCTCCGCCTCGAGAAACAGCATCTGCGCGATCACGAGGTTGGCGACCGTGTCGTCAATCGGCGTGCCCACGAAGATGATCGAGTCCTTGAGGAGACGCGAGTAGATGTCGTACGCGCGCTCCCCGCGGGTGGTCTGCTCGACGACCATTGGGATGAGCTGCGCGCGAACGGCGTACTGATCTGTTGACATATGCACCGCTCTTGCCTGCCGGAGCCCGATCCGGCTCTCCGGCAGATCCGCAGCGCCCTGCCGCGCTGCCCGTCTCGTGCAGCATGCGGTGATCAAACCGGAACCAGGCGGGTGTTCGCTTACTCTGCTGCGATTGTCGCACGCGTCAGCAGAAAATCCACCGCCCGTTCCCGCCGCAGCCCCGCCCGCAGCCGCGCGAGCGCCCCGTCCTTCTCGAGCTGCGCCCGCACCGCCACCGGCGTCCGGCCGCTCCGCTCGGCGTACCGGGCAACCTCCCGGTCGACCTCCTCTTCGGTCGCGACCAGACCTTCCCGCCGCGCCACCTCGTCGAGCATCAGCGCCCCGCGGACCGCTTCTTCGGCCGGCTCGCGCTGGCCCTTGCGGAACGCCTCCCAGTCGATCGACGCCTGCCGCGGATCGATCTGCTGCTCGACCAGCCGCCGCACGAACTCTTCGACACGCCGGTCGATCTCGTGATTCACCAGCGCCTCGGGGACCTCGGAGGTCGCCCGCCGGGCCAGTTCCTTGACCAGGTCGGCGCGGACCTGCCGGTCCGCTTCGAGCGCCGCCTCCTTGAACAGATCCTCCTGCACGCGCTCCCGCAGCCGATCGAGCGAGTCGAAATCTCCCAGGTCCTTCGCCAGCTCGTCATCGAGCGGGGGGACCACCCGGCGCTTGATGTCCTTGACGGACACCGCGTACTCGACGTCGGCGCCGGCCAGCTCCTTGATGGCGTAGTCGGCCGGGTAGTGCAGGACAAACGCTTTCGCGGATCCGACCGCAAGCCCCATCACCTGCTCATCGAACCCCGGCGGGTTCGCCGAGGCTCCGACCTCGATCGAGACGTTCTCGTGCCGGTCGGCCGCGCCGGGCCGCGCCTGCCCCACGCTCCGGCGCACGAGATCGACCACCACCGTGTCGCCCGTTTCGACCGGACGGCCTTCGACTGGCTCGTGCCGCGCCGCTCCCTGCCGCAGATGCTCCAGCGCCTGGGCCACCGCATCGTCGGGCACGGTCACCGCTGGCCGCCGGAGCCGGATCGTCGCGTAGTCTCCCGGGTCGAGCGGCGGCACCGTCTCGAAGACGGCGGTGAACTTGAGCGGCTGGCCCTCCTCGACCACGACGTCCTGAATATCCGGCGTGTCCACCGGATCGACGGCGTGCTCGCGGAGCGCCTCGTCCACCGCGCGCGGGATCAGATCGTGTGCGACGTCGTGCAAGATCTGATCCCGGAATCGCTGCTTGACGATCCGGGCCGGGACCTTCCCCGGCCGGAAGCCGGGGATCTTCGCCGACCGCGCGTACGACTGCGTGACGCGTTCGATCTGCTCATCGACCTCGTCGCTGGGGAGCTCGATGACCAGCTGTTTTCGGATCTCGCTGACGGCCACAAGGTCTGTCTTCATATCAGGATATCGGCATCTGAGGGACGCGCATCAGCGGAGGCGGGGAGAGCGTGGTGCGAAAGGGGGGATTTGAACCCCCATAGCCTTTCGGCCACCGGATCCTAAGTCCGGCGCGTCTGCCAGTTCCGCCACTTTCGCAGGACGGAGGCGAGCGAGCAACGCCCCGCCGCGACGGGGACAGTCCAAGTATCGGCCTCAACTGGCAGATACCATTACCAGCCTAGCACGCGGTTTTCAGGCCGGTCAACGGGCGGGCCGGTGGCCAACGGGAGAGCCGGTGGGGAGGGCGGGCTGGATAGAGACAGGCGGAGGAGGTACAGACACCATCCCCCGCCACCCGCCTACTTCTTCACCGCGGTCGCGCGAGGCTTGATCACGATCTTCACTGCGGGCGCCCCTGCGTCGCTGGTGTCTTTGACGGAGAACATGGCGATGTTGTAGCCCCCCGCCTGCTTGACAATCGCCTGCAGTGCGTCCGCGACTGTCTTCTCGCTGCTGGTCAGCGTGACACGCGTGCTGGCGAGCGGCTCATCGGCCGTGATTTGCAGCCCCGACGCTTCTGACATCGCCCGCAGCACGGTGCTGACGGGCACGTCCTGAAGCTGCATGTCGACCGGGAGAGGCCTCCGCATCCGTTCCCTGAGGTCGATCGACACGGTCTTCCGAGTCGCTGCGTCTGCGACCATGACAGCCACCGGGGAAGGGCTCCACACGACCGGCTTTGGAGAGGCGTCAGCCAACCTGCTCACGACCAGCCGCTTGCCGTTCACCTTCCACTCGCAGCCGACACTGTCGCACACGACGTTGAGTGCCGTCCGCGCGGAGACGTGCGTCACCCAGAGGGTCACAGGACCCTGCACGGCGGGATCGAGCTGCAATTCCAGGCCGAGGCCGGAGACGATGTGCCGGAGGACATCAGCGACAGGCGTTGCCTCGAATCGCACATCGAGCCGGCTATCGAGCGTGGGTTTCTGAGCCTGCACGGCCGCGGCGGCCGCAAGGAATGCCGCCAGGGCGAGAAGGGCGAGACATCTGCGGGTCATGGTTGTCCTCCGTGAACCAGAACGTAGTCGAATTCAGCAAACAGCCCTCGGTCGTTCTTCGCGGGGCCGATGATGGCCCGCGACCCGTCGGGATAGTCCACGAGAATCACGTCGCCGTCATTGCTCATCCGGATCGGGTCCGGAGGTGCCGGGCCTGGCGGCCAGCTGAGGACGATGGCCGTGGCAAAGACCCCGACCAGCGCGGCGTAGGCGGCCAGCCGGCCGACCGGCACATGTCGGGCGGGTGCGGCGGCGAGCGCCCTTGCCACGAGGCGTTCAACCGATGCCGCATCGGCGTTGACAGCCTTTTGCAGCTGTCGATCGAGATCGACTTCGTCACCGTGGCTCATGAGGGTTCTCCAGCAGCAGGCGCAACCGTTGCCGCGCCCGGAGCGTACGCATCTTGACGGCTGATGCCGAGATGCCCAGTGCCGCCGCGGCATCTTCCGTGCGCAGACCGCCGAGGGCCGCCATCAGCAGCGCCTCTCGATCGCGTCGAGGCAGCCGGGCGAGCGCCGTCAGCAGCTGCGCGCGGGCGCCGGCGCCCAGGACTCGTTCCTCCGGCGTGGGATGGCCGTCGCGCGCGCCGAACAGCTCTTCGATCGGATGCCACAGCCGGCGGCGGACGAGGGCGCGGCCGGCCCGGCGTCTCGCAATCGAGAACACGAACGCTTCGGGCGCATCCGGCGGCCCCAGTGTCCGCCAGCGCCGCACGAGCGCCGTCAGGCTGTCTTGGGCGACCTCCTCGGCCAGCGAGGGATCGCCCGTCCGGGCGCGGGCGTAACGAAGGACCCGTGGCGCGAGGTCGCGGATCGTCCCGTCAAGGTCCACGCTCATAGAGTACCCACACCGCGCCCGGGGTCACATCTTGACGTGCCAGTTTTTTCAAGGCTCTGATCCCGAGGTCGAGGCTGGGGACACAGTGACCAGTCGGCGGCGGGGGCCATGAGCATTGCGCGCGCGGGCGACAGCGCGTGCGGCACAGCCATCTCTGACAGAACTGCCACCGGCCGCTGGCGCGATCGGTCCCGCGGCTACGCCTTCCGCACCTTCCGGGTCGTGTCGTACCACAGGTAGGCGACCAGTCCGGCAAACAGCACGATCGAGACCGTCTGCGAGAGCCAGTCGATGTCGTAGAAGGGCGTCTTCAGCAGATCTTCCGAGTACCAGGGGAAGAGCCGGAATGCCGCGCCCAGCACGCCGCCGAGCGCGCCGCCGGCGAGGAACCCCGACGCGATGACGACGCCGCGCTCACGCATCGTCTTGCCGCGCTCGCCGCCAGCCTGCTCCGACCGGCGTTCAACCATGTGCGCCATGATGCCCCCGACGAGAGCCGGTGTGTTGAGCTCGAGCGGGAGGTACATGCCCAGCGCGAAGGTCAGCGCCGGCACGCGGAGCATCTCCATGCAGACGGCAATCATCGCGCCTGACCCGAACAGGATGTACGCAATCGGGCTCTGGCTCATAAAGCCCTGGACGAGCGCCTTCATGATCGACGCCTGAGGCGCCGGCAGGACGGCCCGCGCGTCGCCGGGGACGGCCTCGCCGAACTGGAAAGCGGCCGCCAGCATGACGATCGCCAGGCCGGCGGTCACGGCCGAGCCGGCCACGCCCAGAAACTTGACGCGCTGCTGCGTGGCCGGCGTCGATCCCAGCCAGTACCCGGTCTTCCAGTCGGTGATCGACGCGCCGGACACCGACAGCGCCGTGCACACCATACCGGCAATGGCCATGACGAAGAACATACCCGCCTGTCCGCTCATGCCCAGCTCCAGCAGCACCACCGACGACACGATGATGGTGAGCATCGTCATGCCGGAGACCGGGTTGCGGGCCACCGTGGCGATGGCGTTCGCCGCGACCGAGGTGAAGAAGAACGCGAAGAACAGCGCCAGGACGAGGCCGGCCGCTATCACGCCCGCCGAGGGTGTGAGCGTGCCGAAGAACACCGCGATCAGCACCGCCGTCACCGCCACCCCGGCCAGCACCCAGACCATCGATACGTCGCGGTCGGTGCGCTCGAGCGTGTCGGTGCCGGATCCGTGGAACGCACGGAGCGCAATGGAGACGGAGCCGGCAATGATCCGCAGCGACTTGATGATGCCGAAGATCCCGGCGGTGGCAATCGCGCCGACGCCGACGAACCGGACGTAGCCGGAGAAGATCTGCGCGGCGCTCATGCCGGCAATCGGCGCCGTGCCGGGGTAGACGAGCAAGTCGGGCGCGTGCCTGCCGACCATCCACACCAGAGGCACGAGGACGAAGTTCGCCAGGAACCCTCCGGCGCACAACACCATCGAGGAGCGCAGGCCGATGACGTAGCCGAGACCGAGGATGAAGGCGATGGCGTCGAACCTCGACGCCACCTTGACCTTGTCGGCCAGCGTCTTTACCACAGGCACGAACTGGAGCGTGACGTACTCCTGCCACACCTGGAACGTGGTGACGAAGAAGTCGTAGACGCCGGCAATCGCTGTCGCCACCAGCAGGAGCCGCGCCTGCGATCCGCCCTTCTCCCCCGTGACGAGGACCTCGGTGATGGCGGTTCCCTCGGGAAACGGGAACTCGCCGTGCGTTTCCCGGACGAAGTACCGCCGGAGCGGGACGAGGAACAACACGCCGAGCGTGCCGCCGGCGAGGCAGATAAACACCGTCTGGAGCGGATGGGGATCGAGTTGCAGGATGTAGAGCGCCGGAAGCGTGAACACCGCGCCGGCCACGACCGCGCCCGACGTGCCGCCGATGTTGGTGAGGATGACGTTTTCGAGCAGCGTCGACCGCCGCCGGTAGACGCGCGCCAGGCCGATGGCGAGAATCGAGATCGGGATCGAGGCCTCCATCACCTGGCCAACCTTGAGACCCGAGTACGCCGAGGCCAGCGTAAACAGGACGCAGAGCAGCAGACCCCAGACAATGGCCCGCGCCGACGCCTCGGGGACGACCGCCGATGCCGGGACAATCGGCTGATACGTTCTCCCCGGGGCCAGGCGCGTGTACGCGTCGTCGGGCAGCGTGGCGGTGCTCAGCTCGGCCGATCCGCTCGGGGTCGGAGCAGTCATGGCGCCTCCGTCGGCGATGTGCGGGAGAGTCTACCGGGTTTTCGCGGGGGAGGCCAGACGCAGGCGAGCGACGAGCGTGCGCATGTCCTCCGGGAGGGGCGCCGTGACATCCACCCGCGTGGCTGTTGAAGGGTGGATGAACGAGAGAGCCGAGGCGTGCAGCGCCTGCCGCGCCAGGGTCGGATCGCCGCGACGCGGCGGCGGCGCCCCGAACGTGTAGAGGCGTTCGCCCACCAGCGGGAAGCCGCGCGAGCCGGCCTGCACCCGGATCTGGTTCCGCTTGCCGGTGACCAGCGACACCTCGAGCAGCGTGGCGCCATCGAGCCGCTCGACGACCCGGTACCGGGCGACGGCCTCCCGGGCCGCAGCCTCGGTGCGGTGCGCCCTCTTCTGCACCAGCCGTGCCTTGTCCCATGCGAGCCGATCCCGCCAGGTGCCCGACTCCGGTGTCACGGTGCCGCGAACCACCGCCAGGTAGGTGCGTTCCGGCGTTCGGCGCTCGAACTGCGCCTTCAGTGACTCCTGCGCGTCGCGGGTCAGGGCGAACAGGACCAGCCCGCTCGTGTCGCGGTCGATGCGGTGCACCACCAGCGGGCGGATGCGAACCCGCGGGCGCAGGTGATCGGCCACGAGGTCCAGCAGCGTGACTTCGCCGCCCTCCTGGCCGGGCAGCGGCTCCACCAGCATGCCCGCAGGCTTGTCCGCCACGAGGATGGCATCATCTTCGATGACGAGGCTGAGCGATCGCCGCGCAGATGCGATCTCGCGACGACGGGGACGCGACGTGCCGGGGCGGTCGACCCAGAGCCCGACCCGGTCGCCGGGCCGGAGCTTCCTGCCCGCTTCGGACGAGCCGGCGACGGCGCTGTTCAGCAGAACCTTGCCGCGGTCCAGATACGCGCGCGCCGTTCCGCGGGATCCCACCTCGGGACGTCTGGCCAGCCAGGCATCGAGCCGGACGCCGGCGTCCGGTTCGTCGATCATCCACTCAATCATGTCGGCACGTGCACTGCCGCAGATTCTACATCGCCGGAGCGAGCCCCAGGCGCGACAGCCCGTGCGGCGAGACGTTACCTTGGACAGGACTGGGCGCCGGGCCAGTCGGCCGGTGAGAGGCGTGCCCCGTCCGCAACGGGTGGCGATTGCGTATATGCTCTCAGGGATTCTCCGGAGTGTCGGGCCTGCGACGCCGGGCCCGACGAGCAGCCAAGGGTGTGCTGATGCCGTGGCGTGTTCCGATCCTGCTGACGCTGACCCTGCTCTTCGCCGTGGCAGGCGCCCAGGCGCAGACTGGGCAGACGGCAACGCTTGAGGGCACTGTCGCCGACGCGCAGGGGAACACCCTGGCCGGTGTGACGATTACGCTGACCGGCCCGACACCCGCCGAGCGCACGCGCACGACAGTGACTCCCCGCGACGGAACGTACCGCGTCGCGGCGATTCCTCCGGGCCTGTACGATGTCACGTTCGAGCTCCCAGGTTACACGCTCCTGAGGCGCGCGCAGGTGCGTCTCCGGCTCGGCCAGTCGGTCACGCTGCGGGTCAGGCTTGGGATCGGAACGACGACGGCCCCCGGGGCAGATGCCCTCGTGCCGTTGTGTGCGGAGGTGACCTCGTCGGCGCCGCAGAGACAGGTCACACCCGAGGCGCTCGAGTCGGTGCCGTTTGCGAGCCGCGCCAGTGCTGATGCCATGGTGCTGGCGCCGGGCGTCCACCCGGTGACCTCGATGCTGTACAGCCGGAACGGACAGTGGTCGGATGCCCGGATCCTGGACGGCGCCGACGTGACAGACCCGTACAGTGGCGCCGCAGCGGTGCGCGGGGGATTCCACTGGATCCAGGAAGTCCAGATCGTCGGCGCCGGCGCCGACGCCGAACACGGCGGCTACTCGGGCGCCTCCTCGATCACGCTGCTGCGATCGGGCGGCAACCGGTTCCACGGGTTCTCCGAAACACGCTACCAGGGCGGCGGCATGGTCTCGGCCAATACCACTGCCGCCCTGCTTGAGCAGAACGCCGATCTGGCAGCCGGCACGGCCAACCATGCGGCCGATCTGTCACTTCAGCTGGGCGGTCCGATCACGCGAGACCGGGCGTGGTTCTTTGCCGGTATCCAGTACTCCCACTCGAAGGTCACGCCCGCAGGCTATCCACCGAGCGATCCGGTGACCGGACAGGCGTGGGTGTCAGAGGTGGGCGGGACGCCTGCGCGTGTCGACCGATTCCCGCGCGTGCTTGTCAAGCCGACCTGGCAGGTTGCACGCAACCAGACGCTCACGGGGTTCTTCGAGTGGGAGCGGCAGAGTGCCGACGGTGTCGGAGCCGGCGCCCGCGTGTCCCCTGAAGCCGCGTTGCGGCAGGCTGCGCCCGTTGTCGCGTGGCACGCGAGCCACTCGACGGTGCTTGCGTCGACAACCACGCTCGATGTGGCGTACTCGGGATTCCGGGGCAGCGATGACACCGACCCGTACGGGCCGCTGGACGCCGCCGGCTGGTACGACGACGACACCGGGTTCCTGTCGAGAAACGCCTCTGCGTGGCGCCACTCCGAACGGTCGAGAGACCAGGCGCGGGCCGATTTGAGCACGTCGGTCCCGCGCTTTGGGGGCGCCCACGTCCTGAGGGCCGGGGTCGCGTACGACCGGAGCCGGGCTCGCACGACGCTGGGGTATCCCGGAGGTGGCGAGATCCACGCGTACAGCGGTGTTGCGGACTACCAGTACCTGCAGGAGCCGAGCGTGCTGGAGGGCGTCAACCACACGCTCACCGCCTTTGCGCAGGACACGTGGCGTCCGGCCAGGACGCTGACGCTCAATCTCGGCGTCCGCGCCGACCGCCGGACCGGCCGAAGTCCCGGCCTCGGCCGGACCGTACTTCAGGCAACGACGATCGCGCCGCGCCTGGGCCTCGCGTGGGATCTGCGCGGGAACGGACGAACCGTGCTGCGTGCCCACGTCGGCGATTACCACGAGGATGTGCGGACATCCTTCTACCAGCGCGTCGATCCGCGGCAGCCGCCGCGGTCTGTCGTCGATCTGGACCCGCGCACGCTCGCCCCGGTCTCGCAGCCTGCGCTGGCTGCGGTCTATGCGAACCGCACGGTCGATCCGTCCCTGAAGTGGCCGGTGACCAGGCAGGCCAGCTTCAGCGTCGAGCGCCTGTTCTCCCCGCGGACATCCCTGAGCGCCACCTACGTGTACCGGCAGAGTGAGCACGACATCGACGATGTGGTCGACCCGACACACGCGACCTTCACAACGTACGAGTACGCCGATCCGGGCCGGGATGGCATCCCGGACACGGGTGACGAGAATGGCAACGTGATCACGGTCTACAACCAAACCAGCTCGCCGCTGGACAACTCGTTCATCATCACGAACCCGGCGAACGCCTTCCGCCGCTACCAGGGAGTCGAGATGCAGTGGACCAGGCGGATGTCGGATCGGTGGATGGTGCAGGGGGCATGGATCATCTCGAAGACGACCGGCAACATCGCGGACAACCGCAGCGAGCCCACTTCCGCGGAGTACAACGATCCCAACGCTGACGCGGCCAGTCAGCCCTTTCGCGAGGGCCGGTTGAGCGGCGACAACACGCACGTTGTCAGGGCGCTCGTCTGGTGGCGAGCGCCGTTGGGGTTTTCCGTCACCGGCGACGTCTGGTACATCTCGGGCGACACGTTCACCCGGACGGTCCGGCCGAAGGCGAACCAGGGACGGCCGGAGATGTTCATCGAGCCGCGGGGCAGCCGGAGATACGCGGCGCAGTCAGCCGTCAATCTGAGGGTGGATCGGGCGATCACGCTGCGGGGTCAGCAGCGCGTCACACTGGCCCTCGAGGTGTTCAGCCTGCTCAACCTGAGCACCGTGACGAGGGTGACGGTGCAGACGCCAATCTCCCCGGCCAGCGCCCCGTTCGGCACCCCTCAGGCGCTGGTCGAGCCGAGGCGGATGTTTGTCTCGGCCACCTACCGGTTCTGACGGGAGCCGCACACAGTCGACAGCCGCCAGTCAGGTACGATGCAGAAGGAACAGGCGGGTGGCCAGACGCGTCCGGCAAGGCACCGGAGGGGCACGGAGAAGCACGGGAGAGGCAGGAGACAGACGCGAACAGGTACGAAGGGCGCGGCACGCGTCGCTCGCCCTCCGATGAGCCGTGTGATGGTCAGCGGCGATGCGGCTTGAGCGTGAGCGTCTCGGCACTGCCGAACAAGCCGCCAATCCCGACCGCCCCGGGCGCCAGCACGCGTGAGGGTGCGAAGTACGGGAAGTCGAAAACGACCTCATCGCCGGCGCGCTTGCCCGGGATCGGCATCAGCCGCGCGGAGAGCGGCTTGTCGAGACGCAGCGCGAGCGCAGCGACATCCAGGAGGATGGCGGAGAGCGCCTCGACCGTGATGTCTCCGGGTAGCGGCACCGTGTCGACGCCGGTGCCGCACACACTCGACCAGAGCAGCAGATCGCTGACCGTGACCGTTCCCTCGGCCGCTCGCGCCGCGAGCACCGCATCCTCGAACACCGGCAGGAACACGCCGGAGTAGCCGGTGCGCCGGTACGTCGCGCGGTCGAGCGCATCGGCAAGCCACGCCACCGCCGCCAGCGTGCCCCGTTCGCCGACCCGGCCGCCCGTGAGGGCTTCGAGCGCCGTCCCAAGGGAGCGGCCGGCTTCGGGAAACGGGGCAAGCGAGCAGTCAATGCCCGTGATCCGGACGCCAGGGGGGCACGAGCGGCCGACGATGTCGAGGATGTGGGCGGTCTCGCGCTCGATTAGGCGGATCAGATCCGTGCGAGCGTCCTCGAGCGACCGGGCCTCCTCGCACGCCTGCACCGCGAGCGCGGCTGCCTCGAGCCCGATGGCGATGGCCGGCCCCTGATCGTCGTGGTACGCCGCGGGCAGGAACGGCACGCCGGGCGGGACGTTCGCCAGAGCGGCAAACCGCAGGTTGCCGAACCCATCGGGCGTGAGCTGCGCCGCGCGGTGAATGACCCGGGCGGCGCGGGCGAGGGCCGGCAGGATCACCCTGTCGGCCTCGTCGGTGATCAGGGCGCAGGCGAACACGCGCGAGGTCGCGCCCAGCACGTCGGGAATCGCGTCGTACAGCCGCGGCGGATCGTGCGGCCGTGCCGCGCCGATCGTCGCGTAGTCGATCCCGTATGCCGCGCAGGCTGCGTCGAGATGTTGCGCGAGCGTCACCACCGCGCCGCTGTCTCCGCCAGTCGCACGCGCGAAGGGCGGCAGCGCGAGCCTGGCGGTCTGAACATGATGGCCGGCGGCTTCGAGCGCGGACTTGACGTCGCTGGCCAGGCGGGCGGCCCGGGCGACGGGGACGTCGTCCCGCGGATGGGCGAGGGTGTCAAAGACGGTGACCGTGCGGATCTGCATCGTGCTCCCCGGGAATGCCGTGTCCCGCGCACCCTCCGGTGGCCCAGCTACTTGCGGAGTCGCCGCAGCGCGGGCACCGTCATGACTCCCCCGAACAGCATCATCACGACGCCCCACCAGAGATTGACGTTCACGCCCAGCGATGCCGCGTAGATGGACGGATCGCTCACCAGACCGAACACGACGAGCAACCCGCCCACCAACAGGAACAGCACGCCGATTGGCAGCCGGAGATCAAGGGACATGATCAGTTACCAGTGGTCGGTGGTCAGTGGCCGACGGTCAGCCGCCGGAGCCTCGCGTCTCACGCTGACCTACCGGAAGTAGATGTTCAAGCCGACAGCCACGGCCAGCACCACAAGCCCCAGCAGCAGCGGCCGCCGATACCATGCCAGCCCTTCGTCGCGCACCCTGGGCGTGAGCGAGTAGACGAGGCCAACCAGCTCGCTTCCGGCGCGGGGACGGGTCACGAGGCTCACCCCGATCGTGCACAGCAGACAGGCGGAAAAGGCGAAGATGGCCCCCCAGAAGTTCTGCGCCATGTCGCTGGGATACGCGTGCAGGAGCCCGATCCGGCCTCCCGTGACGCCGGTGAGCACGTAGTGCACTGCCGCCGCACCGGTGCCGGCGAGCAGGCCCCAGAAGGCCCCGTTCGGCGTCGCTCTGGCCCAGAACATCCCCAGCAGGAACGTCGCAAACAGCGGCGCGTTGATAAACGAGAAGACCAGCTGGAGCAGATCCATGATGTTGTCGAACGTCATGGCGATGTAGGCGGTCCCGATGCTCGCCAGCGTGCCGAACACCGTGGCCATCCGCCCCATCCACAGGTAATGCGCATCGTCGGCGCCTGGGCGGATGTACGACTGGTAGATGTCGTACGTCCAGACCGTGTTAAACGCGGTGACGTTGCCGGCCATCCCCGACATGAAGCTGGCGAGCAGCGCTGCCAGGCCGAGGCCGAGCAGGCCCGACGGGTACAGCCGGCCGAGCAGCAGCGGCAGCGCCCGGTTGTAGTCCGCCTGGCCGGAGGCGTCGACGAGGCCGGCGTCGCCGACGAGCGCGATGACGACCATCCCCGGCACGACGACGATCAACGGGAAGACCATCTTGGGGATGGCTGCGACAATCGGCGTGCGCCTCGCGGCGTTCATCGACTTGGCCGCCATCGCGCGCTGCACGACGAGGAAGTCGGTGCACCAGTACCCGAACGACAGGACGACGCCGAGCCCCATCGCCAGGCCGAACCACTCGACCCCCATGGGGTTGGCGCTCGCGCTGCCCAGGTGGCTCCACGACTGCGTGAGCGCGGTGGACTCGAAGCCGCGCCCTGTCGCCACCTCCGCGAGCCTCGCTTGCAGGCCGGGCCACCAGCCGACCGCCTTCAGACCCAGCAGCGACAGCGGCAGAAAGCCGAAGACGATGAGGAAGAACTGCAGCACCTCGTTGTAGATCGAGCTGGTCAGCCCGCCCAGGAACGTGTAGATGAGCACGACCGCCGCGGCGATGATGATGCTGTAGTTGATGTCCCATCCGAGGAACTGCTGGAAGAGCAGTCCCATGGCGTACATGCTGATGCCCGATGAGAAGATCGTCATCACGGCGAACGAGATGGCGTTAAACCCTCGCGTCTTCTCGTCGAACCGCAGGCGCAGGTACTCGGGTACCGAGCGCGCCCGGCTGCCGTAGTAGAACGGCATCATGAAGACGCCCACGAAGACCATGGCCGGAACGGCGCCGATCCAGTAGAAGTGGCTCGTCAGAATGCCGTACTTGGCGCCGCTGGCGGCCATGCCGATGACCTCCTGCGCGCCGAGGTTGGCGGAGAGAAACGCGAGCGCCGTGATCCAGGTCGCCAGGCTGCGCCCGGACTGGAAGAAATCCAGGCTGGTGCGCATGAACCGTTTGAGGGCGACGCCGATCCCCAGCACGAAGAGGAAGTACAGGCCGATGATGGCGTAGTCGATGACGTGGAGCTGCATAGTCGTCGGCGCGGGTTGAACCGCGGCTCACCTCACCAGGTTGATGTAGGTCGTGATAATCAGCGCGTTGGTGAAATCGATGAAGAACGCGCCGACCATGGGCAGCACGAGGAACGCCCGCGGGGCCGGGCCGAACCGTTCGACAAGGGCCTCCATGTTGGCAACCGCGTTCGGCGTGGCCCCCAGGCCGAAGCCGCAGTGCCCCCCGGCCATGACCGCCGCGTCGTAATCGCGCCCCATGACCCTGAAGGTGATGAAATAGGCGAAGGCGGCCATCAGGCTCACCTGGACGAACAGGATGACGAGCATCGGGATCGCCAGGTCGAGCAGCTCCCACAGCCGCAGCGACATCAGCGCCATCGCGAGGAACAGCGACAGGGCGATGGTGCCGAGGTCGTCGACCACCCGCTGCTCGAGCCGGATCAGCTGCACGAGGTCGTCCCCGTTCCTCAGGACGGCGGCGATGATCATCGCCCAGATGTACGCGGGCAGTGTGATCTTCCCGCCGCCGAGCGTGAGCCCGAGCACGTGCACCTCGGGGATGCGCGCCCCGCCCACCCAGGCGCCGAGCAGGCTCCCGCCCCACATAGCCACCAGAATCACCGTCAGCGTCTTGAGGAGGGTGTACGCCGTCGGCGCCTTCCCGGCCGCCTCGCGGTCGATCTCTTCGTCCAGCGACTCCAGCTGACGGCCGGCTTCCGCGGCCGCCGCCGGAATCGCCTCGTTGGCGTGCCGCGGCCGGTATCGCGTGATGAGCGTGGTGGCCACGGGACCGCCGATGAGGCCGCCGCTCACCAGCCCGAAGGTCGCGGCGGCCATGGCCAGCGTCACGCCGCCGGGGAACGCGAACTCGTCCTCGAGCAGCTTCCCGAACGCCGCGCCCGTGCCGTGGCCGCCGGTCATGGTGATCGAGCCGGCAATCAACCCCAGGAACGCGTGGACGCCCAGCAGCTTGGCAAGGGCGACGCCGACGCCGTTCTGGATGATGGCCAGCAGGCTGGCGAGCAGCCAGAACAGCAGCACCTGCGGCCCTCCGACGCGCAGCAGCGCGAGGCTGGCTCCAAGGCCGATCGTCGTGAAGAAGGCGATCATCAGCGGCGTCTGCAGCGCCGTGTCGAACTCGATGGCCAGAAGGCCGGTCAGCCGGAGGGCCAGTGCGATGGCGGCGAACAGGAACCCGCCGACGACGGGCGCGGGGATGTTGTAGCGATCCAGCACGCCGATGCGGCGCCGGATCCCGTAGCCGACAAACAGCACCACGGAGGCCAGTGCCAGCGTCTGGACCATGTCCAGCTTGAACACGACTGCCGCCATTGGAATCCTGCGCGCCTCCAGGGTTTCCGGAATCATAGCCGCGGGCGACACGAAAGCCAACTTCTGCGCGGCGGTCCGGCGTGAAGGGGGGGCGGCGGCGCCAGAGCGGAACGCGACCAGGGCGGCACGCCGGGCGGCTGCGGGGTGTGTTATCGTGCACCGTTGAGACGGGATACCTCAACGGAGGTGCGACGTGCCGGAACGGGAACCGCTGCTCGAGCGCTTCATCCGCTACGCGAGGATCGACACGCAATCGAGCGAGTCGTCACAGACCTATCCGTCGACGGAAAAGCAGAAGAACCTCCTGCGCGTGCTGGTCACCGACCTGGTGGAGGCCGGCCTGGGCGACGCCGCCATGGACGAGCACGGATATGTCTTCGCCACGTTGCCGGCGAACATCCCGCCCGGCCATCCGGCTCACGGCACGGTGCCCACGGTCGGCCTGCTCGCGCACGTGGACACGTACCACGAGGTGTCCGGCACCGGCGTCAACCCGTGCGTCCATCGCAACTACGACGGTGGCGATCTCGCTCTGCCGGGCGATCCGTCGGTGGTCCTGCGGGCGGCGGACGAACCGGAACTGGCCGCCTGCCGGGGGATGACCATCATCACCGCCGACGGCACGACGCTGCTCGGGGCCGATGACAAGGCCGGCGTGGCCGAGATCCTCGAGGCGCTGTGGCGGCTGAAACTCGACCCCGCGCGGCTGCACGGGCCGGTCCGGGTCGGGTTCACGCCCGACGAGGAGGTCGGGCGTGGGACGGAGTTCTTCGACGTCAACGCGTTCGGTGCCGATGTCGCCTACACCATCGACGGCAGCGGGTGCGGCGAGCTGGAAGACGAGACGTTCTGTGCCGATTCCGCCCACGTGACGGTCAAAGGCGCCGACGTCCATCCGGGCTACGCCAAGGGGAAGATGGTCAACGCCGTCCGCGTTCTCGCGGATCTCCTCATGGCGCTGCCGCAGCATCGAACGCCCGAGACCACGGAGAAACGCGAGGGCTACCTGCACCCCATCAGCGTCAGCGGCAACACCTCGGAGGCCAAGTCCCATCTGCTGGTCCGCGACTTCACCGAGGACGGCCTCCGCGAGCTCGAGGCCACGCTGGCAGGCGCCGCAGCCTGGGTCGAGCGCAAGTACCCGGGCGCGAGCATCGGCATCGAGATCAAGGAGTCGTACCGGAACATGCGTTACGCGCTCACCCGGCACCCGCACGTCGCGGCCTACGCGGAGGAGGCCATCCGCCGGGCCGGGCTCGTGCCGAAGAAGAGCTACGTCAGGGGAGGGACCGACGGCGCCCGGCTGTCGTATCTGGGGCTGCCCACGCCGAACATCTTCGACGGGAGCATGAACTTCCACGGCAAGAAGGAGTGGGTCCCGCTCGAATGGATGGAGAAGGCGGTCGAGACCGTACTGCACCTGCTCGACGTGTGGGTGGAGCACGCCGCGGCGCGATCGTCGGTCTGATCCTCTCTCCGGCGAGCCTTGCGTTCCGGCGAAACGCCGGAACGCAAGATCCGGCCCCGCACCTACTGCGCCGTGAACTTGTAGACCGTCGTCGTCCGATACGTCTGGCCCGGCTCGAGGATGGTCGTCGGGAACGCCGGATGGTTCACCGAATCGGGGAAGTGCTGCGTCTCCAGGCAGAAGCCGAAGTGCTTCTTGTAGGTGACGCCGCGCTTGCCTGTGAGCTTGCCGTCCAGGAAGTTGCCCGTGTAGAACTGGATGCCCGGCTCGGTCGTGGAGACCTCGAGGACGCGTCCCGTCTTCGGCTCCCGCACCCGGGCCGCGAGCGCCAGAGTGCCCCCGCCGCTCGACAGGACGTAGTTGTGATCGTACCCTCCCGGATCCGCAAGCGGCACCTGGGCAATGCGCGAGCCGATTGTGGACGGCGTCGTGAAGTCCATCGGCGTGCCGGCGACCGCCTTGATCTCGCCTGTCGGGATCAAGCCCGCATCGACCGGTGTGAACCGATCGGCCGCGAGCATCAGCTCGTGGCCGAGGATGTCGCCAAGACCTTCCCCGGTGAGATTGAAGTAACTGTGGTTGGTCAGGTTGACCGGTGTCGCCTTGTCGGTGGTGGCCATGTAGTCGATGCGCAGCTCGTTCTGGTTGGTCAGCGTGTAAACCACGGTCGTCGCGAGCGTGCCCGGATATCCCTCCTCGCCGTCAGGGCTGGCGTAGGACAGCGTCAGTGACGCCCCGTCCGCGACTTCCGATGCCTGCCCCTGCCAGATGACCTTGTCGAAACCCTTGAGACCGCCGTGGAGGTGATTCTGGCCGTCGTTGATGGCCAGCGTGTACTCGCGCCCGTTGAGGGTGAAGCGGCCCTTGGCAATGCGGTTGCCCACTCGCCCGATGATCGCGCCGAAGTACGGGTGCGATTCGAGGTATGGCCGAAGCGTCTTGAAGCCCAGCACCACATCGTCGAACCGCCCGGCCCGATCAGGCGCGTGCAGTTCCGTGACGATGCCGCCGTAGTTGGTGACCCGGACGATCATGCCGTTCCGGTTCTTCAGCGTGTACAGGTCCACCGCGGTCCCGTTCTCCGTCGTCCCGAACGCCGTCTTGTCCACACGCGCCTCCATGGCCGTCGCGGCCTCTTGTGCTCCGCCCTCCGGCTTCTGCGATGCGCCTCCGCACGCGGCAAGGCCCGCGGCCGCCGCGATGGTGAGGAGGGTGCCGATCAGATTGACCCGTGCTGTCATGGATGGATGCTCCTTGAGTGGGCGACTGGCTCCGGCGCGAGGCCTTGCACCCCGGCCGGCCCGTTCGCTGCTCGCCTCCGGCCGGCCTCGATGGTGACGGTCACCTCCGCCCACCCCCTGCCCGGCCGTGCGAATGCGTCCGGGTCATACTACCGCATTCCCACGGGCGGCTGGCACTTCCGAGCCGATACTGCATGGGGTTGCCCTGCGGCATTGCTCTTGCTCCGGCACAGGTACTTTTGGTGTTTTGTGCACGCCGGATGTCACTTTCCCGTCGTCAGCATGTCAAATGTGAAACAGCACGCCGAACGGGTGTCTTCGATGCCTCGCGTTGCCTCCGCTGCCGTCGTCCTGCTCAGCCTGATGGCGCCGCCGTGCGTCTTCGCTCAGGCCGAGCAGGTGGCTGCCTTCGGGGACGCCGCTATCTCCTACGACGGTGGCGCGCGGATCTGGTGCCTGGAGAACGGTTACGTCTCGTACTGCCTGCAAATCGACCGTACCGGCGCCCTCCGTGCCTCTCGGCTCGCCAACCCGCAGACAGGGCGAGACTGGGACATCACCGCCTGGCCTGACGCCAACGTGACGCTGTCGGACACCACCCTCGCGCTCGGTCCCAAGAGCGCGCTGGCGTACGAGGGCTTTGAGGTCGAGCAGGTGAGCGGAGGGCTTGAGCTCCGATTCGGGTTCAGATCGACCGCGAGAAAGCTGGAGGCGGTTCGGCACTACATGGTCTACCCGGGCTCGCCCGCTGTCGAGACCTGGACGACGTTCGAGCGGCTTGGGTCTGGGAGCGTCACGCTCCGCGATCTCAACATCTGGAAGCTGGGCGTGCCGAACGGGGAGATCGTCTACGTCAACGGACAGAACCCCGAGGAAGGCGCGGCCGCCGTGTTCAGCAGGAGCCGCCGGACTCTGGCTTCCGGCGAGACGCTGTCGCTCGGTTCGGCTCGCCGATCGTCGGAAGGGGTGGTGCCCTGGTTTGCGATCGACCGCGGCGGCGAGCAGCTCTTCGGCGGCATCATGTGGTCCGGATCCTGGTCCGTGACGCTCCAGCACGTGTCAGGCCGTCTCACGCTGTCGGCAAGCGTGCCGTCGGTGGGCGCCGCCGTCACTGCGGACCGGCCGGTTGAAACCCCGCACGGCTTCTTTGGCCTGGCGGCCAATACCGGGCTGCGCCTCGCCCTGGCGATGCGGCAGTTGATGGATCAGGGCGTGCGCCAGGGGCGTCCGTACCAGCCGCTCACCACCTACAACTCGTGGTTCATCCGTGGGGCCGCCATCGACGAGGAGGGTACGCGCTCGGATATCGACCGGGCGGCCGAGCTGGGCTTCGAGCTCTACGTGCTTGACGCCGGGTGGTATGAGGGCTCCGCGGCCCTGGATCAGTTCGACTTCGTGTCGGGACTCGGGTCGTGGACCGCGGATCCGTACCGGTTTCCACACGGCCTGGCCGACCTGGCGGCCTATGCCCACGATCGCGGCCTGAAGTTCGGACTGTGGGTCGAGCCGGAGCGCGTGGCCCTGGACACGGTTGGGCAGGAGGGGCTGGCGGCGCCATCGTGGTTGGCACTGGAAGCGGGTCAGCCCGACCCTCTCGCGCCGGGCAACGACGACGTGCGGGCTGGGCAGATCTGTCTCTCGATGCCGGACGCGCGCCGGTGGGTGCTCGATCGGCTCTTCGCGCTGCTCGACGAGGTGCGTCCGGACTACCTCAAGTGGGACAACAACCTGTGGGTCAACTGCGCCCGTCAAGGCCACGGGCACGGTGTCTCCGACGGCAACTTCGCCCACACGCGGGCGCTCTACGACGTGCTGGCGGAGATCCGCCAGCGTTACGCCGACATGCTGATCGAGAACTGCTCGGGCGGCGGGAACCGGCTGGACTTCGGCATGGCGCGGCTGACCGACACCGCCTGGATGGATGATCGCACGGCGCCGTCGCTCCACGTGCGGCACAACCTGGAAGGGCTCGGGACCGTTTTCCCGCTGACCTACCTTCTCTCCTTCGTGCTGGGCGAGCAGCTGCCGGACGAGGTCGAGCCCGAGCCCGCGCCAGAGCGCGCGGGGGCAGAATCGAGCAGCGCCGGAACCAACGCGCGCGATTGCCTGCTGCTGTTCCGCAGCCGCATGCCCGGCGTGCTCGGACTGGGCGACTCCGCGGTGGTCGACGGCGACACGACGCTGGCGCTGCGTGAGGTGGAGGTGTACCGCCGGGTGCGGGAGATCCAGACGACCGCCGGATCGTTTATGCTGACGGAGCAGGCGGCGGCGGCGTCGGCGCCGAGATCACCGAGTTCGGCATCGAGGTTATTGCGGCGCCGCTGTCGTCAGCGCACATCCTTGTTCTGCGCGTGCTCGAACCGGTCGTCATGCCGGAGCGGGTCCGCCGATAGCCGGGCGGGGAAGGCCGCCCGAGATCCGTCGGAACTCGATGGGATCCTCGCCTCTTGATCGGCTCAGTGACGATCCCCGCGTGAGCGTCCGCCGTGCGGGTGCGCCGGACCCGGACGGGCGGGTGGTCCTCTACTGGATGCAGCGTGCCCAGCGGGCCTCTGACAATCCGGCGCTCGATCTGGCAATTGAAGTCGGCAACGCCCTTGGGAAGGCGGTCGTGGCGTACTTCGGTCTGGTGTCGGCCTTTCCGGGCGCCAACCTGCGGCACTACCAGTTTCTGGCCGACGGCCTGCCGGATGTGGCATCGGGCCTGGCACGCCGGCGCGTCGGGTTCGTGCTCCGGCGCGGCACCCGCCACGACCTCGAGCGGGTGAGCGAGGAGATCCGGCCGGCGCTCGTGGTGACCGACGAGAACCCCCTGCGCGAGCCCGAGCGGTGGCGGCGGCAGGCGTCCGAGCGGCAGCGGGTGCCGGTGTGGTCGGTCGATGCGGACGTCATCGTGCCGACCGCGCAGCTTGAACGGGAGCAGTATGCGGCCAGGACGATCCGGCCGCGCATCCACCGGCAGCTCGAATGGTTTCTGCAGGCGTCGCGCGAGCGTGCGGCGCGGGTCCGGTGGCGCTCGCCGGCGGGGCTCATGTCACTTGAGGCGGGCCCGCATCTGCTCGACGGACTGCCGATTGACCGGACGGTGCCGCCGGCGCCGGGATTCCGAGGCGGTTCAACCGAGGGGCGCCGGAGGCTGCGTCGGTTTGTGGCCGAACGCCTCGCCGGGTATGCCGACGCCCGCAACCATCCCGAGATTGACGGTACCAGCGAACTGTCGCCGTACCTGCACTTCGGGCATCTGGGTCCACGTGAGGTCGCGCTGGCAGTGCAAGACGCGGATGCGCCGCTAGCCGACCGGCAGGCGTTTCTCGAGCAGCTGATCGTCCGTCGCGAGCTCGCCGTGAACTTCGTGCGGTACAACGATCGCTACGACGAGCTCGCGGGATGCGAGCCGTGGGCGCTCGACACGCTGCGCCGTCACCACCGCGATCGGCGTCCGTATCTGTACGTGCCGCGCCAGCTCGAGCAGGCCGAGACGCACGACGAGCTGTGGAATGCCGCGGAGCGGCAGATGGTCGGAACCGGGTGGATGCACGGGTACGTCCGGATGTACTGGGCGAAGAAGATCCTCGAATGGACCCGATCGCCCGAGGAGGCGTTTGCCGTTGCGATCGAGCTGAACGACCGGTACGAGCTCGACGGGCGGGATCCGAACGGTTATGCGGGCATCGCCTGGGCGATCGGCGGGAAGCACGACCGGGCCTGGGGGCCGGAGCGGCCCGTGTTCGGCACTGTCCGGTACATGTCGTTCGGCAGCACGTCACGGAAGTTCGACAGCCGCCGCTACATTGGGGGTCAGGTCTTGAATCCCCACTTTTTTCACGTCTGACCCCGCGTGTATACTGCGCGCCGATGAGGAGTGTGTACATGCGTGATCTGGCGAGCGGCGGAGTGCTGTTCGGGTGCGTGTCGCTCGTAGCCCTAATCCTGATGGCCAACTGTGCCCCAACGGTAGAGCCCGCCGACCTGGTCCTGCGCAACGGGAAGCTGGTGACGGTCGATCCCAACAGGCCCGAAGCGCAGGCGCTCGCCGTGCGCGGCGACACGATCGTCGCGGTGGGCGCGGAGGAGGAGATCAGGCCGTACATCGGCTCGACGACCGACGTGATCGATCTGGCCGGCAAGCTCGCGATTCCCGGTTTCATCGACAGCCACGTTCACTTCACGGGGATCGGGACCAACAAACTGCAGCTCGACCTGATGAACGCCCGCAACTGGGACGAGATTGTCGCGATGGTGGCAGAGGCGGTGAAAGGGGCACAGCCGGGCGAGCTCATCAGCGGACGGGGATGGCATCAGGAGAAATGGGACACGGTGCCGCAGCCGAACGTCGAGGGGTTTCCCACGCACGAGAAGCTGAGCCGGGTGTCGCCGGACAACCCCGTCGTTCTCCGCCACGCCAGCGGCCATGCGACGTGCGCCAACGCGAAAGCGATGGCGCTCTCCGGCATCACGAGACGGACCCCGGATCCGCCGGGCGGCGAGATCCTGAGAGACCGAGCGGGAAACCCCGTCGGCATCTTCCGCGAGACCGCGGCCGGCCTGCTGACAAAGGGGCTCGCTTCGCTCCCCGAGCCCACCCCGGAGGAGCGGGAAGCCCGCGAGCGCCGGATCGTGGAGCTGTCGGTCCAGGAGTGCCTGCGCAACGGCATCACCAGCGTGCACGACGCCGGCGTCGGAGCCGCCACGATCGACCGGTACAAGAAGCTGATCGACGACGGGACACTCACGGTGCGGATCTACGCGATGCTGCAGGAGAGCAACGAGAGCCTCGCGAAGGACCTCGCGAGCCGGAGGCTCATCGGCTACGGCCACAACCACCTGACCGTGCGATCTATCAAGCGGCTCATGGACGGCGCGCTTGGCCCGCGGGGCGCGTGGCTGCTCGAGCCGTACGCCGACCTGCCGTCGAGCACCGGTCTGAACACGTCCCCCGTGGCGGACATCGCGGAGACCGCCCGTCTCGCCATCGAGAACGGGTTTCAGCTCAACGTGCACGCGATCGGCGACCGCGCGAATCGCGAAACGCTCAACATCTTCGAGGCGGCGTTTCAGACGCATCCCAACGCGCTCGACACCCGCTGGCGGATCGAGCACGCGCAGCACCTCAATCAGGCCGACATCCCGCGACTGGGCCGGCTGGGCGTCATCGCGTCGATGCAGGCCATCCACTGCACGTCCGACGGTCCCTACGTGCTGCAGCGCCTCGGGCCGCCACGCGCGGAGGAGGGCGCGTACGTCTGGCAGAAAATCATGACGAGCGGCGCCGTGATTGCGAACGGCACCGACGCGCCGGTCGAGTACGTTGACACCATGCCGGGCTTCTACGCCTTCGTGACACGAAAGATGAAGAGCGGCGAGACGTTCTTCCCCGCTCAGCGGATGACGCGTGAGCAGGCGCTCAAGGCGTACACCCTGAACGGGGCCTTCGCCGCCTTCGAGGAGCACATCAAAGGATCCCTCACAGCCGGGAAGCTGGCCGACATCACCGTGCTGTCGAGAGACATCATGACCATCCCCGAGGACGAGATCCTCACGACCGAGGTGGCCTACACGATTGTCGGAGGACAGGTGCTCTACAGGAAGTAAGGCGGAAGGCGGAGGGCGCGCCCTACGCCTTGACAAAGAGCCACGCCGAGACGACGAAGCCGACGGCAATCACGAACAGCCGGATCCATCGCTGATCGATGCGCAGCGCCGTGCGCGCACCCACCCAGCCGCCGGCGATGGCGCCGGCGGCCATCACGGCAGCCAGCGGCCACACGACGAGGCCCTTGGCGGCAAAGAAGACGAACGCGATCACGTTGATCAGCATCCCGAGGACTGTCTTCAAGCCGTTCATCCGGTGGATGTCGCGCAGCCCCATCAGGCTGAGCGACGCCAGCATCAGGATGCCGATGCCGGCCCCGAAGTAGCCGCCGTAAGTGGCGACGAACAGCTGGAACAGGAACCCCCAGATCCGGCCGCCGGTCGAGACGTGTTCCGCGGGGCCGGTCGCGGTGCGTGTCCAGCGGGCCAGCGGATCGCGCAGCGCGAAGAGCAGCGTCGCGAACAGCACCAGGTACGGGACGACGTGATCGAAGAGCTCCGGCGGCGTGCTGACCAGCACGAACGCACCCAGAAGACCACCCGCCACGCACGGCAGCAGCAGCGTCAGCAGGAGGTCACGGTGGATCAGGGTGTCCCGCCGGTAGGCGACCGCGCTGCTGAGCGAACCCGGCCAGATCGCCGCCGTGTTGGTGGCGTTCGCCAGGATGGCCGGCTGGCCGTACGCCACGAGCGCCGGGAACGAGATGAGGCTGCCGCCGCCGGCAACGGAATTGACAGCCCCGGCCAGAACGGCCGCAAGGAACAGGCCCGCGAGTCCGAGGAAGGTTGCCATCGCGGGCAGCATCATACCCGATGACCGGCCCGCCGCAGCGACCGTCGCCTGCCGCCACCGACGACGACCGCCGGCTACAGGTCACCGACTGCCGACGCTGACCGTCGACTTGTGACCGTCAACCGCCGACGGTCGACTGTCGACCTCCTATTCCCGGGGCTTGAAGTCTCTGGCGGCCTTGTGGATCATCCGCCATCTGCGTTTGGCCGCGAGCTGCGCTGCCTGGCTCTGCCGGCCGGCGAGGTAGGCGGACTCGCGCTTCAGCTTCAGGTAGCTGTCGAGGCGCGCGGCGGCGAGTTGGCCGGCGTCGACCGCTGCGCGAACCGCGCAACGCGGTTCGCGTTCGTGGCTGCAGTCGCGGTAATGACACCCGGCCGCGAGTTCGTCGATGTCGGCAAACGCCCCCTGGAGCAGAGAGGCGGCCTCCCACAGCTGCAGCTCGCGCAAGCCCGGCGTGTCGATGACCAGCGAGCCGTTCGGCAGCAGGATCAGCTCGCGGGAGGTTGTGGCATGGCGGCCGCGGGAGTCGTGCGTGCGGACCTCGGCCGTCGGGAGACGGTCCTCGCCGATCAGGCGGTTGACGAGCGTCGACTTGCCGACGCCGGATGAGCCCAGCACCGCCACCGTCTCACCCGGCCGCAGGTATGGCCTGATGCCGTCGATGCCGCGGCCCTCGCGCGCGCTCAGCGCGTGGACGGGCACGCCGGCGGCCACCGCCTCCACTTCGCGGACGCGGCCGGCGACGTCCTCGCAGAGGTCGGACTTGTTGAGGATGATGACCGGGCGGGCTCCGCTGTCCCACGCGAGGACCAGGTAACGCTCGATCCGCCGCACGTTGAAGTCTCCGTCGAGCCCCTGGGCGAGGAAAACGGTGTCGATGTTGGCTGCCACCACCTGCTGCCCGGTCGCGTCGCCAGCCGCCTGGCGCGCAAACCGGCTCCGGCGCGGCAGCACCGCGTGGATGACGGCCCGGTGCTCCTGCGGCAAGGGGCGCACGGCGACCCAATCGCCGACCGCCGGAAACTCGTGCGCGCCGGCCGCCTGGTGGCGCAGCCGCCCCGCAACGCGCGCCAGCAGTTCGCCGGCTTCCGTGTACACGCGGTAGAGGTGCTGGTGCTCGCGGGCCACTCGTCCCGGCACGAGGCCCTGAGCGGCGTGCGCAACGAAGGCGTCCGCCAGAAACGTGTTCCAGCCGTACGTGACGAGAGGAGGCACTCCCTACCAGGATAGAAGGTGCCGGGTTTCGCCTCCAGCGATCGAAAGGCCGGCATGCCGAAGCGCGATCACGCGAAGCGAAACCCGGGACTTGTCAGCGTGCTGACGCGCTGTGGGTGCTGCTGCTCGTACCGCGCGATCTCGCCGTCGAGCCGGAGCACGAACTCCAGCGCATCCACTCCGTGAATCAGGCACTCGCGCGCGAAGGCGTCGAGAGGGAAGCCGACCACGGCGCCGCCGGGCAGCGTCGCACAGCTCGCCTCGACGTCGACTGTGACGACCGCCGCGGGATCCGCTGCGAGGCTCGCGAGCAGGCCGGCGTGCGCCTCCGCCGGCAGCACCACGGGCACGATGCCGTTCTTGAGGGCGTTCTGGCGGAAGATGTCGGCAATGGCCGTGCTGATGACCGCACGGATGCCGAATTCCGCCAGCGCCCACGGGGCATGCTCGCGCGAGCTTCCGCAGCCGAAGTTGTGCCCGGCAACCAGAATGGCCCTCTCGCGCGCTCCGGCCTGGTTGAGCACGAAGTCGCCTCGCGGCTGGCCGCTCGCGTCGTACCGCCAGTCGTGGAAGAGGTGCTCGCCCAGACCCGTGCGCGACACGGTGGTCAGGAACCGGGCCGGGATGATCTGATCCGTGTCCACGTTGTCCACGGCCAGCACGAGCGCGCGCGACTCGATGCGGCGGAGCGGCGTCATGGCAGTCGCCTCACGTCGGTGATCTCGCCGGTGACGGCCGCTGCTGCCGCCGTCAGCGGGCTCGCGAGGAACGTGCGCCCCCCGGCGCCCTGGCGCCCCTCGAAGTTCCGATTGCTGGTAGACACGCACGCCTCCCCGGGCCGCAGCTGGTCGCCGTTCATGGCGATGCACATCGAGCAGCCGGGCTCCCGCCATTCCGCGCCGGCCTCGCGAAAGATGCGGTCGAGCCCTTCCGCCTCCGCCTGCGCCTTAACCCGTCGCGATCCGGGGACCACGAGCATCCGGACGCGGGGGCTGACCCGGCGCCCCGCCAGAATCGACGCCGCCTCGCGCAGATCGCTCAGCCGGCCATTCGTGCAGCTGCCCAGGAACACGACATCGACCGCGTGCCCGAGCAGCGGCTTGCCGCGTTCGAGCCGCATGTAGGCTAGCGCCTTCTCGAGCGACGCGCGCGCCACCGGGTCGGGAATCGACAGCGGATCCGGCACGGCGCCCGTGATCGGCACGGCCATGCCCGGGTTCGTGCCGAATGTGATCATCGGTTCCAGCCGGTCCGCCTCGATCCGCACCTCCCGATCGAAAACCGCGTCCGGATCGCCGGCAAGGGCCCGCCAGCGCGTGATTGCGGCCTCCCACTCGGCGCCGGCCGGCGCACACGGACGCCCGTGCAGATACTGGAATGTCGTCTCGTCCGGCGCAATCAGCCCGACGCGCGCCCCCGCCTCGATCGACATGTTGCAGATGGTCATCCGCCCCTCCATCGAGAGGGCGTCGATGGTCGTGCCCGCGTACTCGAACGCGTACCCGGTGCCACCGTCGACGCCGAGCCGCGCGATGAGGGCGAGAATCACGTCCTTCGGGCCGACGCCAGGCGGGAGCGCGCCATCGACCGTGACGCGGCACCTGCGCGGCCGCCGCTGCAGCAGGCACTGCGTGGCCAGCACCATCTCGACCTCGCTCGTGCCGATGCCGAACGCCACGGCCCCGAACGCCCCGTGTGTGGCCGTGTGACTGTCGCCGCACACGATCGTCATGCCGGGGAGGGTGAGGCCCAGCTCCGGGCCGATCACATGCACGACACCCTGGCCGGGGTGACCGGGGCCGAAGTACGGCACGCCGAACTCCGTGCAGTTCTCCCCCAGCCGGGCGACCTGTCGTGCCGCGACCTCCAAGCCTGCCGCCGCCGCGGCGTCGCCCGTCGGCACGCTGTGGTCGGCGGTGGCGAGCGTCTGATGCGGACGCCTGACCGCCAGGCGGCGCGCACGCAGGCCGTCGAACGCCTGGGGCGAGGTCACCTCGTGCACCAGGTGCAGGTCGATGTACAGGAGCGAGGGAGCGCCCGGCGGCTCGGCCACGAGGTGGGCGTCCCAGATCTTGTCGACGAGTGTGCGCGGCGCAGTCATGGTTGAGGTGCCTCGGTGGGCGACGCGACAGCTCCCGGCCCGGCAGCGACGCCGACCGAGCACACGGCCTGGGCCGCGGCGTCCGGACCGGCGCCCCGGGCGTGTGAGCCGCGTCAGTGTCGCCCCTGTGGAGGGTTACCCGCGGGCCGGGCTGGTCCCTGCGGACCCGGCCAGGCGTGGATACTCCCGCTCGTCCGCCGTAACGGAGGCCGCACGCCGCTCGGGCTGTTGCGGCAGCCCCTCGACGCCCGGCGCGGTGCGGCCGATGGCCTCATCGGCCAGTTCCCGAATCTCCTCGTCCATCACGCCTTTCTGGCGGTCGGCCAGCGCGACGAAGCGGGTGTAGACCGTCTCGATCTGGCTGCGCGTGAGCGCGTACCCCAGCGTCTCGCAGCGCGCCGCCAGCGCGTGGCGGCCGCTGTGCTTGCCGAGCACGAGCCGGCTTTCCGGCACGCCCACGGTTGTCGGGTCCATGATCTCGTAGGTCGCGCGGTCCTTGAGGACGCCGTCCTGGTGGATGCCGGCTTCGTGCGCGAAGGCGTTCCGGCCCACGATGGCCTTGTTCGGCTGCGGGCCGAACGAAATGAGGCTGGTCAGCAACTGGCTGGCCGGGAAGAGCTCCTGGGTCCGGATGCTGGTCTGACAGGGAAACAGATCCTGCCGGATGTTGAGGATCATGACGATCTCTTCGAGGGCGCAGTTGCCGGCCCGCTCGCCGATGCCGTTGATGGTGCACTCGATCTGCCGCGCGCCGGCCTCGATCGCCGCAACCGAGTTGGCGACGGCCATGCCGAGGTCGTTGTGGCAGTGCACGCTGACGCACACACCCGGGCCCAGCGCGGCCACCATGCGGGCGATGAGCGCGGCGAACTCGCGGGGCATCGAGTAGCCGACCGTGTCGGGCAGGTTGATGGTCCGGGCGCCGGCGGCGGCGACGGCACGGCAGATCTCCTCGAGGAACGCGAGGTCGGTGCGCGCCGCGTCCTCCGCCGAGAACTCGACATCGTCGACGTAGCGGCGCGCGAGCTCGACGGCGGCGACCGCGTCGGCGACCGCTTCGGACCTGGTCTTCTTCAGCTTGCGGGTCAGATGGATGTCGCTCGTGGCGATGAAGGTATGGAGGCGCGGGCGGGCGGCGGGCTCGAGGGCCCGCACCGCGCGCTCGACGTCGCCGCGGCAGGCCCGGGCCAGCGCGGCCACCTCCGTCGCACGTACCTCGCGGCTGATCAGGCGGACGGCCTCGAAGTCGCCCTCCGAGGCGATCGGGAACCCCGCCTCCAGCGTGTCGACGCCCAGCTCGACCAGCTTCTGCGCCATCCGCAGCTTCTCGGGCACCGTCATGCTGCAGCCGGGCGCCTGTTCGCCGTCCCGCAGCGTCGTGTCGAAGATCCGAACGCGGTCACTCATGAGACCCCCTGGAAAGACCCTCACTATGCCCCAGGCTCAACAGATTTGGCCAATTTATAATGTTGGCCCACGCGATAAATCATGCTAATGTCATAAGCCTCGCTCATGGCCGGCTCTGCGCCAGCACACGGGGCGGGCGCCAGGGCATCGGGCGCGGAAGGCCCCGCGCCTGCGGCCCCAGGGCCGCCCCAACGGGGCGGAGACGGAGACGGCATGGAACTCTACGCGCTGCAGGTGCTCGCCCAGGTGGCGGCGGAGAAGAGCTTCTCGCGCGCGGCGGAGAAGCTGTATCGCACGCAGCCGGCGGTGTCGCTGGCGGTGCAGCGCCTCGAGTCCGAGCTCGGCGAGAAGCTGATCGACCGGGGCGGGCGTGAAGTGCTGCTCACCGATGCGGGGCGGCTCGTGCTCGAGTACGCCCGCCGGTTCCAGAACCTGCGCGACGAGCTGGAGGGGCGCCTGGCCGAGCTGCGCGACCACGCGGCGGGGCAGCTGGTCATCGGCGCCAACGAGTCGACCGCGCTGTACCTGCTGACGCACGTCGTCGCCTACCGCCGCGTCTACCCGAGAGTGAAGGTCCGCGTGCAGCGGAGCCTGTCGAGCAAGGTCCCGTCGCAGCTGCTCGACGGCGACCTGGAGCTGGGCGTCATCAGCTACAACCCCCACAACGACCGGCTGGCCTCGAAGGTGATCTACTCGGACCACCTGGCGTTCGTCGTCTCGCCGCGACACCGTCTGGCCGGCCGGAAGGCGGTGGCCATCACCGAGCTGGGCATGGAGAACTTCATCGCGCACAACGTCATGTCGCCGTACCGCGAGGCGGTGCTGCGGACGTTCGAACGCCACAGGGTGCCGCTCCACATGGACGTCGAGATGCCCACCGTGGAGACGATCCGCAAGATGGTCCAGCGGAACGAAGGCGTGGCCTTCCTGCCGCGCATGTGCGTCGAGCAGGAAGTCGCGGAGAAGCGGCTGTACGAGGTTCTCGTCAGAGAGCTGAAGATCGACCGCCAGATCCGGCTGGTGTACCCCGCGCGCCGCGCGCTCAGCCACGCGGCGCGGGCCTTCCTCGAGCTTGTCCGCGCGCCCGCCGGCCCGTAGGGACCAGGCGCCGCTCAGCGTTTCTCGTCCTCTGCCTCCCGCTCCACGCCGCGCACGAAGGCGCTGCGGACGGGCGGCGGCATGCGCGAGCCGGCGCCCTTGATCGACCGCCAGATGATCTCGTTCAGCTCGATTTCGGGCGTCATGTCGACCTCCGTGAAGTTCATCCGGAGGGAGGCGAGCGCCCCCGGCGACGAGGCGTCGTTCCGCTCATTGAGCGGCACGCGCGCCGGCCGGCAGACGTACGGCGTCAGCACGGGAACCGGCTGGAACGCGTTGTACATCGGCGTCGCCGCCGCGTCGTACTGGCTCATCGGCGGCAGCCCGAGGATGAGCTCCATCGTCCGCAGCATCCCCGACGTCGTGTAGAGCGTGCTGTCGAGCGCTTGCCGCCTCGCAAACGGGCTGATGACCAGCGCCGGCGAGCGGTGCGCATCCACGTGATCCGGCCCGTTCTGCGCGTCGTCCTCGAGCACGAAGACCGCGCATTCCTTCCAGTAGCGGCTGTGCGAGATCGCCTCGACGATGCGGCCGAGCGCCAGGTCGTTGTCCGCCACCATCGCGCGCGGCGTCGGCGTGCCGGGACGCGTGCCCGACGTGTGGTCGTTCGGCAGCCGGATGATCGACAGTCGCGGCAGGCTGCCGTCGGCTTCGTACCGCCTGAACTCGTCCAGCCAGATGTCCGCCCGGGTCTGGTCAGGGATCCCCAGGTCGTACGGCGGGTACTTCGGATGGACCAGCCCCTCCAGCCCCGGAACCGACGCCTTCATGAGGCCGGTCATCCGATCGCGGCTCACGAACTCGCCGTAGCTGCGCACGGTGACGCCCGCCCGCGTGGCAAAGTCCCACAGGTAGCCGTCGGCCGGCGCCGCGATGTTGCCGAACGGCGTCCTATCCTCCCAGCCCCCTTCGCTCAAATAGAGGCCGCCCCTGTTCCCATAGTTCGTCGGCCAGATCTTCTCGACGACATCGGTCGCGTACGCCCCCATCGACCAGGCGTGGCCGTCGTAGCTGACCTCGGCATCGACGTAGAAGTTGTCGAGCAGGACGAACTCGCGTGCAATGGCATGCGCATTCGGGGTGATCGGCTCTCCGAGCAGCGCCAGGTTCGGGTCGCCGTTGCCGCGCTCCATGTCGCCGAACACCTGGTCGTACGTCCGGTTCTCGCGAATGACGTAGAAGACGTACTTGATGGGCGAGGGCTCGCCAACCTTCCTCGGCACGGATGACGTCTTCGGCGCCTCGGGCGGCGCGAGCTTCCGGGCGTCCGTGTACGGCGTCAGCTGGTACACCCTCTTCGTCAACTCCGCCAGCGTCGCCTCGTCCGGCGTCTCGACAATCGAGAGCGATCCCTGCAGCATCGCGCCGATGTACTGGCCGTCCGCGCCCGTGGCCATCGGCTGATTGGACCTCGGGTTCGGCGCGGAGGTCAGGCCCTTTCCCGACAGGATGAAGATCCGCTTGCCGTCTGCGTCGAACGCCGCAGCGGTCGGATACCACCCAGCCGGTATGAACCCCTCAACCTCGCTCGCCCAGGGCTTCGACACGTCCACTACGGCCACCGTGTTGTTGTCGGCGTTGGCGACAAGCAGCGTCGTGCCGTCCGGCGACAGACCCAGGCCGTTGGGCGTCGTGCCCGGCGGCGCGTTCGGGTAGAGCGCGACCGAGATCTGCTCGCGCGCGGTCTTCGACGCCACATCGACCACCCACACCGCGTTCGTGTTCGCGCACGCCACGAACAGCCGGGAGGCGTCCCTCGAGAAGGCCATGGCGTTCGGATGCGGCCCCACCGGCACCTCCCCCTGCGGGGCGAGCGTCGCCGCGTCGAACATCAGCACCTTCGCGCCGCCCCACAGCGAGACGTACAGCGTCCGGCCGTCGGGCGACACGAGACACGTGTAGGGCTCGGCGTCGAGGTCAATCGTCGCACGCACGCGGCCGCGGCTGATGTCCACAGCGCTGACGGCCTTCCCGAAGATGTGCACCGCGTAGAGCATCCGGCCGTCCGGGCTGACCGCCAGGCCCCCGACAAACCCCTGGTTCTCGGTCTCACCGGCCCCGCGCGCCCGTTCCGGCTTCGCCAGCACGTAGGCGGTGCCCGCTGTCAGCCGTCCGGCAGCCGGGTTGTACGCGAACTCATTGACGGTGTTCTGTGAGGCCCCCGACGAGTAGAGTCGCCGGCCGTCCGGATGCCACGTCAGGCCGAGCCAGGCGTGTTCGACCGGCACCTTCTCCCTGACATACCCGTTCTTGAGATCCACCACCGTCAACGTCGGTCTCGCGTGACCGTTGTTGGTGATGATCAGATACCGGCCGTCCGCCGACTGCACCATCGCGAGCGGCAGGTCCCCGACCATCAGGTGCCGGCCGGCAGGGGCGATCTTCCAGCCGTTGGGCAGCAGCGTGACGCCCTGGCCGAGCGCCCCGGGCAGCGAGGGGAGCGCCGGCCCGCGCTGGGCCATCGGCGCCAGCACGGCGAGCAGGACCAGCACGAGGACCGAGATCGTCGGTACGGCGCGTCTGGATGCGAGCATGAGGAGAACCCCCTCGATCCGTGTTGCCGGCACACGGTGCAACCGACAAGCCTCGAAGACGGCGGCGCGATGATACTCGGTTCAGGCGCCTTCGTCAGTACGGGCGGCAGAGAGGCGACACGCCGACGGTCAAGTGGCAGTACCGGAACGTGACGGGAGCAGCCGTCAAGGTCTCAAAGGGCGGGTCCCGTCGCGCCGAGCCAGCTCCAGGCGCGCCAGCTCCCGCAGTTCCGCGCAGCTCACCTCCTCCGGCGGACCGGGTGCGTAGTCCGTCGTCCGCGCCTGTCGCTGAACCGGTTCGATCAGATCCTTCAGGCCGGAGGCCTGCTCGAGCATCGGCAGCGGGATACGTCCGCCCGCGTGAGAAACGAGCGTGCGGAGTGCCTCCACCGTCCGGCGGATCCCGACGAGGTCATCGTCGTCACCGAGTTGCGCCAGCTCGCGGCCCTGGCGGACGACTGACGGCCGAGGTGCCTCCGCATCCCCCGCGTGCCGTGTCGTGAGCACGGACAGCAGAGACGCCATCACCCGCCCTTCGCCGATCGACGCCAGGATGGCCGAGGCTGCCGCCCGAAGCGGGCCGCTTCGGGCCGCGAGCCCTTCGACCACCACCGGCGCCGCCGCGGGGCCAATCCGGACGAGCGCGTGTCCCGCAGCGGTTCGCACCTGGTCATCGTGGTCACCGAGCGCGTCCATCAGACACGCGGCCGCTTGCGGGTCCCCGACCGCGCCGAGGGCTTCGGCTGCCTGGCGGCGCGTGCCGCCGTCCCGATCCTGGAGGGCGATGAGCAGCGGCTCAAGGGCCACGCGTCCCTCGACGACGGCTCCGGCGTAGTCGCCGCAGACGACGGCGTGGAAGGCCCGTTGACGAGCCGTGGCGGGGGACCAGGGCAGCGCCCGCAGCGCCGCGGCGGCGGCCTGCCTCACCTCGCGATCGGCTCCCTGGTAGGCTGCCAGCAGTGCCTCCGCCGCATCGCTGGAACCGAGCCTGCCCAGCGCAGCCACGGCACCCTCCCGCACGGCCTTCTCGCGATCGCTCACGATCTCCGAGAGTGCAGGCACGCTGCGGCTGTCCCCGAGGTCCCCGAGGGCTTGGACTGCGGTCGCGCGTGTCGCGGGATCCTTGTGATGAAGGGCGGCGACGAGCGCTGTGCGCGCGTCGTCTCCCCCAATGGCGGCGAGCCCCTTGGCCGCCGCCTGCCGCAGCTGGGACCGGTCGTCGCCCAGCACCTCGGCGAGCGCGGGAACCACCGAAGGGCCGCCGATGGCGCCGAGGGCGTCGACAACCGCCTCGCGCACGCGCGGGTTCCTGTCGTGCAGGACGGCTTGCAGGGCCGGAAGCGAGGGTGCGCCGATCCTGCCCAGCGCGCAAGCGGCCTCCACGCGGACCGAGACGGCAGCCTCGTCGCGCGGGGCGCCGGCTGCATGCAGCTGCGCGGCAAGCGCGTCGACCGCGCGCGCGTCGCCCACGCAGCCGAGGGCCTCAATGGCGGCGCGGCGGACACTCAGGTCGGGATCGGCAGCCAGCTGGACGAGGGGATCGACAGACGACGCACGCCGTGACCGGCCGAGCGACGCAGCCGCGCGGGCACGCACGGCGGGGTTTGCCGATTTCAGCTGCCAACGTGTCAGGACACCCATAGGCGCGTCGCCGGAACCTCAGGCGCCGCCGAACAGGCGCAGGAGGACCGCCGCGGCCGCGGCGATAGCCGCCACGGTGGCCATGATGGCTGCCCACTTCGCGGAGCTGACCGCAGTCCGCAGCTTGACGTCGAGGTCCATGGACATCGTCTGTTTGATCTCGACCAGCTGCTGCGAGAGCGACTTCACCGACGTGCTGACATCGATGAGCCTGGCAATCGTGGCCGACAGCTCCAGTTTGACGGCTTCGGCCACGTGGCCCGGCGTGGCGGCCACCAGCGTGGCGGTCGACTCGAGCGTCCGCACCGCGTCCGGCACCTGCGCCACGGCGCCGTTGAGCCGGTCGGTGGCGGCCGAGAGCGCCGAGGTCGCCGCCGCCGACACCGAGTCTTGCGCCGTCCTCACCACGCCGGACACCTGGCCGGCGGCGTGATCGAGCGACGTGCGCAGGCCGGTGAGCTCCGCCAGCACGGCCGCCAGCGCCGCCCGAGCCTCCTCGGCCTGCACGCGCGAATCGGCGGCCAGCCCCATCTCGACGCTGAGCTGCCGGATGGCCTCCTCGGCCTTCAGGATCTCAGTTCTCCGCTCCTGCTCGTTCATGGGTGTCTCTTCTCCGCTTCAGGGCGGCCGCCAGCCGGCCGGCCAGCACAACGATCGCCGCGTGGTGCAGGGGTGAATCCTGGGCCGCCCGCCCGTAGCAGAATCGCGCCATCTCGTGCGAGGGATCGCCGTCGAAGATCGCGGCAAGCGCGGCCTCTCCGCACGAAGGAGCCAGGCGCCCGAGGTGGGCGATCAGCCGGGCGGCTGTCGCGACCCGCGCCGCCGGATCGGCGGCATACCGCTGCAGCGCCGCGTACCCGTTGCGCAGGTCCTGGGCGCCGGCCTCGGGGCCCACGAGCGCCAGGCGGCAGGTGCCGGCCAGCAGCAACAGCCCCGGATGCCCCGGGTCCTCCTCGAGGCCGCGCCGGCAGGCCCCGAGCAACTGCGTGAGGCTGTCGCGGCCGCGAACCTCGTCGAGCGGCGCGAGCCACTCGTCGGGACTTGCCGTCTGCCGGATGGCAGCGATGCGCGCGGTAAACTCGGACTCCTCGACGTAGGCCACCAGCTGCTCGCGGAAGACCGCGGGTCCTCGGGAGACACCGTCCCGCGCCGCCTGCAGCATCTGCCCGATCGCCCGCCGCCGCCGCTTCTCGATCGTGGCATAGACGTAGCGGATGAGCGCCGTTCCGCACGCCACGGCGGCGTCATCGTAGGTCCGCAGGTCTCCTGACGGCGCGTAGAACCGCCCCTCGCCCTCGGTGGTGTACCGGCGGAGGTACCGTTCGAGCGAGTCGAGCATCTGCGCCGGCGTGGGCGCGCCGACAACAGCCAGGAAGCGCCGCTTCGAGTAGTCGTTCATGTAGTCGGATACGGCGCCCACGGTGAGGAGCCGGTACAGAATCTTCTCGAGCGCGCTGATCCGGAACTCGTATGTCGGGCGCGCGACCGGGCCGCCGGAGAGCAGCTCGACCGGGATCGCGAGATACGGAACCGCCACGGGGCCCGCATCCGGCGCCGTCGCGGCGACGAACGGCGCCAGCAGGTTCCGCGCCACGTACGCGAGCGCGCGTTCCTCGACCTCGCGCCCGAGGAACGTGCCGGCTTGGGATCGGGCGTTGCGCACGGCGTCACTGCCTGCAGGCGCGAACGCCGGCTGGGACCGATCGACGATCTCCTCGAGCGAAGTCTGCTCGGTGTCCAGCAACCTATCGGCCAGCCGGGGCTGATCGTCGGCAAACAGGATCAGGCATCTCGCGTGCCTGCGATCGCGTCCCGCGCGACCGGCCTGCTGGTAGAACTCCTCCAGCGATCGCGGCAGCATCGTGTGCACCGTGAAGCGGATGGTCGGCTTATCGATGCCCATGCCGAAACCTGCGGTGCAGACGAGCACCGGCAGCTCGTTCCGCTTGAAGCGCCGCTGGACGTGTGCCTTCTCCTCCTCCCACGCCTGCCGTCCGTCGCGGAAGTCGCGCGGGGGGAGATCGGAGAAGACCGGCACGGGGAGTCTCAAACGCCTGCCGATGTCCGCCGCGATCGCCTCGGTGCCGATCCGGTCGTCGTCGGTGAGGTACGTGAAGACCAGGCCGCTGGGGACGTCGCCCGGCTGGCCCGGCTGCCAGCCGAACTCGTCCAGCACCGACCGGAGCTTGCCGGCAAGAAACGCCAGCCGCTCGTGCGCCGGCACCTGGTAGACCTCGAAGTCGAGCTCGCCGCGATCGAAACTCCGGGCCCGGACCAGCGCGCCGGAGCCCTGGATGTCCAGTTCACGCAGGATGTCCACGACGACGTTGCGGGACGCCGTGCCCGTCAGCGCGACGAGCGACGGGCGCAGGTCCTGATGCCGGCAGTACTGTGCCAGCAGAGGCGCGACGTTCAGGTACGACAGACGGAAGTCGTGCCCCCACTCGGACGCGCAATGCGCCTCGTCGATGACGCCGTAGGTCACCGGCACGTAGGCGGTCATCGCCTGGATGTAGTCGCGGAAGTCCGGCATCTGGAGCCGTTCGGGCGCCACGAACACGAACAGGTGCTCGCCCGCCTCGATCTCGGGCTGCCGGAGCGGCGGGCCCTCGTCGTCTTCCCGCATGAGCATGGCGTTGAGGATCGCCGTGGTGCGGTGGATCCCGAACGCCCGGAGGTTGTCCTGCTGGTCCTGCATGAGCGCGGCGAGAGGCGCAACGATCAGCGTCACCCCCGGCTGTGCGAAGGTGGCGAGCTGGTAGCAGAGCGACTTGCCCGCGGCGGTCGGCAGCAGGCCCACCACCGGCTGGAGGGCCAGCGCGCGTTCGATGATCTCGACCTGGCCCGGCCGGAACGCGACCTTCCTGAATACGTTTTGCAGCAGGAACCGCAGCGCCGCCTCGCGTGCGCCCGCGGACGCGTCCGGCGCCGGCCCGACAGGGCGCGCGCCCGCGCCGGAGAGCGGCGGCACGTAACCGGCCGCCGCGACCGACGGGACGATCGTGGACGCGGCGTCCTGGCCGAGCGCGTCCCAGCCGTCGTTCGACGGCAGGGCGAAGTAGGCCGCATCGGCGAACTCGCCGGTAAACGCCAGCCGAAGCCGGCCGGGGTCGGGCAGGCCGTGGATCGCCCTGAACGCCTCGATCGCGTCGGTGACCGCGGTGACAACGGGACCGAGGTCCAGATGAAGCGGGTTGGCGAGCAGCAGCTCCGCCGAGCGGAACCTGAACAACGCCTCGGCGGCAAACGCCGTGATCTGCGCTTCGGCGAGCGGCAGGCCGACGAGGTCTTCGACGGCGCCGCGCTGGTCGTCGGCGAGCACGCGAAGGTCATCGGCGGTGCTGACGAGCGCGGCCGGGAGAATCGCGCGGACCGCCTGCTCCAGCAGATCCAGGGCGACGTCTGCCTCCGGCGACCGGGGCCGCGCCGCGTGGACGACCGTCCACCCCTCAGCTTCCAGCGCCTCGGCGCGGGCCCGCCGCACCTCCGGCGTCCCGGTGTCGCCGGGCCCGCCGTCGAGATCGACCGCCAGCCGGATCATCCGTTCCCCGTCGTCCGACGATCCTTCGACGGCAAAATCCACCCGCTCGTCGAAGGTTGACGGCCGCGTCCGGCTGAACTGGAGCATCGACAGGACGCGGCGATTCGGCGTCACGAGGAGCGCGAGGCGTTCGTCGCCCAGGCGGGCGACCAGTCGCTCGAAGAACTCCCGCTGCGGGCCGAGGCACATCAGGCGGTAGTTGTCGACGAGCAGGGCTCCGTCGGCAGGCTCGACGGTCAACTCGGGATGCAGGCACGCGCGGAGGAGCCGGCCGAGATGGGGAATCCGGGGCCGGCACCGGAAGACGAACTGCCCGCTGTCGCTGCGCTCGTCGAAATCCAGGACGCCGGCGCGCGCCGCCTTGGCGAGCACGTGCCGCTCGACCGTCAGGCTGCACGGCGCGGGCAGCCCGCGCTGCGCGAGCTTCGAGAGGAGCGCACAAAGCAGCCGCGCGTCGCGATCCGACAGGCGCGGCTCCTTCAGCGCGTCAGCCAGCCGGAACGCGTACGCGGCGCGCGGTGCGTACAGGCGGGCCAGCCGCGGCGATCCGAAGCCGTCGGCGCCCGCCAGCAGAGCGACAACTGCCGATGGGGCGTACGCGGCGACCGAGCCACGGTGAAACCAGGGGCAACCGGCCCCCACAGGGTCGTCTGACTCCATGGTGCGTGTCACAAGGCGCGCGATACCGTCACGGGCAGTAAGTATACTCACGGCCGCCCCGGAATGAAGCGACAAATGGCCGCGCCGGTATTCGGCGGGCTGGGCGATGCGGCCGAGTCCGCGCGCCGGCCGCAGGAGCATGCCGGCTCGATCCGGTCGAGGGAGACGTGCAGACGGACAGGGGAGCCAAACCACGGAACGCTTGAAGGCGCCCGCGTGTGGCGCTACGCTGTCGCCATGAGCAACCTGAGCCGCATTGGGGTGGCGATCGAAACGGACCTGCTGGCGGAGTTCGACGCCCTGCTCGCCGAACGCGGATCTCCCAGCCGATCCGAGGCGTTCCGCGACCTGATTCGGGACGCGCTCATCCAGGAGTCAGCGGCGAAGGGCGACACCCGGGTTGTCGGAGCCGTAACGCTGGTCTACGCGCACCACGTGCGGCTGCTCAGCGAGAAGCTGACGTCGCTCCAGCACGCGTTCCACCACGTGATGCTGTCCACGCTGCACGTCCACCTCGATCACGAGCACTGTCTGGAGGTGATCGTGGTCCGCGGCAAGGCCTCCGAGGTGCGCCACGTCGCCAATGCGCTCATCAGCATGAAGGGCGTCAAGCACGGGAGGTTGACCATCACCTCCCCGACTCCCCCTGGGGAGGGCGGCAGAGGCCGCCGCTGAGGCCTCAGAAGGCCAGCGTCATCCCCCCCATCACGTTTCTGCCCGGCATCGGGTAGCCGGGCACGACCTCGTAGGCGCGACCAGCCAGGTTGTCGACGAGCGTGAACACGCTGAGGCGCCGCGTCACCGGCACGGTGGCCTTCAGCGAGAGGGTGGTGTACCCGGACAGGGTGGCGGTCTTGCTCGTGTCCGCCCATCGTTGCCCCACCGTCATGCCTCCGACGCGGAGCGCGAGGCGGGCGAACTGCGCGTCGACGGCGTACGTCAGTTTGTGAGCCGGCACAAGAGGCGCCAGGTTGGTCGATCGGAGGTAGGCGTAGCCGCCCGAGCACTCAACGAGGGGGGAGAGACGCCACCGGACGGTCGCTTCCAGTCCGCGGTTGAGGGCGCGGCCCTCGTTGCGCAGGACGAGATTCGGAAACCGCCCCAACGTGACGATGAGGTCATCGACGTCGGCGTAGTACGCCGTGAGGCCGGCGGACAGAGAGGCGTGCGGGCGCACCTGGAGGCTGGCCTGGTAGTTCCACAGCCGTTCGGGCTTGAGGGCCGGATTCGGCGCCGGGAAGAGATAGAGCTCGCGGATGGTGGGGTTGCGGAAGCCGCGGCTGGCGGACGCAGACAGCGTCGCCCCCTCGGCGAGACGCACGGCAACGCCGAGCTCCGGCACGGCGATGCCGCCGGTGAGCGAGTCGCGGTCGTAACGCATGCCGGCGCTGAGCCCGATGCCCGCGGTCAGCCGGTGTTCTGCGCGCGCGAACACCGCCGTTTCGGCGCGGCGGTGGCTGCCGTAGTCGAGGCTGGTCAGCACGTTTCGCGCGCGGCCGCCCGAGCGGCTCACGTCGGCGCCGACCTCGATGACGGTGCGCGAGCCCGCCGCGATGTGTTCGTGCAGCCGCAGGCCGGCCCTGTCATCCACGGATCTGAACCCGTCCGTGATCACGTGGTGCCCGAAGGTCGCATACGCGCGGGCGTACCCCCAGCTGCGGTTCGTCGCGTGGTCGAGCGTCAGGCTGAGGCCTCCGCGATCGACCACGGCCTCGCTGGACGGGAGCGGCGCGCGCGCCGGCCCCGGGTCCTCGACCCGGAAGTCGGTGACGTTGCCGTGCACGGTCGCCCTCCACGACGTCGAGAGGCTCGTCCCCGCCGACAGCGTCGCGGTGGCTCCCCGGTACGCCGAGCGCGGACGGTCGCCGCGCGTGTGATCGAGGCCGGCCGTCGCCGAGAAGAACGCGCGGTCGTTCGCGCCGCCAATCGCGAGGCGCTGTTGACCGGTCAGAAACGACCCGATCGAACCCGACAGGCGTCCGCTGAGGCCGGAGCGGGGCTGGCGTGTCTGGATGTCGATGACGCCGCCCATAGCGTTGCTGCCGTACAGCACGGAGGCCGGCCCGAGGGTGACGGAAACCGCCTGCGCGTCGGAGAGACTGTAGGCGTCCGGGAGCGGGTGCCCCATCAGGCTCTGCATCTCCGGCCGTCCGTCGACGACGACGAGGACCCCGGTGTTGGGCTGTCCGCCGATGCCGCGAATGGTCACGCCGCCGGTGCCGTTGGTGGAGATGCCGTAGCCCATCACGCCGCGTCGGGTCACCGACACGCCGGGCACGACGTCATCGATTGCGTCGAAGACCGTGCGGGCGGCCGTACGGTCGACCGCCAGCGCGGCGGGCGCCGTCGCAGCCGCGGCGTCGTCGCGCACGACGACATCCACCGTCGCGCGGACGGTGGCGGGGCTCAACCGGACGGTGACGCCGGCCGGGGGCGGGGCCTCGAGGCGCAGTGCGGCCCGCTCGAACCCGGGAGCGCGCACCTCGAGATCCAGCGGGAACTCCGGTGTGACCCGCACCGAGCCGGACGTGTCGGTTGTGAGGACGTTGCGACCGCGGGCCGTACGCACGTCGATGGAGGCCCCTGCAACGGCGAGGCCGTGCGGATCGACGACCGAGACGATCACGCCGGCCGGCTGAGGATGAGCGACGGCGGGCGCAACGGGCAGGCACAGCATACCGGAGGTGACGCACAGCGTGGCGAGGGTTCGCATCGGCGCGAGGATAGCACAAATATGGCAATCGTGCTACCAACCCGGTCCACCAACCCGGTCCGCCGGGCGCTCCGGCGAGCCGGCCAGCCAACGCCCTCCGGCCGTCAGCGAGGGCGTCGAGCCCCGGCGTCGGCTCAAGCGCGCCGGCCGACGACAGGCACCGCCAGCCCGCCTGTCGCCGGGCGGAGCGGCAGCGCGCGCTTCTCGCCCTCGTAGAACACCCGCTCGAGGAACAGACCGGAGGCGGGCGCGGTCAGCCGCGCGGGAATCGTGGACGCTTCGTGCAGGAACCGGTCGGCTGCGTCCGATGGCAAACGGCCGCGGCCGATCTCGACCAGCACGCCGACGATGCGCCGGACCATCTTCCACAGGAAGTGCGAACCGACGATGCGGACCAGGACGAGCCCGTCGACAGCCTGGACAGTAACCTCGTCAATCGCGACCCGCGTCGATTTCTCGTCCGGGTCGTCGTCGGTGAAGGAGCGGAAGTCCTGCGTGCCGGCCAGCGCCTGCGCGGCGCGGCGCATGGCCGAGACGTCGAGCGCCTCGCGCACCCACCAGACAAACGGCTTCCCGAACGCGGTGCGCCTGGCGGCAACCTGGTACAGGTAGCTGCGGGCCACGGCGTCGTGCCGCGCGTGAAACCGGTGCGGCACGCTCGTCGCAGCCAGGATGTTGATGTCCGACGGCAGCTCGTCGTTGAGACGCGAGACGAGCGCGCCGGGGGCGAGCGCCGTCGGCAGGTCGAGGTGGGCGACCTGCGCGAGGGCGTGAACGCCGGCGTCGGTCCGGCCCGCGCCGTACAGCTCGAACGCCGTGCGCGGGACGACGGCACGGACGGCGCGATCGATCTCCCCCTGCACCGTGCGGGCGTTCTTCTGGATCTGCCACCCGCTGTACCGCGTGCCGGCGTACTCGATGAGGAGCTTGAAGCGAGGCATGGCTCCGGTGGCGCCCGCGTCTCAATCCGGATGCCGGCGCGCCCTGAACTCCATCAGGTCGTTCCACCACGATCGGTACAGGAAGCTGTCGTCGGGCGCGGCGGCCATCCGCGCGAAATGCACCGGCCGCACGGTCAACGTCATCACGTTCGGCGGCAGGTACCGCCGCATGGCGATATCCGTCCCGCCGATCACGGCCCGCTCGTCGCCCCCCGGGCCGAGCGCCCGCCACAGAAAACTGCAGCCGGACCCGAACGGCGCGGCGACGACATCCTCAGCCGACCAGTAGCCCGCGAGCGTCATCAGCGCGGCCAGCCGATCGGGATCGGCGAGAAACGTCACGCTTCTCACCGCCTCCCACCGCTCGACCCGCAACGGCCCGACCAGCAGGGTGTCGGAGTCGAGCTCGGGAGGACGAGCCGCGTCGAGGTACGCCTGCGCGATCTCGGCCGTCGCCCGCAGCCCTTCGCCCTTCGGCGCGCCCACGCCGTCGGTCAGGAAGTGCGCCATGTAGGGCGGGTACTGCCGCTCCAGGCCGAGGGCCCGGTGCGCACCCAGGCAGCCGGCGCCTCCCTTCCGCAGCACCAGCGTTTCGCCGTCCAGCCAACGCTGATAGTACGCGAAGCAGCACACGGATCCCTCGGCTTCGACGAGCGGGGCATACGCCTCCGACGCCGGAGCGTCGTACACGGCAACGAGCGGGGTCGTCAGGCGGAGCCGATGCTGGAGCCGGCTGATCGCCGCCTCGGTCGGCGCCCCCGCAGGGGCAACGGAATGTGTCGTCACGATCGTCTCTCCTCGGTGGTCTCCGGCCTTACAGCCCGTGTTCGGTGCGGGACAGGATCTCGCGCTGGATGTCGGGGCTGAGCAGGACGAAATAGTCCGAGTACCCGGCGACGCGCACCAGCAGGCCCGCGTGCCGCTCGGGGTGCGCCATGGCGTCCTCCAGCACCGTTCGGTCGACGATGTTGAACTGCACGTGATGGCCGCCCTGGCCGAAGTAGCCCCGAATGAGCGCGGCGAGCCTGGCCAGCTGTCCGTCGGTTCGAAGGCTGTCCGGCGCGATCTTCATGTTCAGCAGCGTGCCGTTGGTCCGCGCGTGATCCAGCTTGGCCACCGAGTTTGCCGCCGCGGTGGGGCCGCGCCGGTCGTGCCCCTGCACCGGGGAGACGCCTTCGGAGAGTGGTTCGCCCGCGCGCCGGCCGTCGGGCGTCGCGCCGGTCAACTCGCCGAGCGCGATGTGCGCGGTTGTCGGGAGCAGGTCCACCCAGTAGGGGGCCCCCTGCGGGTCCCGGTGCCGTTCCACCTCGTCGCAGAAGATCTGCTGCACGCGAACGGCCAGGCTGTCCGCACGGTCGTCGTCGTTGCCGTACTGCGGCGTGCGGTTGACGAGCTGAAGCCGCAGCGGCTCGCATCCGTCCCAGTTCCGCGCGAGCGCGTCCGCCAGCCGGTCCATCGTGCAGCTCTCCTGCTCGAAGACGTGGGTGCGGATGGCGGCGAGGCTGTCCGCGACGGTTCCGATGGCGACCCCGGACATCGTGGCAATGTTGTAGTGCGCGCCGCCGGCGTGCCAGTCGCGCGCCCGCTCGATGCAGTCGTCAATCACGGCTGAGGTGAACGGGACCGGGCAGGAGGTCGCGTACACCTCGCGGACGACGTTGTCGTAGCGGACCTTCATGTCGACGAAGTAGGCGACCTGCGCACGGAACGCCGCCACGACCTCGTCAAAGGAGGAGAACGACGAAGGATCTCCCGTCGGGAGGCTAAGGCGCTCGCCCGTCGACCGATCCACGCCGTTGCTGAGCGCCAGCTCGAGGCACTTGGCCAGGTTGAAGTAGCCCGTCGACGCCATCCGGTCCTTGCCGTCGCAGTAGCCAGCGACGCAGCCGTTCAGGCTGCTCGCGCGGGCGTCGGCGAGCGTCTTGCCGCGGTTGACCATCCCCAGCACGAGGACGTCGCTGTTGAAGATCGCCGGCATCCCCATGCCCTGACGCAGCAGCTCGCAGCACCGGAGCAGGAACGCCTCCGGCGTCCGGGAGCTGACCTGCGCAGAGAGACCCGGCTGGGGAAGCCGCGTGCGCTCGAGGGCCGCCAGGCACATGTACGACAGCTCGTTGGTGGCATCGCGGCCGTCGCGGGTCAGCCCGCCGATGTTGAGGTTCTGGAACTCCGGGTACGAGCTGCTCGTCTGCGACTCGCCCGAGTCCTTCGCCAGCGTGATCTCGTCGAACTTCACCCACAGCAGATCGAGGAGCTCCTGCGCCTCGTCCTGCGTCAGGGCGCCCGTGTCGAGGCTGCGGCGGACGTACGGATACAGGTACTGGTCGAAGCGGCCCGGACCGAAGGCGTGACCGTCGGTCTCGAGGTTTAAGCCGAGGTGCACGAACCAGAACGACTGCAGGGCCTCGTGAAACGTCCGGGCCGGATGATTGGGCACCCGATCGCAGACCGCCGCGATCTGCAGCAGCTCGGCTCTCCGAGCGCCATCTGTCTCCTGCGCGGCCAGCCGGCGGGCCTCGGCGGCATAGCGGCGGGCAAACCGGACGAGGCTGTCACAGGCGATGTCCACCGCCTCGAGGAAGCCTCGCCGCTCGAGCGTCGCGGCGTCTCGCGGATCGAGTGAGGCGAGCACCTGCGCGACATCCGCCTGGAGGCCCGCCATGCCCCGGGCGAGGACCTTCGCGTACCCCGCGTTGATGTGCCCGATGGTCCGCGACCGGAAGTAGTGATAGAGGACCCCGCGCTCGTCGGCGCGCCAGTCATCCGGCGGCACCGCCTCGATGAGGCGGTCGTACACCTGGCGGCCGCGCCAGTACGGGAACACCTCGTCCCGCAGGATCCGCTTGGTGTCGTCGCTGACGGCAAACGGCGTGGACGCGCGGCTCGACAGCCGATCGAGATCGCGCTCGACCCACGCGCAGTTGATCTCCGGGAACACGGGCGAGCCGCGCGGTCTGCGCGTCTTCATCCCGACGATGATCTCGCCGTCCTGGATGACGACGGGGTGCTCGTCGAGGATCCGCTGGAACATCCGAGCCCGGCGCAGCACGAGCGGCTCGCCCTCGGTTTCCCGCCAGCTTCGGGTCGCCGACAGGGCGCGCTCGGGAAACAGCTCGGGGACGGCCGTCTGGGTGCGGCGAACCGCACGCGCGACCCGCTCGGTCGGGAGTGTCTGCGGGCGGGGCGCCGTGTCGATCCTGACGCGCGCTGTCACTGCCATCTCCGTCATGGTGATCTCCGCCGGCCCGCGCGTCAGAGCGTATCACAGCGCAGGGGCCGCTCCGTGCTCTCCCCCTCGAGCCGGCGGCGCAAGCGGCGGCGGCGCGCAAACAGAAAGGGTTGAGCCCCGGACGCGCCCGCGGAGCGAGTTGATCACTCCTCCTTTGGGCACCCGGGGGTCAACCCCGTATACGCGCATTGTGCGCCAACTCCCCGCGAGATGCCAGCCCGAACGGCCCTCCCGCCCTTCTAATCGTTCGATTGGCCTTTCTGAGCCGATTCGCCCGCGGCTTGCGCATCCGGAGGCAGAGCCGGGACTGACCGGGCAGCCCGCGATGTGGCGGCGCCCGGCCCGGGCGGGCGGCCGAACCAGCGTGCCATCGTCGTCCGTCGGGTGTGATAGACTTCCGCGCTACTCGCGACAAGCGAACGTCCGCTCGACCGTGGTCCGCCCACATTCCCTTCCGGCTGGGGGGACCAGATGACGAGCGTCATGATCGTCGGACTGGGTCTGGCCGGAGGCCTTCACGGGGCCTCGTACGGGGCGTATAAGGACTCGCCGCACGAGTCGTTCCTGCTCAGACGGTCTGTGCGGGAACTCGTGTTTGCGGCCTGCCTGGCGCTCGCCCTGCTGGCGTTCCCGCTGACACAGGCGCAGACGCCGTTTGTGATCTACACGTCGGTGTTCGCCCTGTCGCGCATCGCCACCGAGACGTGGAAGCTGTTTCTGCGGTGAGGGAGGCCGCCAGGCCCGCCGGCCTTCATCTCAGCGGGCCCGCGCGCTCCGGTGCCTCCTGGCTTGACACTCCGGGAACCCGGGGGCTATGCTGAACGTCTGTTCATACGATGAACCTCCGTTCAGAAGCGGCGGCCCGCCGCGAATCCCTCGTGCCCCGCCGGACAATCTCCCGCCAGCCCGACCCCGCCGGAGCCGCCGCGCTCGGCTCGCGCCGCGCACGCCACCTGCTCCAGGACCGAGCCGGCCTGGTGGCGGCGGCCACCGCGGTGTTCGCCGAGCACGGGTTCCACAGCGCGTCGATGCGCGAGATCGCCAGGCGCGCCGGCTTCAGCGTCGGCGGCGTCTATCAGTTCTACCCGGGCAAGGACGAACTCTACGTCGCCGCCCTCGAGGAGGGCTGGACGCGCTTGAAGGCGGAGATCGCCTCCGCGCTCCAGGCGCGAGACAGCCTCGGCCAGCTCTCAGCCCTTACACGCCTCCTGGTTGACAGCTACCAGACGCACCGGGGCCTGTGGCAGATCCTGACCGGTGAGCAGGCGGTTCTGCCGCCGGCGTTCAAGCAGCACCTGCTCAGGCGTCTGAAGTCCCACATGCGGCACCTGCGCCGGCTCGTCGCCGGCATCATGCAGCGCGGCGTCAAGGAGCGCGTGTTCCGCAAGGTGAATGTGGATCTGCTGGCGTCGGCGTACGGCGGCATCATCCGCCAGAGCTTTGACGATGCCATCCTGCTGGGGACGGCGCCGCCCGACGCTGACGCCATTCTCTCGGTTTTCCTCAACGGGGCCGCATGCCCCGGGAGTCGCAGATGATCAAGGTTCGTCTGAAGCACGCCAGTCTGATTCTCGTCGCCGCCCTGGCGGTCTGGCCGCGCGCGGCAGCCGCCCAGCAGGCCAGGACGTACACGCTCGACGAGATCCAGCAGTTGGCTGCCGGCTACTACCAGGCTGTGGGGATCGCCCGCGCCCAGGTCGACCAGGCTCGACAGGGCCAGCGAACCGCCTCCAGCGCACGCCTGCCGACGATCACCTCCCAGGGCGTGCTGACCCGGAACGTCCTGACGGCCTCGCTGGAGTTTCAGGGCTTCAAGGTCGACATCCTGCCGGCGTACGACTACACGCTGACGCTGTCGGCGGTGCAGCCGATCTTCATGGGGTACCGGCTGCAGAAGGGAGTCCGCCAGGCGGAGCTGGGGGTGGCGGCGGCGCAGACGAGCCTCGGGATGACGGTGCAGGATACGGTGCTGGCGGCGACCAGAGCGTACTACGGCGTGCTCGGCGCGCAGGAGAACATCGAGATCTCCGAGCGCGCGGTGGCCGTGGCGCAGGAGACGCTGCGAACCGCCACCTCGCTCTACAACGCGGGGGAGACCGTCGAGACAAGCGTCCTCAGGGCTCGGCTTGCAGAAAGCGACGCCAAACGCGAGCTGTTGGTGGCGGAGAACACGCTCGTGCTCGCCAGGCAGCAGCTCGCCCTGCTGACGGGCCTGACGGGGGATTTTCAGGTGGCGCGCCCGCCGGACGCCCGGCCGCTCGAGACGCCGGTCGAGCAGTTCGTCGCCGAGGGCCTCGCGGCGCGGCCCGAACTGAAAGCCCTCGCGCTCCAGAAGCAGATCGCCAGCCTGGAGATTGAGAAGCGCCGGGCCGAGTGGTACCCGACCGTCCAGGCTCAGGCGCTGTACCAGAAGCGGAAGGCGACGTTCCCGTCGAGTCAGTCTGCATCGGTTGCGGTCAACGCCGCCTGGTCGATCTTCGACGGCAACCGGCGCGACGCCGCCATCGCCTCGGCCCGCGTGGCCCTGCGCGAGGCCGAGCTGCAGGAAGAACTGGTCCGGCGGCAGACGGCGGAGCAGATCCGGGCCGCCCACGTGGCGATGTTGACGCTTGGCGCGAGCGTGGACCTGCTCCGGACGCAGGTCGAGATTGCGCGCCGGAACGCGGACGAAACCGGCCGAGCGTACAAGGCCGGCGAAGCGACGGATCTCGACGTGCTGCAGGCGAACACTTCCGCCTCGCAGTCGGAGCGGCAGCTGGCGCTGACGACGTTCCAGCTGGCGGTGGCGATTTGCGATCTGCAGCGTGCGGTCGGGACGTTCGCGGCGGACCTGGCTCCCGGCGTCACAGGAGGACACGAATGAGCAGGATGAGGATGACCGGCGCGGTCGCGATCGCGCTGTTGGCGGTGAGCGTGGCGGCGTGCAGCCGCTCAGGATCCGAGGCGGCGCCGGCCGGCGGGACGGCGGCACAGCCGGCCGCGGCGGCGCTCCCGCAGGTGACCGTGGCGGCGCCGGAGACCGCGTCGCTCGAAGCCGCCTACGAGGCGCCGGGATCGTTCATCCCGTACGAGGAAGCGGGGATCGCGGCCGAGGGGGCCGGGTCGGTCACCTCCGTGCGCATCGAGGAAGGCTCGCGCGTGGCGCAGGGCCAGGTGGTCGTGGCGATCGATCAGGCGAAGGCCGAGCTCGGCGTGAAGCAGGCCGAGGCGATGCTCGCCCAGGCGAGGGCGAACTACGAGCGCAGCAAGAGCGACCTCTCACGCAAGCAGACCCTGCTCGCCGATAAGACCATCGCGCCGAACGTGTACGACGCCTTCAAGGCGCAGTTCGACGCGGCCGCGGCCGGCGTCGACGCGGCTGACTCTGCGCTTCAGCTGGCCAAGCGCCGGCTGGCGGACATGCAGGTCGCCGCGCCGTTTGCCGGCGTGGTGCGCGACAAGCGCGTCTCGGTCGGCCAGTACGTTCGCGAGGGCGATACGCTGTTCGTGCTGATGCGCGTCGATCCGCTCAAGCTCCAGTTCGACGTCCCGGAGAAGTACGCCGAGCGGCTGGCCGCCGGGCAGCCGGTCGGCGCGATGGTGGCGGCAGTGCCGGGGGAGACCGTCACCGGGACCATTCAGACCGTCTTCCCCTCGGTGGCTGTCCAGAGTCGGACGATCCGCGTCGAGGCGCGCGTGCCGAACGTCGGCTACCGCCTCAAGCCCGGCTTCTTCGCCACGGTGCGCGTGCCGCTGAAGCCGCTGGCGGGCTCGCTCGTGATCCCGCGCGGCGCGCTCGTCCGCCGCGAGGGGACCGAGAACGTCTTCGTCGTGAAGGGGGATCGAGCCGAGCTCGTGCGCATTCAGACGGGTGCAGAAACGGCAGACCGCGTCGAGGTCGTGACCGGCCTGAGCACGAGCGATCAGGTTGTGATCACCGGAGCCGAGATGCTTAAGCCCGGCGACCGCGTATCGGTGAAAGGCTGACGACGCCATGTGGATTTCGAATACCTCAATCCGGCAGCCGGTCCTGACGACCATGGTCATCTCGGCCGTGGTGGTCTTCGGCGCCATCGCGTACCGCGGCCTCGGGATCGACTTGATCCCGAAGATCGACTTTCCGATGGTCACCATTACGGCGGTGCTCCCGGGCGCGGATCCCGAGACGATCGAATCCGACGTCACGGAGCGGATCGAAGAGGCCGTCAACACGATCAATGGCGTGAAGTCGCTGCGCTCCCAGAGCAGCGACAGCATCAGCATCGTGATGGCGGAGTTCGAGCTCGACCGCGACGTGGACGTGGCCGCCCAGGATGTGCGGGACAAGATCTCGTCGATTCGAGCGACCCTGCCGACCGACGTCGAGGAGCCGGTGATCCAGAAGCTCGACCCCGACTCGATGCCGATCCTCTCGGTGGCGCTCTCCGCGAATCGACCCGTTCGCGAGGTGACCGACTACGCCGACAAGGTGGTGAAGGAGCGGCTCGAGCGGATCCGCGGCGTCGGCTCGGTGGAAATCCTGGGCGGGCGCGATCGCGAGATTCGCATCTGGCTCCAGGCGGACCGGCTCGCGGCTTACAAGCTGGGCGTCGACGAGGTGGCGGGAGCCGTCCAGTCCGAGAACCTCGAAATCCCGGGCGGGCGCCTCGAGACCGGGCGCCAGGAGTTCACCGTCCGCACGCGCGGCCGCCTCCAGCGCCCCGAGGATTTCGCCGCCATCGTGGTGGCCCAGCGGCCGACGGGCCCCATCTACCTGCGCGATGTCGCGCTGGTCGAGGATGGCATGGCCGACGAGCGCAGCGTTTCTCGCTTGAACGGCGTGAGGGCCGTGTCGCTGAACATCCGCCGCCAGTCGGGGACGAACACCGTCGAGGTGGCCCACGCCGCGAAAGCCGCGATCGAGGAGCTCGGAAAGACCCTCCCGGCCGGCTACACGATGGTCATCGCGGACGATACGTCGGTCTTCATCGAGGACTCGATCGGCGACGTCAAGTTCGACCTGCTGTTCGGCGCAGCGCTGGCGGTGGCCGTCATCTTCCTGTTCCTCCGCAACGTGCGGAGCACGATGATCTCGGCGGTGGCCATCCCCACGTCGATCCTGGGGGCATTCACCTTCGTCAGCGCGCTCGGCTTCACCGTGAACTTCATGACGATGCTGGCGCTGTCGCTCTCGGTGGGCATGCTCATCGACGACGCGATTGTGGTCATCGAGAACATCTACCGCCACATGGAGGACGGCATGCACCGGCGGGAGGCGGCCGAATTCGGCACCTCCGAGATCGGCCTCGCCGTGATGGCCACGACCTTCTCGATTGCCGCAGTGTTCGTGCCTGTGGCGTTCATGCACGGCATCATCGGCCGGTTCTTCTACCAGTTCGGCATGACGGTGACCTTCGCCGTGCTCATCTCCCTGTTCGTGTCGTTCACGCTCACGCCGATGCTGTCCTCGCGTGTCCTCAGTCTTCCCGAGCAGCACGGGCGGGTCTTCCGCGGGATCGAGGCGGTGCTGAAAGGCATCGACCGCGGGTACCGCGGGCTGCTCGGCTGGTCGCTCAGACACCGCCTCGCGGTCGTGACGGTGGCCCTCGGGCTCTTTGGAGTGGCCCTGCTGCTGGCGACAACGCTGGGCGTTGAGTTCATGCCGGAGGACGACGAGTCGCAGTTTAACGTGTCGCTGCGCGTCGACCCGGGCTCGTCGCTGGCGGCGACCGACGAGGTGACGCAGCGGGTCGAGGCGCTCCTGCGCCAGAACCCGTACGTGAAAGACATGTTCACGACCATCGGCGGCGGCACGCAAGGGCGCGTCACGGACGCGACCATCGTCGTCAAGCTGCCGCAGCCGAACGAGCGGCCCCTGACGCAGCGTCAGATCATCGAGCAGGTCCGCACCGAGCTGCAGGGCATCCCCGAAGCGCGCCCGACGGTCGCGGCGGTCCAGCGGATGGGGGGCATGGGGACCTCGCGCCGGGGCACGCTGCAGGTCGGCGTGGAAGGGCCGAAGACCGCCTCGCTCGACCAGTTGGCGACCCTCGCGGACCAGATCGTCGCCGGCCTGAAGCAGACCCAAGGCCTCGTCGAGGTCGAGAGCACCTACGAAGGGGGCAAGCCGCAGGTGTCGGTGGAGATCGATCGGCAGCGGGCGGCCGACCTCGGCGTCAGCGCGGCACAGCTGGGATCGGCGGTTCGGCTGCTCGTCGGCGGCGACAAGGTCACGCGGTTCCAGGAGGGAGGCGAGCAGTACGACGTCCGCGTGCGGCTCCCGGAAAGCGACCGCATCGACCCCGCGCAGATCGAGCGGCTCACGATCCGCAGCCGGACGGGGGCGTACGTGCCGCTCGGCAACCTGGTCAAGGTGGTCCGCGACACCGGGCCGACCGAGATCGATCACTTCGCGCGACAGCGGCAGATCATCATCAACGCCAATCTGGAGGGCATCCCGCTGGGGACGGCGACCGGGCACGTCGATGCTATCGCCCAGCGCGTGGGCGTGCCGGAAGGGTTCTCGGTGAGCCTCCAGGGCATGGCCGACATCATGGGCGAGTCGTTCGCCGACCTCGGCTTTGCGCTCATCCTGGCCGTCGTGCTGATCTACATGGTGCTCGCCTCGCAGTTCGGCAACTTCGTGCACCCGTTCACCATCATGCTGTCTTTGCCGATGTCGCTCATCGGCGCGGTCGGCGGCCTGCTGCTCACCCGCAACTACCTCAGCGTCTTTGGGATGATCGGCATCATCATGCTGATGGGACTGGTCACGAAAAACGCCATCCTGCTCGTCGATTACACGAACACGCTCAGGGAGCGCGACCGGTTGCCGCGGAACGACGCGTTGCTCAAGGCAGGGCCCATCCGGTTGAGGCCGATCCTGATGACCACGACCGCCATGGTGTTCGGCATGATGCCGGTCGCGCTGGGCATGGGCAGCGGCGGCGCCTCGCGCGCGCCGATGGCCATCACGGTCATCGGCGGCCTGCTGACGTCCATGCTGCTGACGCTGCTCATCGTTCCCGTCGTCTACACGCTGATTGACGACCTGAGCGGATTGAAGGTGCCGGCGTGGGTGCCGCGGTTCCGGCGCCAGGCGTCCCCCGTGGGCGCGCAGCACGCCGTGCCCCTGCGCGGGGAAGCCGGAGTGGGGGAGGGGTAGCCCGATGAAGATCGCCGTGCTCTTCTATCACTCGGTGTACGACGACGAGATCCGCGCGATGCTGGACCGGCTCGAGTGCGCGCGGTACGTCGAGGTGCCCACCGCCTGGGCGCAGGATGGCTCGGATCGACGGTTCGGCACCCACATCTATCCGGGTACCGACTCCATCCTCACCGCCTTCCTCGAGGATCGCTGCGCCGAGGCGCTCGTCGAGGCCGTCCGGGAGTTCCAGAGAGGGAAGCAGAAGGAGCACACGCACCTGGCGATTGTCGCGGCTGACACCTTCGTGTGAGTCAGGCGGCCACGGCCACGCGGTTGCTGAGGACGCCGACACCTTCCAGCGCGACCTCGACGAGGTCGCCCGGCGCGAGGGCCTGTGTCGTCCCCGGCGTGCCGGTGAAGATGAGATCGCCCGGCTCGAGCGTGATGACCTGCGTGATGTAGCAGACGAGGGCATCGACGTCGAACAGCAGATCGCGCGTCCGCTGTGACTGCCGCACCTCGCCGTTGACGCGGGTCTCCAGGAGCAGATCGTTGCAGTCCAGGCCGCGGACGATCACCGGGCCGAGCGGCCCGAAGGTGTCCGAGGACTTGGCTCGAAGCCACTGCAGATCGTGCGCCTGCCAGCGGCGCTCGCTGACGTCGTTGCCCGCCGTGACGCCGAAGACGACCTCCGACGATGCCCCGGGCCGCACGAGCCGGGCGCGCTTCCCAATCACCACCACCATCTCGCCCTCATAGTGGACGTCCTCCGCGCCCGGCGGAAAGACGATGTCGTCGCCGGGGCCGATGAGACAGCTCGGGAACTTGGCGAACAGACCCGGCGCCTCGGGCGCGGGCCGGCCCCCGAGGTGGCTCCGGTAGTTCCGGCCGATGGCGATGATCTTCGTCGGCTCGCACGGGGGCAGCAGGTGAACCGAGCCAAGCGGAAGGGTACGGCCGGCGAGCGCGACGTCCTCGAACGGCCTGCACAGCAGTTCGTGAATGGTCTGGCCTTCGAGGAGCCCGTAGCAGGTGCGGCTGTCACAGCGGTACCGGACGAACGCCTGGGTCATGTGGTCTCTCCCGTATGCGGCCTACAGGCTACTCCAGGACGCCCCGACGGAGGAAGCCGCCAGGCCCGGTGTTCTCGGGAGGCCCCGGTTTGTGACAAAATGGAGGTGCCTGGGCATCACATCACGACGACCACGTCGCGAGTCTGCTCTTCTGCGTCGGGTCGGCTCCCCGGGCTTGCGTCGATCTCGTCCAGGAGGCAGGCTAATGAGAGTTGTCCGGATTGTCGCCGTCGTTATCGGGGTCCTGTATGTTGCGGGATCGTCCCTGGGCCACGCGCAGACGGAGCCGGCGGGGAAGATCACCCTCAAAGGAGCCCCGAACGGCGACGTCACCTTCGATCACAAGGCGCACACCAAGCATCCAGGCACGAAGTGCGACATCTGTCATCACGCGTCGAAGCCTGAGAAGCCAAACAAGACCGCCACGCAGCCGTGCCGCGACTGCCACACGAAGGCCGCGACCGCGCCGATGAAGACCAAGCTCCAGGCGGCGTTCCACAACCCGCTGTCGAAGGCGGGCACGTGCCCCGACTGTCACGTGAAGGAGGCGGCGGCGGGGAAGAAGACGGTCCCCACGAAGTGCACGGACTGCCACAAGAAGGCCTAGCGACGCGGGCGATCCATCCCCGTGGCTCGGCCGGCCCCCCGGGCCACGGGTTCCGTGTTTCAGCCCCACGCCTGACCCGCCAGCAGCAGGGGAGAGGCTCCTCTTGCCGCCCGCCTTGCCATCCGATATATCGTACGATATATTTGACGATATAGGAGGGCAACAAATGCACCAAGAGGGTAGATGGGGGCACCACTGGGGACCCTGGGGAATGCGCGGCCGGTTTTTCGGCAGCGGTGAGCTGCGTCTGGCGCTGCTCGACCTGCTCAAGAGCGAGCCGAAGCACGGGTACCAGCTCATGAAGGAGCTCGAGGAACGATCCGGGGGCCTGTACCAGGCAAGCGCGGGCAGTACCTACCCGACGCTGCAGCAGCTCGAGGACGAAGGGCTGGTCGTTTCCGAGCAAGTCGAGGGCAAGCGCATCTACCGTGCAACCGAGGCGGGCTTGGCAGAGCTCGAGGCCCAGAAAGAACCCGTCCGGCGCATCTGGCACCGAGCCGAAGGGTGGGAGAACTGGAGCCGGTGGATGGGTCCTGAGGCGATGAACATGGCCGGTCCGGTGGCGCGGCTGATGAAAGCCGCCCTGGCGGCCAGCACGCGGGCGGCTGGTGAGCCGGCCCGTCTCACCAAGGTGCAGGAGATCATCGACCGTACGCGCCAGGAGCTCGAATCCCTGTAGCGGTGCCGACGCGGCAGACACGGTTGAAACGAGGGCCATCTTCGGCCACAATCCTCCAAGCGGGGCGGGTTGCTTCCGCCCCGCGGGATCTCACTGCCACCCCCCTCGAAGGCAGCACCGATGTCGATCACGCTGGCCGATCTGGCGCCCTCGGTTCTTCAGACCCAATACGCCGTTCGGGGACCGATCGTCAGCCGGGCGCAGGAACTGGAACGCGCAGGCCGGGACGTCATCTACTGCCACATCGGCAACCCCCAAACGTTCGACCAGAAGCCGTTGACCTACGTGCGGCAGGTCCTGGCGCTCTGCCAGTACCCCGCCCTGCTGCACGAGGGCGCCGCCCTGTTCCCGGCCGACGTGGCCGAGACCGCGCGACGGCTGCTGGAGGGGACGAAGCACGGTCTCGGTGCCTACTCGGAGAGCCAGGGGGTTCGGTGCATCCGCGAGGCTGTCGCCGACTTCATCAGCGAGCGAGACGGGATCGAGGCGGATCCGGAGGCGGTCTTCCTGACCGACGGCGCGTCGAAGGGAGTCCAGGCCGCGCTTCGGGTCCTCATCAATGGGCCCCAGGCGGGCATCATGATTCCGATCCCACAGTACCCCCTCTACAGCGCCACGATCACGCTCCTCGGCGGCGTGCAGGTGCCCTACTACCTCGACGAGGAACACAACTGGCAGCTCAGCCGGACGTTGCTTGAGGGGAGTCTCGCCGAGGCGGAGCGCCGCGGGGTGGGGGTCAGGGCAATCTGCGTCCTCAATCCGGGTAACCCGACCGGGTCGGTGCTCGATGCCGGGAACATCGGCATGATCGTCGACTTCGCGAGGGAGCGGCGGCTGGCCATCCTGGCCGACGAGGTGTACCAGGAGAACGTGCACCTCCAAGGAGACCGCTTCGTCTCATTCGCGCGCGTCATGGCCGAAAAGGGCGAGACGAGCGTCAGCCTGTTCAGCTTCCACTCCATCTCAAAGGGCTTTCTGGGCGAATGCGGGCAGCGTGGCGGGTACATGGAGGTGCGGAACACGCCCGCGGAGGTCGCTGCGCAGATCACGAAATTGCAGTCCGTTTCGCTGTGCGCCAACCTGAGCGGCCAGGTGGCCACCTACTGCATGGTCCGGCCACCCAGGCCGGGCGAGCCGTCCTACCCGCGGTACGCGCGCGAGCGCGAGGACGTGGTCGGCGAGCTGCGACGCCGGGCGGTCCTGCTGGCCGAGGGCCTCAACCGAATCCCGGGCATCCACTGCAACATCGTCGCGGGGGCGATGTACGCCTTCCCGCGGATCACCCTGCCGCCGGGGCGAACCGACGACGAGTATTGCCTCGCGCTGCTGGAGCAGACGGGAGTCTGCGTCGTGCCCGGGTCAGGCTTCGGCCAACTGCCCGGTACCGCGCACTTCCGAGCCACGATTCTGCCGCCGACTGATAGAATACGGGTAGTGGTGGATCGTCTGGCGGCCTTTCATGGCACGTTCCGGTAGTGCTCTGTGGAAAGGGCGCCAGGAATTCTTCACAGTTTTGTGACAAAGTTGTCATAAATTGCTAGTCCTATTCTCTGTTAGCGCCTGCCTGCTGCTGTCAGGAGCAAGTGGCTGATGCCATTCTGTGCTGTGCTGTTGGCCTTGGTGGCGGCAGGTCAGCAAGTGCCTGCTTCGCCGACCCTGCCGCCGAGGGATTCGCCGCCCCTCGTCCGGTATATCGAGATTGCCTTCCCCGCGCAGGGGAACGCCTCGTATATCGATCACGAGACGTACCTGCACTACATCCAGACCGTTCCGAGCCGCCCCTCCGAAGGCGTCTGGGTGCCCTACGACGAGAAGCTGCCGCTCGAGGACTTCCGCCGGCTGTGGGCCACCAACTTCCTGGAGGATCTGCGCATCGAGGTCAAGGACGCGCCGTTTGAGAACGGGGTGGTGGGCAAACACATCACCTACATCCTGCAGGAGAAGCAGCGCGCCCGGATCGTCGATTACGAGGGGGCGGACTCGATCGGAGTGACCAAGATCGAGGAACGGCTGAAGGAGGAGAGCGCGGACATCCGCGCCGACGCGTTCGTGGACGCGACGGAGATCCACAAGAACGCAGGGATCATTCGCGCCATCCTGCGGGAGAAGGGGTTCCACGCCGCTACCGTGACGCACCGGCTCCGAGAGCTCCCGGGCTCCACGCGTCTGGTGCATCTGACGTTCGTCATCAACGAAGGCCCCAAGCTCCGGATCCAGCGGGTCGACTTCGTCGGGAACACCGAGGTCGCCGACTGGAGGCTCAAGCGGCAGATGAAGGACAACAAGTCCCGGCCGTGGTACCTGCCGTCCTTCCTGAGCCCTGCGAGCGCCTACCAGGAGTCGAAGTTCGAGGAGGACGCCGACCGCGTCATCCAGTACTACCGGGATCGCGGTTACGTGGCCGCGCGGGTGGATGCGCAGGAGGTGAGAACCATCCGCGACTCCCGCGACGGCAAGACGCGGTGGGTCGAGCTGAAGATTCCGGTCAGAGAGGGACCGCGCTACAAGGTCGGTGATTTTACGGTCGAGGGGAACGAGCTCGTCAAGACCGAGGCGCTGCGGCCCCTGTTCAAGGTGAAGAGCGGCAGCTACTACAAGGAAGGCGCGATTCGCAAAGGGCTGGAGAAAGCGCGCGAGCTGTATGGCGCCGTCGGGTACTACGAGTTCACCGGCTATCCGGAGCTGATCCCGCGCGAGACGACGCCTCCGGCGGAGGCTGCGGCGCCCGCGGCGGCGGCGCCGGGCAACGGCGGCGGCGCGGAGGCCCCCCTGCTCGACGTGACGATGAAGATGCAGGAGGGCAAGCAGCACTTCGTCAACCGCATCACGTTCAGCGGCAACCTGACGACGCGCGACAACGTGATCCGCCGCGAGCTGGCTCTGTACGAAGGGGGTGTCTTCAACACCGAGGCGCTCAAGTACAGCGTGAAGCGGCTCAACCAGCTCGGCTTCTTCAAGCCGCTCGAGGATGAGAAGGCGATTGACGTCGCCAAGGCGCCCGGCGCGGACGACAAGGTCGACGTGACGCTGAAGTTCGAGGAGCAGAACCGCAACCAGCTGAACTTCGGCGTCGGCATGTCGCAGTACGAGGGCCTCTACGGGACGTTCGCGTACACCGCCGGCAACTTCCTCGGGCGGGGCGAGAGCGTGACGGTCGCGCTGCAGCGCGGCACGCGCTCGAAGCTCTACCAGATCGGCATCTCGGAGCCGTACCTGTTCGACCAGCCGATCAGCGCCTCCGCCGAGCTGTACTCGCGCAAGTACGACTTCTACGCGACGCTCAGCAAGGTCGCCTACAGCGAGGTGCGCGAGGGAGGCAGCGTCTCCATCGGCCGGCCGCTCGGGCGTTTCCGGAACGGCTACCTGAACTACACCTACGAACGGATTGCCATCGCGATCAGCGAGGGGCTGCTCAACGAAACGCGGTCGAGCAGCAGCGTCGGCATCCCGTACTTCAACCCGTTCATGGACAGCGGACGGCACACCGACAGCCGCATCTCGCCGACCGTCGTCCACAACACGGTCGACAACCCGATGCTGCCGCACTCCGGCATGCGCCTGAGCGGCAGCCTCCAGGTCGCCGGGCGGTTCCTGCGCGGCACCTACAACTACATCAAGCCGGACGCCGAGGCCATCGTGTACCTCCCCACGAGCCGCCGGACCGGCTTCGGCTTCAGGGCGCAGTGGGGCTGGCTGCGCACGTACGGCGAGACCACGGCGCTGCCCTACTACCTCCGGTACTTCCTGGGCGGGGAGTACCAGATCCGCGGGGTGGACATCCGGACGGTGGGACCGGTCGACCAGTACAACCGCTCGCTGGGGGGCAACAAGTTCGTGCTCTTCAACGCCGAGTACTACATCGACGTCTTCGGGCCCGTCCGGGCGGTCCTCTTCCACGACGCGGGCCAGGCGTTCGCCGAGAATGAGCAGATCAACCTCCGGCAGCTTCGGACGTCGACCGGCGGGGAGCTCCGCGTTGTGGTGCCGATGCTGAACGTCCCGTTCCGGTTGATCTATGCGTTTAACTTCTATCGGGATGTCTACCAGCCGGCGCGAGCCTTCAAGTTCGCGATTGGCACGACATTCTGACCTGCAAGGAGAGAGATGATGCCGCAGAGAGCGAGAGGATGGTTGGTGGCGCTTGCGTGTCTGTCACTGGTGCCACTCTACGCGTGTCAGTCGCCGACGGAGGAAGACGAAGAGACGTACCAGGTCGACGATTTCTGCGAAGGATCGATCACGCCGAGCCCAGGGACCGCGGAGGCCAGCGACGGGACGAAGACCTACCGGATCGTCCGCGGCAACAACCAACCGGATGACGTCCTCCCGTACCAGTACAAGACGGCGTTTTCGATCTCGGTCAAGCTGAACTCGAATGCCACCTCCGATGAAGTCGACCTCAACTTCCCCGTGACCATCACGTCGGTCACGGCCAAGGTGCAGCAGGCAGTAGGCGGGATCGTGTCGCCGTCGACGGGAGGGGAGATCGAGCGCTACGAGTCGCTGCTGACGTCCGCCACCGCCAACAAGTGGACCGCCATCGACCAGACGATCAGCCTGACGATGGACGTCTGGTACACGCTGCCGAGCGGAAGGAAGGACTCGCTCATCACCGTGAGCGTGACGATGAAGGACGACAACGGGATGGTGTTCCAGAAGAACCTCGAGGTCGTGATCAATTCGTAGGGTGCATCCGGCCAGCGACGGGGCGGCCCGCCCCGTCGCGTCCCGCCACGGCCGTTCTCACTCCGCGTCGACGAACTTGTAGCCGACACCCCAGGCGGTGACCAGCAGCCGCGGGCGGTGGGGTGTGCGCTCGATCTTGCGCCGCACCCGCCCGACGATGGTGTCGATCGTCCGGTCGGTCACGCCGGGTCGGCCCTTGCAGATGTGCGCGAGCAGCGCGGCCCTGCTGAACACGATGCCGCGCCTCGACGCGAGCAGGTAGACGAGCTCGAACTCCCGCCTGGTCAGCCTGACCGGCCGCCCGCGCACGGCGATCTCCCGCCTGTCCCGATCGATGACGATTTCGGAGGCCACAATCCGGCGGGCGGGCTCGGACGACTCGCGGCTGCGCGCCTGCCTCCTCAGCAGGGCGCCGGCTCGCGCCAGCAGTTCCCGCACGCCGAACGGCTTCGGCAGGTAGTCGTCCGCGCCGCTCTCGAACCCGAGCACCCGGTCGGATTCGGTGTCGCGGGACGACAGCAGCAGGATCGGCGCGTTACGGTTCGGACCCTCGGCGCGGACCGCCCGGCAGAGCGACAGGCCGTCGAGCCCGGGGAGCGCGGCCTCCACAATCAGCAGGTCGTACGACGCCGTATGAAGGCGGGCCAGCGCACCCGGGCCGTCGCCCGCGTCGTGCACATCGAAACCTTCGACGCGCAGGTGCTGCCGCAGCAGGTCGCGGAGCGCCAGGTCGTCTTCGATGACGAGCACGAGGCGGGGGGAGGCCGCCGGCCCGGCCCGACCCGCGGGCCTCCCGCTCGGTGCCGTCGGAGCGTTGCGTGTCATCTCGCCCTGATGCGCTGCGGGAGCCTGGCGGCCGCGGCGTCAGAACCGCGCAGTGAGCGTGACGTTCGCGCTGGTGCCCGGCGCAGGCACGGCGCGCGCATCCGGGCTCACCGGATACGTCCGGTTCAGCAGGTTCCGCAGCGCCACGTTTACCTCGCACCACGGCCTCAGCGTCACGCCGCCGACCAGATCCACCAGGGTGTAGCCCGGCATGCGGACCTCCGTGGGGCCGGGCCGGTGGTCGGCTGCGTAGAACGCGCCGCGGATCTGGGCGAAGCCTCTCGACAGGATCGGCCGGCGCAGCGCCACGGTCAGCGTCGCCGGCGGGATATCGTCCAGCGCCGAGTCGTCATCCAGGGCCCGCCCGCGCGTCAGCGTCGCCGTCGACTCGAGCGTGAACGCCGCGCCGAGCACGGCCTGCACTTCCAGTTCGGCACCGCGGACGCGCGCCCGGCCGCGGTTGCGGAAGAAGTAGAAGTCGGTGGCCGTCTGATACCGCTCGATCAGATCGTCGATGCGGTACTCGAACCCGAACAGCGCCGCACGGAGGCGGGAGGACGTGTACCGAAGCCCGAGGTCGAACTGGAGACTCCGCTCCGGATCGAGATCGGGATTGCCGGTGATGAAGCCGCGCCCGGTCGGGCCCCGATAGTACCGGTCGGACACCGTCGGATCGCGGAACCCACTGCCCACCTGCCCGGTCAACGCCAGGCCCGCCCACGGTCCGATCGTGACCGAGGCGCTCCCGGAGACGGCGCCGTGCGACGTCGACCTGTCGCCGAAATACCCGCCGCGGTTCTCCGTCGTCACGTAGTCGCCGCGCACGCCCGCCCCGACCATGACCTTCGGCGCCAGCGCCGCCTCCATCGTCGCGAACCCGGCCGTGTCCCTCCGGTTCGCCTCGTCGATCGACACGTTCTCCACCGCGCTTGTCACGGCGCCAGCCAGGTCGTACTGGGTCACGTAGTCCAGCGCGCGGACGCCCACGCGCCCGTTGACATCCACGCCGGCCTCGAAGCGGGCACGGCTGAGGAGGCGTTCGGCCGACACACGGACCTGAAAGTCACCGGCGCGGTAGTCCGCGCGTTCCAGCGAGCGGCCCCGCGTCGAGGTGGCGAAGCGGTCCTGGTCGGTCATCTGCCGGTAGCGGCCGACGAAGGCGTTCACCGAGATCCGCTCGAAGCCTGCCACCTGCCGCAGATCGTAGCCGGCAGTCAGGCGGTGCGAGTCCTCGATCGGATAGTAGAAGCGGACGGTCTGCGAGTTGTTGCGGGGGCGGTCGATGTCGCGGCCGAAGTCGCTCTGCCACGCCACGCTGAAGACGCCGCGGCCGATTGCGTGCTCGCCGCGCGCCAGGAAGCCCTGATCGGTCGCCCCCGAGTTGTCGACCTCGCCGGAAGGACCGTCGTAGTTGTCGAAGTCCCGGACGTGCGCCTGGAACAGCAGCCCTCCTGAGGCCAGGCCCTTCGACAGCTCGACTCCCACCCGCTGCTGGGGGACGCCCGCGCCCGCAGCCGCCGTCACGCGCCCGGCGAAGGGGGTGCCCGGCGCAATCCGCCGCGTGCGCGCGTAGATGACGCCGCCGAAGGCATCCGAGCCGTACGCGACCGATCCCGGCCCCCGGGCCACCTCGACGCCGTCGAGCACGAAGGGATCGAGATAGGTGGCGCTCGGCCCGACCCGCCGATCGCTCGTCACGCGCGCGCCGTCGATGAGAATGAGCGTCCGCCCGCGCGCCAAGCCCCGGATTGCCGGCACGGCGGCGTGCCCTTCGGACACGCTCGACACGCCCGCGACGATCTCGAGCGCCTGCGTCAGATTGGCGGGCTGGCGGTTGACGATCTCCGTCGAGGGCAACAGCGTCGTGGCGCTGCCCGGTGTGGCCTCGATGTCGGGGGCGGCTCCCGCCGTCACCGTGACGGTTTCGCTGACGAGCGGGGCGATCCGGATCTCGAGCAGACCATCGGGCGGCAGGCGCTCGACGAGCTGCGGCTTCGTGAAACGCTCCCCGGGGAGGATGACCAGAATCTCGAACGGCGGCGCAGGGTCTGGCCGCCAGGTGAACCGCCCGTCGGCGTTGGTGTAGACGACGCCGGGCCGGCCGAGGATGGTAACCTCCGCGCTGGCGATCGGTTCGCCGGTCCGCTGGTCGGTCACGCGGCCGTCGAGCGCGAGCGCCGGTCTGGCGATTGCGAGCAGGGACATGGCGACGAGCACGCGCGCCGCCGACGAGATCGGCCCGACCCCCTGCGCAGGCGGCGGAGTCCGTCGTGCGCGTCTCCGCTGCGAGAGTCCGTCAGCTGTCACGAGCGAGATTATACCCGAGGCTCGCGCCCGCCCCGGTGTTCTGTAACCTCTTCGCGGCGCCTTGGGTCTATTCACGTGGCCGCTACGTCGCGCGTCCGCTGTGGACCGCGAGCCGTGCCGGCCTGCAGAGGGCATCCATGGAGATGATTGTGACCTTTCCGGGGGGCGCGCGCGTGGACGCGCAGTTCGGCCCGCACACGATCGCGACCGACCAGCCGGCGCAGGCGGGCGGCGCAGACTCGGCGCCGGCGCCGTTCGCGCTGTTTCTCGCGTCGATTGGCACCTGCGCTGGCATCTACGTGCTCGGGTTCTGCCGTCAGCGCGGTCTCTCGACCGACGGCATCCGAATCGTCCAGCGAATGGAACGGGATCCGCGGACCGGGCTCGTCGCGACGGTGGCGCTGGACATCGAGGTGCCGCCGACGTTCCCCGACAAGTACCACGACGCGCTCGTCCGTGCGGCGAACCAATGCGCCGTCAAGAAGCACCTCGAGACACCGCCGCGCTTCGAGGTGCGGACCGTCGTGCAGTAGGCAACCGACGCGCTTGCGTTGCAGGTCGGCGCAAGGTATGGTGGTGACCTCTAGCCCCCTGAAACCATCTCGGCAGATCGAAGGAGGTGCTATGGCTGATCCGCCCGCTGGATGCGCACGCACGACCGGCGCGGTCGTCGGAGAACGCCCCGCCGGCCCGCCTCCCGCCGAACCCCCCGCACCCGTCAAGGAGGCCCGAACCATGAGCGCTCGTGTCGGACAGAAGGCGCCGGACTTCCAGGCCCCCGCTTACTATCGGGGGGCCTTCACGAACATCAAGCTGTCGGACTACCTGGGCAAGTGGGTCCTGCTCTGTTTCTACCCGGGTGACTTCACCTTCGTTTGAGCGACCGAAGTGTCGGCGGTCGCCGACAAGTACGCGCGGCTCCAGGAACTGGGTGTCGAGGTCATCTCGGTCAGCGTCGACAGCCACTTCGTCCACAAGATGTGGAATGACCACGAGCTCAGCAAGATGGTCGACGGCGGCGTGCCGTTCCACATGGCTTCGGACCAGTCCGGCAACGTGGGGCGGGCCTTCGGCGTCTACGACGACGCGCAGGGCATCGAGCTCCGCGGCCGGTTTATCATCGACCCCGACGGCGTCATCCAGGCGATGGAGATGCTGACGCCGCCCGTCGGCCGCAAATTCGCGGAGAGCATCAGGCAGATCCAGGCGTACCAACACGTCCGGGCCAGCAAGGGGACCGAAGCGATGCCTGCCGGGTGGGAGCCGGGGGAGCTCACGCTGAAGCCAGGGCCCGCGCTGGTGGGCAACGTGTGGAAGGTCTGGAAGCCGTCGATGGAGAAGTAGCGGCGCTTATGGCGCCGTCGTGACCTCGAAGGTCACGGAGCGGTTAAACGCGCGGCCTTCGGTGGTGTCCTCGGAGCGGAGCGGCCGGCTTGCTCCGACGCCGAGGATGGCCAGCGTCAGGTCGCGCACGCCCCGGGCCTCGAGCGCCGAGAGCACCCACTCGGCCCGCGCGCGCGACAGCCGCACATTCGTCGACTCCGAGCCGGTGCCGTCGGTGTGGCCGACGACATCGACCCTGACGGCGACGCCGCTGTCGCGTGCGACGGCCGCAAGTGCCTGAAGAACGGCCGCCGCCTCATCGAGGAGGCCGTCCTCGCGGCGCGGCAGTTCCGCGACGCCGACGTCGAACCGCAGGGCGATGGCCGCCAACCGCTCCGAGACCGGCCTGAGGGCGGCCAGCCCCTCGTCAGTCAGCTGATCGGTCGCAAACCTCAACACGCCTGGGACGGTGGTCGCCCGCGCGCGAGCGGCAAGCACCCAGCGGTGAGGGGCCGATCCGTCCGCTGACAACGTGCCGTCCGCAAACGAGAGCGAGGCGGAGGCGGGCGGCGACAGCACGCCCTTCGCCCGCGCGAGCACGATCGCCGGGTGCTCCGACACGTAGGTCTCCCAGCGGCTCGTGACGCGCGTCGCGTCGAGGCCGAACCCTGTCAGCAGCTTCACGGGATCGGCCGCGTACCGATCGACGAGCCCGGAGATCGACGACCGAACGACGCCCGCCCGCTCCGAGACGACGACGATTCCCGGCTCGGCGCGGAGGTGCGCGAGGTAGGCGCCCCACCGCGCGCCGGCGAACGCCGCGAGCGCCAGCCACACGCCCAGCAGCAACACCGCCACGCCGCCGACGATCGCAGGAGCCAGCCAGTAGCGCCGCCCGCCCCTGCCTGCCACCTGCATCTGGAGGCACCCCTCGAGGTGATGGCGCCCCTCTTCGAACGGCGTGGCATCTCCCGCAAACGTGTCGAACGCCTCGCCCAGCTCGAGGTGAATCGTCTCAAGCGCGTCCCGCATCACGCTGCGGAGCTGAAGCGGCGCGGATCCCCGGATGACCGCGGCCAGGTAGGCCTCCTCCCCCTGTTCAACCCAGACCGTCAGGTCGCCGACCCGCATCGTGTCGACGGCCTGCTCGGCGTCGACGGCAAAGGAATCGCGGACGAAGTCCTGGATCGCGGTCAGCATCCCGGACACCAGATCCGCGTCACCGGCGCCGGCCGCGCCGGCGGTGACGTGCTGCAGCAGGAGGCCGCTCTGACGATGGACCAGGAAGGCCTGCTCGACGCGATACACCAGGCTGTGGGAGAGCACGACCTCGGCAAACGGCCTGCCGGTGCGCCACGCCTCGATGCGCCACCGCAGGGCGTGCGGCGAGACTCCGTGCTGCAGCACCTGGTTGAACGAGTCAACCATGGTCCTGAGCGTCTCGCCGATGGCGCGGCGGATGGCCGGGCCCATGGCCGGCGACAGGGCTGCCGCCAGCTCCCTCCGGTTCTTCTTGATTGACGCTGCGAGCGCCTCGTCCAGGACGCCGGCAAGGGCGAGACCAAGGCGGTTGCCGTGGTGCCCCGCGCGCGCGAGCGACTCCGGCAGGACGTGGCTCAGCTCTTCGGCGCGCACGTCCGGATCGCTCAGGCGCCGCTCGACCGACGCCAGCCGGTCGCGGTCCCCGGCCAGCAGCAGCCGCCGCAGCCGCTCGAACTCCTCTCGGTCCGCCGCGGGCCGCCCGTCCGCACCAGCGGGGCCGGGGCCGTCGTCGGGTTTCTCGTTCACGGCTTCTCGTTGCCCACCATCGGCAGCGACAGGTCGTCGGTCAGCCGCATCGCCACTTCGTGAAGGATCCCGGCAACGGCCTTCCGGTCGGCCTTCTCGCTGCGGAGCTCCTCGACCGCACGCTGGAGCGCGGCCGTGAGGTCATCGGTGCGCCGCTGGATCTCGTCGTCGAACCGCTTGGCCTGGTCCAGCAGCTGCTGCCGGAGGTCGCGGTGCGCGGCGGTGGCATGCTCGTCGAGCTGCGCAATCTCCTTCCTCACGCTCTTCGCCGTCTCGTCGAGCTTACCCCCGAGATCCTCGAGTCCCTTGCCGCGCTCCTTGCCCTCGGCGCGTGCGCGCTCGTTGAGCGAGTCGATCTCGGTGCGGGCGTACGTCTCGAGGTTGGCGAGGCCGCGTTTCAGCTCCTCGCGGATCTCCGCCACCCGCTTGGGCAGCTCCTCCTCGAGCCGCGCCAGCCGCTTGTCCGTGCCCCGGCTCTGCGCTCCGAAGAGGATCTCCCGGACCTGGTCGAGGTTGCCGCCGCCAAGCACATCGGCGCCGCCTTCGCGCCCCGTGGCCGCCGGTGGCTCGACGACCGCTGCCTTGTCTCCCGTCATCTTGCCCTGGACTTTCGACATCTGAGCCGTTCCTTTCTTGCCGCGGGTCGAGCCGGGTTTCTTGCGCACCGCGCCCTCACCGGGCCGCAAAGCGGCCCACAATCACCGTGACATTGTCCGTGGCACCCCGCTCGAGCGTCAGATCCACCAGTCGCCGGCAGGACGACTCGGCGCCGCCGCCCGCGCCGAGGATGGCGGCAATGTCGTCGTCCGGCATGTGCTTGGTCAAGCCGTCGGTGCACAGCAGCAGCACGTCGCCCGGCTCCAGATCGACGAGCCCGGTCGTCGGCGCCATCTCGGCGCCGACGGCGCTGGTCAGCACGTTCTTGAGCCGGGTCCTGAGCGCGGACTGGCGCGGGTCGTCTTCCGGCACCATGCCCTGGTCGACCAGCTCCTCGTATGCGGTCTGGTCGCGGGTGAGCTGCCGGAGGCGGCCGTCGCGCAGGTAGTAGGCGCGGCTGTCGCCCACGTGGACCACGTAGGCGCGAGGCCAGATGAGCGCGACCAGGGTGATCGTCGTCGCCGGCGCGAAACCGGGCGACGCGTGCCGGTGACGCACCTGCTGGTCCGCGTGCTCAACGGCGGCCTGGAGCTGATCGAGGAACTCCTGCTCACGGTCGACGTCGACGCTGTAGTAGCACCCGATCGTGTGGCCGATGTGCTCCGCGAGCGTCTCGACCGCGGTGCCGCTGGCCAGCTTGCCGCCGCCGATGCCGCCAAGGCCGTCGGCCACGACCAGGAGGTACGCGCACGAGCCGCGGAGCCTGGCCAGCGGGCCGAGGTTCTCCAGGCTCGTCTGCCGCACCTGCATCGACTTGCACAGCGACGCGATGAAGAACTGATCCTCGTTGACCTGCCGTACCTTGCCGCGATCCGTCGCTCCGAAGATGTCGATGGCTGCCGGCTGCAGGTCAATCGGCGCCGAACCCTCGCCTGTCTCCGCCACGCCCACCCCCGTCACCGTTTCAGCGCTTCGCTCGCAAGCCAGAGAAACGCCTCGTTCACCCCTGCACCCGTCTTGGCGCTGGTTCTCAGGACCTGCAATCCCACCCCAACGAGCCCGTAGAAGTCGTCCTGGGTGACCTCCCACTCGCTCTCGAGATCCCCCTTGTTGATTGCCACGATCTCCGGGACCTCGCCCACGGTCTCACGGACGAGCGCGCGCAACTCCCCCAGGGTGGTCAGCGTGTCCCGGCGGGTCCCGTCCGCCACGTAGAGGATCCCCGAAGACCCCCGCAGGTACGTGCCCCGGACGCTCTGGAACTTGTCCTGTCCGGCGAGGTCCCACAGCAGGAGGTTCACCGGCGTGCCGGCAATCGTGACCTCCTTGCGGTCGATCTTCACACCCACGGTGGAATGGTACTTCTCGGAGAACTTCGAGTGGACGAACCGCTGCACGAGGCTTGTCTTGCCCGTGGCGAACATGCCGACCATGGCGATTTTCTTCTGGATGACAGCCACCTGCCCCCTCCGGAAGCCTGCACATCTTACCACCGATGCGGCAGCGGCCTTCGGGTGATTCCCCCGGGGTTATTCCCCCGGTGTCGCGAGCGCACAACGGCCTGCGTTCCGGCCCCGGGCGCGCGGTCCCTCGACTATAATCGGGCTTTCGACGCGCTCGAGATGGCGATGGTACGGTGACGCAGCACACCCGGAACGGTCCGCTCGTGGTCGTGGCCAATCCCACCGCCGGACGCGGCAAGGCGGGGCGGCTGATTGGCGAGGCCAGTCGGCTGCTGGACCAGGCGGGCATCTCCCATGTCACCTCTATCAGCGAGTCGGGGCCCGGTCTCGAGTCGCAGGTCCGCGAGGCGGCGGGGCAGGGGGCGCGGACCGTGGCCGTGCTGGGCGGCGACGGGACGATGGGGATCGCCGCCAACGGGTTGCTGGGGACCTCGACGGCGCTCGCGTGCCTGCCGGCCGGGACGGCCTGCGATTTCGCGCGGGCGCTCGGCCTTGCCACCCTCGAGGACGCGGTCCGGGCCATTGCGCAGGGACGCGTCGCGCCGATCGATGTCGTTCGCGTGACGACGACGGCATCGGCGCCGCGCTGCTACGTGAACGTGGCCGGGTGTGGCTTCGACTCCGAGGTGAGCGAGACAGCCAACGCGATGCGCCTGAGACTCGGCGGGGCCGCCACCTACGTGGTGGCCATGCTGACCACGCTGGCCCGGTTCGCCCCGGCAGTGTTCCGGATCGACCTCGACGGCGAGGTCATCGAAGGGCCCCACATGCTGGTTGTCATGGGCAACTCGACGACCTATGGCGGCGGCATGAAGGTGACGCCGCACGCGTCGGTCTCTGACGGGTTGCTCGATGTCTGCCTGCTCGAGGCTCTCTCCCTGCCGGCGTTCCTGTGGGCGTTTCCGAAGGTGTTTCGGGGCACGCACGTGCGGCACCCGCGCGTGCGGATGACGCGCGCGCGCCGCGTGACCGTCGAGGCCGACCGGCGCGTGATGGTCTATGCCGACGGTGAGCCTGTCGGGCCCGCGCCTGCGGTCTTCGAGGTGCTTCCCGCGGCACTTCCCGTGATCACGGGCCCGAACGCCGCGGTGGTGCAGTAGGCTGGAAAGGACGGATGGCGACATGACGACCGAGATCACGGCACAGGAACTCGACTCCGGGCGGTTCATCGAGGAGAAGGTCAGGGAGATCCGGGAGGCGGTCGGCAGCGGCACCGCCATCAACGCGCTGTCCGGCGGGGTGGACTCGTCGGCTGTGACCATGCTCGGCCATCGGGCGCTGGGAGGGCGTCTGCGCACGGTCTTCATCGAGAACGGCCTGATGCGGGAGGGGGAGCCGGAGCGGGTGGTGGCCTGCTTTCGGGCCCTGGGCGTCGCGGTCGAGATCGTCGATGCCCGGGCGGAGTTTTTCGCCGCGCTGGCCGGCATCATCGACCCGGAGCAGAAGCGCGAGGCCGTCACCCAGACGTTCTACCGGCACGTGTTCGGGCGCCTCGTGCGCGAGAGCGGAGCGAAGTTCCTGCTGCAGGGCACGATCCTCACCGACGTCGACGAAACGGTCGCCGGCATCAAGCGGCAGCACAACGTGTTCGAGCAGCTCGGCATCGATCCGCAGGACGCGTTCGGCTACCGCATCCTCGAGCCGCTCGTCCAGCTTCGCAAGGACGGCGTGCGGGCGGTCAGCCGGGCGCTGGGGCTGCCGGCCGAGGTGTTCGATCGGATGCCGTTTCCCGGGCCCGCGCTCGCGGCGCGGGTGATTGGGGAGGCGACGCCCGAGCGGATTGGGACGGTGCGGCGCGCCACGGCCATCGTCGAAGCGGCGCTCGCCGGCACGCGGGCGTTCCAGTACCTCGCGATCCTGCACGACGATCGGGTGACCGGCATGCGCGACAACCGGCGCGAGTTCGGCCGGCAGATCGAGGTGCGCTGCTGGGACAGCGTGGACGCTCGGACGGCGACGCCGACGCGGCTGCCGTTCGACGTGCTCGAGAAGCTGGCGGCGCAGATTCTGCGTGAGGTGCCCGGCGTCGTGAGCGTCACCTACAACATCGCGACGAAGCCGCCCTCGACGATCGAGGCGGTCTGAGCGCCTGCGGAGAGAGTTGCGGGGGGCATGAAGATCACCAACACGGCGTGGGGCATCGTGGGGTCCCGTCTGCTGGGACGGCCGTTCTACAGCCGAGTCCACGTGACCTACCGCTGCAATTATCGATGCCAGATGTGCGCGGTGTGCGGCAGCCGGGACCGGTACGCCGAGCTGCCGGCTGTGACGCTGGCGACCGTGGCGGAGCGGCTGTGGGCCCTCGGGGCGCGGCACGTCGTCCTGACGGGTGGCGAACCGTTCCTCCGCCGCGACCTCCCGGAGATCGTGCGCGCGTTCGCCGGGCATGGTTTCTCGATCAGGATCCAGACGAACGGCGGACCGCAGCTGACGCGGGACGCGCTGGCCGCAGTGGCCGAGGCGGGGGCAGGCGACCTCAGCGTCTCGGTCGACACGCTGAATCCGGCCCTGCAGGACCGCATCTGCGGCGGCCGGGATGTCCTCTCTCACGCGCTGCGAGCGCTCGATCTGTCGCTCGAGTTGCTGCCGCGCGGGATGTCGCTCGCCAACATCGTCGCCTCGCCGCTCAACTTCCTCGAGCTGCCGCGCCTCGTGCGGTACTTCGGCGAGCGGGGCATCTACACGCTCATCACGCCGGCCGTTGCTCCCGACCCCGACGCCACGTCGGCGGCGGACTACCTGTTCAGAAGCACTGACACCGCGTATCACTTCGACTCGGTGGCCCCCGAGGATCGTGACCGGGTCATCGACGAGCTGGTTGCCCTGCGGCGAAGCGGGGCGGGGCTGGCCAACTCGACGCGGTACCTCGAAGACTTCCGCCGGTTCCTGGCGACCGGCTGCAGCACGTTCGCGTGCTCGGCGGGCGCGACGGCGCTTGACGTGCGCCCGGATGGCAGCGTCTCGGCCTGCAAGGAGAAGCCCCCGCTCGGGAACATCCTCGACCCCTCGTTCGCGTCCTTCTATCGAAGCGTCGAGTTCCGCCGCCAGGCGGAAGCGCAGGCCCGCTCCTGCACCGGCTGCTTCTACGGGGAGTACCGCGAGCCGCACTATGCCATCCGCGATCTCAGCGTGCTTCGCGAGTGGACCGTGGATTGGCTGCGCACCTTCCGCAAGGGCATGGACTGGAGGCGCGCCAGAGGCGCATCCGTCGGCCGGCGGCCAGAGCAGGCGCGTGAGCCCGGCCGTCGGGCTGCAGGTGCCGGCGAATGAACAGACGGGCGCTGTTCGCGGCTGAGCCTCGGCCGCGGCATCTTCCGGGCCGAGCCGTGCCGGGCTGGTGGGCGCTGGCCGTGCTTGGCGTCTGCGTGCTCGTCCAGGCCCATGCCTACGTCAACGTGGTGCCGCTCTCTCTGGGACCACGCGTGATCATGCAGCCGTGGCTGATGACTCTGCCAGGGCACATGATCTACGAGCAGATTGCCGATCAGCACACGCCGCTCGTGCCGCTGGTGCTCTCCTGGTTCGCGCCGCTTCCGCTGGAAGGATGGCGCCTGGCCAGCCTCGTCCTCGTGGCTCTGCTGTCGCTCTCCACGGTGCTGACGTGGTGGGCGGCGAGACGCGCGGCCGGCCCGCTGGGAGGTCTGCTGGCCGCGGTGTTTTTCGTCTGCTGGACCGGCCGGTTCGACTTCGGCAAGCTGTGGTACGAGTCGTTCCTGACGCCGCTGTACGTGGCATTGCTGATCCTGTTCCGCCCGACAGGCCCCGCTCGCTCCCGGGCCTCGCTGGCCGCGTCCGGTGCGGTGTGCGGCATCGCCCTGCTGGCCAAGCAGCAGGCGGCGCTCGTGCTGCTGGTATTCGCCGGCTGGAACCTGGCGACCGGGTGGCGGGCGCGCCGGCCGATCCGGGAGCTGATCGCTGACGCTGCGGTGATCGGCCTCTCGGCCCTGGTGCCGCTTGCCGTGTACGGTGTCTTCCACGCCGTTCGCGCCGGGACGGTCGCGAATCTGTGGTACTGGGCCGTGGAGTACAACGTGGCGAGCGGCTACGCGTCGCTGGCGTCGCTGCCGCCGACGCTGGCCGAGATCCGCGAGGTCGCCCCGGCGTTTACGCTCGTCCCGGTCGCCTTGCTCGGTGTGCGCGACCTGCTGCGCCGAGGCGATCCCGAGTGGGAGACGCAGAGTTGGGGGTTGCTGCTGGCCGCAACGAGCTGCGTCGGCGCGTACCCTCGTTATGGAGCCTTTCACCTGCAGCCCCTGCTGCCGGTGCTTGCCTGGCTCTCGGCAACAGCGCTGCTGCGCCTGCGCGGTGCGGGAGGGCCGTCGACCGGCGATGCCCCGGCCAGCCGCAGGGTCTTCGTTGTCAGCGTCGTCGTGATGGGCCTGCTGTCGCTCATCCCGTTTGTCGCGACCTACCGTGCCGTCCTGGATCCTCCCTGGCCGCGCGTGATTAAGGAGTACTCGGACTTGAGGCCGCTCGCGACGGAGGTGAGGAGAGTGACGGGAGGTGGCGGCCGGCTCTACGTCTTTCCGGATGACGAGGCGACAGCGAACCTGTACTACCTGTTACGCACGCCGCCACCGCGGTTCTGGGTCTTTTCCTATCCCTGGTACATGACCGCCCAGACCCGGCAGCGGATCCTGCGTACGCTTGACGTCGAGCAGCCCCGTTGGGTCGTCCGTCCGGTCGGGCGGTGGGAGACGGACCGGTTTGCCCCCGACGTGGTCGTCTACATCGGGGATCGCTACGAGGTCCGGGCCCGTCTCCGGTGGGCGCAAGGGGTAGTTGAGGTGCTCGAGCGGCGTGTGGGGTGACGTCAGAGGGCGCCCGACGGCGCCCTCCAGCCTTTTCGCGAAGTGCGGCCCGACCTTTCCCAGTCCCAGCGACCACGATTCCGCCATCGTCCGGGGCCGGTTCCGGACACGAAACCCGCCGCGCTACGGGAGGCCGATGCCGCGAACGTCGCGCCGGACCTTCCTCTCAGTCTCGGTGGCAGCGCTCGTTTCGTAGCCACGACCGCGGCTCGCATCGCGCCAGCCGAGCACGGCGAGCATGGCCTGGAACTGAACGTCCGTCGTGACGGCGGGGTGGTCGGCAATCTCGCGCGCATGCTCGAGCTCGTGGGCCAGAAGCTCGATCTGCCGTTCGAAGTCGCAGTCGGCCGACACGACAACCGACACGAATCGCGCCATCTTGCTCATGCTCATCAAGCTGATGGTGGATTCGGGGCCGCCGGGGACTGTCGGCAGGACACGCACGTAGACGATCAGGTCGCTGGCATCCAGCGTCTTGACCAGTTCGCGCACGGTCGCCGACCTCTCATTGGAGTCGGCGATGAGCGCCGCGCCTGCCGGATTGAGCGGGCGCAGGTGAGGCCCATAGAAGGTCTCCGCCCGGGCCTCGAGGCCCGCAGAGAGCGTCAGGGCGACGACGGCGGCTAGCAGCAGCGTGTGACTTCTCATGGCGTTCCCTCCAGTCGTTCGGTGGCCGGCATGGCCCCGTTCACCTGCTGGAGTTGACGCTGAAGGCGGCCCTGAAGTTATCCCGGAACCCTTCGAATCGCATTACCGGGGCCTTCGATCCCGCTTGCCCCTCCGCCGAGCCGGGTCGTGGTGCCGAGCAGGGCGCCGGGGCGGCGGCTGGCGAGGCGGCGGCCGAGCGCCTGCACACCGCTTATGAGGCTCAGGTGTTGGTCGTCCGGCCCGTGGTTCCGGAGATGAGCGCGTTTCACCAGACGCTCTACGTCGTGCAGCACACCTACGTGCCCGAGCAGAGGTGGGGCGAGGTCTACAAGGTGAGCGGCGACCTGCAGGCGAAGGCTTTCGGCTGAGGCTGGCAGACCGAGAGCACGCGCGAGGCGCCGAGGAAGTTCCCCTCCGCGTAGAAGGCGACACCCGGGCAGAAGGCGACGCTGCCGATCCGCGCGGACGGCCGCAAAGTGGTCTTTCAGGCGACCGGCCACGAAACCGTCTCCGAAATACCCTGGATTGTCCCTGTTCTGGTTCGGGCGCACGTAGAGGATGAGCCAGAAGGCGAAGCCATCGTCGTAGCGACGCAGGTCCGCCAAGTCCGGCGCGCCTGCCAGACCAGAGGTTCCCTCGACTCCAAGCGAACCGCTCAGGCGGTCGGCAAGCGCCTTGGCGATCTTCGCGGCGTCCTGATCCTGTCTGGCCGACACATGCGCCGCGGCGCAGAGCGCTGCCGCGATGAGGAGAGGCGGGACCCATCGTGACCGCCACATCTCGTGTCCCTCCGCAGCTGTTGTCCGGCCGTACCAACGACCCTGCGCCCGGGGGAGCCGGTTGTCAAAACGTCAGCCTGGTCGTCGGCCTGACGTGCCTGTGACAGGCGCCGGTGGTAGAATCGGCTCGCAACCCTGGCACCCATTCGCAGCCCTGGAAGGCGTGTGACGGCACCTCCTGCGTCGGACGTGGCCCACCGTGCGTCCCTGCTGCCGAGCCAGCTGCTTGGTTGTGCCCGCTGCGGTCAATCCCCGCCAGCACACGCCCACGACACCCACCCCTTCCCGAGCGTTTTCACGCGGGCGAGCGCTGCCTGCCGCGCTCACGTGGAGCGCGCATGACACCGGACGGCGACCGACCGACGAACCTGTCGCCGTGGGCGTGGGCCGTCGTCGGGCTTGCCGGCGCGAAGACCGTGGTCGCCATCGTGGCCTTCGTCGTGGCCGCCATCACCGGCGCGGCGGTCGCCACGGTTGTTCCGCTCTGGTTCCTGATCGCGATGGTCATCGGCTACGGGAGCGTTGCGGCGGTGCTTCTCGCCGGCGGCGCGATGGATGTGCGCGCCCGGACCCTGGGCGCCGTGCTCCTGCTCGCTGCATCCGCATTTGCTGACTCGCTGTCGAGCGAGGGTCAGCCCTTAAGTGCATGGGCGAGGCTGGCCGCGAACATCCGGGTGGATGCGCTTCTGCCCTGGTTCTTCTGGTTCTTCGCGCGCAGGTTCCCGGTGAGCGCGCCGCCGGGCCGGTGGACGACGCTCAGCAACCGCCTGGGCTGGATGACCCTCTCGGCCGGGCTCGGTCTGGTCGGCGCAAACACAGTTCTCGATTTCGGGGGCATCGGACCGGGCGACCCGAGCCATCGCGTGCTCCTCCTGCTGTCGCGCAACGCCCCTGGCAGCGTCTACTGGCCGGCGCTGTTCGTCATGATGCTACCGGCCGCGCTGGTGCTGGCCGTGCGAGCACGGCACAGCAAGCCCGCCGAGCGGCGGCGTGTCGCCGTCTTTGTTGCCGCCGTCCTGATCGGGTTGCTCCCGATCGCCATCGACATCATCCTGCGTGCCGCCAGCAGCGCCTGGAACGCGCGCGTGACCGAACCTGTCACGGGCCTCGCCGTGGCGAGCTTCGTGATGGCCGCGCTGCTGTCCGTGCCGTTCACGACGGCGTACTGCGTACTGGTCAGCCGCGTCGTCGATGTCCGGCTGTTGGTCCGATCGGCTCTGCAGTATGCCTTCGCGAGGTACTCGGTTCTCGGCCTGGTTGCGCTGCCATTCGGCTGGCTGGCCTGGTTCGTGTTCGCCAACCGGCATGCGACCGTTCAGGAGCTGCTGTTTGGACGGCTGGCCCTCATCGTCGTGGCCTGGTTTGGCGTCGGCGTCGCGGCCATGCGCGTTCGAAAGCCGGTGCTGACGGCGCTCGACCGGCGCTTCTTCAGAGAGCAGTACGACGCCCAGCGGATCCTGAGCAGCCTCGTCGAGTCCGCGCGGCACGTGGATTCGAGCGGGAGGCTCGCAGAACTGCTGGCGGCGGAGATCGACCATGCCCTGCACATCGAGCGCGTCGCGGTCCTCGTGCCGGACGCAGCCGGTGCGTCCTACGTCGCCTTCGACGGCAGCACCCGCCCGCTGGCGGCCGACTCCGTGCTGGTCCGCCTGATGTCGGGCACCGATGAGCCGTTCGACGTCGATCTGGACGCCCCTCGGTCCCCGCTGCGACGGCTGAGCACGGACGAGCAGGCGTGGCTGACCGAAGGCGGGTTCCGGCTCGTCGTTCCGCTCCGCGACTCCGCTGGGAGCGTGACCGGCATCGTCGCGCTCGGCGAGAAGCGCAGCGACGTGCCCTACAGCGCGAAGGACCGGCGTCTGCTCGCTGCCGTGGGGGCCTCCGGCGGCCTGTACCTGGAGAGCCGGCGGGCGCGAGAGACGCCCGTCCGGACGACCCCCGGCGAGCCGTCTGTCGAAGGCGGAGAGGCGCCCGCGCTGGAGTGCGCAGCGTGTGGGCTTGTCTACGGCCGCCCGTCTGACCGCTGCACCTGCGGCTCGACGCTGACCGATGCCTCGGTTCCGCGATCGCTGGCAGGGAAATTCCTCGTCGAGTGCCGCGTGGGCAGGGGCGGCATGGGGATCGTCTACAAGGCGGAGGACGAAGCCCTCGGCCGCTCTGTGGCGCTCAAGACGCTGCCTCGCGTCAGCCCCGATCGCGTCGCTCGCCTCAGACGGGAAGCGCGCGCCATGGCGAGCGTGACCCATACGAACCTCGAGGTCATCTACGGCCTCGAGACCTGGCGCGACAGACCCGTCCTCGTCGTCGAGTATCTCGGCGGCGGGACATTGAGGAACCGGCTGGCGCGCGGCTGCGTGCCGCTGGCCGAGACCGTCGCGCTGGGGACGGCGCTGGCCGACGCGCTCGAGGCGCTGCATGGCCACGGGTTGCTGCACCGTGACATCAAGCCCGGCAACATCGGGTTCTCCACCACCGGTACCCCGAAACTGCTGGATTTCGGCGTGGCGAAGCTGTTCAGCCCGGAGCTCGAAGCGGCGGCTGCGCAGGCGTCCGCCGGCTCGTCGACCGACCAGACGACCGGCCCCACTGACATCCCCCAGGAGCTGACCGCGTCACTTATCGGCACGCCGCCGTACATGGCTCCCGAGGCCATCCGGCGGGAGCTTCCGCGCCCATCGTTCGATCTGTGGGCCCTCGCGGTCGTGCTTTTCGAAGCACTGGCCGGCATCAACCCGTTTCACGGTGCGTCCGTTCCGGAAACCCTGTCGCGCATCCAATCGGCAACGCCCCCGGATTTGCGCGCCTTCCTGCGGGGTTCTCCGGAAACGGTCGCGGCCTTCTTCGATAGCGTGCTGGCGCCAGACTGGCGCAAACGGCCGACGACCAGCCGCGAGTTCAAGCGGCGGCTGGCCGACCTGGGACCGGCTGCCGGCGGGGCGTAGCTCGCACCACGTGGCGAGCGGGACGGGGCGTACGGAGATCTTCCGCAGTGAAAGGGAGCAACACCATGGCAAAGAAGAGCAAGACCACGAAGGCGAAGAAGGCCAAGACGGCCAAGGTTTCGGAATCACGTGTTGTGCTCGTCTTCGGCGAGTGCTCGGTCGCGGTGGGGAGGGGCATTGAAGAGATCGCGAACAAGAACAGCGTTCAGATTGACATCGATTCGGACGCCATCAAGTACTGGGCGACGAGGTACTGGAAGACGATTCCGAAAGGCCTGGCGAAGAGCAAGCGCGGCTGGAAGGTGGACAGGCGGGCTGTCCTCGCGCAGGCGAAGAGCCTCGGCGTCACGGCGGCCGAGAAGGCCGTGGCGCGGATCGGAACCGGACCCACGGCCTGTGTCATCGGGACGGGCGATGCCCGGGAAGCTTCAAAGGCCATTTCGCAGGACCCACGCTGTCAGCCCATACCGGGCAGCGGGGTGTACTGTCAGACCAACTTCGCTTGAAGCAGGAGGCTCGTCCCATGAGTCTGCCGACGTACGACGTGCCCGTGCCGGCGCTGCGCCACTTCCAGGACCTCCCCGGCTACTGCGGAGCAGCGTGCGCGCAGATGATCATCGCAAAGCAATCCGGCTCAACGCCGGGGGATCAGCAGCAACTCTATGTCGTCAACGATGCGTCCTGGGACCAGGGGATGACACCGGACGAGGTGGCCGACAGGATCAAATCGGGGCTCTCGAATGAGACACACGCCTACGGCCAGGCCGCGGACGCCAACAGCAGGACGAAGGTCATGCGGCACGTCGCGTGGAGCATGTGCGAGCACGGTCTTCCGGCCGTCGCTCTGATCAGCGGCGGTCAGCACTGGGTTGTGATCGACGGGCTCATCGTGACGGTCGATGCCCAGAAACGGAAGGACCTCCAGCCTGACGTGACGAACGTCTTCGTCCGGGACCCGGCTCCCGACCTCGAGCAGCAGCACCACAACTGCGACATGCCGGATGAGGGGCCGCCGCCTCACGCGGCAGGCGATCTCTGCGGCGGTGAAGACCGCCAGGAGGAGGAATTCGAGTGGGCAGGATGGGAGGGGGCATTCACGAGGTGCGAGAACGCCGGCGCGTGGCTTTGCCAGTGGGTGGCCCTCTGTGCGCCGGAGAAGGGCCCCTGCGTTCCTCCTGAGGAATGGCGGATCGCCGAGGCGGGGCAGGAGGAGGGGACGGGCGTCCATCCCTGGGCGGGGGGTGGCGGCAAGCCGGCGGACCCGCCGCTCGACGCCGGCGCCTTCCTGGAGGTGGCGAAACGGGAGTTTGCGCGTTCCGCCGTCAGGTACCGGCCTGTCTGGGGGAAGGCGATCGCGTCGTTGGCTGGCTGTGTGCCGCTGCGAGTGCAGCGCCTGGATGATGACACGGCGTACGACCTCCTCTTGCTCGAGGACAAGGAGCGCCGGACTCGCCTCTTGGCGCGACTGGACGCGCGGTCGCATCGTCTGCTCCACGCGGTGGTCCACCCCGAGCGCGCGCTGTTTGAGGCGTTGAGCAGCCTCACGAGCCAATCCGGCCGGCTGGTCTGGAGGCCGTGCAGGGAGTCAATGTCGCCGTGGCGCCCGTTTGTTGAGGCGAACGACCAACACGGGCGCAGGGAGTACCGGCTCCTGAACCGTCGTTCGTACGCCGTGCTGACGGTGCATCGCCGTGGAACGGGGAGGTGTTCGCGCAAGCCGAACGGGTAGAGCGACATCAGGCCGGAGGGGGTGAAAGACGCCAGCGTACTCGGGCGCTTCGGCTACAATAGGTCCACCTGTCGCGAGGCGGGGTCACATCTGGGGTCACATCTTGACGTGCAAGGCTTTTCAAAGGTGTGACCCCACGGGGAGGACCATCATGGACGAACTGGTGAAGCATTTGCTGGAACGCGGTCTCTCACGGCGCGAGTTCGTGCGGCAGCTCGGCGCGCTCGGGATCTCGGCCGCCGCTGCCCAGTCGCTGCTGGCGCAGGTCGAAACCAGCGCGCCGGTTGGAGAAGGCAAGGGCATCCACCCCGGGCGCGTCGTGTGGGTGCGCGATCCCGAAGCCACCGCCTGGGACGGCACGACCGGCCGCTGGTGGGACGATGCGAACACCAACCAGGCCGTGGTGGATCGCATGACGTCGCACACGCTGCAAGCGCTGGCGGGCGAAAAGACCGACGCGCAGGCGTGGGACGCGCTGTTCCATCACTTCAACCGGACTCACGGCTTCGGGAACGTCGGCTACCGCCCCGGGGAGAAGATCGCGATCAAGATCAACGGCAACCAGGATCGGGTCGCCGAGTGGGGCACGCCCCGTGGCAGCGGACGGGCGCCGGGGGCGGCGCCGCAGGGCGGGGGAGCCGCGCGAGGGACGCCGCCCGGAACCGGCGGACCGCCGGCGGGCATGCCGCGTGGCGGCGGGCCGCCCCAGGGAGCGCCGTCGGGCGGGGGAGCCGCTCGAGGGGCAGGACCGGGCGGAGGGCGGGGCATGGGTGGCGGCGGGGCGCAGGACGGGCTGCCGAGCCCGCACGCCACGCTCGCGCTGGTCAGCCAGCTGATCAACGCGGCCGGCGTGCCCGGCGCTGACATCACCATCTACGAGGTGGCGGGGGGACGGAACATCGGGCAGCCGATCTACACCAAGATCAGGGCCAATGCAAAACCTGACTTCCAGGCGGTGACGTTTCTCGTGAACACCGACCTCGGTCTTGGCGGGCGTGTCACGCCGACGCCCGACACCGCCAACCCCGTCCGGTTCTCCAGAGACGGCGTCCCGACGGCCTACCTGCCCTCGCTCGTCACGGCTGCAAAATACCACATCAACCTGTCGCTGCTGCGGTCGCATTTTATGGCGGGCGTCACGCTCGCCGGCAAGAACCACTTCGGGTCGATCTACTTTCCCGACAACGGCGGCTGGACGCCGTCGCCGCTGCACAACTACATCATGCGGACGAACCCGATGGGTTCCTATAACGCCCTGGTCGATCTCCTCGGCCATCGGCACCTGGGCGGGAAGACCGTGCTCTACCTCATCGACGGCCTCTACACGGCCCAGCACAATGAGGGGAGCGTCTTCCGGTACGCCACCTTCGGCGACGACTGGGCCTCGAGCCTGCTGATGTCGCAGGACCCGATCGCGATCGACTCGGTCGGCCACGACATCCTGAAGGCTGAACCGAACGCCGACGTCCAGGGCAACGCCGACAACTACCTGCACGAGGCTGCGCAGGCGCCAAAGCCGCCGTCGGGCACGCTGTACGACCCGAACGGCACCGGCAAGCCGCTTGCGAGCCTTGGCGTCCACGAGCACTGGAACAACGCGAAGGAGAAGCGGTACTCCCGCAATCTGGGGCGGAAGGAAGGCATCGAGCTCATCGCCGAGCTGGGCTGATCCGGCCGCGTGTGAGCGGTACGACGAGAGAGCGCACCGCCACCGCGCAGGGCGGATCATTCAGAGCCTTCATCAATGGTCCGGCTAGGAGACGCGCATGCCGCCTGTCAGCGTGCTGGTGGTGTTGATCACGATCGTGGTGCTTCTCGTCGCTGTTGTCGTGATCAGTCGGCGGAAGGAGCGCGAACGAACCGAGGTGCTGCGCCGCGAGGCGGAGACGGCGGGGCTCGTGTTCGAGACCCAGGCCGACGTTGCCAAACTCCGCTCCCTGGGAGATGTGCAGCTGTTCGCGCGAGGGCACTCGAAACGGGTCACCAACCTGATGACCGGGCGTCTTGGCGACCAGCAGGTGGCGGTTTTCGACTATCGGTACACGATCGGTGCCGGCAAGAGCCAGCACACCAGTGTACAGACTGTTGTCCTGCTGCCCTCGGCGAAACCTGCGCTGCCCGATCTGCAGATGGCGCCGGAGAGCCCTCTCTACAAGATCGCGGAGGCGATGGGGTACCAGGACATCAACATCGAGTCGAGCCCCGAGTTCTCCCGCCGCTACATCGTGAAAGGCCGGGACGAGGCGGCCATCCGCACGGCGCTCTACCCCCGAGCGACGTCGTTCTTCGCCGAGCACCAGGGGTGGACGGTCGAGGTGCAGTCTGGCACCGTCGCCATTTATCGAGCGAACAACCGCCCCAAGGCCGAGGACGTGCGGACATTTCTTGAGGAGGTCCGCGCGGCCGTCCACAGCCTGTAACGGGCCGCGTGACGCCACACGCTGCCCGTTACCAGATGTCTTGACGTAGAATCAACCGTGGCAGGGATGCGAACAGGGATGTCCCGGGTGCCGCCGGCGAAGCGGATCTGGGAATCCCGCCGCCATCACAGGAGGATCAGTATGCGCGCTCGTTGGTGTATCGGCATCGGATTGGCAGTCTTGCTCTTGGGCGGGGCGGTCATGCTCACGGCCCAACAGCCGGCGGCTCAGGCGCCGGTCTTTCAGTTCGACACGCTGGCCGGGGAGAAGAACTTCGTCGTCGGTGTCCAGTCGACGTTCACGTGGTTCCCCGACGCCCCGGTCGTGAAGGTGCCGGCCGGGTTCACACCGATCTTCAACGGTCAGAACCTGACGGGCTGGCACGTCAGTTCAGACAACCATCACGGTGTGACCCCGGATTTTCGCGTGATTCACGGCGCCATCGTTGGCACACAGAGCCCGTGGGGCGATGGCGGGATTCTGCTCACCGACAAGAGCTATCGCAATTTCGAGCTCTACATGGAAGTCCGGCCTGACTACGGCTGCGACAGCGGAATCTTCTTCCGCTCCACCCAGACCGGTCACGCCTATCAGATCACGATGGACTATCTGCCCGGCGGCAGCATGGGGAGCTTCATCACCGAGAACATCAACGGCGTCTACGGTGAGAACCGCGAGGCGATCCTGAAGACCAGAGGGACGCCGGCGGCTGGGCAGGACACCGGGCCGCGCGGCGCAACCGGCCGGGCTGCGGGGGCTCCCGCTGGCGCTGGTCAGGCAGCCGGGGCTCGTGCTGGCGCTGGTCAGGCGGGTGCTGGCGGTGGTGCTGCCGGTCAGGCCGCGGCGGGCGGTGCTGCTGCCGGCGCCGGACGAGGCGGCCAGCGCGTGGTTGGCGGCATTCCGCTCGGGCTGACGACGCCGCAGGGCGAAGCGGCATGGATGAAGGCCTGGAAGCGAGAGGCCTGGAATGAAGTCCGGCTTCGGGTTGAAGGCGATATCCCGCACGTGACGGTGTGGATTAACGATCAGGTCGTCACCGACAGCACGGACAAGTCCAACCGCGCCGAGGGCGGTATCGTGTCGGGGCCGATCGCGATTCAGGTCCATGGCGGCACCCGATGGGTGCAGGCAGGGTTCTGGCGCTGGCGGAACATCGGCATCAGGGAACTGCCCTAACGCCTGAATTCTCGCGTCAGTGGCCGCGGAGGCGGCAGATCGGGACGACCGACTGTCGCCTCCGCGGTGCAGGACGGCAAATCGTGCGCCCCGGCGGCCACCGTGCTGACCGTTCGGCGCGCCGTTCCGCGTTGTCGCGAAGCGACTGAGCCAGCTGCGGCGTCTCTACGTCGAGGGGAAGACGGGGCGGCGCCGTTCGTGGCTCCCGCGAGGTGCTGCAGGATGTAGCCGACGGCATCCTCCACACCGTGTTCGGTCCGTGGGGAGGTACCTCTTCTTCAAGCCGAGTGTCCAGCCGGCCGAAAGCAATACGACAGCCTCGCGGATGCGGCGCTCCCGTGTCTCAGGTCGCTTGGCCGTGTGAATCCAGACGACGAGATCGCGCCGGCCGGCCCACCGCTGGACTTCCTCATTCGTGCGGTGGCTGCGACGGATTCTCCTTTCATTGGAGTCATTCGTGTTTGCTGACCCCAGGAGCCGGTCCTCGGCGGAAAGTGAGGAATAGCGGCCAGTTACTCGGGATCAACGTGACGCCGGACGCGCGAACAGGGAAAGTCCGCCCCGCGGAGGCGGCAGTCGTTGTTCCGATCAGCCGCGTCCGCGGGGGAGAACCGGGAAACTCGGGGTATCAGGGCAATTCTCTGATCCCGATGTTGCGCCACCGCCAGAACCCGCCCGGGACCCATCGGGTACCGCCGTGCAGCTGGATCGCGAGCGGACCGTCGATAATGCCCCCTTCGGCCCGGTTGGTGGTTTCCTGCCTGTCAGTGATGAGTTGGTCGTTGATCCACACCTGCACGTGTGGAATATCGCCTTCCACGCGAAGCCGGACGGTGTTCCAGGCCTCGCGCTTCCACGCTTTCATCCATGCCGCCTCGCCAGTAGGAGTCGTCGAACCGAGCGGTATCCCGCCCACTACCGGCGTCCCGCGGCCGCCGCCCGCGCGCCCGGCCGCCGCTGCTGCCGCGTTACCTGCCGGTGCGGCGCCCCCGCGCGCAGCGCCCGGTGCGCCCGGTGCGCCTGCCGCGCCACGTATCCCGCCACCAGCCGCACCCGGAGCCCCGCCGGGACCGCTCCCGGGCGCCGCGCTGCGGATCTGCTCCAGAATCAGAGAGCCCATGCTGCCGCCCGGCAGGTAGTCCATGGTGATCTGGTAGCAATGGCCCGCCTCGGTACAGCGGAAGAATATGCCGCTGTCGCATCCGTAGTCCGGTCGGACTTCCATGTAGAGCTCGAAGTTCTTGTAGGTCTTGTCCGTCAGCAGAATCCCGCCTCCCCCAAAAGGACTCTGCGTTCCCAGGATCAGGCCATCCTGGGCGTAGAAGTTCGGGGTCGTGCCATGGATATTCGTGCGGCTGGCGTGCCAGCCCATCAGGTTCTGCCCGTTAAAAATGGGCGTGAATCCCTCGGGCACCTTGACCGGAGGCACATCGAGGGGCCCCCAGAGAAACGGTATCTGCACGCCTACGACGAAGTTCTTCTCACCAGCGAGCGCATCGGGCTGGTATACAGGTCGTTGAGCCGCTGCGGGCGGCTGCCCACCAGGGGCGGCGGGCGCCTGCCCACCAGGGGTGGCAGGCGTCTGAGCCATGAGCGTGATCGCCGCGCTGATCGCCAAAAAACCGAGCATTGCTGACCGGCGCCAACTGCTGCGCATGTCCTCCTCCGATTCCTCACCGAGACAGGATCCTTCTGTCCAATGATCGACCGATCGATCAGACCTTCATCTCCCAGCCCTTGCGCATGAACGGCGTCAAGTAACTGGTCGCCTCTTGGTTGTTGCTGAAACGCTGGTTCTTGGCGTCCCACAGGAGCTTGACATTCGGGACGCGCAGGGCCGCGACGCCCAGCGTGAGCCACTCGAGGTACTTGGTGGTGACGGCGAAATCCGAAATGCCCGGCGTCCCGCCTTTGCAGGCACGAATCCAATCCTGCACGTGGTTGACGCCGCGCGTCAACGACTGCGGGGGCAGGCGGTATTCGGCCCATCGGGAAGCGGGCCGCAACCACACGCCTTCGCCGCGATTGCAGGTCGCCATGTAACCCTTGCTTCCGACAAACACCGAGCCGTTGCCCGGAGCGCGCTCCCCAGCCGGCAGGCCGCCTCCCGGCCCGCCGCCTGGCGCAGCGCCCCGTCCCGCTGCAGGCGCGCCGACTGTGCCTGCGCGGGCTGGTGCCCCGGCCGGTCCGCCTGCCCTGGCGGCGGCGGGCGCGCGCGGGGCTGGCCTGCCGTTCACATCGAGCGCAGCTCCTACCAAACCCATGCCGTCCGAGGGGGAGCCAACGAACTGCCGGTTCTTGTCCTCCGCCAGATTGCCCATGGCTGGCAACAGCGGCTCGTTTTCGGCCATTCCCGGCGGGTTCTTGAACTCGTCGCCGCGCATGGCCCCGTAGGCGTGGATGGTCAGCGGCGGCATGTTGCCGCGCGCCGGGAACTCGTAGATCAGGTGGTAGCTCGATGGCCACTGCAAGTTATGCTTGCCCACGATGCTCACGCATTCCACGCTCGTCGGCGGAGCCTGGTCCAGATGCAGCGCCAGGTGAGCCGGCCCCATGGAGTGCACCAGCCAGTCGCCCAGCGACCCTCCGGCCGAGAAGTCGATGAACGAGCGCCACCCAAGCATCGAGGCGTTAAAATCGCGGTCTGCCGCCGGCCCCAGGAACAGGTCCCAATTCAGCGTCGCGGGCACCGGCTGCTTCTCGAGTCCGGTTGCCGGAATACCGCGCCCGCCGCCCATGGCCTGGGACGTCCAGGCGTACAGTGTCCTGACTTCGCCGAGGTCGCCGCTCCAGAGGATCTCGCACGTCGTCTTGGTGCCCTCGTGGCTAAATCCCTGGTTGCCCATCTGCGTGGCCACCCTGTACTTCGCCGCGGCCTCGCCCAGGAGCCGCGCTTCCCACGGCGTCCGGGTCAGCGGCTTCTCGCAATAGACGTGCTTGCCCCGCTGCATCACCAGCAGCGAAACCGGTGTGTGCAAATGGTCCGGGGTGGCCACGATCACCGCGTCAATGTTCTGACCTTCCGCATCCAGCATCTTGCGGAAGTCGATGTGCCTCGCAGCCTTGGGATACATCTCGTACATCCGAGCCGCTCGTTCCTGGTTCACATCGCAGAGGGCCACGATGTTCTCGCTGGCCGCCGCGTCCGGCACGATCTGGCTCGCGCGGCCGCCCGCTCCGATCACCGCGATGTTCAACTTGTCGCTGGGGGACTTGTAGCCCGCCCGAGACAGCGACATCGTGCTGCCGAAGCCGCTGGCTGGAATCGCTCCCGCCAGGAGGGTTCCAAAGAAGAAATGCCGTCTCGATAAGCTCATCCTGTAGCCTCCCGCTCATCGCTCGCCCGGCCCCCGTGCATGTCAGCCCGGGATACCGCGCTCAGCGTCTCAGAGCATGGGTCGCATTGTACGGACTCCGTTCCTGTATGCAAGAGAATAGTGGCGGAATCGCGGGCAGCGGGAGTCAGTCGTGCCTCAGCGTGGGGGTGACGCCGGTGCCGTCCGAGAGAACAAGAAACCGAGCCTGTCCCGGATGGCTCATGCCAGGTTTGGGTTGCCGTTCCCGATAGTCCACGTAACATACCCACGATTCGTCACCAACGCGCTTCAATGTGACAGCGTCAACGACCCAGTTCTCCACTTGCATCCCCACAACAGGGAGAAGGCGTTCCGCGCTGCGAACCGCGCCGTCGGCTGCAGCTCGGAAGCCCGCATGTCTCCTAATTCACGATGCTAAATGCCAGGTACGGCTTCGAGATCACGGTGATGCGATCCAGGTCACCTTCGGCCATCGTCACACGACCGTCGCTGTCGCGCCCTGGCCTGCCAACCGGTTCGAACTCAACGTCCACCTTGAAATACGGGCAGTCCCGGCTCACGAAAGTCCGGTGCAACGGCGTGGAGAGCCCACCTTCGGTCGTAAACACAGCCAGGAGTTGTCCGCGCGTCATACCTGGCTTGATTTTCTGCATGCGCGTCAGAACCTGCGCCACCCAGGCGATGTGGTCCTCATGCCTCATCCCCTCCCTTGCGTCGGGCGCGGCAGTCCCACCGCCGCCCACGGAGGCACCGACCACGAGCAGCAGGGCAATGAACGGCATTCTCATTGCGTTCCTCCGAACACGCTCGGTGCTCCTCATGCGGTCCTGCGTGCGACGCTGAGCCGCGGGCGACGCGCCGCCAGCAATTGCCAACAGTGATGCGCGTCGGCTCCAGCGCGCCGTTAGCGTGCGAGTCGTCTATTCCGCGAACATCTCCCTCTGGGCTGCATTATCCTCGTGATCCGCAACAGCTGCAGTACAGAGTCCCCACCCTACGCCGGGATGTCGGCGAGTCTCACGAGCTCGGCTTTGAGCTTGTCTTCAGTCGGTACGAACTGCCCCGGATGTTGACCAGGTGCGGCCCCCAACTGATTCAGACCTCTCGTTTCCTCATGCGACCTGCGGCCTCTCGTGCGCGAGCTGGAGATCTGCGGCATGCTTGCGCAGTGTCTCCCGCTCTTTGCGCCGGCCTTCCCGCAGGCCGATATTGAGCAAGGCGAAGAGGAGGGGCGTCCGCCAGCTCGCGGGGAACCGCCGGGCAATGCTCCCGAGGCCGAAGTAGCTCCGCCGCACGCGAAGGAACCCTTCGGAGAGCTCCTCCACCGACATGCGCCGGGGCATGAACGTAGGCGTGGAATGGTTGAAGTGTCGCCAGTCCGTGGTCAGCAGCCGGCGTTCCTTCTGGAACTGATCGTAGATGACGGTCCCAGGGTAGGGAGTGAGGATATTGAATGTCACGGAGGGGACATGCGTCCGACCGAGGAACTCCAGCGTTCTGTCGAAGACCGACGTGTCGTCATCGTCGAAGCCGAACACGATCGACGCGTGGAAGAGGATGCCTTGTCCCATGATCCGGGCTATCGCGTCGGCCGTGTCCCGGAGATTCCTCATTCCCTTGTTCATGCGCTCGATCCTGCTCTCGGACACGGATTCGACTCCGACGAACAGGCCCTTGCACCCGCTACGGGCCGCGAGATCGAGAAGCTTCGCGTTCCTGACGAAGGAAATGGAGGCCTGTCCCACCCACTGGATCTTCGCCTCGACGAGCGCGGCGAACAGGCGGGCCGCGTAGGCCTGATCGCCGACGATGTTGTCGTCCAGGAACATGACCCGCGACGAGCCCGTCCGCTCGATGTCCTCGAGGACCCGGGGGATCCCGACGTGACGGATCTTCGGGCCGAAGAGGTTCCTCACGCAGCAGAACTCGCAGGCATACGGGCATCCTCGGGACGTGACGACCGGCGCGACCCCCAGCGCGGCGGGCGCGATGCCGGTGTTCCTGCTCGGCAGTGGCATCTGGTCGAGATCCCAGTCGGTGCCGCCGCGGTAGAAGGGCTGCAACCGGCTCGCCTCCGCGTCATCAAGGAGTTCGTTCCACACGGGCTCGGCTTCGCCGATGACGACTGCATCGCAATGCGCTCTGGCTTCCTCTGGCATCACGGATGGATGCACCCCGCCCATGACGACCTTTCTGCCCCTCCTCCTGAACTCGTCGGCGACCAGATACGCGCGGGGCGCGTTTGCGGTCATGCAGGTGATGCCCACGAGGTCGCAGTCCGCATCGAAGTCAATGGGAAGAAACTCCTCTTCAACGAGCGAGACCTCGTGCCCGCTCGGGGTGAGCCCGGCGACATAGAGGAGCGATATCGGGGGAAATCGAGTCAGGGAGCCCCTTCTTGGAGTGGCGCAGGGCTTCCTCGCAGGGGCAACGAGAAGGATCTTCACGCGGCAGCCTCCCGCTCACAACTGTCCGTGCAGGCCTCGTGTCTTTCACGGGACGTCACAGGTTAACAAGGATCGGCAGAAGCCGGAAGGGGAAAAGAGGTGGCGGTGCAACGAGCGCTCGCTCCGCTCTCCGAATGGGCCCTCCCACAGAGCCGGTACGATTCAGTTATGCCGCGGGCGGCACAAGCGCCACGAGCACGCGAGTCGGCTCGTGAAGAAAGGCATCCCGCTCTCGCAGGTGCGCGACCTGATGGGCCACGCATCGATCATCACGACGGAACGGTACGACACGCAGCGACAGGAAGTCCTCGATCGGGCAGCGCGGAAACTCGAAACGAGAGTCATCATCAAGTTTCCGTCAAGATCGGAGCGAATCAAGGCCGCAAGAGCTCGCGCCGCGCGCGCCTCCGCCGCGCGTAAGCCTCGCATCATGAATCAGAAGGAGCTGGTGAGCCGCGTTTTCGCCAGTTGGAACCGCGTGGTCAGCTGGCTGACGCGGATTGACGGGCTTCGAGGCGCGGCGTGACGCAAAGGCGACTTCCCGTAAGCTGGAGTGAAGGAAATCCGTCCGTGGCCGCACTCGACCGGCTCGTCGCCGTCGCGGCTCCGTTCACGGGTCCGGCAACCGCGCTGACCGTCGAGCCCGTGACAGGGTGAAGTCGGCAGTCGTGTTCACTCGTGGCGCAGCGCGGCAAGCGGAGCCATCCTGGCGGCCTGGCGCGCCGGAACGAAGGCCGCCGCGGCACTCACGATTGCCGTCGCGGCGGCGATGACCAGCAGCGCCACCGGGTCCACGTTCGGCCGATACACCGAGATGTTTCCAACGCCGATATCGCCCGATGACGAGGCGCGCAGCGCCAGCATCGCCAGGACCGACAGCACGAGGCCGATGCCGGTGCCGAGGCCGACGAGACCTGCCATGCCTCGCGCGATGCTCCAGACCACGTGGGCGCTGCGGGCGCCGAGCGCCATGCGGATGCCGATCTCACGCGTCCGCCTGGCGACGGCATAGGCGACCACCGCGTAGAGGCCGATGTTCGCCAGCACCAGCCCGAGGACGCCGAGGATGCCGAGAAGCGTGGCGACCGTCCTTGGCGCGGTCTGCATCCCCGCGAGGTTCTGTGCCATCGTCTTCGCGGTGATCACGGGCAGCACCGCGTCCACCAGGCGCAGCTCGCGTTGCATCGCCGCCAGAAGGGCGGCTGCGTCACCGCGCCCGCGCGCGATGACCGTCGTCGGCCACGCGGCGGTCTGTGCGTACGAGGTGTAGAAGGGCGGCGCGATCGGATCGAGGACATCGTCGTCGAGGCTTCCGGTGCCTGTGTCTCGCACCACACCGATGACTTCCGTCCAGACGTCGGTGTCGGTCGCCAAGCGGAATCGCCGGCCGACGGCGTTGGCGGTGCCGAAGTACTGCCGCGCCATCCGGTCGGTAATCACGGCGACGCGAGGCGTGTCCGCGCGGTCACGTGTGTCGAATCCCCGTCCGAACAGCAGCGGGATGCGCAGCGTCTCGAAGAATCCAGGTCCGGCGGCGAGCCCAACGGCTTCCACCTGTGATCCTGTCTGACGCGCGGTGTCGACCACGATCGCGACGGAATTGGCCGCCATCGGCAGGCCGCGCAACAACGCGGCGGATTCGACGCCCGGAATGGCCTCTACCCGACGCAGCAACTCTTCGAACAGGGCCCTTGCGCGAGCCTCCGGGTAGGCCGCGAACCGGGGGTCGGTCTCGAGCATCGCCACGCCGTCAACGGCGTAGCCGACGTGCAGTGCCTTCGCGGCTGCGAGCTGCTGCAGAAAGATGCTCGTGCCGCCCAGCATCAGGACTGAAACCGCCACTTGGAAGACGATCAAGGCGTTCTTCAGCGACAGGCGCCGACGATCGATCGGCGGCAACCCCTCGTCGCGCAGTGTCGACAGCAGGTCCACCCTCGTGGCGTTCAGCGCGGGCGCCAGGCCGAACGCGACGCCGGCGGCAAGCGACACTGCCGTGGCGAACGCGAGCACGCGATAGTCGAGCGAAAAGTCCACCCTGACCGGCAAATCGAGTCGCTTCAGCGCCTGGACGGCCCACGACGCCAGAAAACAGCCGCCGATGCCGCCCGCCAGCGAGAGCAGGAGGCTCTCCGTCAGCAACTGGCGGACAATCTGGCGCCGACCGGCACCCATGGCCAGGCGCACCGAGATCTCCTTTGCGCGCGCGGCGCCGCGTACCAGCAGCATCGTCGCCAAGTTGCTGACCGCGATGGCGAGGACGAGGCCGACGATGACGAGCACGAGCGAGGCGAGCGCCATGATCGGCCCGTCCGCTTGCGGATGGACTCGGACACTGGTCGAGGCCATGACCGTGATGCCTTTGCCGAGCTGAAGCTCGCCTTCGCGACTGAACAGATCCGGGTACTCCACCGCCAGCCGGTCGGCCAGCACATCCATCGCCGCTGTCACCTGCGGCAGGGTGGCGCCTTCACGTAGACGCGCCTTCACGAGCAGGGGTACGACAATCGTCGAGGCGTCGTGCCTCGGACTGCTGCCGAACGTGTCTACCAGCACGGAAGGGAGCGCCGTGATCGGCAGCCAGAAATCCGTGGCGAGGCCGACGTCGATCGTGCCGCGATGACCGGCGGGACCGACGCCCACGATCCTCACCGGTACGCCTTCGATCCGGATGACGCGACCGAGGATGGACGGATCTGCGCGGAACACTCCGGTCCACGCCTGATAGCCGATGACGGCGACGGGCGGTGCGCCGAGGCGCTCCTCGGTGTCGTCGAACCAGCGGCCGAGCGATGGCCGGAGTCCCAGGACATCGAGATACGTCGCCGTCGAGAACTCGACGGCGCCGTCATGGACGAGGCCGTCTTGGAGGTATCGCGCCGGGTTCGGAATGCTGGATGCCATCGTGGCCGCGAAGATGTCGGTGTGCTGCGCCATCTCGAGGTAAGCGGCGTACGTCGTGACGACCAGCGGCCTGCCGAGGCGATCGTTCTGATAGATGTTGACCAGCCGCTCGGGAGCGGGGAGCACCTCCCGCCGGAACAGCACCGCATTGACGACGCTGAAGACCGCGGTGCTGGCGCCTATGGCGAGGCCCATGATCAGCACGGCCGTTGTGGCGAATCGCCAATCGTGCGCGAGGCGGCGGACCGCGTGCCGCGTGTCGCGCGCCAGCGCGTCGAGGGCGGCTGTTCCTCTCGCGTCGCGGCAGGCTTCCGTGATCTGATCGACGCCGCCGAACAGGCGCATGGCCTCGACGCGCGCGTCCTCCTGCGACAAGCCGCTCGCTCGGAGATGATCGGTCTCGCGTTCGAGATGGAGCTGCAGCTCCTCGTGGAGATCCGACTCGGCGCGGGCGCGCGCGACCAGGGACCGGAGCCGGCTGCGGAAGATGTGCCAGGCCCGCATGTCAGGTTCGTTGCAGCACGAGGTTGACGCCGACCGACAGGCGCTCCCACTTCTCGATCTCGGACTGGAGCTGCTTGCGGCCGGCCCTGGTCAGCGAGTAGAAGCGAGCGCGGCGATTGTTCTCCGATGCGCCCCATTCCGCGGCAATCCAGCCCTGGTGCTCCAGGCGGTGCAGGGCCGGATAGAGCGATCCCTGCTGGACGCGCAGCAAATCGTCGGAGGTCTGATGGATTCGCTGGGCGATGGCCCAGCCGTGCATGGGCTCGAGGGCGATGGTGCGCAGCACGAGCAGATCGAGCGTGCCTTGCAGGACGTCCGTCTGGTCGCTCATCGCGTCGTCTCTTGTAGATTCACATGGGGAGAATACGTCTGCCGCGTGGAAATAGTTCGCTTCTTGGGAGAAGTCCGGGTCGACCGAACTCTAGTTGCCGTGGTCGGCCGAGATGGTGAGCGGTGGCCAAGTCACGAAGGCCTGTCGGATCGCCACCTAGGCGCTACCTTGCGGCCGTCCCCTCGACGTATCAGGAAGGAAACCCCCAGCGGCAACCCTATATCTTCCATGTGATTAGTAGTGGTGAGCCGCAGAGGAATCGAACCTCTAACCCGCAGATTAAGAGACGAATCTGAACCACCGGAGGGTGATGGGTAGTGGCGGTTTCGTTGGGGTTTTCGCGAGGTGTCGGTCGGACCTGTCCGGTCGCTTCGGGTGTTCTCGTGGTCAGAGTGTCAAGAATCCATCAAGTCACATCGCGGCCTGAAGTACCCGCCGGACCGTGCGGGGCAGCTCGATCACGGTGAAGAACTCCTCGGGAAACAGGTAATCCTTCCCCGACTCGTCAATGACACGGATCTGCCCGTGGCGTCTGGCGCGAGGGTCCGCAACGGTTCTGTAGAACTTACCCCGCTCCAGCGAGACCCCATAACCGTCGTTGCGAAGGCACAGCACCAGTCGCCGTCGTAATGAGCTCATGTGTGTCAGTTCAGATACCGATTGATCGGCTCACAGGGGTACTGCCTCGGCGAGTACCTGCTCGCGCACGAGAACATCAAGTCCCGCCTCGGTGACCACGTGCACTCGACGGCGTAGTAGGGCTTCGAGGTCAGCAACAAACCCGCCCGGGAACCACGGGCTGGGATTGGGGCCCACGTCGACAAGGAGGTCGACATCACTGTCGCGCTCCGCGTCACCACGCGCCACCGACCCGAACACGCGCACGCGAGTGACGCCGTGATGGTGAGCCGCTCGTAGGATTTCGCGGCGCTTCAAGGTCAACGTGTCGATCATCCGCTTCCTGTGCTTCGATCCAGGACAGTCTACGCCGGAACCGGGCACAACAGGTGACATTCCCTTCCCACCCACGGCGACTACTGCCACAACAGCCCAGGACTCAGGGCCATGGCATCGGGTCTGAGCTGGGAGACCGACCCATCCCCCACCTCCCCGTCTATTCATCCTCCTGCAATGGAATGAATCGCAAGGCGAGCGCCACAATGGAGCTCATGAACGCAACAGGGAAGCTGGCAGCGGTGACTCGCTGCGGAGGCGACGGGTTCGCGTCCATCTGCCCCGAGCTCAATGTCGCCCGCCAGGGCGACACCGTCGAACAAGCCCGGGGGGAACCTCGTTGAAGCCGAGCAGCTGTTTCTGGAAGCGGCTGACCAGGCTGGGCTCGATACGCGTTATCGCGTTCGGTTTCCGCGCGCGCTATTCCAGTAGGGCTCAGTGCCGTGTGCGGGAGCCGGCGGTCGATCGCGCGAGGTGTTCCAATGGTCGATCCGGCAGTTGTGACCGCCGTGAGACGGTACCTCGACGTCCTGTGCCGTGACCATGCTGTCGACGTACGTCAGGCCGTGGTCGTCGGTGCGCGCGCGCGGCCAGGCCGACGAGTGGAGCGACATCGACGTCGTAATTGTGGCCCGGCATTTCGACGGCGAGATCTCAAGGGCGGACATCAACTAACTGTGGCGCGTGGCCGCGCGGACTGACAGCCGCATCGAGCGGATCCCCTGCGGCGAACCCCAGTGGGTCGAAGACCACTCGAGTGCCGTGATTGAGATTGCACGCCGTGAGGGACACGTAATCTTGCCCGACGCGGCTTGATGGCGTGCGACCAGAGCCTTCACCTGCGATCGGACTGCGGCCGAACCCATTCCACCACTGAGGCTGTCACTTGTCGGCGTCAGGAGACTCAAGCCAGTTCCATCCGCGCTCAGCCGTTGGGAACTTGTGGCGGGGGCCGGGCAACAGAGCGGCGACGCTTCGAAATAGGGCCCGGATGTCGTCGACGCTTTCTGGCGGCGGGGTCTCACCGTGGTGAACAACCTGATTGCGCAGGGCGATCACCCGAACTGCAGCCTCCAGGTCGGAGAGTGGGATGACAGTGGGAGTGGCTATCGTTATGAGCCGTGTGGCCAGCGGTGGGCGCTCGAGATCGACCTCCACGCCTCGGGTGAAGTTCTTGAAGCCACCGGTCCTTCTCCGGATGGCATCACTGATTGCCAACTCCAGAGCAGACACGCCTTCAATCACTGCGAGGCGCCGTTGACCCAAATCGAGGTAGCTGTTCGCGGATGAGAGTAACCTGTCGGCAGCGGACGGAACGTAGCCCCTTGCCATCTCGGCTCGCAGCGTACTCCAGTCACTCTCTGTTATGAACTCTCTGGAAACCGCGCCTTTCCCTCCAAGCGTGGCCGTAAACGAGTGGAGGCCAGGCGCGAAAGGGGCCCATGGTCCTTCCTGTGTCCCGCCGATCCTGAGTCCGAGATACGTGCAGTAGCCAGCCACTGACGAACGGCTTGGATCCCAAGGGTGAAGTTCCTCGATCCAAGTTTGGCCGAGATTGTCTCGCAGAGTGGCGACGAAGACGCTGAGTGGCTGGAATAGAAGTGCCACGAGCCTCTTCGCGAACGGGACGCACGCCTGCTCGTTTCTCCGCTCACTGGTCAGCAGGCCGAAGGTGCGGTCGCCAATGCCAGCCACTTCAACGTGACCTACGAGCGGTCCGGCATCCAGGACGGCCTGCCGAACCATGACACTGGCGTCAACCTCACGCCGGTGCCAGTCGAACTTGATGAATCGCCCGTCCACGTGGCCTCGTCGCTCGAACCAGACCGCAAGGGAGCTTCCCGGCGGGTCGACGGGCAAGCTAATGGCGTCAGCCTTGCCTTCTGGGAGCCAACGGAAGAATGTCGGTCCGACGCGCTCGTTGCGATTGTGCCCCGGCTGGGGCTCGGTCAGCCGAACCGAGAAACGAATGAACACAGAGTGCTTGGCCATGATGGTGCCTATCGAGTTCCCCCGTCCGCGGGTGGACGGTCGGCGGACGTGGGTGCGCTGCATGGGGGCGATGGTGCGGACACGTCTGGTCGTCACCGGGTTCAACACGGGAGCCTATCCCGGCGGCCGGTGGTTGCCAGTTACACAAAACGTGGTCCCGAACTCTTTGACTCTCAGTCAATTGCGGGGCCGCAGCCGTGAACCGGCGGGTCTCCAGTTACATAGCCGTTACATATGTCTTGGGCCGTTTCAGGCCCAAAAAGGCACGTAGCTCGCGAGTTTCCTCGACGTGCTGGTCGGGTCATAGGCTTTGATGAGCCCAGCGTCTACCGTCTCGCCAATGATCCTCGACGCCATTGGGTAGTTCGCGTCGCTGATGCCGAACCGCCTGCGCAACGACGCGTTGGTGAGCTTCTGGTTCGACACGTACTGCAAGCACGCGTGCTGGTAGCAGGCCCGCATCCGATCGTTCCGATCCATTTCGGCGAGTCTCTTGTGCGCGAACAGCACGGCCTTTGTGTGATTCTCAGACACGACGAAGTCGGGCGCGGGGAGCTGGAACATCTCGATCGAGAACACGACCTTGTCGATGCCGCTACCGCGCTCCTCGCAGACGTTCACACGGCGGAGGAAGGCCGCCAGGGTTTCGTTGCGCGACCGGGGTGGTTCGTCGATGAAGCGCAAGGTGTCAATGAGCGGCTTACCGGGGTTCGTGATCTCGATCCGATCCGAGAAGATCTCGATCAACGGTCCCGTTCCCGTGATGCGAAAGTCCTGGTGAATCAGAGCGTTCGCGACCAGTTCCCGGATTGCTACCTCCGGATACATCCGCACTTCCCGTCGGAGCGCTTGCCCGATCACTTCGTTCCGCGGCAGTTGGTCGTTGACGAACCGAATCAGGCCTTCGAAGCCGGCTGCGTATCCCCGCTGAGCGCTCTGCTCCCGGAGGGTTTCGACCCGACTGGCTCCTCGGTACACAACGACCCGTACCGCCTTGCGGGTGACGGTGGCGAACTCGGCAACACTCTTCGCGAAGAGAACCGCACCCAGGTTTGTGACGTGAAACTGAGAGCCTGCTGCTCGGAGGAGGAATCGCTCTTGCTCCAGCCGATCGATGATCCCGGCCCGGTTATCGGGCAGCGTCTGGCCCGTCAGGTCGAAGTACGCGGGATAGTCCAACAACTTGAGGACGTCGTCTTCTGCGACGTCTCGAGCGGCTAGCTCCCGCTCAAACGGCGTTCGGGACAATATTGCCCAGAGCGTCCGTTCCTTTTCTGGAAAGTCCTTCAGGGGCTTCTTGTAGGTGCCAACCCTGATGAACTCGACGCTCTTGAAGCGAACAGGCGTGTGGATGGCAGCGGGTACCTCCAAGAGCACCGCGGGTTTGTCCTGGAAGGAGAACTCGTAAATCCTGAAATCGATGCGCGGGTTGAGCTGGGTTGCTAGCCAGTTCTCCAACTCCTCGTTCCCCACCTTTGTGCGCCGCGGCGTGAAACCCGTGCCGACGAAGTCACGACTGTGCTCACGAACTCCACAGAGAATGTAACCGGCATCCTTTCCATGTAGCGCTGCTGCATTGGAGATTGCAGAGAGGTACTCGCCGATCTCCTGAGGGTCCACCCTGCTCTCCTTGAACTCCAGCCACTCAGTCTCGTCGGGGAGTTCAAGGAGCGCTTTCGCCAGGCGAACGAGCTCGATCTCGGTCATTACGCCGGTTCCGTTCTCAGCGGGTCAACGACACGGGGCATTCCTCAACCGCTTATGATACCAGCCTTGACCTACCTCGGCCGCCTGCTGGCCTGACAGCTGAGGAACCAGTATCATTCGACCGATCCAGCCGGGAGCTACAAGCCCACGTCGCGAGAACAGTCTGAACGCCCGGAGAGTTGACGTGCTCCATGCACTTGCGGCCGGCTACGCGCGGGATATCCTGAGTTACCTTTCGGACCCCTCGACAACTGAAGAAACCTTCTACCCCGCAATCCGTGACCTCTGGAAGGGACTCCTGGAAGGCAGGGGGCTTCCATTTCAGGTCCGGACGGGCACGGCTGAGGCAAGGCAAGGTGCGGACGGTGTGGACCGGCCGGACATCGCCATCTACGATCGGGACGAGTTCGTCGTGGCGCTTGGAGAAGTCAAGACTCCGGATGTTAGGCTCCGTGAGCTGGCGGCATCGGTTGATCGGAGTGATCAGATCGGTCGGTATCTGGCTAGGACGGGCGTCGTCCTGGTGTGCAATGTGCGATGTGTCGGGCTGCTCGCCTGCAAGCCTGGCTACCGAAGGAATCCTGCCACGCCAGTCCCCGTCGCTGAACGCGACCTTCTGGCGACGGTCGATCTCTGGCGAGAGCCGGAATCCGCGCGTCAGCGACTTCGCATTCCAGATGCGGCGGTCGAGGCACTGGCGGACCTGCTGGAACGCGCGGTTACGGAATTCGCGCCGATTGGCCATCCTTCGTCGCTCGCCAGAATCCTCGCCCGCCAGGCGCGCAGGGCGAAAGACGACCTGCCCGAGGAGTTCGAATCCGTAAAGGGACTGCTCGAGGATTACCGTGTCGCGCTTGGCCTCAGCTTCGAGGACAAGGAAGGAGCCGACTTCTTCCGTTCATCCCTGATTCAGACGGCCTATTACGCATTGTTTGCCGGATGGACCCTGTGGCACCGAGCGTCGGATGGAACACCCTTCGAGTGGGAACGGATTGACCGTTATCTCAAGATCCCGTTTCTCGGGAAGTTGTTCTACGAATTCCGGCATCCAGATCGCCTCGCCGAGCTTGGCCTCGCTCAGCACCTCGAACGCGCGACGGCCACACTGAACCGCGTTGACCGGACCGTATTCTTTGCGGGATTCACGTACACGGGTCTTCAGACCCCGGAGGACACCGACCCCCAGGCAGCGGCCGCTATCACGTATTTCTACGAACCGTTCCTCGAAGCGTTCGATCCGGAGCTCCGAAAGTCGCTCGGTGTCTGGTATACGCCTCCCGAGATTGTGCGGTATCAGGTGCGCAAGGTTGAGAGCCTTCTGCACACGCTCGGGTGTCGCCAGGGGTACGCCGACGAAAGAGTCGTCGTACTGGATCCGTGCTGCGGGACCGGGGCGTATCTCCTAGAAGTCGTGCGCCGCATTGCCGAGGTCGTGCTCTCCCGGGGCGACGACTCGATTCTCGCGACGGAGCTTCTGGAGGCGGTTTCGAAGCGCATCATCGGATTCGAGATCCTGACTGCGCCGTTTGTGATCGCGCAGCTCCAGCTGCATGCACTGCTGTCCGATCTCGGTGTGGCGCCGTCGGGTTCGACGCGACCCGCGGTGTTCCTGACCAACGCACTCACCGGGTGGGACGGGACGGAACAGGTCAAGTTGAACTTCCCTGAACTCCAGGACGAACACGACTCGGCGCGCAACGTCAAGAAGTCGGCCCGCATCATAGTGGTCCTGGGCAATCCCCCCTACAACCGGTTCGCGGGCATCGCGATGGACGAGGAAGCGGACCTGGTCGACCGCTACAAAGGGATTCGGCGACGGGAGAAGAAGGACAAGCACGGAAAGGCGCTTCGGAAGGACGGGAGGCCTGTCCTCGTCCAGGACGGCGAGAGCGACCTCTACTCACGGTGGGGGATCAGAAAGCAGCTCCTGGATGACCTCTACATCCGCTTCTTCCGGCTGGCCGAGAAGCGCATTGGCGAGGTGGCGGAGCACGGCGTGGTGTCGTTCATCTCGAATTCCTCGTACCTGACCGGACGGTCTCATCTGAACCGTACCGGGAATCTGGGAGGGCGGGTTGAGTGAGTCAGGCCACCTTGGCC